>ERZ1034969.4-NODE-4-length-261517-cov-22.054612_pt1 | contig 261517 bp, 270 predicted proteins | sample MGYA00520624_ERZ1034969 | MGnify/ENA primary metagenome ERZ1034969 (study PRJEB33766, sample SAMN09781776) | gut metagenome | biome: gut microbiome | host: Homo sapiens | place: Madagascar | study: EMG produced TPA metagenomics assembly of the PRJNA485056 data set...
AAGTTTTTCTGAAAAAAATGAAATTAATCTAATAAAAGAAATTAGAATAGATGAAAGAAAAGAAAAAAGAAGTGAGTCGCGAATGCATGTCAGGTCGCGGCGATTTTTAACTCGGCGTCCTGTTCAAGCGTCCGAGTCTTTTTACCCCAATTTTCGATTTTTTGGTAGAAGTTGATTCCGAATTTTTAGATTCGATCAATTTCTACCAATTTTTACCCCAAAATAGATGAAAAACTTTCAAAAAAGTAGAAGTGAAATTTTTATGATTTTTACTTATCCCTAGAACTTTATTGATTTCTCTATTTTTCTCTTTCAACATTTTAACGTTTTTTCACTTATCTCAACCTATAATAATTAATATAACTAGAGATTGATGAAAAAATGATGAAATGTTTTTAAAAATTTTTTGAGAGGCGAAATATAATATAAATATATAAAATAAGTGAGTATAGATTTCTTCTTCTACGTAAAAATAATCTATAGAAATAAAAAGGTGAAATCAATCTATGAAGAAAAAATATGAAGGAGTAGTAATAGCAGATATTCATTTTGGATCTACTAATATTACTCATCTAAAAAGAGAACTAGAAGAAGTTTTTCTTCAATATATAGAATCAATGGATCAATTAAACTTCATCATATTTGATGGAGATTATTTTGATAAAAGACTTTCATTAAATGATGATTCAGTTTCTTATGCAATTGAATTTATGAATCAGGTGATAGAAATTGCAAAGAGGCATCACAATCCAGATTATGGAGAATTTTGTCCAATTCGAATTATCTATGGTACAGAATCTCATGAATCGAATCAGTATGGAATTTTTGATGTCTATAAAGGCAGAAAAGATATTGACTTCAGAATCATAAAAACAGTTTCTGATGAAGAACTTCTACCGCAGATGCATGTGTTATATCTTCCAGAAGAATACACGGTATCAAAAGAAGATTTCTATAAAGATTACCTCTATTCTGAAAATTCTTATGACTATATTTTTGGTCATGGAGTTATCAATGATATTATGGTATCTATTAAACCTTCTAATGAAAGTGGAAGTAGAAAGAAAGTTCCAGTATTTTCATCCGAAGAATTGATGGGCGTTTGTAATGGAGAAGTCTATTTTGGTCACTATCATATTCATTCTACAATTCGTGATACCGTTCATTATGTAGGGAGCTACAGTAGGTGGCAGTTTGGTGAAGAGGAGCAAAAAGGCTTTTATCATCTTACGTTTACTCCTAGTAAGCCTAGGTATGAAAACGAATTTATTGTGAATGAACTTGCTCCAAAATTTAATACCATCCAGTTTTCTAAAGGAAGCGATATCTATACTTCTCAAGAAGAACTGATAGATACTCTTGGTAGAATGGATTCTATTAGTCAAGATCTTGGTGTTGAGCACACCCGATACGTCTTCAATATTCCAGAAGATTATCAAGAAGATGCTGTCTTTACAAAGATCATTGGTGAGCGATATAAAAATAATCCATCTGTTAAAATTGCGGTAAAGAATCTGAAAGCTTCTTCTCAGTATAAAGCAGATAAAGAAGTCTTAACTGCAATGAAGAATAGGTATGGATTTATCTTTGATGATAATCTATCTACAGAAGATAAGGTAAGTTATTTCATCAAAGATGAGTATGGGAAAGAAATTGCTCCGGAAGATGTGAAGCGATATCTTACTTCCCAATAAATTACTACGGTAACAGTTTCATAGGGTTGAGGGTTTCCATTACTTCAATCTATCTATGTCCTACCATCAGTAAATAACCCCAGTGTAGTTTCCATCATGCTACACTGGGGTTATTTCTGTTTTGACTATATACTAATTTTAAAAGAAAGGAGAAATCGTAATTCATGAAAAATATTTCAGTATTTGATGATTCATCTACTCAAATTTCAGATGATGAATTGAATGAATATTCTGTAGGTGCAATGCTTCCTACGATTGATCTAAGTGGTAGTTGTGGAAAGCATGAATATGACAAAGTGACTGTGGATGATCTAATTCGAAGAACGAATGAACTTGCTAACCAGAGTTTGAATTTCACTCTGGAAGCAAAGCTGGATCGTAGTAAAGTTGCTTTGTCTGACTATGGAATTCCTGAATTAAAGAAGTATCCTATGCCGGATAAAAAGCATGTACTTCTTGCAATTCAGATGTTTAACCGTGTTGACAAACAGCACGAAAAACAACTAGCTAAGGCAATCTTCGAGAAAATGAACGAGTACTCTATTACTATAGACGTAATTGGAGAAAAGAATCGTTTGAAGAAATATATCAAAGGAGATGAGTTAAAAATGGAAAGTACGAATCTTGTGGATTCCATGTTTAAAGGTTTCTTTGAAGCTGATGAGAATCAAGATGACTCTAATGAGAAGACCCCGGATCCGATTAAGCATATCGTTGTTGCACTTGAGGGTAAGGGTTATCGTGTGAAGTATTCTTCTCCCGGCTATATGGATTCTCATTTCAAGAGAGATCGAAATAAGGATGGCGTCATCAACGGTAAGACAGCATCGTCTGCACGTGTCGTTTTCTCAAAGGATTATCGCTTCAATACGACTCCGAAATATTGGGAGTGGAAGGTTCTCGATAACGGCTTCAAGGCTCTGTATGTGAAGCCTATGAGTGAGAATGATGATCCTAACCAGATGAGCAAGTGGAAGCAGAAGTATATGGATTCTCTTGAGATGTGGGTAAAGAATCTTCCCATGGCTGGTACAGCAGATAAGGAAGACCACAAAGAGGATAAGCATTTCTCTGCATCGTAATTTATCCGGATACCGAATACAATTTGTTAGCGAAGAATTCGTTTGTGGAAACTTTTATTATCCTTGGACTTATGCATTCGATGCATAAGTTATCCATTTGAGACTGGTGTCGGTATCCCAGAGGTAGAATGGTTGATGATACGAGTCATATAAACGACCTTTGCGTCACTGATTTAAATGACTATCGCCTTCTCTTGTACTCAATGGCGGTTACGGCTGAAGAAAGAAATTCAGTTCGCCAGGAGGCCGTTATCCTCTGAGAATTGAAGTACGTCATTTATTTCTAGACATGAAAATGACCATAGACAGAATCGAAAGAAACTGTCTATGGTCATTTTATTATACGATTACATACTGTGACATATTCACTTTGCAAGTTTTCCAGCTATAGAAAAGCTTTGTAAAGGTTTTGTCGAAGTTATCTCCATTGATGACAATGTACTCATCTTGAATTCTCTTTGGAATGGAATTATGATCGGAAAGAATCCACTTCTTATCAGAGAAGTATTTATCAGCGTACTCAATCAGAGCAACTGCTGTCTGATATTTTCCGCTTAGAATTTCTAGGAGAAGGTTTCCATCAGTTGTATTTGAGAACTGACGGATGATCTGAGGGGTTTTGAGACACACTTGAAATCTAAGACGATTTTCGCAGAGTTTTAATTCTTTCTTCTTCACTGGAGTCAGTTTATTATCTTCAAGGAAATTATTATATTTCTTTGCGAGCTTTCTCAAATGGACGAGTCGAATTGATACGATATCATCGTCCCATTGATCATTCCAATTGTATCCTTTTTCATTGGAGACTTGCTTGGAACTAGCTTCTATTGCGACTCTTCTGAAAAGCTCCAGATAGAATTCTGGATGCCCATTGACATAGAAGTCTTGAGAGCAGATCACGTTTTTCAGAAGCCATTGATCTTTTGGTTTATCTTCTGAATCATCAGATGAATAGTATCCGATGTATTTCAAGAAGTCCATTAATTCCACGTAAGGAGCGGCTGAGTCTTCATACGTGGAATCGTTTATTCCATGCAAAATTGAATTTGCACCGAAAAGATTATAAGGATTGATATCAGTTAACTTGATAGTGAATCGTTCAAATCCACCTTCATCAAGAGTATTTCCAAAACTCATGAAGAAGGATAGTTTTGACACGTAGTATGTCAAGAACCCATCTTCCTTTATGGTATGATGGACTTGCTTTATCTGATACTTATCTTCACCATCAAACGTATCAATCTTATGAATCACCTGATTGAACCTATAAATGAAATTTGAGTTTCGTGGATAGCAGATTAGATCAAATCCAGTTACTGCGGATCGAATCTTTTCTTCAATAGTTGGTCGTTTCATATATACCTCCTTAATCTACCATTCATGTCCTTAACTACTTAATGGTTTGATAATGGATAAGTTTTTAGTTCTCGTTTTTAATGATATATTATACTTAAGACGTAAAGCAATCCCGAATGATTGATTGGAGGTATAATTATGGTTGATACGTCTAAGGTTGTCCTCGCAACTTCGTCTACTGCTGCAATCGCGGGTACCGTGTATGTGGGATCTACGATTGCTTTGGAGAACACTCCGAAGTTTCATAGGAAGCAGCGCAAGACTCTGAGGAAGATTCAGGCTGCGTCTGCTGCTACTATGGCAGTTTCGTCGATCGTTACGGTTACCGTGGCCAGCATCGACGCACAGCTCATGGATAACATGGAAATCCAGGATTAAGGAGGCATTGATATGGATGTCTAGCCAAAAGAAGCAAGCAAAGGAATTCTTCGGGAAGAACTATGATGACTTCACACTCAAAGACGTATTCGATTTTTCAATCGGTCGTCTTGAGTATGAAGAAGATCATCCTGAAGAGAAGTCTAAGAAATGCAAGGGAAAGAAGCGTAATAAAAAATCAGCTTCATAACTTGTAAGTAAAACTGGAATAGCAGTAAGCTGTTCAAATACAAAAAGTAAGGAGATATAATATGTCTAAGGAAATTCTGTCCGTGGCCGAAGTGCTGAATAACATCAAGCCTAATCCTGAAGTGAAGGAGAACGGCAAGCGCAATCTGGCTCGTTTCAGCCAGAAGTCTTTCAACGATCTCATGCGCGCCATGTTGAACGACACTGACTTCACCACAAAGGTCGCTCTGACCTCCAAGGGTGAGCTCAAGAGCGTTGAGGAGATCAAGGTGACCGAGGGCTTCCGCAAGTTCCTGCAGAAGGTTCTGGAGAAGGCCGGCATCGACAAGAACGAGAGCGCCATTGTCCTGACCAAGGACTTCACCTTCGACAACGTCGATGGTCTGTACGAGTTCTTCGCAACTGCCATGTATGAGTACATGTGCGAGGGCGCACATCGCTTTGATCTGCTGCCGAAGGAGGACTTCAAGGCATCTATCGGCATGAAGTATGTCGATGCAAAGACGAAGAAGGGTACTCTGCTGAACCCCTCTACCGGCGAGACTCTGGGTACTTATCAGACCGACATGAAGCCCCATTGGGAGGCTACCGTGAAGTCTGGCTGCCCCAACTGGATGAAGACTCGCCTCAAGAACGTGACCAAGAAGTAATCTTGGTTGCGATATAACCAAGCAGCTTTTACGGCTGCCACGAAACTCGATCATGAGTAATTCGTGGCAGCCGTCTTTTTTGTATTTTTTGGGGGGAAGACGAGAGAGTATGGAAGCTTAAACATACTCTCTCGTCAACCTGAAAGGTTTCCCAATGAAGATGCGCAACAGCAAATGGGATATTGAAGTTTATGAATGCTTCTGAGGTTTTTACTCTCCGACCAGCGCGACTTGGTATGGAAAAGAGCTACTGGCAACATATTCATTCATTACCGATGTGTTTTTCGGTAGATTGAAATTAAAATGATATATTATATAGATGAATGCAGTGTTAGGATGATGGGATATACAAATCTATTTCTTACAAGGAGAGATACCTATGCATATCTTTTCAAATGAAACACTCGCATTCATCTATATGAATTTGGAAGGAGGTAGAATTATAGACTTAGATGGGTCCATAACCGTTACCCCAGTTGAGGATCTTCACTGGACCCATGTAAAATCGAAACGTGAAGGATCCTCCTTATCTACTACCCAATCTCACAAGAAAGTAGATAAGTAAGTCAGCAAAGACTAGAAGACCTGCAAACTCTTCTAGTCTTTCTTTTTTGTTTTTATCCGTATATTCTCTAAAAATAATGATATATTATATTGGTGAAAGAAAGCAAGGAATAATAAATACCTTGCTTAAAATACATTTGTATGATCCGCAATATAAAGGATCAAGAAAAGGAGCTTTATTATGTCTATCAATGCTAAGTCTGTCCGTTCCATCATTAAGTTTGCAGGTGCTTGCCTCATGGTCGATGGCCTGATTGAGATGGCTACCAGCTACGAAGCACGTAGTGCTTACGAGTTCGCTGACCTTATGGCTATGCGTTCTCGTGCACGCAAGGCGAACATCTCGCTTCAGCCCATGACTCGTGAAGAGCTGTGGGAGCGTGCTCGCTGCAATGTCGGCACGCTTTCGATCGCCAAGCGCGACCTTCGTAAGGAGGGCAAGCACACTGCGATCCTGACCACCCGGACCTTTGCAAAGGATGCCGATGACCGTTACGTCGAAACGAAGCGTGAGGTCAGCAGCTTCGTTGGCGGCATGACCTCTGCTAAAGAGTTCATCGAGAGCGAGTGCGCTCGCAAGGACGACGGTCGCGTCGTTAGTGAGCATAGTCGAAACGATGACTATGCGTTCATCTTCTTTGATGGTGAGAAGCCCAATGCTTGGACTGACGCCATCCGCTACGAGCTCAAGATTATCTGATATCTTGTACTTGTAGTCTGTATTATGAAAAGAAAGGAGGGATCAATATGATCCGTAAACTTGCAGGCCTCGCACTTCTGGTGTGGACCATGAACTACATGCTCAAGAACTGAGTATGCAGATTAAGGGAGGACCTAACAACCAGTTAGGTATCCTTCTTTTTTGATATTATATGGATGACTTTATTCTAATTACTATGATCCTTAAGGAGGAATTACTATGACAAAGAAGACTATCTTACGTGAGCTCGGCCGTTTTGCACAGTCTATCGAGATGTGGTACCGAAATGAAGATGGTACACTCACAATGACAAATCATGCAATCCGGCCTATCAGCGGAAAGCACGCTGGACGTATCCTGAATAATCAGGCGTTTCGTGATATCATTGCTACTACAACGGGCATTATGATTATGGCAGATGACCGTGATGTTGGAGCTGATATTACGAAGATTAAGTATCGGAAGTATAAGCGTGATAAGAAATACGTCGTTGCTGTCGTGAATAACCATTTTTATCCGGAAGAAGGAAAAAGCATGATTCGATATGCAACGATTGAAGAAGTTGGCCACAATCCAAACCTCTCCATGCAGAAGTAAACAAGAAGACTACATTGCTAATTTATAGCGTGTAGTCTTCTTTTTTGTCCAGTCATTGGCAAATCCTCTTAAAAACAGACTTGTAACGGTTAATCATTGTATTAATGAGTATTGCGATCTACTCAACTCTCAAAATAGAAAGGAGTGGATGAGCCACTATGGCTAAGAAAAATACCGATATCACGGTAACCAAGACGAAGTTAAATTCTCCTTGGTTACGAAATGCTCTTAATAGTCTCGGTTTGGCTGGTACTGAAGTTATCAAAGACATCATGCCGTCAACTGCTTCTACTATTAAGTCGGTATCACAATCTTCATCGGAAGTTGCGAAGACAATTCAGAATTCGAAATTAACCTCCGGAAAAGTTATTGCCGCGATTAAAGGAACACCAGCAGTTAAATTTGCACAGCAAGCAATTGATAACTCACTGCAGGACTTAAAATCTGGTAATCTCTATAATAAAGAGCGTGAAGAAAAAGCGCTCATGGGTGGTTATGGTGACGAGAAAGATCAATTCTCACAAGATGATATTGACAAACTCTTTGATTCTACTGGAGACGTTTCTTTCTCAGATATTGATGACGACACAAATGTCCAAATCAATAATAATGTAGTTAATCAAACGCAGTCTAATGGAAGCAATGATGCGACCGTTCGATTAATTCAAAAGCAATCGGAGTATCAACTTACTGCTGCGAAAGCGCAAGTTGATGCAATGGTTTCGCTTACGTCTATTTCTCTGGCAAAAAATGCTGAGATTGGTCAAGAAGTAATTGGTCAATTGACGTCAATTAATTCCAATATCTCTGCATTGCTGAATTATCAGACAGAGAATATGACGAAGTTCATAGATGCTTCTATCGCATACTATGAGCAAATGACTCCTAAGCAAGAGGATCCGTACAAGGGTGGGAAAGACGAGATCACTTCGAAGGACCTTGTCACCACGGAAGGCGGATTTGATCTGAATAATTACCTCAAGTACGTTACTCAGAATATCAAAAAGATTGACCAATCTGCAACCGCACTCGGTAACGTGGTTGGCATGGCGAATACTCTTCTTGAGAACCGAGATGCTCTTACAGCAAACCCTGTAGGCGCTGCTCTTAAGATGGGTATTGATGCAATGATTCCGAAGATTACCAAATCTGCTATGAAGCAGTTTGATAATACTTTGAAAGCATTCATTCCTTCTGTCCTTGAGCGTATTGGTGCTTGGGGCGAAGACGATGCAACTCTCATTGGCGAAGGTAAGCGTACAATTGGTGCTATCTTTGGTACACGGACAAAGCGTACTAAAGATTTTGACCTCAAGAGAGTTGACGCTACCCCGGTTCCGTATAACGGAATGGCCAACCATGCCATTACTGAAATTATTCCGAAATATCTTCGTGAGTCTACTGGATACTTACAGCAGATCGCAATGGCTGTTACCGGTAAGAACGCGAGCGATTTCGATAAGAATATCCAGGCATATGATTGGGAGGAAGGAAAATATAAGACCGTAAAGCAGATGCGTGATGAGATCACAGATAATCTCACGTATGATACGGTCAATGAATTCAATAAGAGTGATTTTGGTAAGAAAGCAAAAATTTATGCTGCAAACCTTGGGTCTATTGATCCAAATCTCCAAGAATCATTCTTAAAGAGTCTTCCTGAGCTGTTTCTTAAGATGGAGCAGATCAATGGTCCGCTTCGTCTTGAAGATGCTCTGAATCGAGAGACTCTTATCAATAGTCTTGAGACTGCTGATGAGAAGGTAAAGAATGCTTATCTTGGCATGTTCCAGAATATGGTGAAGACCAATGATGGGGCATTAATTTCTGCAAACTACGCAAAGCAGAGAGCGTCTGCAAACCGAGTCAAATCTGTCACTGGTTACAATGAAGCTGGTGAGCACAATAACGTCGGTAAGATTCTTGATGGTCGTAATATTGATCAGATGATCAATGACCGTGCTGTTGAGACGATCAAGCAGGGCGGAGAGATTCGTCTTGTCAATCCGAGTCCGGCTGCTTCTCTCCCTTCGCTTGTTACTGACATTCGGGATATTCTTCGTCGTGGTATCTTCGTCCAGATTCGTCGTAAGCTGGACGGCGTAGATATTGATGACGATATCAGGATCCCGTATAATGACGAGACAAAGGGCATCGACGGAACGATGTACCACAGAGACCAGAAAACTGGTGTGTATGTACCGAATCATCCGTTGATGGAAGGCTTTAAGCAAAATGCTCATGGTCTGCTCGTTTCTGCACAGCAAGCAGCGAGTCAGGCTCCTGTATTGAATCATTTTGTTAATCCTCCTGAACCTGAAGGTCCGCAGACAGCAGATGACTACGAAAAGATCTTTGCTGCTCAGCCGAATATCGTTCAGCCTGAGCCTGATAAAGCTCAGCTTGGCGGTATTACTGCAACTTTCTTCCAGAAGGCTAGTGGCGTCCTTGCTAGTATTATGAATGGCGATTCTGATGCTGCTTGGGACGCTATGATGAAAGGCCTTGGTGCCTCGTTCACTAAGGCTGGAGAATACATCTCCGAAAAGTTTATTGATCCTTTAAAAGAATCTCTCTTTGGTACAAAGGATGAAAATGGCTATAAGCAGAATGGCATTCTTTCTGGTGTGAATAATCGAATCCGCGAATCATATTTTGGCCTGCGCCATATGATCACGGGTGAAGGTTATATCGCAGCAGATGGTACGGCTGTTCCTAAGGCCAATGACGAAGAGATGAAGAATACCGTTAAGGGTAAACTTACCGGTATGGTCAATCATATCAAAGAAGGTATTGAGGTTCGTCTCTTTGGTGAGAAAAAAGAGGGTGAAGAAGAATCTGGAAAAGAAGGTCTTATCCATAAGGCTACCTCTGGATTATCTTCTGTGGCAGATTCTTTACGTAAAGGATTAGTTGGTTGGAAGAACGCCCTTTTTGGTACGAATGATGACGAAGATGATGAGAAGACTCAGCAAGAAGTCATTGATTCTATCAAAGAGAAAGCTTCTGAGATGCTTCCTTCTGGTATGGCTGGCGCAGCTGTCGGCGCTGTTGGCGGCGTTGCCGCTGGTGGCTTGCTCGGTACTCTCGTTGGCGGTCCTATTGGCGGAGCTCTTCTTGGCTTTGCTGGTGGTATTCTTTCAAAGTCCGAAAAATTCCAAGACTGGCTGTTTGGTACAGAAGACCATGAAGGCTTTATCAGTGATAAAACTCAAGAATTCTTCCATGAGCATGGAAAGTTCTTAACAGGTGGTGCCGCAGTAGGTGCTATTACTGGCACAATCACTGGCGGTGGAATTCTCGGCACTCTTGTCGGCGGTCCTGTTGCTGGTGCACTCATGGGCCTCGCATCCGCTACTGTCTTGAAGAGTGAAATTTTCCAGAAGTTCCTTTTTGGTGATGCTGAAAATGGACAGCTTGGTATTGTCACTCTTGGCAAGAAGTGGATGCGCAACATCGTTGGTGATGCTGAATCCAATGGCGGTGTTTCTGGTGGTAAGCTTGCTGGTATGCTTGGTATTGGCCTTGGTACTGGTGGCTTGCTCGGCACTCTCGTTGGTGGCCCTGTTCTCGGTGCTTCTCTTGGTCTTGGTGCAGCTATTCTTGCTCAGAAGGATAACTTCCATGAATGGCTGTTCGGCAAAGTTGATGAAGAGACTGGTGTAAAGCGTGAAGGTATTCTTGGCCAGTTCAAGAATGCTCTGAATGTCTCCGTATTCCAGCCGATTAAGAATGCTGCTGCAAACTTTATCGACGACGCGAAGAATTTCCTTCAGTTTGACGTATTCAATAAAATTACTTTGATCATGGAGCCGATTGGCGATGCTGTATCGTCCATGATTGGTAGTTTGACTTCGTTCGCTTGGAATACAGCAAAAGACGTTTGCCGATTCATTAAGGAAGATTTCCTTGGTGGAATGGTTGATGCTACGAAGAAGATTCTTCAGCCTGTGACTGCCGCAGCTACAGCAGCCGGAGCTGCTATCTGGGGAGCTACTAAAGCAATTATTTCTACACCGATCAATCTCGTTATGACAATGCTGTCGCCTATGGCTACTGCACTTCGTCATGGCGTCGGTCTCGCTATTAAGGCGATCACTACTCCGATTGGTCTCGCAGTTAAGACTACTTTTGGCGTATTCTCTAAGGCACTCGGCGTTGCTGCAAGTGCTATTGGCACTGCTGTTTCTCTCCCGTTTAAGGCAGTTCAGAAGACATTTGGATTCATTAATGATAAGATCATCGGTACTGTAGCTCATATCGGTCGTTTTGGCATCTCGGTTCTTCGTGATGTAAAAGACGCCGTCATGAATTCTTGGCCGATGCGTCTGATTCAGACTGCTTTCAAGAGTGCGAAAGATGCTCTTCGTTGGGTTCAGGGTGGTATGCGCCGTCTGGTAAGCCCTGTGATTGATCTTGCTAAGTCTTCTGTTACTTACGTTCGTGATCAGGTTACTGGTGCAATCACAAAGTCTGTTAAAAATATCCTTCACTTCATGAATCCTATGACTTGGATCAATGGTATCATTGATAAGGGTCGTAAGTTCTTTGGTCTTACACCTGAGAAGCGTGAAGAGGGTAGTGGTCTTGGAGCTTATTTCCGTAGAGTTTGGGATTCAACCAAGTACGGAATGGAGAAGAAAGACGTTAGCTCTAAGATGCTCTTTAATCCTGACGGCAGCATTAAGGACGCTGGTAAGGGTCTTCCTTGGGCGACAAGAGTTCGTTTAAATAAGGAAGAAAAAGAACGTCAGAAGAATATGGCTAAGGAGCGTCGGCAGAAACGTAAAGACCTCCTTAGCAACCAGAGACTGATTGCAAAGTACACGAAGAATCAGAGATCGGAAGATACTGAGGAAAATCGTGCATTCGCGCAAGCTGCTGCGCTTGAGCGTGGTGAGCATATCAGTTTCAAGGGTGCCGCCATTAAGACTGAATCTCAGATTAAAACTGAGAAGTTCCAGGATGCATCTTTGGATGTCCAGAAGGATACGAATGATGTTCTTCATAAGGCACTCGATTTTATTCTTGGCCGTAAGCCTAAGCTTACAAAAGACGAAGCAAAGGCAGATGCTTTTGAAGTTGGTAAGGCTCAAGGATATACTGATCGTAATACCGATCGTAACATCGAGCTTCTTCATAAGGATGAGAATGGAAACCATGATGCTGAAATTAGAATCGCTGAAGCTGCACGTGATCGTGCAACGAAGTCGTCTTCTAAGGATCGTCGAAAGAAGTTCTCTGACTACATGAAGGACTATGGGTTCTTTGGTGGCATTGAAGTTGCTCTATCCAATATCAGTGGTCTTCGTGCAGGTGCCAAAGAATCCAATAAAGATTATAAGCAGCGTCGCAAAGATCGTCGTAAGAATGGCACGATGCTCGATTCCGATCAGACTCGTAAAGAGATGAAGACGCAGCGCGATATCAACTATGAGGCGTATCTTGATCGCGTCAAAGCAAATCGCGAAGCAAAGGAAGCAGCACGTAATGCTCTTGAGGAACGTCGTCGTAGACGCAAAGAGGAACGCGAAGCAAAGAAAAAACGTCCTCACTACGCTGAAGGTACTGATAATGCTAAGCCGGGTCCCGCCGATCTCGGTGAGGAAGGCGAGGAGATGGTTTTCACCGATAGGGGTGCAACTGTCGTTGGTACCAATGGCCCTGAGGTTCGCGATATGGCTGGTGGTGAGAAGGTCATCCCGAACGATGCTTCTAATCGTACTGGCCTTGTAGGTATCTTTGCTGATATCCGTGATCTGCTCGGTGGTATCTTTGATACCGTCAAGGGTGGATTTAGTGATATGGAAACCGCTCGTGAAGACGCCGATACCAATATCACGAAAACCTATACTTCTACGGATGCATCCGTGAAGGCTCCTACCAATATTCCTACGCCGAATATTGGAAATTCAAATTCTCCGTTTGCTGGTGTCAATACTGCAATCACTTCTGCACTGAAAGCCAATGCTACAGTTGATACTGGTAAGACAGTTGCTAGTGAGGAAACTAATGATGGTGAGATTTCTTACGGTGATGCAACGATCAATCCGGATCAGTCTGCTCCTAAGGGTAAGACAGCAGATGAGCAGCGTGCTCAGCGTGCTGCTGTTGATGAAAAGGCTGAGCAGGAAGCCAAGGATAAGAAGAATACGGGTTTGATGGAATCTATCAACGAAGGTGTTCACTCCCATAATAAGATCTGGAATTCGATCTTCTCGAAGAAGGGTATTATTACTGGTGCGTTCATTCTCCTTGCTCCTATGGTGATCAAGCTTCTTGGTAAGCTTATCAGTCTTTTTGCAACTCCTGGCAATGGATCTTCCGAGTCAACGAATCCTGTAGAACGTCTTGTTTCGGACTATATGTATGGAAAGGATAGACTCGGCGACGGTAGGACATCTGCAGATGTCATTTCTGATGAAGTTGATGGCCTGAAGAATACCGTTGGTAATCTTCTTACTGGTAATATTCCGGATGCTATCAAGAGTTTCCTCTATGATAAGGACGGCAATATTTACAACGAAACTGGAGCCCGTACTAAGCTTCTTGCACAAGGCACTATTGGCGGAGCAACTGCGATCTATGATGCTGGTAAGAAGGCTATTCCTAAGGTGATGGGTGGAATCGAAAACATCAAGAACCTTGGTACTGATATCTTCAAGGGCGGAAAGTTCATCGGCGGAAAGATTGTAGACGGTGGAAAGTTTGTTGGTGGAAAACTTGCAGCAGGCGGCGATTTCATCGGTAATGCTATTGGTAATACAAGAGCAGGTATGGCCGCCTCTGGTCTTAAGGATAAGGCAGGTAGAGCTGTATCTGGTCTTAAGAATCGGATCGGCAGTGGTATTAAGAATAAATACCTTGAAGTCACTTCCTCTGCAGTGAATGGTTTCAAGTACGGTGCTGGTAAGGCATTATCAAATGAAACCTTCTCCAATGAAATCCTCACAGGAATGATGGAGGATAACATCAATAACGGTGACCGTGTGGCATCTGTTGCATCGAAGGTCGGTAAGTTTGCGAATACTACAGCTGATAAAATTATGGCTGCTAGTGAGAAGAGTGGCATCACAAAAGTCATCGACGTTGTGAAGAAATTCTTCTCCACTATCATGGAAAAAGCAAGTGCTCGATTCGGTAGCTCGATCAAACCTGGTAAGGTTACCAAACTTCTGTCTAGTGCAACTGGATGTATCCAGAAGCACTTTAAGAAGATTTCTGCTAAGATTGCAACTATTCTTGGTACAGCAGCTGGCCTTGCAGGTACGGTTGTTGGCTATGTAGCAAAAGAATCTACTTGGGTAGTACTTGGTGCAATCAACGGTGTCTCTGGTGCTAAGAGACTTTTCCGTACCTCCAGTCAACCTGATGCTACCATGATGATCATCTCTGGACTCTTTGGCGCATTCAGTGGTTCAACGTTTGGTAGTATCGTGGACTGTGTCAATGAGTTGATCGTTTCTGTTACTGGTGTTGATATGTACACTGAGCTGGCTACTCTGATTTATCAGATGGTGGCTGGTGACGATAAGTTTGCTGCTCTGGCTGCTGGTCAGACCGAACTTAAGGAAGCATATGATGCTAGTGTCGATTCAAACCTTGAGTCTCAGTATAATGAGATGATTAAAGCTGGCTTGCTTGATTCTAGCGTTACTTTGGAGCAATTCACTGAAGGCGCTAAGAATGGCGAGTATGGCGCAAATATCCAGTCGTTTGCTGATTATAATGATGAGAAGAATCAGACACTTGGTTCTCGTCTTCAGAAGGGTCTTAAGGGCTTTGGTGATAAGGCTCGTGAGAAACTCGTCGGTAAGAAGCAGAGAGTCTTCGTCGATAAGCAGTCCAATACTGAGTATCGTGAAAACAGTGATGGTACTTTCTCAGCATTTGATGCTACAACTGGTAAGCAGCTGGGAACAGCTAAGCTTGACGCTCGAGCATTTGAGGGGCAGACTGGTGAAAATGGCCGTTATGAGGATACTACTGAGCAGAAGAGTGGACTTCTTACAAAACCCATTGAAATGATTAAGGGTGGATTTAATTCTGCCAAGCAGTTCTTTGGTAACTTTGGTAAGAATCTGATGACCACTCTTGGTGATGCTGGTAGTGCACTTACAACAGGTTTCCGCACAATCAACCAGAACTTCAATGATCCGAATATTGATTTCATGTCTTATGCAAAGGCTAATGTCAATACTTCCGATCCGACCAATCCTCTCCATGGGCTTATCGGCGCTACTCTTGGTGTTGGTAAGGTTGCAGTGTTCGTTGGTCATTTGATCGGTAAGCTTGGATCTGTTGGCGGAGATTTCCTGCTTAAGAAGGTTCCTGAGTTTATCGGAGGAGCAGCAGGTAATATTGCTGAGATTCCAAAGCATCTTGCTGACTATAGCACCAATATGGTAAAGGGTGATCCTTCTGCAATTGGTAACGCTAATATCGACTTTGATGGCCCTCTTGCTGGAATTACTGGCGCAACATGCGGTGTTTTGAAAATTCCGTTCCTTATCGGATCTCTCCCCGCATTTGCTATTAAGGGCGTTAAGGGCAAGATTGATGAATTCATTGATAGTCATTCGGAACAGATTGACGCAATTAAGACTGGCGTTGGCGATTCTTGGGATGCTGCTGTGACTGGTGATTTCTCTAAATTCCTTTCTGCTAGTAAGGATAAAACTGAAGGTCTGTTATCTGGCGCAATCGTTAAGATTTTCAGATTCCCGATGTATCTTGTCACTGGTTATAATTGGGCCATGAATAAGATCGGCGGACTTGTCGACAAAGCTCTTACTGCAGTCGGACTTGGTGGAATTGACAAGGATATTGCAGCTTATACGTCAACTCTGAGTCAATATACCGATCCTAGTAAGGCTTGGTCTGGATTCGAGAAAGCTGAAATGCCTAATTCGAAAGACAATGGCCTCAAAAAGTTTATTGGCGGTGCTATTAAACTTGCTTCTTGGATTACGGTCGGTATTCCTCGAATTTTCAACAGCATCGGAGACACCATTAAGAATGCTATCAACTCCATCGGTACTTCTCTTATGGATTGGATCCGTGGTAAAAAGAAGACAGATGGCGGTTCTGGTAACGGAGTTGATTGGAATCAGATCAATAGTGACGTTAATGAGATTAATAAGACTGAAGGTGGCTCTGGCCGCCGTAAGACAGCCGGTGGTCGTGGAGTTGCTCCCGATACACTGAATGGTGGTACTTATTATTCTCAGGACGATTCTCGTTGGGCATCGAAGTCTTACTCTAAGGCGGACGGCTCGGATGCGTCTGCAACGATGTCTGATACCGGCTGTGGCCCGACGGCTATGGCAATGGTTCTTTCAGACGTTTCTGCAAATCACACAGATCCTGTGTCTCTTGCACGTCTTGCTCAACAGACTGGTGACCGTGACGAAACTGGTACGAATATGAATTTCGTTCAGAATGCAGCAAGCGCTTATGGCGTACGCTCTTCTATGGAACGGAATCCGTCTTCTTCTGAGATCGTCAGTAAGGTTCGCAATGCCAATGGCCCCGTCATGCTTCTTGGCCGTGATAACGGTAATGGAAACTCTCCTTATACCGACTCTGGCCATTATGTGGTTGCAAACGGTGTTGATTCGAATGGTAATATTATTATCAACGATCCTCGTGGTGTTGAGTATTCTGGACGAGTCTCCCCTGACGAGCTCAATAATAATACATCGGCAGTTTGGACGTTCGATGATGATAATTCTTATGGCGGCTCCGGCCATCGTAAGAGCTTCCGTAATATCATTCGTCGTGTTGTCGGCGGTCGTGGTAGAAGTAATCGTGATCGTTGGATGGATATCGTCATTGAGGTAAAGAAGCAGATCGCAAGATCTGGCGTTGGATATAGTTCAAATAGATATGTCAACATCACAATTGGCGGGCGTACTATTCGGACTCGTTCTGATTGCTCTGGTTTCGTTTCCGCATGTCTGAAGTTCTATGGTGTACTTCCTGATTCTACCCAGCTCTATTCTGGTGAGATGACTCATCAGAATGGACTTATGGCAAATACAGGATTTACCTATAAGACATTCTCTAACTGGAATCTCCAGCCTGGTGATATCGTTGCAAAGTCTGGTCATACTGAGATTTACGCTGGTAGACTGAATGGTAACATTTTCGTCTATAACGTCGGATCTCCGAATTCTGCAAACTCTGCATCTGCAACAGGTCGTGCTTATAAGACGTATTCTTGCGTTTGGACTCCTGGTAAGCCCGGTGCTAATTACACTCAGGCTCCCAAGGGAACGATTCAGTTTAATAACTCTGCGGACGCATCTGCTGATGGCGCTGATGCAAGAGATAGCTATTATGACAGCGATACTGAATCCAAGAGCACCTCGTTCTTCTCATTGATGTCGAACGCAATGTCCACAATTGGTAGCAAGCTATTCGAAGCCGCTGTTACTGGTAATATGGACGTTGATTGGGACGCAGTTGTGAATGAAATCAATGGTGATACAGACACTTCTAGCTCTTATAGCGAAGATGTAGATGCTATCAGCGGTGCAGACGCTGGATCTGCTTCTGGCAGTATTGAAGGCAACGCTCGTAGCATTTTCCGTAAACTCCGTGAAGCTGGTATGACAGATGCTGGCGCTGCTGGTGTTCTTGGATGCTGGCACAACGAATCTGGTTTACAGCCGAAGAATCTGGAAAATACATATAATAAGCAATATGGAATGACAGATGACCAGTATACAGCATATGCTGATCAGAATAGCAGATTCCCGGATAGTTCTAGTGATAAGGCTGGTTACGGCCTTGCTCAGTGGACTTATGCAAATCAGCCTGGTCAGACTTCTCGTAAAGAGAGACTTCTTCAGTTTGCAAAGCGGAAGAAGACATCTATCGGTAATCTTTATACTCAGATCGCATTTGCGCTGGATGAGTTTAAGAACGGTAGTGCGGCATATCGCAATACATTCAATCGTCTTAAGAGTATCACGTCTCCTGTCGATGCAGCAACTGCTGTTCTTGGTGGATACGAAATGCCTGGCTGGGGTGATAATAGAGCTAGGACATCTAAGTATTTTGCTCCGCGTGCTCAGTGGGCACAGAAATATTATGACACTTTCCATGGGAAGGACGTCATGAGCGAAGAGGGCGGTAATGGTCCTAAGAAGACGAATTCTAAGAAGAAGAAACAGAGTGGTGCTGAGAAGGTCGCTGACGGGATCGGCTCGCTCAGTGGACAACTTCTTGGAGCCTATCTCGAGTACGAGGTTGATCAGCATTCTGACGAATGGTTTGAGAAACTTACTGGACAAAAGCCGAAAGTTTCTCGTTCTGAGCGTAAGAGACAAGCTGAAGCTAAGAAGAAAGCTGAGGAAGAGAAGAAACGTAAGGAAGAGCTTGCTAAGCGTCCGCTTGGTCAGATGGTCTTGGAAGATGTAGTCCTGCCGGTTGCACTGAAAGCAGGTAAGGATTATATCAATGACAAGTTCAATGAGTCTAAGCAGAATTCTGGCGTTGATGCTATTAGCGGAGCTGATAGAAAGGGTGGAAGAGGTGCTACTGTCAAGGATATGCGTTTTGCTCCTGTAGCAAAATCCATTGATCGGACAAATGAGCATAATTCTACTGTGGATTCTTATCAGACCCGTAGCTATTATCATGCTCCTCAGTCTTCTAACTATACTTCTAAGGAAAAGAATGGTGGCCGTGGTGTTGATAACACTCAAGTTCTTATTCTTATGGATAAGATGGTTGCTCTTCTTAGTACGATCTCTGGCAATACTGAAAATCTGGATGAGCTTTCTGACATCAAAGAAGGTATTTCGAAGATTAAAGCTTCGAATTATACTCCGATGACTGGCGGAAAAGGTGATAACAAACCTAGCGCAACAACTCCTCGTGGAGCATTCAAGAAGTCATATAATAATGGAAGCGTCTCTGATTCTTCTATGACAAATGCTGAATTGGTTGCTCGTCGTATTGCATTTGGGGTCTAAACCTCAATGAAACAAAATGGTAAGGAAAACTCCTAAAGTAACTGGGGTTTTCCTTACCATTTATTTTGTGTTAGAAAGAGGTGATTTATTTCATGGCTTTTACAGAAGGTATGCAAGTCACCACATCAGCAATGACTGACATGAACGGAACACATCTTGCTTCGTTCGTTCGTAAGAATACATATGATATTTTGGAAGTCCATGGTGATCGAGTTGTTATCGGTCAAAACGGAAAGGTGACAGCAGCTGTCAATGCAAACACGTTGACACAGATTGGTGCACCGTCTGTGCAGACAAAAGCAGATACTCCAACCGTTCCAATTCCAGATAATACAGCGTCCAGCACGACATCTAACGGCGGCGGAATTGGTGGATTTCTAACTTCTTTAAGCAGCGGCATTGATAAGACTCTCACAAATATGATTGATAATTATGGTGAGGATATTACCAAGTATACAATGAAATTATTTGGCCTTCCTCACCAGTTTACTCAATACTGTGATTATCGGACTTACTCAATTTCCAATAAACCAAAGAGCCAGCTTATTGGTCGTACGTTTATTGAGAATATCATGCTGGAAGCACCAGTCGTCACAATTGTTCCCGGACAGCCTATTTATCTTCCTGCTGTTGAGGGTGATAAAAAGAAACAGACTGCATATATGATGGTGCAAGCTGCTAACGGTAACGTGGCTGCTCTTTTGACAAATCTGGATGAAACGAAGAGAAAAAATGCACTTCGTTATTATGACTTCCAGCAGACATATGTGCAGTACATGAACTATGTCAATATTCTTTGTCAGGTGTCTGCGGCTTTCCTTGATCTTAATGGAATTACAATTGACGGATCAACTACGCTTGATAAGTTCGATTGGAAAGATTACAGATGGACGAAGGGATCTTATTCTACCGCATCAAAAAACATTGCAGATGCTTTGAAGAATAAAGTTGGCTCAACCATCAAAGGTCTTGCATCAATGATGGGTATCGCTCTTAGTAGTGAGTCGTCGATTCCGGATATCGGAAAGAGTGACGAGAAAGATGCGATTGGCTCGATTTCTGATATTCTGACTCAGATGAACTTCATCGAATTTTATGTCGATGCAGGCACTTCTGGGTCCGACGGATTCTCAAACCAGCATGAGCCGTCTAAGCTTTCGACTATTTACGATTCAGCAGATGATTTCGGTAAGGAAATCGCATTCCTTGTCCAATCTGGTGGTGTTGATGATACTCAGTTGAAGCAGCTTACAACAGGTGCAGCTGATGCTATGTCGTCGGTTCTTTCTCAAAGTAAGTTTGGTATCGCTGGTGTTATGGGTCGGCTTCTTAGTACAACTTCTAATGTGATTAACGGTGAGACAATGGTCTTTCCTGAAATTTACAAGAAGTCTAGCTATGGAAAGAGTTACAATCTGACAGTTGATTTACGTACCCCGTATGGTAATAAGCTTGGTTTCTATTTGGATATCCTTGTACCTCTTTGGCATCTTGTGGCGCTTGCTGTTCCTAAGCAAACGACGGCGAATACGTATGGTTCTCCATTCCTTGTGAAAGCATACTATCCTGGCGTATTTGCTTGTAATCTGGGTATTATTTCTAGTATGACAATTAGTAAGTGCCCGGATGGTGGTGAGTGGTCTGTTGATGGATATCCTACCCACATTCGAGTCGATTTTACAATCGACGATCTGTATTCTGATATGAGTATCACACCGTCTGGTGATATTACCCTTTTCCTTGCAAATTCTAGTCTGATTGACTTTATTGCATCTCAGTGCGGTATTAGTCTTGTGACGCCGCAGCTTTCAAATCGTATCGCTCTTGCTACCACTATTGTGAAATCCGCTGTAGTTGGTGCTGGCGATAATGTGAGCAATGCAATTTTTGGTGGTCTTGAGAATCTTATTGCTAGTATCACGGGAGTGTAAAAAGCATTGAAGAAGATTGAGCGTGAGTATCGTAAACTCTATGGAGAAATTCCTAGAGATCCTCAGCAACGCTTTGTATACCTCCTTGATCAGCTTAAGCTTGGAAAGCAAAAGGAGTTAATTTCGGACAAAATTCATCATATTCTTAATATTCATTGGAGTCATATGGATTTTACGATTTATATGATTCCAAAAGCAACTCCACGTCCACGTTATTCTTCTATGACGAATAGTTTTTATGTGCGTGGGGCAAAAGATAACAAAGACCTTTTTGATAAATTTGCAAAAGGGAGAGATCTTCCGATGATCAATACTCCTTGCAAATTTACATGTGTCTCTTACTTACCAATCCCAAAGTCTATGTCAAAAGCAGATACTATTTTGGCAGAACTTGGATTAGTTAGACCTATAAGTAAACCTGATTGGGATAATCTGGGAAAAGCATATTCTGATATGATTCAATCTAAAATTTTAGTAGATGACTCTCTTATCATAGAGGGGGTATCTAAGAAGTATTATTCACTAAAACCTAGAATTGAAATTCATATTGAGTGGATGGATGAACCAGATTGCCTCTATAATTATAATAAATTTGGAAAGAAGGGTTGACTATGACTACAAGTCAGATGTTCGGCTATTTCAACGGTCAGTATTACATGGTCGATGAATCAGCCAATATCGTAGTGCCTGAAGACGCAAACTATAAAAAGTCTGGTATTCAGGTATCTAAGAATCTCAATAACGTATATGATGTCGACATGTATCTCTATCATTCCGATCTGACAACAGAAGAGAATGGAGAGCGTGTTGCCTTCATGAAGGAGTTCATTGTCAATGAGAAGGTGCCTCAGATTATTCATGTGAATAATGAGTTCCTGATCTCTGCAGATTATGAGCTCTTTAATAAAGACGGGAAGTGTCTCTCCAATGGCGTTCTTTCCACTCTTGCTGAAAGTTGCAATGGTGTTATTCTCGCTCCTGTGGATCAGTTCAATCATATGATGTACCGTAAGCTGTACGTCTTTGATGGTCGAATTGAGATTCCTGTACCGAATATTTCTCGGTACGGTATCAAGTGCCAGTACAATCAGCATCCGTATACGATTCGCATCAATTCGATTAAGGTCACTACTACATATGGTAATGACACTTACATGATCGGTAAGGATGAGCAGGTTGTTCGTGGTAAGGATATTGATGGAAAGTATCACAGCGCAAAGTATACTCTCTATCATCATATGTGTGATTGCCCGAATGAGATCACTCATAACAACTATGCTTCCAAGTTCCTTACCAATGCAACGATTGGCACGTCCATCATTGATTCTATGGTCGGTCCTGCTGTACTGGAGGCACCCGCAGATTACACTGAAGTTGTGGTTGCGGATATTCCTTGTGCTACACAGGATAACAGCTATACTGTCAAGATTGATGGTAAGGCTGATCAGATCGTTCTGAATGTGGAAGCAATTGTGGATAACTTCAACACGGTTTATGATATTGCAGATATCAGGGCTCTGCTTGATACTGTAAATGGGGCAGGCACTGGTAAGGACGATTCCTCCACAGATACAGGCAATAATGGTAATCATTGTACCTGTGGCGGTAATTGTGGCTGCTGCTCCAAGAAGGATGATTCTACTGTGACTCCTCCTACCGGCGATAAGAAAGATCCGGAAACTCCTCCCACTGAGGACAAGAAAGATCCTGTAGTTCCTCCTACTGACACTAATCAGAAGGGTGATCAGGGTACTACTGAGAATCCTGATGAGAATAAGGATCAGACTACTGAGGGAAGTACCGATACTTCCGAAACTGGTAAATAAATAATTTATGGTGATGCTTGGATTGCATTGAGTTTTAATGCATATTCAAACATCACCATAAATTTAAGGCTGGATACTCTAGAGTAGAAAGGGGTTTCGCAATTATATGGCAAATAATTCAAGTAGCGTATTATCTGAGGTAAAGAAGATATCGGGTAGTATGCTCAGTACCATTAAAGAGATTCTTAACAAAAATGACATTTCGTACTCAGAGGTTGATTCCATGAACCTCGTTGTAAATAAATCGGATGAGCATTCAATCAGCTCTGACGAAATTCGGGCTTTAGCTACAGAAGCCGTAGGTTGCTCCATTCTCGCTTTTGATACTTTGATTGATATGGTGGATGTCAATAACAAGGTATACGTGAGACAGCAACTAAAATAAAAATGATAGGCTAGAAGGTTTTCTAATTCCTTCTAGCCTATCATTTAAGCCTTGTCAGTGATATACTTATAGGTCATATCACGAGTGCTACGAAGATCGAAATTCTCAAGCTTCAGAGCCTTCAGCATTGCGAGCTTTGTATACTCATGAACTGCCTCGGTAAAGATATCCTGAGGATCGGAGCCTTGCATCTTATTGGCCTTATTCATCATAATAGCCTCAAAGAGAGAAGGCTGGTAAATCTTCGGACGACCTGAGAAACGGTAGTTTGTAGCTTCGTTCACAGCATCCTGCATAGCCTGATTGTCCATGACCTGATTGTCCTGAGCGAGGGTATCCTCAATATCATGACGATACTGATCCTCATCAGCAACCTTCTGCTTTTCTGCATCAATTGTAGTCTGGACGTTATTTTTGATGATATCACTGATTTCATCAAGACTCATCTTTGCATTGATGTTCTTGATAGCAGTATCGTTTGCTGTGGGATCGTAATGGATCGAATCAGGGTCAATACGACCAATGTTGTTCTTCTTGATGGTGACTGCATGCTTAGCGGCGTTTTCAGCCTCAGTTACGATCGTACGAAGTACAGAAGAATTATTCTTCTTCAGAGCTTCACGGACGTAGTATTCTGTAGGCTTATTATCACAGCGCTTGGCAATAAAATCACGAACTTCTGCACCAGCGTCCGACGGAGAAAGGTTCTTGTCGGGATCGTTGTAAGGAAGTGCGTTCTTATAGATTTGACCAAGGACTGTATCAATGCAAACGGACTTGCCGTCTTCTGCAGCTTTCAGTGTCATGCGACGCATATGCTCAGGATCGTTTTCAAATGCGGACATCTGATCCATGCGATCCTTTGCTTTATTCTTGGCATGAATGAAATCGAGAACTTTTGCTTCACGCTCATCTAATCCAGCAGTTTCCAGCTTGAACTGAATTGCGGATTTCATAATTCATAGCCACCTTTCTTAATAGAGTATTGAGTTCAAAACTTAACTGATTGTTTTTACGACCTCTACGTTGAGCTTGATATCATCCTGTGCAACAACGAGAACCTCAGGAACGTATTCACGGAGTTCCTCTTTGGTAAGATCATTTAGATCAGTTACTTTCATGCATACGGTCTGATATTTCGGGTCGTAATCATTGATTCCTGTAAATCTCAGATGATGAACTGCCGGGAAATTATTCTCGATAGCCTTAATCATATTTGAGATATAAAGGTCATTCGAACCAGAAGAATTGACTTTTTCGACAAACGATTTGATGAACGCCTGGAGCTCAGCCATAACATTTGTAGCGGTTGTACCGTCCACAAGTTTTACGTCGTAACTGATACTAATATTGACACGGTCAATGAGTTCTTGTTCATCACCGATATAGTAGTTATTACTACGACCATAAGTGTTATAGAACTTGATATCCAGGTTTGTGTTGTTACGAAGTCTAGGTGAGCACTCTTCGAGATAACGATAGTTATCTGTAACCTTGCTAATGAAGGTATTAAATGTGTCTGTGCTATTAACCATATCTGCTTTCACCATAGGAAGCAGAGACATAGCAGCAATCGTGCACATTTCTTTTCCTTCTGTATCGAGAGAACCTGTATAGAAGGTTACGTTACTACGCATCATATTCAGAGGTTCAACGAAAGTCAAGCCTTCTGTTTTTGCAGAGTATACATTGGCCAGAGAATAGAGGTCGATGTCGCCACCGGGAACAGACTCTCCTTTGTCATTTTTCGGACGGAAAAGATCGAAGAATCCAGGCTGTACTGCGCCGATATTATCACGGTAGCAGATGTATATATTGACAGAGCAATTTTCAATCGGCACGTAGTGGTAGTCGACACTTTCTGCACTCACAAGATTGAGAATTGCAAACATCTTGTCTGTTGTGATATAGTCGTTTGTGATGATCTTTGCGCTAAATGTTACCATGGATTTATCCGAAGCATCCACTTCAGACGGGAATAGTTCAATGTATCCAACCTCTTCATCACCGTTCAGGAAAGAAGCAAAGATACGAACGTCATTCAGAACACCAGTATCAGACTTGTAGTTTCCGAACGTGTGAACGTAATCTCCATCCAAGACTGTGGAAGGAATAATGCTGAGAGAGATCTCATATCGACTATTCTCTTCCAGTCTACGATTCAGCTTCAGCTTTGAAGTGATGAACTGACAGAGAAGATTATCGTTGGATGATACGTAATCCAGACTCACAATCTCATTCTGAATATTCTTGTAAAGACCGACAAGATTCGGGCTCTTTGACATGGAAATCAAGAACGGGTTGGTATAAATGAACTGATAACCCTGCTTGAATTCAACTCCACCACTGAGAATCAGAGGCTTCAGATCTTCCATGTCGATACGGGTTTCCAGTTTTTCTCCGGACCAATTGTATCGAGAATATCCGTTAAGATCCTGGACGTAATACTCACCGAGATTAGAGAGCTTGTAGATATTGATATCTTTCATCAGCTTCTCATATCCGATGTAATTTCCAGTCTTATTACCAGTCGTATCAGATTCATAATAGACCTGATGTGATTCTACGGACAGAGCGAGCATTCCGTTTTCGATCATTGTGGTAAGAGTATCGGTGGAAAGATCTCCATCAATCTTATTACCGTTAGCATCATAATGCTTACCATCAGATAGATAATACGTACCAGACTCATTATCTACATAATGCTTGGTTGTGATGGTCTCTTCACGGTAGCAGACAGTTTTCTTTTTAAGGCCAAGAAGTTCAGTCTTTGCAGCCATGTCATCATCCGTGTATTCATTATACTCGATGATATTACCATCAGCATCATAATGCTGCCAATAGCCCTCTCGGTTTTTAACGAAGAATGTCGTGTTCCAAGTTGTCGGATCTTCTTTTTTGCTATTATCGAAGACGATAATCTGATCACTGAACCAAATACTCGGTGTTTCATACCGATCTTTGTATAGATGATCTGTGATTGTCTTATCATATGACATATAGCCAGGAAGCAGTCTCACTCTAGTTCTGCTGTCGCCTTCGTATACGAAAAGATGACCAGGATTCAGAGTGTAGACATTACCGTTCTCAGAACGATCGAATTCAAAGCTATTGATGTTTGCACCGAGTGTATTTGTCGGGTAGATGTAGTCATCTCGTTTGATCAGAAGGAACGCTGAGAAGAGTCGTTCCATAATATCGTCACGGCGCTTAATGACAAAAATCTCGTTACCGTACCGATACTTATAGTTGTAGAAGTATGTGGAGATATCGTTTTCGGTAGAAAGCTCATTTGCTGTTGAGAATCCTTCCACAGTAAGAGCTTGCAGTGCATCAATGGAAAGCTTTGAAGCACCACCAGCAGCCGGAGATACAGCTTTACCAGCAATAATCATTTTAGAATTATATGCATAATTCTCAGAATACGGTTGGAAAGTAATGCTTCTACCAGTATACTCTTCAAAGTTCGCTTCTTCTCCAGTTGTGGTATATGTGATCACTTTGATATCTGAGTTAAACTCAGGCTGGAAATACCCATCTTTCGGAGAGAAAGAAATCTCCAGAATATTTTCATCTTTCAACCTGTAGTAGCAGAAAGGTGTTTTAAGAGGTAGAGAGAATTTTACCAGCTTATCCAATCTTGTATAATCGGATGCAGTAGGTGCCTTGTAGAAGATATCAAATCCAGCGAGGGTATCGTCAAATTCGAAATCCAGAACCGGATAATTGATCTTCGTATTTGTGATGATCTGCTCATGAAGTTCTGTACGAGTCACCTGTCGAGCTGTCAGCTCTAACATCAGAAGACCGTTATTCACTTTACGCATCTTCAGGTACGGATTCGTAACAGTCGATACTGAGTTCGGAATAGTCATGTCGTATTTTGCGCTATAGACATATTCCGATTGATAGGTACCCGCAATATTCTTTTTCTTTGCTTCGATAATGACGTCATAATCAAGAGTGAAAGAAATATCTTCCACATTGATAATCATATCCTTATCAATCTTAAATACTACAGTTCCGTTTGAAGAATCCTGGCTTCCATAAAGGAGGATGTCTTCCTGCTGTAATAATAAGACAAACGTGCAAACTGCTGCGGATCCGAAAGAATTGTCCAATTGGAAAATAGCGGCATGGGAATAGATGGATTCCGGGATAATTGCCTTATTCGGAAAAGCTTCGTTGATAAGAACTGAAGCTGTATTCATAGCATCTTCAGTAATATTTGCAATTTGCTCCATAACGAAGCCTTGCTCACCAACATTTAGAGCTGACAGCGGAATATCACCGAAATATTTCTGACCAAGAGTAGTCAGTGCTGTATCTTTAATGGAGTAACTGTCCGTATAGTCACGGTCAACAACGATTTTGTCCGTTGTAGTTACTTTAGCCATTTAGCATTTCTCCTTTCCTAATAGATTAGAGATTATCTCATGGGACGGAATCTAAGTTTAAAGGTGTATGGGAGATTTCTCTTGCCATCACCATTGAAAGTTTCAATGAACGGGATACCAGACCATGTATAACCAGTGCCGCAAACGGCAGGCTGGAATTTATTGACGTATCTCCATTGCCCCATTGTAGGACTATGTGTATTGAATTCGATCAAAGAGAGAGGATTAAAATCTTCTTTCCATGAGAATCGGTATTCAACGGAATATTCAGGATTTGCAAGTCGTGTTTCGGAATCGTATGCAAACGAAGACGACGGCATCGTGACTGGGAAGACACCGTAATATTTTGACCAGAAGATAATAGTTTCTCCGTCTTCTGCTGTCAGAATGTAATACACGCACGTCGCATAGTCAAGAATCCGATTTTTGATGTAGTTGACATTCGGCATGACTTTACCACGGTAGACATGGGATACATAGTCAGACCAGAGTTTGTGGAGATGATAGATGTGAAGATCTCGATCATCCACATATTTGATCTGGAAGCTACCTTCTGTCTTACTCTTGATATTGCTTTTGCCGTACGCAACCTTATGACCTGTCAGTGCCTGGCCATATGCATCAGTGTCAATATACTCATCGGCTGTCTGGAAGGACTTTGCCTTGTTAGACAAATACAATGCAAACTGATGATTGTATCCTGCTTTGGATTGTGTCAGTTCTCTCAGCATCTCAGGGCAATGCTTCAGAGCATAATAATACTCAGAAAGATTCTTCAAATCATCCGATAATGCAGGAGATGACAGACCACCATTTGATCCTTCAGCATAAATATTACAATCAGGGCGAACGAAAAATACGTGAGCAAATGTTTTTGAAAGGCTATCATTTCCGTTTGGCTGTTTGTATTTATTATAGTATTTCGTATACTGACGATACAACGTTGTCGGATCCATCAAGTCGATGTTGACTGACTGACGGATGGTATTCATATTTACGAGAAGTTTTTCTTTCTCGTAATCCATGAAATAATCATAGCGATAGAGAGAATGGGTACTATCAGGGTTAGCAGTTTTATTCGGGAAGCCATATTTATTCTGAACGATGCCTGGAGCATTTCGGTCTAGGGCTTGAATAGTGGCTGAACTTTGCTGATATTTTAAATCACCATACGTCAGCATCTTCATAACAGCATAGTAGTCAGCCGACTGCTTTTCTGTGTAGGTGTATTGATAGTCAGAATTCTGTGTTGTCTTATATCTTTTCGCAAGATACATGACCCGGCTATCACCGAAGACGGCACTTGTAATCCATGATTTCAAAGATCCAAATAGGTTGCTGACTGCACTTGACAGTAGGCTTTTACCAAGATTCATGACTCCGTTTACAAGAGCTTTACCTGCACCGGTTCCGACATATGAGTCTATTTTTGATCCGACCCAGTTTCCAGCCTGATCTTGAAGTTTATCCACACCATTTTTGATATTGCTAATCGTATTTTTGGCTCCATTTACCATATCACCAAGAAAACTTTGCGCATCAATCTCATCGTCCGGATTTGCTGGCACTTGCATTGGTGTTGGAACTGGGTATGTCGATTTCAGACTCTTTTCTGGGAAAGATACTAGCGTGTTGATATCAACCGCAGCAATCTCTTTTCCATTTTTACCAATGACGACTCGAGAATCTGGATAATTTTGACCACCAATCTGTATGATTTCATACACGTTATTTCTGACAAAAGAAGCAAGGTGAGTACCATTTACATCAACAGATGCAGAGGTACTTACCTTGTCACCAATTTTGAGAGCCATATATGAAGTCGTCACTCCTTTCTTTTTCAATGTAGGGTTTCCTCGTAATCGCTTACCCTATTGTTTTCAGGTGCTATATTCACTAGGGTTTCTCTTAAGTACAAGTATTTAATGTCAACTCTAGTGTTTAATGGAAAGGAGTGATAGGCATGACCACTAAACACGGGAAAAAGAAGACGGTTAAAACTCGTGACATGATGCTGATCTTATGCTCCACATTGGTCATCATCTATACGATTATTGACATCATTCTTGGGTTCGTTGGTCTGAAGACTGGTAGCCAGATTCAGCTTGATAGCACACTCACAACTGAAGTTTTTGGTTTTGCAAAGTGGGTTATCACAACTGGTGCTGGTATTACTGTGGCAAAGACCTTGAAAGGACGTACCAACAGTGATGAGACAGAAGAGCCTCCTCCTATGGATGATTCTGATAATAATGAGTAAAGGAGTATAAAGAGATGGCAACAAATCTTGATTTTGTGATCATGGAAGCTGCGCAGTCTGGACTTTTGTCTAATGACGAAGCAGTTTCAATGTTCACAGTTACCACAGAAGGTGCAAACTGGGAAGCTCATAAAGAATATCACGATCGTACTCGTGCTGCAAAAGCTCTTGTGAAGCAGTACAAGAAAGATCTGAAAGCAAAGAACTTTAAAGCAGCAGCTGCTGATCTTGATAAGGCAATTGTGATTATGGAAGATCTGGATAAGTCACTGAAGGAGTGGCGTGAGGCTTCCACATTCGGTAGCTATATCACAGGTCTTTTCATTCCCATTTTGAAAGATTTCATTCCGTTCACTGGTAAGGATGCCATTGATCGGACGAAGGAGTCTATGCGACTGAACACCGTAGGTAAGGGTCTGAATGGTGGCCAGATTAACTACGGTGATAAGAACTTCTACATTAATCGGCTGATCCAGTATTCTGATGAGCTGAAGAATAAGATCAAGTTCCGTAAGAAGGAGCTTGCTCGATATGAGAATAACATGGCAGCCGCTCCTGCGAAGAAGCCTCTGTTTGCAAAGGAATCAACCGAGGACGTTCTTTTTGATCTGAATGAGACCGAAGCATTTTTTAATGAATACTCTACTCTGTCTTATATGACTGATGAGGAGTATTACTCTGAAGGTGTTAAGGAGATTCTGTCAAAGCTTGCTCCGAAGAAAGAAAACGTTGACAGAGCAAAGAAGAACGTTATGAATGCACTGAAGACTGCAAAGAGCGCAGTGACTGGTGGCACTACAGATGAAGGCTTCCTTCGTCAGCTGAATTCTTCTATTACTGAGCTTACTCGAGCTCGTCTTAAGATGGCGAATGCATATCAGGAATCTTCTGGTGTTATTCGCTATCTGACTCCAGACGATATCGCCTTTGATAAGGCAAAGGAATTGGTTGCGCAGTACAAGAGTGCAATTGACGCCTACGAGAAGCAGATTAATAAGTTCAGTGAGGATATCAAGCCTGCTGAGCGTGCTGTTGTTTCGAAGGGTGCAAATTATGCCTACTATTCTAAGCTGAGTTCTGTTTGCAAGGAAGAGGTTAGCGCGAATCGTGGCTTCTATACTACTTTGAAAAACGTGGTTTCTTCTCGTGAGAAGTTCACCGTGTATAATCGTGATGATGATACGATTGACAATAACTTCGAGAAGTCCATGTCGAAGTTTAAGTATCGCTCTGATGAGAACGAGCAGCTTCAGATGGCGGAATCCGCTGTTGATGACATGAAAGCTATTTTTGATGTGTAAGCATTAGAAAATGCCCTATAGAGTATCTCAACTCTATAGGGCATTTTACTTACTTTAAACGCTTTGTTAGGATGATGGGTTGATATTCGGACTTTATTTTGTATTCCGGTACTCCCGTGATTCCAGGGAGACTAATTTGACTTGCAGAATATAAATCCGAAATCACTGAATCTTAGCTCGGTATCTTCTAAAATTCAGGGAAATGGCAGCAATCGTTCTACGATCATCTAGATCTCCAGACAGTACTTCCACTTCACTGGTAAACTTATATCTCCAAAATACCTTCTACGAACATTTTAGATCTCCAGTATCAATTCAATATAAATCTACTTTTGGTGAATTTCAAGAATCATATCGTCTACGAACATATAGATCTCGGACAATCATCCATCGTTTCATCAATACTCTTGCTCAGAAAATATCAGTTCGTCTACGGCCATCTAGGTCTCGGAACTCAAGATAAATGTCTAAGCAATGCCATAATAAATAGTTGGCCAGACTGCAAAATTAATACAGTCTGGCCAACTAAGTGTTCAGAATATTAGATCAGTTTGGAAGATTAGCCGTTGATCATCTCATAGAACTGATCGAAATCGGGGGACTCGGCCTCATCGTCATCAGTAGACTCCATGACCTCCTCGAGCTTCTTATCCAGCTCGGAGATGAGCAGAGTACGCTCAGTGACAGTGATGGTGCCGTTGAGCTCAGCATCATAGATGGAGCAACGAATCTCAGCAGCTTCGGCCGCTACCTCTTCTTTGTTCTTCTTCTTGAACCAACCAGCGATAGCACTGGGAACACCCTTGACCTTGGCGAGTGCATAGCCAGGAGCTGCCTTAACCTTCTTAGCAGCGTTGCTGCAAGCACCCTTCCAGTCTTCGATCATTTCGGCATGCGCGGCCTTTGCATTTTCCTTGATGTCAGCGATAGTCTGCTTAATAGCAGCATCTGAATTATTGAGATGCTTGCTGATGGTATACAGATCACTCAGCAGATTGCCGAGGTCCTCATTCAGCTCTGCTGCGAACGCCTCATAGATATCTTTGCGCTTCTGGCTGTACTCGTCCTTGGAAAGTGTAACGTCAACATTGTTCATCTGACGAGCATACTTCTGATAGGTTGCGTTAACAGCACGCTTCCAATCGTTGACAGCTTCATTGACCGCGGCCTTACCAGAGCGACGATCGTCCTTCTGAGCGCCGAGCATTGTCTTCTGAAGCTTCTGCTTACCAAGGGCAGTGCTGGTATCGACCATCTTATTCTTACCATACTTATCAGCAGCCCGATCGGCGGCGTTCTTCTTGTACTTGGGCTTGGACTCACCCTCATCAGCTTCCAGAATGTTCAGAAGCTCATCGCGGGTATCAATGCTGATCTCGTTATTCTGCTCAGCTTCGCAGATGATATACTTAAGATCCATAATATAGTCATCCTTTCTTATTATATATAAGCGGTAAATGCTTATTTAGGTGTTTCGGTTGAGTAATGCATCATCGGTCGAGCAAGGCATCTGTTGCTCGTTTTTTAGCATCAAAGACCTGAAATGCTCGCTTAATCGGATTCATTGAGATATCCTTAGTGTAGTCGGCACCTCTGATAGCTGTTGCAGTATTCATGTAGCTTGTTGCATAGCTAGATGATACAGCAAGGGCTGTACCTCCTGCAGCTGCGAGTGTTGCCGCAACAACTTGAGCGGGATGCTTTGCACAGTAGTTGTATGCTTTTGACGACACGCTGTTAAATTGGTTTGTGATGCTCTTAATGAATCCGATCTTAGTTGGATCGTCCTCATTGAGAGCACATTTTTGGAGAATGTCAATTGTATCTGTCCATTTCCCCTGGATTTCAGTCATATTCTTGTCGAAATCCTTGATCTCTTTATTACTGAGCTTCACAGCATCAGCAACACCGATGTTTAGCTGTCGTACGTCAGAACCATCCAGATTCCAACTTTTGATAATACCCTGAAGTTTCTCAGAAAGTTCATCCTGAGCCTTCTTGTATTCATCAGCGTTTTTATACTGGGTAGTCTGAAGCTTGCGTACACCAGCAACAGCGGCTTTCACATAATCATCGTATGCAGCGATATACTTCGCACGATCGGTGATTTTGATTTTTTGACCAGCAAGCTCTTTGTTTGTGACAAGAGCCTGTTCGACATTCTTCAGCTTTCCGGAAGCAGTGATCTGGTTGAACTTAGTCTTGACAGCACCAGTAACTTTCTTAACGAGAGTCTTAATCCCGTTAAGAATCTTACTGAAGAACGCCTTGATAGAGTCAACGAACGACTTTCCAGCTTCCTCAAGCATAAAGGATGCATCGTTTGATGATTCGTTAAAATACCCAAGTTTGACCTTATTGTGAACTTCTGTTACATCAATCATGAACTTATCATAAGCACATTCATAGAGGTAATCGGCCTTTTCACATTCAAGGTCAAACTCGAGAAAGTAACTATCCATCAATGTGATAACCTCCTTTCTCTATGTATTATTCGTAGAATTAATATAATGTAAGTACCCACCCTGAAACAATTCCCTAAGTTTACAAGGGTTACTACGTTGTAAAGGAGTGAGAAATTATGCGTTATCCAGAATTGGATATACTCTTCACAGAGAGTGAATGCATCGCTATGGAAAACGATCACATGATGCAATCCTATATTGATGCATTTCATGTAGAAGCTACTGAACTCTATATGGAAGCAGCTTCTCATATTATTTCAGACCACGAAACTTCCATTCTTTATGAGAATGCATGCAGTGATCTGATTTCCAAACTTTCTGGATTTATTCAGAAAGTTATTGATAACGTCGGCCTTTTCTTCCGTAATCTGAAGATTAAGATCTTTGGTAGTAAGGAAGAGAAAGAGAAGCTTGCTCAGATCAAGGCAGCTGTGAAATCTGCAAAAAAGCTTCCTGAATCTGCTCGCAAACAGATCAAGGTCTATCGTACAAAAAAGAACAAGAAAGCACTTGATGCTTACATCAAAGAGATGGCTCAGCTTGAGCGTCGTTTAATGCGTCTTAAGGTTGAAGCAAACAATGATGCTAGTTATGGACTGCAAATGCTTCCTATCGTTGGCGCATTTGTTCCTAGCAAGGATAATACATCTTCAATCATGCTCGAGTATAACGACATTAAAGATGCTATGGATAAGTGCAATGCCAAATATGAAAAGCTGATTGAGCAGAATGCCGAAGTCGTTAATCTTGCGCTTGAAGATGCGATCCGTTTTTCAGATAAAGATCTGAAAGACATTGAGCTTGACATGGATGCTATTAAAGCTGACTCCGATAAAGTTCTTGCTAAGTTTAAGGAAGACGCAAAAGGAGTTAAGGTAAAAGAGCAGGCGAATCTTCTTCAGAGGATGACGTCTTCTATCGAAACACACGTTCGTAAATACATGCGAGATTGTGGTGGGTATCACCAGAAGAATACAGCAGCTCTTTTAGCTATCGCAAAAATTACAGGCATCACACTCACCTCACTTGGCGCAAGTGAGTTAATAAGGCATGCGACCCAGGGCGAAGTTGATATTGCTGGTACTGTTAAAAATACCGCTATTGATACGTATAACAATAAAGTCGCCCCAGCTGTCAACAAAGCTGTTACGAGTATTCCGCCCATTCGAGATAATGTATTGAATAAGACCGGTCTTGCAGCATTTAATACCGCGAGATCTGCGAAGCAGAGTGAAGGGACTTCTATGCATAATGGTGTTGCTGGAGAGGTTTATGCGTGGGCTTTATATGGATTTCCCCAAAAATCAAAAGTATCTAAATCGGTGAAAGACCTTATTCAGGCGACATATGCGAACTCGGATAAGTTGACTTATGTCTACGAGCTACCTTACCTTGTTACAATTGATTTCGGTGATACCGTTATTAAAGCAACCTCGCCAAAGAAAATGGACATGGTGCAATGCATGCTGAAATATATTAATAAGCATAAGGAAGTTTCTTGGCCAGAAAAGTTTGTTACTGATCTTTCGAAAGCAAAGGCAGATGACACTGAGGACTATTTCAGCAGGTTCATGACTATTTATCTGAAAGAAGTTATTAAGATTCAAGACGTTCCGAAATTCAAAGCTACTATCCGTTCTTATAGAACTGATTGGAAAGCTGCTCAAACTAAAAACTAACGACTACAAAAAGACAGAGATACATCTATGATTAGAGTATCTCTGTCTTTTATAGTTCGTATGTTTTTAGTTTGATTCTATTAGATCGTACACCACAATCTTTTTCAAGAATATTATAGTGGACATAAATTGTTTTTGTGAGCGGAAGATATGGTGATAAAGTTCTCCTCAGATAATCAATGTCAGTTCCTTCGCTCCCATCATTATCTGCATAGATATGGTAGATGATGTTATTTCCAACGAATCCTTTTTGCATCATCGTTTTCATCATATTACCATAGAACTTTCCGCATGTGGCTAAGTTTAAAGTATTCTCTTTGATCTCATTCAGGCCGTATGCAATTCCCATGCAATCAAATACTCCTTCTGAAATATTGATTGTAATATCATCTGGAGTAAATAGATCGACAGCTGATGAAATTGCATAATAGGGTCTTACTAAACTTTCGTTTAGAATGAGAGAATATTTAAACCAGCGAATCTCCGTATCTGGCCGAATGCTACGGAATAGGATTTGAGTTCCAGTAGAAGTAACGAATCCGACGAAATCTCTATCCAAGAAGTTTGCAACTTCAGGTTTTACGGTTATCGTATGGATATCGTTCTTCAAGAGAAACTCTCGTAAAGAAGTAATTACTTTGCAGTCTTTTAAGTCTTGCTCAGTGAATTTTCTTCCGAGTCGATCTTCGATGTATCGAATTTTCTTCTCTTCATAATTCTCTGGGAGCTCATAATTGAATATGACTGCTGGACGATCTGGATTTATTGCAGCATTCTTATCAGAAGTTTTAGCGACCTTTCCAGCATCGTTGAGTAGATTTTTATCTTGGATCTCCAACTCTTCCAGCACGTCTTTATCTACGATCCCGTGCGCTGGACAACGGAAGCAGTTATAGAGAATTGGAAGATTATCGTTCGGAGATATCCGGATGTAAAAATGACCCGTATTCTGGTTCTTTATAGAGTCACCACAATACGGGCATCGAGTACGAATATTGATATCACTTACTTTTTGTGTGAATATGGGTCGTTCCATTAACTGCTTAATTAATTCAATTTTAAATTCTCGATTTGTCATAATTTCACCTCCTATTTAGTAGTCTGTCATTAGCACGATGGGAAAAAAGAAATCCTGGTGTAGCACTAAATCGTATGCTACACCAGGATTATTATTCGTTATTAGAGGATGTCGTCACCGTTCGACTCGGGGATGATCTCGGCCTCATCGTCATCGACAGGGATGATGACAGGTGCTTCATAGGGCTTCTTGCAGGGAATAGGATCGGTAGGCTCAACGTCATCCGTGTAATCGTCTTCGTCCTTCTCGGTAAGAGGCTCTCGGCTGCTGAAGTTGCTGTTAGCACTCACGCGATCGCCCTCAATGGGATCATCGTCTTCGTCTTCCAGGACATCTTCTCCAGCTTTTACCAGATCATTGAAGCTCGGAACTTCATCACCATCGTAGTCGCTCGGAGAAAGCATGTTGAGACACAGCGACGCGGGAATGACAGGGCGTTTTTCATTATCGTTATCACTCGTGGCCGTGCTGTGGTGCTTCGGTACAGGGATACCGTTGAAGAGGCGTGGCGTAGAATCTTCGTCATCTTCAACGTTCCAAGGTTCAAGCACACAAGATATGTCAACGAGGCGATGCATGACTTCACTGACATATGCTCCCATAGCGTCGACGAGTGTCACCTTAGCCTTCCGCATCTCATTATGGTACCCATCGAGCACGCGCTTCTTTGCTGCATTCTCAGCAGCAATGATATCCTCCTGTGTATCGCCGTTGATCATCACAGTTGCCTGGAACTTGCAAGGGAGTCTGAGATCCTGATTGATGCTGTGCTTTCCAAAATTGAAACTGTTGAAGATGATATTGAAACTGTCGCAACCACGAATCTGAGAATTCATTGTATCGGTAAGACGCTTGGAATAGTAGAGGATAGCGTCGTACTCACATTCAGTGAGAACAGCAGTAGCCATCTTACCATCATTATAAACCTTCAGCATTTTTCATTTCCTCCAATATTTTTCACTTTTTATTCGGATCTTCGGCAGTGCCTTCCAGATAGACCTTTCCGGTAACACTGCTGAAGACGATGTCATTTACAAGCGGGAAGTCAGGATCAGAACCATTATCCATGACACGGATCTCAAAGTCAAGACCGAGAAGCTCACACCACTTAGAGAAGTTGGTGACACTCATACGAGTGCCGTTATTCAAAGCGGTCTTCATATTCGTGAGCGTATACTTATCTCCGGTCATATATTTCAGAGAATTGATGTCACGACCTTTTGCAAGGATTGATTTCTTGATGCATTTCTTCCATCCGTCATCCGTATCATTGATGATGGGACGAAAAACGGAAGTTGCAGCATTCATATCCATCAATGCTTCTTCCGAATACAAGACTTCGTTCTTTGCAGTAGTTGCCTCAATCTTCGGCAACGTGATTTCGAAGGTGTGCCCGACAGAGAAGGCTTCGTTTGTCTTCTCATTCGGAGTAAGAACCTTCGTCATGTGTCCGTCTATGATATAGACTGTGGGAATGATAGGACGGACACTGTCCTTTTTTGTGGAGCAGATATAAATCTGCCCATCGTCTTTGTCGATATATCCTTTTCCGTCGATATACTGCGTATCATCAGCGATGTAACCCTTAATAGAGTAGACCTTATCCTGGAACGCAAGTTGAATCGGAAAATTATACGACTTTTTCCTTTCCATGTAATTTGTCCTCCATCAGCGTTTCTTTACTTTCCGTACTTCTCGATATAAGCAAGATAGCGTTCTGGAATGAGAACTTTGTCTCCTTCTCCATTACGTAGATGCTTAATCATCTTCTTGATCCTTTTTACGTGCTTCTTATAGAGCTTTTCATCGAGCCCTTCAAGCACGATGTATCTCTTCAGAAAATAGAGATACTTATCGTAGCTATCAGCCATACGATCAAGAACTGCCTGGTCATACTTCATAATTATTCACCTCCTAACCCAGGCGCATTAAATTTTATGTCGCCTGGTTAATACAAATATATAATATATAAACATAATTAGTCTGAATTTTTTCTCTTAACTTTGTGCTCTCCTTACTTTTTTCAAAACATGGAATGAACCGATGTCTGAGTAAATTAAACCCGGACATCGGTTCATTCCAATTATTCCATAGAAGTTACTTCTTGTGGAAGAACTTGCTGGCGATCCGTGAGAGGATGCCAGACTTAGACTTCTGAGCCTTACGCAGATACTCCTTGACCTTGCGGTTGGCCTGAGAATGATACTTGATACGAAGCTTAGCCTTCAGGATACGCTCCATCTTGTAGACAGTCTCCAGCTTACGCCACAGCGGATCATGGTGCTCCATAGCGCATGCACGAATAGCGACCTCATACAGCTGAGCCTTACGAGCGTGCTTATCGAACTTCACGATGGTACGCTCAGTCATAAAGCCCTCATCACGCAGAGTATCGAACTCATCGGAGTTCACAAACTCAGTGAACTCAGCATCGGTCATACTCTCCTTCAGCAGCATAGGAGTCAGGACAGCAGTCATGACATCATCGACATGCTGATCCTGCTCGGGAGTCAGCGGAGGGGGATCCTGCATCTCTGTATCAGAAGAAGTCATTGCCTTTGCGACGTTTGCCTTCACCTGATCAACAGGAGTGGAAGCATCGGGAGCAGTGACGGGAGTTGTGGGGTCAGTGCCAAACGGCTCGCTGGGATCACAGATATCGCCACCCTCTTCGCAGCCAAAGCCTTCGAGAGTAAATGCGTCATCAGAGCCAAGAGCTGACTGCAGAGGCTTGCTCATCAGTTCAGTAAACTTTGACATGAGATTCATCCTTTCTTTATTAGTGTAAAGACGGTTAAGTCATTACACTACTGTTTTCATAGTAGTCTTTCTAGGGCCACTGATTATTCAGATTGTCGTTTACTTTAGTTTAAGAAAATGGTATCTTATACTTAGGAAAGGACTGATATGGATGCCAAGATTGAATAAAGAAACTCTTTCCAAAAGTGTTTTCATTAAGCAGTGGAAAGAAGAAATGATCGTTAATATGAAGCGTCTTAATCCGGATTGGAAAAAGAGCGAAATTGACGAAGTACTTGATAAAATGCTTCTGGAGCAAATGTATAATCCAGATGTTGAATTGGATAATAACTACACACATGAGCATAAGCAAGCAAGCGCAATTTCTGTACTAGACTGGGTACTGAAACGGAAACCTATCGTTGCTGGTAATGCTACTTTTTATAAGAATCAATTGGAAGCTATTAACCCGATTGCAGACATGGTTAACAGCTTCCTTGTTGAGCGTAAAGCAGTCAAGAAGAAAATGTTCCAGATTGAAGATGATCAGTCGGATGAATATAAAGATCTCGACCGTCTTCAGGGTAACGTGAAGCGCTTGGCAAACTCCTATTATGGTGGCTCTGGTATGCCACAGTCTGCGTTCTATTCTAAATGGTCTGGTCCTGCGACTACTGGAACAGCACAATCGGTTATCTCTACTACGGAAACTCTCTTTGAGGGTTACCTTGTAAATAACTATAAGTTCATTGATGATAATGAATGCTATCATTACGTCAACGAAATTTTGAAGCAGGATTATAATATTCCGAAGTGGATGAAACGAGTAACTCGTTCTCAGCTTATTAGCCGACTGCTTGGAATGTTTTACGAGGATACTTATGAAGCGTCTTGGCAAGACGGTGTCATTGAGATGGTATCAAATCTCAGTGACGATGACGTGACTAAGATTTATTATAAGAATAACTTCCTCGAATTTACCGAAGCACATGAGAAAGTTCTTGATCTCTATGATGATCTTTTCGCTGGAGTTAAGAATCTTCCGTATGCGGAAAAATATGAGGATATTCCTGAAGAGCTTCGGTCGAAGTTCACGAAAGGTCAGGAACATGATAAGGTCAAAGCATACAATGAGTATGTGAATATCCAGTACTTCCTGAATCCGAATTCTCCTCCTGATTCTATCAAAGAGATTCTGGATAAGCTGAAAGACCTTTACATGAAGTATGTTTACATTCCATTCATGTCGATTGATCGAATTCACCGTTTGAAGTATTTTATGAGAAGAACGGTTTGTATCGTCGATACCGATTCGAATATTCTGAATATCGACGAATGGGTAAATTTCTGTAATCGTACAATTCTCAGGAATTCCTCTTATGGTAGAAGCGCTGAAAATAATAAGTTTATCTGTGTCAATACGTTGACTTATTATATTACTGCTGCTGTCCAGCATACTCTGAATGAGTACGGACTTCATTCTTATATTCCGGATGATTATCGTCCAATCTTTAATATGAAGAATGAGTTCTATTTCCAGAAGTTGGTTGTTGGCAAGAAGAAGAAGCGTTATATTTCTGCCATGAAGCTTCGTGAAGGTAACATGTTCCATCCGTATAAGCAGGACACAAAAGGTTTTGATTATATGAAAGCTGGTACGGCAGAGACTGCGAATAAGAGATTTGACAATATCGTTCGCCAGTACATTCTTGAGTCTGTTGTCCCGGATGTGTCTGGCATTCTGTATGAACTGAAAAAGTTTGAAGAGGACATTTTAAGTTCTCTTCGTCATGGTGAGATTACTTACCTTACCCTTGCATCTGCAAAAGAGAAAGAAGCATATGCGAATCCGTATTCTCAGCAAGCGTTCCGTGGAGCAATTGCTTGGAATGCTGTATATCCTGACGACGAGATTCAGTATCCGTCGAAGGTCAGTATCCTAAAGCTTACCACTTTTACGGAAAATGATATTAAGGATTTGCAGAATACTTATCCTGAAGTGTATGATGCTCTGATGAGAAACGTATTCCATTCTCCGGACAAGCAGATTTCGGATAAAGGACTTCAGATTATTGCAATTCCTTCCGGGCATAAGATTCCGGACTGGTGCCAGCCGTATATTGATGTACGGACTGTGATCGGTAACACCCTTGCTCCTTTTAAGGGCGTTCTTGATATTTTCGGTGTCGATATTCCTACGGTTGGTAAAAACTATAAAACTGCTAATCGAAAGACTGGTAAGTTCTCGAATATAGTTAGATTCTGATTCTAACTATTAGCTATTAAAAATAAAAGAGAAAGGAAGATTCCCATGTTTGAAACTGGTTATGGATATACTCCCAATGATATTAGTTCAGAGGAGTTTCTTTCAGAAGCTCCCATCAATCTGATTCAGGAGAGTATCAAGAAGCAGTTTAAGAATCCTATCGACTATACAAAGAAAGATTACGTCGATACCTTCATCAATAAATACAAATTCTCGAGAGAGAATGTCAATGTATATGAAGATGAAGAGATGGATAATCTTACAAAGCTGAGAGATGGATTCTATTCTTTCATGCTCAAGATGTTTGAGAAGAAGCTCGGTATCGGAGTAGTGGATTTCTGGGATATGAGCGAGTCTGAGCAGGACGACATCATCCATTATGTGTACCGATTCTTCTTGACAAACTGCAAGAAAAATATTACTTCTGCTGTGATGAATTTCATTGAAGATCATCATGACTCTTATGCACAAGCAGATGATCCGGATGAGGATGTTACCACAAATTCTATGAAGAAATATGTGGATGATCCTGCTGATCTTTATGTCCTTGGCCATATGGGAGACGTTATCCATGATACGATGGATTTCGATATGGATATTGATGCATTCTTTGATTTGTGTGATGACAGAGAGTCTCCTTGCCTTGAGACTGAGTTCGTGAAAGAGAAATTTGATAAGCTGGTTCTTACAGGTAATTTTGTACCTTGTTATTTTGACCTTACGGATTATTCAGCCTTCCTGTATGAGGTTGAAGCTAAGGTCAGAAGAAAGATTCTGAAGAAGTACTCTAAGAAAAAGGACTAAATGATTTCATATCGTCCGACTTACACATACGTAATTTTGAAACACAAAGGAGAATATTATTATGCCTTACAATTCTAACACTAATCGCAAAAACGTTTCTACTAACATCAAAACTTTTTATGGTGACACTGCTTCGATGGGTATGACCTATTGGAATGATATGATTTCCATTCGTCTGAATCCTTGCAGTGGTACCAACGAGGATGGTATTCGTCAGTATGATCGGAACCGTAGCTTCTCTACTGCAATCACTGCACAAAAGGCTCTGGGTCTGACTCAGCTTATTGACGAGCATATCGTTCCCGTCATCAAGAAGGTGGAAGCTGGCGAGGATCTGGAGAAGCCTGTCAACGTTGCTATGAAGATGGGGAATAAGAATGCTATCATTGTCATCCAGTATGCAAAGGATGATAAGGGCGTTCCTACTCTCTATTTCATCGGCTATGTCAGCGCAAATCAGGATAACACTTGTGATCCTTCGAACCGTTACATCTACAAGTTCAACAAGACCAAGGTTGTTCTGGATTACGATCCTAACACCGGCAATGGCACTGTGAAGTCTACTGAGGCCGAGTTCATGTTCTTCTACAATGCTCTGAAGAATATCAACGACATCTTTGGTGTCTCTACTCAGTCTAACGCATTCTTTAACAGCTGGGGTAATGGTCTCCAGACTGGTAATAATGCTCAGTCTTCCGATGTTCCTTCCACTTCCCCTTCGGCTAATTCTGCATTCAGTGCAGAGGATCTGCCTTTCTAATTCGTTACGATAACTAATTAGGCCACCACACACTCTATATAAGTAGTGCTGTGGTGGCCTATTTTATTTCATGGAAAGGAATGAGTTTATGGCACAGACAGAAACGATTTTCTACAATGCAGATTATTTGGTGATTGAATATCTTGATTTCATTAAATCACCTTATTTCGTTCTTCTTCAGTATATTCAGAAGAATGAGAAGCTTCGTCCAATTCTTCGTCTAGAAGAAATTGAATCATTTGATCTTGCTTCCCTGTATGAGTGGTACGTGAATCGGAAGCATCAGAATTTCCTCATTGATCTAAATCGAGATCCAGAAAAAGTATCAGAGGAATTCTTAGATGGATTGATTATGGATCAAATGCTTATCTCGGAGAAATTCTATTCAAATTGCAATGTGCTCTGCACGCAGTATATGCTGAGATTCTTGAAGAGCAAGAAGCATCCTGTGAAAGATGTTCTCGTTTATTGTCCTTTCAAAACTCCATGGCCGAAAGAAGATTTAAAACGGGAACTTGGGATTGATTTTACCTTTATGGATGATTTCGATGAGGTATGTAAAAAGGCTGGTGCAAATTCTACGTACTTCTTATCTAATATTGATCTCATTCATAGGATGGAAGAAAATAAAGTCCTTCATTTGTCTTCCATCGTTCTTCCGATTGAGTATCGGTATAATAAAAAGAATATGAAAGACTATAAGATCGACTTTACTGAGCTATGGAAAAAATATGCATTTAAGCTTGCATATGCGAGAGCATGTAGCACAGACGAACATGATAATGGATCTATTGATACAATTAACCGAAATACCTACAGAGATCCAGTAGAGTAATTAATCAACGTGATGACACAAAATTAACTTATAAAACAGGAGGTAAGTAATATGAAAACTACCGATGATATGGATTTTGGTCGGAGTGATCTCGATCGTGAGCCTTTGATCAACGTCTATTCAAAAGATGAATTCGATAAGCGTGTCGGCCAGGTATTTAATACCATTTGGGAAAAGCTGGTCATGTCTTTTGGCCCCGCTGGTGCTGGCACGTTCATCGTTGTCCCTTCTTCTACGCAGTCTACTTTCTTCAATACAAAAGATGGCTATTCCATCATGAAGTATCTGGAGTTCAATACGAAGATTGATCATACCATCAAGAATATGATGTCTACAATCTGTGATCGTCTGAACTTCACTGTTGGTGACGGTACTACGACTGCTGTTGTTGCAACTCGTGGTGTCTATGAGTCTTATCGGATGCGTAAGCAGATGTCCGATTGCTCTCTCAATCGAGCTCTTCCTCGTGAAATCATGAAGATGATGAATCGTGTGAAGGATGATGTGATCGAAGAGCTGAATAAGCGAGCAGTTTCAATTCAGTCTGATGATCCTGATGTCCTTGCCGATAATATCAAAAAGGTCGTCTACGTTTCTTCCAATGGTAATGAAGAGATTACCAATATGATTTCTGACCTTTACCGAGAGCTCCAGTTCCCTGCAATTTCTGTTGCAAATTCCAAGGATGGCTCTACTCATGCGTATACCATTGATGGCTATAAGATTGATACTTCTCTGACCGATCAGTCTTATATCAATAATGATGATAATACCATGAGCGCAGGTCCTATGGATTACATCGTGTTTGACAATAAGGTCGATCAGGATGTCTATGATAAGATCCTGAAGCCTCTGTGTGAGGCATCCAAGCAGCGTGGTCGTAAGCTGGCATGTATTGCTCCTTGGTATGATGACGTTGCACTTGGTGGTCCGATTCGTCGTGATCTTCTCGAGGATCTGAAGCAGCATGGTTCCATCTCTCTGGTTCTGCTTGTGTGCAATAAGACAAATGCGCGTGCACGCACTCTGCTGAACGATCTGGCTATGCTGCTGAATACTCCGGTTATCACTCGTGTGGTGAAGGATCAGATTCTGGAAGCTCTGGAAAAGGATCCTGATATCTACAAGCAGTTTGATCTGGATAATCGTAATATTCCTGGTGCTAATATCGCCGTGATGGTTCCAAATCCTACTCCTGCTGACCCGAATGGTATTGCACTTCGTCTTGCTGTATATGATGAGACGATTGATAAGAATACCATCTTCATGAACGATGCTACGAATCTGATTCGGGTTGGCTACTGTGAAAAGGCTACTCTTGGTATGAAGGAGTCTATTTTTGCAGGATTTTACTATGATCCGAATGTGTATGAGACGACTGTGCGAGTGGCTAAGTCCGAGCTTGCTGAAGCACAGCATAAGCTTGAGATGATTGGCTCTTTCAGCCTGTCTATCGTGGAAAAGCAGCAGCGTTTGAATGCGCTTGGTCTTAAGACTGGTGTGATCGAAGTTGGTGCTGCTTCCCAGATGTCTCAGGGCTATCTGAAAGATTCTGTGGATGATGCTGTGAAGGCAGCTGCTTCAGCATTCAACAACGGTGTTGTCCTTGGCTGTAATGTCAGTCTGCTGGATGCTATCGACACTCTGATGAAGAAGCGTTCGATGACGAAGGATTGCAGCGATGATCAGGAACTCTACTATGATATCCTGAATATCCTGGCATCTGGATATCTCACCGCCTATGATACGATCGTTAATAGCATCTATCCTTCCGATGCTACCATTAACGTATCGGAGTTCTGGCGAGGCACAGATGAAAACTGTGTCATCTATTGCGATGAGAAAACACATCGTAAGATTTATGCCGATCGGGATAAGGCAAATAAGGTTTTCTCTACTCTCAGCGACGATGCTTCGTCAACTGGTGATGTCCACTACTCGGTCGTCGCATTTGTGGACCGTTATTCTCGAGAGAATGGTGTTGTCCTTGATGTCACCAGTGGCCATTTCACCAGTGACGTTATCAATTCTACAGAGACAGACCGTGAGGTTCTGAATGCAACCGTTGATCTGCTGGCTCTTCTGATTACTGGTAACCAGATGGTTCTCTGCTAAGGACTTTTTAAAGAGTGAGTATTCATGAACAGTATGAATACTCACTCTTTATTTTTTCATGGATCCAATGACAACCGATTAAACTATTTATTGTTATCTCGTCTATATTTTTATTAGAAAGGTGATGATAATATGGAATCGTTAACTGTATCAACACAAACCTTGGAGCAGTTTTTGGTTGCTCCGTTTTATCAGCAAAATAATCAACGGCAACTTCGATATGAAGACCGATATCAAGCATACAAGAAGATGAATCGAATCAAAATCGCAGCAGTATGCGAAGTTGAAAAAGATTACTTCATTCTTGTGAAAGTCCCCTCTGAAAGCAATAAGGGAAATTATTCATATGACGTAGTTATCCAGTTTACTCCTCCGGATGATCATAAAGCGAAAGCTATGTCGTTGGAGGATTATTGGGTTCAGTTTTTCTCAAATAGTCCTGGTTTTGTTTATAAGTATGCTGCGCTTTATAAGTTGCAAGGATACTTAATCGAAACCTTGCAGTATAAATTCACTGCTGGTGTTTTGGATACGCTTCCGGATAAAGCAAATAAGAACTATGATCTTTATTATGATTCTAGTATCTACTATGCTTGCCGATATCTTCAGGACCACAAACTTGATTACATGACCAAGATCGGTTTGATCCACTGGAAGCGTCCAAAGTTCGATCAGTTCGTATCTTCTATTTCCAGTTTTGAAGATTCTGAGATTTCTCGTCAGGTTACGAATCTTGAAGGATCTATTAAGCAGGAGATGCGGAAAGATCGAAAGCTTAGTATCACGGAGCGTCATAAGCTTGAGTCTCGCAGCGCTCTTTATCAGAAACAGCTTCAGAAGAAAGACTCTCTTGAGAAGAAAGTTGCTCGAATGGCAACGTCCGAATCAGATGAACCGAAAATTATTCGAGCAAAAAATTCCACTTCTGAAATTTCTCGTACGGTTAGAGTCAAGCCTAATCCGAAGAAGCGTGCAACGAAATCCACCGCAAAGAAAAAGTAAAAATATACATCGTGCTTTTGAATGATATGTTATATCTCTGAGCACGTTAGTATAACTGATTTTTGAGAGGAGTTAGTTATCTAATGGAAACCGACAACAGCAAAACTACCCAAGCAGTTTCCACTCCTACTCGGTCTCGTGGTGCGACAAGACCGAAGTCTGAGTGGACGGAAGCTACGGCTCCCAAAGCAGAGATTACCCAATGGAAACCCAAGCGCGACAAATCGAATCTGTATGCGGAAGCAGACGGAAAAATTTTCATCTTCCACTTCGAGAAGCTGTATAAGCCAGAAGAGAAGATGTCTGTCTATGATAGATTCTTTGTCGATAAAGTCTCCTATGGAAGCCAGCTTCCCACCATCGCTACTTACCTTAATTACTTCATTGAAAAGTACGATACCGACCATGAGGTTCCATTAGCCTTACTGAAGTTGAAGTACGCGATTGATAAAGAAACCTGTGGTGAGAACGAGAATGGTGAAGAAATCAAGCGCTTTACCCAAGACAACATGCCTCAGCTGATTAGTCTGATCTACGAGATCCTCTTTACTCCGACGGTCATTGAAAAGATTAAGCAGCTTGTGGAAGACAACTATCTGGACGACATCGAAGCAACTGATAATTCGAAGTATTTGAAGGATGCCAAGAAGCATCTGGAAAGTCTTGAATTCCGAAACATCCATGTGAAGGTTCTTCTTCGTATCAGCTTTGGTATGAAGTTGATTGCCCCTGTGATGTTCCACTTCTTCTCTGTCAATCGGATGAAGCCGGAGAGAGACTCTGACACGATCTACAATTTCTATGCTAGGCTCTTCGACATCTTTAATGAAGGAGACATGAATATTTACAACAAGCTCTTTGTCTATGTCAAGGCAAAGGTGCTTGAGAATAAATCTCATAACTCCGTAATTTTTGATCAAAGAGATATCCTTGGCTATGATGAGTACACCGTGATGAACTCTTTCCTGCGTAAGGTTTTGATCAGCGAGAATATCGTCAAGTACCAGTTCAATGAGCACTATAACCCGAAGACCAAGAAGTATCGGGAGAATATCATTGGCTTTAACAAGACGATCATCAAGTATCAGCTGGTCTATTTCCTGAAAGAGCAGTATGCGAAGAATCTGACTGAAGTCACCTCTGCAAAGAATACCGATGGCCTTTCCGGTAATGATAAGATGGAAATGAATCTTAGCAAAATCGACGAAGGCCGTGTCTTCTTGGCTGAGATGAATATCAAGACGACTCTGGCACGTATCATGAGAGACAATGATTTCGAAATCTCCGAGAACGAAATCCAGTATTACATTGCGAACCACAACATGCATCAGTTGCAGGTTCAGCTTGTGTGTGCTTACTGGGCAAAGTATTTCGGTGGTTACATGAACATGGAACTTATCAATCGTCGCCAGTACATCATTCTCATGCTGATTCTGAAGAAACGGTTGTTTGACACGGCAGGTTACGATGGATCTGGATCTATTGAGACTTGCGCACTTCCCTATATTCTTTCTGGCAATGTTTCCGGTACTGTGAATACCCGACAGATTCGCAAGAATAAGTTCGTGGAGAAAGTTCGGAATACTGCGTTGTACCAGAAGATGTGCGAGGGAAAATACTCTCAGTTGATCTCGATTAAGCCCGATTACATCATGGAGATTCTGTCTAAGTTTATCAACACGTCGTTTACTTACGTTGTGTGGGAAGAGGAAGAACTCCTTGGAACTCCCATCGTTTACGATGAGGATACGATCTCGGATGAACTTCTGTTCTTCCTTAGCAGAATTTAAATGATAAGCTCACCAAGTGTTTACAACCTCGCACTTGGTGAGCTTTATGTCAGTTCACTACTAACGTTGCTCAGTAGGATGTGGACTAACGCGTGTAAAACGAGAAAGGATGATTAAAATTATGATTAACCTGGTCATGAATGGATACCGCACAGCACCATCATGGCTCAGGCTCATGTTCGTTGTAGCATGTGCTTGGGCCGCTCTTTGGATTTTGAGTAAGATTTTGAAAGGTATCCTGATTCTTATTGCGGTTCTCATCAATGTCCGTAGGATGGGAGTGAAAAAGTATCTCTTGATGGTCACAGCGAGATTGTCTTTCTGTGATTTTATGGAGAGAAAGGGCTACAAATATTTCATAAAGCACGGCAATGTCTATTATACGAAAGGGGATGAAGTTATTCCTGAGAGACTTGCCTTTGAGGAGATGGATAACTTTATCAAAGAGGAAATAAAGAAGAAAGGAAGCGAAGACAAATGACAGGTTTATACTCGATGCTCATTGGTTTTATCGTCGGCGCGATTATTGGTAAATTCATTGCTCCGGTAGTTCTCGACTGTATGGGTTACACGTCGAAGGATAAAGACGTCATGAAATATGCCGGTTTATATCTCAATGATCGTGAAGGATGGACCCAGAAAGGTTCGTTTTTCACTCTCAGATGGATTAGCCCGACTGGAAAATGCATGACTTACCGGTATTTGCGTAAATGGATCCTAGATCTTGATCACGGTCTTTCCTTTTCTGAGTTAAATAAAATGCTTGAGGAGTTTGAAAAATGACATCATACGATTTTGGAAGACTTCTTATATTCATCTCAGCAGCTCTCCTGTTCCTCTGTGCTCTATCATTGCTTCTCATTGATCCGATTTTTGATATTTGGGTCAAGTATTCATTCCGCAGAGATGAAGGTGATCGGTATAAAGATTTATCTGACGGAGATTGGTATTATCTCTGGTTGGATGTTGAATCCGGTAAAGATAAAGAGATTGGAGGACGAAACTACCACAGGTACTATGCGTACTATTATCTTTATAAGTACCTGAAATTCTACGGCTGGAAACTCAGATATGAGAACTCTAATTGGATGTGGATCAGTAAGCGTCATTTTAAGATCACTTTTCATAATGCATATCAAGTCGTGCTGAATAATCGGAATATGAAAAGTGATTACTACTGGGAATACGAATTTAAGGCTTGGAATGCGTAAAGAGGTAAAATGCTATGATTGAATTGAATGTCTATTCTATTGGAACTGCGATGATTCTTGGCTCTGCTGGGGTTGCTCTCTATAAGAATTGGAAGTATGGCCGTGATTTGGCTGCGCTTGCAAAGGAACATCTGACGGATGAAATGCGTTCCGCTGGTTATGAAGTTCATTGTGATAAATATGGTGGGACTTATTTTGTGAAAGGAACTAAGTCCTATACGTACGAGACGATCCGTGCGATTGCTTCCAGCGATAATCCGGATTGGTCTGAGATTTTTGATTGAGAGAGGCCTTTCAACGTATTTCTAATACGAAGAAAGGGAGTGACCCCAATGATTCTCCATGTAATATGGATTATCCTTTCAATCTGTCTTGGAATTTATCTTGGTATGTGGTGGAAGCATACAAACCGAGCGATCGTATATCTACCGGTTTCTAAGAAAATGCAGGATGCGGTGATGGATTCTTTAGCGGAACCAGATGTTTTGAAGCGATTTAGCACTGGTAATTCTAGAGAATTCTTTCATCGTTACTATAATCCTGTGAAGCCGAAAGAATCTAAGCGATTGCCACATTATTGCTACGTGGATGTAAGACAGCTCCTTCACAATCTCAGTCATCCAATTCGGAGACCTGTTGATCCTGAAGTGGTGTATCCGTTCCCATTCATTGGAATCGTTGGAAGACCTGTCGACAACCAGTTTACATGTGACTGGTATCACGATACGGAACTGACTGACGATGATGCCTGTGTATTGGTTCTGTCTATTCCAAAGAAGCGTCTCTTTATCGTATCTGGTAGCGAGATTGAGACGATGGATCTCCAGACTCAGTATACTTGTGGCCATTGGAAACAGATGTTTTACAAGAGAAAGAAATACCCAATCCTTAGAAATGATGAAGATAAATATTATGCTCTCTTTACCTATTTCTATACAAACGATATCTTAGCACTGCATGATCTGACCGCACGCAGATGTTTAGACGAGCATCCGGAATGGAAGAAACGCCTGAACGGACTCTCTTAACACATAAAAACACAAAGGAGAAAGTATTATGTTATTAACCGAAAAGTACAACGACGTTGAACGCTACGCCCTGAGCCAGGTGTGGATGATGAAGGATGGCACTGCAATGCTCATCCTCGGCATCGACCCTATCTCGAAGCTCCGTTCTTCTAACAAGGAACGTAATGTGAGAGGAAAGAAAGTCACTCTGCGTTCTCAGAACAAGACGCTGTCTGATAAGCTGGTGATCTTCACCGACCCCGCATCTGATATCGCCTATCAGATTGATCTCGACAGCAATATCTCCATGAGCATCAAGGATATGCGTAACAATGAGGCGGGATATCTGTTCTCGCTCACCGTCAGCTTTATGGAAAAGGTTAACCGTCAGTTGGCCGATCACAACAGCAACAACTGGTAATCAGTGGTAATAATAACCAGCACACGAATTCAAAAACGTGTGCTGGTTATTTTTTGTAAGCATATGGCCAGAAAACAAACCATTAAGCCTCTAGTAACTCTATAGTAAAGGAGATGATCAAGATGAATGCATATTTGATCAGTTCAAAGAAATTTGATCTGGATTGCGAAAAAGCTGTTGCAGAATTTGAATCTGTGAATTCACAGTTCCTGATTTCATATTATGAGCACTGTGATGACTTTGACTATATGTCAGTATACACTGAAGATGCTGAAGATCTCCGTGAAGCGTTTATCACAGCGATTCAGAAGATTCTGGATGCCCTGTCGGATTTTACAACCAACTTGATTGCTGAAGTGAGTGCTCGAATTGAAGCAAAGAAGCTGAATGAGCGTCTTGCAGAAATTAAGTCTGTTATGGCAAAAGATCGTTCTGAGCTTCTCAATCATAATATCAGCATCTTTGATATGGCCAAGTATAAGAAGTTTTATACTGACTTTATCGACCGGTATACTGCTGAGATTAAGAAGATGAGCGCTCGGGAATTTAAGTCATTTGAAGAGTATGAAGAGTGGCGAGATAAGATGCAGAACGATCTCGCTGATTTCAACTATAAGCTGACAGATGAAGAGCAGTGGAAACTTTCTGTCTCTGTGAATTCTGCAATTCATATGACAGAAGACGAGGCAAAGAACTATAAGAAGAACTTACAGTTGGCTCATGCATATGGAGATAAAATGATCTCTGATATGAAGAGCGAATATCATAAGCGAGATATGGGAACTTCCTATGTGGACCTTGATGATAAGGATGCAAGTCTTTTCTCCATGAAGAATTCTGCAATTGTTGGATTCTGCAATCAGCTTTCAGCAGTTATTAAAGCAATTCTTCGTACTATGGCAAAACATCCGTTTGCAACTCTTGCTCTTATTGTCGTTGCAATTGCACTGTGATAGAAAGCACCAATGAAGTAAAATAAATCTTCATTGGTGCTTTCTTTTATTTTTTCGGATGAGGATTTTTCTTTTGAATCCTTTTGTAGAAATAGAGTTCGATACAGTTTAGAGACTTAGGAGGTTCTTTCGGGAAATCCTCACATCCGAGAAACTGGATAGCAAAGTCATCAGGACGCTTTTTGATACGTTCCAGAAGCTTTGTGGTGTAAGAACGGAGACGACGAGCGCTACGATCATCGTGAGCTTCTTTATTTCGGTTTATGTAAAGAGGGCATTCTGCACAACGATGATATGACAGAGTAGCTTCGATATTATCCGTTCGATACGGATAGAGATTATACTTGCAATATTGATGATCGTCATTCTTCCGTTTGATATGGAAAAGACATTCATCACACAGACAGCTAGTAGGAATGAGTTCCGGTTGATTATTTTGATTGGTCATGGTTGTCTTCCTCTTTTCTACTATTTGCAATAAAGTCGTTATATTTTTTATCAAGCGCTTTATTGGCAAGATGCTTTAATACAAGCTTCTCAGCGAAATTCACCTTAACGCCAAGGAACTGCGTAATGAAATCATCAGGATGATCTTTAATTCGAGCCAGGAGAACCTGACATGCATTTCGCATACCAGCCATCGTGAGCTTATTCTTAGTAAGAGAATTCACCCAATCAACATAGAACGGGCATTTTCCGTAGATGTATCCGTGAAGGCAAGCATTCTTGATTTCATTTTCAGGGATCTCATACATGCCGAGACGGCACATTTCAATACCAACCATACCGTCATCGTCTACAGTTCCCTGACCGTGAAACATGCACTCCGAAAACCCACAATAGCAAGGTCGCCAGTTTTCATACCCTTTTTCTTTTTTCATAGGAGTTCCTCCTTATCGACCAGTAGATCCGAAACCGCCATTTCGAGTCACATACTCAGTATCTGTAGTATATGCGAGACCATACTGGAGGAAAATGCCTTGGCAGAACTTATCACCTTTCTTCAGGTTGATTTCTTTTCCGTATTCTCCACCATTGTAGATCTTCACCATGATATGGCCTTCATCAGAAGGACCTTCACAATGCGTGTTATAATAATCACCATCCACGATTCCCACTGTGTTTGCAAGACTCATGTGGAACTTAAAGCCGAGCCCACTCTTAGGGCACAGCATCAGCATCCAACCCGGATCAATCTTACAGCGAACACCAGTGTTGATGACAGCATATTTGCCGCTCTTCAGAGAGATGTCTTCTGTCATATAGAAATCGAATCCAGCACTGTCTTTTGTTGCACGAGTGGGAAGTTTGATCTCATCGTAACGGCAAAGACGCTCATATCCATCTTCTGTACTACGACGAATTTCATCCCATGCATGATCACTGATTCTTTGGAAGTTAGCAACGTACATCATAAGTTTACATTTCCTTTCTTTGGTAAGAATAATAGTGAAACGTCGTTAAGTGTTTGTGAACCTCTTAGCAGAATAATATACCCTATACTGAGAGTATTTCATCCAGTATAGGGTATATTACGTTTATTGGCTGAGGCGCCCGGTTACGATCCGGATTCAGTGCTTTCAAAGAACACTGGCTTACCATTGGCCTACGCCTCATTATTTAAGGATACTAAAACCTACCACATCCAGGTCAAGCGGAAGATATGGTAGGTGAAAGTATCTGATTTTTAGGAGGTCAAATATATGTCCAATCCATGACACAACAATGAAGATTACTGTCACGGTGATATCAAAATACGTCACCGCTGAGATTCGAACTCAGGGAGGTGTTATCCTCGGCAGTTTTCAAGACTGCTTCCTTAAACCACTCGGACACGGTGACAAAAAGCGCTCTTTATTTGATTCGAACAAATGACACGTGGATTAACAGTCCACTGCTCTAACCGACTGAGCTAAAAGAGCATGATAAAATATCCATCCAATATCCTGTACTGAATGGATATTCTTGGAGCTAGATTAGGGGCTCGAACCCTAGGAACCTATTGATTACAAATCAATCGCTCTGCCAACTGAGCTAATCTAGCACATGGTGCGATCTGGGAGACTTGAACTCCCACCCTCTCGGACTACCACCTCAAAGTAGCGTGTCTGCCTATTCCACCAAGATCGCGCATATTATATACTTATCTTATCGCCTATCTAAGCGATACTTATTTGTTCTATCTTATAATTCTTTATGATTATATATTATATATTCGATGCTTATTAAAGGAGGATTATAATATGTAGTACGTATTCATTAGAAAAGAATGGGTTAGGTTACAGACACATAACCCATGAGAAATCATCGAAAGGACTGAAGTGAATTTATGAGTAGCAACAGCATTGTCCCTGAAATTCATGACGTTGAAGAATTGAAGACGTTCTTGCGTCCAATTTATTTCATCAACGACTATATGAGGTGCGACGAAGATTATAGTGCGCTGGTTGATCAAATCTATACGATCGTAAAGGGATGTTTCGAGAAGAAAGATTGCCGTGAGTATATAGTATCTTTCAAGTTTTATAAAGAGAACCGTGATGAGAAGATTCATACGCTTCAATTGCGTCATTTCCTCATCAATCTTTTCATGTGGCATCCTCTCGTGAATCTGTATGACACAGACTTCGAGATGGATGAAAATTATATCTTTGACTGTTGGAATGAAGTTCCTCATCTGAAGGACTACATTGATCAGAAAATCGTCACTGCACTGAGAGATTACAGTGTACGAAATACCACAGTCAACAACTCTATTTCGAATGTGCTTCACGATCTGCGAAGCATTTCGATTAATTTCTCTCTGATTATGGGTCTGACGATGTCCAGCGAGACATTCCTGCATTGGTATCGTGATGATCCCGTTCTTCGCAATCTGATGGAAACCAGATTCCCGCTTGACATGCAGCCGAGCGAGATTGAAGATTCTCTGGCTGACATTCAGAAGCAACTGATCGCTGAGATCAAATCTCGGAAGGACGACCCCGTTGGTACGATTCTTCGTGCGGATACTGGCATTAAGCACAAGCAGCTTGTTGAGTTTACTGCTCATATGGGCTTGAAGCCTGACCTTGCTGGTATCACAATCCCGCTTCCTATCAACTCTTCTACTCTGATTCGTGGTCTGGATAAACCGAGTTCTCATTACATTGATGCATTGGGTGCTCGTAAATCTCTGATTATGAATAAGAAGGTCATGGGAAACGCTGGCTATTTCGGCAAGCTCGTCCTTCTGCTGGCACGCACTTTGTCTCTGTCCAAGACCGTGTCTGATTGCGGAACGAAGCATTATCTGAAGATTTATATCAAAACTCCTCAGATGCTTCAGAAGTATAACAACCGGTACTACGTTGATGCAGACGGTGAAATCCGTCTTGTGAATGCAAGAAAGGATACGCATTTGATTGGTACCTGGGTTAATTTCCGTAGCCCGATCACTTGTTCGTGCCATGATGAAGTGTGCCATGTCTGTTTTGGCCGCACGTCTACGATGAACTTCGATATTTCTGCTGGCGTTGTCGGCTTTGAAGTTGAGGAGTTCACTAAGGTTGTGAACCAGATGATTCTGTCTGCAAAGCATCTGCTTACCACAGTATCTGAGAAGATTAACTTCTCTGAGGAGTTCAATCGTTTCTTTAAGCTGTACTGCGGTGAGGTGAGTCCGAAGATTGGGGATGACGCGATTCCTGATATTGAAGACTGGGCAGTTTGGATTGATCCTACTTCCATTCAGAAAGCAGATGAGCTGGATGAAGATTCTTCGTTCAACAGCTACGTGCTTGGTGGCTTCTATGTGCAGAATATGAAGACCCATGAGTCCATCTGGATTTCTACGGATGAAGACCGTGAGTTGTTCTTGACGGATGATCTGATTGATCTCGTTCGTAAGGGTCGTGGCTATGCTCGTTTCTCTGAGATGAACGAACTGACCACTCTGTTCAGTATCGTCATCATGAACAACGAGTTGACGAAGCCGTTGTACTCTCTGATGAGCCTTCTGAATAGTAAGGCGAAAGCAGATCAGAACGTCACGTCCAACTATCATGAGATGGCACAGAAGTTTACCGACCTTCTGCTTGATGCAAAGATTGGTGCAACTGCACTGTCTGGTGAGCTGATCATCAGCCGTCTGATTCGTAAGGATCCGGATGTTGATTTTGAGCGTCCTGATTTCACGAAGGATGAGGTTGGTAAGTACAAGATTCTTACCGTCTCTCGTGCAATCGAGCACAATAAGTCTCCTCTGCTTGGCTTTGCTGGTCAGGACATCAAGCGTCAGTTGATGAGTGATAACTTGGTTACGATCAAGAATGCTCCTTCTTATATTGACGCATACTTCAAGAAGACTACTTCTACTGAGCGTTTCATCGAAGACCATGCAGTTTCCACTGATTCTGATTCGGTGATTGATGAAGTCGACGATGAGGAATAAATAATATAAGCCTGACTATAGAATAAATCGTAGTCAGGCTTATTTTTCTTTTAGGAGGTGTATAGGATGGCAAATAGCATGATAAATCGTCTTATGGGTACCACCCGTAATGTAATCAATATCAAACAGACACAAACTGGCGGCGATAATATCGTCCAGGCTCAAAGTATCAATATTACACAGACGATTAGCGGAGATGGCAATACTGTAGTTGGCATTACTGTGAACGATGGATCTAAAGATGAGCCTGAAGATATGCCTAAAGACGAGGCTGCGGCGAAGTCTGATTTATTTGAAAAAACTTCCGAGGGCGGAGTTGCGATGACTGACTGGAACTTTCATATTGCAGAAAGTCTCATAAACCAAGCCCATGAAAATGGATACACCACGAAGAAGGTTTATGATTCCGGCCTTACAAAGGATCAGGAAGAAGAAGTAAATCGAATGACCAATGAGCTTCGTGAAGGCCAGAGGAAAGAAGCGGCTCGAATGGCTCATGAATTTCATGAAGACCAACGGAAAGCGGAGAAAATCAAACGTTGGAAAGTCCATAATATGTATGGCATCTCCAATAACACGAATGTTTTTGGGGAAACGATTGGTGAGTTCTATTGGGTCTATGATGATGACGGCGAAGTTTGCCTTGAGCAGAACAGTGGAAACAGTGTGAAGCATTACTATCATCTGGATGTTGCAGCGCGCAGCAAAACGAAGAATATCTCCAGTCAAATCCAATGGGATGGCGTAGGTCGTTCGCACAATCTTTTCTATGATCCTGAAGATGGACAGGTTTATATCCTTCTTCCGAAAAAGGGCAACACCTATATCTCGCAGTTCAAGTGTGTCACGCTTACTAAGCTTAGAGGTAAAACAAAGGTTGCTACCTCGGATGGATTTGGATATAATTTCCAGTCTTATGACGTTCACTATGATTCTCACGCTGATTGCATTTATAAGATTGACCCGTATCGTAGCCTCATCTTTGATGCATCTATGACACAATGGGATATCATCTGTGAATGGGTTCGTGAGAACTATATGGATATCATTGCCGCTGGCATCGGTACCCTGATCTATTTCGCTAGAAGATTCTTCTGGTGATAATAACCGCTGTGGATAGAATAAAATCTTCCACAGCGGTTATTTTTTTATTTCTTTAATTTCGCTTCTCTTTTATCGAGATAATATTGCTTCATCTCAAAGTTCTTACAGGTTTCGAATCCATGCTTTGCATGGTAATTTCCAACATGACGACGAGGGAATTGATCAGGTTTCTCAAGTCCATAGAGGCAGCTTCCAAGGAACTTTTTATTTTTTCCATTGGAAATGAAATGCTTGCACAGATAACAGCATTTACTCCTATGATGAGCCCTCACACAATCATACTCTTTGAAGTAATAATACTGGATGTAGTCGAGATAGTCTTCAACCAGATTCTTATCCGTCCAGTCGACAATCCCGTCTTCATCAACTCCTTCAAAGAAGTATGAATACACATCATCATATCGTGAATCAATATGTGTGAGGAAGTCATCCATGGTAGCACCAGGAATTCCTTTGTAGAATTTCGGATGAAAATCACCCGTCCATGTATCATCATGATGTGGAAAATATGTCGTACGAAAATAGTTGCTCATATCATTCCAGCCCTTTCTTTTCTACTGAGTTTCTTACACTAACGTAATCTCAGGAATTAGAATGGAATTTTTTATAAATAATCAACCTTCTAACATTGAGATAGAATGGATTAAAAAGATTCATTCTAAGCAAGGTTTTTATTCGGTGAAATCCCGAAGCAACTGTCGTGATGACAGATGTAACGCTTATTGCCCTTTTATGTTATGGCTTGGCCGACCTCAATCCGCTAAAGCTTAGCTGGTTTTTAGTTACCGGAAACGGGGATTGGGAAACAGAAGTGGCTCATAGGAGGGACGCGTGGGCTTGGTGTATATAGCCTGAGTTGGCTGTCTTTCTCGCAGACACCCTTGAGGTTCCGAAAACAGCCAGAGGAGTAAATGCGGACTCCTCGGAGAGATAGATGTATACGCATCCTTTGGTAGGTTGGAGTGCCAGATTAACAAAGATCTGGCTGTATAAGGCTAATTACTGTGGCGTTCCTCGTATTGTTTTTGAAGGCGCATATGGGATTAGGCGAAAGGTTAAACCTCCCTCTCTTAGTTATTTCCGCCCTAAGTGGATGAAGGGCACACAGATACAATGAGTTTCTCTCATCATAGCAACCTTTCTGTTTTGAGCGATCAGAACGCAGGTAACACATCCACATCCTACATGGGTAATCACTACTACATACGGTTCTTCCAATTTCCGCGTGTAGTAGTGATTATCTACCATAGTAAAGACAGGTACTTAATTTAGACCTGGTATTCTATCGAATCATGAAAGAAGGGTGTTGAAAATGCCGAAATATAAACTTCTTCCTGCTGTGTCAACGTCATTTTCCAAAGAGTTGTATACGATTGTCGCACAGGAAGATTTCGTTGCTATGGATGGGACATTCATTCCTTGTGGAACACAAGGAGGATTTGTATCGAGCAAAGATGCAATTCCGAATACTCATTCTGACAAGAGTTGGGTGTTTGCAGCAAATGGCTTTGTTTGTGCCAATGCAAAGATCGTGAACTCTGTCGTTCGATTTGGCTTTGTATCCGGTAATGCAAAAGTTACAAATTCGATCATTGATAAGAAAAGCGCTATTATGGAAGATACAACAATTGAAGATTCTACGGTATATGATAGCGTAGTTGGCTGCAGTACTAAAGTGATGAACTGTGTCTTGAAGAAAGGGAATTGCATCAATCTGTATGAAAAGAGTTGTATGATTGGTGCATATCTTGAGAATGCTTCGATTTCAGGTAATTACATCATCAATGAAGGTCGTTTCGTTGATGTTGCTCTGCATAATGGTGATAAAATAAAGACGTATAATAAGGCCGAGTTAAATAGCGTAACTGATCTTGGCCAAATAAAGCTTCCGTATCGTGAAAAACATGGAACCACAATGTTTGTGAAGAGGAATCGTGAAGCGAGTGCTGAATTAAGAGCAGCTAAGCTGAATGGAGAACTTCCTCCAGATTATGATATAAATAAATAAAAATCTTCTCAACTATATGGTATGAATGAGTTTTTTATCATAGACAACGTCTAGGAGTTTTTCTCATTCAATCTTGGTAGCCCCCATGTTGGTTGACGCCGTCAGTGACGCCGACCATTTGAGAGTAGTGGCTGCCGGATAGACATAGACCTCCGTTCTATGTTAGGACGCGCTCGAGCGCCCGAAGTTCGATGATATAGTTTCCACATAACTATTTCGGGCCCAGTAAGATTCTGGGGATCGGTATGAAGTATCATATGGCATGTAACTTTTAGTCTTTTTCTTGTTGCATTTGGTTGCCTCCAAATTGTCATTTGAGTTTTTGACTTTGCATCGTTATTTGCTTTCGGTTGTGGACTTCTAAATACTGATTAACGTTCACAGTGCTCGAGGTACAGGAGCCATTGGCCAACGCTTCTGTAGATATGTCGGGCCTGTATGCCATGGCATGTATGAAAGAAGGAGTTCGAATATGGATTCAAGGCTTTATTAGGCCGTCCATAGGGTTGAGTAAAATTCTCATGCTCCCGGTTGAAGTATATTCCCATACAATGTATATCGCCGCCGTAGGCGCTCGTGTAAGTGCTTCTCAACTTGCCGGTTTGATTCTGGTAAAGCTTTAGAAAGCAACGATAGAGTTGTCCAAAGATCGGCGACGTTATAACGATTGAGAATATATGAAGCCACGATCTTTGGAGTAACTCAATTTTGGCATTACTATGCAGAGTAAGTTCACAGTTACGGAATTTACTCTGCATTTTTATTATAGATACAATTAAATAGATATCCCCCATTAGCTTAAGGAAAGCAGGAGGCTCTATAACCCTCCATTGACACTAGATAGGTGTGAGATGGGGCCCGATACCCCGGTGGGGGACCACCATGTTCCTTTCACATTTTGGCACTTCCGACAAAGATAGACACTGATATTTCTTCATTGAGTATCAGTGTCTATCTTACATACCACCTGAAAACAGTATTCTAATCAGTTAGACTTTCACTTGTATTGATAAATACTAAAAGAAAGGGGAGATAATAGAAGTTATGGGTAAATTAACCGGTGAGCTCACTCCGAATTATGATAATATTTTGAATAGTACGTATGACGAAGATGAGCTGAATAAATTGCTCCATACAACCGTTGAGAACTCTTTTCAATTTCTGAAGAGAGTCCAAAAGAGTTACAGTTGTATGGAACGATTCCACTTTACACAAGCTAATTTCTTTGTGGATAAGAATTACCCTACGGAACTTTGCATCTCTGTTCCGAAAGACTTTATTGACGCGACTAAGCGTAAGGTATATAAATACAGTAAGTATTTCGGTAAGTATATTACCTATGCTGACATTGCCGAAGACTTATCAGAGAAGCAATTTAAACCCGAGTATTCTCCGGAAACGGTGTTTGAATTTACACCGTGCGCTATTGTGGATAACCGGGTTGCATTGAATATATGCTTTAAGTGCACTTTGGATGGTCGTACAGAGATTGTGTTCCACGATCTTCCTGCAAAGGCATCTTATTTCAAGGAAAAGCACAATATCGAAGTATTCATGCTTCGAAATACTTGGACGCATAGCTTCCTGACGAATACAATCGTACTGAAGAATATTCTGGATGCAAAGGCTGAGAATTATATCTTCAGTAAGACTCTGACTGGTGTCCTGATGAAAGGAACCCCGATCTTCTACACAGTTCGTTGTGTGAATAAGACGACGAAAAACTGCTATGAAATCATGGGTAACAGCCTGAACTATGGTAGAGTCGATGATGAGGGTAATCTTGTTATTCCTGCAACGGATTGGCTGAAAAATTATTTTGCTCACCATGGCGGCAATACGTTTGAGATTACTTTCTTCCATCCGAACTACATGTATGAGGTGGAAGGAATTCGGACACTGAGAAAGCGTACGAGTAATGAAAATTACTCATGTATTGCTGTCATTCAGGAAGAAGAAGGCGTTCCTTACAATATGCCGATTCCTGAAGAGAATATCATTATTTTCTTCAAGGATAAGACAACTGGCGAGGTAACCTACTTTAACTACAGCGATCTGACCAGACTGCATTACCCGAATATCTATGAAATCATTACGACAAAAGATGTTGCAGATAAATATGACGTAAAACTCTTCTATCTGTATCGTCCGATGGAACGGTATCTGAGGTACACCAATCAGTTTGACTACATTCACAAGTTCTTCAAAAAGCAAGTGAGTGATAAGTACGGTGAAACTAATTTGGAAGGTGCCCTCAATAAGCTTCTGTACGATAAGGTAGATCCGTCTCTTGATCCTACTAAGAAGTATTTTGAGAGTACGTTTGAGTATGAAGATCCTGATTATATCTATAATCATGGTGATTTCATCAATTCGAAGCAGTATCCGGATTCGTATGACTACAAGATTGACAAAGCCAGTCAATGGGGTCTTCTTGAGCCGAAGCCGCAGGAAAAGTACATCGGTGCTACGAATCCTACTTCCGATCTCTATTACATGTATGCTGGCAACGTTGACCTTCCGAAGCGTGAGCGTACTAGCACTGCAAAAGAAGATCCGAAAAATCCGATTACGTTTGAGGAGACGAGATATCTTCTCGTCTTCCGAAATGATGGGCCGAATAGTCTGCAACTTCGATACTTCATTGATGGACTCCTGTGCACAAAGTATCTTCAGATTCACGTTGGTGAGTTCGATTATATTTATATTCCCAAGGAGTTTATCACTCCAGTGTCTCACATCGTAATCGAACGGTTTGATTACTATTCTTATTATAAGAAGCATGCTTTCAAATCCACGGATGAAGTGTGGGATATGGATTTCACGGATGCATCGTCCATGATTCCTACTTGGCATGACCTGTTTGTTCGCAAGGATGAAGTTGAGAAGATTGATAAGGATCTTTTCACATTCTATACCTTGGTGAATATGAACGACTATAATAAGAAGCTCAGTCTTGCCGAGAGAAAAGAGAAATGTGGCATTCCCGCAAACGTGGAAGTTATTGATGGTGAAAAAGGTGAAATGTATATGAAGATTACTCCGGATGTGGAGAAAGATCTTCCGAAATATATGCATCTCACTCGAATGAAAGTAAAACTGAATGATGCTAGTAAAGTCAATGTGACTTACACGTTCATCGTTAACAAGGATTCTTTCATTCGTCACGATGTCACTCCTCCAATGATGAATGTCCAGCGATATGGCATCTTGAAGAATGCTATCCCTTGGATCGAGGATGCTACTTATCTTCGTACATTTGTCGATAGGCGTCGAATCGTTTGTAATATCAAAATTGAGAGCGATGGCCCGTACAAGCTTGTAGCACGAACGGACTATTTCCCGACTACAACAGAGTACACGCAGTCAACTGATGTTACGCCGTATTCGTACAAACGTGTTGCATTCATTCCGGAAATTCCGGAAAACTATATGATTGATACAGCAGACTATTTGGATACTCCGTTTAGTCTCGACTATTACGAAGTCTATCTGAATGGTCGTCGACTGTTCCATTACAATATCGAATGCATCACTGGTAGATTTATCAAGCTTTATAATGTCATATCTCGTCTGAATCTTGCCATTTATAAAAAGGATATGGATCCTTCCATTTTCTCTACCAATAAGCCGAATCGGGAACATACTCCGATGGATGAGTTTCTCAATAATCCGGATATTGATAATAAGACGAAGGATGATTTTCTTGACTGGCTTATCAAAGACAAACATGGTGAGCTCGATGGTAAACCGGGTGAGAATCTTGAGCCTAATGTCAATGATGCAGTTACTCCGGATGCAGATACTACGGATATGAAACGATTCTATACGGATATCATCATTCCGCGTGGAGTTACAAAGCCTCAGTCTTGGATTCTTGATGGTACGAATGTCCAGAACAACTATCCTGCCGTGTGGACTAACTATCAGAAGAATAATAAGATCGTTATCCGTCCGAACTTCAATTATAATGGCTTGATGGTGATGATGCTCAGTAGATATACTGAGGTTTAATACGATGATTGTCACCTTATACGAGAAACTTATCATTAAGATTCCTAGAGAGACAATCAAAGAGAAAGGTGGCTAAATAAATGGCTGGTATTCAGGCACGCTATGGTATCTCTGCTCTTGATCTTGGCCATAAAGAGTATGCACAAGACGACGAGCTTATGGTACGTGGCGATGATGGCCGTATGTACTATAAACGTACAGATGGCGTAATCGTAGCATATGCTGATAAAGACCTTAGCGAAGCTGAGGTCATTTCCAATACCATGGGTGTTCTTATGGGCATCGACGGTTTGGTTCTTCCGGAAAACGAATATATCGTCTATCGTACGATTGATACGACTGGTAAGCTTGATCTCGTGTCAAGTTCTGATGTTGGTATTGATCGTCGATTCACAATGTCTCCTAACATTCCTGGATTCTTCTTTAGAATTCGTGGCAATAAGGAGGTATCTTCTGCTGCTGCAATCTTGAAGTCCATTTACGCAAGTCGCGTTACAAATGGTACTGATCCAGAGGTTACGGTGAAGATTGCCGTTTCAAATAATGGAGCAAGTGAGCAGACTTACACAGTCAACACAATTCTTGATAAGGTTAACTTTATCAAGTTCACTGGTTTCACAAATCCCACAAATTATATTGTGAAGATTGTGTCCGTTTCGTTCCCGCTGTTCAAAGCAGCATATACAGCTGCAAGACCGGTTGATAAGACTGCTTTGCAGAGTATCAATAACGGTAACGAAACGTTTGAGATCAACACGATTGATGTGATTGGTTATGCTAAGGATATTAGATCTCTTTCTGACGAAATCACTGATGATGTGATGATCAAGACTGTTACAAACAGCAAGACCGCATCTACCACTTATACTGCTCAGAATGCAGCAGTTGCTTCTGTTGGTGGTATTGGCAAATACGAGATCGTTATCCAGAAAGAGAATCCGAACACGGAGTGTATCTGGGGAAAGATTATCGAGCAAAAAGAGTAAATTTTAAATGACCCATATCTTGTATTGGATATGGGTCATTTTACCGGCTTTCAGATTAACCGTAAACATCTTATTAAATGCTATGATACAAACAAGGGATAGCGACTCGGCTATCCCAGTTTATATCTATAGAAATAACTTTTTAAGGAGTGATTTTTAATATGGCATCTAATATTAAGAAGGTCCTTCTGAAGAAGCAGCTTAACAAGGTCGTTTACGATCTGTATGTTAAGACTTCTGCAGAGCTGGTCATGGTCACTGACAGCCAGACTCTGACTCAGAAGCTGGCTGTTGTCGACGCTGATGTTGCTGATGCAAAGGCTAAGCTGAATAAGCTGCTGGGCACTGACGACGCAACCTCCATTTCTAAGCAGATCGACGACAAGGTCGCTGCTCTGAAGGCTGAGCTGACCAACGAGAAGGACGCTACTTCTCTGGCTGGTAAGATCGCAAAGGTCACTAGCGATCTGGCTGCTGAGGTTACCCGTGCAAAGGCTGCTGAGGCTGCTAATGCTGGCAACATCACCAAGCTGGGCGAGCGCATGACCGCTGCTGAGGGTACCATCAAGACACTGGTTGGTACCGATGCAAGCAAGTCTGTTCGTACCATCGCTAACGAGGAGCTGGCTAAGCAGCTGATTCCTGGCGATGCTAAGGAGTCTCTGGATACTCTGGGTGAGATTGCTGCCTGGATTCAGAAGCACCCCGATGATGCAGCTGCGATGAACAAGAAGATCACCGACCTGACTACCAAGGTTGGTGCTATCCCTGCCGAGGGCACTGGTGCTGGTTCTGCTACTGTTGTTGCATACGCAGCAGCTCTGGCAGCCGATGCAAAGAAGGCTGGTACAGATGCTAACACCGCAGCCGCAGCAGCTAAGAAGGCAGCTACCGATGAGGCTACTCGTGCAAAGGCTGCCGAGGGCACTCTGACCTCAAATCTGAACGCTCTGACCACTAAGGTTGGCACAATTCCCACTGCTGGCACTGGTGCTGGCTCTGCTACTGTCGTCGCATATGCTAAGGCTGTTGCAGATGCTGCAAGTGCTGCCGCTGCCACCGCAAAGACTGCTGCCGACAATGCAAAGAAGGCTGCCGACGTCGAGGCTACCCGTGCAAAGGGTGTTGAGAACACACTGACTGCTGCTGTCAATGCTCGTGCTCGCTTCTTCTGCCAGGCTGAGCAGCCTGCTGATCTGGCTGATACCGATATCTGGGCACAGATCATTGAGTAATCTCTATAGAGTGTAAGCATACATTCTGATCAATAGAGTTACTTAAAAACTTTGGCTATGTGTAATAGATCAAAGTGACGAATGGACACTGTCAGTTACGTGTAACTGACAGTGTCTTTTGTATAATAAATGCGTTTTGGAGGATATGATTATGAGTTCTAGCACTTCAAAAAATATTATCTTCAAAACGCTTGTGGATGATGAAGCATTTCCTTTATATCCTAAAACTTCTGTAAATCAAGTTCAAATTGATGACGACCATGCTCTTTCTGACATGCTCGTCACCATGTGTAATACAATTGACGCCAATACAAAGAAAATCACTTCTGTTGAAAATAAAAGTCCTGAGCTTCCTACTAATGTGAAGCAGCTTTTAATTAATCTTTTTGCTGGAGCAGCATACGGGAATAAGAAGATGGCTCCTGTATTTGAAGCTCTTTGCAATGAATGGAATCTTACTCCAACTGATGACGATCCATCTGATTCTGTCCATATTCTGTACAATCTCGAATCTCCGGTAACCTTTGATCCTAGTAAGAAGCAGTGTATTGACACTGGCGTCAAGCTGTTCGAAAACATCACTGATGAAAAATTTACCATCATGATTGATTTTACGAATGGTGAGAATGCATCGGTTAGCTCTACAGAAATGGGAACTGTCATGCATTGTATGATAGAAGCTTCTCCGTGGCCCGGTGTGGTCATTTCTGTTCTCTCAGGTAGCGGTAATGCAAAACTGTCAACTTATCGTAATCAGCAAATTCTGACAAAAACCACAGCTTCTACCCCGTTTGCTGGTCGTAATACAAAAACTGTAATCTGCTTTAGAGGCCAGCAGATGCGCGTCGTCTGTCCGACGGCAGGTGCTGTAGATACTTCAGAATCCGCAAGTCTTGCTGAAAACAAAGCAGATACTGGATGGTTTTATGTATCTGATATGTCAACTACGATTAGTGACACTCTTATTCTTGGTGCTTACAAAGAAACCAACGGTACTACTGGTCGGTACTTTGATGGCACAATTAACAGTTGCAAAGTGTATTCTGGCATTTGCTCAGACAATATGATTCAAGAGTTCTTGAATACGACTGTGGATTTTGGTGATAATACGCCTGTAACGTTTACGACGCCCGAATATAAACTGGACAAACCGAAGGTATTCGTTCCTGCAAATAGTGATTGTATCGACACCGGCATTAAGCTGTTCGAAAACATCACCAACTTAGTACATACAATTTGCATTCAAGGTATTACAGGAGCGAACCTTGATAAAACTGCTGAAAACAAATATTCACTCGTTCATTGTATGGAAGAGACACGGCCTTATCCCGGCCTGAGTGTTGCGGTTTGGCCGTCTGGTGAGTATGGAATCGGTGTGTATAGTACCTCCGTGACGAAATGTAAACCTAGTGTGGATAAATCAAAAGCTGAAGAATTTAAGCTCATGATTATTTTCAAGGGCAACACAGTTCGTACGATTTTTGGTACGAAGAATTCCAATGGCAACACGCATAATGTATTAGATTCTGGAAAAACTTCCATTAGTGGTATGACAACAACTGTTGATAAGACCCTCCTCTTTGGTGCATATCATCAGTCTGATAATACCCTTGGCCGTTTCTGGGACGGCACTCTGAATCGTGCTGAGGTTTATAAGGAAAGCTTTACTGATAAGCAGATTTTTGCATGGATGAATGACTGGACTTATAATCAGTAAGGGAGGGCAATAAATGGCTATTTATGATTTATTGAACTCATCCTTACTTGGATCAACATTTAATTCAAAAGGAAATCATTTGGAAAAAGTATATGACCTCAATGGTCATCTTATCTGGGTTTCTAACAGTAATGATGCTAATGGTGATACTGAAGATATTCCTGAAGGATTATCAGCAGCATCATACTGGAAGTTCCGCAAAGTTTCTGATACAACAGATCCATCGTATTCCAGCGTGGCTGAATCTAAAGTTGATTATGTCGACAATGATTGGGATACCGTTACGGTTCCTCACGATTGGAGTATCCGGAATCAGTTCAATAGTGCGTCTGCATCCACATATGAAGGCGGCTATCTTGATGGTGGCGATGCGTGGTACCGAGTGAAATTCACTCTTCCTGATGATCTGAAGACTCATCGTATCATTCTCTATTTCGATGGAGTTTATATGGAGAGCACGGTTTATCTGAATGGTGAAGAACTTGGTAAAAACTATCATGGATATAACCCGTTCTGGTTTGATGTCACTGATAAGTTAAACGCAACAGGTGCTAACGTCCTTGCTGTGTTTGTGCGAAATCATCAGCCGAGTAGCCGCTGGTATAGTGGATCTGGTATCTATCGTCCTGTATATTTACTCTCTCTGGATAAGCATGATTTTGCAACAAGCGAAATTGTTGTATCTTATCCGAATCTGGAGACTGAAAAAGACGGTAATGTATCAACTACAGTAACTGGAAAGATTCATAATTATGGTAGCGCTGGAGAAAAATCAGTTACTCTTACAATTCGTAAGGATGGAACTGATGTAGTCTCTTCGTCGAACACCATTTCCTTTGCAACAGGAGAAAATTCTTTGAATCTATCTGTTGCTGTACCGACTCCTATCCTTTGGGATATTGGTAAGCCGAGCCTGTACCAAGCAGTTATTTCAGTAGATAATACCGAAATCAGTTCCACTACGTTCGGATACCGGTGTACAAAATGGGACGTTGATACTGGATTCTGGATCAATGGCGTTAATGTAAAGATTAAAGGCGTTTGCATGCACCATGATCTTGGTTGCATTGGTGCAGAAGTAAGCCGAAGTGCGATTGAGCGTCAGATTGATTCTATGATCAATATGGGAGCAAATGCAATCCGTCTTACTCATAATCCTTCCAGTACGGTATTCCTTGATCTTTGCATGGAGAAAGGTGTTCTTCTTGTTGAAGAACTCTTCGACCATTGGACAGTTGCAAAGAGCACGTATGATTTTGCTCGGTATTATACCGATCACTATAAGGAAGTCGTTCGTAATACACTCCTTCGTGATCGAAATAATCCGGCTATCATCATGTGGAGCCTTGGTAATGAGATTAACCGAACCGCAAATTATACGGTTGATCAGGTTACTCCTATTATTACAGAACTTATTGCAACCGTGAAAAAGTATGATACCACACGTCCCGTTACTATGGGTGAAGACGCTCCTAGTAAAGACAATGCAAAAGCGTGCATGAATTTACTGGATGTGTGTGGTGTCAACTATAATAAGGACAACCTTACAATTCCACATGGACTCGGAAAACCTTCGTATGGGTCTGAGACTACCTCTGCATTGTCTTCACGTGGCGTGTATGCTAGAGATAATACAAAGCTTCAGTGTTCAAGCTATGACGACGATGTTGTAGCATGGGGTAGCTTAGCATCTGCTGCTGTGAAAGCCCACATGACAAATCCTTATTCTTGTGGCATGTTTGTTTGGACTGGCTGGGATTACATTGGTGAACCTACTCCGTTCAATAAATATCCGGCAAAGAGTAGCTATTTTGGCATCGTTGATCTTGCAGGTTTTCCGAAAGACATCTACTACATGTATCAATCTAGGTGGAGTACGAATCCTATGATTCATATTCTTCCCATGAATTGGGACAGTTGGACGGAAGGTATCACTGTGAAGGTGTGGCTGTATTCCAATTGTGATTCAGTTGAATTATTCCAGGATGATGTGAGTCTCGGTAAAAAATCTCAAGCTGATATTGGTGACAAGTATCAATTTGAGTATGCAGTTACATTTAAGAGAGGTAGATTAACTGCAAAAGGTTATAATTCTTCAGGTAGTGTGGTAGCAAACGATGTTGTTGTGAGCAGCACCGGCGTACCGAAAAAGTTAAGTCTTAGTGCCTATAAGCCGAAGGTAAATATTGCAACAGACGATCTCGTATTTATCATCTGTGATATTTGCGATGAAAACGGAGTTGTAATTCCGACAGCAAATACAACAGTCAAATTTAGCTGTACGGGTGGTACCATTTTAGGGACAGATAATGGTAACGCTGCGTGCGTTGAACCCATGCGGACAAATACGAAGAGCGCTTTCAATGGAAAAGTTCTTTGCGTGTGCAAGCATGATGGAAAAGCAGGGCAAATGACAATCACAGCAACATCAGACGGATTAGAATCTGGAGAAATTCGCGTAACTAAGGAGTAATATCTTAGGACAAATCTTAAAGATGCTTCGGCATTAGATTACTCAATATCGTGAAAGGATGGTATTACTCATATGCTCCTTACTCAATCTACTGATGGCATCCATGCCCTCATGAATAAGATCGACAAGCAGAAGAATGTGCATCCGGTGTACTATACAAATACTGCGGATGATGTTGTGTGTGACGAGAGTATGAATACTCTGACTGAGTATCTGCCCACCGTTACTGACTCAGAAAAGAAAGTCGGTGCGCCTCTGTGCGCCATCACTTATGGTGCTGGTCTTACTCTGGCAGCAGCAACTCTGACTGCTCTGGTCGCAACATCTTGATAAGATTCATTTGCTTTCGTTGGTAAGAATCCTCTCTATTTTATAATTGAAACCCTCATATCTTGGTGAAGTTTACACCTGAGATATGAGGGTTTCAATATTTTTATTTATATATTATACTAATGAAGGAAGATTGAGATATATCTTTCTATCAATTTTAAAGAGGTGAAAAATAATGGATCCTAAAGTTCTGAAAGCTCTTGGAAGTGCAGTCATGGATATTGCCGGGGATAAGAAGGTACAAAAAGTTGTCCTTGGTACATATACGGACGGCACTACTAGGAACGTCGTGGATGCACTCAGTGGAGAGTTTCTCTCTGGGAAGGACAGAGAGAAATATCTGAAAGGAAAGAAGAAGAAAAAGAAGCATAAGAAAAAGAAGAAAGACATCTGGAATTACGATGACTGATCTTCAGTAAGAAAAATACAGATGGTAGTCGGATGCATGGATTATCATCTGTATTTTTTTTATTTTTTATTGGAATCCCATGCCGAAAAGCACCTAAAAACAATTAGGTAAGTTTTCCAATAGGAATCTAAGGCTAAAACTAAATTCATGAGAGAAAGGACAGGTGGTATGTATGTCATCACCGATTAGTGATATCATTGCTGCTGTTCGTGATGCCGGACGTGTCGGGGCAGATGTTACCCATGTGAGTAATCAGATGGTTCGTAAGAGTTTTGCTCGTGGCGCGATGGACACGACCATGCAGTTTCCTTGCCTGATTAGTGATTCTATTCCCATTGATATGGCCAGCACACTTGCAAAAACTATGGAACGAGTGTATGCGTCTTTTGTGCAGACCTATCTTTCTACCCAAAATATCATGAATATCGCTGACTATAAGGATGTGAATCAGTATATCCAGCGTTTTCATAAGAATGTGAAGCTCGAATCTACAGCAATTGATACCTATCTTGAAAACTGCGTGGAGCCGGATCCGGATTACGATGCTCTTTTTGCTCGTATCTATGATGGTTCTACCAAGGCATATATCAATGAGTCAACTGGCCAGATTCTTGCTTTCAATTTTTCTGAAAAGTTCCCGAAAGCTGTGTTTGAATCTCATAAGGCTCAGATGAGTTCTTCTCTGAAGGATCTGGATTATTCTCCGATCCCGAATGTCGGTAATAATCCGTTCTATGCTCGTGAGGCAGAAGTTGATTCTGATTATATGAATAAGAAGATCACGGATATGCAGTTTGATCGTTATCGTGCTGCAAATGATTTGGATAAAGAAAAGTATAAGCAGAGTTTCAATAAGACTGTGCCTCAGCTTCTGAAGGATACTGACGTGAAGAAGCAGAATGACATGCAACCTTATATGATGCAGGTTCGTCTTTCTGCAATCAACGATGAGGAAGAGTTTGTCCAGTTCGTCGATTTCGTCGTTGGTATTAAGGTGATTCTTCATTCTGTCCATTCGGACGAGATGATCGTGAATCTTACTAATACCATGCAAAACCGTGGCGTTCTCTTCAACTTCATTCGTTGGACGACTGGCGAGAAGTCTCTGGTTAAGGATCTTCTGCTTCATGTCAATGATGTGAAGCTGGATGTAGCAAACCGTTCAATGGGCGCATCTCCTTGGTGGAATACTCTGAAGCGTATGCGTTCTACTGCAAAGGCTCAGATGGCTACGATGAGTCGTACTCAGCTGGTTCCTCAGGCAACCGTTGTTATTAACGGCTATGAAGCTGACCTTATCAAGAATAAGACCGGCTATGATCTTCGGAATCCGAAGTTTGCAGTTCCGATGATGCGGTCTCTCTTTCTTATGACATTCATCATTGTCGATGACGGCAATCGTACTGTAGATATTCTTTATGATGGGAATAATACATTTGAAACGTACGCCCTCGAATCACTGGAACGTGAAGTTACGATGAATTCCAATAAGATTGGCAGAGAGCTTACCCGCATGATCAGTCACTAATATATAAAAATTTTGAATAAGGAGGTTATAATAATGGCGATGATTGAGCCGCGACTCGTAAAAGAGTCCGTGCATATTCTGTGTGGAACGGATCACCCGACAATGCGTCAGGAACGTGAAGTTCTTGCATATTTTGAAGATGCAAATTCTTCTGTTACGAGCAAATACCTTGAGCGCCTGTATATGAGCGTTATTTCAAAGGCTCACATTGATTTCGATAATATCCCGGTATCTGCTGGTGATATTGAGAAATACACTGGCTACAAGAATATGATTGACGTTCTTGACAATGTCAATGCACTCGCATCGAATCTGAATAATAAGCAGGTTCAGCAATACGTGATGAGCGTTAAGGAAGCAATCAATAACATTCGGAAACTGGCTCCTCTGTATAAGAAGGGCTTTATGATGAAGAATGAGTACGTCATGCTTGAGTACAATACGTTTGTATACGCATGTGTTCAGGCAACTTCTACGATTCTGTATGAGTTTGTCGATTATGTGAAGCGCCCTGATGCTGCTACCATTAAGATTACTCTGAAGAATACGAAGTATCGTGCTAATACATTCTACATTGATCAGCTTGCGAAGTACAATGCTGTCAATAAGAAGATGCAGTATGCAAAGTTCCTTGACGGTATGCTGAAAGACGGTGAGGATAATTTCATTGGTGCATATACAGCAATTGGTGTTACCGCTGTGGTTGCAGTTGCACTTGCAATTATTCCCGTTATGCGTGAACTGATTTATCAGTACTACAATATCAAGTCGAATATTAGTGATGCTCTTGCTCAGCAGGCGTATTTCCTTGAACTGAATAAGAGTGTCGTTGAGGCAAACTCTGATTTCTCAAAAGAAAAGAAAGCCGATATTCTGATGAAGCAGGAGAAAGTGAAAAATCTTTGTCTGCGCGTCTCTGATAAGCTTCGTGTAACTCATGCTAAGGCAATGAGTGCGGGTGAAGCTGCTATCCGAAATGATTCGAAGTACATGACGCTGGATAACATGAAGCATGGAGACAATGGTTCCACTTCTTCACTCCAGCTTTTGTAAAGGTGGGGTGAAGTATGGAATGGACAGATGTGAAAGACTCTCTGAAATCGTTGTATGATGAGTCATGTGAAGTTTGGAATGGTAAGAAGGATGGTTCTTCGTTCGATGCTGGTCATCGGTTCATTACGGAGTCCATCAATATTTTGGATGGATTTTTCTCTGATAAGGCAGACCAGATTCATAAGATCTATACTGCAATTAAGGAGAACGCATATCCGTTCAATCGTGTGGAAGTAATTGATCTTCCCATCGCTTATTCCAAGTATATGGATTACTATCCTGGTATGCTTGAGTTTTGCGAGGCTACTGCATCTCTTACTGACAGCGATGACATTGTCGTTGAATCCGCAGCTTCCACTGTGGATACTGTCATTGGGAGAGATAAGAAGTTCGTCGATTCTATCTTTTTTATGGAGTCCTATGATTCTATGAATCTGAACGATGCCATGAAGAATGTGGAAATGATTTCCGATCTCGTTGTATTCGAAGAGAAGCTGAAGACCGACATCGACGCTATGAAGGCATCGTTTGATTCTTTCTCTGCAAAGTATAACGATGTGAAAGAATCTGGTGTTTCTATGTACATGCAGTCGGTTGCATCTTTCCTGATGGATATGATCATGAAGATTGTTTATACCTATCATCAGATCGTTGTTAGCATGCAGGATCGTGCTGGTTCTGATTTCATTCCGAAGAAAGAGACTCCGGAATACCAAATCTTCTAATAGCAAATAAAGACTATACTCGTAGATTTTATACCTATGAGTATAGTCTTTTCCTTTGTAGTATAGAGATAGCCTTGAAAACAATGAGTTAAAGTTTGAGCTATGATAGTTATTCTTTAGCTAATGGAAGCTCAAGCTTTTCATTACTAAAGAAACTAATTTAAATAATTAAGGAGGTAAATCCTATGACTTTTAGTGAGTATTCACGTATCATGGAAATCGAGGAAGCCAAGGCAGACAATGTTATGGCTGATATCGACTACATGATCGAAAGTGCAAATGCCACTCATAAGCTGAATCTGGCTGATCTGGATTTCAAGTTCGAATCAGAAGACTATGATATGAGCGCAATGACTCAGATGTATACTGAGGAAGCCGAAACCTTTACTGATAAACTGAAGGCTGCTTGGGATAAGTTTTTAAAGTGGCTTCAGGGTGTCATCTCTGCGATGTTTAATCTGAAGCCGAATGAAGAGACTGTAAAGAAAGCTGAAGAAGCAAGTCCTGAAGGTGTTAAGGTTCCGGTTGATGTCAAGAAGGTCGATCAGGCTATGAATGAGATGAGCCCGTTTCTTACGAAAGCGTATGCAAAGCGGCTCATGAAAGACGTCGATATGATTTCTCGTAAAGGCGTCAAAGTCAACCTCAATATCAAGCAAAGTGGCAGCGTAAATACTTATGAGCATTCGAGTGTGATTGGCAGTCTTGCTAAAGCTATGACAAAGCTTTTTCTGGCATGTACAGTTCCGGCAGCTACAGTGATTGGTGCTGCAGAAGCCGCCAAACATATGGGAATCAGTCTTGATTTCAATAAAAAGATCCATGAGTTTATGGAAGGCCTGATGGAAGAGGCTAAAGGCGCTTGCACTGAATTTATCGCACCTTTTAGGGATCTTGCTACAACTCTAGCATCTTATTCTAAGGGGCTGAATTCTACTATTACCGCAGCTGCGGAAAAAGGTGAAGAAAAGCTCGAACAAATTGGGGCTAAGGCTGCACAAGGTATTGATAAAGCCGTAAATACCGCTAATGCTGCTAAGGCTAAAGTGACAAAAGGTGTTGAGCAAGTAACAAATACTGCTAACGCTGCTAAAAAGGCAGTAAGTAAATCGACTGTCGGTCGTACAATTGCCGATACTGTTCGCGGTTTTAAGGAGGGGCTTCACGGTGATGATGCTGAGACGCCTAAAACGTCATCAGCTAAAGGTAAGAAAGGCAAAGCTACCACGGAGTCAACATCTTCTAACTTTGCAGACGATACGGTATACTCTCAGTTCTTTGAGAGCACCGATATGATGCCGAAGTCTGACACAAGCTATTTCCTGAAGTCGGATGATGAGCGTATCGACGACATGCTGAAGATTCTTGATTCTATGTAATAGGAGGTAAATCCCAATGAAGGATGTGACTATTCTGGAATTTGAGAATCAGATGACGCATTTCGATGTTGCTTATGAGCAGGCTTGTATCGAGCATGATCTGAATCTCCGTCGAATTCATAACAAGATGGTTTTGGAAAATGCCATCATGGAAGAAGCTACCGAGCTGTATCTTGCTGAAGCAGAAGAAACTTCCGGTAAGAAAAAGAATATCTTCGTTCGAATGATTGAAGCAATTCAGAAGTTCGTTCGGAATCTTATTTCTAAGATTACTGGTAAGCCTTTGGAAGAAGCTCCGAAGGAAGATATTAAGCTTGAGCAGAATCCGAAGACTCTGATGCAGCGTGGTAAGGATCTGGCTAAGCAGATTACTCAGTGTCTCACTGGGCATAAAGGTGTTGTTGCTGGAGTTGCTGCTGGTGCAGCAGTGGCAACAGCTGCTGGTAATTTCATTCTGAAAGCGTCCACAGCTGGCGATACGATTCGCTCCATTCGAGAGTACATGGGTACTGTCGATGATGATTTGAACCGTTTTAAGGAGCAGATCGAAGAAGGCGAAAAAGCTGGTAAGAATATGGATGAAGCCAAGAAGTATGTAAAGGAATACAGTGGTATCATGTCTCGTCTTGGTACAGTTGTGTCTTGCATCCTTGGTACAAACACAGATCCTAACTACCAGAATATTCGTGATAAGCATGCCAGCGACGTCGGCGGTATGACTCGTGACCAAATTGCTGAGACGCTTAATAACCTTAAGCAGAAGCGTAGAGCTCTTAGTAGCCAAAACGGAATTGTCAAGAGTGCAATTCGTGGTATTTCTAACTTCGGGAATAATAGCAATTATTCTAAAGCTTATAATGCTGCTGGACGAGCTCAAGTTAAGCATGAAATTGATAAGCTTGACAAGGAAATTAAGAAGTACGAAGGAATGCTTAAGGATTCTGGACGCAAGGCCGGAAAGTATAACGCTGTCCATTACGGCGCATACTAACGCCACCAAAAAACAATTAGCTAAGTTTTAGCTACTAAATCTAAGATAAAGGAGTTGTAATACTATGGGTATCTTAACTGAAGCCAATAGTGCTTTTGATATCGCTTCGATGAAGCTGAACGCTATTACCGAAGCGGCTAATCGTCAGTACAACATTAACCTTCGTGAAGCTGAGCTGAAGGTTATGAAGGAACATGGTACTGATGACGAGCTCTCGATGCTGTATGAAGCAGCTGAGAGTGATTTCGTTGAGAATATTCAGAAGGCTCTGGATAAGCTCCGTGAGGCTGTCGTGAAGTTCTATTCCGACTGCCGTGATCGCCTGATGGATCTTCTGAACCGTGTGAATCAGGATGGTAAGCTTGACGCTCTTGAGAAGAAGGTTAAGCTGATGCCTCTGGTTTCTCATAAGAAGATCATGGTTGAGAACTATAAGAGCGAGACTGAGCTGTATGACGATGCCATGAAGTCTATCAATAAGCTTCTGGCAAAGTTCCGTGGTAATCAGGAAGTTACTGCGGATGACGTTGCAGCAGTTGTGAAGAAGTATGACGACAAGCATGAAGACACCATTGGTGCTTCCAATGCGATCAAGATTACTGTCTCCGATGCAATTGCTCAGGCAAAGAAGCTGCTCAGCGTTGCCAATTCTACTCTGAAGGATCATGAGAAGACCGCTCTTACCGCATGTGATGATGCTAAGAAGGATGCAACTAAGGGCAATGCCAATGTTGCAAATCAGATTGCAAATGCGATCGTTCATTTCTGCAAGACTGCACAGAACGACTATCATCGCTGCGTTGCTGGCATGATCACCAGCATCTCTGCTGCTATTGGTGGCTTTAAGAAGGAGAATCCCGATAAGGTTACCAAGGAGTCAACCGATGAGTCCGATAAGAAGATGGAAGAGCTGATGAAGCAGAAGCAGAACTTCGATTCTGACGATTCTTCCAATGAGGATGTTGACATTGACGACGCATTCAGCATTGTCGGCAACGATGCTCTGACCTCTGGCCTGGGCTTTGATTCTGATGACGATGATCTGGGCGCTGACGATGATTCTACTCTGGATGACACCAACTTCGGCGGTGACGCTGAGGAGTGCGGTGACAAGTGTGAGTCCGATCATTATCTTGCTGCACTGGCCGGTGTGGAGACTTTCGAGTCCACTAGCGACGACTACAGCGATAATGATACAGTGAATCGTCTGATGGCAAAGATTCGTACTCTGTAAAACTCTCATAACGTGAGTGAGTGAAAGAAATATTCTAGTCACTCACTCACGTGTTTATTTTATAAGAAAGGAAGGCATCTGAAATGGATGAATCTTTATTCTTCTTAGCAGAAGCATATGCTTATCTTGATCAATATGTAGAAATCTCTGATCTCGATGCTATCATGGAAGCTACAGATAAGGCCAAAGAAGCAAACGCCAATAATGAAAAAGCTGGCGGCGGTGCATTAAATGCAATCAAGAATGCTATTCAGTCTCTGATCAATCTGGTAAAGAATTCAATCGGTGCTGTAGTAAATTTCATTCAAGAAGCATTTATGTCAAGAGATCAGCGTGCCAAGTTCAATGCTTTTAAGCAGAAGATGGCAAAAGATAAGAGATATGCTGGGAAAAAGATCCGTGTTTCCGACTTTAGGGAATATGAAAAGCAGTATGATAATGCTATCTCCCGTATTGACAAGATTTATCGTAACGGAGGTAGTGCTGATGAGGCAGAAGCTGTAATGGCTGAATTGAATGGTACCCTCCGAAATCTGAAGAAAGCAGCAAAGGGTGGAGCATCAGCTGGAGTTACTACGATGACGCTTCAAGCTGCTCTTGAACTTGCTGATCGCAATATGGTTGCAGCAAAAGGTATTCAGAAAGCTCTGGAAAGTGAAAACGGTTTACTTCAGGCAATTGCAGATTCTGTTGGTGACAAGGAAGCTGCAAAGTTTAAGAAGAAGGTAGACACTTACGCTCGTGACGGCGTCTTCCATCGAATGAAAGTAAATCTTCTTTGCAGAAAGCAGAAAGATTTGGTTGCTGTTGGGCAGGGCCTTATCAAAAACATCACTTCTTTCTTCAAAGTAGATGCTGCTGGTAATGTTTCTGTGACAAAGGGAAGCTTTATGACGGGCGTCTATAGAAATGCTGACACAATCAATGCTGTTATGAAGGGTGCAAACCCTGATGGTAAAAAATCATCAGTGACACAGTTGATGGGTAAAGCTCTTCGTGGAGCAAATGCTGCACGTAAAGCAAACGATTTTGTTAACGACGCAAAGAACCTCTGATTTAACCTTACATTGATACATGAAGCACATTCGTATAAGCCGTTTGTGCTTCATGTATCAATACACACATCGAAAAAATAAGGAGTGGCTGTGTTATGAGAGAGTGCCCCATGTGTAAATCCAATCGAGTTTATAAATGCAGTAAGTTGAATAATAAAACTGGATATATAGACATCTGGTATGGATGCATGCAATGCTCATATATCAGTGAAGAAGAAGTAAGTGATTCGGAACGAGGAATATCTCTGATGATTATTTGGAATGATATAGCCTCGTAAGATATGGCGTGAAAACACATCTTTAATACTCCTAACAAAATCTAATATAAAGGAAGGTGTTTAATATGGTGAAAACTGATCAGTCATATATCAATCAGTATCTGAAGTATGACCTGGTTTTCGAAGCATGCGACGAATGTGAACGTGCTTGCATTGAAGCTGATTACCTTCTCCGAAAGAGTCAGCGAGATGCGTACCTTAATTCTTTCTTCGAAGCAAGTCTTTTTGGTAAGAAGAAGGATCCTGTTGTGAAAAAAGCTGATGTTGCAGAAGATAATTTCTTTGCAAAGATTGGTAAGGCTATCTCTGATCTTATCAAGCGAATCACCGATTTCATCAAGGATATTGGTGCAGCTATCACTGGTAAGCAGCGGGATATTGATGCCGATACAAAGGCTGTCAATAAGATCATTGCAGAGAATCCTGAACTGAAAAATACCATTGTGAAGGGTATTAAGAAAGAATGGTTCACAAAGCATGACGTTGCTGCTTATAAGAACGACATTGTTGGTCTGATCAATATGCTCGACCAGGGTAAGATTGATAATGAGACTGCGATGGAAAAGTTCGGCGAGTCAACAAAGAAGTTTCTGGCAGGGGCAAAAGATGCTGCTATTGCAACACTTACAATTAGTGGCGTTATGAAACTTGCTGGCAACGTTAATAATGCTCGTAAAGAGAATAAGAGTCTCATTAATGATCTTCGTGACATGACTGCTAAGGTTAAGCAGGATGCTGAAGATAACAACAAGGATCCGAAGAGCATTAGTACGAAACTTAAAATTCTTACAAATGGATTTAAGGTTCTCGTTGGACTGGATAGAGATCAGGAAAAGAAAATTAGCGCTATGCAGGAACTTAGTGAGAGCATGCAGCAGGTTCAAGATACTGGCTCTGTTGCAGTTCGACAGAAATGCACCGAGCTTATTAAGGAACAGCGCACATTGGCTGAAGAGCTTATTTTGGCAGCTGAAAAGTATCCGAAAGATAACGAATCGAAAAAGGCATATGGTCATGCTCTTCATAATTATGATGACGTTATGAAGCGTATTGATCAGGATCCTTATAATAGGTTCATTTACGGAATTTCTTTAAACACTAATTTCCGTAAAGCGGTTGTATATTTTGCAACGAATGCAAATCGAGATCAGAACTATCCGAAAGTATCTGAAACTATTGAGGATCTCAAAATGAAATCCAAGTTCCTCACAATGGATCCAGACTCAAATAAAAGAAAATCTAAGAAGTAAAGGAGGGATATCCAATGGATAGCGGTCTCCGTGTATTGAATTCGTTTGTGCTTGATTACAAGAAAGCACTTACGGATTTTGAGTCACGCAGTTTCGTTTCCAATATGAACTCAGTTCTTACGGAAGGATCTACGTGGGATCTTAAGGTAGCTTCTGCATATGCAGATGGCTCCATCTATTCCCAGTATATTGCAAAAGGTACGGAAAATCTGAATGCAATGCGCGCAATGGATTATTCGTATCTTGATAAGTTTTTCTCAACTATCTATGCTTCAGAGTCTCTTGCTGATAAGAACATCACGATTGCTCTTCAGGATGTGAATGAGATCGAGAAGATTCGTCCCGAATATCTTGCTCTCGTTCCTCAGTTCTTTGATGCATATAGTCGTGATATTATTGCAGGCAAGAAGAAGAAATCTGACATTGATAAGGAGATTGTCTCCTCTGTTTACAAGGAGAAGGTAAAGAAGCAGCTGGTTAAGACCACGCTTGTCATCAATGATACTCGTGATCTGATGAAGCTGGATTCTCCTACTATGGTAAAGGTCAATACGGAATTCCTGATGAATAATGTGATTCCGTTCATTCGGTCTTTCCAGTCCGATGTTGATTTCCTGAATCGACTTGCAGCTCGTACCATTGCTGTACTCGGCCAAACTAGGAATGATATGCAGGCTTCCATTGAGGGGCTGAACGAGGTGATTGCTTCCGGTAGTCTTGACTATAAGACAGAAAATACTGTGAAGTATTTTGCATTTAATTTGCAGCGCACTTATATGAGTCTGTCTGCATATCTGTCTGCAATGCTCATTCGTAAGATGGGGTATTACAGCTATAATATGCGTACGATTCAGAATCTTTACAACGCGATCAATGAATTCTTCCCTGATCCTGAAGCAGTTCTCCATGAGTCTGTCATGGATGGAAATATCAACGACATCGAATCTGCAGATCTTCTGAATTCTATGTTAAATGATAATCTTTCTATCATTCTTCCTAAGATTCGAGAAATTATCAATTGGAAGAAAATCGAGCTTTCCAATGCTGCTGCAAAGATCTACAACATCAAGACGAATGCGATTGATCCGATTGATAAGGACAGCCAGGACTATGATAAGACTCCGTATCTCAGTCTGAAGAATTCGATTCTGCAGATTGCAGATCAGCTTCATCAGTTTGAGCTGAAGATCCGTAGCGGTGATATCGTCATGGATGACGTGATGAATGAACTTGGTCTTAACCAATCTTTTGTCACACGCTATTCTGAAGTTCTCAATAAGGCAAAGGACGTTTCCACATATGATTCTCTGGTAACAAACCATATGGCTGATGAAGCTACCAAGGAACTCTATGCAGAGATTTCCAGCTTTGAAGAGAACTGTGAGATGATCTGTACTGCAGCTCGTACTTGCATGAAGTACATTGAGACTCTCCAGAAAACTTACGAGTTTAATTCTGGCAAGCTTGCTGATCCTACATATAAGGAAGCTATTGAGATTATGGATAATCTCAATGGAGCTTATAAGGATTATTGCCTGTCAGTTGCTCGTGCACTGATGGATCGTCTCGACTCTCTGTCTCACATCATGTGTGATTCTGATCGTGGTTATGGTGATGGAAATGATATTCATCCGAGTGTCATTCCTGAAGCATGGTATGACTACGATTACGGCGCATTCATCATTGAGTATGCTCAGCTTGTGGAAGCAGAAAAGAATATCTTCACCAATTTGATGAAAGAATATACTTCTGCTAAGGAAAAGAAATACCGTGGCGTCAACGTTGTCTTTGAGGCAGATGATGCTAACGGTGGTAATACTCCGGATAAGGAAGCTGAGAAGGCCAATAAGGGCGGCGTCACTGGCCAAGTCTCTGTAGGTAATGATGCAAAGACTGCTAATGACAATAATGCCAATAAGAATGGCGACAATAAGGATGAAGGTGTCAAGGGCGTCATCCAGAGATTTATCGAACTCATTAAGAAGCTGATCAATGGCTTCCTTGAGAAGGCTCGCCGTATCACAGGTAGGCATAAGGCATGGCTTGAAGAAGCTAAGCCTAAGCTTATTGATATGGACTGCTCTAAGGTTAGTATCACTGTGGCTCCGTATACTGTCGTGAACCAGAATAATCTTTCTCAGATTATCGGTCATGCGGCATCGGTCATCAATGGTATTAACGCAAATTCTCTGCCTTCTCAGCTTACTTCTACAAAAAATAATACAGCTCGGTTTATCTTTAAGGATATTCCGAATGTTACTGGCGTCAGTAAAGATGGCGGTTTCCAGGAGAAGGTTCGCCATTGGATGATTTACAACAACACAAATGCTTCGGATGTGAAGCTCTCCACCTATTCTGGAGGTGCTGCTTCTCGTAAGATTCGTGAGATGGTAAATTATTGCGAAGGCTATGAGCAGTTCTCTAAGGATCTCCAGGCAGATCTTGATGAGCTGAATGATGCAGCTGCTAAGAAGCAGGAAGAGATCAATAATTCTGGTCAGAAGCCTGAGCAGCAGACTGCACAGCAGACGAATGATGCTGAAAAGCAGACAACTACTACGGTAATCACCAAGGTAGTTGAGGAATTCGTTCGTGCAACTCTTACTATCACTGAGGCAAAGTATTACGATTTCATGGATAAGCTCCAGAAGCTTGCTCCTGACGTAAAGAAGCCTAAAGAAGACGAGAATGCTGATAACGGCGACAATGGCAAGAAAGAAGAGCCTAAGAACGAAGAGAACAAGGGCTAAATAAAATACAGGTAAGAATCTTGATATTAAGTATCTTGATTCTTACCTGTATTTTTAAGGTGTAACTGTTTTCTTGAGTTCAACCACAGCATCTAAGTCAAGCTCTGCATTATTTCCATTGAATAGGAAAATGGAACTTGCTAACCTGTAGGTGCCTTTGTATTTGCCGTTGAGAAGCTGATTCTCAAAGACGACAGTAAAGTCTTTATTTGGTGTGAGACCGAGGATATTGACATTTCGCATGCCAATATAAATCGTCATATTATCACCAGTCTGAAGTGACTGATAGACGGTTGCCTTGTAGGGATTCGAAGAATAGTTATATAGAGTTGACTTATTTGCAGATTCCACGGTTTTTGCATTAGAACTTGCAGTCGTCGAACTATTCCCTTTCATATCAATAATCGTGGCATCTGTACCAGAAACGACGTTATCTGACACACCGCCAGCAACGATATTGATAGCTGTGTTTGCGATGTTATAATAGTATCTCTCTTCCTTATACTTCTCGAGCATATTAGACATCATAGAGATATGGTTGGAAGTATCTGTAATATAGAAAACAGATTCCTTCCATTCTTTATCTCTATATGCAGTACATCCACCTTTACAGTCGAGAATATAGCCATCGCTAATACCAAAATAAATCATTGTCCCATATTGATGGAACCCGACGTTGTTATTGAGATATCGAAGCTGTTTGTCAATCGACTGAGGGGGAAGAACCATTTCTTCATAGCTCTTTGTGTTTTGAAGAGGGGACATCAAGACATTTGTAACTTTCGCTTTATTAAGAAGATACGCAATCGTTGTGGTCATATCAGCATTATTCACAATCACATTTGCTTGTGAACGGAGCCCTGTGACCCAATCCTTCTTAAACAGGAATAGCTCTACCATATTTTTGAGTTCTTCCAGTTTATTCGTATCATCTTTCTTATTCGCTTCCAGTTTCAAATCTGTCTGATAATCCGCATTATCATCATCACTGAATAAGACGAAAGTTTCTGTGAACGTATCACGGAGATCACTCATCTCTTCCATTTTTCGTTCACCATCATATTTCCGGATGAAGTGTTGCATACGGACGATGATTTCAACTTTATCTTTATTCTTGATGAGATTATAGTATCTAGATGCTTCCATCAGGAGAGAAACACGGAAGATTGGGAATGAGGCATTTTCATAGTAGTTCTCAATCTTCACAGATTGAATTCGTTCTACTGGGAATTTATCATCATTTCCATTTGTTACGATATGAAATTCTGTAATCCGATACTTATATTCAAGGAACCGATCTTTCTTCAGGTCAATTGTAACTGTAGATAGACTACCCATAAGAAAAAAATCATCTCCTTTCTAGTTTGATGATTTCAATGTGTGAGTTCATTTAGCATCAGTGGGAAATACTGATACCGTGTAGTATTTAGCTCTTCAAGAGAGTTTTGGTCATACCGATCTACAATCTGGTTCTTGATTGCAAAGAAATCAGAATCTGTAAGATCAGCATATTGACTATCCAAATTGATGCACCTGCAATTTTGTGCTAAGAGATCATTGTCTCGATCAAGTACAGTACAGCATACATCAATAGAGGTGCAATCTCGAGTAAGGTCTCCATTGTCAATTGCCTTCTTTATTTTATTAGATAGAGTTTTTGGTCCAACTCCTCGAATGGATTTAATACTACGTCTATGATCTCCAGTGACAGCCAAGCACATGGAATAAAACATCTTATTGTAGAAAATATCCACGTTATTAACGACTGCCATGTTATCACGGAAAATCATCGGAATAATTTTATCGAGACTACAGATAGCAAGATTTCCAGTACCAGTTCTCCGGATAATGGAAACGAAGAAATTCGGATAATTCATATACTGGGTATCGTAGTTATCTCCAGTGATGATGAAATTCTTTCGATCCGCATACATCTTACTGACAACGTATGGAACAAGTGAGGAATCCATACTCTCTGTTTTAATGAAGTACACATCAGGAATAAATTCAAGAATCTTACTTACCATTGGAACGATATCTTTTACCATTCGTTCTCCGATGAGATAGTAGTTCGGATTCTCCATGAATTTATTCTGGTAGTAGCTTCGGTAGTAATGCTCATATTGATTATTCTTATAAGACTCTCTGGAAAGATCGGTGTAATATAAGAACACCTTTACATCCAGATTGAACTTACGAAAGAATCGTTTATAATGAGCAGCAAGATTGATGATTCCAGATTCCATAATGACTGGAAAGAATTGCTCTTTTAAAACGAGATTCCCAATATCTTTAATACTGGAAAGACTATTGAGCAGTGTCTCGACATTGATGAATACAGATACTTTATCTGCCGGTTTTAAGAACTTTGCACTTCGGATCATAGAAGCATACGTTACATAGCGAATCTTCATGCCAGAGAATGCAACTTCAAAGGGATTATCATATAAAGGATTATCGTCGGAGAACGGTTTTGCTTCTCCCATTCAAATCACCTCTTCATACAAAAAATAAGGAAGGACCTTACACTCATCACCGAGCATAAGGTCCTTCCTTTAACCTACTTACTGTCTACACCCGATAAGTAGTGCCATTGTGTTAAATTACTTACCGAAGCATCTCACGACGAATCAGTTCGTTCTCGTCGATGCTGCGACGGTCTTTCTTGTGCTTCTTCTTGCCGCCATTGTCATCGGCCATGTCGATATAGCGGCAGCAAATCTCGTAGTTCCAGATGCCGTTGCTGACCTTCTGGCTTGCATGAGTGAGAACATCATAGGGACGATCGTTCGGCAGATTGTTCTCCTTGATGGTGGACTCGATCATATCCTCAAAGAGCTTCGTCGGATTGATCAGAACCTCCACACGGGTGCAATGCTTGCCAAACCGATGTAAATGAGGAGTCATACCACGGCGAATCTCAGAGAGATGCTTCTGAGTCAGCTGCATGTCCATCATATTCTTGGGCTTACGAAGACTCTTGATGACCTCCTCAGGGTCACCAAAGCTGTACTGATCAACGAGTGCACTGTAGGGTCCCTTCAGCTTAATGCTGGAGTTACCGTTATCGCCATCACCGTCGCTGCCATAGACGTTCACGAACGTCGGCAGATAAACGGAACCATTGCCGTTGTTCTTCTTGCGACGACCGAAGTTCTCATTGCCCTCAACTGCCTCAGTGGGCAGCATCAGCCAGATAGGAACGAACAGCTTAGTTGCTTTACCAGGGTTTCCGCACCAGGGGCGGGAAATCAGCGTCAGCTCAGCGTTCGGATTGAACTGGGGTCCATTGGGATTCGAACGGTTCCAACCAGCGATCGCCTTACGCAGGCGCTGGGTCAGGAACTGCTGCGCTTTTGCAGTGTTGGACACATACTTGACCTCGTTATCAATGCGGGTCACGCCCAAATTCACTTTCATGTTTTCCATTGTTTTTTGCTCCTTTATAAATATATAATTTTTATAAGTGGATGTCCGTTTAGACAGCCGGACATTTAAACCCACTCATAATCTTTTGGATTAGATGTTTGTATGTGTAGACATGGGGAATTAAATAATACAATCATCTCATCCTAATTATATAATATATAAATCAAAAACCTGATTTATATAAGAAGGAATCCACATTACGTCCATTGACAGTAATGATCTTTCGAGAATTATCAGGATACTTCTTAAGAGAAATACCATAAACTTTATGGGCTTTCTCAAACTTGAATGTGTAAAGCAGGAATGCTTCACCGTCATCCATAGTAAGAGCAACGTATCGAGTATCCATGTTGTTATTCATATCGACTGCTACGAATACCGAAAGATTCGTATCTCGAAGAGTTCCGATATCAGTAGCGTCAAGATGAAGCTCAATATCAGGACCACAAATATCGTCTTTCTGATATGCAGCAATCTCTGCATTATTCATGAACCGCAGATCATTTGTGATTCCAAAAAGAGTTTCTTTGTCAGCAATACGATTGCTATGACAATTCTGAATGATAGAATAGCCATTGATCGTATTTACTTCTGTGCTCTTAAGCTTTTCATCACTGCTGGAATAGCCGTACTTTTCAGGATAAACCAGATTACTTAAGCAACCAATGGTATCTTTATTCTCAACGCAATGCCACACAGCATCTACAAGTTCTGTAGTCTGCACAGGGATTTCGAGAGCACAAAGGAACCGATTGATCTTGGGCGGCTTATCGGGATGGATAGTATGGAAATAAGCAGCAATCTGAATAGCAATGTCATTTACATCAGCTACACTCAGATATGTGATACGAGGAATATTGCCTAAGCCACGGACGATATCAGAGAGCATGTAGTTGCTATCAACGCATGTTTCCGGACCATTATTTGCTCGCCATGAAATAGATGTATAGATATCACACGCACGTGCTTTCCAAGGCATGACTTCCCGAGTGAAGAACGCAGCAAGCTGATGCTGAAGTGTCTTAGCTCCATCCAGATTTGAAAGCATATGGTCGATCTTTTCCTCCAGCTGATACAGAGATTCATAGTTGCTCGATGGAGAATTGACAACGTCTTTTGCCCAGCCATATGCATCAGGGAATTTTGCAAATCCACCACTAGCTTTCAGATCATCAATCATATAGCGGTAGAGGCTATACCGCCCTTGATAATCAGACCTATGCGCTTGAGGGTCAGAAAGAATAGTGACATCATCTACTCTCTGGAGGGGAGCAAGCACGGTGCAGTACTTACTCAAGCGCCGCTTATTGGTCTTAAAAATAGCCATATCAAAATATGGATCTGTGATATGATAATTTACCCACTGGCGAAGATCGCCGGGCATACTGGGAAGGCAGTCTACGATATCACACAGTAGAGCAATGCCACAATCGGAAAGAAAACCATAATCCATTTTTCATAATCCTCCTTATTCTTTATACCATAAAAATAGGTGTATTATCATTAGCAGCGAATTTCTTCTTAGCAAGTTCCAGATACTTAAAGAAGATTTCATTCTGCTTATTTACAATTTTGAGGTAATTGAAATTACTGCTGTTGGTTCGCATCACTTCATCTTTCAGACGTTCTTTCTCTTTATCAACGTCTTGAATTTTATGATGCATATTGGGATTGTCTCCGCCATCTTTGATCTCAATCTCGAGATTAAGAGAAGGAATGAAGAAATCAGGGATATAGAAATGCTGCTTGTCTTCATACATGTAGTTGTAAGTATGAGGAGATGGAGCCATAACATCACTTGAATCGAAATCCATTACTTCGTCTAAGAACTTCAGAAAAGAAAGTTCATAGCTACCAGTATACGGAAGTTTCTTGCTGTGATCACTCCATTCATAGAGTCCACTGATACTACGATTCGCAAGCATTTTCTTCTGCTGGTCAGGATCATTCAGAAGTGTAACCTTTCCGTATGTACCAATCATACGGGTCTTAAACATATTTCGATAAGCGACTTTGCACTTTGGATTTTCACAGAATCGCTTATATTTTTTCGTCTTAGGATTCCATCCAGTAGGCTGTTTACAGATGACACAATTGCCATGAGTTTTGCCAGTCTTCAGATAGTAATAAAACTGATACGGTTCCATATCAGGCGGAATCATATCAGCGTGATAATTTTCCAAATGGGCAGCCATGGCATCTGGATCATTAAACACTTTTGAGCAAAATTTGCACTTTAGTGTAGCCATTTTCACCACGTCCTTTCTCTAGTTTATAAGCTTATTCCAGTGTTTTTAGGGGTCAAAATTATAACCTAGTCAAAATACACTTTACTAAGTTTGGCTATGTATATGAGACAATACAGCAGGAGGTGATGATACTTATGGCTACCACAAAAGGTAAAGTAGAGCCGAATTTTGGCTTGGATAATTTCGGAAGAGCAAAATATGCAAATGAAACAGAGGCAATCGCAAACGCAGTTCTAAATTTGCTATTTGGGAAACCTGGCTTCTTCCCATCCATGCCAAATCTTGGAATTAATATCCAAGAAATCCTGTATTCCTTCTGGGATGACGTCGATACAAGTGCGTTGAAAGCACGTATTGCAGAGCAATGCTCTGAATTTGCTGATTACATCAATGCTGGTTCTCTTGACGTGCAAAAGACTATGTACAATAACCAACCGCTTCTTCTTATCGTATTACCGACAAAAGTAATTGACGGTAAGGAGACACTGTCCATTGGTATTACCCAAGATAAGAATGGTAATACGACATACAACTACGTATACGTATAACTTCAATATAGAAAGGATGGGCACAAACTAATGATCGAAAATAATGATATTACTCAAGATCGGGGAAATGGTATTCGTCGCGACAGCAACATGGATATTGCATCCCTTATCAAGACTACAAAAGCCAATGCAACAGAAGCTCCCGTTGCCGAGGAGCCTGTTGAGGAAGCTCCTCGTCCGAAGACTCCTCTGGAGCAGATGAAGGAGCAGAAGGCAAATGAGACCAAGGGTCTGGTTGTCGACAATGCTGATCTGAATCATGATCAGAAGGCTCTGAAGAATAAGACCGAAACTGATGCCACTGACGAGATTGATCGCTACATGTCTGATATGGATAAGCAGATTGAAGTTGCAAAGAAGATTAAGCTTTCTGCTCCCATTCAGAAGCCTGATCAGATGGTTGGTCTGATGGATGCACTTGATCGTGCATCGAATGATCCTTCCATTCTGGAGCATGGCGAAGTGACTGAGACGAAGGAGACTCCTTCCGATGAAACCGAAAAGACCGATAAGAGCGCTGATGCTGAAGATACTCCCAACGACACTCCTGTGGAGACTCCTGATCCTGAAGCTGAGGCTAAGGCGGCTGCTGATGCGGAGCGTGCGGAAATGCGCAAGAAGGTCGTCGAAATTCTGATCGACAAGACAGGTCTTGGTGCTGAGGTCAACTTCACTGACGATGAGAAGGAGAAGCTGACTACTTCTACTGAGATCCGTGTCAAGGAGATCGAGGATGTCGATCTGTCTGCAATCACGATCAAGAAGGCTGATAAGTCTTTCGCAGAGTATGTGAATGAGTATCAGGGTTCTTCCAGTCGTGTTCCTGTTACATTCCCTGCATCTCGTTTCCGTGCATATATGACAGGTCTGTCTTATGGTGAGATGGGCGACATCATCATGAATGGTGAAGCTGGTAACTACGATCGTATCAATAAGCAGCTGTCTATCATCTACAACAAGATGGTCAATCCTTCTTGCGGTAAGTTCGAGAACTATGAGGATTTCCTGAAGAAATTCGCTCATACCGACATCAATATCGCAATCTACGGTCTGATCATCGCAACTTTCCCTGAGATCGACGAGATCAGTCTGAACTGCAATAATCCTGAGTGTAAGCAGAGCTTCTATCAGAAGTTTGCTCCTCGTTCTCTGATCCAGTTCGCTGACTGTGATGAGAAGTTCCTGGACGCTATGAAGGAAGTCATCGACTGTCCTGCAGGCAAGGAACGCGAGCTGATGGCTAACGGTCCTGTTCTGAAAAATAAGCGCGTTCAGCTTCCTCAGTCCAAGTACATTCTGGAGATCGGTGTTGCATCTGCATACGACTACCTGTACACCATCGTCGACAATATTGCTGGTGATGTCTTCGAGGAGAATCATCCCAACGACGTCAACGGTATCCTGAAGGATAACGCTGGTGCACTTACTATGGTCCGTGCCGTTTATGTGCCGAATCCTGATGGTACATGGACGATGTACGACAAGTTCGAGGATATGGTGGAAGCGATCTATTCCATTAAGCCTGATGAGATCACTCTGGTTGCATCACTGCTTCAGCGTTATATGCGCGGTTACACCGCACAGTTTGCGCTGACCAATGTCCGTTGCCCCCATTGCGGCCAGCTGACAAAGCGAATCCCGATTGATGTCACCTACCTGGTTTTTCTCAAATATCAGCGTCTGGGGAATACGAGCTTCGACACAAGCAACGTAGCAGTTTTATAAGCGAAGTTCTTACTCTCTTCAAGGGCGAATTGTCCTTCAACGATATCATGAGAAATATGACATACAAGGATATGATTGCTTTGAGAGACGCCAGAGTAGATCAACTTATCAAAGAGCGAGAAGAGTCAGAAAAAGAAGCAGAGCGTCGTAATCGTGAGATGCGGTCTTCTAAATAATCACACACATTAGTTCCTATTACGATGAAAATCACTTTATCAGTAAATAGGAGTTTTGAAATAAGATGACACAAACTTTAGACGTACTCGTCAACACTCTCAGCTGTGAATCATTAGAAGGTCTAGAATGCTTACTGCATTATCAGTATAAAAAGATTCTCTTTTTATATCGCTTGATCAAAAGCCAATTTGATCTCATCGAAGATATTACATCCGATTACGATGATGATTCTTCTCTTTACGTAAAGATTGAGATGAGTGACAAAAAGGCGGCACGTAAGTTGCTTTCAATGATTGATAGGCAACTTGAGTCACATGATTATGGAGATATTACTGTAATCACATCCGTTGACTCAAATTATATATCAATCACGATAGAGGCTGACGAATACTAATAACAGCGCGCAAAGAGAGCCAAGTATAGAAATACAAGCTATACTTGGCTCTCTTATTTTAGTCCAGAAAACAGTACCGTAATTTGACACTATATTCTATGAGAAAGGACTGATGACACAAATGAAGATTGATTTGTTTGACGTTGATGAATTTGTGAAGATCAACAACTTGCAGCCAGTCACATCTCCTATTTTGTTCGAGCGTGGTGGCATTCCGAATCCAAATGGATTGATTTCAAATGAAATTTTTGGTGTCTCTGTTAAAAGTCGTAAAGAGACATTTGCGTATATTGACCTTCACGGGCATTTCTTCCATCCTCATATCTACAAAATCATGAAACGAGTATTTCGTAATATTGATCAGATCGTCGATGGTAGTCAGACTTTCTCCATTAAAGATGGAAAGCTTGTAAAAGATCCGAATGGTAACACCGGAATCGAGTTTATCTATAATAATTGGAGTAAGTTGACATGGGAAGGCAATGGCGGTATGTCTTCGGAGCGTTGTGACCTTATCGGTAAAACGAAGAAGAATGAAGTTTTTACGACAAAAGCAATTGTCATTCCTGCTTTTTATCGAGACATTAAATCCAATAAAGGCGGTGGTGGTGAATCATCTGAGCTGAATACACTTTATGCTCGACTAATTCGTATGAGCGCTCTTTTGCAAGATGCCGATATGTTTGATTTCTCCTTCCATTCAACGAACGCATCTATTCAGAATACTCTGGTAGAAGTCTATGACTATTTCAAGAATAGCCTGGATAAGAAAAACGGTATGCTTCGTAAATACCTGCTTGGCAAAAACGTTGACTATTGTGTCCGTACCGTTATCTCTGCTCCTCTTTACAACTGTGATGATCCGAAAGACAACATTGTCGATTTTAGGCATGCTGCTCTTCCTATGTCTCAGGTTATCGTTGAAGCATATCCGTTCGTTGTTGCATGGGTGAGAAACTTCATTGAGCGCGAAATTTTGGAAGTCCAGAATAATAAAACTGGTGTGAATTCAAACTATACTCTGAAAGACCCAGAAGCTACGTTCAATGATGAATATATCAAGAAACGTCTGAATCAGTTTGCAAAAGATCCTTCCAGTCGATTTGACTTAATTACAGTTCCTACTGTAGAAGGAAGGGATCTCCCTCTGTATTTCGATGGTATGATGGTAAATCAGCCTGCTGATAAATCCCTTGTCCATCGTTATATGACATGGTGCGATCTTCTTTATATGGCATGTGTTGAAGTGACGAAGGATAAGCATTGTATGATTACACGCTATCCAGTTCTGAATAGTTTTGGCATGTTTGTGGCAAGAATCAATGTGTCTTCCACACTTCATACCGTTCCTATGAAGGTAAATGATACCGTGTATAAATGGTATCCCGTCATTGATCTGAATATGCCAAGAGAAGAGGTCGCAAACAACTTCATTGATACAACAAAGTTCTCGGACGCGTATCTGGCTGGCTTGGACGGTGACTACGATGGTGACCAGATTACTTCGAAGATCTTCTGGACTCAAGAAGCCAATGCTGAGTGTGAGAAGGTCATTAACAGCAAGAACTTTGCTTTGAATCCGAACGGTTCGAATTGCCGTGTCATTGACCTTGAAGCTATTCAGACATTCTATGTATTGACGAAGGATGCTCCGAAATCTGCATCATAAAAGAAAATCCGTATATCCTCCATTTTTATTTAGATATTATATATCTGAAGAAAAGAAAGGAGGGCTATATGATGGAGACAGAAGAAACCACGATTGCTGATGACGATTAGAATTAAAAAAGATCAGCGATAAGTGAAAAAATGAAATAAGCTACATATGGAATTCCAAAAGAATCTCATATGTAGCTTATTTTTTCACTTGATCTTGGTAAAATCACCAGTGAGCTCGACGTCGATATCGTCGGGATCAAAGACGGAAGACTTATCTTCCTTCTTTTTTGTCCGAGTGACAGAATTGAGAGGAGACTTTGTGGAATGAACTTCTTCATCCAGGTCTTCTACGAAGTTATCACGAGAAACGTTTGACACAGTCAGACGAACCTTCTGGTCATAGTCCTTCGGATTAACTTCATAAACAACACGGCGAGCATTCACCATGCGAATCAGGGTTGAAACTTCAACACGGCTCGGGCTTGAAATAGGACCGCTGATTCCACCCAGTTCAGGAATGGGACCTGTGGTACCGATCACAACGAGTTTCGTGTTTGCTCTCTTAACGTTCGTGTTCATATACTTATCGACCTTTCTTAGTCGTCATCCTCGTCTTCATCGTCATCATCATCGTGATCGGCAGCAGCCATCAGGCCTTCGCTGTCTTCCTCACGACCATTCGTGATACCGATGAGATCGTCGATGGAAATATTCTTCTTGGACTTAAGAATATCCTCAACCTCCTGATCGACATTGTCAGAATCAGGAATCTTGTCGATCAGAGCTTCAATCTCTGCATCGCTGATGTCGACATCTTCCATCATGGACCCAGGAATCAGGTTCATGTAGTTTTCAATCATATCATCAGCAGCCATAGACTCGAGATAAAGGCGATCACGCTCAATCTCAGCACGTTCTTTACGCACAGACTTAAATGCTTCAAACATGGTTAGCCCAGTCCTTTCATAATATTAGTATGAACGATTTATGTCTTGGACATAATACTCGTTAGATTAAGCTATTGTTTTTAGAGTGCCTAATAAGGAAAGCCTCCTTTCATAATGATATATTATATATGTGAATGCTAGTTAGGATGATGGGAATTTTACATAGGAAGGAAGATTCTATGAAAATTTTCAACAACGAATTGGCAGCATTCACATATTATCATATGAAAGGAGGCTTTATTGTCGTCACTTCAGAGACGGCACAATTACCTTTACCAGATGGACAGAATTGGAATCATGAAAGCTTTGCTTTCATTAAACGCAATGATTCTGATAGTCCTGAAGTAAGGTAAAAGTATTGAAAGATTAGTTAGCCGTATCTAGCTAATCTTTCTTTTTTGTTACTAAACCTTTAAGTTTATAATGATATATTATACTTATGAGTTAAAGGTTAAATCAATAAAGGAGAGTGATGAATTTATGGCCGATAACTTAGAAAAACTCCATAAGAGATACACCAACTATGCAATCGACATGATTGTGAAACTCAATGGTGTAGATCCCATGGTCGTCCGAAAGAGAATCTATGATCCGGAGAAGCTTGGGGCAGCTTTACGGAAATCGAAATCTGTAATTTGGACGGACGAATCCGTTACACCGTCTTCCAGAGAATTCAAAGTTCGTTTTACTACCTATCTCGTTTCGTGGGTAGCAAGAAACTTTGAAAAGATCCTGGAAGCTCCGAAGATGTATACGGACGTTGATGATGACGACATGAAGAGCAATGAGCAATATGCTGACTACATCTATGGGCATCTTGTTGATATGGCAAACGCTTGTATCAATAAGAAGGCTAACTTCAATGCAGACGCATATTACTTTGCTCTTCTGTCGATTCTTCTCAACGATCGGATTCCGAAGAAAAAGAAAGAAGAGAGAGTAGAGGTAGTGTCTCAGTCCATCGCAGGATTGAAAGTGTACCTCAGTAAAGCAAGCCCCGAGACAAGTTTGGAAACCATGGTGCGAGTTGCTTATATGCTTTGCACGAATGCGAAGAATTGTAAGCATGTTACGATGGATCTTTCCGGATATGAGTGGAAGTATAAGGCGAGTACGCAGAGTACTTTGGAGACACTTGGCCAATACATCTATGCATCGGCTTCTGTGTATGGCCTTGATCCAATCTTCCAAGCATATCTTATGTCTGATCCTAAGGTTACCAGCAACTATCCGAGAGTGAAGTACGATGAGAATGTTGACCTGATGATGGGTTCTCTGGCATTCTCGTATATGAAGCTTCTCTTCAATGATTCCAATCTCGGTAAGATGCTCTATGATCTGAAATAATAAAAAAGACAACGTGAAAACCAAACACGGAATTCACGTTGTCTTTTTTGTATTTATACGGAGATTTCGACAGGCTCTTCGTCTGAAAGACTCATTGCATGAGGCTGAACGACGCCATTCTTCTTCAGGGTCTTACCGATATCGACATAGATCATATCGTTATCGTTAATCTCATCATCGTCCGGCATACCTTCAATACCCATAACAAGATCACCCTTCGGTTCATCTGCATCGGGGGCAAAGATATCCTTGATCCGATAGTTCTTCAGAGTAAGGCGCTTCTTCTGCTTCAGATTCTCCGGATTGTGTGCCCACACAATACGATTGTGAATCAGAAGAATATAGATATCATCTACGCTCATCCGCATTACATTGCTGATTGGGCCGCTGACACCGCCGAGCTCCCAGAACTGACCAAGACTGGTAACTGTAACGAGCTTCGTTAACTTAGATTTAGCCATGCTATCTCAACTCCTTTCATGTCTTGAAGCTTATAGTCTTGTTTCAAGGGCATCTACTCCGTGGGATAGCATGGCTAAATTTAATTAGAAGTCTCCAACGTCTCCATTAGAATCTTCATTGAAAAGGTCAAATCCACTACCGTCATCGAGCTGACCCATTTCAGAATTTTTCTTTTTTGATTTTACTTTGGGTCTATCAATGACAGTTCGTGCACTGCCTGCACTTTGCATATCGTCAAACGACGACATGAGCGAGATAACACTGATTGCTTGAGGCATATTGATGTCGTCAATCAGTGCGTTGTCATTATCATCATACGGGTGGGAGAAGTAATCAATATCACGGACCGGGATTCCGTAACGAGGATCTTTTTCTTCACTATTACAACGATAACGGCGTTTCAGCATCTTAAAGGTCATATAATTACGACCAGAATCTGCTTTCATTTCTTTATTGATAATGATGGTCATATCACAGTTTTCTTGGATTTCCCAAGCACCTGCAATACCGTCACGACCAACCAGTTTTGTAACATCCTGTTTATTGCATTGGAGAGCGGCATCAACGACAGAAGCCGCCGCACGATTCAACTGCTGTGCAGTAATGACAGCAATGTCGAGTTCCTTTGCTAAAGTCTTTAGCTCATTTGTGATATTCTTGAGCTCTTCTTTTTCGCTATCTGCTTTTTCAGCAGGTCTAATTCTCTTTAGGTAATCCAGGATCAAAGTGATGACCTCACGGCCATCGTCAAATTCATCTTGGATAATCGTACGAAGATCGTTTGTATCAATGCTTCGGTTCGGGTAGTACTTAATGACGATGTCGATATTATTCTCATCTGTCAAAGTAAGTCCACCTTCCGTACGAAGCAAATCTGCAACTTCTTGCGGCTTGTAATTACGAATATCACGATTAGTAACTCTCATATTGAAGATACGTTCCACAGTCTCATCAATATCGTTTTCCATCGTAATCAGTAACACACATGGAATCTTACCAGGATTCTTTGGCTTAATATCTGGATTATACTTCTTAATATCCAAAGCGGATTTCAGAAGCATCAAACTTTTACCGCCGCCGGGCAATGCCAAGTAGCAATAAAGACGCTTGCTCTGGTAACCAGGAGCAAGGATATTATTTAAGAACCGAATGCCAGTTTTAAACACTCGGTTCTTATCCTGAAGTTTTCTCACGGAATCAATGATGACATTATTGAATGTATCCTGATCCAGAGAGAAAGTCTGATTGCTCGAATCAAGAGCTTCAGTCTTGCGCTTCATATTGACAATATTACTAGCGACTTCATAGAGAAGCTCACAATTCTTTTGATAAGCAGAGCTATCTGCATTCTCAAAAGTCATACTGCCAATAATTCTATCATACTCTTCCTTCAAATTGACGATATAGCCATAACGGACACGATCTTGAATACTCTTAATCAGATACTTTGTATCCTCGTAATCAAGCGGCTCCATATTCTTTGGAATATCGTCCAAAATTTCTGGAATCAGTGGATTATTATCGTTCTCTTGGTTCTGATCAGCAACGTATTGCTTGATCATTGTGAGTCCACTGATTCCATGTTCAAATCTTGCTTCAAGGGTGTAGTGAATGAGTTTTACGCGCGCCATCAACTCATCACTTTTTTCATAGACCCTGAAATCAATCATATTGAACAGCTTATATGTATTATCAAGAACCTTTCGAGTTCTCAATGCACTTGGAGTATAGATAAGAGAAATGATGGAATTTAAAACTTCCATATTCATCTTAATCTTTATTTTCCGCATCTCAACGCCGTTGACTTTGATATATTCAACTTGGCGTTCTTTTTTCTCTGCTGTTGCCTTGCTTGCCATACTGAGAATCCCTCCTAAGAATTTCAATGGGGTCGCAAAAGTCTAGGGAAACGCTTTGATTAATGACACACTCTATTTATTTTGGAGGGTCTAAAAGCTATCAAAGTGTTACCAGGGCACTAATAAACCAAAAGTATCGTCTATAGATTCATTATATTCGTATACTTTTGGTTTATATTTTTCTCAAGGGATTGTAATTCCGATGGAGCCAAGAGCAGTTTTAATTGCGGTGATGGTCGTATCGTGCTCCTGAAGAATCTTGTAAATCTCATCGAGGCTCTTGACTACTTTACCAGAGTAACTCTCACTGGTCGCTCCACCAGCGCCAAGAATACCTTCCAGTGCACGCAACTCTTCGATCTTCATCTTCAGAGTCATCATACTTGATACGCTCATAAACTACTTTCTCCTCTCATTTTTTGGATAATTAGGATATTGTTTTCAGGTCAAATTTTGCCGATTTGAAACATCGGAAAAACCATTGAGATCCAATAGTTGGGCGACAGTAAGCTAACCGAAGGTTTCGAAATGAGAAAACCTATAAGAAAGGAAATGGTCCTAAAATGAAATCTGTGAAGAAACGTGATAACCGGGTAGTGGAGTTCGACAGATCAAAAATTGTATCCGCAATTCAGCGGGCATTTATTGAGGTCGATGGTTCACTATCCGATTCTTCCACCAAAATTGCGAATACTATCGCAGATGAGATCGCTGCTATCCCTGAAGATAAGTCTGTAGAGGAGATTCAGGATCTTGTCATTTATGATCTTATGGATACTGACCGTAAGGATGTTGCGAAGGCCTACACGGAGTATCGTTTTAAAAGATCTCTTATCCGTGATTCTCACAATACTACGGATAATGCTATCATGGAACTTCTCAATCACACGAATGAAGAAGTGAATGAAGAGAATTCCAATAAGGACCCTGAAATCGTTTCTGTCCAGCGTGATTATATCGCTGGTATTACCTCAAAGGATGTTACCCGGCGTATTCTGCTTCCTAAGGAAGTTGTGGATGCACATGACGCTGGAATTATCCATTTCCACGATGCGGATTATTATGCGCAGAGCGTTCTTACAAACTGCTCTTTGTGTGATCTTGATGACATGCTTCAGAATGGCACTGTCATCAATGGTACAAAAATCGACAAGCCGCATCGTTTTATTACTGCCGCTACGATCTCTACTCAGATCATTACGGCAGTCACTTCTTCTCAGTACGGTGGCATTTCTATTACTCTTACCCATCTTGCACCGTTCGTGAGAGATTCTTATAATATCTATCTGAAGAAATATCTTAGCTGGGGCTTTGATGAACGGAAAGCAGCTAAGTTTGCTGAACTTGATACTCGTAAGGAAGTCGAAGATGGCTGCCAGACTTTCATCTATCAGGTAAATTCCATGTCCACAACCAATGGACAGGCTCCCTTCCTCACTGTGTTCATGTATATCGACGAAACCGAAGAGTATCGTGATGAGCTTATCATGATCATTGAGGAATTCCTGCGGCAGCGTATTCAGGGTATGAAGAATGAGCAGGGTGTTTGGGTTACTCCGGCTTTCCCGAAACTCATTTACGTGCTTGATGCGGATAATATTTATCCCGGCACGAAATATTATTCCACAACAGTTCTTGCTGCTCAATGTACTGCAAAACGGATGGTTCCTGACTATATTTCAGCAAAAAAGATGAAAGAACTGAAGGGCAACGTTTATCCTCCGATGTCGTGTCGCAGTTTTCTTACTCCATACATTGATCCGCTTACCAATAAGCCTAAATTTTATGGCCGGTATAATTGCGGTGTTGTGACAGTTTCTCTTCCTGACATTGCATGGTCTTCCGGTGGTGATGAGAATAAATTCTGGGAGATTTTCAATGAGCGAATGGATATCTGCCATACTGCACTAAAGTGCCGCATTGAGCGTATCAAAGATACATCTGTCAACGTTGCTCCTATTCTTTGGCGGCATGGCGCATTTGCGCGTCTTCCGATGGATGCCAAAATTGGAGATCGAATGTTTGATGGATACGCTACCATTAGCCTTGGCTATGCTGGCTTGTATGAATGCGTTAAATATATGACTGGTCATTCTCATATGGATAAAGGAATCGGTCATGATTTTGGCATTAAAGTGATGAAAGCTCTTAATCAAAAATGCAATGAATGGAAAAAAGCTGAGCATATTGATTATTCTCTGTATGGAACTCCTATCGAGAATACTACTTATAAATTTGCTCGCTGTTTAAAGAAGCGGTTTGGTGATGATGTCTTTATTAAACTCGACGGTAAAGACAGGAATTATATCACTAATAGTTATCACACAGCAGTGTTTGAGAAGATCAATCCGTTCGATAAACTTATTCAGGAAGCTGAATTCCAGGAGCTTTCTCCTGGTGGGGCTATTTCGTATGTAGAGTGCTCCGATCTTACGCATAATATTCCTGCTGTATTGGAAGTTATGAGATGTATTTATGACAATATCATTTATGCTGAGCTGAATATCAAATCGGACTACTGCTCTTGCTGCGGCTACGATGGCGAAATCAAAGTAGTTGACGACGGTGGTAAGCTTGTGTGGGAATGCCCGAACTGTGGCAATCGTGATCAGCACAAGATGTCAGTAGCTAGACGTACTTGTGGATATATTGGAACTCACTTCTGGTCTCAGGGTCGTACTGATGAGATTAGAAACCGTTATGTGCATCTGACAGATATTGCTGCTGATGGTGAAGAAGTAGAGGAGACTGAGTAATTATGCGATATGCATCTATCCGAGAAATGGATGTTAGTAATGGCTACGGCGTTGGAGTTTCCCTCTTCACACAAGGATGCCACTTCCATTGTAAGAACTGCTTCAATCAAGTTACATGGGATTTCAATGGTGGTAAAGAATATACTACTGAAACGGAAACAAAAATCCGTGACCTTGTTGATCGACCCTATATCCATAGATTCTCCATTCTGGGTGGAGAACCTCTGGAATGGTGTAATATCTACGATCTGACGAATCTCGTTCTTCACATCAAAGAAGATGCTGATCTTATCTATAAGAAAATGGATATCTGGCTTTATACTGGATATTCTCTTACCGATATCATTTTTAAGGCACTTCTGGAGTTTAATCCACTGAATCAGAGATCCAAATATACTACAGATGATAAAAATGCTCAGATTATGAGCATGCTGTATTTTGTAGATCATTTGGTTGATGGTCAATATGAAGAAGATAAGAAAGACTTTCATTTGAAGTTCTGTGGAAGTAGCAACCAGAGAATCATTGATATGAAGAAAACCCATTATAATTACATCAACGATGAAATGATGTGCTACGTTCGTGGAAATCATAATTCGATGAATGCAGCTGAGATTCAGAATGTCATTGATTACATTAACAAAAACGTAATCGTCGAGATTGACCAGAAATCTCTTTGATTAACTTTCTCCTTGTTTTTATACAAAGTAACATCCGCATGGACGCTTTCCCGTAAGTTGTCCATGCGGATGTTATGGCCGTATATTCTATCAATATATTGATATATTATACAGGTAGAAGATAGAGGAAGAAGAGTACTCTGTCAAATTTGTTTTGTATGATCCTTGAAGTTAATAGGATCGAAAGGAGTTTACCATGAAGAAGATTTATGTTTCTGAGAATATCATCGACGATCGCATGAAGACTCGGTTGATGAAGGTTGAGGACTGCGGAACTACTGTGCTGTATATCGCGTGTTCCAAGGCCGATGCCATGGAGAGCGATGGTGTAACCATCCTTACTCCGATCAATTGCCCGACCGATTCTCCGCGGGCTAAGTTTACAACGCCCATCATGAAGTTGGATGGCTACAATAAAGTTGAGCAAATGTATCGCGGCCAGTGGGTCGGCGATATCAATGCTGATCGTCTTGATTACGACGATATAACTTACTTCCATCCGCATGATGTGCAGGACCTTCTTAACCTTCTCAGCATGACCAGTTGGTTTCCTGATGACGATTTTGATGAATCCGCACTTAGCGTCGATGATGACATTGATGGCGAGGACCGCATTATCAATATCAAGGTCGCCAGCCGGAATGTGAAGTCCGTCACTTACCTTATGCGGTATGAGCAGGACATTGAGATGTACAAGCTGTACCGCATTGAGGAAATCAAGTTCTAATGAGGTTGCCCGTGAGGATGATAGTCCTTGCGTGGCATAATCAAAAGAAGGGACCTAACAGCCAGTTAGGTATCCCTTCTTTTTTCGGATCATAGAAATATGGCCTGAAAACAAACTTGTAAGCCTCTAGAATTACGTAATTTAAGAAAGGAGATACGAAATAGATGGTATATATTACGTCTCTCCCATATATGAATGCAGTTGCTCGAAAAGCATATCTGCCGAAAGAAGTTGTCATTCCTGATCCAGAGCGTCCTGGAAAAGTGAAGAAACTTCAACCTGGGCATGGAAATCTTGCATTCATTATGGCTACTACACCTGCTGAAGTAATCCATGTAGCAACCAATACAAAGAATTGCTCAGCAGATGGAAAATACCGTTATCTGTATCACAACATCCGATATCATGGTACAATTGGCGGACGAACTTACAATGTCAGAGATGCAGTTGGAAAGAAGGATCTTCATGATAGAATTCATAGCAGTTCTCTTCATGAGCATCCTCCTATGCTTCTGAATAAAACCCCTGACTATAATACTTTTTTTGATCTCTCGATGTATCTGAAAGTATTTGACCAGTGTACCATTAATCAGCAGCCAAAGAAAAAAGTAAGCTTATTCTGGGCTTATCTTTACAGCATCATCAACGGAGAGCAGTGCTCTCAGTATCCGCAAAAATTTGTCCTCGTTGATGTCGATCTCTTTGATAACTTTGGTACGAATTTCACTCAGAATATCAATAATATTCTTTTCAAATTTTATTATTCTATTCTGAATGAGGTCCCTTCGTTTAAGAAACTGGATATTGATTTCTATTTTTATTCAGATTCTTATATCTTACGTGTCAATCCCAGTAAGATGACGAAAGTTAATGCGTCACAATTCAGAACATCTCTGAATCGTGTGTTTAAGAAGTCTACTCGCTGGGACGAAGTATCAGATACGAAAGCTGTTAAAGATGAAGAGCAAAGAGAAGTTATTAAGGCTACTCTTTCTACTAGATATAATCTTACTGGTAATAATACCACGCCGGTTGTTCAAAAAGAGTTGCCTCCTGAAGCAGCTTCGACGATTAAAGCATCGAACGAACCCGCAGCAAAAAAGAATCCTGTGACGGTGAAGAATACTTCTTCAAAGAAAGTCGTGGTAGCGAAGCCTATCACGAATACTCAAGGGTCTAAGACTTCTTATATCGGCAATGATATTGCTCAAAAAGCAGAAGTCGAAATTGCTAAGGATACGATCAATAAGAAGATCAATCAGAAAGTCGAAGAGACTACAAAAGAGATCGAGGCTGTATCAGCTGGGAAAGATCCTATTGAAAGTAAAGCTGCCGTTGATTATATCAAAGCAAAGTCTGAAATGGATCTTGATAACGATAAGGAACTTGTGGAAAGCATGTATAAAGTAATGCAAGCTACCACGGTTCCGTCAAAGCCTATTAGTACGGCACGTGACGCTCAAATGCGTAAGAAGCAGGAATCTATTACTCTTGAGAATATGACGTTCCAAGATGTAAAAGAGATGAATGCTGCAAAGCGTCCTATCCCGAAAAAAGATATTTCTGGGTCTCTTCATACGATCAATGATAATATGAAGACTGTGAAGTTCTCAAATGTCAATAAGGATTACATCGAAAATGTCATGCCTGCTGACTTAATGAACGACTTCACTTGTCTGAATAAGAATGGTATGCCTTTCTATGTCATTGATATCAAGAGTGAAGATACATCAGACGAATTGAACTACAAGATGACGATGAAGGTTACTCTGGAAGATGAAAAGCATCAGCGTCATGTTGTCACGGTTGATATTCCGAAATTCCTCGACGATAAATTCCTGTATCTTGGGGGAAATAAGAAGCTTATCAATAAGCAGAATTTCTTGTATCCTGTAGTAAAGACTGGTCCTGATACAGTGCAGATCGTTTCCAACTACAATAAGATTTTCGTCCGTCGTACTGGTGCAAAATCTATTTCCGCTGTTGAACGCCTCATGAAGCTCATTACATCTAATGAGAATGCTATGAAGCATTTCACAGTTGGTAACGTTTATGTCACCAATAAGCAGTATCTGACTACTTTGGAATACGATGAATTCTCTAAGGTTATTCGGAAATTTGAAACTCCTACTTGTACGATCTTCTTCAGTCAAGAGGATGCACAAAAGTATGTAGAAGACCATGATCTGGAAGCTCCTAAAACCAATAATGGCAGCATGATCTTTATTGGTTGGCGAGATAAGAATAAAGAGATTTGGATTAACTCTGAAACTCAGTCCGCAAGTGATGGCGAATCCATCTGCGACATTCTTGTCGATCAGCTTCCTCCTGATATTCGAAATGAGTATTTGAAGACTCGTAATACCAAGAAGGTCATGTACTCAACTGCTACGATGATGAGTCAGACAATGCCTCTGATTGTCTACATGCTTTATTGGGAAGGTATTACATCTGTCTTTAAGAAGATGAATCTGAAGTATGAATTCAGTAAGTCTTATCCGAAGCAGGTTAAAGCAAGTCAGGGAGTCATTCGTTTTAAGGATTGCTATATGCTGTATGACGCAGATATGGCAACAGCTCTTTTGATGAATGGTATGAAGGTTCTGGATACAGAGTCTCATGATCTCAATGAGTATAATAGTGCTGAGGCATACGTAGATTATTTCAAGAAAGTCTACGGAAAAGTGGCTATTATGTCTGCTATCGGCAACTACTATGAGTTCATGATTGATCCTATCACAGAAGAAATTCTTCGTGATATTGGTCTTCCCACTGATCTCATTGAGCTTTGCATTTACGCAAATAGCTTACTCGTTGATGATAGCTATACCTTTGAGTCTAGTCAGCGTATTGCTCGTGTTCGTTCTTCTGAAGTCATTCCTGCTATTCTGTATTATCAGATTTCTAACGCGTATCTTGATTATAAGAATAGCGGTGGTAAGAAGAAATTGACACTTCCTAGGAACTGTGTCATCAAGGAATTGATGGGTCTTCAGACGGTAGAAGATTATTCTACTCTGAATCCTGTCGTTGAACTTGAGAAAGATCGTACGATTACCGCAAAAGGATATCGTGGTGTCAACGTTGACCGTGCATATTCTGAGGAAAAGCGTTCTTACGACCCGTCTATGATTGGTGTTATCGGCATGAGCACTTCTCCTGATGGTAACTGTGGTATCAATCGTACTCTTACAATGGAGCCGAATATCACATCTGCACGTGGATACGTTGATATCAAAGAAAACAAACGAGAAGATTTGAAGGATGTAAACCTGTTCTCTCCTGCTGAACTTCTTTATCCTCTTGGCAACACTCGAGATGACTCTGTTCGTATTGCAATGGCTGTGAAGCAGTCAAAGCATGTCATTCCTGTACAGAATGCATCTCCCGCTCTTATTTCAAATGGATCTGATGAAGCCATTCGTTTCGATCTGTCTACTGACTTCGTTGTCAATGCAGCTGAGGATGGTAAGGTCATTGACTATGATCCGAAGAGTAATATCCTCATGGTTGAATACAAGAGTGGAAAACATCAAGCAATCAATCTTGCACCGAATATTGTAAAGAATGGCGGTGGCGGTTTCTATCTTTCCAATGAACTTGTGACCAAGTATAAAGTGGGTGATTCTTTCAAAAAAGATGCTGCCCTTGCTTGGCATAAAGACTTCTTTAAGGAAGATAAGCTCAACGGCCTTCGTATGAACGTCGGTGTTCTTGAAAAGGTTGCAATTATCTCTTCTTATAACACATATAACGACTGTACCGTTATTACTCGTAAACTTGCTGGTGATGCACAAGCCAATATGACTTTCTGCAAATCAGTAGTTGTCGGTAAGAACTCGAATGTGTATGATATGCGTAAGGTAGGAGATCATGTCCGTATCGGTGATCCTCTTCTTTCCTATGATACATCATTCGAGGATAGTGATCTGAATAAATTGCTTGCTACTCTTTCTGATGAGAATAAAGAGCTCATGGAAAATGAGAGCAAGAATGTCGTTCGGTCTAAGTATGCCGGTACAATCGTGGGAATCAAAATTTATTCAGCTGTCGAACTGGATGAAATGAGTCCTAGCCTTCGCAAAGTCGTTAACGACTATTACAAGACAGTGAAGGAGAAAAAAGGATTCCTCGACAAGTATGCTGAGGAAAACTCTTCTATTGTGAAGTGCGGTCTTCTTGTCAATGAGACCACTGGTAAAATAGAACCGAATATCTACGGTGTCATCAAAGGACAGAAAGTTGAAGACAGCGTACTAATCGAATTCTATATTGAACATGGTGATATCCTTGGTGTCGGCGATAAGGTGGCCTATTTCACAGCGTTGAAGGGTATCGTTGGCGAAATTATACCTGAAGGTTATGAACCTTACAGTGAGTTTAGACCTGAAGAAGAGGTGTCTTCTTTGATTCCGCCGTCTTCTATTCTGAAACGCCAGGTCCCTTCGATTCTGATAACCGTTCTTGGTAATAAGGTGATCGTTGAACTGAAACGTAAACTGAAAGAGATTTACGAATCTTAATAAAAAAATAATCCGTTGGAAACCCTAAATGGAATCCAACGGATTATTTTTCATCTCGTTATGAGACGATGTCCCTATTATGAGCTTCGAGCCAGTTCTTCTTATAGATAGTATACTGGCCGGGCGCTTTTACATCCTTTTTGGTCTGTGCATCAATGCACTGCGTGATATATGACTCCAGAATTTCATCATTAGGAAGTCTTTTCATGTGACTCCGAATTGCAGAGAGAGGCACATCATAGAACCTGTCAAGCTTAATGCAGCTGAGACGGTCGGTACCGAGATCGACGTAGACACGAAGATCATTTGCTGCTGCAAATTCAGGATTGCTTGTGCTAATCAACTTCGACGTAAGCATTGCAACCTTAACGAACGGCATGGTTCCATTCCATTCATCAGGGCTCACGACGAGAGCAGGATGAGTTTTGCATCCAGGAATAACTGTGCTGAAATCACACCAATAGACGTGCCATTGAAGAGCAAGAGTTGGTGCGTTTACTGCAATGACGATATCGTCATCTGATATTCCTAGACTATTAATTGTATTTTTTGTATCGCACATATGGCGTAGTCTCCTTTCATGAGATTTTATGATAATAGAATATCTCTTATTCGATTTCTGCTTTCTTATAGAGATCAATATATTCAAGGAATAATTCCTCGGATACATTCAACCTCTTGCAGCAGTATTCAAGTGGAGCTCCTTTTGTCAAATACGCATTGATAACTGCACTGCGAATATTGGCGTACTTAGCATCAGAGAAAGCTTGCTGAAGACGAACGACGTTCTTGATTTCGAGAACTTCGTTGTGGACTGTCACCTGCTTTGCGATCTTCTCAGTAAACTTCTCAAGTTCGTCCTGGATACCGACAGCACCAGCATAGGTGATTTCTGGATCAGTGTCATGGCGACGTCTCACTTTATACTGAGTGGAATCGCAGTTTTCAACGAAATCAAACACGCACGTATTTTTATCCGTTGAGGTGTAGTTCATGACTCGCCCAATCTCCTGAGTATAGACGTTGTTAGAACGAGTCTTCCGGAACATGATCACACAAGTGACGTCGTCATCATGATAGCTCATACCAAGCATATTGATAGAGCCCATAATGTCAATCGTGTCAGGTTCTCTCTTGCACGACTCAACCGTCGCAGAGTTCTTATAATAGAACTGAGTGACACGAATCTTCCTCTCAGGATACAGAGTCTCAAACGCACTTGCAAGCTTTGGAATCATCACTCTCATCTTTGCAATTGTGGGGTAGAATGCAATGACCTTGAAGTAGCTTTCCTGATGATAGAGATTTCTATACCGACTGAGAGTGCTGACGAGATTATTCGAAGAATAATACTTCTGAGAGATCTTCGAATAGATGTGATCGAACGATGCGGCATTTCCATTGATACGCTCTTTCCACGGAGAGGCGTCAATGAACTGCTTTGAGTTAAAGCGGCTCACGACGTAATGATGACGCTCCGGGCAGTAGTCGGTAATTGGAGCATCGTCTTCCGTTCCAATGACATGATTGTCAAAGAACATCTTCAAGACATCGTATCCATCTGCTCGATAAGGCGTTGCGGTGAGGCCGAGATAGTGAGCGTTCGGATAAGTTTCCATCAGCTTTATGATAGCACTAGCTACACCAATCGCGCCGCCACGATGAATCTCATCCAATATAACGAGCATGTTTCCGGTATGATTCTTCACCGCTTTATGAATTTCACCGAAGCTCTTTTCTGGATCTCTTGCCAAAGAATAATAGCTCACGAACTTTATCGTTCCATGCTTGTCCTCATCAAGATTCGGATACTTCGGCTGAATGGAACTGCGATATGCCGATGCAGTCGTGATGATAACAACTGCCTGATACATCAGCGCGATTCCTGCTGCCATATAAGTTTTACCAAAACTGCAAGGCTTTACGAGGCAGCACTTCTTATAGTTCTGGAGCATCAGCTGGACTTCATGGGAAGTTTGGTTTCTTGCATCTGTTATATCCATATCTATTTACCCTTCTTTATTGATTTCTTTCTGAAGATAGAACATCTTCGTGACGAGTTCTTTGGAAAGAATTTTGATCTCTCCATTCGCGCGATTCTTGCATTCATAATATGCATTCCCGCGATCGTCTTTGTATGCGAACCTGGTTACGGTATAACCACAGAGATTTCTCATAAAGCTATACCGATAGATTTTGATGTTACAATCTTCCGGAAGGTATGGAGCAAATGTCATGGCTTCCTCGACACTCATTCCGTTTCCCATACGATAATTTACGAGTGTCTGTTCACCACATTCTTTTGCAAAGGATTCTTTGAATTCTTTACTGCCTAGTCCCGTGATACCGAGAATAGTATTCTCCTTTCGTTTCATACGGGAGCCTTCCCTAGCTTTTGGAGTATGAGTGATTGCATAGATGCAATCTTTCTCGGTAAAATATCGCCTTGTGGAATTGATTGAGTTGTTGGCAATGGCATTCTTGAAAGACTGAGAGCATTTGAATCCATAGATTCGAGCAAGCGCTTCTCCTCTCTTATAATACCTGATATGATTTGGATTATCAGGATTAAAATGGTCCTGAAGAGTGAGAGGACAATCAATCTTGAATCTCGAGAATTCAGATGGGCTATAGCTTACCCTATCCTCATTCAGGATATACTTAGCAGTACTTATACGATCGAGACCAAGTTCCAACGCCAGGTGAAGAGAATCCAGATAGAAGATACCGCCAACAGATATATGCCGGTTATACTTTTTATAGATCATGCTAATCAGTTTCTCTTCTCTGGATACATAGGGCGAATTCTTTACGCTTGACGGAATAAGATTTTGGGCGCCGATATCATACTCGTTGCATGCATCCTTGAGCGACATTTCTCTTCCGTTGACTTTTATTATTACACGATTGCCAGCCACTTATTACACCTCCAATGAGCGCTTAATATAGCTCATTATTTTATCATTGAGCTCTAAATCATGATCGGCCACATTTGCGTTTAGCCGCAAAGTGATAATATCCTTTAAGCCGACGAGCTCTTCTCGATCTCCTTTAATTGCGGTACCACTTATGTCTAGAAACTTTAGCTTCTTCAACGGATTTAAATCATGGGTATCACCATCCACTTTTGTGAAAGCAAGATCCAGATACATAAGAGAATCTCCCAATCTTTTTGCTTCGGAAAGATTTCCATGGATTGAAGTATTCCGAAGATTCAGATGAGCCAGTCCTCTTAAGCTAAAGAATTCAGAGACATTATTAACGATAGGCAGTCCTGATAAATCCAACTCAGAAATGATACCGTTAATGGAAAAAGAAGTAACCCTCCTAGAGAGATATACCTTCTGGTAGATACCTCTCGGAAGGGTTACTTTTTCACCATACCATTCGGAACCATCCGAATTGATAAAACTACCACTACCAAGAATTGTAAGTTTTGCATAATCACATCCACTCACAATCCCAATACTGGCAGGATATTTACCGGAGACTGCCTGAGAGAATTTGATTCTCATCAGGTTTTAACCTCCTACATCAAATGCCGTTATTTCTGCTTCACATAGGTCTCCATGAACTCTTCTATTGTGGTGCACGGCTTTTGATTCTTCTCCTCTCCATCAAACGGGGAGTAGTTCCAGTCATTTTCCTCGTCGATGTACCGCCGCCCATCATCCGGCAGTTCCAGAGGTTCTGCAAGGATGATGGTGCCCCAGTGGTTAACCATCACAAATGGAGCGATCTCACAAGGGATACCCATGCAATCATCATCATGTCTGACATCGTAAGCATGCAGACAATCAGGGATAGTATTCCGATCGAGACGGATACTGGTGAACAGAGCAGGCTTTCCACAAACCGTGATCTCGTCGAACTGCTCAGCCATTGCATTAAAGAAGGCCATAATTTATCTTTCCTCCTTATAAGAAAGAAGCAGGACAATCCACACGGACTGCCCTGCCATAGGGTTAGTTTTTCTTCGAGGGGTCGGTGCCATAAGTGGGATCAGGCTGCTTCTGAATCTCATCAAGGATGCTCTTGGTTTTCGGAGTCTTTAAAGGAATTCCTTTTTCAGTATTTTGATACAGCTCAAGAGACCACTTCTTTGTGCAGTCCCGTTCCATATCGGTGAACCACTCCGTCAGCTCAGGATACTGATTCAAAAGACGCGTCCGAGTGACGTCCCGATTGAAGCTCTTCTCATAGAGTCTCCAGGAAACTTCGTCGCCGAAAATAGCATCCATCATAGCTTCCTTCGCACTTGCAAGCCGCCGTTCCTCGGATTCTTTGCGGAACTTTTCCCAGCGATCTGTTGCAGTCATGCATTCGCCAATCGCAGGTTTGAAATTGAAGGTGGTCTTCATGAAGACGCCATCTTTCTGGGTGGGAGCAAGATCAATGCTGATGTCGTTGATGCTTGCGCAGGTTTCGAGATGATTGAAATGCTCGATTGCTTCCAGAATATGGCACAGATTGACTTCAAAGTCTTTCGGCTGAATCATATTCGGAAGGACCATGGGATAGTACACCCTGAGGCTGATGTTGATAGCATGACCAGGATTCTCATCTCGCATGTCTTTCGTCATGGGAAATTCGAACGTGTTGACGATGTACTCACGCTGATACTGGTTGTATCTGCCGTCCAGATGCATCTCATTATCGAACTCAACCTGTTTCTCGTCGACCTCATTGTCATCACACTCGCAATGGCAGCCATCTGCATCGTAGAAGAAGATGTGAGGCTTGCTTTCCCATACGATATCATAGTTCTTTTTACCACTGGAGCATTCGGTGATAAATCTCCAGGCATGTTCGTTTGACATTTTATTTTTCCTTTCTCTTTTTGGTTTGACGGAAGTAGATAAGTTCTACATTGGAATCACATCATTTCTTTGATGCATATTAGTTATGCATCATTTTGATCTTTAACCTCAACACCTTCGAGGCTGTTGGTTAATAGATGCTTAAATTTGTTAGGACGGAATTCGATTTCTCCATAAGGAGCAAACAGGAGATGACGGTCTCTCTTCCAATCATTCTTCTCACGAACAACGTGATCGCCGTCACGGCTAACGGAGTATACGATACCTTCAAATGGCATAGTTTCTGTTTTGATCATCTTTGCGAATTCATCCCATTTCTCAGGATCATCGCCAAGATATGCTTTGATATAATCCATGCTGGTGTATATGCGATTCTTCGCATAATACGCGGTATCATTGAGAATAAACGCATATACCTTACCAGATGACATATCCTTCAGATAGAAACGGCTCACATAATTGAAGGGAACCTCAGCATTACCATTATACTTCTTAACGAAGTTAGCGATAACGTCATAGAACTCGCTGTTGTGGTTGATCGAATTGATCGGAAGGAATGCATCACTGCAACGATCACTATCAGCTTCGATGATATATACGGGTTTGTCATCTTTCGCGAATGTGATGGTACGACTAGCAATTGCATTGAATTGGACGTGCGCGAGCTCAATCATGTCGCTCATAATATAATCTCCTTTGTAAGAATACAAGATGTAGACGAAAGATAAATTCTACATTGGAATCACCCCCATTTCTTCTCGGAGCATAGAAATTACTTCTTGCTCTTCTTCTTATCCTTCTTCTTGCCCTTCTTTGCCTTCTGTACGATGTCATCATCGAACTTCGGCTTCAGAGGAACGTCGGCAACGGTCATGTCCGTACGAGCAACGTACTGGATGTGAGCCATGGGAGTTGCAGCGCCCTGATCATCCTTCTTGTGAAGGTCGATGTAGAGCGAGACAATCTCGTCGATGGGGATGCTGGTGAAGTCGATGCGGTTCAGCAGCGGCTGAAGCTTGCGCTTGACACTCTTAACCTCGGTGTCGGTGGAGCAGGAGATCACATCGGTGATCGTGACGGTAGTTGCGAACGGAGCGACGTTGTTGACACGACCACAGGGCATCAGGATATACACATCCGTTGCACGGACGTTGAACATCGTCATGATGTTGTTGCCGCCGATGCGGTCGATCTGGTGGCTCTTGTGAACAACCTCGTAGCCAAAGTTCTTGATTTCAATCTTCTTGCCCATTGTATTTTCCTCCTTAAATTACATACCGGATTTGTAGCCTTCTGCAAGCAGAACGGCGTCACCCATCGGATTAGCCGGGACAGCCTGATAGTTGGAATGAGCATTTTGCTCAATGGTGTTTGTAACTGCTTCTTTCAAAGCAGCCTTCTCCCGCTTCTTCTTGGACTTCATGATAAGATCGCTCTTGACAACGATCTTGTCACTGTTCTCCAGACTGTCAGAGATCTCAACACGATCGCGGAAAATGTCGACGCAGACAGTGACAACTGCCGAGACATCGTTGTTCTCGATACCAGCCTTGATGCTATTCATGATGCAGGATACGCAGCTGAACATGGGATCAATGACGTCGATCATATTGAACACGTAATCGAGCTCAAGGTCCTTCCTCTTGTAGCCGTCGAACCCACGAAGGATGATGGATGCTGCGTGGCCGGTTTCCTTCTCGCTGAAGAAATAGGACCGCGAGCAGAAGACATCGTTCTTGAACTCGCTGTAAGGACCATCTTCGGTCAACTTGTGATCGCCGAATGCCAGGCTGTAACCCTTCTTCTTGCTGTACTTCACCTGAATGTAGGTGGCCTTCTTATTATCGTGCTTACCCATTTTTCTTTTCCTCCATTTTCTTTTTATTTTCGATCATCTTCTCGTTATAGTAGGGACGGACCGTGGTCTTGCTGTTCCGATAGATATGCGTTGGCATCGAATCATTGAAAGCGCTGTTCATATCGTAGGGAAGGAACTGAAGATGATAGTCATTACGCCAGCGACTCTCGTCATAAGCGTATTCCGTCTCACCCTCAACGATGGTATCGTGAAGGAAGTATACCGTACCTTCAAACGGTTTGCCGCTCTTGATCTGCTCAGCAAACACGATCCAATCGTTCACATCCGACCCGAGATATGCAGTCAGAATCGTGAAGAGGCTCGGTTGATAGATGCTACCATGCTCACCAGTCACAGCGTTCATGATGAACGGATAGCTGTTGTTGGTCCCCTTTTCGGAATCGCTATCCGTCATGTAGAACCGGTGGCACTTGAACGTGGTGTCAACGCAGTCGTTCTCTTTCAAGAACTTCTCGATCTCTTCCTGGTACCGATTGTGCCGAACACCAACAGACCAGACGAGATAATCGTCCGGACGAACGCCGTCGCCAAAGATGCTGTACATATGCTTTCCGTTTGGAGTCGTAAAATCGAGCTCGCAACGAGTAATGATCATCTGCCCAGCATCTGCTTTGATAGAAAATTCCATTTTCGTTTTCCTTTCTCTTCGAAATCGGTTTCTTTTCATTGGTTGCTAAAATGGTGGATTCTACATAGTATTTCCACCTCCTTCTACTGGTATAATATATCATTCAAATTTTGATTGATTAGATATAATCATTTGGAATATTTTTCTTGAGCCCTTCTCTCCAATTATGCTGTGCGGAATAGATACCGACTGTCTTTCTATCGTACGTAATGATGATAGAATCGGTATTGATGACATTGAGATGAATGAAATGAGTTCGATTTGGTTCGATTTTCTTATCTTCTATATCGAAAGATTCATGCACGATATCATAGATAGAGCCATAAACATCGTTGTTATCACACTCAGTAATATTGCAAATGAGATTATTTAGGTCGATATCATTGAAAGTGTGGCCATCATCAAATGCAAGATTCTTTGGATATGATGTAAAGACGCCAATAAAGAATCGGTCTTTCGGGATATGGTATTTTTCGCGGATCATATACACAGAATCTCGAAATGCTTTGAATTTCTCCAGTCTCATTTCGGGAGAATCGACTGAGACCATCAAGCTCATATTGTAGCATTCCGGAGATGATTTCATCACATACATGCCACGAGCGTTGTACAGGTTATTTTCTGCATTATTTTTGTCAGTGAGCTCATTCTCAAGAAAAGAGATAGCATAACCGCTGAATGTCTTATCGTTATTGATAACGAACGTGAAATTTTTGCGAGAAATGAATATAACGCATCCAATAACCTTATACTCTTTCTTATCAAGCTCTTTCATGTAATCAATGAAAGCTCTCCGAATCCCAAAATAGGGGTCATCTGCTCGATTGCTACACATGATAGAATATATGATGTTTTTCGTTATTTGAACCATAAACGGATCACGCTTCGGATATACGACATCAACCATGAGATGAAGACCGGGAGAATCTATAATCTTTTGATCTTCTTCGCTCTCTGAATGGTACATCCGCTCAGCCACTTCAACCATCTCACTGGCAAAACGCTCGTTATTTGGCCACATCAATGCAAAAGGATATTTCTCGTCTGGAAGTTCTCCATCAATATAATGAAGATTTACTTGTGTACCGTCGCAATCAAGAATGGTATGAGGCATAAATTACTCCTTTCTACAAAAAAGAATCCACTCGTTAGACTCTAATCTAGGATTTCTAACGAGTGGATATTGTCTTTATAACGTGCAGAAGTTATAGAAATCAATCATCTGCGACTTCTCAATCATGAAGTACGGATTCAGCAATCCGCTATCACGAGAGATAATCATACGAGTGACAGGGTCAAACTTCCGGAACGCATGCTCAAGCTCCTTGTTCATGATGCCGATGATATTCAGAATATCGCCATCGAAGTCTGCATTCAAGCCAGGAAGGACAGACAGCGGAACCGAGAGCGTGAAATCGGTCACGTCCTGCTTTACCTTACGAACTTTCATCAGCAAGATGCTGTAGTAGTTCAGAGTCGGGTTACGGTTGATCAGAATTCTCGGCTGCTCTTTCGCAATGATGAAGTTCATCACTTCATAGATGTGCGAGTTGAACTTGTATGCATCCTGATATTCCTGCCAAGCCTGTGTAAGAGAGATATCGTCCATCACCATCAGGTAGTGAATGATCTTAAACTTAAACAGCTCAAGGAAGGTGTTATAGGAAAGATCCACTTCAGAGTCACGAAGTTCCGGGTTCGGAATGATGACGTTACGAGAAGTATAGTTCAAAGCACCACCAAGAATCTGACCACGAATCCATCCATCCTTACCGGTGATAAATTCGAAGTTCGTTGCCCAAAGTTTGTTGACACGAGACTGAATGCGAGACAGGATATAAGCACGATCAATCTCTTTGCTTCCTTTCAGCTTTTCAGACAAAGTAAACAGAGGATTCACGTGCTTGTCGATCGTGTTGAAGTAGTAGGTATCAGTAGTTGCACTTTGGGGACGAAGAAGCGTAGAATAGATAGGAATATGAGAAGTAAAGACCGAACTCTTTTCAGCAAGGAGTCGATCCAGTTCATCAGCTTTTCCTTTCTTCTTCATCTTTGCAAACTCGATAATCTCGTCAAAGTGCTCCCGGAATTCCACGAGGCCAATGCCAGCAAATCCGCCAGTTGCAGCCTGCTCATCGGGGTCAATGTAACGAGTGCGATTGCCGTTTACATCGACCTGATACTTTTCGTTGATGATAGAATCCAGCATTCCTTTCTTCATACAAGAAGCGAGCTTCTGATAATAGAAAGGATTGAGGATATAATTACCACCAAGACTAATCCAACCGGTGAATTCGATATTGGTTCCCTGATATTCAACCTTGGTTCCACAGAGAGGGCAGGTCTCACCCTCGAACAGCTTACCTTTGAATTCACCACACTGACAGCGATAGCGCTCAATGAACGCATTCTCGTCTTCGTAGTTTGTGCCGTACAGAATCGACCGTGCACCATAGAGGCTCTTCTGCTTGGTATCATCAAGCTTGACGACTGCGGGCTCCGTAATGGTGAAGCCATTATTTGTAATGATGTCTTTAAGGTACTCAACATCCCAGTTGATGCGTTTCACATGAACCGTATGTTGCTTGTGATTTTTAGCCATATTGCGCAACCTCCATATTGGGTTTCTTTCGCATAGGTCTTGAATATGCGAATTACCTGTCTGTCAGAATGATTATTCTTTTTCAGTCTTTTCTACGTAGAGGTTGCCCGCTTTCACAAGATTATTGAAGGGATCGCACATTGTAGATGCTAAGAAGTCACACCGTTCATTTTCAGCTTGGCCGGCATGTCCTTTCACCCAGCTAAAAGTGACTTTATGATGAGACTTTGCTTCCAGGAGTCGCTCCCAAAGATCCTGATTCTTTACAGCATGGCCTCCAGCAGTTTTCCATCCATTGGAAAGCCATTTGTCAACCCACTTCTGACGAAATGCATTGACCACATAAGACGAATCGGATACGACGTTGACTTCGGACGGATGCTCAAGAGCTTCAAGACCTACGATAACTCCCATGAGTTCCATACGATTATTGCTGGTCTTCGGATGACCACCAGCAAACTCTTCCACAGACAGAATGGAATCATCATCGTTATACAGCTTCACAATTGCTGCATATCCTCCCGGACCAACAGGGTTACTCTTTGCTGCGCCATCGGTGTAAATTTCAGCTTTCTGATACTTCATTTGAATCAACCTCTCTTACTTCGATATCCACATAAATAGGCTTAGCTATTTCTCCACAGCGTTCGCATCGCATTCCAGTAGTTAATGGACCATTGAGTGCTCCACAATCGCATTGAATCAACGGCTGTATTAAACCATTGAATGGGCCATCTGTAATTTTGCATAGCACTGATTCTACTTTCATAATTATTTCACTTCCTTTCTTTTTATTGAGAAACCTTTCAGATGTCTCATTATTATAACATATCAACCAAAATGTCGTTTAGAAATCTATGATAAAAATTACTCTATACTAAATTTAGACAGGAGGCAATGATATGGGAGCAATAGATGAGTTAGTGAGAGAGAATAATATGAAAGATCGGGCGATTGAATATCTCAAAAACAAAATCTATGAATGTGAGAATGAGAAAATTAGTTCTATCACTTCAGATATTCCAAAATTTGAAGGAATTGATGGATATTCAAATTCTCTTTATGATTTTGATCTATCTCAGAGATTGGATACGTGGTTTGCTGATATGGAGAAAACCACGAATAAAAAGCTTCGTTTAATTACGAAGACGCAGTTCTTTGATCGAATCTTAATTCTTTATCTTAACGAGTATTGCCATAAAAATAAAGGATATTATATCACGATGGTGTATAAGGATAATATCAATGGATTTATGGCGACACTTGCACAGAAAGAACAAGATGAATTTGCCATTATTCCTACACTGGAAGGAATGTGGCTTGGCTGTACGAATCTCAAAGACGCTTTGATTCGATATGGCGAAGAAGCGAAGCGTCTTGCATTTACAACAGCTTGGACAAGTGTACAACTTGATCCACAAACAAAACTTGATGTAAGTATGAATCTCATCAAGAAAGATAAATAAATTTGAAGTGCTATGGAGAATTGATTTTCTTCCATAGCACTTCATTTATCGTAAAAGACAGTAGAGTAAGCCTTTATTATAAAAGAAAGGAGAGATTACAATGGCATTTTTAATCAATGAGCAAAAATTCGTCGATGATAATGCGTTCAAATTTGAGAATAGACTTAATTCTCAGGTTACACGTTTTCTTGATAAGTCGCCTGTTTTTGTCACATACTATCACGTTGATTCAGATGAAACCACAACAGATGGCGGTTTTAAAGATGTGAATGCACTTTGGGGTAAAGATTCTCCTATCAAATATAAAAAGATTGAGAATCTTCCTCTGTATGGTTTTGATTCCGTACAGCTGAATCTTCAGGATACTGATCAAGGTCTTGATACAGAATATTCCGGAGATGCTATTCTTCTTCCGAATACAGTTAAACCTCTTCAGAATGATTTCTTTACGGTAAATCACGTAAAGGGAGTTTTCTTATTCAGAGTTACTCAGGTTGATTATGATACAATCAGACCTGATAATTTCTATAAGATTACTTATCGTATTGAATCTCTTGAAAATGAGGTTCTGGAGGATATCAATAATCAGGTAAATGAGAAGTTTACTTGTATCTTACAGAATGTAGGAAGCACGAATAACTGCATCATTGAAGAAAGTTATTTCGAGCAACTTCAGAAAGTAAATGCTTTATATTCTGATATGGCAGAGACCTATAAAGCGATCTTCTATAGTGGTCGATATAATTGCTTCCTCGGTGAGACAGCAGTTGGTATGAAAATCTATGATCCTCTGCAAGCTGTGTTCATGAATAAGCACAAATTGCTTACGAGAGATGATAGCTATCAGACGACGCTCCTCAGTGAGATGTTTACTGATCCGAAGAGAAAGATCAAATACGAGAGAAGTATTTATCGGTTCTTTGAACGAAGAGATTTGAAGACTATTTCAAATTTCAAATATTATCTCTATCCTGGCACCAATAAGAAAGATTCTGCTTTCTATTATTGGCAGGATGATTCGATTCTGTATGTCGAAGTTCCTGAGAAAGCTGTCTTTGATCAAAAGGCTCCCAATGAACTTCTTCCTAATCGAATCGTAGCAAACTTCAAGATGAATGGCCCTGAGATTTCTCCGTACGTTGATCTCATGCAGAGATTTGTACGTGGGGAAGAAATCACCATCTACGATATTCCTCTTGAGTTAAATGAAGAACTCCTCAAGCTTGATGCAAATGAAGAAGTATTCTTCTTCACTCCTATCTTACTCTATATCATCAAAACTGTCACAAATGATTTCCTCCAGCAAAAAAAGAAGGAAACCTTATAAAAAAATCCACAGAGAGACTCATAATAGAATCCCTCTGTGGATTTTTGTCAGTTAGTTCATGTGGTCAGTATCGTCCTGGAAAGCAGGAGTCGTATCATACTCCGACTTATCCGGACCAACCACATAGCTGTTTGTCTTAAGCTCTTCCATAACGATTTGCTTGAACTTGTCAGCATCAATGATGCCTTCTTTTGCGAGAACTTCTTTCTCGACCGCTTTCTTGCGCTTTACCAGCATCAGGTCATATTCGGTACCCATGTAATCCTGATCGTCAATGGTTTCGATCTTGATATGGCGATCATCATATTCACGGATAGAATCGTCGTCGTCGATGAAGTCAACCTCAATGCCGAGACTCTTCAGATACACGGCAAAGATTTCGTTCACACGAGATGTGTAAGTCTTACTAACCTTAAACTGGTCTTTACCAGTAATCAGGCCATTGGCAAGATCACGACGACCCTTTGCAGATGCACGATACATCAGATTGAAAATCTGAATATCTTCAGGATCCATGCCGATAGAGAAGTTCAACGTCTCAAACTCGCCGAAACGAATAGGAGTAGAAGAACGAAGTTCTGTGAAGTTCTTATTACGGTAACTTCTTTCAGGAAGACCCTTCGTGTTGATAGAACCAGTGCTACGGACAGAGAAGCCTTTACGAGAAGTCTGCTTCAGCTTCAGGATATACATCTCGCCAGCATACATGGGATGGAGCATCTTGATAGTACGACCAAACTTGTTAATATACATATCGTACGGAGCCAGGAAATCGTACTTCTCATAGATCTTCAGCAGACGATAGAAGATAGGCTCATCTTCCCACATCGGCTTTTGATGAATATAGATGTGGTCATCCATAACTTGCTGGATATAGGCGTCCTTCTCTTTATTAGACAGCTTGTCATAAACAGCTTTCATTTCATCATGCTGCTTATGGTTAAAGTCGTCAATGATACCGAAGAGAAGTTCTTCCCGCTCTTTCCGAGTCTTTCTCATCTTCATCTGAGCTCTTACCTTATTGCAGATGAAGTTCATGGTGATTTCAAAGATGGGAAATGCTGTGGTACGGTTGATGATAGCCAGCACATTGAACAGCAGATCAATAGTGACCTTATTGCCGTTATCATCATAATAGAACGGCATCTCATCGTCCGGACGAATAGCAGAGATAACGGATTTGTTACCGTAACGGCCAGTAATCTTCTGACCGATGTCTGCTTTTACAACACCCTTGACGGTAATCTCGATTTTCACGTTGGAGAACAAGCTGTCCTGATCTTTCCAGCGCTTATCTTCATCAAGGAATTCGATAGCGCGTTTATAGAGATAATTGATTTCCTTCGAATATTTCTCTCCGGAATCAAAAACCATCTCACACGCTTCTTTAATTCCTTGATAGTACTTCCGCTGGCTCTTCAGATATTTGAGGATCTGATGAGTAAACGGAGTATCTTCGATATCGGGATTATTGCAGTATACGGTGATATCAACGACCTGACCTTTCTTATAGTAAGAAACGTCGCTCTCACCAGAATGAGTCAGGGAGTCATCTTTGAACTCGCTGAGAAGCTGCTCTTTAGAAAGAGTACGCTTTGCAGCGACTTCACCAGTAGAGAACTCACCAATATCCGGGAAAGGCTTATACTTCTTTCCTTTGCCATAAAGGTTCAGGAGGAAGTCATTGTCGTTGACACCAATAGAGACCGTGTTGATTTCGATGGACTGGAGCCGGTCGTGAAGACTCTGAGAAATGACGCAAGCATCTTCGGACGTATAGGATTCCGTAGTATACATAATGGGCACGTTAATGCCATACCCATAATTCATGGAATCATCATACGAACGGGATTTCTTAATTACGGTTCCTTTAGGGACTTCATCTCCAACTTCGAGGCCATCCATGTAGTCGTTGTTGTACTCATAGCCGAAGACTTCGGTCAGAGATTCAGAATCGCAACGGCTCCATGCCTCATAATATTTTTTCTCTTTATCGTAGACGAAAAGGGTATACGTTGTCGGATGGTCAACGATATCCTCGTACTTAACCACCTTATCCACGACTTCGTAGTTCCCTTTTGCCTGCTTATAGCCAGTCGAATAACGACCGACAACATTTTCACCATTGGTAAATACTGCCGGAAAATCCGGGTGCAGCAAGTTTACGACCTGGCGTTCATGCGAAGTAAACATGATAGATCGCATGGAGGAATTGTACTGGGGCATTCCCAGCATCGTCATGCCGATAAGACTATTCGAGCCTTGCAACTCTTCGTTGGCCTTAAGCAGCATTTCCTTATTGGAATACTTTACATTTTCTGCCATTGTAAAACCTCCAGATTTTATTTTGACGCTATCGTGAGAAGCAGATTCCAGACTACTACTCACGAAGGTATAACATATCATTTCAGCAGTGCTTTGATATTTTATGCCCATTATCTTAAACGTATCCAGCGATATAGAATCTAAGGTTTTTGGTCACAGAAAATTAATCTATTTTTGGAAGGAGAAATCATATTATGTCAAAATCCTATAGCGAAGATTTCATTGGTAAAATTTTTCCCTTGGTTGCTCCAATTACGTCGAATGGATTCATGAACTACAAAGCACTTCGTGTTCTAAAAGACTATCCATTTGATCGAGATGAAGTTGATAAGTTGGTAGGCAAAACAGTTAGTCCCATTAGTACCAATGATATCTTTGGAACGAAGAAGTACTGCATCATTGATCCAGATAGAAAGTATGGTGCACTGTATGATGTCGGTACAACAGAAAATGGAAAGTACATTATTGCTTGGAATAATTTCCAGGATGGAACCGTAATTGCATGGATTGATCCTTACGATTATATCATCACTGATATGAAATTCTTTGACGATGAAGACATCGACATGTTTTACGGAATCAAGTTTGATTATGATGTAAATGACAAGCGTCCTGGACATGATATTCGTGAAATTTTCAGTCAATGCTCGTATGGCGTTCGTAATTTCATTCGATGCGGGGGTGGATATTACGCTTTCGTGCATGATGATGTTGTGTTTGAGATTCGCCCCGTTATCTCTCTGGCTATGTCGTGTGAAGCCAGTCGAAATAATAACGACGGCAAATACGTAATTGGAATCAATCAGAGTTCCCATAGCGATATCATCTATCATAACCATAAAAGCCAGGTGGATATGATTCAATATTCTACATCTGGAATTAATTATCGTTTCGTGGAAAATGTCAGAAATTTTGACGTTGAATATATTGATGATACGAATCTTTTCATGAAGCGCGCTTGGCCTACCATGTTCCAATATAATACCCCAGAGGATTTTCTTGCTGTGTATAATAACGTCTCAACAGCAGAATTCATTGAAGGTAAAGTTTCGACAATGAATGGTGTTCGAAACGATTACGACCCATCTTGGTGGGCCGACGGATACACTATCATGAATATGCGTACGTGCCATGGTATTTATCATGATATTTATATTCTTGATCCAAATCATAACGTCTACAAGGTTGTGAATCATAAAGATCTGATTCCTAGTGATAAATGGCTCGCTATCCGTAAAGTCAAGAATTCTGGTGATATATTATATTGGTGAATTACAAGGAAGGCGAAGTGAAGTAACCTTCCAATTTTGTATGATCCTCGAGAATAAGAGGGCTGGAAGGAGTTCACCATGATGAAGGACGAAGAGAATCGCCTGAAGGAGATTTACATCAAGGCGGTCGTCAATAACGAGCGTGCTAAGGATAACTTTGTAAAAGCTCGCAAGCAGCATAAGGCTGTGCGCCACAAGAATCTTCTCTATACCATCGCCACAGCACAAGAATGTGCTCTGGTGGATGTGATGGTGCTGTTTTTCGACGACGCCACCATCGACAAGTTCGAGGATGAGGCCAAAGCAATGTATAAGGCCGATCCGACTGTGTTTGAGGAGGACTGAATCGGTCCTTCGATTCCGCGTTTCCAAGAGAAAAAGGAGAGAATTATCATGAAGAAAAAGCAGGTCAAGAAATATGCCCATGAACTTCTCAAGTCCATGAGCTTCCGGAGCGATGCCCGTGACATGGGCTATCCCCACTATAAGAAGACGAGAGCACTTCCCATCAGGGGCAAGCGTGCTCGCCGAATTATGGTGGACGAGGTCATTGATTATATCAATGATCACATTCGCCCGCTCTCGTGCTATTACGATAAGCACGAGCGTGTCTTCAATGACGGCACCACATACTATGTGGATTGCTACGTTGGGGACAATTTGATCCCCAATGAGTTCTTGATCCATGAGCTGATCAAGAACGAGTGGGCCCAGCCCAAAGAGTCCTGGAATGTCGAGGGGAAGACTGTATACCACAAGCCGACCTCGTACAACCCGTACCCCAACTACAGGGACGAGATGGACTACGTGTCCCAGGTCGAGCGCAGGAACGCTCCGACTGGAAGTGATTATTTCGTCTGTGGTGATCGAAATGATCACTTCCGTTTCCCTGGTTCCGAAGAATCCGGAGTCTGGGGCTGTGGCTGGGAAATGTGGTACAGCCACGGAGACGCTTGGTGTCAGGGAAACCTCGAGGTCTATGACCAAGGCGAATGGCACAAGGTCGTAGGCGACGTCAAGCATACCCAGACGCGTCCGGTTGGTTGATTGGTGGAAATGATTTTCCACCTTGTGATAGTGGCCAGTCACTCTAATCTGGAGAAAGAGGTATACTATGAGCAACATCATCAATTGCACCCCGCACGCCATTTCCTTTGTCGACGACGCCGGCAAAGTCATCCGCGTGGTTGAGCCTTCTGGCATTCTGCCGAGGGTTTCCTCCACCATCACCGTAGTTGGGGATATTGATGGTATCCCCGACGAGGTCACTTCATACGGTGAGGTCGTTGACCTTCCCGAGAAGCAGGACGACACCATTCTGGTCGTCTCGGCCATGGTGGCTGCACGGGTGCCTGAGCGCGACGACATCCGGATCCCTGGCCGTCAGGTCCGGGATGACAAGGGCCGCATCATCGGCTGCAAGTCTCTGTCGAATCCCAATGGCGGGGTTCGCTGAGGCTTAAGGCCAGTCCGCATATATCATCATAATCTGAGACGGTATGATTTACCGTATACTCTCAGATTATGATGATATATTATACACGTGAAAGAAAGAGAAGGAATAGAAATGCAATCGGTATTTCACCTTCTCTTTCTATGATCCATAATAGGAGGTATGAATTATGGATAGCAAGACCACTATCACCACCACTGTCACCACCACCAAGGGCAACAAGGAGTTCAACGCAGAAGAGACCAAGGCTGCTCTCTGCAAGAACGTGAAGCGCGCAGCGGTCGGCACGTCTGTTGCTACTGCTGCAGTCTTGACCCGCAACATTGCCTCTGGCTACGCGCTCGGCTGCGCGTACAATGGCCGGAACAAGGCCAGCAGCCGTGCGATGAAGATCGCTGCAGCAGCCGACTGCGTCGCAGTTGGTGCTGTGGTTGTCACCGCGGTGACTGCAAGCTGCGCCGCTTATGAGGCGGCAACCATGTACGAGAACTTCGAGATCCAGTGATTTCGAGGTCCTCGTACAACCCCAGCGAAGAGATCCCCATTATAGTACCTGATGAAGATTAGAGGATGCTTCATCAGGTACTCAATTTTATATGATCCTCAAATGTACTAGGAGGTACAAAACCATGTTGAATCTCATGAAGAAGTCCGCACCCGCCACCACCAAGACTGCCATCCAGATTACCCCGAACCAGAAAGCAACTACCACGGTTGCAAACGTCGCCGGCAAGGTCAAGACCGGCGCATTCGGTGTCGCAACCGGCGCCGGCATCGCTGGCACGATGATGCTCCAGAATGAGAAGGGCATTCGCAACCGCAAGGCTCGTGAGGCGTATCACAAGCGCGTCGAGCAAGTCTGCACCGTCGCCGTCGGTGCAGCGATCGTCGGTGCCGGCGCTGCAGTAGTCCAGAGCATCTTCGACCCTGTTGTCGACATTAGCATGCTCGAGATTGAGCCGGCTGCATATGTCGAGCTCAATGATAAGGGGTCCGAAATTCAGGAAGCCCGGGAAGCTGCACAGAATTCCAACGCAGCTGAGCATGTCGAGGATGAAAGCACTGCCAAGGATGGCAAGGCTGAGATCGTTCCTGAGCATGAGGCCGCTGCACCCGCATCCGCACCTGAGGCTGAGAAGCCCATCATGGAAGCAACAGTTACTGAGGTTCAGACCGAGGCGCCTGTTGATCCCGCACCCGTCGCGCCTGCAGATCCTGCACCTGTTGCTGAGCAGCCCACACCTGCTGAGAAGACTCCCACCGCACCCGCAGAGCAGAATCATGTTGATCCTAATGCAGGGAAGCCTGCTGACTCTGCATCCGCTGCACAGACCAATCAGGGTGACAATGCTCAGCAGCCCAAAAGCAAGACTGGCAAGCAGCAGCCCAAGGACAACGGCCAGGGCGCAAGCAACAACGGCCAGAATGGGAACAACAACCATGCCAAGGCAGCAAAGTGATGCCGAGGCGTTCGCATACGTACTAAGCTTTGGATGCTTAGCACGTCCACCTTAAAGATGACAGGGCAGCAATAGTTGCTCTGTCTTTTTTGCATATATTTCGTTTATATATTATAATAGTAAGATCATGGAATATCGGAAGGAGGTTATTATTTCTATGATCCGGAATCATTACAGACAAATAATTCTATTTGAGGTGGTGATTCTTTCTGTGTACATACCAATTCATATCAATCTCAATCTTCCTCTAGTAGCAGTTGTAATTTTCATACTCGGTGCTGTGAATATGGCAATTCTTTCAAAAGTTTGTAAAGTCAAAGCAAAGCATTCAACTAAGGTGTACTCAGGAACATGTGTCTTCCTCATCTTATTCTATGCTCTTCTTTGGATTCTCACAAATATGATTGAATAAAGAGTATGAATATTATGTAATATCCCAGTAGGTCAATTGATTCGATCTGCTGGGATATTTAAAGCTATTATTGGAACGACTAATTTATAGTGAAAGGATGTGAAACCACATGGATGTCGTGGAAAGTTTGGAACTCGGAAAGCCTTATTTGCTTCGTGTTACAGACGGTAAAAGAACATGGAAGCTTCCCGCATACGAGGTAATGGATAAAACATTGAGAGCAATTGTGTTTGATCCAAAAAGCAAGAAACTCAAATGCCTCGATGATATTGAAAGAGATGTCCGGTTCATTGTAAAGCTATCCATTAAGATGCAGCATAGTATCTTGCATCGAGCACGAGATGGTATTTATATCATTCATCTCAGATGTGCACCCGCAGCTTCTGAAAAGTATCAGGAGCTTGTTGGAGAGTACGTCTTAGCGTACAACGAAAATCTGTTTTTGAAAATCAAGGAGAATAAAAATGGCTAATAATAAAAGCGTATACCAGCAGACGAATAATGTCAGCATTCCGAAGAATCGTCTTCTGGACATTGCTGCTGATGAATACTTCGGGAAGAAGACGTACAAGGTTCTTCTCTGCCTGTTTACCGAGCTGAATGGCTTCGATCACAATCTTTTGAAGAGAAGCCAGGACCCTCTTAACTTTAAGAAGATTGACTTCAAGGCAATTGCTCAGACGGTCGGTCTTTCTAAGGACGAGGTGAAGAAGTGCGTCAATAATCTGATTGACTGGGGCTATGTGGAAGAGGGCTGCTCTGACACTGTCAATGATGGCTATCGGTTCACGTTCTAAAAACAATAGCCTAAGCCCTTTTAGAATACAAAAGAAAGGAGACGTGTATATGTCTAAGAAGAATCGGCCGAACGTTGCTTCGGCTGTAATCTCCGAGGAAGCAGCAAAAAGTGAAGTTGAACTCACTCCGGTGGAAACCCCTGTGGAACCTATGGCCGTGACTGAACCTGAGATGGTTGAAGTTGATGGTGCTGTAGTAAATCCGGAAGCTCTTGATGAGTGTGAGCCCATCACTGTTCCTGTGGAGGATCCTGTCGTTGCTATCAATCATCATATGGAAGAGATCAATGCATCTCCCATTGAGATTACGACCCAGGATCATGTTGAGAAGCTCAAGGACGATGTCATCGCGATTGAACTTATTCCCGGTAAGACGGTAAAGATCCGTCCGGGCACCAAGAAGACCTATACTGGTCTTGACCTTCCTGAGTTTGCACTTCGCAATACCTATAAGGTAGAGAAGGTCATCGGTGACCGTGTCATCGTCAAATCTGGGTTCTACCAGACCGTTGTCAGCAAGAGTGATTTGGTATTTGCTGACTAACCATAAGTTAGGTTCGTATGAGTATTTGGTATAAGCATATTAGACATATCTGATTCTCTCAGAGTCTATATGCTTATACCAATTTTTACTCATAGCAACACATGGCAATAGAAATACGAGGTGTACCATGATTGTATTTACTTTAAGTATTATTCTTGCTTGTCTTTTCGTGTTTACCGGCAAGCATAACACTGGAAAACATGCGCGTCAGAAGGGCTACAAAATGAGCGCTTCCAATATGCTCATTGGCGTTCTGACTTGCGTTGTTGTTTGTTCCACTTTCACTATGGTGGGTGATTATATCAATCCTGCCATTGGAAATGATTTTGAAATCACCGCATATGCAGATGGCGGTGAGTATTCGTTCAACCAGATGCTAACGACTCTTGTTGCAAAGCTGGATAGCTATAAGATTGGCAAGAGTGAAGTTCCTGAGGTTGAGACGATCGACAATAAAGAGACCTTTGACGAAGAAACTGGCGTGGTTACAGCTATTCGTGATGAATCCGTCGCATATAATGAAGACGGTGTTCCTGTTGAGACTCCTCCGTGCCTTGGTTCTTTCGTTGACTCTACGAGCGTTCCCGAAGTAAGTGAAAATACTACTCCTGCGGAAAAACCTGTAGCAGTTGCAAAAACGATTAGTACTCAGGCAACCAAGAAGTCAAAATATAATTTGTCTGAAGCCGATAAAGTTGCCCTCCAGCGAGTGGCTCTGGCTGAAGCAAAATGTGATGGCGTGAAAGGTATGGCTCTCGTTATGAAAGTCATTCTGAATCGCTATGACTCCCCTAGATTCCCGAATTCCGTGATTGGCATCATCACACAGAAGAATCAGTTCTCTACCTACTATAATGGCACTTATGCAAAGGCAAAACTTTGTGACGAAAGTGCTCAGGCATTGGAATTGGTTCTGAGCGGTTGGGATGAAACAAACGGTGCTCTGTATTTTGAGCACAATCCCAACGGCAAGGCTACCTGGCAGAGAAAGCACCTGACGCAGTTATTTACTTATAAGGGTCACACCTTCAGTAAGTAATTTCGTCGAAGTACATTTAAGACACGTTGAAGAATATCTAGCATGAATTCTTCAACGTGTCTTTTTATTTAAAAGGAGTATCATATGAAAACTATTTACAGAGTTTCCACAACGAGCTGTTACGAGAACACTACTCCAGATATTGCTTTTTCTACAAAAGAGAAAGCATCTGAAGTTCTCAAAATGCAGTATGATAGAATTAAGGCAAGTAATACTAAATTTAATGAGGATGTCTTTAATCCTGGTGAATCTTATAGAGTCGAATATATGAGTGATGATTTCGGACTCTTTGTCAAAGAAGCTGCTATCATTGATGAAATTTGTCTTATTGAAGATGAAGACATTACAGACGACATGCTAAGTGAAACCGTATAAGGTTAGATGAATCTCATCTCGCTTTTCAATGATATATTATATTGATATATCAAAGAAAGGAGATGAGATTCATGGTTACTCACTACAATGATATCCTTGCTGAGATTAACACCAATATCGAAGGTAAGGTATACCAAAGAGTCGAGAATGCTAATGATGCTACGATTAACTATCGACATTATGGCATCAAGACAAAATCCGAACCTGTTCGACTAATCTCGAATATCTAGTAGGAGAAAGGAAGGTTGAAAATGTTGATGACCCAGATTCAACCTTTCTTTTTTGTTGGGCAGCGTTTTGATATCCATTTTCTAAAAGACGATAGAATATGAAAGGATGTGTTACCAAAATGACTGTATTTTGTACTTTTAGATTAGCAGAAAAGAGTTACGACCATCTATTGGATAAAATCTTTCTGCATCGAGAAAATGCTATCCAGGAGCTCTATAAAGAACAGAGAAGAATCTTTCTGGAAAATCCTCGAAGAACTGCAATACGCGAAATGGATGTCGTTGTTGATGAAGAAAAGATGATGTGCTATACCGTTTATGATTACAAGAACGGTGAGGAAAAGAAAGTGAATACGGAATTTCCTAAAATGATGATTAAGGAGATTCCACTGGAGGATACCATAAATGAAGCGTAAAGTATATGCGTTATTCATTGTACCTGGTCAAGCAATCAACAAGTTGGATCGAATCTATCTTACAAAAGAAGATTTGATCGCTCGGCTTAAAGAAATGAAAGCTGAGTATTATAAGAAATATAACCCGGATTTCATGAAGGAGAAAGTATACATTGATTATGATTATGATCGCAATATTCGGCTTCGTCGTCAAGAAACGGTGATGGTTGCTGGAACTGAGTGGCTTAAAAGAACCACAATCGCATTTTCTGAAATGGTAGACTTGGAAGGAGATATTGAAAAATGTCTGGAAAAATGACTATGGATCCTGGCGAAGACACTCCCGATTACATCTATGGTATTGAGATTCGCCTTGATGGTGGCACCAGTTATACCGAGAATGATCACTATCGGAGAGTGGAAAGAGCAAGAGAACGTCTGAAAACCGTTGCAGATATGAATAAGAATCTTTCTTACGATCATCGTAGTGATGATTTCTTTCATCAGGAATGGTTCACTTTAACTCCTGATGGTAAAAGAGTTAAGCACTGGTGTGTTGGTACTGTGAAGAGATTTTCTCTCTGGTAAGGATGCAACTATTGAAAGGACTGATGCAAAATGTCTCCTATGACAACCGTGTATGCAATCTTTAAAAAGAAGGAGTCTTTGGATGGAAAGTATGCTCCAAAGTATTCTTTCGTCTATTCCACTTTTTGGATGAAAATGCCGTTAGCAAGGCTTTACTTCAACCGTATCATGATGGAAGCAGCTGATAAGGAATGGGATCTTTTCTCAAAAGGTATTAAGCGTTCTATCACCGGTCATGATGATCACTTTACCGTTGTATTTAGCGATCAGGATAATAAGGAATTTCGGAGAGACACCTATACGTTTGTGCAACTTGAAATATCGTGGCCGAATGCAGTAAATCTTCGGAATATGTCTGGACACGTAGTGTGCGAATTGGATGAGAACGAGATTCCTCATGTTGTTGCATACTATGGAGTGAGGAAAACCTATAATTCTTATCACAGTGGAAAGGCTGTTCGATATTGCTTCAATATTGATTTGGATAAGAATGGCAAGATGACATTTCATTGATACATCAAAGGAGGGCTTTAATGAAATGATTAAACTTATTACCGAGGAACCTTCTCAAGTAAACGATACTGTTCGTCAATTCGAATTTGAGCAGTTCTTTCAGTGCATTTATCAATGCGGCAATTCTTGCACGAATCACATTTCTTATTCTATCAAAAATGGCGAAGACTACCACATTGATAAGAAGGACCACTATCTTCGTGAGAATCCTGCTCCATGGGCTGGGTCTAAGCCTATCGTTGATCTTGCAAGAGAGTTCCAGTTCGATAAGGGCCCATATCTGAAGATAAACGTGTACCTGATTCACCATTACTACCTTGCATTTGTTGCGTATGACTCTCGTACATTTTCAATCAAGGAAGCTCAGGTAATTCAAATTACATCTCTTAGAGATCTTATCAATCGCCTCATCAATGCTGGAGCACCTTGCGAGGCTTGTGATTATCTTCTTTCCAATCTTATCACTCGAGATCTCGAGCCTGTAAAGTACATTCGGATGTATACTCAGTATGTTACCGTACCGGGTGGTCCTGTTACGGAGACGATTGACGATACTTATACTGAAAGCGAAGCAGAATGTGCTCATATTCTGGATAGCTTTGAAAATACATTTAAAGCGAATCCGGAAAAGTACGTTCATGTTGAACGAACAGATCCTCTTCATCTTTTCATTACATCGAAAGATGCAGAAGGGAACGAAACGAATTCTTGCTATTGGTTTAACAAGATCAAGCAAAGAGACTATTTGGAGTAAATATTATGGGAATGGATGTGTATGTCATCGCAGTTACATCATACATCAACAGCCAAGTTGTGAGCATGCGTGTAGAAGACGATGCATTTACCAGTCGATCTGATGCAAAGCAGAAACTCAGATCAATCAAAAAGAGCATGGATTTATTAACCCCTGGAGAAGATGAAGGTGGTGATCATGATCAGAAATACTATATCTCCAGGGATAACCAAATCCTTGAGCACGGGAACATGTTAATTTGCAATATGACCCGGTATTCCACAATCGGCGAACCCTATAAAACGTCTACGATTTACCATGTTGGAAAGACCCATGTTCATTACCATCATGAGCTGAGTCGTAAAGAAGCCTCAAACTTCTTTGAAAGAAACATCAACGAATGACATTATTGGAGGAAATGACGATGAATGAAGCCTACATTGTAACCCTTTGCACGATGAGCCGCGATCTGATGCACGATACGAAAGACATCAAGATGGATCCTCCCGATATTAAGCTTATCTCCTTCGTCGATACCTATGACAAGGCGAAGGACGCTATGAAGAAAAGTCTGGATGAGTTGATGTCTAACCCCGAGAACAACATCATCTCTCTTCAGTACATTGGAGAGAATGCTGTTTATCTCTTCGACTTTGATGAGAAGAAGCGTGTTGGTACTGCTGCATGGTTGCAGATTCATTCTACTTGGATCGGACCTTGCATTGGCACTCCGTCTAACATGGAGGACATTGCTGCAACCTACGCTGCAACTAATACCGTGATGGCAGACTACGAGCCTGATGAACCGGAAAAGGAAGAGGGCAACTTCCAGGATAACCCTGATGCAGAAAACCCGTATAATGAGAAACCTTCTGAGGAGGATGTGACTTATGGCGAATAAGAGCTACTATGTCATCGTGTATGACTTGCATATCACAAACCATGGCGATATGAAGGATATCTTTACGAATATTGGAGTCATGGTCGGTGATCTTACGTTCGAAGAACATTGCTATGCAACGTTTTACCTTGGTGCGATTGCTGCAGAACTTAGCAAGCGTGGTGCAAACGTCACGTGCAATGATGATATGAACCAGATCTTTGCAAATTGGACTGGAGCGGATAATAAGGACTATAAAGTTGCTTTCCGTATCAAGGGTCGTAATCTCATCAATGGCACGAATCTATTTGATGACATGAAGATTCTCAGCAATACCTGTGAGAATCTTTTCACTCATCCGTGCACAGGAGTATAATCAATGGAAGAAGAAAAAATTACGCCAGTTGCCCTCGTCATGTGTAAGACGTTCAATGCTGTAACAAATGACCTTCTTCACGTTGCCCCTGTATACGGATTCTTTGATGGAGACGATGCCATTTCATATTTTGATGATATGGAAAAGACCTTCAAAGACTACGTTGGGAAAGACGGTAAAAAGCTCGACGTGAAAAGAATCAATAGCGAAACTCTTCACGTCGATTTTGAAAATTCAGATGGTTTAAAAGGAAAGAATATTTACTATCTGGAAATCATTAAAGTATTTTAAGGATGTGATTTTGTGGTTATCTATGTAATCCTCTACGCAGATAAGGTTACTGGAAAAGATGGAAACTTTTCGTATCTTGTCAATGCTGTACATACGGCGTACTTTACGAAAGAGAGTGCTGAGGCACATGCAGAGGAATATGAGGAAGATGATCGAATCGTTGAAGTTCATCCGATTGATATTGATCTCTTCTCTGGAATTCCTTGGGAGAGAGATATCTATATCATGGCCTGTTACACACAGGATTTCCAATTCGATGGGAGAAAGTCAAAGCTTTTTGTAACAGCATCATCTCCAAATAGCGAGACGCTGGTTAGTTACATGGCGTTCTTAGCACATCTGAATGACCAGAATGGATGGAAGATCGTGGATAGTTATCCTATGCAAAGGAAGATGGTCTTCAAAAATGATGACTTCTCTTTGCAGATTCGTCTGTGCTGTGTGCATCTTCCGCATGATATTGCTGACCGAGTGAGGTATGTTGAAGAATGAATCTTTATATTCCTATTCACGAAGAAATCAAAGAAGGGACTCTGAATCCTAAGATTATGGATCCTGCTCATTTGACTCTCTTCGTTTATCCATTCTTCTTCCGCACAAGAGAAGAAGCTGAAGCAAAATGCAAAGCTAGAGTTCCGGCTGGTGAAGAAGGCTATCTCGTCAATCGGGATTATGTTGTGTGCTTCTCCGTTGATGGAGATGAGCCTGAGAATATTCCGTTCGAAGGATATGTGGTTACGCAGACAACGTATCAACCACTCAAGATCGTTTCGAGCACCTGTGCTCTTCACCTTTTCTCAAATGCAGATTCTTATCATTTTGGCGACGGCGAAGATAGCGCATTTCAGTTCGTCCGTCATTGCCTTCATATAGAAGAATCTGGTAAAGAGTACAATACCGCAACAGGAAGAATGTATACGGATGGGTCCGACTATTACAACGTAGTGGATCAGGATGGCAATATTCTTACATGCTATCAAATCCATAAAGTTCTTCCTTGGACAAAGCGAAACGATATCTTTGATATTCAATAACTAAAAAGAAGACTGGTATTCTAATTGGTATCAGTCTTCTTTTTTCTATTTATATGGAAGTTTTATTCTCAAAGGCTTTCTTAATGGCAGGAACATCAATTTGCTGTTGATATATATTTCCATCCGTATCATAGAAATCTTTTCGTGTTAATACGACTAGAGCAGTGTCACCAGGTTGAATTGACGTTAACCATTTTGCCTCATTGTGAAGATATGATACCCGATTATCGGAAGCATAATATCCTATTATATCTTGTTGCAAGTTACTCGCATAGCCATTCTCCGTATCAAAAGCATTCAACGCTTTGCAAATGGTACAATTTGAAATATTTTCCCATGTATTTGTGTGCTGAGAGAGTACAGCACAAATCGCATCTGTTCTTGGATTATTCCACTTGCTGTTTAACATTTTATTTGAGCGAGTAGTTTCTACCATATGTACAATGACTGGAGTTGTATCGAAAATCAATCCTTCTTTATTCTCCCCAAGTCTGATCGTTATCATTTTTCTAATCATTTTGTGTCTTAACTCTCCCTCCCTACCCACCACAATTTATATATCCTAACAAAGTTATTCCCTTCTACTGTATAGCTTGTGTGCTAACAGTCAGGTAACCTGACTGTTAGGCAAAATGATTTTCTTTTCAAAATCCCTAAACTATTAGGTATGAGATAGCAATGTGCCGAAATCGGAAAACGGCTAGGGACACCACACCCCCTAGGCTGATGTCTGAGATGACAGTAAGCGGTGTAGGTTCGAGTCCTACCAGTGTTATCAACTCCGAGTAACAGATTCTGATAAGCTCTTTCTGTTACTCGGAGTCATTTTATAAGACTGGCTGAACCATTAGTTAGTACGTAAGCCGCTGTGGTGTAATTGGCAGGCACGAGGGCCTTAAGCTCCCTTGCTGGAAACAGCGTACGGGTTCAAGTCCCGTCGGCGGTACTAAAAGCACATACGATAGATGTTCTCTGGCAAGAATTCTATCGTATGTGCCTATTTTATTTCCAGGTACCAATTGCAATCCACGAAAATTTTACAGAAGAAGATAATTCAGCAATAAAATCAGTCGGTGATTCATGATGATACCACGCAGCTGGTGGGTTTATTATGTTATTATGTGGTCTTCCATATGCAATTGCAGAAGCTGGAGAAATTGCAATGACTGGAATAACATTGAATGGAACTGGAAATGTGATGGTTTTAGTTCCGCCATCGGTGTTATTACAAGCAGTATCGTGACTCAGATTACCACTAACTTCTAATCCCCAGCAAATTTGATGCCCGTCCTTAAATCGAATGAACTCATAACCAGTAGATTCAATATCAGTTATTTTGCCCCCCCCCCGAAGGAAGGGAAATACATACATCTTTCATTTTACTTTCTCCTTAAGTTGTACGAGTAATTTTATAAATTGGAGGACCACTCTCAAATGGTTTGGTATTACCAATAGTTCCATATACATCAACACTCCAGGTTCCAAACGATGGTAGATGTGAATTGCTTTCATCTGCACTTAAATAACTAAATCCAACTGGAAATGCCTTATCAAGCACGCTGTTCTTATCCGCCAGTTTTACCCAGTCGTACCACGCAATATTGGCTTCAGTTGACTTGTTATTATTGACAAATCTATGATAAATATCAGCTGCAGTATCACTGAAGAATAATTGAAATAACGTGCCACCAGTACCACTGACAATTAGCGTTCCCCAATTATTAATTGGCCCATTATTTACAAAATTTGAATTACCTGAATCATTACTTGAATGTGATCCAACATAATAGATTCCAGGTGTTGTAAATGTATTAAAGTCTATCGGATTTGGTGTTGTAATGATGCTTGGAATTGTGAATTTTTCATTCAGTAACTCATCTCCACTAGAAACTCTAGCTTTAACGTCCATCTCTCACCTCCAAAAAATTCAACCCATCATCAATATAGAATCATGATGAAAGCCGTTATCAATCATCATTATGACTTCTATATATTCTAAACAAAGTAAGTAATTTACTTTGTTTAGAATATATAGAAGTATTTAAATTTAAGCATACAAATCTCCCTGTGAAATCGAAAGAAATCACAGGGAGATTTTTATTCATAAGCGCTTATCGTAGCATTCTTTTGCATACATAATAGCTGTACCCATATGAGTCTCCATGTCAGAAAAACTCAAACTAGAATCAGCCTTTACGTATCTATTGAAAAAAGCGACAGCCATTTCGGTAATGATAAGATTATCAATCTTTTCATTCAAATCACTAAGCATCTGAGTTGTGGTAGGAATTGCAACAGCAGCTTCTTGTACTCTAATAACAGCTGAATTGAATTCATCAACTCTCTTTGCTCTTAGATCTTTGCTAATATCTTCAGGAAGCATTTTATCTTCTCCTTAATTGTGGAAATACCAATCATATGCTTTTTTCGCATATGATGCGGCTTCATTTGTTGTGGTAATATTCGGATTTGCAACTGCTCCAGCAAGAACGATGGATTGCATCAATTTATCGAATTTATCCATCTCAATAGCCTTTTGCTCTGCAGCAAGTTTAGCGTACTCCTCTGGAGACACATACGTGCATACAGAGTTACCGTCTTGAGTAGTAAGTTTAATATCAGGCATCATTTTCCTCCTCAACCATTGACTCTAAAATAGAATCCTGCACTTGAAAATTTTCATGATTCATTTTACTGATCTGATAAGAAACCAGAGTCATGGAACTTGTTTTCTTGTATTTTCGTTTTATCATAAAACGATTGTGCTCAAAATCCGGATAGAATTCCAGATTGAGTTTACGAGGCTTGTCAAATGCCTGATAGGTCTCATAAATTGTATTCAAAAGATCGGTTGCTTTTGACAATGAGGCGAAGAATTGATGATTGTAGATATACACTTCCGATACTAAATTATTATTACCGAAATAATTTAGTATCGGATTCATGAATCCAGCAATTTGGACATGATTTACCAAAATGCAATACATTTCTCCATAGACATCAGCACTTCGGAATTTTTGATCAATCGAGAAATATACTCCAGGACCTTGCTTTATAGGAGAAGTATTGGAACTCATATAAGTTATTTCTTTCCCACCATTATTTGGAATAATATATTTATCATCGCTCACAAGCATTTCCCTCCCGTTTATCTTCTTCAGAGATCGAAGGCTTCTTATAAGTCCAATCATTGACCAAGTAATCCTGATGCAGATTATCGGCTTCAAGACGCATATCAGAATTCATATTAGAATTGAGACTAAGAGCAATAATCTCATAGGTATGAATTTTCTTTCCATGGTGATCTTTCCAATAAACCGGAACTTCTTCTGTATAGCACTCATCTTTTTGAAGCTCAGTTACTTCGGTAAAAGATCTACGACGTGCCTGGATTGCTTCATCCATAGCTTTCATTGCTCTGTATTCTTTGATCGCTTCAATCCGAGTCCGGTAAATTTGATTTTTCCAGATAGTAGATCCATGGAAGATTTCTTCTCCAGAATCAAACTTCGTGAAGCAAGTTTGCATGATAGCAAAAACTACAGGTGCTGGAGGATCGACTGCAGTGATCTCAATGGAATCATCTTGCTTCGGAGGTTCAGGCGGGAACAACTTTGCTTCGGCTTCATCCAGATCATATTTACCATAATCAAAAATGGTAGTTCCGAAACCAAATGTGTCAAATATCTTAATTGGGTTTGCAATTTTACTAGCAGCATAGAAGAGCTTATTCGTATACAGATTTTCTTCTGTAGCAAATGTAGCAGAAAGACCACTTTTTGCACATTCCGTTCTTGCAAAGTGATGGTAATACTTGATGATACCAACACCATCAACGATGTAACTAGGAAATTCCTGTATTGAATAAATGATTTCGTGCGCATGCTTGATGATAAAATCTTCTAATAATTTAATTTTCATAAGTTTATCCTCCTTAATTAAGATATAGTGAATGAGGCTATAATTTACTATGATCCGAAAAAAGAAGGGATACCTAACTGGCTGTTAGGTCCCTTCTTTTATTTAACCGACTAAGGAATCCTTTGGGAATCCAAGAGTCTTGGTAATCCAGCGGAGCTTATCTACAGTAAAACTCTTGTAGGAGCCTGCGATAACAGACTTCACATATCGGCCTTTATCAAGACCAACTTCGATGATGATAAACCCTTTACTTGTGAAGAGCGCGTAGAATGGTTTGGAGTTTACCATTGATGCCAGCAGTTTGTATTGCTTTGCAGGAACCGTGATGGTAATATCATTCTTTGTACTGATTCCAATGGATTTGTAATACGCAGGACTCTGCGCATTTCTATCAATATGGAAGAGTAACTTTCCGTGAGGCCCATCTTCGATCTTTGCATGCTGGAAAATTGCAGCACCGTATTTTTCTGCAAAATTCAACTCTTCATATTGGTCATCGTCGGTAAATGCGCTCTGGACATTGGTCAGAAGGCTATCCTCAGACAGTAGAGGAGTCATGAATTTGACGCATCTGCTTGAATGAATATCAGCATCTTTGAAATCTATTTTCAGCACAGACCCATCTTCATGCTGAAATTCCTCACAAGAAAGTGGATTTACATGGAGGTAAGTTTCGATGATGTGAGCCACTTCGCCAAGTCGTTTAGGACCAAGCCCTCTTACATCTAAAATATCCCCTGTAGTAAATCCTTCCAGAATGTCGCCAAGTGTATTATAACCAGCACGCCGAAGAACGTTATAGACTTCACAAGTCAGATCAAAATAAAGGATCTCATAAATATTGATTTCTTTTGCATTTTCGAAAGTGATTGGGCCACCTTTATACCAAGCATGACCGTCCACTGGTGAATGGAAATCAGATGGAGATTTCAGGGTGACATACTGAAATTTCGGCTTGGAGAAAATATTCCAAATGATTCGTTCACAGCGACTGCGAAAAGTTGCGCGAGAAATTTCATAGGTATTGGAAATTTCCTGCATCGTCTTCTTATCCTTGAAATACATCTCCAGATAACTTATGCCATTGGACGCATCTTTCTCAGCTTGGATAAAAGCGTCAGCGATTTCTTTATCGCTAAGAGGGGATAAGCCGAGAATACCATTCTCTCTCGTATACCAAATCGGAATAGTTTGCTTTATAGCTCCCATCAAAGATGCTGGATAATCCATCTTCTGAAGCGTCGCCATATTTTCAATCATAATATAACCTCTTTACTTTCACATGATGATGTGCATGATATCATCCCAGTTGATATTGATATATCGGGCAACCTCACGCATCATAACAAGATTGAAGTCGGTTGCCGAAACTCCAGTGACTCCTGTGACTGTCTCAGAATTAAAATCGACTGTGAAAAACCATACGCCGTTGGGACGTGCGACGAAATAGATGAGACTATTATTTTCTTCCCAGATGTCGCTATCAATCTCATCACAAGCGAAAACGATGTTACCATCGTTCACGTCGAATTCACATTCGTCACAAAGTTTCTTAATTTCTTCATTCTCAAGGTTGAGCTTAATGGTAGTACCATAGTCATCAACGCTTTCGACGGATGCGCCATAAAGGACAGCAGACAGTCTCTTCTCATCAGAATCTGGGAAGAGACTGTCAATGTAAGCCATACGGCTTCCGAAGTTAACTGTTTTCATATTAAACCTCCATATATTTTTAGTAGCTACTTCTCTTCACTACTCTTCAGATGTATAATATATCATTATAAAAATTATTCCCGTATACTATCTATTCATATTAGCATACGGGAATAATTTATACGTCTCATCATGATTTTACTGGATTTTTGTCCAGTGTCATATAGTACATTTTCTTGTCTTCTTGATATACTCTAAACCCATATTCATCATAGATCATCTTTGCGAGTTTATTGCTCTTGTCAACTGATAGATATTTGCAATTCATATTCTTCACAGCATAATCAATCAGTTGCTTTGATAATCCATGACCTTTATAGTCTTTCGTTATTTCAAGAGATACGATCCATTTTGTTTTATCATCCAAGTATTCGCATGATCCTACATGGCATACAAGGTTTTCTCCATCCATCCACATATATCCGTCACACTTGTAAGTATCCGTATCTTTGCATCTCACATGACTTAGATCCGGATATTTGCTTTTGTATTCTTCAATAACGGATTCTGTGATATGGATTTTCTGAAAAGATGATAATTTCATACTTTCTTTTGGTTTAAAGTCTTTATCCACTTTACTTACTTCGGATTCCGTTACAATGGAAAATAAATTGATTGCTTCCGTTGCAGTAATGAGATCGCCGCTACACGCTTCCACAATAATTTCTTTTATTCCCATGATAGTTCCTTCTTTCTCTCTGCGTTAATTTGGTGTTTTCATATAATGATCTTTATGGTATGCTCATCATCAAGCGTTTCAAGCCCCTGATAAATACGGTGTACCAAACCTCTTTTAAGGTCATTGATATCACCCAGCTCTGTAGGAAGCGCGTAATACTTTATATGAGAAGGAGAGACAACCTGTCTAGTGCCAAAGTGATTCCTCGGATCATAGAGAATCTCAATGCAGACATCCTTATTCTGTCCAATTAGTGTATCAGAGGCATTCATCTCATTAGAGATATCCACATTAATCGGGCACACTTTCCACAATACGGGACTTGAAATAGAACGGTAAGCATATAAGACTGCTTCTTCTACCGTAGTAAAGGTTTTGTCATCTACCCACACGGCGTCACCGTTTCTGCATACGATAACATAAGCTTTCATATTATTGAACCTCCAATTCTCTAATATATGCTGTAATAATCATATGCTTAAGCTTAGGATAATCTTTATATTTTATTGGGTAAAATATCGTCTCGGCATTTTCATCAACTTCATACGGCTCATGGCATTCAGCAGCAGGTATATGATCATTACGCATTTCTTCATTATAGTAATTGCAAAGTTCATAAAGATGATTGACTGCTCTATCATGATCAAAATAGGATGATTCTATCTCAGGGCCATAACCACCAATCAAAGTAAATACAGAATAAACTTTTGTCATGGTAAACACTTCCTTTCATACTTAACCGTCTGCTATGATATACAAAAATAAGCACACAAGCCGGATATAAAAATCGCAGCTTGTGTGCTTATTCTTTTACATTTCGTAGTGAGAAAAAGCTTCCTTTTCAAGAGCGAAAAGATTATCAGCTTCTTCTTTACCGAGAATTTCTACCACCTCATCATAAGGCAATTTAATCTTCTTCGGATCAGTATCACCAAGTTTAAGATATCGAGTATTCACATAATAGTACACAGCAAGGACATTGCCTTTGTGTGCTTTGCAAATTCCCGTATATCTCTTATTTGCTGTACCATATTTTTCGTAATTATATCCAGAGCACCATCCACATCCTTTGGAGACAGGGCAATTGATGCATTCGTCTGTAGACTGCGATGTCAATGTGATAGCATCTAACTCACGCTTAATTTTGCGCTGTTCTTCGGTAGCGTATAGTCCACCATTATTGATATCGCCAAAGCATACTTTAGATGCCTTCTCATTTCCGATAGAAATCGGAGCGTATCTAATACATGGATATGCTTTACCGTCCGGAGCAAATGATAACATGTTTCCTGTGCCACCACAGTAATTGCTGTCATCATGCTCTAAATTGACTGCTTCACCGTATTCATCCGGATTAAGCATCGCAAAGTATACATCCGGATGCTCATCTATGATATAATTAGAGACTTTCTTAAGTTCATCATACAAGTTTTTCCCATCTTCATTTGTATACATGGGCTCATATGCGCAATTACCGTGAATATAATTACATCCTTCATCAATCATCATTTTCACACTGGAGTATAAATATTTAATTGATCCAGGAACAAATGTCATCTTGGAATTAAGCCAGCCGTATCGAGCTTTTGCATCTTGAAAAGCTCGCCAAGCCATTTCAAAACTTCCAACGCCATTGCTGTCAACACGGTACATATCGTGAAGTTCTTGAACACCATCAATAGATACTGTGACCGACATGATATCATGGTATTTTTCAAATAGATGAATAGATGCGGGCTCGAACCAAGCCTTACCATTTGTAGCAAATGAAATTCTTGTAAACGGGCCGAGAGGAATGTCCCTCTTATAGCACTGCTCGAACCAATAGTCACAAATATGCTCAATCAATTCAGCTTCCAGAAGAGGCTCTCCGCCGATAAAATCAAGGACAACGCCCTTTGTTTGCTGAGAGATAAAATCAGATGTATTTTCCTCATACAGATCAAGAATATAGTCAACGACTTTCTTGGCTGTATCAAGACTCATAGATCCACAGTTCTTATTATGCTCATAGCAATAAGAACACCGAAGATTGCAAGCATTCGTGATCTGAAAAGTCACATACCTGCAAATTTTCAATGCTGATAACGGTCCGCTTGTATTAAAGTCTGTCTTATACAGTCTTTGGACCATATCAGTATACTCTTCATAGAGACGCTTATTATGCTTTTTCATCTGATACCAACATCTCCTCGCTCTCAAAATCAAATGTTACCGGGGCATTATTGAACTCCGACTTATCGACGTATCTGCCAATTACCTTGTCTTGCGTTAATTTGAGACGCATCTTTGCAGTTTTGCATAAGTCGATATAATGATGGAGCATTTCAGATGTTAAAGGATTTGCGTCTTCATTCAATTCTCTACAGAGAATAGAAACGATGGATTCATATGATTGCGACTCATAATAAGCCCGCTCAACAGCTTCGCTCTCTTGAGTCGTAATACTAATAATTTTCATAAACGTGCACTCTCCCTAAAATGTATTAGCAATTAGCGGTCATGTTACTCATCCGGATATATACTTCATTATACTTATCACGAATGGAATTTACTTTTTTCATGACTTTGATCAGTGCTTTGATATTTGACGGATCAAGAAAACGAATGAACCGGATAGTCATAACAAGCATTTCCCACATTGATAAGAAATCAATGTCATCGGTGCATTCGTAATCAGATGCGTTAAGCATTGCATCAAAATTATAATCGGACTTCTCAAGTTTTGCAGCTTCAAAATTGAAAGTACGTGCTGCAAGACCGTATGCAAGAACGATCAGACGATCATCAGAACACTCCACATTGCAATCCTTTGCGATGCTTTGAATTACAGATGCGCAGTATGCTGCGTATGTGTCAAACTTATCATCCACGATATTATCGCAACGGAAAATTCCAGCGGCCCAAACGCACCATTCGAACGGGTCTGCACCATCGGGGCACTGCTGTATAAAATCTTTCCAATCGTTATCCTCAAACACATCATGGGAAACGAACTTAATGATTGGAATATTTTCTGTAAAAACAGTCTTAAGTTCGTGATCGTTATTAGGTTTATAAACGCTCACTTATAGCACCTCATTCCATATAGTCTATTACAAGAAGAATTTACCGGAGCATCCTTTACACTCTCCAGTGCACGATCCTTCGCATGAGCCAGAGCAACCCTTACAGCCGCCACTGCAGTCGGTGTCACAACTGCCTGTACAACTACCCGAGCATGATCCAGTACAGTCAAGGTCACAGCTATCTGTACATTTTGATCCGCAATGGCCAGAGCATGTATTATCACAAGAATTTTGGCAATTTCCACATAATGCGAGGCAGGTAAATCTACAAGATCCACCACAATCACTGGCACAGTTAGCATTACAGCGTTCTTTACACCCACCACTACAATCTGTTTTACAGTTTTCTTCACATCCTTCGCAGCCAGAACAGCCATTACAGTCACCGTCGCAACTACCTGAACAGCCGCCAGAACATGTATTCGTACATCCACTAGCACAACCGCTAGAGCAAGCTGCACATCCACTACCACAGTTGCTAGAACAACTTGAGCATGTCGTGTTGCATCCAGAAGAGCATAGGCCGCTGCATTTACCAGCACAACCGCTGGAAGAAGCGTTTTCCTTAATGACAGTAAGGCCACTCAATGTATTTGCGGCATTTGCAATATCAGATGCTCTTACCACAGTTCCACTGGAAAAGGAAGGAGTTGATCCATTGATTGCACCAATTGGCGTTGTAATCTTCGTGATATGCTCTGTAGCAATCTTTACTCCTGCTGCGGGAGTAGCTGTATATTGATAACCGGACCCAGAATAAGAAGATAAACTTCCGTAGCTCTGGTTCTGCCCAGTACCTTCTGCTTTACCTCGCCGACCAATTTCGCTATTGACGAGATTTTTCAAAGAGGTAAAATCAGAAGCAGTAATCTTCGAACCTTGACTTGCCATTTCACATCACCCCTTTACCCGAATACGAACTCGACGAATTTCTTCAGTCAGGTCTTCATCCACTGCGTATCCAACAATCTGTGTATTTTCCACATAATCGTTGGGTAATTTTGCTCGTCCAACACCTGGAATATCAGATACGACAATCATATCGCCACGGTGAATCTTTCCAACACACTTGCAGAAGACACGACCACAGAGACTTACGGGAATATATTTCTCAATATTCTTCTCCACATAATTCCCATCATCAACCTTATCACCACCAATAAGCATCGCATACTCATCGGAATGGACGCCAGCAACAATTTTACTTGTTGCAGTTGCTTTGATATAAGATTCATGATCAGAAGAAAGATCGAGTGCTACGATATCACCGGGTTCAGTGGATTCACCACGAGGGAAGAACTCGGCATAGTCGTTATAGACTGCATTGTAGACAGCATTGAAATGCGCGCCACCAGTGTTGTCAATACATACACGCATATTGGCATTATTTGAACTATTATAGTTGGAGTCTGTCGTGTATGAGAAGGTAAGACTCTCTTCACCACCTAAATTTCCAATAGACCATTCACCATGATTTGTGTACTGAGATACGACGCAAGCGTATGAATCATTATTTGGATTGGGCCCTCTTACGACAGCTTGGTCTCTTGCCGAAATCCACGTCGACCCTTTATTATTCGATCTAATCTGTCCAGACATCGTACCGCCTGATAACGGAAGGTATGGATGGGAATGTGATACTGCAGCATAATCTCCTGCGCTTTTTGTTACAATTGAACCGAAAGCACCATATTTACAATAAGCGAGGTTTGATGAGCTTCCAGAGTATGCGCCGTTCCAATATGCCATAAATGACATAGTTGGAACGTAGCGATCATCTGTAGCATTATCTTTCCAGCCAGAATCGCCAACAGAACTTTTGGTTCTAAGGGATACGGTAGGAACTGCATCCAATTTCGATTTATCGGATGCACTCATATAACCTTCCGAAGCGGTTGTTGCATTCGGATAAGAATACGATGTACCGTTTAATTTTACATAAATTTTTTTATTTGCCATAAGATAACCCCTCCATAGGTCAATATGTAGTAGGTAATCCTATAAACAAATGCGTAAACGCATTTGTTTATAGGATTACTTCGTGTACAAGGGGTAATTTCTATGGCAAATAAAACATTACAACTCAAAATTGGTAATACAACGTATCGTTCTTCTGTAGATAATACACTTACCAATGAAGACTTAAATAATGTAACACTTCCTGGTTTATATAACGCTGGAGGTAGTAATTCAGTCACAAATAAGCCAAGTGGTATTGACCACTTTGGCTTATTAGTTATTCATAGGGCAAGTGGATCGTATTATATTCAAATCATTTACAATGATTCGAAATCTTACCGTCGCTTCTGTGTTAATGGAACGTGGGGTAACTGGACAGAGGATAAGCTCACGGATACCACATATACTTCCCTTAAAAACCCCTGCGCACTGACTCTGAAGATTAACAGTGGTGGTGGTACCGCATACGATGGCTCTTCCCCGATCACGTATGACATCACAAAAACTGCTCTTGGTATGAATAAAGTCGACAATACTGCCGATGTTGACAAGAGTGTTAAGCATGCAAAAACTGCTGATAGTGCTACTACTGCGACAACACTTGGAAGCGCTACGATTGGTAGTGATTCGTGCGGCGTTTACTGGCATAATGGTAAACCTGTAAAAATGAATGCTACTGTCGGTAATGCATCTACTCCCATTTATTTCTTAAATGGTACAGCTACTGCATGCTCTCTGACAAAAGCGAGCGTTGGTCTTAGCGTAGTTGACAACACGATGGATTCTAAGAAGACGGTAGATAGAGCAAATAAATTGAAATTATTAGCGAACCGTCCGGAAAGTTTAAACTTTGATCTTACCACAGATCAATATAGGTCGAATATTACGTATAATATTGCAACATCTTCAACGAAAGTTGGAAAATGCCCAACCGATGGACACGTTTTGACATTTGGCTGGGATACATCTGCTGGTTATGGTTCGCAGATGGCAATTTCCAACGGTCCTTCACCGAAGGTGTATGTACGTGGTGCAAACTCAAAAGATAATAAATGTGTCTGGGATACTGCATGGAAAACCTTAGCTTTTACTTCAGATATTCCAACCACATTTGCATGGGGCAAAATTACTGGTAAGCCCTCATCTTATACTCCTGCTTCTCACGAGCATGACTTAAGCGCCATGATCAATAAGCTGTCAGTCGGCACTTCTGATCCGACGGACGCCGATTATTATGTATGCCAATATGCTGGCGGTGGCACATCCACAACCAGTTATCATCGCAGACCCGTGAGTGCGTTGTGGAATTATATCAAGAGTAAGGCAAGTAGTGTTTACGCAGCCAAGTCGCATACTCATAATAGTATCTCTATGTCTGCATTCGGAAGTTCTTTCATTGGAGACGGTGCCGGTGATGCCTCAAATGGAGTAGGTGGTGCTATCAATAACATTAAGATCTCTTCTTGGAATGGCGTTTCATTCACAACGAGCTGTGCCAACCAAAAGTACACGAATAAAACTGCGGTTGGTATAAATTGCCGTACTGGCGCAATTAGTGCTGACTCTGTTACAGCAAATGCTGTCTACAATGCAGTCTATAACGACTATGCCGAGTTCTTCCCTCGTGGTGAATCCACTGAACCCGGTGATATCGTAGCACTCGATCTTTCTTCTGATCATGAATCTTATATCAAAGCAACTGCAACAAGTAAAATTGTTGCTGGCGTCCATTCCGATGAGTATGCGATGCTTATTGGTGGTGATAAGGTTGATGATGGGAATTATGTGGAGAAAAACCTCGTCAATTACATCCCTGTATCCCTTGCAGGACGTGTTATGTGTAAAGTAACAGGTCCTGTGCATCGTGGTGATACCATCATTGTGTCTGATATTCCCGGCGTTGGTATTGCTACTGACGATGAGAATATTCCGCATAAGCGCGTTGTTGGATACGTTGTCGAAGACGATGATCGGACAGATATTCGTCGTGTAAAGATTCGGGTAAAGGGGTGATATTATGAGCGCTGGTAGAGGTAATAAAATTACGGCGGCAGATTTCACCTCTTTGAAAAATCTGGTGAAGAATGAAATCAATCGCCGTAGTAATTCTAAGAGCACTGGTAGCATGAGCGGTTATAATGGGTCAAATTATAATTACTCTACGAACCCTGCTACTGGTGGTAAGATTCTTCATGAGCACATCACAAAAATTACACAGCCTCTGGATGCTGTTACTGGTAGCAGTATTACTCCCGGTAATGGCGCAGCGGTCACAGCAAGTACATTAACAACTGCTGCAAGTAAAGTAGCAACGCTTTCTGGAAAAGGCGTTACAAGTTCGGACACCGGATGCAAGTCCTCTTGTAGTGGTCTCTGTAGCTCCGGTTGTTATACGAACTGCAAAGGTACTTGTACAGGCAACTGTACAAACACATGTAGTGGAAGTTGCTCTGGGACATGTAATAATACCTGTAAAAATACTTGCTCCGGTTCATGCTCTGGTTCATGCGGTGGATCGTGTTCGAACGACTGCTCTGGCGGTTGCTCTGGCTGTGATGGTGACTGCAACGGTTGTGACAGTTGTGGCGGTTCTTGCTCCAGTAAGTGCTGGGAAAGCGACTGCTCTGGTACTTGTTCCGTTCATTGCAACGATGAAGCTGCTTGCAGTAATGACTGCGATAACTTCTGTGGCAACATTAAATTCTAAAGATTGGAGGGTAGCACATGGAAGAACGAATTATTCCTCGAATGGATAAATACAATTTGACCTATGCTGTACACAAATGCCTTTTAGCGCTTGTGACAGATCAAGAATTCACAAAAGAAGACTTTAAGGAAGAGCTTGATCGTTTTTGCCCTCCTGATCAGAAGACTCCCAGATTTTTCAATGTTCTTGGTTACTTTACGATTTTCAAAAATAAAGGGCTTTGCGAGGATTTTTCAAAGCATCTTCAGATCTGTACTCATGCAATCGACGTTATCAACGAAGTGCTTGATACAATTGATCTGACTAATATCGAAAAGCAGATGTATAGTTATGCACTTGCAATCTACTCTTTCTGCTTCGATGTCCACTATTCAAAACTCATCGTGAATGATGATATTCCCATTGAAAAATTCTTAGAGATCGAACCTACGACTCGAGAAATCGTATGGGCTCAATACATCATTTGCTCTGCTGTCGTTGTTCGTCTTCAGTTCACGTTGAATACGGAAGGTGAAGACGATTATTTCAATTTCACATATTTTGTAAAATGCCTTGAGCGTAGTATTGAATTGCGTGATCAGTTCGAAGAACTGAAAACGATTCACTACGACGGCATAAGTTTGAGGATTTGCTATGGAAAAGAAGATGATGGTCGAGATCCCAGCTGAAGAAATGACAGCTGTGGAGAGCCGTTTTTATACTCGAAACGCCATTGAGCATTTAATCAATATTCTTACTCGTCAGCTGAATGGTGCAAATAATTCAGATGCGCGAGAAATCTTAGAAGCTGTCAAAAACGACTTCTATAAAGCGGATATTGATTTTACTCTCGTTCAGAATGAGGTAATCGGGAAGTATTTCCCAAATCGCCCGCATGAAATGGTAACAAACTTTGATTTTATCACTGACGAGGTGACATTTACATGGCAGGAGTAAGACGGCATGACGTCGGTTACCACGACGTTATCTCTCGACTTTATAGTAGATATAGAAAGTCTGCTAAAGGACCTATCGCAAGATCAGTGACATTTCAAGTCACCAACCAATGTAATTTAAGATGCTCTTATTGCTATGAGCATAATAAGTGTGATGGCTCTATGAGCATTTATACCGCAAAAAGATGTGTCGATGCTGTGCTTGACATGTATGAAAAGAATGATCCCAATATGGTGATCAGTCATGATACAAAGGCAATTATTTTTGATTTCATTGGAGGGGAACCTCTTTTGGAAGCAAAGCTAATGGAAGAGATCATTGACTATTTCATGATTGCCGCAGCGCGACGTGGATATACGGAACTGATTGAATTTAGTCGAGTATCTTTCGCAACAAATGGCCAGCTCTGGTTTACTCCAGAGACACAGCATCTCATGGAGAAGTATCATGAAATTATCTCTCCGTCAGTTTCGATTGATGGTATTCAGGAGCTCCATGATAAATACCGTATTGACCAGTACGGCAATGGTTCATTTGAAAAAGCATTGAAAGCTTTTATCAATATTCGTGATCGTTACGGTGTCACCGGAACAAAGATGACATTCACTCCCGGTTCAACGAAATACCTTTCACAAAGCGTAAAGTTCATGCATGATCTCGGCTGCGTCGATATCATGTGTAACTATGCGTTTGAACCCGTGTATACCATTTCGGATGCTCGAGATATTTATTTCGAGTTAAAGAAGCTTGCTGATATCCTCATTGACATCGGAGATGATACTTTCGTATCAATTCTTGACGGTGAAGATACTGGTGAGCCATCCGATAATGATAATAACTGGTGTGGTGGAACGGGTAAAATGCTCATGTTTGCACCAGACGGCAAATGCTATCCTTGCCTTCGGTACGCGCCTATCTCTGTAGGAAATAAACTTGCAGAGAAAATGTGTATTGGTGATTGCTTTAATGGCATCTATAATACAGAAAGAACGATTGCTTTGAAGAATGAACTTGAAGCAATCACGAGAACAAGTCAGTCACCTGAAAAGTGCTTAACTTGTCCTGTTGCTGGTGGGTGTGCATGGTGCTCTGGTGATAACTATGAGATGTATGGCACTCCCAATAAGAGATCAACCAATATCTGTAATGCCCATAAAGGACGGGTTTTAGCAATTTGCTATTACTACAACCAGCGGCGTTTAAAGCTTCATGATATGCCTGCAAAGAAAATGTATCTTCCGTATGATGAAACCGTAGAGTTCGTCGGTAAAGAAGAAGCTGACAGCCTTTTCGCTCTTGAAAAGGAAGCTTTCGCAACCAAGTAAATAAAGAATCTGGATATGATGACATAATCGTCTATCATATCCAGATTCTTTTTATGCATAGTTAAGACTTTGATTCGTCTGTGTCTTTGTTCTTAGTCGGATCTTCCGCAAACTTGCCATCATTCTCAGCAACACGCTGATACAGATGCTTCACCTGGTTGTAACGCTTCTTACAGAAATTGCACTTGAGCAAATACATTGCTGTATTGATAGCAGACTCATCAGGAATTCCCTTACCATTGATGTGCTCATTGACATCACGGTCATTAGAATTTGCCTCAAATCCTCTTGAAAAAATATCAAGTCGTGCATATCTGCGAGTGAGCTCCACCATCTTATCTGCTTCCTTAAAGGTTGTATCCCGTTTGATAGAAGCAAGGACCATATCAATGATAGCATTCATATATGTATTGATGCTATATTGCTGAGCAAAATCAAGACTGCTGATATTATCACTCTTATTGGATGCATTGATAAGAGTAGAAAACTTCTTTGCGTCGGTAATATCCTTAAATTCATCGCCGTTAACGGCTTCATCAGGGATAGTAAATGCCGAGGGAAGCTTTGAGATCCAGCCAAGAATCTTATGAAGAACTGCTGAAAGCTTTGATGCGATCTTTCCGTCCCAACTATCTGCCGTAACAAGAAGCTTATCTACAGTAGCTTTGATCGAATCACATGTGCTGTAGATCTTATCACGTGTAACCCACACAATATCGTGGCCGATGTCTCTTAAGGTCTTTTTCTTCTTTTTGTAAGAAGTGAACTTGACAGCGCCAATGAGAGCAGCGATCTTGAGAAGTTCAATGAAGCCAGGATTATCATCAAGAGTGGACTCAATCTCACTCTTCTTAGTATCACTGACTTTCTTAAAATCTTTATCGTTCTTTGTGATATGAGACAGAGCACTCTTAAGTCCCTTATCAATCGTACCAAGAAGATCAAAATGCTTCTTTTCCATTCCGATCTTATCGTCCTCAGTCTTACGAATACCAAGGAATTTAAGAAGCTTATCCCACATCTCAGAAACCCACTTCTTAAAGGTTTTCCAAGCATTGCCGATCTTCTGACTAAGCGTTTCCGCTTGAGCCTCAAAAGTAAACTGATCGGCATACCCGTTTGCATAGTCAAGAGCAGACTCCATAAATGCAGACTCGGCTGCGTCAATTTCAGCCATTGCATTCAGATATGCTCTCTCATAATATTCGGGTCCAGAAATTCTGGAAATAAGTGCACGAGCAGTATCACGATCAATTTGACCGTTTCCGTACTGCTCATAAATGAATAACCTGAGATCCGTATTCATTCAGATCACTTTCCTTTCACCGTTATATTTATAAAAGAATTAATCCTTTAAAGAAGGATTATTGCGACATTTTTTAGAAAGAGCTCGGATGAGCCCCTGAACACGCCAATCAAATTTTCTGCAATTTATATAGAATTTGGCCATAACACTAACAGCTTGTGCAGACCAATCTTCTTTTTTGAGGTAGTTAGCGCGCAGTAGATTACGCTTCCTACTCGGATTATTTACCCTATTATAGATGGTCTCAAGATTTTTTACCATGGACACAATTGTTCCATTACGGCCAACAAGAGCTGAGCGGAACTTTTCATAGCCTTCAGGAGTATCCGGATATTCTTTATCAAGAGTAGCACGATACTCTTCCGCATAACCGTTTATATAATCATCCTGATAGTCATTATTTTTAAAATCTTTTCCGCCATTATCGTCCAGGTATTTATTAAGGGTTTCCTTAACGCTCTTTCCTGACTTCTCTCGATCAGGATCGAACTGAGCATATTGATAGAGAACAAATCTTGCCATAGTCAGAAGGTCATCAGTATTTTCAGCAAGATCATAGAGGCCAGAATCGTGATAAAACTTACCAAAAAGACCTTTAGTACCTTGTGTATGAGCCTCTCTGGATGGGGTTAAGCTTTCAGCACGCGTAGGAAGAAGGGCGATAACCTGCTTACTGACGTCATCAGCAACAGTTGCTGCACCAGTAGCAGAACGAATAACATCGGAATCTTTCACGACAGGTGCTTTTAAACCCTCTGCGATACGATCCGTTGGATTTTCAGCTTTTGGATTCAGTCTATAAAAACGATTTCGATATGTATGAGTGGTTTGGCCACCAGACGCAGCTTTCAGTTTTCGCTTTGCAACAGAAGACTTCTCCGGCTCTGCCTCAGGTTTCGGATCGGTTGTTTTTTTTTGTTCCGAAGATGTGTCTTGAGGAGCAGCAGGCGGAGCTGCATTTTGCGCAGCAGGAGTCTCATCTTGAGTTACTTCAGGTGCAGCAGCAGCAGCTGTAGCAATTTCTTTCGCCGTATTATTTAACTCAGTGGCATTGGTCTCTTCTGTAGCATCACCTTCAGCCGGCTTCCCCTTCAGCTTCTTAACAGCAGCTGTTGCTCCAATAACGCCAGCAACTGCTGCACCGATTGCAGCAACACCTTTTGCGCTCTTAAGCTTCTTTACCTGTGTAAGAAGATCATCCATTGCTTTCGGGAGGCCCTTCTTTACAGTCACCTTAGACTTATCAGGAACTTCCTTCTTACGGCCGAGAATGGCATCAATGATGCCTTTGATCCACTTCTTGAAATTTTCCCAGATTTTAGCAACCTTCTGACCAAAGGTCTCGCTTGCTTCATAGAGAGCATCCACGCCAGCACTTTCATATGCGACGTTCACGCTATTCATCATGAACTCATTCTCAGCATCCACCATCTCCTGTACGAGGGTGTTGCCGTAGTTATTATTCAAGACGTCAATCAGCTGACGAGCGTTTTCCTGAGTCAGCTTACCATTTGCATAGTTTTCATAGATTGACATCTTCATAGATACATAATCCATGAGTATAACTCCTTTCAGTATTAAAATAAAGCATTACTAACTTGTCGTTTGTATAAAGCTCTCGCTTATTATTTGACAACCGACACTTATTTATATTATTTTTCCAAATAGGAGGTAAAAAATAATGATTTCTGAAGAAAAGATTACATTGGAACCAGTAACCCCGCATTTGAAATTTAAGCGAGATGATTGGGGAAATATCTTATCTCTTCAATATAAAGAAGACGGTTTCAATGAAGAATCTGGTGATGATGAAAAACCAGATATCGAGAATCCTATTACAGAATACAATCCTTTTGAAGATATGATATTCGAATCAAAAGATGAATGCGACGTCGCACTTCGTCGATTTGCTGTTCATTTTGCAAGTGAATTAAGAACAGATCGAAATCCACATGACTTTTTTAGTGTTGAAAAAGGGCACTATCTATATGAAGGCGGTGATCTTGAATTCACCGCTCATATCATTGGGGATGATCGAAGCGGATACTTCATCATGTTCATGCGAAGGGATACCGATATTGAAGGATCAAAACCTCATCGAAAAGGTATCCTTATCAACGGAAACACCGATGGATACTATTGCTCCTTCGGTGCAAACGATATCTTCCGAGTATCAAAGAGTGGTTCATGGAGATTCATTGATTCCATTCATCAAATGACATTCACATCATATGAGAATGCTGCAAAAGTAATTTGCTTTCTCGTTGGACGTAGCACATCAAAGTTAAGGAACGACAATTATCTCTTTAACGGCCACAATTGCAGAGCGATCAACGTCAATGAATCCACAAATCTCTTTACTGGCGCATTTGATGGATTCTGCAAATACACCCCGTTCACCGTTACTGGTATTTACGTGATGAGTGATGGAGAACTGTATCACACCTATCCCATCTGTGAGACAAAGTATCCTATCGCAAAGAGTGTCATTCCAAAGAAGCATAAGGTCCTTGATCCTATCACAAATATCGTCTCTGATAAATGGCATAATATTTATCAGATTAAAGATGTGTATGGCGATGATATTCCTGTCGGTACAGAGGTTTCCAACAAAGAATACTCTGAGGAAATTTCTATTACCCAGTATCCATTCTCCAGCTTCGAGACGTTCAAGGCTGTCGTAAAAGAATATCTTGGAGAAGACTATGACGTAATCGAATCCTCTCTCCATGATACAGAATATCCAGATGAGGACCCTCGACATATTCGGAATTCTATCTGGGTGGTATCCAACTATAAGAAGCATATTGTGTGGAACTATATGGTTCTGGTTGAGAAGATTCCATACACGGATACTATGGTTTATCACACTCGCTTCATTGATTCTAAGAATAACGCAATTTTTGTTTGATGAATATCATAACTGAGATAGTACGAAGATATGAAAGAATTTTCTTCTGCTATCTCAGTTATATATTATATAATAGAATGATAGTGAAACTCGAGTAGCTATCAAAAATTTTAGGAGGTTAAAATATGAGAAACCCGAATTGTTTTATTGAGAAGGATGGCCAGATTGTCATCAATGGTGCAGAAAATTACATCATCAAAGGCAACTATATCTATGAGGCTCACAATCCGGATAAGCCTATTAGAGATCTTCTCGATATCTACTTCAAGGATGAACTTGAAGCACGCGCATTCTTTGAGGCGTTCAATATCTATCCGGATACAAACGACAACATGACATATCTGGTTGAACCCGGTCTTCCTGATTCCAACGAGTTCTACGGCTATATCATGAACGTCAAGTACCCGGAATCTGAAAAAGTAATCCTCCTTAAGAACGTAGGTCACGAAGATAAGGATAAGCGTGATCTCTATACTCCTGTGCCTTTGACTAAGTTTGAAATTTATGACAAGGGCAACGAATATCTGCATGAAGATTTCATTCCTGAACACCCGTTCTCCGGTGATTATAAGGAAGTCACCGACAGCATCATTGTCTATCCTCACTATCTCAATCCCAAATATCTCGATCCTGATGAGAATTCCAGTACAGCTGTTATGGTTCAGGATGTCATTAAATATTCTCATGTAAAGGGAAGCAAAGAATCCGTTCCGATGACTGATACTGTGAAGCACATCATTGATGCTGATCATATATACTGGCTTGCGGATTATCAGTTCGAAGATATGGCAGCTGTCATGAATGCCGAGCAGGCTTTCATCGCTACTGATAAGGATAACGTATCCAGCGTGATGACGTACAAAGAAAATATCACGGGTACTTCCGATGAAGATTGCAGCGTCAGCGTTCTTCGTGTTACTGTCACAAAAGACAAATACTTTACCGATGATTTCATTGTGTTCGGATATATTCCTTCTTGGTACACCGACCGTACCTTTATTGATCTTTATGAGCCCCATCAGCTCGATCCCGATATGCTCCAGAATCGTTTTGGTCTCTTCAATAAGTGAGGTGTAATGCTATGGACGAATTTATGAAAGAAAAAATTACCAATCAAGAATGCGAATTCTTTGTTGGCAAAAGCGGCTATGGAGACTTTGTATATTATAAGATCCCTGGAGTCTCCAAGTATTATCTCCGGCATGATGGAAAGATCGTTGATCATCACATTCAAGATATGAATGTTAGTCAGTCTGGACTCGCTGATGATATCTGTAACCGAATTATCGACCTGAGTTTCGGAAGCTTTGAGGAAGCAATTGCTTTCCTAAACTTCTTTCATATCACAGATGAGTATGAATCAGTGACAAAATCCAGAAAACCATACATGATCTTTTCCGGTGGTGATCATTGCAAGACCTTCGATAACCTCATGAACTACGTGTCTGTGAAGCCTGAATTTCTCACTGGAGATATTCTTATCACTACTGAAGAAGTTAGTGAAGATCGTATGGAGTATAAGATTCATCCGCTGTCCCCGTTCGTCATTGATCAAATGGATAAAGAAGAACCTACTCTGATGCCTGGTATCATTCATACGGTTCTGAAGCCGATTGATCTTCTTCACAACACGTACTTCATTACTGGCGGTCAGCAGCGCATCATGTTCCAGATGGAGCTGAATAAAAGCCAGATCAGCGATAATACGATGATGCGAACCATGTATGGCCGCATTGATCCTGACCACTATTCCAGACTCGCCGGTTATCACTTCTATACTCTGAGAGAAGTGATAGACGCATTCACTATCTGGAATACGCATGGACTCATTCAGTACAATGAGGCGGTAACTATCGCAAGCACTGGCATGAGCTACACTCAGAACTTCATCCGTTTCTTTGATAAGAACGATAAAGAGATCACCCTTCTCATCGAGTCCTTCAATGAAGGAGTTGATGTCGACAAGATCGACTACGAGCATCCTGTCAATATCCTTCGCGTTCTGTAAATGAATGCTAAGAAGACTATGCACAATGATTCATATATCAAGTGCATAGTCTTCTTTTTTGTAGTTATACAGCTACAGGGATATTTTTAATTTGCTCACCAGCCTGATAATTTTCCACAATCAGGCTATCTGTGGTGAACTTATAGAAATCTTTAATGGAAGGATCCAGACTAACCTTCGGAGCAGGATACATCGGACGGCGAATCATGCTCTCAATCATCTCACGATGACGATCGTAAATATGAGCGTCTGCAATGACATGTGTCAAACGACCAGGAACCATATCACATACCTGTGCAACCATCATAAGAAGGATTGCATACTGTGCAGTATTCCAGTTATTTGCAACCATGTAATCATTGCTTCTCTGATTCAAAAGCAGATTCAATACAGGCTTCTCATAGCCATCTTCCTTGGTCACATTCCAGGTAGTAGAATATGCACAAGGATACAATCCCATCTCCGAAAGATCTTCAAAGCAATACGTGTTTGTCATGATACGACGAGACCAAGGATCGTGCTGAAGATCATACAGCACACCATCCATCTGATCCAGCATCACATAAGGAGTACCGTTCTTTGCAAAAACAGTTCCATCCGGATAGCATCCGTTGATATCCATATGAGCTTTATGGTGCTTATACTTCTGACCAATCTGATAACCATATGCTTTACCGATGGAACCAGAAGCATCTGCCCAGGAATCCCAGATATGAGATTTCAGATCATGGATATTATTGCTCTTCTTCTGATAGATCCAAAGAATCTCATCCATACAAGACTTCAGACCAGTCTTGCGGAAAGTGATTGCGGGGAACTCTTCCCGAAGATCGTACTTATTCACGATACCAAATGCTTTTGCAGTGCACGCTGTAACCTTCGTATCTGCCCACATTGCTCGAGTCGGATACCAACGAAGAGAATGATCTTCATAGTTTCCCATACAAAGAATCTGCTCTACGTTATCCTTGAAAATAACATCTGCTTTACTCATTATTCTTCTCCTTGTTTTTAAAATATTCTCCAGCGGTTTTATGAGTATCTTCCTTACAAGAATCCAGATCAGCATCAATCACATTATAGTACATGAGATAGCTACCAATCTGAGTCTTAAGAACATCATAGACATCTTTACCAGAAATAATGGTATGCGTTCTCATATCATGCATTCTGCTTTTGATAACATGCAATCCATATGCACAAGGACGATTCTCATCAATCGTACCACCAGTTACCCTCGGATGGACCCATCCAACAAAACAATTGTCGTCCAGATCAAAAGTTCTCTCATACTGGGCAATATACACATATCGTGCAGTTCCAATATAGAACTTCTTAGCAAGACGAGAACATGCAAGAAGCTTCGTAATCAACGAGAACCGAGACTTCTTTACGAAAAAATATACCTTATTGAGAATTCGATTGTAGTCTTTATCGGTATCTGCCATGATACACAGATCAAATTCAGAATCTGTGCAAGCAGCAAATGCCAGATATGCGCAAATCGTATCTTCGCCAAACGAATAGCTTGGATAGATGTTAAAAAATGGATTATTGTCACGGAACATCTGGATGCACATATTCATATTAAAAGGATAAACGATTTCATGATACGTGACTTGATCCATTGCATCCGGATTCCGCATTTTATCACAGAAATCCATATAAAGTGCTTCTTGTGATTTGGTAAGAATCGGCATAATATTCCTCCTTTACGAATAAAAACGTTTCATCATTTTATGAACTCTATCAACCATCTCTATCTTACTCTGATAATAATTGATCTTCTTGGTATCATTCTTTCGTTTTGCATTCCAAAGGCAAAACTTACAAATAGATTTCCGCACCAGATGATCTAACTCTTCATAGAGATAGCAAACAAGATTCACAAAAGGGTCACATGATTGTCCGGGATACCGCATCATTCTCTCTCCATTTCTATGATCCAAAGAAAAAATAAGGTTAATACCAAGTTGAATGGATTATCTACTATAAAGACAAAAAAGAAGGGATACCTAACTGGCTGTTAGGTCCCTCTTTCCCTTACGGCATGCAATCAGTCATCACAAAGAACTGAAACTTTTGAACAGGTTTATCCTGATCATAGCTGATTTTGATACAGTTCTCCATCATGACCCCAACCACGCTGCCAGCATGCGTGTTGAGAAAGTTTGCGGCTTCTTTTATAAGCCGCGTATAAGCGTCCTGGTAAGAATCGGACTCGGTAATGACAGTAAACTTACCGTGATCATACTTATTAGCTGCCTGATCGTACGTATCGGTTGCAGACATGAGACTATAATAGGCGTTCATAATAGTTCCTCCTTATATTAATCTTCCATATCATCCACATCATCGTCATCGTAATTTTCGAAGTAGAAACGACGATATCGGTCGATCTTTCCTTCGTAATATTTGACGACGATGAAGGTGCTCTCAATTCTGTTAATGAAAGCACTTTGACCAGCATCAACAAGATCATGAACGAACTTGGCTGCTTCGCTGACGATGAGTGTGCTGGCACTCTCCCAGCTAACATTTTCACGAACGGTTTCGCAAATGTCGGGATTTGCAACTTCACCAATAGGCGTAGCTGCATAGTCATGATATTTTACGGTGTATGCACACAGCATAATAGTTTCCTCCTTTTAGAAACTAATTAACGAAGGTTACTCTTCTTCACCTTCTTATGATTCACTAATATAATATATCATCAGAATTCTAAGATATACGACCAGTGACAATTCTGAAACTGGTAAAACCAGTATTATCTACAGGAGGAAATAAATATGATTATCATCGGATTCCCAGCAGTTGGAAAGTCTCAGTATCAGCACTATCAAAAAGTAACTGGAGACACCATCACAAGGCCTATTGTGGTTGACTTCGAATCATCCAATTTTGAGAAAATTGATCCGAATTGGGTCACTTCATACTGCAATGCAGCGCTGGATCTCGAGAGTCAGGGATTTGTAGTATTCGTATCCAGTCACATTGATGTCAGAAGAAAACTCATTTATCTGAGACAAAATCTTCAGATGTTCAATGATCTTTTCATCATCTATCCGGCACTGAGTCCTGAGATGAAATCTCATTGGATTGATCGTACGTATAATCGTTATAAGTCAGTGAGTATCCAGAAGAATCGGAAAGCTTATGAACGAGTACGAGATCACTACGATGAAGATATCAAGTCTATCGAGGACGAAGTTAAGCAAGGATTGTATCAGGGATACTATCGAATTGAAACCACTGACCGTTATAATATGAAGGATATCATTAATGGTTTTGAAAGAAAGGCTGTGTACTAAATGGAACATGGAATGATCATCTTCTATAGTTATGAGAAGCAAGGAGATCCCGAATGCTTTCGTAACTATCTTCCCGAGCTTCAAAAAGATGTAGACAAACGAATTTGCATGCTCCAGCACATGGAGTGGTTTGACTCATATAAAGATGGAAAATATTATGCAATGACAGCTACAGCTCTCAACTTGTGCAATCTCAAAGGAAAGATTGTATTGCTTCCTGCTATCCATGGATTGATCGCTTCTATGAAAGAGGATAATGAGCTGCAAAATTGCTATCTGATTGCGCAACCGTCTGATCTTATCAGTATTGAGATGGTCACTCAATTCAAAGACTATGTGATCGACTTTGCGTACTATGATATCTTCAAAAAGCATGTGAGCGACTTCATCAAAAAAGAAAGACCACGAGATTATTGGAAATGGTTTAAATTTGATCGTGGGTTATATTAAATACACATCATAACAAAAAAGAAAGGCTAAATCCAGTTGGTTCCTAGACCTAGCCTTTCTTTCCTGGGATTACTTGCTCAGAATCTTGACAGGTTCCCAGATGATGCTGCCATTGTAGTTAATGGTTGCATCCGTCGAGTTCTCCTGCTCAGAACTGAGCATCAGACCATTGCATTTCGCATATGCTTCAGCAAGGGTACGGTTGAGAAACACGTGCATGGTTATCACCTCCTTCTCTTTTATATGCCTTTATAACATATAATCGAAAAGAGAGGAAATCCGGAACTCGACAAAATGAAGACTAGACAAGGAAATATCCAAGTCTAGTCTTCTTATTTATGCCAATTCAGACACTTAGCTAAGTGACCCTAGAAATTATCTATTAAAATGGAAGGATAGGTGATACCAATGCGAGCTATTGTTGCCGTCAGTAATAACTGGGGAATTGGCAAGAATAATAAGCTTCTTTTCCACATCAAGGATGACATGGCTAGATTCAAAGAATTGACAATGGGACATGTCGTTGTAATGGGTCGAAAGACCTTTGAGTCATTCCCTTTCAAGAAGCCTCTTGCAAAACGAGTCAATATCATTTTGACTCACGATAAAAACTACCATGTGGATTCCAATGATGCAATCATTGTGAATACCATGGAGGAATTAAAAGATCTCATTTCTATGTACCCTCCTGAGGAAGTATATCTGATCGGAGGAGATAGTTTATACAATGAACTCATTGACTATTGTAGCACAGCATATGTGACCTACATTGATAAAGAAGTCCCTGATGCAGATGCATTCTTCCCGAATCTGCATAAGAAAAAAGATTGGTGGATGATGATTGATACCTTCCCGAATTATCGTCATGACGAAAAGACTGGTCTCAATTATCGGTTTGCAACCTACATCAATGATAACGTGAAACCCCTCGAACAGATCAAAGAGTAAAATGGATTTTATCTAAACATTCTGTTATCAAAGCGTTGCTGAGTAGAACCACGGATGTATTTCTTCGGAGTACATCCGTGGTATTTTTAACATTATTTTATTCAACCTAAAAATTGCCTAGCATAATTTCCTGTTATGCTAGGCGTTAGAGCCGCTTTGCCGTCAAATTTCGAGGCAAAAATGGCACGAAAACACGTTTGAAAGCAAATATTACTAACACAGGTGTTTACACCTGTGTTAGGTTGAGCAGGGTCGATGATTCGGATAGCAGGGAAATCCTATCTCGAATTAAAATGGGCTGGGAGATCTAGGCAAAGTTGGATGATAACGGCATTCAATTTATTTTTTTATTGGAGGTGACTAGATGAAAGTATATATTAGAACTTCCAAAGGCGATACAAATTTGCTTCCAGACACTGTCGACTGTGCAAATAGAATCAGTAATATGGATTATTCATTAAATGCACCATTTAAATTAACCGGTCCAGGAAAAACGGCAACAAAAGATGGAATGACTTATACGCCCTGGGAAATCTCTAAAGAATTATATCCATCTGAGCTTGTATTTGATCTTTATAAATCCACAGATGATCAGAAAGATTCTGGGACTCTCGCCCTCCTATTACAATCATTTGATACTGGGAATCGCTCAAGATTTTCACTTGTAATCGACGGCGGATACTATCAGAACCTTGGTGCTGATAGGTGTTTGGATGCATCCAATTTCCCAGTGGGATTTAGTTATTTAACTACAGACATTAACTATTCGCATATGCCATCGTTTGGAAAGTGGGATATGAAAACCGCTGGATATATAACAAGCAAAGGATCTATCCCTATTACAATTTATAACGTAACTCGTACAGCTTAAGGAGAAAGTAAAATGAAAGATACATATCTTTCCCTTCCTTCGGGGGGGGGGTAAAATAACTGATATTGAATCTACTGGCTTTGAATCGTATAACGACACATATTTTGGATTTCGAGCATACATCAAATTCAATAATGGAATTTTGATTTGCTATGGAAGATTTAGTAAATTAGCAAGCGGTGATTCTATAACGTTCCTTGAGCCATTCTCATCAAGCTTATATTCTCTCACTATTAGTAGAGTCAACGCAACTAATTCAGCAACTACTTCGAATTCTGCAATATGGAGCGTTAGCCAATACTATGATAAGTTTGATATAAGTGGCGACGAAAGTGCAGATGAGCATTATGGAATATGGGGAAATTATATCGCCATAGGAACTTGGAAATGAGAGATAACTCAACATGAACTTCCACTTCATATCAAGTTATCTCTCCAGTCTACAGATCGAAATAGACCTAGTATAGTGTCATAGCTATACTAGGTCTATTTTTATAATGATATATTATATATGTGAATAAATAATAAGTATCATAAATACTTATAATTAATTCGCTTCCAAAGAGAAGTGATTGAACTTCCGGGCTAAACCGATGTGTTCATGAATAGGCGTGGTGCTGCCTTCATCATTAATGATGAAGGAAAAAGAAAAGAGTATATCGCGGCTCATACCTCTCACAATAGTGATGGGGTGAGGATGGAACATAAGTGTTATGCCTGGATCAGTTCAATTACTTCTCTTTGGAAGCAAAAAAGATAGTAACTCAAATACAAATTGGTTACTATCTTTTTTTATTTTTTATTCCGATTTCTTTTTCTTGTAAGAGAACTTATACTGACGAACTCCAGACTCTTGCGTAAATGTGAGAGAAACTCCGCTACATTCAAACGAAGTTCCATCAAATCCTTTCTGATGCTTCTGCAAAAGATTAGCACAGTTCATCATAGCACGAGTTGCTTCAGGACGGTCAGCACATTTCAGTTTTGTCCAATCACTGGTTTTACCGGTGCTGTCTGTAATCATCATAAGAACACCATATTTATTTGGGTCTTCTTTATGATCTGCTACACTGATAGAAAATTTCTTCCAATTACTCGGAAGATAAGGAGAAAGCTTCTTATAAATCTTATCCGCAAGTTTCGGATCATTACCAGATTTATTTGCAGCTTTCTCTTCTTTATGGTTATGGATTGCTGCTTTAATCCCATCAAATGCTTCCATTACCATATCGGCTGGAATCAGATCTTCTTTATAAGCTTCCATAAAAGCTTCTTCCAGTTTACTACTCATTACGTTTCTCCTTTCTTTGAATAAAATCGTTAATTCATTGTGCTTTCCTAAGAAACCCCTCTGAAAACAAATAGCTAATCATACTAAAGACTTAGTATTATTATCATGAAAGGGGATAACCATAAATGATCGAACTCAATAAAGAAAAGATCTTAACCGGTACTCCTGTAAAGGCGCTTCATGCAAAGTTTGAAACGCTGAAGCAGGACTATACCAAGTATAACGCGATCGAATATGAAAGCTTCTACAGCGAAATGGCACTGACCGATCTTCTGGATGGGTCTGAGTATATCTTTACGGAGCCGATGCGCGGCTGCTCTTTCTATAAAGACCTTATGGAAAGTTGCGTCATTCCCTACGAACGAATCAGTGAAGAGTATTACAAGGTGAAGCGATACTTCGACACTTATAAGGATAAGATGAGCATGTCGATGATCACCGAGTACACTGACCTGATGAGCATCATGGAAAGAAAGATGGCATCTACTGAGAATACTCGTATGATGTATGAGACATTCCATGATAATACTCATGCAAATGACACTTTCTACAACGTCGGCTTTAACCGCTATGACGGTGTCATTGAAGAGAGTGGTGAGAATCCTATCTTCTCTAAAAAGACAAAGGGTCTGCGTCTGATTGATGCAATTACACTCGGTGTTACAAATCCTGAGAAAAATGGTAGTTCTCTCTATCGTTATCTGACTGAGGAAGCTATTGTCACTGAGCCGAAGACTCCGAAGCAGTATCAGCTGAATGCATATACTACAAACGTAGTTAAGCGCATGATGCGAGATTCCTATATTTCTGAGAAGGTGAATGCTCTCGGTAATATGAATCTTCGTACTCTTCTGAAGGGTCTTGCCAAGGAAGATCAGTCTGACTTCATTAGTTCAGCACTGATGGAATCTCACACTGTCGATGACCTGATGGTTTCCACAGGTGAGAATAGCGTAAATCAGATCTTTGATGATCTGGAAAACCGCAATATCTATGATGAGAGTGAATCCATTGAGAAGATGCATAATCTGATGTGCGAGAAGGCAATCGTTGCCATGAACGAAAGCTTCCTTGCAATGGATGCTCTCTATGGTGTCACAGCTGAATCTACTGCTAACTGGGATCCTATTGTGGAGCAGCTCTGCATTGAGTCTTCTTCCATCGAAAAGATTCCGACTGATATCAATGAGCAGGTTGGTATGTTGAAGGATCTGTCTGAAAAGATTGATTCTGAGTATCAGATTGCTTATGAGTCATACTTCAAGTCAAATGGCGATGCCTCTCGTGTTGTTGCACAGACAACTGGAGAGCTTCCGATGTATCGTCCCACAAAGGCTTCTGAAATCAAGAAAGACGATCAGTCTCTTGATTCCCAGAACGATGAAGATGATACAGACGACGATGAAGATGAGGATACTCCTGATACTTCATCTTCTGCGAAGTCTGATGATCAGAGAGCTGCTGACCGTGATGCTGCAAAGGCACGTCAAACTGCGAAGTATGCTAACATGGATATTTCCGACTTCAATTTTAACGAAGCGTCAGAGGATGAAGACGAGAAAGACAATACGTCTGGCAATGCCACTTCTGACGCTAAGTCTTCTGATGAAGACGTTTCGGCAAAGCCTATTGAAGTTGAAAAGCCTCAAAAGCGTCCTTTCTTCCAGAGAATTCAAAATAAAGCTCTGGATGCAAACGCGAAATTCCATAAGCATCTTTCCAAGATTAAGCGTACTAGCATTGATGCTAAGAATGCAGCAAAAGCTACTGGTAAAATTCCTAGTGGCATCAATGGAATGATTAAAAAGCAGATTGATGACTGGGAAGAGATGGATGATGACAAGCGTAAGGAATACATCATTAAGCCCGGTAGTCGGAAAAAAGTATTCCGTGCACTGAAGATTGCTATCGAGCATGGCATCGCTTTTGCAATCAATCCTCTTCTCAATATCGTACTGCTTATCGCTCATAAGCTTTCTCATGAGAAGGATATTCGTATCCGTAATGAGTTGGTCCGTGAGCTTCAGGCAGAGAAGACTGTCGTCAATGCAAAGATCGAAGATATGTCTGGTGATCCGAAGATGCGCAACGAAAAATATCGTATGATGCGTATCAAGGATAAGCTGGATGCTGAGATTGTCCGCATTTCTGCAAACTCCAATTACGTCTAATACTATACAGGAGAACTAAGACCTTTATGATTTCACATGTTCTTGAGGCTACTCTCGTTTGCTTTATTCTCGATTGGGTCATTTACCATGCAATTCCAAATTGCTACCGTAGCATTTTAAAGAAAGCAAGCAAGAGTATTTAAGTATGAAATAAGGAGAAAGATTATGTTTTACTTTGCGAGACTTATGATCAAACCTAATATGGAATGGTACATACAAGGAATGGTTTATTTCTGGTGGATTGCAATGATGCCTACAACTGTCATCTCTATTTTTGATAAATTTTTCTTCAAGGCATTTGATCGTTCTGTCGCTCAAGTCAATGAAGCGATTCCAAAACTCGCAAATCATTGGAAGAATCCAATCTACTGGATCTGTACCTTAATCGCTGGTATGAGTAGATTGGTTTTTCTTCCGATGGATATTTTATTACGATTCATTGATGGAAAGGACATGTTCTGATATGACAAGAGATGAACTTTCTGGTGCAGCAATCATCTTCTTGGTTGGTGGCATTTGTGCCATTGCTCTCTTTATCATTTTGCTACCAGCATTTCTGGATATATGTGGAGCATTTTGGCAATGCATCAAAGAGACGATTATTGAACCAATCTTTGATTTAATCCACGAGTTCAATTGCTACTGCGTTGAAAAGCATTTGAAACGAGTACGAAAGAAAGGAGGTAAACTCCGTTGATTGAGAAAATTCCTCGTCAAAGGTCTTTCTTTAACCAATACATGTTTGAAGCTCCAGGTGATGACGATGAAACTACTGTGAGCGAAGAACAGCGTCCTAGGAGAATTGGTGGTCGTCCAACAACGAATCGTGGTAATACCGACTATGGTGTTGACGACGATTCTGATAATGACGATACTCCTACAGCGCAAACCGCAAATAATGCAGCTGATGATGGAGATGGCCCTACAGATTACGGCGCTGAGGATGATACTCCAAATGACACCGATGATACTGCTGACGATCAGACTCCCGCAGCTGACGACAATAACGATTCTGGAGACGATACATCTGATGACGATACTGCAACAGATTATGGAGCGGATGACGGTGATGATACCGATGATAATACTTCTGACGATGGTGGGGCTTCTGATTCAGGCGACGAAGGCGACACTGGGGATGATTCTGATGGGCCTACGGATTATGGTTCCGATGGTGCTGATGGCGATAATTCTGATGATGCTTCTTCCGATTCTGGGAATCAGTCTTCCTCCGGCTATAACGGTAACGGCGACTCTAAAGGAGAGGCTCTTCGTAAGTATCATATGTATGGTCGGTTTACGCATCTTTACGAAGTAATTGAGAATATCAATGAAAAACTTAGAGATATCGTGAAAGACGATCCTACTCAGAATGCAGTCATCAAACGAGTCACAGGCAATTTCAATACGCTCCATGATAATCTTTACGATTTTATGATGGTGCGATTCCAAAAATCTTCCTATGTAGAATTACTGATCTACATGGAAAATGCACTTGCTATCGCGAAACTCAACCTTGAATTGCTCAGGAACAACAGGATTGAGTTAAAACAGTATCCTAATGATTGGTGCTAAAATACTCCAATTTCGTAATGGATTTCTGTTACATTTGAGTAATTCTTAATAATTAAGAAAAGGAGCGAATTCGCAATGAATAATCATCTGAGTTTTCTGACCGAATCTTCGAAGAACTTCGTTGAGACTCCGACTATCGGTGGCTTCTCCGCTGGTTCCTCCAAGAATACTTTCGACGCCGTCTTCGAGCAGGCTTATCATAACCTGATGGAGAAGAACATCGACCCGATGCTCGACGTCAACACCATTATTCAGAATCAGCCCATCTACGAGTCCTACAAGGAGACCCTGCTGTCTCAGCTGAAGGATGACTGCGATGCTATGGCTGACCGTGCTGATGGTACCCGTTATGCCACTCTGTATGAGCAGACCGAGGCTCTGCTGGACAACTGTGTTGCAGATATGATCCAGGAGTCCACCCGCGTCGGCCAGCTGCTGCCCATCAAGACTGTGGATTTCCCTGTCCTGATCAAGCAGAACCTGGCTCTGGCTACTAAGGATATCATCCAGACTGAGGTCACCAAGAGCCCCGTCATCAAGAAGCACATCGAGCGCCGTTGGGTCGTCGATCCCAAGACCGGCAAGCGTTGGGAGTATCCCCAGTGCTTCTTCAAGGATGAGTTCATGGAGATCTATAATGCAGGTAAGGGTCTGCCCATCAAGGATACCGCAGTTGACATTACCGCTGGTAAGTGCTTCAACTACAACATCCCTGCTAAGCTGACCGATTCTGCTGATCCCACTCGTGAGCACATCACTTTCGACCTGAAGATCGTCTCTGCTAACGTCACATTCGACGACGGCGCTAAGGACGTTCCTCTGGAGATGCGAATCAACATGTCCGATGGCACCTGGCTGGGTGGCCAGATTAAGGACAAGGATGGCAACATCGTCGATGTTATCACTGGTACCGTCGACTTCCTGACCAATAACGTCTGCCTGTCTTCTGCTGCTGGTAAGGTCAACAGTGTCAAGTTCGGTGGCTATCTGAGCAATGAGGCCAACGAGCGTACTGTCACTTGGGATCGTACCCGTGAGGAGCACGAATGGAAGATCGAGGACGGCTTCCGTGTGGATGTTCCGTATTCTCTGGAGGAGCTGGAGGACACCAAGGCTCTGATGGATATGGATCTGTACAAGCTGACCTACAACGATCTGTCTGACATTCTGGTCCAGATGGAGGACTCCCAGATTCTGAAGTATCTGGATGAGCAGTACGATAAGTACAAGGGCGTTGAGCTTGATCCTCTGGGCTTCAATCCGTTCATTCGTGAGCAGGAGTTCGACTGCGATTCTAAGACCCAGACCGTCGCACTGCAGTCTGAGTACATCCAGAAGATGCTGAAGTTCTGGATTGATCGCTTTGTCATCGACATCTGCGATTCTGCAAAGATTGATGATATGACCTTCGTCGTATACGGTAACCCCCGCTACATCAGCCTGCTTGATCCTGAGGTCAACTGGGTTGTTAAGTCTGGCGATTCCGTTGGTGGCGTCAAGGCTAACTACAGCTACGGCATCATGAACGCTGCTGGCATGAAGATCCAGGTTGTCTCTACCTACAAGTACAGCAACCGCGATACTCGTAAGCTGCGCTTCATCCCCTATCCTCTGAACGACTCTCAGTTCACTTTCAAGCACTACAAGTACACCACTCACATTCTGACTGCTCAGAACAGTGGTTACCGTTCTTCTACTCTGCCTGGTGGTTCTATGACCTACCTGATGGGCACCACTCGTAACACGACCTGCACCATCCAGGGTATCCAGGGCAGCATGAGCTTCAAGAACACTCCGTTCATTCTGGATAAGTAATTCTTGATCAAACCACGCTACGTTGTTTTTCATATGAAAACCTCCTAAGGGTGTAGTATAAAGAACCCGCTAGTTTCACGATTATGTGATCTAGCGGGTTCTTCTTTTATCCGTATTTTCTCCTAGAATAATGATATATTATACTGGTGAAGAAAATAAAGGATCTAGAAAAATATTTCAATTTCTATGATCCGAAAGATAAAAGCATATAGGAGGTTAATATTATGCTTACCGCCATCAATCGTTTCGCAGTCAACACCGAGGCACTCGTGAAGAATATCATGTGTGCTACTATCGTCTTGTCCCTTGTCATCATGATCCTTATGCTGGTTGCCGGCACAATAAGCATTATGAATCATGGCTGGTCCAGCCAGGAAGCATCTATCTGCGGCGCTATTGCATTGTGCGCCGGCATGATGTTCTTCTTCGGCTGTTACTATGTGCAGCTTCACTGATTTCAGGAGTAAATGAAAATGGACGAGATCAGAAAGATGTACATTGAAGCCTGCAAAACGGTGGACGAGCTAAAGGCAAAGATTGAGGCAAGCGATGACGAAATTGAAATCGCTTGCCTCAGCCTTGAGCTCCACAGTGCCGAGTTCAGCAAAAGGATGATTGCAGAGTCTCTCGAGCTTATGGCAACTCTGTAAAAACACACACGTTGTTAAAAAGAAAGGAAATAAAAATTATGTCTTACCGTGAATTTATGAATCTGAAAAAGATCACCACCGCAATCGTTATCGTCTGTGCAGCGATTGCACTTAACCCTGTCGCTGGCTTCGTGCTCTATGCAATGCGTGATGGCATTGCTCTGGGCATCGAGCAGAGCCTGAACGACATTAGCTTTTGGGGCGTCATGCTCTACGTCATCAACATCTTTGTGATGGTCGCAGACATTGCGGTCATCGCAAGAATCGGCTCCCTTGGCAACACCACCAAGGAGCAGTACAAGAAGTTCAGCGAGAATCTCTCTCGCTGAAAAAAGAAAAGCATCCAACCTAAAAAGTTGGCTCTGCTTTTTTATTCTCATTGAGATAAAAACACCAAATTAATCACAAGAAGACGGAGGATCATAGAAAATGAATAAGAACTATGGTGGATGGTTATTTATGTATACAATCGTTGCAATTGCTAGTATCGCAGCACTCGTTGTTATGATTAGCAGTTGCAACATTTTTAAACTCTGTAAATTTGGTTGGTACTGCATTCTCGCAGTATTAGCTCTTGCTATTTTTTGTATTTATTCAGCAGTAAAATTGATCCATGAGGGCTCCTAAAAACAAATGACTAATGGTACTCGCGAATACTATTATTAGTCTAAAGAAAGGGTGATCTCTTAACTATGGCTGATCCTATTCTTAATATGAAGAGTGCTGTCTTTAAGAAGAAGATCGGTAACATCGTCTATGACCTGATGTTCAAGACGGTTACCGACGTTGTCTACACCATGGACGATGTGACTCTTACTGACGAACTCAAAAACCTGAAGGCCGCGGTTGATTCCAAGGGTGATGGTTCTAAGCTGACAGAGCTCGAGAGCAAGTTCAACAACCTTGTTCACGATGCTCCTGAAGCATACGACACACTGCTTGAAATCAGCCAGTATATCTCTACCCACCAGGATGAGTATAAGGCTCTGAAGGAGATTGCTGGTGGTAAGGTTGATAAGGTGGAAGGCAAGGGCCTGTCTGCTAACGACTTTACTGATGCATTCATGACGAAGCTGGATGATCTGTATAACAAGGCACAGCTTGACCTGAAGTTCAATGATGCTACTGCGAAGATTGATGCTGTCGATGATCGTGTCGATGAGACCAATGCTCGCATTAGCGCTCTTGAGTATTCAAAGGTCACTGTTGTTGACGAAGATACCATCGAGCTCGAACTGCTGTAAACTATAAACGGATATCTTATCAATTTCGGTAAGGTATCCGTTGTTTTACCCTAACGACAATACACTAATCGTAGCAATCCTATTATTAAAAGAAAGGAAAGTGATCACCATGAAGATCAATAACGATGCTTTACTTGACATCGAAAATGGTTTCTCTGGTCTGAAAGACAGTAGCAGCGATCTTCGCTCTGCTGGGAAGATTGGTGATGCTATTAAAAGTCTTCTCGGCGCAAATGTTACAGTGGAAGTGACTCATCCGAAAAAGATGAGTGATGCTTGTGACGTTATGAGTATCTATCCGGATCCGAAAACCGTTGACCTTCTCGTAGATGCAATCATCAAACAGAAACCTGATGCTGAGATTGTAAATATCTGGAAGAAGAGTGGCGCTTGGGTCATTGAGATCGACGATCGTATTCTCTCTGATAAATGCGACCTTAGTGAGAAAGAACTGACTGCTCTTATTCTCCATGAAGTAGGTCATGCTGTGGAAGATTCTGCTACTCCTATGCGGATGTGTAAGATTCTGAAAATGCAGATGGCTACTGCGGATCGTGTATCGAAAGCAGTTACTCAGAATTCTCTCTTTGCAAAAGCAATTAGCATTCCGATTCTGAATGCTGGTGCATTTAATCGTCATGAGGAAAGTCTGAAGCGTGAAATCCGTGCAGATAAGTATAGCATCGCTTGTGGGTACGGTACTTATCTGAATTCTGCCATTGATAAGATCATTGGCTATGTCGGTTCTTCGGATATTACTCCGGATGAAGAGATGGCAACTCTGATGGGATTCTCTGTCGATACCGTCAATAATCTGATGAAGCGTCAGGATCATATCGTTCGGAAGAACTATATGACGATGATTGCTCATACTCCGAGTCGTATCACTCGAGAAGCTCTCGATGCTCTTACTCAGAGGTTTATCGGAGAGTCATTCCTTCATGAAAATGCACATACACAGAGTCAGAAGCACTATAACTACATTCACGATACTCTGGATCATATCGTGGAAGAGGCTTCCAATTATAATGAATTTACCATTCCCGGTAAAATTCATCGTATGAAAAAAATTGATCCGATGGAAATTGATTATATCGGTCTTGAGGTGAATAATATCAAGACGAACGATGATAAGATCATGGTCGTCTCATATATTTACTCAAAGCTCGATGTAATCGACTACTACATTGCTCTGATTGATAGCAAAAATCCGAACTATGTGATTCCTCATACCAGAGATTCTCTCGTTAAGATGCGTGAGACTCTGAATAACTATCGTCTTGCAGCAATCAATAAGAAGCTTCCTGAAGTGAAGTACGGTATTAACATTCAGTACCCTACCGGTTATGAAGGTTAATAATCACGACTACAAAAAAGAAAGGTTAGGAGTCATCGCCGATTTTTAACTGGCTCGTCCTAACCTTTGCTTAGTTAGCCGTCAATAACGGTGACGGTAGCCGGACCCTCAGTAACTTCAACGGTCTTTCGGACGCTGATAGTATACTGAGCATCATTCTGAATCCGTTCAATGGGTAAAGTCGAGTCTACCCAAATTCCAGGATTCAGCACTTTATATGTGAATGCAGTTATTGGATTATAGCTAATATGCATAGCTCTACCTCCTATAGATAGTGATATTAGTTATCCATCATCCTAACTTGCATTCACATATATAATATATAACTATAATCAGTATTGATTATAGAGTAAATAGAAGAAGATAGTAATGGGTGTTTCATACTCATTACTATCTTCTATTTTACCAATTAGACGTATTGATAATCATTAGGAGGTGATTATCAATTGGCAAGCCGTATTAAACGAATCGGAAATAAATACTATGATACAGGTACAGCCAATAAGAGTTTTCTTCAAGTTGCAAAAGATTTAAAGCAGCTTGGAATCCACAATTACTATTTTATGCTAGAGATTGTGGACTATACTCTGGTTGGAATTGATCCATACAGTGAAAATCTGACTCGAGATCAAATTTCTCGAATCATGATGGAATGTACTCGTAATCCATGGTATTATCTCCGAGAAGTCTGCCGTATTCCCGATCAAGGCGGTGTCGGTGTTCCGTTCAAAGCCAATCGTGGTAATATTGCACAGACATGGCTAACTTTACATGGTATTGATTCCTGGTTATGCCTTCCTCGTCAGCAAGGTAAGACAATTTCTTTTCTCTGTCTTCTGTCGTGGGCATATTCTTTCGGTACCAATAACTCTACCTTTATCTTCGTGAATAAAGATAGTAGTAACGCAAAGGAAAACCTGCAACGTCTGAAAGATATCATTGATTGTCTTCCTGACTATCTTCGTTTCGATCAGATTCTGGAAGAAGACGATCAAAGTGGTAAGGTGAAAATCACAAAAGCAACTCGTAATGCTACTTCTATGAAACATCCTATCACAAAGAATAGAATCATCATCAAGCCAAAGGCAACCTCTTACGAGTCTGCACTGTCTCTGGCTCGTGGTCTTACTTCTCCTATTCTTCATTTCGACGAGCCTGAGTTTACTCCGTATATCAAAACGATTATCGAGAACTCAGTGTCAACCTTTGAAACCGCATCGAGGAATGCTAAGAAAAATGGTGCTATGTATTGCCGGGCCTTCTCTTGTACCCCAGGTGACTTGGATACCTCCATGGGACAAGAAGCACAAGAAGTCCTATCACATACTACGAAGTGGTCTGAGCACATGTATGACATGCGGTACGATTCACTTAACGATGACCAGAATGAGCTTCTTCAGTACGTCAAGAATAACGGTGGTAACGGAATCGTCTATATCGAATACTCTTATAAGCAACTTGGCCTCACGGACGAGTGGCTTCGGAATATGTACAATAAGATTCAAAACCCCGTCGTTGTAAAACGTGAGATTCTTCTTCAGAGAATTCGTGGTAGTAGTGATTCCCCCTTTGATCAGGAAGACATTGAGTATATCGCATCTATGGTACAGCCCGTAATTGATGAGATGTATATCCTAGATCATTTCCGTTTTGATATCTATAAGAAGCTTGAGAGACTTACTCCTTATCTAGTAAGCATCGACTGCTCTACTGGTACGAACGGAGACTCAAATGCTATCACTATTATCAACCCTTATACGGTAAGACCTGATGCAGAATTCAAATGTCCCTACATCGGCGAAACGATGTTTGAAAAGCTCATCATTGAATTAGTTCAACAGCATCTTCCTAGAGCATGTATCATCATAGAGAGAAACTCTGTCGGTGATGGTATTATCGACCATCTGCTGAATTCGCCAATTAGATCAAGTCTTTACTTTGATAAAAATAAGGATCTGGTTGAATCAAATCTTGCAGATGAATCTAACGTCGTCAGTATGCTGAAACGTCAAGGAGATCAGAAGAAGTTCTACGGCGTTTATACTGATAATAATAGTCGTGAAGATATGATGGCTATTCTGTTTAGACGAGTAGCTGAATTCAAAGACGACTTCGTCACTAAAAACATCACCGATGATATTGCCCATCTTGTGCGGTTTAAGTCAGGAAAGGTAGCTGCTCAAATTGGTTTTCACGATGATAGTATCATGTCTTACCTAATCGGTATGTATGTATGGTATCATGGTAACAATTTGAGCATGTGGGGTATCGTAAAGGGAGCTAAAGAGATTGAGAATCAGAATCAAGGTCTCCATAGGTCTGTGGAAGATATCGAAAATTCTGGCATTCTCCCTGCTGAAACTATCCAGGCTATGAAAAGGCAGGAAAAAGTCCGTAAGGAAAATGACTATGCTGAGATTATGCGTCAAGCATTAATTAAGTCTCAGAGAGAATCTCTTGAACTCCATAGAAAGGGCCTCGTTGAAAACCAGACTCTCGATAAATCTCAAGATGAACAGCTAGAAGAAATTTATGACGATCGTAGTATTGATATGAGTTTCTTTGATGAGATGAATGGAATGGGTGTAAGCCAAGATCAACCTTCTTCTAATTCTCTTTCTTCTTTCGATTTCCTTAACGGATTCTAATAACGACTAATAAGACACCAACTACTCAATCAACAAGTAGTTGGTGTCTTAATTAAACTGAGCATGATATGATATTACACGAATGCGAACAAGTCGAAGTGTCATCAAGGCGGAAAAATCATGAAACAACAAATGCCGAAACCCTGAGAAAAGACCTTCTGGAATGAAATCACTGCGTCAACTGATACCCATCATAGATATCATCAGAAAAAGGAATCTTGTTATGGAGGAAAAAATGGTGCAAACGAATGTAGCAGAAAAAAGGAATCCTTGACGATTTCGTTTTGGGGAGATGTTCACATGTTAAGCGGTGTGTAATACAAGTCCACATATCCATGCTCAATTTACACAAGTGTTTTACTATAGGTATTTTATTATATCATACGAAGCACAAGCTATTAACTATGGTAACTTACCAAAGAAAGGAAATCAGCAAATGTCTAAATCAGTAAAATCTACTATGGATGAAGCCCGTCAGTACATTGGCATGATGAATGATACCATCAAGACCTTTGATGAGACCATTCGTGACAGCATTAAGCAGTTTGGCTTTGGCAATCGTCTGCGTGATGTCCTTGGCAAAATGACTGCTGATGATGTGAAGAATCTTTCCGCAGACAGCGTGGATAAGATCGTTGCGTTCACTAAGAGTAAGCACAGCGACATCGAAGCCTCTCGTGAGAACTCGGATGAAAAGACTAAGGCTATGAATTTCACCGAGTACTGCATTTCCATTTTTACTTCTCTTCAAGATACCATTCAGAAATATAATGACGCTGTAAAAGAGCGTGATGATCTGATGGAAGAAATGAAGAGCATTGCAGAGAAGACTTATGACTCTGCAAACAGCGCAAAGCGCCGTAAGGAAAGCATTGCAGAACTTCAGAAGAAGTGTGATGAGGAAGCTGATCCTACCGAAAAGGCGCGCGTTCAGAAGATTCTCGATACGCTCAAGAAGCGTGAAGATTTTTCGTTTCTTACTGATCGTATTTATAAGTTTGGCAATTCTGAGGTCAAGAACATCATCAATTCCTACTTCGACTCGAAGCGTAGTTCTCTGATCAAGAAGAAGTTTGATGTTCGGTTCAAGCGTCTTGGCTATACTCAGCAGATTTACAAGATGTTTGTGAATCTGGAGGAGATGTTCCTTCCTGAAGAATACTATCCTCTGAACGGAATCTTCTTCTTCCTTGTCGAGCGTTTCATCTCTTATGCAGATACTACCCGTAAGGAAGATAATCTGTTCTGCCAGGCAATTCTTGTCCAGATTCATAATCTGGTATATCATCGTTTCTCTACTCCTGAGGAGGAGACTGAATTCATTGAATTCATCAAGAAGACCGATGACAACTTCATGCCTTTCATTGATATCATGAAAGAGAAGAACGTTGCATCTCCTCTTCATCCTGCACGTGTTGCTCAGCGTCAGGAAACTGAGGCACGGTTCCGTCAGGCTCTGTGCGATTCCATCGTTGCTCATGGTGGTCATCTGACTGATGATGTCGTGAAGATGGAACTGCCTGATCTGAAAAAACACCTGGATCAGGTGATTGCTGATCAGAAGAAAGCCGACGAAGATGCCCTGAATGATCTCCTGGACGACGTCAAGACCGAGGTTACTACAGGCGAGCCTCTGATCGACTCCATTGAGGAGATTGATCTTGGCGATGATGCTCCTCATGATGAGGAAGTCCAGCCGAGTGAAGAGCCTGCTCCTGTGGAGACTACCTCCGAAGAGACTCCCGAGCCCGTTGATATTGATGACGTGACTGCTGATGCAGAAGACGTTGTCGAGGAGACTCCCGATGAAAAGACTGACGAAATCGTCGAAGAGGAAACTCCTACCGATAGCGATGATGCTCCCATGATCGTTACGGTTCGTGATCCGTCTATCAACCCTAATCGAGATCTGACTGGTGTCCGCGTCTATGCAGACAGTTACGGTGATCTTTACATTCCCAATACTCACGGCGAATATTCTTTCTACGATTCCCGTGACGGTCATCTCGTCGAAGATAACGTCAGTGTTGTGACCGTTCTCCAGCTTGCATCATCCGGCTCTGCTACAAAGAAGCAGTTTAAGACTGGCTATATCGTTGCAGCAACAAATGAACTGAAGTGCTGGGAACTGGAAGATTTCGTCAAGAATGACGAAGACTAATCCCAGTACAAATATGGCCTAAAAACAAAGGACTAATAGAAGACTAGATATTTTCCATGTCTTCTATTAGTCCTATTTTGCCGAAAGGAGAGAAACTTACCAATGGGTGTATTCCGTAGTGATGGAACCAATATTTATTTGGATGCTCCTTACTGCGAATTTTACATTCCGATGTATTTTTTTGATGCGTCGAAAGTAAATAGTTTCGCAGAAGATAATAACGAAACAATCAAGACTCTCGGCATTTTCAATGTCGGCGTATTTGATGGAAATGGTAAGATGACTGCCATGCGAACTATGAATCTTCCTACCATGATCACCATCAATGTATATGATTCCGAAACTCGTGATGTAACTTTATCGGATGGAAAGACTCAGCCTTGTAAGGTTATCAAATACCTAAAAGGTGCAAAGGTCATGTCTTCTGCTATCTTCCAAGAAGAGGAATATGCAAAGGCTTATCTGAAATATATCACTGGTGGTAATCTTCCGTCTGTCATTCCATATTCTCAACTCCTTCTGATGTGGCGAAAGAATATGGCGTTAAATGGAGTTTACTTCGGTGTCCCTTCCTGTTATCTGGAACTGGTTCTCGCAACAATGAATCGTAATCCGAATGACCTTAGCCAGAAATTCTCTATGGTTGCTGAAACTGCTGGGGATTATGATTATGCGACTGCTTCAATTCGTCAGATTTGCCAGTATAACTCCACGTTTACAGCACTGACATACGAGGATATGGATAGTATGATCACAGCATCCCTGAATCGTTCCAGAAATCACACACAGGAGACTATCTCGCCGGTGGAACAGATTATTAAGTTTTGAAGCTTACAGCTTTGCTACGAAAAGCATAGGCAATCCCTTGCTTTCCGTTACATTTATCTAATCTGAATGATTAAATATTCAAGAAAAGGAGTTGAGCGATATGCCCCAAGCCACGCAAATCGTGCCTAAGTATCTGCATTCTCATGTAGAAACTTATATCAATGATTATACGCAGTTTGAAGACGCCGCTAGTACAGCCGTAGATAACAACTACAAGTTCATCTGCGTGTTCCGTTCTGGTATGGGCCCCGACAATGTACTTCTCGTGAAGGATAACCTTAAGGACTTCCTTGCTACTTATGGTAATTCCAATTACGCAAAGTATGGTCAGCCTCTGATGATGCCCATCGCTATGCTTACATCTGGCACCGCAACTGTTTACAGCATGCGTGTCATGCCCGATGATGCAATGAATGCTAACAGCATTCTGGTGATGCAGTATCGTTTCGACGAGGAGAACAAGAAGATGCAGATCCGCTATTCTTCTCAGTACCTCGATAAGACTGGCCTTGGTGAGACCGCTTCTGGCTCAGCAGCTGTTAACAGCTCTACCAAGTCTTTCATTGAGTACCTCAACAAGACTGCCTCTACCCTGGTGAAGGATTCTGTGCAGGATCAGAAGACCGGTCTCAATTGGAAGCAGGTCCCGATCGCAACCTTCTGCATGTCCGGTCGTGGCGTCTATGGTAACAACTACCGTTGGCGCATCACCCGTAACATGCAGTACGAGAAGGACTACGGCATCATGATGTACACCTTCGAGACCATCAACACTGCAGATTCCTTCAATGTTGATGCTACCTACGTTGGTGGTCTGGTGTCCTCTACTCAGTACAAGAGCCTGACTCTGATCAACGATATCCTCGATGATCAGGAGAAGGGTGCTGTTATGATGAACATCCATGTCTTCGATGAGAACGTCGAGTCCGTCTTTGACGAGTACAAGGCATTCCTGGAAGGCCTGGGCGAAACCTGCCCGATTGATTCCGCTGACGAGTTCGATATCTTTACTGGCCATCAGGTTGGTGAGACCGGCTCTATGGGTAAGATCGACAGCATCGAGATCATCTCTGAGGCTGAGGGTACTGAGGACATCAATGTCGACCGTCTGCAGGGTGTTGCCCTGATGGGTGGTGACGATGGTGCTTTCGCTGGTGATGATGATACAGTTGCTAAGGCAACTACTCAGTGCTATGTGAATGCATTTGCTGGTGTTTACGACAATACGATTCTGTCCGACCGTCGTACTCCCTGCGATGCTATTCTCGACGCTGACTATCCCTTCGAGGCTAAGGAAATCCTGGCTGAAATGGTCAATACTCGTGAGAGCTGCCTTGCTTACATCGACGCTGGCACTGAGACTACCAAGTCTAAGATGCTGGCGATTCAGACAGCAGGTTCCTCCAAGGATAAGGAGACAAAGCTCGTCCCGGGTGAGGTCATTGAGCAGTACGCAGTGTTTAACACTCGCAACCTGGTCAAGGAGTTCCAGCACTATACCACGAAGGATCCTGGCACCAACAAGAAGTGCGAGGTCACCGTGACCTACTTCTATGCACAGAGCCTGGCACGGCACTATAAGAACTACGGTTCTTGGGTACCGTTTGTTAAGTCTCGCTGCCAGCTGTCTGGCCATATCAAGAATTCTCTGGAGCCCGCTGTGGATGATCTGTCCTACGACTTCAAGGAAATTCTGTACAATAACCGTTTCAATTACTTCGAGACCATCGACGAGAATACTTATCAGCGTGCAGCTCAGAATACTGCACAGCCTGAGAATTCCGATCTGATGGAAGAGAATAACATGAACACGCTGTTTGCTCTGAAGAAGCAGCTTGAGCGTGACTGCTGGAATTCTCTGTACGACTTCACTTCTTCTGAGGATCGTGCTCGCTTCTCTGAGTCTGAGAATGCTAAGTTCGCAAGCTGGATTGGTTCTCGTCTGGACACTCTGAGCATCATCTTTGATGCTAACGAGTGGGAGGCCGAGCGTTCCATCGTCCATTGCTACGTTTCTGTGCAGTTCCGTAACCTGATGAAGCGCGTGATCATCGAGATTGATGTGAATAAGCGTAACTTCACCGCATAATAAAACTAAGAAAGGAGCGTGAAGTAGTATGGCTAATGCTACGACTTTCCAGACTAACATTCATAACCATAACATGGAAAACATCACCGACTATGCTCTGTTTCTTGGTGGTCTGAATGTTACTCGTGATTCCCTGCTTCAGTATGACCCTCTGAAGACAGGTTTTGGTCGAATCTTCATGATTCGTACCCCGATCTTTGTCAACAACAAGATCCCCGATAAGATGCGTAAGTTCAAGCACGTGCTTGAGTACGCAAACACTGCCATCACTGGTATGGACAACATCGACGTCAACACCAATGATATGACCGGCGGTTATTCCGGTAAGAAGGTTGAGATCCCCTCGATCGCAACTGATACCGCTAACGACCTGACTATCAAGGTCTATGAGTTCTCTGGCTCTCTGATGCGCGAGGTTATCCAGTACTGGGTCAATGGTGTTTCCGATCTTCAGTCCGGTCTGTCTCACTACTATTGTGATGACACCCCGAACGATGTGAACTACAACCTGCCTGTTTGCCAGGCTAACCAGACTGCCGAGTTCATCTATGTTGCAACTGACCAGACTGGTAAGAAGGTTGAGTATGCTGCTCTGTTTGCAAACTGCTTCCCGAAGAACATCCAGTTCGAGCAGTTCAATTATCAGGCTGGCGAGCATAACCTGGTTGAGATGGATATTCAGTTCACCGCAACTCGTTATATGAGCCCGCAGATCAATGAGAAGGCAAAGCAGCTGCTGATCAAGCACAATGCCCTGATGAACTCTCTGAACTTCAACAGTGGCTTCACCGATGATCAGCTGTATCCTGCTGGTGATAATGGTACTTACTACGACCTGAATACCGGCAAACTGGTGAAGAAGTCTTCTAGCCAGAAGGGTACCTTCATTGTGACCTAATAGTTACCATTAGGCTTGGACATAAATCTCATGGTGACTATTCGATGGTCATCTACGATTTTCTCCTTTTATAATATATAAAACCTAGCAGGTATAAGATTGAAATATATCTTATACCTGCTAGGTTCTTTTTTTCTAGTTACTGGTTATTCTCGTCTCCGGTATCCATATCGTCAACATCCTGATTCTCAGGGTTCAGAGGATCTTTCATGCCTTCGATATTAGATTTCTGGAAAATCTCTTCGATATGATCGAAGTTAAGCATTGCCAAACGATCTTTTGCAAGATTCTTCTTGAAGACAGACACCTGTGCTGCCTTCTTAGGATCATCTGCAAAGTCTTGACCATAATAAAGGCCAGTTAAAAACTCAACCAGAGTATTATGGTTATTCAGAAGATCATTGGTGATATTACTATTTGCAGACTTCGGCTGCACGAAATTAAACTGGAGAGAATCAATGACTTGCTCCGGAATATTCGTAGCATACTTACAAATCTGCCGATACAGCTGTGTGATCTGCTCATTATAATCAAGCTGGAACGAAATGACACGACCCTGGAAACGGTTATTTGCAAGCTCCAAAGTCTTTGCGAAATCAGCTTCATTATAGTAGTTGAGCAGAACGTCCGGAACGCCAGTACCAGAGATATATGCTTTCTTCAGCATATCCATCAGATCGCCGTTGATCTGGACATCCTGACCTGAAAGAATCTCTGTCTCGATACCGCGTTCATTACCCTTACCAGTAGGCACATACATCTCGTTACCCTGGCCAATCTTATTGATCAGAGTAGTATACGAGAACATATCTGCCATGGTAATCTTACGTTCCTGCTTCTTACGAGCAATCTCTTGAATCTTATTTGCCACATTCTTATCAATACCAGATTGACGAACGTAGTTCACCTTTGTATCATTACTATTCGTAACGATAGAAAGAATCTTAAAGAGCAAGAGCATCAGATACAGCTTTGCATAGAAGAGGGAATCCTCAATGATTGAGACGCCATTTCCATGCTCATCTGTATTGATTTTAAACGGAACGATATATTCCTTCGGAATGAATTGGAAACGAAGCCGCTTATTATTCAGCTTGTAGTAATTCAGTGCTTCCACAATGAGCTTCTTAAACTTCATATTGCTGTTGAGGAACTTCTTGTCAAACGACTTGACAATAGATCCAGCAATGATGTCGATGATATTACGCTCGCCATGATTCATATCATACTTGTCGTAATACATCGTAGAAGTAAGAATACCTGCAAGAGGAGTAATGTCATCTTCTTGCACGTAGTAGTAGCCAATGATTTCGTCAGAGATCTTGATAGGAAGAAGATTCAAGGGAGAAATCAATCGGACATAGCAATCCTGAATATTATTGAACTTCTCGCCAATCTTCTTATTGCCTTGCCGATTCAGTGCTCCATTGGTTTCATAACCATGAACACCAGAATCAATATTCTTCATGACAGAGGCAAATGTGAAAGAAGGAGATTTCTTCTCTTCCGTCATTGTCTTTTCGACGAAATCCTGATAGTATTGACGATAGGTGTCAACACCTTCCTCAAGCACGCACAGAGGAATGGATTCATTGCAAATGGTGATATTCTCCATATAGGATCTCAGCTCAGCAGACATCTGCTTCTGAGCATCACCTTTAGACATATCACTTCGACGAAGAAGATCGTCAAAATCAGGGCAGCTCTGTGCAGACTCCATGACGGACTTATAAAGATCAGTCTTATCGAACTTTTTATCTTTCATTCCTTCCATGTAGCACTCATACAGACTACGACCTGCTGCTTCGCCGTATGCGTTATACTTTCCTTTGCTCTTTTCTTTTGAGAAATCCTCAAAGATTTTAGAGTAAGGAACTGCATACACGTAATATTCGCCGTACTCCAGAGAACGAGGAATAATAAATTCCTTAATCTTCTTTTGAAGACCAAACTTCTTTTCCACAGATTCAATGATAGGAATATAATCCTCACCGTCTGTGGACATAGAATCATTCTCAACGCTAAGAGTACGAGACATTGTGCCATCGACAATATCAGCCGAGATAATAGCATCTCGAGTAACTGTAATAGCTTGCTTCAGTTCAACCAACTGAGAAGCAACTTCGTGAAGGTCAGCTTGCTTAATCAAACGATTCTTATACTGCTCGTTGAATAAAGCTTGAATCTGACCTTCATCTGTACCAAAAATATCTTCCAGATCTTTTGATGCACCAGCAAGTTTTTTATTATTATCAGAAATCAATCTTGTAATAAAATTAACGCTGTCACCGTCTGTACTGGAACGGATATCATGGATTTCGGATTTAACAAGTGAATTGAAGTCTGTGATCAGAGAATCAATCTTCGTGTCCTTCTGAGTACCATAGGTCATTGAACTGAGATTATCCATCAGGGCATTTAAGTTTGCACTGATGTTTCGATTCGTCCGATTAATTCGACCTGCCTGCTGTTTGGTAAGCTGAGGCGCAGAAGATCCAGAAGCTTCGTGGATATGATCGGCCATAGGACTTACTTACACTCCTCTCAAATCTATTTTTTGATATGAAAACGTAATGCATCATATGTATTGTCTTAAGCTTACCTTAGTGTTTTCAGCATCAAATGGTAGCGGACTAAGAGACAAGACAAATACGAGAATTTCGCACTGTCTTGTCTCTTAAAGTTTCAGCTATCTTTTCTAACCATCGGGATATAGAAGTTGAACGATTGAACTGAAAAAATACCACAATCGAATCTGAATACGATGAGGTACAAGTCTTTAGAGTATTGTCTTGCACTATACTCTATGATATCAGCTGTCTTTTCCGTAATGAGTGGGAAAGATTCCTTCGTAAGAATAATCGAAGGACCGTCTTCCACTCCTTCTGGAACGAAATCAAAATAATCGTTATTCACGAAAATCTTATTGATCGTTGATTCGTCTAAAACGAAATCATACCAGCTATCACAACCAACAGTCAAATCCTGATAATACTTGAGTCTTGCCAAGACTTTTCCTTTTTCAGAATTCAAGATAACTGGAACGGCTTTTGTCTTGTACTCGTAAAAATCGAATCCATCACTCATCGCTTCTTTATCAGAAGGATATAAGAGCATCTTAAATTCACGAGCATTCGGAATATGAATGATTCCATCAATCTCAGGAAGTAATGAGAAGATAGAATCCGTCATTTCCTGCTGTAATTTGACATGATAAGGATAATCTACGTCCAGACTAATCGCATCACCAGTCTTTAAGATATAGATATCATTCATGATACGAATCAATTTAGACAGCATCTTTGCAATCGGAGAACGAATCTCTTCTTCTGGAATATGAACGGTAATCTTACCGGTGAATTCATATTTGAGTTGCTCTCGCAATTCTTCTTCTGATACTCCGAGAGCACTCATAATTTCTTCCATCAAAGGAGTCGCTTTCTTTTTTCTAAGATCTTTCTTAAGGATCTCAGTCAGCTCATCCTGTGGGACTGATACGAGATCTGAAATGATTTGAATATAGTTTTTCTGTGTATCTACCATTAGTCTCCAAGCTCCTCTTTCATACGCTGGAATACTTCATCGACAGAAGGCATATTAAGCCACTTGCTACCAAAGCTGGGATAATTACCAGTCTGGAAGTTATCAATGAACTCCTTGCTTCCGTCTTTTTCTCCTTCTTCAACGAACTTCTTCCAAGTAATACCATTCAGAGGAATCTCTCCGCCATAGATATCATATTGGTCAAGGTCAAGCTGCATCTTGAAAATCAACGTAGATGGGTCGATATTCATAGCACGAATACTAGAAGGATAGAATGCAGACATATCAAAGTCAACTGCATTGAGGAATATATTATTGGAAGGCTGGCCGTAAATCTCAATACCAACTTTATCATTGTAAGTCGGGTCAGCTACGAGTGCACCTTCGAAGCTTTCATCTTCATCAATCAAGTTTCCTTCGTCATCGTACTTAGGTGTAGTCTTTGTATCAAAGAGGACGTTGATGTTATTTCCAGGAACCAATCCTCTTCTCAAGAAGTTTACGTACTGCACGTTACGAAGAACAACGGTTTGCTTAAAGACTTTTGCATACGGAGTAGCATTCTTATACGAAGAGACGTATAAAGTATCCATATCGCAAGTACGGCGTTCAATACCATACTGAAGCAAAACGTCCTTGATGTTGTATGTAACGAACATCTCGAAGTTTTCATATGGAAGAGTCTTAATGTTACCTTCTTCGGAATAGTCAAGCTTCGTATCCTTTAACTCTTTCTGTGCAATGAAATTCAGCTTATAAGAACGAAGTTCGGATGCACCCTTACGGTTTGCTGCATACAGTTCCATTTGGTCGATGAAGTTCGTATAAGAACTAAGAATCATCGTATCATTCTTATTCTTAATCTCGAAGTTTCGATCATCCTTCTTAAAGTAGCAGACCTTTGCAGGGAAATCCGGATGGCACATCACTTCTTTCGGGTCAAGTCCCAACCGAGTTAATCGTTCAATTAAGTACGGAATATCGAAGGAAATATTCCATACAGCAATGAAGTCAAGCTTCAATTGGTTGATAAGCTGGAATAAATGGACAAGCATCTTCTTCTCATCGGTATAGAAGAATTGCTTATACTTCAAATCAGAGCCGTAGAAATCGTCATAGGTTTCATGAAGCTTCTGATTGAATTCAGAAGTATGAGTAATCATATACTTCTGCTGAGCATGCATGTTAGCATACATCTCTTTACGATGAGGATCGTTTCCTTCGTATTGTCTACCGACATAAAGGAAAGTGTATACAATGCCGTCCCATCCATCAATCAAAGTAACTGCATTGACAGGGCAGTCTTGTGCGGAAGGCATTCCCGGAGTTTCGATACCATCAACCTCGATATCAAGGAATCCCTTATGCAGTTTTTTCACCCTATCGTTATCGAATTTATTAAGCCATTTTGCTCGATAAATAGGGATAGGGTCATAATCAGAGCCGAACGTGTATGGATAAGCATAAATCTTCTTATTCTCTCCATAACGACCGGCTCTCATATTCTCCTTGTAAATCTGAAGCCACTGGCCACCAGCTTCACAAGCAATCTCCTTTGTCACATCTCGATACGGAACAAACCTCTCTACGAGATGATCCATCGGAGCGTAATTCTTACAATAATCATGATCCCGATATTCTTCCTTCTCAAAATAGATAGGAACGACCGGGTTTTTATTTATCATTAAATGCTTTTCACCAGTATCCATATCTCTCCAAATGATGTAGAGATAATCATCCGGCTGGTTATTTGCTTTACTAGGTTTCACATATTGGATGTCAATCAACATGGAAGAATCTTTTTTAGGTTTCACTGTATCTACCATATTAGTTTCATTCCTTTCGGTCTTTCGTTTAGTCAACTGTCGCAAGGCCAATGAAAAAGGATAGGAAAAACAGATGCATAAGTTTTCTAGGCTTTCCACTAATTACCAACGAAAGGTGGTCTTTATATGAAGTATAATTACGGCGATCTACCTAAAAGCGAAATCGAAGTAAACTCGAAGCGTAAGGTAAAAACGAGTCGAGTACAAAGCCTTCTTGACGCTACCGCAGATCTTGACGATTATGGGACAGATGATTGCGTTCTGGCTTCTGATCTCTTGGCGAAAGCTGAGAAAAAGAAGGCGGAACGCAATCAATCTGCTATTAAGCAGGAAGATGATGATTTCCAGTATTACCTGAATGGAATGAATTCCATGCAAGATGAAGCTGTCGACTTTAGCTTCGGTGTTAAATCCGCAAAGAAGAAAAAGAAGAAGAAAAATAAGCGCTTCAACGATCTTTTCGACTATGATGAAGATGATGAAGGCGATGGCGATAAAAAGAAGAAAAAGAAAGATGGTCAGCCTATCAATCATAAGAAAGAGTTTGAGCCTGAGCTTGCATTGCTTCGAGATATGCAACTTCAGCAAGCTAAGTTCGTTGACTCGCTCCAAAAGAAGTATGACCAGCTGGAAAGCTCTAAGAGTAGTGCTCGTGGCATTGGCAAATTCACGACCGATCTTATCAATAGTATCAGCACTGCACGTGGTACGAGTCTTCAGATTGTGGATAAAATCATTTCCACAAAGCGTTCTATTGCAGATATGAACTTCAAAGAGCGTAAAGAATTTGGCTCCAATAATACCTCCGAGCAGGCCAATATGGTCAACTACGCTTCCACTTATCTGAAGACTATGATGGAAATGGGTCGTAATAATATTGCACCTACAGATTCTTCTACCACGCAAGACTATGCAGATGTAAGCACTGATGACGATCTGTTTGATGGTATTGAAGATTCGCTCGGCGAAGAATCTCGTGATGAAGAAACGCTGAAGTATCTTGAGTACGAGAATCGTGGCGTGAAGATCAATGTCGTTTGGCATGATGATCTTTCTGAAGACGATCCGGATAAGTATGAATTCCAAGCCGTTGATAAAGATGGTGTTGTGATTGATGATTATCCTCTTCCTGAACACACAAGAATGAATATCAACCGCTCTACATCCACTGCTACAGACCTGTATGGTAATAAGTACCGCCTGATAGTCGTCTAAAAACATATAGCTAATACCTGATCTGTCCTTTATTATAACGATATTGGGTAATAATCTTAAAGAAAGGGTGATAAATCTATATGCCGAAGATTGTAAAATCGGGCGTCGTATATGCTGGTGGTTCCACACTGCCGGCATCAAATGTCTCAGTTGCCACATCCGGCACCCGCATTACGTCTACCACAGTTCAGACAGCATTGAAGGAGCTCACAACTACTGCAAACGGCTCTCTGACTCTGGCCAATACAAGTTCGGGTAGTATCACGTATGCAAATAGTCATGAGATGGTTGTACTGTCTCTGGTCAATGTTAAACTTAAGGCAGCATTGGCAGCAGGTGCATCCGTCTCAATTTCTACGCTCGGTACTACCATTCGTCCGAAGATTGATACCTCCACTGTCGTGTTTACGACAGGCATGTGCGGTATGTATGTCGAAGAGACTGACTCCAGCGCAACGATCGTTCCTAGTAAGGGTGTTATCAACCTGCGTCTTACTTGCACACCTGCCGGCGTACTGTCTATTGCAAACATCTCTACTTACGCTGTAGGTACTGATGCTGTGATTAACGGCCAGCTGGTATTTGTCAAGGTATAATGAGAAGAAAGGAGGATAACATAAATGATTAAAATTAATAACGAGATCATTGCAACCGCTGAGCAAAATATCGTTATTACTCAAGCGAATTACAACAAGCTGACAACTGCTGAGAAGAATAATCCTCTGAAGACATACTTCATTTCGGATAGTTCGATCGCAGCTCAGAATCTTGTCAGCAGCGAGCCTGCTGTTCAGCCTATGAGTCTCGATGACGATGCTGTCGCCAGTGTTGACGACAGTGATGGTACTACCACGAATGGTTCTGGTACCGAATATCTCGTTGCCGACAAAGACGGTGTTGTTACTGGCCAGATGGAAGATCAGGCAGCCAGTTCCACCGATTTCGTGGATACAGATCTGATTGGTCTGAATATTGCTGATGCTATCGGTAATGCATCTATGCTGGCTTCTTACGGCGGTGATGGCACTATCATTGGTGCAATTGCTGATCTGTATAAGAGGCTTGGTGTTGAGCCTACTACGTCTGATGCGGATGCATATGATGCTCCGGTCACCTATAGTGACTATCTTGGTCTGATCGGTGATCGGTCTACTCTCGATCAGTACAATATGCCCAACATCACTACTGCTCTGATGGATCTGTTTGATCGCATCGCTGATGCAGAGAATAAGGCTGAGATTGCTCGAGTCAATGCTGAAGATGCTATGAAGGCACAGGCTGAAGCAGAAGCTGCAAAGGCCGCTGCTGAGAAGGCTCAGAAGGAAGCTGAAAAGTCTAAGGCTGAGACTGAAAAGGATCTGGCCAATGCGAACAACCGTGCTGACAGCGCAGAGGCATCTGCATCTGATGCATGGAAGCAGCTCCATGACACCACAGAAGAGCTCAATGCTGAGAAGGCAAAGAACGAGCATCTCCAGTCTGAGCTTGATGCCGCTAAGAAGTCTGAGGAGAATAAAGCCGAGACAACTGAGCCGGGTGAATCCACTGACACGGAAACACCTGCACCCGGTGAGTCTACAGACACTACCGGATCTGGCGAGACGACTGATAATACAGAGTCTGGCGAGACAACCGATACTGATAAGGGTGACACGACTCCTCCCGAATCTACGGATGAAACTACAGGTTCCACCGAGAATAAGTCTACTTCAGAAAGCGAGTCCACTGATACTGTGACTGGCAAGCCTGATGCATCCACTGAGACAACTGCACCCAGTGAGTCCACGGAAGCATCTGGCACCACCGATCAGTCCTCTGAGACCACAGAATCTCCTGAAGAGACCACGACTGAGAATAAGTCCGAGGAGACTGTCGAAACTCCTTCTACTGAATCAACCGAAGAGCCTAGCGTAAAGGAAGAGACTCCTTCCGAGACTACGACTCCGGCTACTGAGGATTCAGTACCTGCGTCAAGCGATGAGGAAAAGTAATCTTTATCCTCTAACTTGAAAAGAAAATCCCTATGGATACTTACACTGTATTCCATAGGGATTTTCTTACCTAAGAAAGCATAATCCAGACTACTGTAATCTAAGACGTTACAGTAGTCTGGATCATCATGAATTTGCCCGCGCGTGTTAACCGACTGAGAAATTTGAAAGAAGAAGGAAAATCATTACTAACCAATTGTTTTTGATTATATATTATAATTATAGTGAGTGGATGAAAAGAAACTCATGAATATAAAAACTTGGAGGAATTACTATGACAGCAAACTTATGGAAACGAATGAAGCAGTGGGCAACAAGGCTACGTGTACGTTATTCAAAACACGATGACGGTTTATATCTCTTCTTTAGAAGAGATGAGAAAAGCCAGTACGAAACGAATACCGTGTATATCACTTCATGCATCAATCAGGCAGTCACTTCGAAAGTACGTCGTGGAGGCAAATATGTAGATCAGGATACCATCTGGACTATAGATGGTAAAACGGCAGTCATTTCTTTCCCGAAAGGTGAAGATACCGTCCTCTATATTCCAAAAGCAAATCGGGTTACAAAGATTACTGTAGCCGATACAAGCATCACGAATCCTTTGTCGGATTTCGGCTTGATGACTTCCCTGGAATACCTGGACGTCAATTGCACTGACGTCTATGGCAAGTTCTCTGACCTTCATAAGTGTGTCTTCTTGCGTTTCCTTAACATCAAGAACACCAATGTCTCCGGGTATACTTCCGATGGTGCAAAGTTTCTTATCAATTTGACAGACGTAGAATATGACGAGGGAAAGGATCTGTAAAAATTGAACGCTAGTGAAAGAAAGTTCATAGAAGAACTTAATGCAAATCCAAAGCGTAGTGTGAAAGGGATGAAGCGTCTTATCCTTCGATATAAAGTGCCGAATCAATCAATAATCCACGAGATTAATTTTGAGATTTGCTTACGGCACGATATCTTCGGAGATAAAAAGCTTCGTCCGCCAAAAGTATTCGTTTATCATAGTAGCAATTGTGTCCTTTGGTCTGACGAGGGAGAATCCAATAAATCAATGCATGCATTCCGAAAGAAATGCTTACGGACGAATTATGTCGTTCGATTCTCGATTAAGCCAATGAATAATGACGTGTGCTGCGTTGGATTCTTTGGTGATATCGAATACATTGATTACTTATCCCTCCTCGATCACATCACTGTGGATTCCGAGTATATCGGAAATCTTGAACGGCTTGAGAGCCTGATTGTCAGTCCGAACTGTTTCATTGAGAAATTCAAGATGACTGACATCAGTGACACAATCCGCTTCATGAAACTTGATGGCGATATTCACAATGCCAAGGATGGCAATATAGAGAGACTTGTGCGTTGCACTCAACTTCGGAGTTTGTATCTCGTTGGAGCTGGGTATACTGGCAACGTGGTTGGACTGCTTACATGCAATAATTTAAAGAATGCAACGATTATCGCTCCTAATGTGGAAGGTATTGAAGGCATCTCTCAGGAAGATTATCCAAACACAATTCTTTTTGAGACTGGCCAATACTGGATTAGTATGATGCGATAAAGAAAAAGACAACGGATTTCAAACATGATTTCCGTTGTCTTTTTTGTAATCTTAGCGAATCTTACCGATCTCTTTCCAAGTCATAACGCCACAGATACCGTCAGCAGTCAGACCATGCTCGGACTGGAACTTCTTAACGGCAGCAACTGTTGCAGGACCGTACTTCCCATCTTCAGCAATACCAAGGCAAGACTGAAGCATAATGATTGCAGTCTTATTGGTATCACCCTGAGAAGTAGGAGATACCATAGGCATGAAGTTCTGGATGTAGTTATACTTTGCACCAGAACGGCAAAGCCACTTACACGGAGACGGGCGTGTGTCAACATGGACAACCTGCTCAGAAGGCTTACGATGGTACATACCAATACCACGGAAACCAACTTCCTTTGCAAGCATACCAAGCTGAACGCATGTCAAACCCTGAACCCAGATATCAGCTGCCATACCTTTTGTATGGAAACCCCTGCCAGAGCCGCCAACGGCCTTATCGTGATTAGGAGAGCGATAGCCAGAATTGATATTGATGGCCTTGCCACCAAGACGACTCCGAAGAGTCTCAAGGCGCTGAACCAGTTCATCATCAACAAGCACGGTCTTGCTCACGCCGTTATCTTTACATGCAAATTCATGCAGCGCAAAATGACTTGAAAGATTCACATCCGGTGTACGAGGATAGGTCTTTACGTTACCCATAATATATTACTCCTTTCATCGTCACAGAATTATGTATGTGTTACGGGGTCTGGGGTCATGCAACAGACATATAATACTTGCATGAAAGGGTAACACCTTCATGCATTATTGAATCTTTTGTAAGCGAGGTAACGACATGGGCTTATTCAACATGGATTCTGGTGACCTCGCCAAAGCGATAGGACAGGCTCTAATCTATCTAATCGCTTCTGGCACGATCATCGAGATTTCTCCTATTAAGTTCAACCCAATTACAATGATTCTCAAATGGATGGGAGACAAAATGAACTCCGGTCTTAAAACGGAATTGGATGCGTTAAAGAAAGCTCAGGACGAGCAGAAAAAGGATTTCCAGGACTTTAAAGTCGCTCAATACCGATATGAGATTTTTCAATTTGAGAGTGAAATTCGAGATAATAACGATCGCCACACTGAAGAGCAATATAACCATATTCTCGAACAGTGCAAGAAATACGAGGCTTACTGTGTTGATAACGATATTCCGAATGGCAAAGCAGAGATGGCCATCAAGCATATTCGCGATGTCTGTTATGACCATCTCAAACACGATTCGTTCGAAAAATGATTTTATTAATGTAGTAGCCACCAGAACGCAAGTAAGATCCTATAAGAAGAAGAATTGTTGGGCCTTGCTGAATGAAGATAAAAAGTATATTGGAATAGCAGTTGGTATACGGGTTGATACCAACTGCTATTCCATCATATTGCCAAAAAAACATACACATAGAAACTCTAAGGAGGGATGGCTATGGGATACGATACCAAAACAATTCGTGTATTTCATACTCACATCGAAATATCTCCCTATGAAAAAGGTGAAGAATTCAAAATCGAAAAAAGATTTTGTACCTGGGATAATTTGAGACACCGGTATGTAAATGGTGTCTATTTGATAAAAGATGAAAAACTGTATCTTCCTAGAGGTATGGACGTTGCTTATCTTGAGAACTACTTTAATACAAAAGCAATTATGGTATATGACCACGATCCATATCGCACATTCAAAGATGCAAATATGACAGTTGCTCCAAGAGACGACTTGCAAAAAGACTGCATCAATTTCTTAACTGCAAGTGGAAAATATTCTGGATTTTCTGTATCCAGTCAGCAAGCACTGATTCTTCAGACTGGATTCGGAAAAACGTACTGCATGGTCAATGCAATCATTTCCATGAAAGCAAGGACTATGATTATTACGACACAGGATAAGATCAAAGAGCAATGGATTAAAACGTTCCATGAGAAAACAGATATTGATCCTGATCGACTCATCAATATCGTTGGCAGTGGAACGATGGATGGAATTATTGATGGCTCCATCGAAGGAGACATCTACTTCGTTAACCATCAGACTCTTCAAACGTATGCTCGAAATAAAGGGGAAGACGCTTTAAAAGAGTTTTTCCATGAAGTGAAGATTGGAATCAAAGTATATGATGAAGCGCATCTTTGCTTCCGAAATGTCATTTATGTGGATTACTTCAGTGATACTGTAAGAACCTATTATCTGACAGCAAACTTCACTCGGAGTGATGATCAAGAAGCTCACCTCTATGAACGGTGCTTCGCGTCTGTCTACCGTTATCGGTCAAATAAAGCATTGGAAGAAACTTCTACTGCTGTAAGTAGAAAGCATATCCTGTATTACCCGATCACTTATCGTTCCAATCCAACTTCGTATTGGAAAAAGAAATGCGATACGTATAAAGGATTTAGCTCACTACTATTTGCAATGTGGGCATTTGACGAAGATCCAAAGAACTCTCTCATGAAAGTTCTGTTACAAGTCTTTGAAGAAGCAAAGAAACACAAAGGAAAAATTCTTATCACAGTACCAAAGATTGATAATATAAATTATATCTGTGAATATTTTAAGAAGCATCCTGAAATTTTAGATGGAAGAACCATTGGCACAATTCATTCTAAGAATAAAAAAGAAGAGAATGAAATGGCTAAATCCAGCGTGGACGTTATCATTTCTACGATCCAGAGCTGTGGCACTGGCGTTGATATCAAAGATTTAAGATCAATTATCAACACCACACCATTCTCATCTAAAATAATTGCCAATCAATTATCTGGTAGATTGCGTGAGTACAGTCCGACAGATGATACTTACTTCTACGATTTGATTGACATTGGGTTTGAACCTTGTGAAAGACAGCTCGTCAATAAACTTCCTATTCTCCGAGCAAAGTGTAAAGGTGTTTTTCAAAAGAGCATCATTCCATAATTACAAAAAAGAAGGAGCCACCGAAAATGGTCTGGCTCCTTCTTTTTTATTTATTTCACCGGAGTAATTGCGACAATGATGTCATATTCCTGACGGAAAGCTCCGTTAAAATATCCGTTATGCTTAGAAGGAAGGGACAGATGTGCGAGACACTGCGTCATAGTTCCAGCCTTCAAATTGCTAATCAGCTTAATGAGAGACCTGGTATCCGTAATGAGCTCTTCGCACATCCGATCGGCAGTGCAGTAATCGGCAATCTCTTCTTTCTTAACCACAGAGAGCTTAAAGAACTTCGAAGAGAAGCCAGAAGCGTTATGCCAGATCATTGCGTAATACCCATCGGTTCCAGGGCAGGCATCCATACCAGAGCTGCAAGGCACGATAGTATAAACCGTGTCATCGCTCTCGTTATAGACTTCTTTCGCAATGATCTGATCTGCGAAAACCTTGTAATGATCAGTCATGGTATCAGCCCTTTCTTGCAACAGAGGAGATGGGGTTGAATGTGACGATGACTCCACTCTGTTCGGACGTCGTTATCTGCATCATCTCCTCGTCGGAATCATACCCGTTCTTCAGAATTTCAGGATTGAAACCGTCCAGAGACACCGACTTCGATTTCTCGAAGATAAGGTTCTGGATAACGGAAGCAAGCTTGGTCGGATCATCCATCATCACAGCCATGAGATAGTGGAAGGTGTCGTAAGAGATCGCGATGACTCTCTTATCGTTCAACTGAACAGATGCTTCAAAGATTCGTTCCTGAAGCTTCCCTTCACTATCCCGATAGATCATATTGAAGGTATCGTAAAATGATTTAAAGGTGTCGTAAGATGCGTCACCCTTTTCCTCTTCTTCGTTAGTAGTGATCACGTGGTTGTAGAACATGTAGTTCCTGCCATTGCTCTTCACCACGTAATACTCACCGGAAAAATATTCCATCATTTTAGTACTCCTCCTTTTTCATATAGCCGCTGTTAAACCCATACAGATATGGATCTGCACCGAATTTGATCGGAATGTAAGTGCCAGGGAACGCCTGGATGATATTGCGAATATTATCCTCATTAGAGAAAATAACTTCGCAGATATCAGCGACGTTAATCTTACCCGATGCATGCAAGATGGTATCATACGAGATATGCATCGTAAAATGCTCTACACGCCGATCATCTCGAAGTTGATAAGTAACATCTGCAAAGCCATCCAGGCTTATGTCGAACTTCTCAGAAGAGATTATGAGGTAGCTTCCCCTACCATCATAATCTTCAATGACAAAGCGGTCGTTTAGTCCACGCTCGTTTTTCGTAGACTTGCGTTCACGTTCTACTCTCATTCTTAAATCACTCCTTTCACATTGAAGATGATCGTAACGAGTTTCTCTTTACCGTCGGTATCTTTTTCTGCAACCTGAATCCGCTTACCAGAAATAGGCCGCTCATTGATGAGAGCGAAAACGGCCAAAGATTCGGTTGTATGCATTGCGTCATAGAGCATTTCACCAATGCGGCCAGCATCGGAAATATTCTCTCCGATGATAGTCATACCAAACGTATCCTTAGACTCATTTTCGGAAGATTTGGTGATGACTTCCATGTCGCAGCATGTGCTGAAAATATCATGCCTGATATTATGGAAGGAGAAATGATATTCTTTATCATTCCTTTCTACCATTAAATTATTTCGGCTACCACTAATAATCATTTTTATACTCCTTTCAATTTGAACGATTTCGGCATATAAATTTTTCACATCCTTTCTGCCTATCATAATTATAATATATCATTAAAAAAAGAAAGTTGTAAGAAGCCACATAAGAACCAACTTTCTCCTAATACTAATTACAGATGGTTGGGAATCTGTAACGAGTATTCAATCGGAGGCTTGATGTAAATCCAGTTCTCTCCGCGAGCCGCAGCTTCGTCAGCTTCCCATTTAGAGACATATCTAAATGCTCCTCCTGGAAAAGTGAGTCTAGCTATAAGCTCGGCTTGTGCCATAGAGGGATAAGAACGTGCAGTTTTCTTGGTCATAAAAAGTTATTCCTTTCAATATGAAAAATTAACTGCGATGGGTTATGGCTTAAAAATTCCTCTATGGCTTCTTATGTGTATAATATATCATTATAAAATAAGACCAGATACTAGAAATCAATAGTATCTGGTCTTATTTACACTAAAGACATTAGCTTAAATCAACTATTAAAGAATGGAGGTAAAATCGCATGTTTATCTTCTTTGAAAATGCTCAAGATAATTATGATATTGAGCCGATGTATTTTTCGGAAGCATCCAACGACTCTTTCACATATATTATCAAAAATGAGCTTTACCCAAAGATTGATGCTGTCCTTTCCACAGATCAAGGAAAACGGAACTTCAATAATATCATTGGTAGATATGTAAGCCGGAATAACGATAAACTCACAACATCCGGACCGCAATATCTGATTCCGTTTACTATGAAAGACAAACAGGAGTATTTCGATCTTTTCAGTGTATCTGATACAGAAGTTGCTGCTTTGGTTGATAAGATCACAAAGCAGGTAAACGACAAGGCTAACTGGAGGCTGTTTAAGAATAACCCCATTTTCTTCATCTTCTATTGCTGTATTCGTTATGCAACTCTGGCAAAAGATGCGAAACTTCTGAATAGTGCGTTGATCGCAATGGCACTTTCTGTCTATCCATCCATCTTCGCAAAGTATTTCCGGTATGAACCGAATCCGAATATCATGCAATATACCATTGATAATTTGAGCAACCGGTTCATTATCAAGAAATCAAACCACATCTTTGGAACACTGACATACTCGATACAGTCTTCCTGGAAATTCCATGAGAAAGATTTTAGTCGTGGTGCAGACCAAGATGTAATTCGATTCATCCAGCGTATTCGAAATGACCAAAATAGCCTGCTGAAAAAGATTGCAAATGCTTATCAGACAAACTATAAGAAAGGTCTATTCGTCACAACGCAAGTGGATGCATATGACGATAATATCAACGTGGATAATGTCAATAATACCAATAAAGTTGAGGCACTATCAAACAAGATCGTATTGTCTATGCTAACAAATGGCGTTGATCTTCGTATTGCAGATTTCGCTTCAAACGCTGCACAAGTATCTAAACTTGATCTTCGGAACTACATTTCTCTGATCATCAATGAGAAGGAAAGCGAAACTATGAAAGAATTTATTTCTAGTATTCTTTTCCTTTATCTCTATACAGACTCTCACGAACCTGATGATATTCGTTCCAAAGAATTCATTGGATATGCTCTTCAGCTTTTCAAGAAAACAAACTCAAAGGATAAGAACGTCACTAATATAAAAACTACTCTGGATAAATGGGGAACTTCTTCTGGTATTTATCGGAAGTTCAGTCGTTCCGCTACAAGAGTCGACTATACAAAAGCAATCTTTATGTATTTCATTCTCTCCATCCAGATGTATAGCTAAAAAAGAAGACTACATGGAAATCCATCCAATGTAGTCTTCTTTTCTTATTCGCAAGTCAGTTTATCAAAATCTCTTGCGTCCGTTCTGATATCATACTGGCTATACACTCCGTACGGAATGCACATAGAGCAGCCAAGTGCCCAGTCAAGATGCAGGAGTAACTGGAACTTATCAGAAAAGCCTTCACTTTCAAGAATAAGCTTCCTGAATTCCTTATACGGGCCATGTGCATAAGTTGCATATTTGACATTCATCTCTGTGTCATCCACCATATCAGACCCAAAGCATTGAACCATAATCTCCGTATCTGGATTGATAATGAAGTTATCATCAATAACCTTTGCGCACAGAATGGGTGCATCGTGCAACCACTGCCCCTGAATATGACAGACCTCAGCCTCATCATGGAAAGGCTGTAATAATTCTTCATTATCTACACGGCCATACTTTTGACGAACTGGCCAAATAATATCACGAACCGGCTGCTCTTTTTCCCAGCATTCTTCGTCATATCCAACAAACTCATGCATGCGATAATAATTATCAGCATACAGTTTAAATTCTTCTTCGATAGTCATATTTCATTCTCCTTTTTATTTAACGGGAATAAGATTACGCTCTGTCTCTTTGATATAGAGTAGAGCGTAATCTTATTTTTAAACTTTATCAGGTTGCAGGAGTAAGAATCTCATCATAGGGATTTGGAACGGACTGAGTCTCTGCCTCAGTAGCACTGTCCTCAGAAGGAGCCTGAGTTTTCTCAGTATCAGTTGATTCTGTAGTACCGGTGGATTCTGTAGACTGATGAGTGTCATCAGTATCAGGCTTTGGCTTCTCTACTACAGTAGTCTTGGCAGCAACTTCGGGAAGAGAAATATTCACGACCCAACCCATGTATGTCTTACCAAACATCTCACGAGCATTACCACCAACTGTGAACTTTGCAGTCTTGCAGACGCTGAGGGCAGTCTCCATCTCATCTGCGACAAACTCTTCTGTCTGCTTCTTAGCAACATCATTCAGAGTAGCCTCTGTCACCTCATATGCAATGCCAGAGCCAGCATCAATGGTGTAGATGGTGATGTTGCAAGCATCGGCATGCTTACCGGCCTTAACAGCAGCTGACCACGCAGCCATCTTTGCCTGCTCATCAGCCTCACTGGGAATGAGTGCATCCATGTCGATATGACCACCCTCGGTAATAGTACCAAGAGCGGTATATACCTTTGCAGCAAGATCCTTCTCATTCTTACCAGCACCATTCATTGCAGAAGCGATGGCACGATCAATCAGGTTCTTTGCCCTGTATGAAACAGAGGTGGGATCAACACGAACAGGAGGATTGATGGGCTTAGGTGTCTCGACCTTCTTATGAGTCTCGTCGTAATACTTCGGATCGTCATAAGTCTCCTTAGACTTGATGCACATGAAGATACGCACCTTATTATCCATATCGTAGTAGTTCTTCACGATATCCCAAACTGCGCCCTTATAGATAATGAAAGACTGCATTGCAGATGTGCCTGTCTTATCGGAAATGCCGATCTCCCATTCAGCAGGGAAATCAACCAGCTCCCCACGCATCTTTTCAATCGCAGTAAGGCCGTTACCGTAGTCATTGGTCTCAGGATCCAGAAGCAGAAGCTTCATAGCCATAGCCATAATTATTATCTCCTTTCATTTTCAGGATCATAGAAATCCTTCGCTTAATCAATTGTGCTTAAATAAGCTGGTGACGAATTCTTTCACTTTTTGGAACGCCCAAATGGGATACAGAATGGCCATCATAATCCCGATAGCAAGATAAAACTTGATCCACTCAAATGCACTGGCGTTGTCCATCCATTCCAGTTCGTCATAATAATCATCGTAATAGTAGCTGTTAGGTGTGCTCATTCTCCCCAGAACTCCTTCCTAAACCACTGATAAATCTTCTTAATTACTCGACGAATAGCATATTGGCGTTCTTTTCTAGTTTCATTTGCATTACGGCTGAGCATCAGCATATACGTGATGTATTGAAAATAGCACAGATATGCGCCAATTGTAATCTGTAGAAGCGTAACCCACCCGTTATCTTCTTTCATAAATTAATTCACTCCCTTTCGTGATAAAGTAAATTAATTTAGTGTGGATGGAAAAAAGAAGGATGCCTAACTGGTTGTTAGGTCCTTCCAAGAATGAATGTGAGTTATTTACTCATGAGACTCTTCTTCTGCCGCAGGAGTTTCTTTGGAATGCTCTTCAACAGGAGCTTCCTCAGAAGAGTTCTCTGCATTGACGTTCTGTACAAGATTTTCAAACGAGCCGTACCATCCATCAGAGGTAGAGCTCTTGTTATCGGGGGTAGTGATCTCAGCAACAACGCCGTCATCTTTAGCATTGTCCAGGTCGGCCTTTGCCTTAGAGATTTTATTGGCAAGCTCTAAGTACTTCTTACGAAGCTTAGCAAAGCTGTTGAGGGGGTCGTCCAAAATGGAAACCCCGCAGCCAGCCACATACGAGAACGGGTCAACCTCAAAGCTGTCGGGGTCAACGATGAGCATCGCATAATCATCGTACACCTCAATGGCTAATTCGTCGCAAATGCCTTCCAAAGCAAGCTTAATGCCGCAAGCAATATTCGAATGACGCATAGATTCATTCATTGCCTTACTGCAAAGGTTATCTGCCTGACGATTTACCCATGGAAGTTTCTCGGCATCGTCGCCGGTCAACTTCAGCTCTTTGATATGATCATCGAGATAACTGTACGCCTGAGCCGTTGCCTTCTCAGACATGAAGCGCACAACCAGTTTCTCCTTATAGGAACCCATCTCTCCATGGAAGAGTTTCTTAACGTCTTTCTTTTTCATACTTTTTATCTCCTTATTTCTTTTTGATGATATCCAGTACCTTTTTTGCATCAACTGGATATCGCCTCGGCTTTTTCTTAAAAGCTTTCACAATACTCTTTCCAATACGATTTTGGAATTTCATATTTCGGTTTCACTCCTTTCATATGTATAATATATCATCTATACCACGAGTTCATTTCGGCAGCCTGATGTACCTTAGTCTTCAAACTCGTGTATTTCTGATCATGAGTGAGATAGAACATGTCGCTGATGACCTCGTATATACCTTGGATAGTTGCGTGTGCATATGAGACACATCCAGCAGCATTCGTTAAATAGAATTCACCGCTTCTGGCGTCATTCGGATCAAGACGGAAATAAAGCTTACCACCTTCAGTGATCCGAGCAAAGATATGGATATATTCATTTGGAAGAGTAGTTCGTATTACTGATCCATCATGAATATATCCAATGAAAGATTCTGCCATTTCTTTTGACAGCCATAATCCGGAATACTTCATTCTGCATCACCGCCAAGCACTTCCGATTTCGAGCCCTTGTTTTTGCACCGCACATACGAGGACACCCAAACAGTTCTGCCGTCTTTATAATGACGATAGTATCCATGAACGGTGTGACGATAGCGCATTTCACTATGCTTTTCACCAACGCGACTTATGTTAATATTTCTACGGATAGTAGCTTTATCCAATGCATCAATGATAATCGGGCTATTGTCGCTACGGCTAGAATGTGGTTTCGTTTCCTTATGAGTATTCTCCTTCACAGGCAACGAAGTAGTGCGGGATTCACGCTGAATAGGCTTGCCCCGGATCACAGTAAAGAGCATCGCAGCCAAGAAATCTTCAATCTCACGAACGATAATACCAAAAACTTCACCTTTAGGTATTCCAGCATCCTTATTGGGTATGACACTATTCCAGTAGATGTATGTATTTTTCTTTACAGCAAACCAGATATTACGAAAACTGGTATAGTTATAAAGAATGAAATGGATGACGGTTCTATCGCACCCAGCGGCAGCCGGAAGAACATCATCAAAGAGATACAAATCTAATGCAATCTCATGGTCCTCTTTATTGATGGAAAACTTTATGATGGATTCTTTATACGAGTATCTGAAAAGTCCGTACTCGATTTTGCTCTTTTCAGCGATATCATAAATCATACTGCCGAGGTGTATCTGTCTAGCTGGATAGTGCACAGCATCACTCAGCACATCAAGCATCGTGTCAAACCACGAATTGATATAATCCATGGTGATTTCATTTTTGATAATGATGCTCTTGAGCGAAACGAGGTCCTGTGATGCCAAAGGATATGCGCCACCGCCTAAATTGCGTCTTCTTGAAAGCATTGTCTCTTACAACTCCTATTCTTTTATTTTTCACGTATTTTCAGATAAGCCATGCATTTTTACAACCTTTCTTTTTATATTTATGGCTTTCCTATACCTTTATAATATATCATTATAAAATAAGACTAGGCAGCTTAATTTCATCCTGAAAACAGAATGGTAAGCAGCCTAGTCTATTACACATTAAACGAAAGGAGATACATCGTTATGGCGTTAACTCCGCAAAAACGAAAGAAGATGGAAGATCTTATCTATAAGACATTCAATGCTCTTGATAAGACCGGTGCAAATACAAAGCACTACAAATCCATCTTTGATACCATGACGGATGCTCAGTTTGATAAATTCTTCAAAGAATTTTTTGCAAACCCGAACGAGTATCTGATTCTGAATGTCTGTGACTATCAGATTGATCTGAAAGTTCCTGATATCGAAGATGCAGCAAAGGTACTTGGCGTTCCTCTGTTTGAGAGAATCGCATTCCCTCACTATACGATGGATAAGAATAATATCATCGTTTCCAAAGAAGCAGTGCCTGTTGGATACTGCCATGTGAAACGTACACAGCAAACGGTTGCAAAGAAGAACGGTCTGTCTACTACAGCAGATGCACGTTCTTCTCTTACTGGTCAGGTTAGTGGTGCTGATAAAAACGGCCGTGAATCTGACCTTGAAAACTCTATGCTTATCAGCATGAATATGAAGGATACGTTGAAAGAACTCAATGGTCCTCGTGCTGACGATATGGTTATGAAGCAGCAGATGTATACTGCAATCAACACAAAGGGCTATGTCTCTCTGGAAGATATGGAATCTTCTCCTGAGAATAAGACGACTCTGAATACAGTTGACGTATACCTGCTTGGTATGGGTCTTAAATCCGATCTGGTCACTCGTGGCTTGATGATCAATAAGACTCTGAAAGAGGAGGGTTAAGGATGCCTAGACCTGCTCGAAAAATCACAGAAGCAGAAAAGAAAGAACTTCTGGAATTAAAACCGGATGATCTTACTTTCACAAAACTCGTATATCTCTTTGGAGATACCACAGATGCTCAGAATGCTTTCAGTGGAGTTAAGCAGTCCAAATTCAATACCTGGGATGAGATGACACTGGAACCTTCTGAGTATTTCGTAAAAGAAAAGACGAAGACAACTGTCGGTAGATTCATCTTCAATAAATATCTGATTGAGCGCTTTGGATTCCAGAGTGTTCTTGGGTATGTAAATGAACCTGTTACTCAGGGTAAATATGAGTCTATCGAAAGTCAACTTGCAAAAGCTCTGATTGATGATAAGATCAGCATCAATGATTTCTATGACTATTACGATTACCGTGATACTCTTGGAATGCAGCTGAACTCTGTCATCACAACTTCTTTCAGTGAGAAGACAATTGCATGCCCTCCTGAGATTGCTAAGCGAAAAGAAGAACTTTTCAAGAAATATGATGAAAAGCTTAATGCTGGTGACATCGTTACTTCCGAGAAAATCGAGAAGGAACTCACCAGTGAAGCAAAGAAACTTCTTGCAGACGACCCCGGTATGGACCTTTATAATTCTGGCGCACGTGGTAACTTCGGTAACTATAAGAATATGATGCTTTATAAGGGTGCTACCATGAATAATATTACTGGCGAATATGAAATCGTCAGATCGTCTTTCATGGACGGCATCACAAAACAGGATATTCCTTCTTTCGGAACATCTGTCGTTTCTGGCGCATACCCGAAAGCAGTTGGTACTGCTGAATCTGGCTATCTTACAAAACAGCTTCTGGCAGCAATGCAGGGCGAAGTTCTTGATGAGCATGGCAGTGATTGTGGTACAAAAAAGACCATTTCCTACATTATGACTCCAAAAGATACTCGTGACTTTGAGTATCGGTACATCGTAGAAAATGGTAAATATGTCTGCTTGACTCCTGAGATTATCGGCAAGTATGTCGGTAAGCCGATCAAGCTGCGTAGCCCCATGTATTGCAAGGGGAAGCATATCTGCAATATCTGTGCAGGAGAACTGAACTACAAGCTGGATAACCTGAATATCGGTCTTGGCTGTCCTCAGATTTCCACAAAGCTTCTGAAAATGGGCATGAAGAAATTCCATACAGCTAACATCAAATCGAATCAGATTGATCCGGATACAATGCTCTTGTAATCATTCTCATTAGAAAGCGAGGTGAATATGTATGGATACACAACGGCTTCATGACTATGAGTTGACAGAGGACGAACGTCATGATATTATCTATGGACATCCGATGCATTACATCCAAGCACAAACATCGGCTGCCCATACCTACGGAAACGTGACGGCATTCGTTCAGAATTGGCTCATCAATCTTTTTCCGAAAGATTTCTTTAAGACAATTCATGTCAATAGTAAGATTGCTCACGCTCAAATGAGAAGTACTCCGAAAGAGTTCTTAAAAAAGCAACCTCCCATGTTTGTTATCCGTCCCCGTATTGACTGGGATGATGACAGTAGATTCCTTCGTGGAACTCCTCTTGTTGAGCGTCAAGGCGACCTCTATATGATGCGAGGCGGTACGAATTTACAAGATTTCATCTGGGATCGAAATTCTCGTACTGCAATTAAGTATCAGATGAATCGTAGCGTATTGAATTTTGACGTCATCTTGATATTCAATACTATGATTCAGCAGATCAACTGGGCAAACTACTTCAAGAACTCAGTGAGATATGAAATCCCTTTCAATCTCCAGACATGTCTTGAAAGTTATATTCCGCCTGATCTTCTTGCAAAGTATTCTGAACTTATCAAAGTTCCGATGCGAGATGAGGATGGAAGTACAGCAAAGTTTTTGAAGCATCTGAATTCTACATCCGTTACTCCTATCACTTACAAGTTGGAAGGAGCAACTGGACATGAAGAATTCTATCGGTACTATCCAGTCAATATCGACACAATCATCACAAACTTCAATGTTGATGAAGGCGATAAGGTAAACCAAGTTGGTGATACCTATAAGATCAATTTCAGTATGCGCTGTGAATTTTATTCGACTGGTTTCTACTATATCTTTAGTGATGATATCAAAGAAAATAGTATCGTTACTTGCGATGACAGTGGAGATACGATCGTTCCGATTTTCACAGACGTACTGACAGAAGATGATGTGAATCTTCCTCTTGGGTGGACTCTTTACGCATCCCCGTCTTGCAGACTGGAACAGATGGATGATGAAGTTGACCTTAGCACTCTCTTCAATGATAGTCTGAAGAAAGTCCTCAACTTCCACTTTGAACGAGGAATTCCGACAACGGATTTCTTCAAGATGAAAGTTCGGAAACAGGGTCGCTTGATGACTCCTGATAAGGATTACTCATTCGACTTTAATACTCTCACTCTGAAATTTCATCATCAAAGCACGTACTACACGTACAAAATCATCATTCAAATTAATGTGGATTATATCAATAATCTCATCAAGGAAATCTATCATCTGTCATAACGACAGTAGAAGACGCTATTATGTAACCTTTTCAATTACATAATAGCGTCTTCTTTGTATATATAAACCGCCCAATATCTCTTCCACCTTCCATCCGTGAGATATCGGCAACGGAGTACAGGATGGACTTTATATAGCTTTTGACCATAAGGTCAAGAAGGAAGAATGCTCATATCCGCCGGAAGTTCATATACACGAAAATTGTTATGATACATCACCAGAGCGCAAACGTTTTCCACTATATTCTTTAGGAGGTACAATGAAGATGAAAAGTCCCGTTTTCATATCAAAGATATTTCTGACGTAACCACATTACTCGTTCCAAAGAAAAATCTATAGCTATTAAATCCATACTGATTAAGAACATCTTCGTAGTTCAATCCAGTTAAGGAGTTACTAACATGTTATTCATCTAAAAACCATCCAATATGAAACCACTACAGAAAAAGGTGAAAATATGAAAATCTTGTATCTGAAACTTACGAATTTCATCAATATCGTAACTGCATTCAATACGGAAACGATTGAGATTGATTTCAGTAAGTCTAATAATAACGTCGTATTGCTTACTGGGCCAAATGGATCCGGTAAAACTAGCATTTTAAGTTGCTTACACCCATTTCCTACAAATGGTAACATGGATGTACGCAGCGATAACCCGATTATCGTTCCAAGAGAAAATGGATATAAAGAAATCCATATCTCTGATGGTGATGATTTATACGTCATACAGCATTTCTATACCAGAAATGGTGATAAGCATATTATCAAAAGCTATATCCAGAAAAATGGTGTAGAATTGAATGAAAACGGAAATGTCACTTCTTTTAAAGAAATTGTGGAAAAGGAACTTGGACTTGAGCAAGATTACATGAAGCTTACTCGTCTTGGTAGCAACGTCACAAATTTCATTGATATGAAGAGACAGGAACGAAAGAACTTCACTGGTAAAATCATCAGTGAAGCTGACATCTATCTTTCTTACCATAAGAAAATTATGGCAGATAAGAATAAAGTCAATATCCAAATCAATCATACTTCAGACCTAATTCGTCGTCTTCAAGTGGATGATTTGGGAGAACTTAAGAAGGCTCAAAAAAGTCTGCAGCATCAAATTGAGGATCTCACAGCAAAGATTGAGAAAGCGAATAGCGAACTCTCCGTTCTCCAATATCAGCTCAATGACTGTGGAGATATCCCAGCAATGAGAGACCGGATTCAAGAGAAAGAAAAAGAACTAAAGCATATTCAGAAGGCACTAGCCAGAGCATCTGAAATCAAGATTAGCATTAGCACTCTGAAGTCTATGATTGAAGAAGCTAAGATTGCTATTCTGAAAGCAAAATCTTCTCTTGACACAAACGTCATCACTCGCACTGGAATTCTAAATCAACTGGATTCTATTGCAAATGAAATTGATTCCATCAGACGCGAAATCTCTCGTATTGAGGATGACCAAAACGTCAAAGACATGGAAGCAAATATTGAGCTTCTTAGAGAAACGATTCGGAGAAGAGCAAAAGAAAGTGGAATCTCCGGATATGTTCGTCCATGCTCTAAAGCAGAAATGGAAGATCTTATCAAGATGCTCGATAAATGTATGGATATCCTGCTGTCAACGTATGAACTTGGTAAGGGACCGATTCAGAAAGCTGTATCCTTCTTCCACACAAAAACAGATATCGAGAAATATACCAGAGAGAATAGAGAGAAGATTAAGCGGAATAAAATGCAATCTCTCTGTGAGCAAGTCTATGCTGAAATTAGCAAAGACATTGGTCTTTTGGGGCCTGACTGTAAGAATCCATCTGGATGCAGAGTCTATGACTTCTATCAGAGAATCTATGAGTATGCAACACAGGCTCCAGACAAAGTCATTGAAGATGAGACGTTCTTGGCTTATACCAAGATGGCCTATAATAACATCCAGACCGTTCTCAAATATCTGAGGGATTATCATGATATCTTTGATAAAATGCCCGAGTGCATCAAAGACCAATTCCTGATGAGTACAGTCCTCACCCATATCTGTAATATGGAATGGATTTATGATAAGGATATTATCTTCCATGAACTTGGTCTCATCACAGATGATGAACTTCAGGATGCTGATCTCGAAGAACTTAGTCGTCAAAAAGCTATGCTTGCTCAATATAAGAAAGCAAATAGTAATATTGAGTATTTCCAGAATAAACTGGAAGAGCTCATCAATTCTCGTACAACTCTTATGGGACAGCTTGATGAAGTCAAAGAAACGATCAATTCTCTCAATAGAGAGATTGAAGAAAAAGAAGCATCCGTGTCTGACTATGAAGATATGGTGGTTGCAATGGAGCATGAAGATGAAGTTGAGACAGAGTTTAATGATCTCAAATCAAAGCTTACCCTTGCATCTCAGTTATCTCTTCAGATCAGAGAGAAAACTTCGATTCTCAATGATCTCCAGTTCCGTAAGAATAAGATGAGTAAAACTCATCAAGACAATGAATTCCGTATCGAGAATTATAAGAGGTATAAAAAAGATCTTGATGAACTCAGTTCCAAGTTTACTGATCTTGAATATCTTGCTCGTGCTCTTTCTAGTCGAGAAGGGATTCCCCTTATCTTCATCCAAGCATATTTAAAAGACATCAAAGATATTGCAAATCAACTCCTTGATGTCGTGTATGATGGAGATCTTCATCTGGAAGATTTTGAAATCACCGCTGATGAATTTGGAATTCCCTATAGTACTAAAGGAACTACTGTAAAAGATGTGATCTATGCTTCTCAGGGTGAACGAAGCTTTATTTCTCTAGCACTTTCGTTTGCACTCACTTACAAATCCATCTCAAAGTATAATATTATGCTTCTGGATGAGATTGATGCTACTCTCGATATATCCAATCGTGAGAAGTTTCTACATGTCTTGGAAATGCAAATTGATATGATCCACGCTGAGCAGGTATTCGTTATCTCTCACAACGACATGTTTAATGCATATCCTGTTGACATCGTAGATACTCGAAACCGAACTTCTTCTAACGCAGAACTCGCATCTTATATCCCTATCGAAAAAAGCTAAAATTAGGTAGCTACTCTGTAAACCAATATAGAGTAGCTACCTTTTAATCATAAATCATCATCTATACCAAAAACCATAAATCGAACAAAGTAAAATGCATAGCAGATATAATAGACCATATCTTCAAAAAGAATTCGAATCACATCCGCATCTCCTTTCATTATAAGGATAGTTAACGGGAGCTAGTCAGGTAATCCAAACTAGCTCCCGTTAACCGTAGTCGATATAGATAATATCAAACTGTAAATACGAACGAGCAACCTACTACCATTGGCACCGATAGTAACGAAATTCCTCATCCGGATTACTATAAGGTTTATCCCGTATTTACAAAAAAAGAAGAGTACCAAGATTTCTCAAGGTACTCTTCTTTTAATTACAGGTCGTTGTTCTCAATGCGCTTCTTCATACGATCAAGCTTGATCGCACGCAGTTTCTTGATCTCGCTATCTTTAATCCCATATGCATTCTTCAGCATTTCTACGGCACTTGCCATCATGTTGATGCACGGGATAACCTTAACCTCTCTAAATTCATCCAAATCTATATGATCTGCATGACGGAGGTATTTGGAAAGGATCATATGGGACTGGCACAGAAGGGAATGCGCTTTCAAGTTTGCTCTCTTCTTCTTGCACTTCTCAGGCTTTGCCAGCTCCTTCGATCTTACATCAAAAATAACCTGGAGAATATCACAGCAGCATGCTACGTCAGCAATCTCTTCAACGGTGTGGATATAGCACCCAGCACCATCAATATTATCGCCGATGACTTCCAGTAGTTCTGTAATTTCTTCCATGCAAATGATAATGTACTTTGTCTCGCCCATCATATCGAGAGCAGTACGAATTGCTTTATTCGAATCGCTCTTCTTGAAGACAAGACTTTTATCTTTCATCCCAGCCTTGATCAGGCTATGATTCATTGGTATCACATCCTTTTAACTTAGGTCCGGAATTGTATCCGGAGATTTGACAATCGGAGTTGCTTTCGTTGTATCAGGACTTTGCACTTCGGAATAGTTGACTTGAGGAACTTCGACATCCTCTTTTGAATACACTTTATTCATCATAATCAGATCCATTGCATATGCCATCATATCCATATTTTCCAATAGATCATAAAAATTCTGAAGTTCAGTGTATGTGAAAGTGCAATAGTTATCAATCGTATTGATCATAAAAACTGCGCCTTCTACACCAGAAGAAGTATCACCCGTATTCTTATAGACAACCACTGGTGCCATTCGAATTGCACCATTATTCGTCAGCAATTCCTGAGCAGCTTTCTTCGACTCATCTTTATTTACGTGAAGACAGCCATTCTCATCTACCATGAAAAGATCTTCCAGTTCGGTAAAGCACTTTATCAGCTTCTTCAGCTTTCTACAAAGTGCATACTTATACATGGTATTCAGATTGATCTGAAGGTTTCCATTCCAATCTTCTGATTTGTCCTTCCCAGCAGAAATATCCAAAGTAACATAAGGATGTGGAGTTACCCGAAGATACTCCACTCCTTTGTAGTTACTTTTGTCGACGACTTTCGTAAACTTAGATGTCTTCGGATCATTCTCGTCATCCACGATCACTGTAAGTTTCACGCGCATGATTCGAGTGACTCTACCAAAATCTAGTACGAGTTTAGTCATCCTTGGCGGCCTCTTCCGTATCCTCTACGTCATATCGACGCTTCGTTGTATCCTGTGCAATACGGTCAATATCGTCTCGAATGATAGACTCATAATTTTTCTGGACATACCGGATTTTCTCCGTGAGAGCATGAGAAATCGTTCCCATAGTCTTCGGATCACTGTAATAGTCTACAATGTCATCCAATAACTTCAGGATCACAGAATCCTCTTGCTGCACATGTCCAGTCGGACTAATTTTTCTCATCATAACCTCCTATTTAGGATTCATCTTCGGTTGTCTCAGAGACAGTCTCTGGAGCTTCTTCCTGAGTTTCCTTCTCATCCGAATCAGAACCAGATGTCATGTCTTCCTTTTCAACAACAACTTCATACTTTTCACGAGAAGTACCATTAATCTTGATAGCATTCTCGTTAAAGTCTGCCAACTTATTCAGAAGAGCATAATACTCCTCCTTAGTAGCACAGTTGATTTTGATATACTCAAAGTTCTCTTCCGTGAGAACACGTTCCAAATCCTTCGCATAATCAAACCGGAACGCATCCGTCTCATTCTCATCATTGAAATAGAAACCTTTGATTTTACCAAACGGACTCAAGACACCAGAAGTACCAGGATCAGAGTTACCACAAACCAGAAGGTCGATATTACCAAGGAAGCTCGGATGAGAGCCGCGATAGCGAATGGAGATGTTGTTGGAGTTCTTTCCGCCCATGGAGTGAGGTCCTTTGATAGTATACTTGAACTTCGAGAAAAAGTCCATATCATTCATATTATCATTGAACCGGAGAATGCCAGAAGAGTGCATCTTCTGGATCAAAATCTCACCAGTGAAGCGGAACATGTTTGTGAAGTTATCCATGGTTGCCTTGTTGCCAAGAGTAATCACAGAATTGAGTCGAGAAGAGAAGTCCAGAGTCAAAAGCGATGCAATATACTCATTGCAACGAAGACGTTTATTCTCAAGACTCATGTTATCCTTCATACGGAGAGTGCCGAAATTCTGCATCATCCAACGAAGGATTGCATAGATGTCATTCTTCTCGTAATCGTTGAGCTTCAGAATCTTACGAGTGGTAACATCCATAAGACGGTTAAAGAACACCAGAATGTCTTCGCCCTTCTCAACGGTGTTGTTATTGGAGAGTGCCTTGATCCAAACCGTACGGTCATGGAAATCCTCCATCGTAGTTCTGGAGTTGGAAATCGTCAGAAGACCACCAACCACAGACTGGATATAAGGATACTTAAGGAACATCTCCTTATTTGCCTCGATAAAGCAATGACTGGAAATCTGAAAATACAGATTCTTCTCGAAATCAGCATTATCGAGGTTCTTTGCCAGACGGATGACGTTATCGACTTCCAGATAGCACATTGCCCAATCCCAGCCATTCGCAAGATAGAACAGCATGATGGGAATTTCCTTACGGAAGACGAAGACGTTATAAACGGGAATGTTATACTGCATTCCGTTTACATCCTTACCGGTGTTTTCACTTCGAACGATTTCATCCGTCTTAATGCCATTACGCTTCACGCAGATAGGCATCAGAGACTTCAGAGTGACAGCATTATTCGAAGTATAGGTAGATTTATCAACTAGCTGATAAATCATATAATAGCGCTTGCCACGGATGTAGAAGAACCCGTCCTCATCCTGAATGGGAATCAGCATCTGCTTCTTGATGATCTTCTTATGGATCTTCGGTTCATCCGGGTTCCGGCTATCATTTTCCTTGACAGTAATCTCAACGTATACTGTCAGGCAACCACAACGATCATCGTTGATGAACTTGTAGTTGTAGCGATCCTTCTTGCGTTTCTTCTTCTCACGCTTGAAGATGTGGTTATTGATGTCGATTGTCGCTTCGTTGTCATTCCACTCGAAGCTCAAAATCTTGATGTTCTTGACGATCTCCAAAGAACGCCAAACATCCTTGATATACTCGACCAGAGGAAGATCAGCTTCTTTTGTCATCAGAGGCCGATTAAGTTCTTTCTCAAAGTCGGACACATATTCTCCAATATATTTGAGCATTTTGTAGCTTCCTCCTGAAAAAATAATGGGCTGATATGATTTCTTTCGAAGTATCATATCAGCCCACCGTTTTACCGTTGTGGTACTTTATTGAGGTTTAATCCTCATCCTTTACGCCAGTTGCCTTAGCATCGTTCTTGAACTTCAGCTTCAGGCTGATGGACGGAGTATAGTAGATCTCTTCATTGGACTCATCATCAACCTGGCAGCCGATGGTATACAGGCCAGCAACGTTGATGTTGTAGTCCGACACGTTCTCTTCACGACGACGCAGACGCACATAGTTCACGATACATGCGTGAATGATGCAGAATAGCGGCAGGATGAACTCATGGCTCTCCAGCTTGATGTTGATGATATCACCCATCTTGATCTTTGCCTTACCAGCGACATCCTTCAGAACATCCTGCTGCTCCTTGATGTTATTTGCATTCCACTGGACGCACAGAGAGATGGTATCATCGTTGTCGTCATCAATGGAGTTATCGGACTGAGTGGCCTCCATGTGCTGCATGTAAACCATGAAGTTACCGGCCTTCTCGTCCTCCTGATTATCGGTCGTATCATAACCGATGAGGAAGCGATTCGCTACGTTCAGATCATAGTGGTCGTAGTTTGCTTCCTTGGATGCCACCACATCAGTGATAGCATCAAAGATCGTGGCATAGATTGCCACAGTGGTCTTCGGGTCAGAGATGCCCAGAGACAGAGAGTCGTGGATCAGGTGATTTGCAAGCTCACCAATATCCAGAAGCTCCTTCTTATTGTCGACGACGCATTCGTCGAACCACGCCTGAGATTTCGTTGCCATAGTTGGTACTTCCTTTCAAAATTTCTCATAGGGTTTACGTTCGTTCTCATGATAAAACGAGCTTACTACAAAGTGTATGTCAAAATGAATTTCTAACACACAGATTGCAGTAAGCTCATCTTCATCACCTATATATAATATATAAGTGAAATCATGGTTTGTTTTTAAGCCTGATCGTCAGCAGGCTTATCAGGCAGAACGCTGGGATCGGTGTAAGAAGCACGCTTCAGGAAATACTGGATGACATACTTCTGGCTCTTCTCCAGAGCGTTCTTGGACAGGGAAGAGAAAATGACAGTGTGAGAATGGTTGTTCACGAAGATCACGGCCACGCGAGTATAGTCATCAGCAGCCTGACCAGTCTTCGGATTACGAACCTTCATGTTGCTCTCCACGATGTAGAGAGAAGCAGACAGCTCCTTATCCGGCTGAGACTTGGGAGTCATGGTGATGGTGATAGAGGCATGAGACGTCTGATCGTTCACGTTGGAAGGCTTCACACGGATGGAAAAGTTATTCTGAATCGCTTCATTGTCCTTCCATGCCTCATTTTTATAGAAACTTGCGAGACCAGCAATATCGGTTTTCATTTTACGTGTACCTCTTTCTATAGTTATTGAAAAGGCCCCAGCGAACAGGACTACACTAGGGTTATTAATAACTAATTGTATCACGTAATAAGAACCAAATTAGAACTTGTCTAGGTCAAACTCTTTCTCATACATCGCTTCTTCTGACATCGTCTTTCCACATTTCTGACAGACGTAAATGATATATCCACCACCAACGTGCTTCGGAAACCATTCATGATTACAGAAATGCTGAATGAATGCTTTCCTAAAAGCTTTCTTAGAAAACTTCTTCATACTGAAAATAGACCTCCTGTAAACAGTCATATTAAATGACCTGCATTCTTCTTCGAGTAGGGAAAGTTTGACGATGGATTGATTTCGTTCTATCCATCGTCAAACTTTTGTTACACCTTACTCAATGCTTGAAATATACCGTGTGAAAGTTTCGATCGCCTTGTCAATCGGAATCACGTAAGCTCCGTATTTCTTAGCTTTCTCAACCTTATCAGAAGTTGTATCCAGAGACGGTACCACAAGGAATGTGGTTGCTTTCGTCAAGGTTGCATCAACCCTGCCATCATGCTCAAGGATCCATTTCTCCAAATTCTTATCTCGGATCATAGTAAAGCAGACTGCAAACTTGCACCGATCTTCACTACCCTTCGTTGATTTGATATTCAGATATTTCTCCAGTTTCTCAATGAGCTTGATATTGGCATTGACGCCCGTGATGATTTTCTCAGCTGTCTTTGCCTGAATAGAAGGAATCGAGATTAGAGAATGAGGAAGATTATTATCACAAACGTCCAAGAGCTCATCGAGAGTCATGACATTCATGATCTTCGAGAAAGTCTTCTTAGATACTCCCTCGATACCAAGAGACCCAAGGAAGATATAATCTTCGACGGTAGACTTTTCCTCGATTGCGTCAATCCAAGAATTCACAAGCTTTGGACCAAAACCATCAATCCCGATAATCTCCTTCTTACGTTTCTCAAGCTTATACAGATCAACGACATTCTTCACAATACCTTCATGATAGAGTCTGGAGATAACGCCGTAAGAAAGACCATCAATACTCATCTTATTGAGATAATTAATGATCTTACCAATCCGCCTACATGCACAGTTCGGATTGACACAGGATGCAACGTCTCCACTGTCACTGAATTCCAGAATCTCTCCACATTCCGGGCAGGTTGCAGGAAGGACGAACTGCTTCCCATCATAATTATGAGAGCAGTCTTTATCGAAAGCAAGATATGGAATGATGTCATAAAGGATTTTAACCTTGTCACCTTCATGAAGCTTCAAAGAACGGAATCGACCAACAGAGCCAAGAGAAACTTTCTCAATGGTATTTCCTTTCAGTTTAACCGGCTTCACCTTTGCAACTGGAGCCAGTCTTCCAAAAGAACCCATATTGAAAGAGACATCTTCCAGAATCGTCATAGCAGATTCTTCCGTGAATTTGTAAGCAACCTCGAAGTTATTCTTATCATTCTCACGACCAAGAATCTTCTGAATCTCTGGATTGATGATATAGATAACCGCACCATCACAACGAAGCTCATCGTGAATATAACGATGAGAATATGCGAAATTTCTGATTGCTTCACGGTCTTTCAAACGACAACGAAGATACGGATACAAATTGAACGCTTCCTGTGCAAGTTCCTGATTACCATCCAGATCTCCGACACGAAGAGGAACGACATGAAGATACTGTGCCTTATACGGGTCATATTCTTCACTATTCAGAATGCCAGATACGATGGATCGTGTATTCTTGTAATCCGTATGATACGTCTCATTGAACTTTGCAAGGTCGGATTCATACATCATGACCTCTGTCTTCAAACCATAAGCACCATTAATCTCATGATACTTACGGATAGGAAGACCTTGAAAATGACGTGTGATATCCTGAGCCTCGTTACGCTCAGTGAATCCACGAGTAAGAACTCTGCCAATCGTTCCATCAGCATTCATCTCAAAGATACCAGAGACTCCATCAAACTTCGGGAAAACATAAATCTCTTCATCATTGAGATACATCTGCTTCCCGGTTGCCTGATAGATCTTATTCTCCATGGTCTGAATCCATTCATCCAGATAATGGCGAGACGGATTTGTGCGCTTTTCATCTGTGGAAAGATAGTAGGTCTTCGTCAGAGTACCGCGAAGAGACGGATACTTATGATGCGCAATATTATTTGCGTTCGGAAGAATCGGTACCGTGATGATATCGTCTCCACCGTTACGAAGCATCGCTTCATACAGCGCATCATATTCCGAATCGGTAAGTCCAGTATCCATTCCAGAATCGTTATAGATGAACTGCGCCACGTTGATAATACCCTGAATATTTTGAAGTTCCTCAGGGTAGAAAGGAACCATCTGATCAATGGACTTCTTATAGACCAGAGAATTGATAAGCTTATGAACTTCAGGAGATTGCATGAATCGAGACGCTTCAGCAACAGAAGTTTCGCCATCAATCATTCTCTGGTAAAGGTCATTGAAATTGACGTTTAATGCCATTTGATTATTACCTCCTTGATATTTCGTCTAGTATATAATATATAAATTAAAGTACCAGACTACTTGAGAATTGATAGTCTGGTACTTTAATTCACTTAATAACTTCTTCAGCAATCAGAATCTCATTGATCTTCTTTCTTACCGTACCCGGATTAAATACGAGGAAAGGCTTCATGCAATCGAAGTTCAGAATGGAATACATATGATTGAGCTCAAGAAGTCCTGCCCAAAGTTCTGTTGTCCCATATAAGTCGAGAGAAAGCTTCTTCGGCTTATACTGATAAATACGGACTTCATCATCAGGGAGCTTCACACTCACAGCATCCTCATTCATAAGGTCAATATATTCACGAATGATTGACTTATATGGAACTTGAATTGTATCTGTACCATTTTCACGAATACAGAAAGTCGTATGCAGATTTCGATAACTAATCTCTTCATGATCAATTGATCGAATAAGATCACTGATAGTTGCATAATACTGATCTGCCATAACTCACCATCCTCTCTGATTCAGGAGCTGCTCAACGTTTGTCACAACGTATTCTGCATCTCCCATATTATTCAGGCCGTTTCTAGCAGCCTTAATAGAAGTAAGATCAGAAATAACCTTCGGAAGATTACCAGCAGAGTCAATATTCACGCCAGTCAAACTCATGATGACAGTCTGAGCAACTGTGAGAATTTGAGCAAGCTTTAGCTGGTTATCTTCAAGGTCATACATTCGTTGCATAGGAGAATCACTCTTAGGAGATTTCTCAGGTTTTCTGAAACGAATTAGCTTGACATTGGTTCCATCATAATAATGAGCAACCAGCCAAGCAACTCCGTTGTCGTCTGGAGGAATCAGATAGCATTCTCCGGTAGGCTTCTCGCCTTGTGATGTCATATACATGGGATATCCTCCTAATTACTTTGTGGTTGCGTACGGATACTGAATATTTCCATTGATAAAATCGACAGTGAACTTCTTGCCCTTTACGACATTACCATCCTTATCAATTTTATCAATCCAAGTATTACTATCCTGAAGCTCTACTGTGAATGCCTTACCAAATTTAATACTCTTATTAAAATTGATCTTGCATTCTTTACCATTTGCAAAAAGCTTATTACCAGTAATATTTGCAGTTCCCGTAGCAGTGAGAGCACCCATAATACGAGGGACAACAAGGCTAATACGTTCCTGACGACGCTTCGGTTTAAAGTCCTCAGGAACGTATCCATACTCTTGATTATCTATAGAATAGATCATATCAAATCCAGTAATCGACATATTAGTTTCCCTCCTTAGTCAATGTGCTTAAAATTCTGTTTTCATAGTGGGTTCAGATAGAGGTAAAAACAGAAATCATAAGCTAAAAAGAAGAGCAAGGAGGAGAATATCCCTATGGGAATTGAATTAAATAGAGATCAAGCACAAGCTCTTTTTCTAATACAGAACTGGTGGGAAAGACATGATGAGCAAGTATTTGAGTTATCTGGAGTGAGTGGAGCTGGAAAAACTTTTCTGGTGAACTTCTTCATAGACTCCATTGGACTCGATATCAGCGACTGTGCATTCACTGCTTTTATGGGAAAAGCAGCAATGGTCATGGCTCGAAACGGCTTACCCGCTCAAACTATTCATAGCTTAATCTACGACTATGTGAAAGTTCCAATTCTTGATGACGAAGGTCATTATCAATTCGATGATAAGAATAAAGTCATTCAGAAGTGGATTTTCCGTAAGAAAGAAACGCTTCAAAAAGATTACAAGCTCATTGTTGTCGATGAAGCATCTATGGTATCTGCTGAGATTGCACAAGACCTTCTCAGTTATAATATCCCAGTTATTGCTATGGGTGACTTGAATCAGTTGCCTCCTGTTATTGGAGGTGCGTTCTTCCTTACAGAGCCGAATTATCATCTTACTCAAATCATGCGACAAGAAGAGGGAAATCCAATTATCTACCTATCTCAATGCGTTCTAAATAATAGACCATTGGAACCTGGTACATATGGAGATTCCATCGTATTTGGCCATGATACAAAAGTGACGAGAGAACTTCTTAAGAAACATGATATCACTCTTACGTATTCTAATAAAATGCGTGGACTGATCAATAACTTCTATCGAAAAGAGTTCTATCGGAAAAAGCAAGAAGACAATCCGGTTCTTGGAGAGCGAGTCATCTGTAGAAAAAATAACTGGAAACGAACGATTGATCACATCCTTTTCTTGACGAATGGAACTGCTGGAGAAATCACATATATTGACGATCAAAATAGGAATAGTCAATATCTGACAATTGATTTCCACCCAGATTTCCTACCTCCAGAAAAGCAATTCAGAAATCTAAAAGTTGACTTACCTGCGATGAAGGCTGACCCGGGAACCCAGAATGATGGGATGGATAAATATAATCAGCTCAATAAATTTGAGTATGCTTATGCTATCACAACTCATCTTTCTCAGGGTAGTCAGTATGGTCGTGTGCTGCTTGTCAACGAAAGCAGATTCCAGAATTTCCCCGACAATCTATATAAAAAACTTCAATACACAGCAATTACACGAGCAATAGATAAAATCACTATTATTCTTTAAGATCATTTATCAGGAGACGTTATCTATGACAAACCTAGTCTGGATAGCGTCTCCTGTTTTTGCATACTCATTTTAACAGCTCAGTAAGACCTGAGAGAAAAGGAGTGCTCAATTATGGGTAAGAATATTTTACTGGAAGCATTGCGTAGTAATGCTAAAATCGGAAACATGTTTACTACCAATTCCACATTCACTGCATATCGGACAGGTTTCCCTGCTCTCGATTATTCAATGGGTTTCAACGTAAATGTATTTGACGCTGATGGAAACGTGAAAGAAGTATATCCTTCTATCGGCGTGACCTGTGGTTCTATCGTTACGATTATCGGTAAGACCCACGTTGGTAAAACTACTTTTGCTACTCAGATTGGATCTAGTATCGTCCGTCCTTTCGACAATGGATTTGTTATCCATTTCGACCTTGAGGGTGGTACGAATATGACTCGTATTTCTGCCTTAAGCAGATTTACTCCGGAAGAACTTCGTAATGGTAAATACATCGTTCGCCAGCTCGGTGTATCCATTGAAGAGATCAAGAAGACAATCGCTGAGCTGTACCGTACGAAAACTGCAAATCCTGATCAGTTTAAGTATGATACTGGAGAAGTTGATGAATTTGGTGATAAGGTCTACGTCTACGTACCAACCGTCATCATTATCGACTCTGTCGCATCAATGTCTTCTTTCATCAATGAGAACACGAAAGACGGTCAGGCTGAGATGGATTCGATTTCTTCGCAGACTGATAGTTCTCGTTTCGCTGGACTGATGACTCGCTTCCTGAAAGAAATCATGCAGATGCTGAAAGCCGCCAATATTATCCTTATCATGATTAACCACATCAAAGATAAGATTAGCATGGGTGTTCCTCAGCCTGCTGAGATGCGTGGTCTGAAGCAGAATGAGACTCTTCCTGCTGGTAAGGCGCTTCAGTATTACACCAATACCATGATTCGTCTTACCTCTATTGGTAGCGAAAAGTATGAAGTTGCAACCAATGGATTTGACGGATTTGGCGTATCGGCATATTTCGTCAAGAACCGCAGTAATACCGATGGCGTCTCTGTACCTCTTGTCTTTGACAAAGTGCATGGATATGATTCCATTCGTTCGTCTATCAACTATGCGAAAGAAATTGGTATGCTTGGTGGTAACATCAATGGCTATTACTTTGGCGACCGGAAGGATCTGAAGTTCCCTGGACGAAATGTGCATGAAGCATTTACAGAGAATAAGGAACTTTATCGAGTCATGTACGATACTATTATTCCTGCTCTGAAAGCAAAACTTTCTACGGTATCTCCTTCTGAGATTATCGTTGATAAGGAAGAATTAGACTACTAATATTTTTCTACTGACAAAATTACAAAAAAGAAAGAGTGAAAGTTTACCGCTCCCACTCTTTCTTTTAGTCGATTAGACTACCAATGAACTCTGGCTCATTCCAGGAATTGTTGAGACGTATTTCCCAAAAATGCCATTGTTCTTAAAGGTTGTCTTACGACTATTGCTCATGAAGTCAATCTCGTCTTGTGAGACAGGAATGACTTTACAAGCGCCACAAGATGACAACAACTTTCGACTCAGAACGTGAAAGTTGTTGTCATCTGCGTAGCACGTAGTGTCCATATGTATACCTCCTTTCTTATTGATTACCTTTATAATATATAATCAAAGAAAGGAGGTATCCGCATTATAAGATCAGAGTCATGTATCCAGTAAAACGCTCATAGATAAAAGTCTTCTGGTGCTTATTCCGAGCACAGAGATTAAAGACTTCTGTATCATCACAGTTTGATACAGTAAGATCGGAAATATGCTGATAGTCTCGAATCAATTCATATCGGAAAAGAGTATTGATGCAAGTATCCATGTCAGGCCATTTGAAATTTGTAATCCAACGAAGCTCAGAATCTGACTTCATGTCATGCTCTTCAATACACACCTTTCGGTCATCAACGATCTGAGTAATTCGTGCAAACTTTCCATTCACGTATTCCACAAACGGATACGTGTAATCTGGAATCGGATTCCCAAGAAGCTTATAAGATAAAACTGATGGATCTTCCAGATTCTTTCGTTTGCAAATAGTCGGAGTAATATAATTCCCTCCATTCGGATTTGACAGGGAAATATATCTGCCACCATGAATTATGAATTCATACATTGATTTTGTCAACGGAACCTGATAAAGAGAATTTGATATTGTGGTAAAAGTAGAATCTGCTACAAAAGAATCCGACGGGTCAATTCCTCTGAAAGGATTATATCCTTTATATGGCTCAGCCGATTCTACTTCTCCATTCACAGTTGTCTTTACAAGATATGCAGTATCCATATCCATAAACAAAAAAATCGGTGTTGCTCCAGAAATGGTACCGAGATAAACTCCTTTGATCGGATTCCCTTTACTTCTAGAAATCTTATTTGCTCCCTTTGGAATAATCCGGCCCATAAAATCCGATACTTCATATCGAACACCGGATTTCTTTAAATCTTCAATTCCAGTCAAAGGACTAAGGAATTGAAGAGCTGAAGTAGCATACGATTCCATTGGGCCAGCTGCAAGCTGGTACACGTGTCTTGGTTTCATTCAAGTTCTCCCTCCGAATTTATTGTCGCATTATATACGATATCTTTTCCGGCATTATCATAAAGCATGAGTGTAAGTCTTCCTTCCAAGTTCTTTTTGAATGCCATATATGCCGACTCGAAGTCGACTTTTTCATAATCAGAATACTTTTTGATCTCTTTTCGAATCCAAGAAAATTCCCACTGCTCAAATTTATCTTCAAAGATTTTCTCTGAATAATTATTCAGATCCTTAAATCGAATCTTTAATGAAGTCTCATTGGGCTGATACGGGAATTGCTTTCTCCGTTCTCTGTGGTAGAAAATCTCGATATAAAACCGATCCAATATCACACCGCCATGCGCATCTAACTTAAAGAGGGTTTTTGTATTGATGTATTTGTCAATCGTGCTATTCTCACAGACGTGCGGAACTCTACCATCTGTAATTGTCATTTCTATGATCCTCCTTAGTTTTGTAATTATATTTAAGGTAATCAATGTAATTACAAAAAAAGAAGGATACCTAACTGGTTGTTAGGTCCTTCTTCTGAGAAGTTATGCTTCCTTCTTCATGAAGGAGTCATACTTCTCCTTGGCCACATTGATGAGCCCCTTGTCCGTAATGTACTCGGGGATGTCCTTCAGGATGAGGCGCATCCACCCGTACATGAACACGGTTGACACGATGACTGTTGCAATGGTGGTCGACATGCTTGCATTATTAGCGTTCTTCATAATAGTTTCTCCTTTACGCTATTCGATTTCTTTTACTCTTCAACCTTGTGGTCACCGAACATCGGGAAGGTGACATCCTTCTCATGCTTGGTGGTTGCGGGGTCTTCACCGTAAGGGCAGCACTTCGGCTGACCATCGACGGTGTAGATCCTGTCTACCTGCTCATCACTGACAGAGTTACCAATGATGATTCTGGGCAGCGTACCAGGCTTAGCATCGAGGCAGGCCTTGGTGATCACGCCGCCAGTGAGCTCACCGTGGTTCATCGCCATGGTGTCTCCGCTAACGTAGTAGTCAGTGTACCCGGTGTTCTCGAGGGTGGCCTTGCGCATAGCCATCTCTCGTTCCATGGTCTGGACAGTCACCGAGTTCTTCTCGTCGAGCGCCTTCTTCGCATCACCCTTGATCTTATTAACAATCACGGGCGTCACGTCGATAGCGAAATCGACCGCAGCTACCGTCAGGTAGACTGCCACGCCACCAGCAAGTGCCTTAGCGAACATCTTGCTGTCATAACGGGAATCGTTCTTGCGAGTGATTCCACGTTCTGTAGCGCACTTATCGCAATATGCGATGTAGTTCTTGGCGTTCTTGCGGATGTTCTTGACGGCGGACTTAACAAATTTGCTAGACATAATGAAACTCCTTCCGACCCTCTTAATCCTGAGGATCATACAAAACAAATTTGACAGAGTACTCTTCTTCCTCTATCTTCTACCTGTATAATATATCAATATATTGATAGAATATACGGATGGTAGGTATATGCCCTAAAAACAATAGGGTAAGCTTTTGCTCCTAACTATACTAAACAGAAAGGATTGATATACTATGACGATTGATCAAGATGTCGGCGTGATGTATATTGCTGAAGAGACTTCTCCTGAGCAGAATATCGTTAAGGATATGAAGGTCCATCATGACGGTGATGTCTTTTATGTCGAGTTTGAATCCTGTATTCACTCATTCGACGTTATGAATCGTAACTCCCGTATGTACGAAGCTGCCAATATTGAGCAGTGCCTGAAGACTGAGCGTATTCAGCATTACCTGTCTCATGGTGGCTGGTTCGGTGAGATGAATCATCCCACTCCGAAGTACAAGGATATGCCCCTTGCTCCTGAGCGTATTCGTGATATCGACATGAATAACACTTCTCACAAGATGCTGAATCCTCATGTCGAGCGTAATCTGCTTATCTCCAAGATCCAGACTGACTCTGGCACTGCTGCTGGTATGAATCTTGCACGTAAGATGGTTCAGGGCTTTATTCCTGGTTTCAGCTGCCGCGCAATTGCGACCATGAACATCAAGAACTCCAAGCCTGTTGTCAACGTACGTCAGATCATCACCTATGACTGGGTTCTGTTCCAGTCACACCGTGAAGCTGAGCAGATCACTTCTGTCGATAATAAGTTCATCACAAAGAATCCTGAAGGTAATAAGGTTGTCACAACCAATCATTACATCAGTGAGGCTGCTGATATTGCTATCCCCATGAAGGATCTGATCGGCCGTGTTTCTGCAACTGATCCGAATGCTCAGGTTCTGATGGAAAGCTTTGATCTGGATGAAGATTCTGTCATGGGCTTTACTCGTAGCCGTAAGCAGATGATCATCCGTGATCAGGACACCAACACCATTTACTGCAATATCAATCAGAACTCCAAGCGTCTGGTTGATGATTTCTTCCGTTCTTTCGGTAAGTAATGCTCAACTCATTTTTGGAGGTGAGTTATTATGAATATTTCTACTCTGGTTACACGAATGAAAATCGAACTCGGTCTTTATTCGTTGGCACTTCCGTTCGATAATCTGGATCAGGCCATTATGGACGTTATCCAGACGATTACCGTAAGAACTTTCAGCACATATTGTCCCTACCGTGAAACCTATCGGTTTGATCTTACGGATCTAACACGTGTAGAGAAGCATGCAAACTGGGAAACTTATCTTCTCCCTGATATCTTCGCAAACCATGAAATCACTCAAATCGTAGATGTAAAATACGATGAAGCAGATATTTCTGGTATTGGCTATTGGGGTGGCGGCATTCCCATTCTGCATGGCAATATGATGAATCAGAGCATTCTTTCAAATGCTGGTCTTGCTCTAACACGACAGACAGTTCCGAAGTTGCTCTTCAAATACGAGCCTCCTCGCAAGGTCACTCTCTACAACGTCTTATGTAGTTCTCAGCTTGTCTTTGATATCGCCATGATTCATGACAAGAATCTGACCACTATTACTCCGACAATGGAAGAGTCATTCCATGATCTTGCAATCCTGGATGTCAAGGACATGCTCTATCAGACAATGAAGCACTACAATGAGATTCAGACAGCATATGGCACCATTCAGATGAAACTGGATGATTGGCAGAATGCTGCCGACCAGAGAAAGCAGCTCGTTGATGATTGGGCTAATCTGTATCAAATGGACATTATTCCATTTACATATGGATAAAAGAAAGATGCTTTTGTCTTTTCTTCATTCTTCATATTTTTCCTCCTTGAATTTATAACAGTGGAAGTCGCCCACGATTAGTATTGACCGCTAATCGTGGGCGACTTTCATTATTTCTTATCCTCAGAAGATTCTTTCGGAATCACAGGAAGAGTAGAGAAACCAGAATAGAACATGGGAACATAATTGACCTTACAATTATCAACTCCACTGCCAGAACCGTAAATCGGGAGAAGTGCAACGTGGATGGTACTGAGTTTGGCACCATGATCCGGAGCAACTCTTGCAGTGATGTGATACGTATAGCGATCATCCTCAAGACCGGTGATTGATCCATCAAGAGATACCTTCACATACTTGTATCCCATCATTGTGAGGAAGATCCTTAAGGTATCGCAAGCTGCCTGATAATCACCGAAGATAAACCTCGAGAAATTATCAAATCCAGTAACGCCATTGGCTGCTACGGAATTCGTGAAGAATACAATGTTGTCATTTCCGTCACGGCAGTTACAATTCCGACGAGTCTGATAAATCATCATCGGATCCTTGGTATAATAAATACCATCAAACATCAAAGTCGTAAGATCAACCGTCTTACCAGTCTGGTGATGAGGGATCGGAGTAGCTTCAAGTGCAGAAACTTCATCAATATTGTCACAGCCACAGCTCAGAGGAACGATGCGGTAGCACTTACCATTGCCGTTTTTACTAGGCATCAATGCAACGATCTCTTCAGACGTAACGGTTGAAGACTCATCAGGCATGCCAAGTTCATAATCATCGTAAAACGCGGTATACATGCAAGCATGAATCGGATAAACGTGCCGATCAAACTTCATAAACCGGCATTTGTGGGTAATGGAGCACCATGCTTCCATAGCACCATTATAGGAATTGAACTCGACATCATAAATATTAGGATATACAACGATGCGACCTGCTTCGCCGCGACCTGTATCACCATTATCATTCTCTTTCAGTTCAACGAACTCACCAGTCTGACTGCACATGTAAAGCCGTTTCTCAAAGCACGAAACCTTCAAGCCATTGACAAAGTGATCAACATTGCACCACATACTGATGACGTACGTATTGGCATCATTCTCGGTGTTAAAACGGACAATGTCACAGGTCCAAGTTTCGCCATCCGTGTCATCAAACGTGGTAGTGAGAACCATACCAAGGCGGCTATCCTTCTTATAGAAATAAGAAGTAGCTTCCTGACCAAACATGCTGATGTAATCAGTCAGGGTAGAACGAGCCTCATCAATGGTATCAAAAATCATACCACTGAACGGATTCATAGAGATGTTACAGGGGATATCAATGGAATAAGGAGGAACATCTTTAACCTCATGCTTATCCCATGTAGAATGCTTGCGATAGGTATAGTGGCAATGAGCACGATCATGCTCATATTCAGGGTGACGATTATCCCAATACCTTGTAAGATAGTCGGTAAGGAGAACCATACCCATGCCATTTTCATCTACATCTACGTGTGTATGCGACATAACAAACCTCCAAATAAAAAAATATGAAGAAGTAACGGACTTATATGTGTGAATCCATTACTTCTTCGTTTTCAGCATTATTTATTCTCAGTGGGCTTAATGTCGTTCGTGCCAAAGAATGCCCAAATGACAAGACCAATGAGAAACAGCAGGAAAGAGAAATTCTCTCCCTGGCACTTTGCTTTGTATGCCTTGTATGTCATTGTGCTCACCTCAGTCCTTCAGAATCTCAGCGAACATCGCAACGATCGGTGCAAAGATGATCACCGCTGCGATAGCAAGACCGTTTGTTACTGCGTTAAAAAACCGATTTGTGCTCATAATAAAACCTCCATGTTTACCATCATGACGTGATTTTCAGAGAATCTTTTTTGTCCTCCGATTACCACTCAGTTGGAATCACAATTTATTTCGAATTTTATCGCATGAATCAGCACGATCGCATCGTCTGCTCATACCTTCTTCGGTCTTAGAATAAACCTGTACGATATGCTGAAGTTCTCTCAGCATATTCTTGGAATATTCACAAGCAGTACAACCGCAATTCTTTCGTGCGTTAATCTCATCTTTCAACCATTCTTCAACCATCGGAAGACAGGTGCACTGAGCAGCTCTACCATTTCGAATAGTCCAAGGAATATCAAGAAGAGTTCCGGCACTTCTGCCAGCGGAACTACCATGAATCTGTTTGTATTCCATTAATCCCCATCCCTTTCTTCGTCATAATGACGATATTTATACAAGAAAAAGAAACCACCGAGAATCGCAAGCACTCCAACAAAAACTTCCATAGGATTATTGATAAGAGCAACGATTCGTCTAGTATTCCAGTTCTCAACTTCAAATCGAATGGTAAGATACAGACCTAAGAAGAAGAGAACTGCTGAGTTTGTTTTGTAAAGAGTCTTCAAAATGTGATGATGTACATCAGAATGTTTCATTGGTTTCTTCCTCCCGTATTAAAAGTATTAAGGAATTGTGCAAATACAAAAAAATCCATAGTGAGAGCATAGATAGCTACTCACTATGGATTTATCATTTACTCAGCGTTCTGTTTATCGACAGTAATCGCCAAGATCTTGGTACGAGAATTACCGAGCTTGAAGACCTTCTTCGGTGCTGCTACTCTCGTGGACAGGGGAACGTCGCCAGACTTAATCGTCTCAGATCCAGTCTTTGTATATGCCGTGATAATAGAACCGGGCTCAATACCACGAACACAGACAAGACGCTCACCTGGATCCATGGTAATCAGAGCAACCATTTCCTTCTTCTTAGACAGAGGGAAATACTTCATCTCAGTGACCTTTGCGCGTCCCTGATCTGTCACATACAGAACGAACTTATCCTTCGAAGAGATGCCATTAAAGCCAACGCAGCTTTCATGCTTCTTCAGATTGATCATTCTGCTTCCCTGTGCAGCAGGTTTCATGATAGGAATATCACTGAGTTCCCTACGGAGACCATTGCCCTCGTCGGTATAAATGATGAAGTTATTCAGGCTTCGATCAATAGAGCATGCCGCGCCAACAAGAGCATCTCCATCTGTCACATTAATGACATTCATGGATTTGAAGTTGTTAGCCATCTCGTTTGCATCAATCGCCTTCATAACACCCTTCTTAGTCAGGAAGATAGCATAGATAGAATGCTTCTCCAGCTGAATCTTTGTAGGCTGGATCATAGTAGCGACGATGGAACCAATGCCTTTGCAATAGCGCTCCACAGGAATCCCATTCTCCTCTGGAAGAGAATCCGGAAGAGCATGGACAGGAAGACGGTATGCTCGACCATTCACGTCGAAGATAATCAGAGAGCGCTCATTATTGACAGGGATCACCATAGTCCGAGTGCTCATCTTTTCTCCGATCTTACCGACATTACTCTCTCCGAGGAGTACCTTCTTAATGAATCCATCCTCAGAGATAGCAACACAATGATCAGTTGATTCAATCTCGTCTTCTTCACCTTCTTTCACAATTGGACTCTTACGAGGAGAACCAAACAGCTTAATGCCTTCCTTCAGCTGACTGATAATGACCTCGTCAATCTTCTCGTCGTCATCCAGAGTTGCTTCAAGATCTTTGATCTGTTGAATCAGAAGAGGCTCCTTCTTCTTATACTCCTCATATGCATCCTTTGTGAATGCATAGATTCGCATATTGGAAATCGTAGAAGCCTGCTGAGAATTGATCCCGTACTTCTCCATCAATGCCTTTGCGAAAGCATCCTTATTGGCAGACTCACGAGCAAGCTTAATTGTTGCTTCGCCATTCTTACCAGCAAGGATCAGAAGAAGTGCGTCATTGATATTCTTCTCTTCCATCGTAGCAATCAGCTTCGAGTTAAAGGAAGAACGAACTGTATCTCTACGATAGGAGATCCAGTCCAGAAGGAAAGACTTCACACCATAGTCGATATCACGATAGTCATCAACCATCTTCAGACCGACAGGATAAGTCTTCTTCAGACCAGTTCCCTTCGTATAGAGCTTCTCGATCGTCGCATACGGATCGGCATTCTGATCAAGATAGATAAGAGTCCGAACATGCTTCTCGCCAGAATAGTCCTTGATGTCTTTAATCTCATCAAAGACCTTCTTCTCACGAAGCTCAACGATCTTTCGGATGATATCGTCAATGGTTGTCTGAAGAGGAATCGAAGTAATCGTAATGATATTCTTCTGGACGTCGACTTCACACTTACCACGAAGAGTGAAAGTGCCAAGGCCTTCGGCATTGATTCTTTCAAATTGACCATCATCCACGATTTCTGCTCCAGTAGGAGAATCCGGAATCAGAAGAATCTTTGCGTCCGAATTCTTCAGAAGAGTAATCGTTGCTTCCAGGACTTCCTTAAAGTTAAAGGGAGGGATATTAGAAGCGAATGCATAGCCAATACCAGACAACTGAGGATTGATCAATGCATGAGGATACTTTGCAGGGAGATATTCCGGCTCAACATCATCACCAGTATAAGTCGGCTTCATGTCGACATTGGAGATATCGAAATCTCGGAAGAAGCACTCCAGTGCATACTTCGAAAGTTTGCACTCAATGTAACGAGAAGCTGCTGCCTCGTCTGACTTATAAGAACCGAAGTTTCCCTGGCCTTCCACGGTAGTAAGGTTATTCGCAATCGGCGAAGCCATCTTCGCACCAACGTCTTCAACAGACGCACTACCATGAGGATGATATGCTGCGGTAGTATCCGCAGCAGCCTTTGCCATTTTAATGAACTGAGTACGACCCTTTCCCTTATACAGAGAATAGAGGAATCGTCTCTGAACGGGTTTCAGTCCGTCGATCATAGACGGAATGATACGGTAGAGATTCTTATTTGCACCAAACAGCTTGATGTAGTTTTCACACTCTTCCGCCAAATTCTTACGAATGATTTGTTCCATTCATGTCGTCCTTTCATATTTTCATGATGTAATCTTAGTTTACATAAGGATCACTCCTATATATACGTTTTCTAGGCAATGGAAATACAAGGAATAAGACGTAGACAGTGTAACTATACGAGCTCACTGTCTACGTCTTATTTTTATAATTCTAAAGAGAGTTTGAATTTATGGAAACCAAAAACCCATCGCAGATTAATTCTCTGTTAGTTATCCAGGTCATCTCTCTTGATGCGATAAGCAGCCATCATTTCCTTACGTGCTCTCAAATCCTCTTCCGTTGTACCATGGAGCTTTGCAAAGATCTTCAGATCCTTCTCTACGTCATCCATAGTCAACTGAATCAGAATACGGTTATTGGGATCAAGGGTAGTCTGCCACAACTCCTTACCGTTTGCTTCGCCAAGTCCTTTAAAGCGAGACAGAATCTTCGCCTTGTACTTATTGGCAGAATCAAGGAACTCACCAATACTCATCGGAATCTCAGGACCATCCTTCTCACGAACTCTCATCATATAGCCATACTCAGAGTAGATAGGAGCGAGGTCCTCAATCTTCTTGATGAAGCGATCGGTAATCTTGATTGACTGGAACTTACCATCAATGATACCGGTAATAGAACCCTTATCGGTTACCTTCAACTCAGGGAACTTCAACTGTAGCATCTCGGTAAACTTAAGAAGGAACTTCCGATTGCCAAAGAGAGTTGGAATATCCGACGTCATATAACCACCGATAACGAAGTATGCGGCGATACGCTCAATGAGGAACTTATTGACACCGAAGTGATTGGAAACACGAGTCAGCTCATCAGGATAGAATTCCGTATCATAGATGAACTTCTTGAAGACAGAACTCTTCAGATAGTCGTTACCGTAAGAATCAAGAGCAACCTTATAGTTCTTCAGAACCTTATCCTGATATGCTTCGATGTACTCGTTCTTGGAACGGACAAACGGAGTCTTCTTATCGTCGATATGGTACAGAGGAGCGATTGCTTTGTACAGCTTACCAGCCTTAACCAGTTCCGGCATATACAGTGCATGGAACGCACCAATACCAGAAGAGATATTATAGCCGTCAACATCAGAGTCTGTCTCGATGATAATCTTGTCATAATAGCAATTGGCAAGATTAAACTTCGGGCCAAAGTTTGTCTTCAGGAGCTTGACGTAGGTATACCATTCCTTATTGGCAAGGATGGTAGAAGCATCGCGCTTAAAGCCATTCGCAGTGACGCCACGGAAGCTGAAGAATGCTTGAGTGTCAGGATCACGACCGTTAACCAGAGAGCCAGCTGCCGAGCGCCCCTCGCAAATATGGAGTTCCTTATAGGCCTTACCATCGTTATTGCAAGGAGTGAAGTTCGGGATCTTGTGCTTGTCAAACTTATTGACAGTCTCCTTGATCGTCTGCTCACGAATCTTAGAAGCATCCACACGAGCTTTGCAGTTCGTCTTAATGACCTTCACGATTGCATTCAGCTCATCCTTATTCTCCGGCTTGGAATAGTATCCATCCATCGCATCGGATGCGAGCTGCTTAATCGGAGCAAAGAGCATATCATTGGAAATCTCATTCTTGGTCTGACCAACGAACTGCATCTGAGCATCAGTGAAGATATTGACAACCAGATTCATTCCAGATTCAATGTCAACCTTCAACACAGAATACTTATTCTTTTCTCTGTCACTCAGAGCTTCATTTGTCTTCTTCATAAAGAATCGCCAGATAGCTTCTCTGACCGCATTCAAGTGAACGCCGCCAGAAGTGGTATTCACGTAATTACAGAAAGAATCTACCCAAGGCTCAAGAGAAGTAGTGTATGCAAATGCAAACTGAAGAGACAAACTTCTCTTAATAGTCTTTTCTCCACGGTAATCCTCATCAAGTTTGGTTTCACCGTAGAAGTCTTTCGGTTTTACCAAGACGGAATCTGTCAGATGAGATTTCAGAAGATCACTCATATTGCCAGACTTATACTTGGTACTGGAGATAACTTTGTCCATACCCTTCTCAACGGTATATACGATCTTACAGTCAGAAGGGATAAAATACGAAATACCATCCAGCCATTCTTTCAGGTCATCCTTATTGATGATTGCTGATTTACCGAGGTACTTCGTAGAGGGAATGAACTTGAGAATACAACCGTGCTTCTTGCTAGACTTCTTGTGTTCGTCCGCAATTTTGACACCATTCTCAAACTCGATGTGATGGCAATTTCCATCACGGTAAGATTCCCAACGGAACATGGCAGACAGCGCATTCGTAGCAGTCAAGCCAACACCGTTTTCGCCGGAAGAAGCACCACCCTGTTCACGGGTAAACTTACTACCAGAATTCAGTTTTGTACACAGAATATCCATCGGGATCTCCTGAGTCTCAGGAATACCACGGCCATCATCTTCGACAATCAGAGAGCCATCCAGAATGTCAAGAGTCACCTGAATATTCTTAGCAGGACTTTTGGGGTTCGCACATTCATCAATGGCATTCTGAATCACTTCTTTTGCCAGATGCAGTGCGCCTTTACGACCGACATAAGAGATATACATGCCGGTCTTCATCTGAATCTTTTCAATATCCGATTCGATGTATTCCATCTTATCGTCTTTAAATTGGGCCATTCATATCGTCCTTTCGTTTTTCATGCGTAGTCCTATACGGATTAATGGAAAGTTTCCCAATTTATGAGATTAAATCCCTTTCGGATCATAGACTTCCTAGCACGAAAAAAAGAATCCAATGTGAATTTGCTATTACACAAATCACATTGGATTCTTCTCATTTAACTACAGTTAAACACGGTGCTTCAATTTTGACGCGATTGCAGCACGTTTTTGAGATAAGGTAGCTAAGCTTATCTTTCTCTGTAGATCAGTACCACTCACCAGCAACACCGGAGCCATCGTTGTCGTTGTTGCCCTTGCCGTGTTTCTTGTCCTGGATGACCTGGTTCTTTGCGCCCAGCTTGATGATCTTGGCCTCGAACTTGCGCCACATCTTCTGACGCCATGCGAACGCATAGGTTGCACGATCAACGTTTGCACCGAGATCCAGCATACCGACCATCAGACGAACCTGATTGTCGACTGCGTCAGATGCCTCCCAGATCTTATCCAGATCCTCCTCGGTGGGAATGGTGGGAGAGATGATCTTACCGCACAGACGGCACTGCATCATCCCCTTCTCAGCAGGACGCAGAGCAGCCTTACGACGGCCCTTCTTGTTGATGATGACATGCTCGCAGCCGCAGGTCAGCAGCTTCTTCTCAGCCTTGCTGATACCCTTCAGACGAAGCTTCTTGTTGGCATGCTTGGATGCATACTCAACAGGATTCTTCATGCAGCTCACGGACAGAGTCTCGCTCATGCTCTTCTCGTCCAGACGCTTGGACAGCTTGGTGCTCACCTTCTCGGAAACACCCTTGCGCTTGTCGTACCGATTGTTATGCTTACCCATTCTTATTGCTCTCCTTTATTAGAAAAAGTCCTTGGTGTGCTCATCGCCGCTTGCGATGATCTTGTTCATGCATGCGACAGTCTTCGGATATTCGTTCTCCGGCAGGCTGCTCACATAATAGCGGCGCTGAGAATCACGATTGTTTGCTGCATCATCCTTGCGCCAGTTGTAATACAGACGCAGGGCGGCAGTGATGGTTTCCTTATCGTAGGTCTCGAGCTTACTGAAAGCCCAAGTTGTCAGCTGGTCATAGACCTCCTGCTGAGTCTTGTTGAGGCTGTTGTAACGCTCCTTACGCTCCAGCATCGCACATACGATGAAACTGGGGATGAAGTCGTCGCCCTTACGGAAGACGAATTCGATGATCTCGCCAACCGGTGCACACAGAGGCTTATCCTTTGCCAGAGTATACAGGCAGTTGATAAGCTTGCGATAGAAGTAGAACTTCTTATTGCAGCGATTGTCGTTGCGGATATCCAGAATGGAAGTATCGGGAAGGATGCTCAGCACACTGAATGCGGTTGCTTCGTCGATGCCGGCCTTCTTTGCCTTCTTGATCTTCTTTGCCAGGACCATCTTGCTGAGCTCGATCATATCGTCGATATCCGGAGCGATAGTCTCACCACTCTTAGCGGACTCAACACGAGCCTGCTTTGCCAATGCCTCAGCCATATCCTGGACCAAGACTGCATACAGTGCCTGGTTCTCAAAACCATCGCCCTTCTTAACAGCCTTGGTTGCCACCTTGACGAACTCGGGATCAGACAGCCCTTCGTAGAGGTCGTTCTTGATCTCGATGACTTCCTGACGGTAGCCATAACTCACGAGCAGAGGAATCACACTCTCGCCCATCCACTCGAGCTTCTCGGTGTAATAGGCCTTACGAGCATCTTTCTTGCTCTCATAGAAGTCGTTGTCCTTACGCCACTTCTTGAACGGCATGAGGAAATTCTTGACTTCCTTGGGAATCTTAAATTCCCGCTTTTTGTTGTCCTTACTCATATAATGAGCCTCCTTGAATTTATTTATCCCATAAAGAGGGGATAGTCAAAATTACCTTAGTGTAACCACCTCGGTAAAATACTATTCCCCTCTTATGAAATCTTACTTAGATACCAAACTTCGAGAAGATGCTCTTCAGGTCGAAATCGGTACCTGCTTCCTTTTCCTTTGCAGGAGTACGAGTGTGGCTGACCTTCTGGCTCAGCTTCGAGACATCAATCTCGGAGATGATAGAATCATCAGCCTTTGCCTTCTCCTGCAGAGAATTGATCTCTTCGATACGATCATTGATCTTACGAAGACGATCGTTTGCCTGGCTCATACCAGAGCAGACGATGAAGACGTTGGACGGAAGATGACGATCGGTATTGACCGCCACGTGCTCAAACTCCTCGACAGGAGTACCAACGACATTCAGAACCTTCGGGATATGGGTGTCGAACCGATCGTTCAGATCAGAAGACAGTGCACTGATCACACCAGTACGTGCAATCACACCATCCTTCTCGAGATCTGCAATCGGAGCCGTACGCAGAGCGTCAATCAGAGCATCCTCAATATCGAGGTTGTCTGCATCACGACGCTTTGCAATATCCCGAACGCCCGCAACAACCAGACGACCCGGAGTGCCAATGATGTTGAGCATGTCACGCTCGTCAATGGATGCGTAACGAGTCGGAATCTGATAGGTTCCGCGAATCACATCCATATCGTTGACGACCTGCTCGTTCACAGAATCCATCATAGCGATGGCACTCTTCGAGCAACGATCGTTATCGTACAGCATGTATGTAGTATCCGTCATGGTGCCGTACAGCTCCTTCAGATACTCAACGCTGTTCAGCTGGGTAGACAGAGCTTCCTTGAGCGTGGGAAGCACACCGATCGTGACGACAGTACCCTTCGTGTAGACCTCACGAATGATATTGGTCATCAGGATCGCAGTACCAGAACCAGTACCGCCTCCGGTAGAGGACACAACAAACAGGATGTCACTTGCGAACACATCCTTCAACTTCGGATTCTCAAGGATGTCCATAACGGACTTCTTGAGCATCTGCTTTGCCATGATACGCTGCTTACCAGCGCCCTTGGCATCACCCATAAGATATACCGGAACATCATCCGGCAGGGTCTGGATATCTCTTTCGCTGCTGTTGATCGCAATCACAGGCACGTTGAGCTTCTTCATAGCCAACGCCGCGATCTGGGACCCACAGTTACCGATACCCACAACAGAGATGTTTAGCATAATTCATGCCTCCTAAAAATATTTTTGTACGAATAACTAATGGTTTCAGCTTTCGTACTTAAGTATAATATATAAACAAAAAACCGCATGAATAATTGACGCAATGTCATTTTATTCATGCGGCTAGTTTCAGCTTACAGGCATCAAATATCTGTTTGGATTTAAGAACCGTAAACGCGATAAATGATGTGCATATCCTTTGTGAGGCTCATAGGCTCAGTAGGAATATTCAGCTTAGAGAACAGATGGATGTCTGCATAGTCACCCATAGTCTCATTCTTATCTGAGGGGTTCAGCTTTGCATTTGCGTCATAGACGGCAGAATACAGAGCAATGGAGTTCACACGGCTCTCCTCGACGTTACCCTGAGCAGTGAACCACTCCTTGATGTCCTTCTTGGAGATGATCAGGTTCATCTCAGTCAGAGTCTGAACGCCCTTGCCATAATCCTTGGTAAAGACATCGCCCTTGACCTCAGAACCATCCACACCATCCTCAGTGGAATCGTCATAGAAATGCCTGATGACAGGCTCACCATCGAAACGCTTCAGATAGTAAGCTGTGGTGTTTGTATCGGCCTTCTTCACCTTACCAAAGTAACGCTTCTGATCATCAGTTGACAGAGTCTCATTGGTATAACGGAAGGGAACCATACCGTCAACAGCACTGTCGCGATACTTAACTTCCTTAGCAGTCAGGTTATTCTCAGCAGAACCACTGACACCAATACCGAACAGGCAAACCTTTGTGCCATATGCATGGGGGTTGGGGGCAGTCGGCTTCACAGTAGAGCCTGTTGCAATACCAAGATCCTTATTCAGAGAAGGAACCTCGAGAGGGCCCTTCACACCAAAGATCTGCTCCATAGCAAACTGGACGCCACCAATAGGAACCATGTTCTCAGTCTCGAACACGACCTCATCGAGTTCAGAAAGACCGGTCTCAGGATTCTTATGGAGGCCATAGCCGCCGATAATCTGGGTACGGGCCCACAGGGTATTCCGATGGTGATGGTCGTTGCCAATACCGACCTTGTCATTCATGGAAAATCTATCGTTAAGTTTCTTAATCATAGATTTCATCATCCTTTCTTAGTATATTGAGTAATGCAGGTTCTCAAAAAAATCAGGTTACACTAATGTTTTCAGACCTTAGTCTTCATAGGAGATTCTGCATTCGTCTTTAAATCCAAGTTTTGTATTTACGGATTCATTTATCTCGGGAGCCATAATAAAGTCATAGAATCCCATATGAGATGCCGCACCATGCTTTGCAAGATACTCTTTTGAGATATAAGAAACTTCATCAGAGAAATGGTATCCATCCGGAGTTAAATAATCGCCGTGAGTGCTCTTATGAGCATCCGTGAAATGATACTTACTCATCAGTCGATCAATTACAACTTGAATGTGATTCATCTGATCTGTAAAGGTCTTTCTATCAAACAACCTCATCAGAATCTCCATGCGAATTGCATCACGATAACGCAGATAAGTTTTATCCTGTAAAAGAATAGCAAATTTATCCGTATCATCAGTAAATCTGAATCCATCTTTATCAAAGACTTCAATCTCTTTCTTAAAGAATTTTTCTACGTAAAGACGGAAGGTCTTATCGTTGAGTTCATCAGTCTTTGATACAACGTCAGATCTGTCTCTAAGCGTATATCCAGTTTGCATCGGATAATACGTTTGAGAATCCAATTCATCCTTAAACTTCATGTAAGTATTTGGATGAATAAACTTGGAATAATCGAAGAGAATATCATAGAAACCAAATTGAGTATCATTCGCTACGAGAGTTACAAGGGTTCTTAAAATTTCGTCACGGAAAGGAATTCGATTCTCATACATCTTATAGACGACTTCATACCGGAACCAATCATGAATATGAAGGATAGACTGGAGCCAAATATAATCTGTGATGAGTTCGAATTGATTCCTATCGTTGATCTTAAGGTCATCTTTCATTCTGATATCTGCTTGGATATGATGGATATCATCAATGAACCGAAGGTCAGAGAAAAGATACAGAATGGAAGAGACGTTCACATTATCTCTGAATGTCAGCTTCGTATCCATGTGCTCCGTAATAGAAGCTTCCAGCATATCTGTATACCCAAATAGCTGATCATCTCTCGGATACAGTGTAACGATATATCTGCCAAAATCCATCAGACGGAGCAGACTCTCCGGCTTCATATCCAAGACATAGATAACTTCCATATTCAGAAGATCTGTAGTGTAAGATTTGAAGAACCGGATGAATCTCAGAAGAACATCCTCCATCGTAGAAGAATATCCAATTGATGAACCAAGAGTTCTCAAAGAAGGCAGCATCTTCAAAAGGCGGTTGATGATATGATTTGCATACTGAGGGATCTGATCTTTGTCAGTGCTTTCAACGAATGCCCAAAGTGCCGGATTCCGGTACATCAGATAATCCATAAACGTCGATGCGTATCTAGGAGCAAACTCCAAACGGCATCCATTTACCATACCAGCAAGTTCATCATCGAAAATGACTCGATTGTCTCGTGTTGAAACGGTCGATTCAGACGGGCGCATGCTGATATAATATTTATGACCACGAATTGGGAGGAACTTAATGAAGCTCTTTCCTGTATCGTAATCATAAGAAGGATTATAGCTTCTGACATAGGTATCGTTAGCATCGAACTCATATACCTGAGACCATGTGTTAGATGCCGGATGGAACTCCACATAAGAGCCTTCCTGGATATCTTTAAACAGATTACTCAGATAGTTACAAGTCGTAATCATAGTCTTATCATGGACAAGACAATGCTCGGCATCTTTTGTAGTATCAACGTGAGCAAGAATCCATCCTTTTGTGAATCCGTCATTCTGAGTGATGGTATTCCAGTCAGTAAACGGCTTCGAGTCACCGATTGCAAAAATATCCTGAGTTTCTTCAGCATAATATGCTGCATAATAAAAATCTTTATACAAGCGATACTCTTCAATCGTTTCTGCATGAGCCATTTTATTCAAAAGGAAATCGTACATCGCAAGAATATCCGAATACATCATATTCAGATTCTCTGCTGTATACGGGCCATCCATCTCAGGACGTTCGAAGTACTTAGCAAGCTCATCATTCAGTCTATCATAATACGGACTGGACTTCAGCTTCTTCTCAAGTTCTTCCTTCTCTTCTGGAGTAGGATTCTCTTTATACTCATAACCAAGAATAACCTTCTCACGAATTTTATCGAAATTCTCACGGAAGTTGAATCCCATCACATGGAGAATCTTAGAAGGGGTAGCCAAGATGTTACCACGAAGATTATTCATCTTACATGTAAGAGCACAAAGAGTAACGATTGCATCGAAGAGGCTGATGCTCTGATAAGTAAGAATCTTCGGAAGATCAAGGAAAATTGTGTATTCCTTAAAACGATTATCCAGAAGCATCTTCAGTGCATAGACATTATCAAAGAAGAGTCGAGTCATTCGATACGAGATTGAAACACCCATGTACTTCGTCTCAGCATAGTTATATTCAATCTCATACAGCGATTTCTTTAATTCATCATCATCAATCCAGTACGGATCAGGAGAAGTGACGCTACTGTACGATTCAGAAATAGCTTCTTTCTGAAGAGCATGATAGTAGTCGTGAGAGTTTACATCAATCTTCTTGAAATAAACGTCATACATCGTTTCATAATCAGGAACTTCTCTCCCTGTAGCCGGATCTGTTTTCGTTGCTACAATAGGTAATCCTTTTTCGTCAAACCGCCGATCTTTAACCAGGCAGTATTTGTAGATCTTAAGACGATCGAATCCAAGAATAGATGCGATATCAACAAGAACTTTCGTTGTACCCTTATTCTGAACGAGAAGATTCAAGTTCTGAACGATCTGAAGTTTCGTATCGTTATCTAGTGCACTATCATATGGAACACCATAGCAATTGAACAGGCATCTCACGCAATACTCGTCAAAGAAGTCGCGTTCAATAGTGAACTTTAAAATACGAGCAACGAATTGCTGAAGAGTCATCACCATGATGCACAGAGCAATGAAATTATCATAAAACCCAATCGTCTGGCGATGCTCTGGGACATAAATCGTCACCATAAAATATTCTCTGCACTGAGAATAGATCAGAGAAAAACTATTCCACATCGTAGCAGAAGAAATATTCGGAACTCGGATGATCTCAAACGCCTTTGCGCTTCTTGCTGTCACAAGATCAACTGCCTTACTACCAAGATAATTCAAATATTTCTTAGTAGGATTCTCAGCAATCAATTTATCAATGTATCCAATTGCTTGAAGCACTGATACTTGACCAATATCGAGTTCATGAATAGCGACATCGCTGGGAAGATTATATTCTTCTGCGATGTCAGCAGGTACGTAAAAATACTCATCCGGGTCTTCACCTCGATCAGGAAGACCAATCAGCATGCGATAGTAATTATTCTCTTCCACATAAGTAGAGATAATCTTTTTGCGTCGATTCTCAACAAGATCTTTTCTTACGTCATGTTGGAAACCGATCGTACCATCAGCATTTTTGTATTTATAAATGACTGGGATCTCTCGATTATTATAGACATAATCAAGCAGTTCCCCTCGTGTGATTGTAATTCCCGCAGCATCATAAACGTCGAGAATTTCTTCTTCCGTGAAGTTTTCGTAACTCTCAAAAGTATCTTCTTTGCGCATTGCTCTTACATAGAGATCGCCGTTCCGCATACTTTCCAAAGTCTCGGATTCATCAGCTAAGACTTTATACTTGATGACAGAATCTTGTACGATGGTCATAAAGTCTTTCGAAAGCTGACTTACCATATTAATATCAGCCATTGTATCACACTCACCTCCATTATTATTTCATTCTCAGAGATTATACCAATGTCTTCACTAGAGAATTCTAGGGCCAATAAGAATGTGCCCTAAAAACATGCTATTAACGATTTTAATAGAGAGGAGAAACTACTATGCCAAGAAATCTCCCTGGTATCGAATATAACCAAGAAAAAAATGAATCCGGAAAAGTAATTCCGTTCGTCAATGCTGGCGAAAGTATGTATCAGATTCCTCTGTATAAAGGAGTCGAATACTTCTCAAATATTGATTCCTATACGAATTTCATCAAAGGCTGTGAACGTATGGTGAGAACGAATGATCGTTACTCAAAATATATTTACTACCTGAAGAATGTCATTGGTCTGGATCATTGCCAAGTACTTCCTGATGTGGAGCCTGATGTAGAGGGAAAGATTGAAATTGAGATGCACCATGGTCCAATCTTCACGCTCTTTGATTATTGTGAGATTATGACAGAATGGTTCATCCTCAATAATAAAAAGATCAGTACATTTAGAATTGCTGATGAAGTGATGAATGAGCATCAGTTAAACCACATTCAGGTTGTGATGCTTCTTGCTACAGTTCATGAGGAAGTTCATAACAGGAATATCTTCATCAACTATAATCAGGCATGGGGTGATCTAAATGCCTTCATTGAGAAATATGGTATTGCAATGAGTGATCGCCTCAAGGAAAAACTCAATAAGTACATCGACCGTTCTATGATGTACGACAGTAACGACTTCGGCATTCTCCAGCTAAACGACACGGTAGTTAAACTAGCCGCTAAGAAAGGAGACTAATATGTCTATATATCTCACAATTGCAATTGTTATAATTGCATTTATTCTCGGTGCAGCTGTTGCATCGCGCATTGTCTATGTCCGATATAATTATAAGATCAATAAGGTTCTTGCAGATACTGAATCTCTTATCAATAAGATTCAGAATTCTACTCCTACTTTGGAAATTGATCAGAGGATCAAATGTACTCGAGAGTTACTGACTCTCATAGATGATACAGTAACTCTCGAGCTTGTAAATAATAAACGATATGAAATTTTCCTCGATAAAAAGGGGAAAAATATGGATATTGATAAAGACATTGAAGAAATCTCTAAGGCAGTCTTTAATTCAATCAAGCCTGAAATCTTCAGTGATAAAAATCTTGTCATGACGAAAGAATATCTGATGCGTTGCATTACAAAGAGAACTTTCGTTGCTGTCCTCACATATGTGGACAAAAATATGATGGATCAGCTGACTCAGAAAGAGCAAGCATAATCCATCATACATGTCAAGAACTCAAAGTAAATTCGTACTGGTAATGCCCAGTTTCCTCCACGTATTTCTTCTCAATCCGAGCAGGATACGTGGAGATTTTGTTTGGCATCATATCATACCGATACTTAGCCTTATCAAGTTCATCTCGGAATTTATAGGGATAGAAATCAATCGTATTCCATTTCTGTTTTACCTTAAAGCATTCCCTCTCATGATAGAAGAATTTCACATGTGGTGTGTAATAGTCTGTCAGTTTGAGGAAGATGATCAGATCATCAATGAACTGATACTGTGAGACATAAAGCTTACAGCAGAACCCATCCGACATGATATCGTCATGATTCTTATAAAAGTAATTGCTGATCCATTCAGGAATCAATCCATCCGGTTGGCATACGCCATACATTTCGTTGTAAATAACTTCGAGCAAATGAATCCTCTCCTCAGTATATCAGAATATTGAGGAGAGGAATTATCACCTTAGAGAAGTTATAGTCGATATTTAGATGAGCTGATTTCTCTGATCCTTCATATGGTATGAAAGTCTCATCATCGTATGTAACTTCTCCACCTTCATCAATCATTAGACTATTCTGGTTGAATTCTCGATAATATCCAGGTTCTAGCTGTTTCAGCTTATACGCTGTTGTAAAATCTGAAAGATATCGAAAAATATTGTGTTGCTTCCCTTCCTCAATATGTCTGAAAAGTTGTTTGAAAAATGTGAGCATGTAATCTTCGTGAAGATGCAGAGTCTCATCAGAGATTCCCTTCACGGCAAGTAGTTCTTTGCTAGGCAAATATGAGCCTTTGTAGTAGAGCTCAAGTGGTGGTAGATAGAGATAAGAACTATAGACATTTTTCGGTCTGAATAGGCATGGGCCAAATTCATTTATCTTACATTTTCGAAGGCAAAAGATTGCATCTTTCTTGATCGCAAGAATATCTTCATCTTGGATATTATTTGCTTCAAAAAATCTTCTACGAATATCAACGAATGCTTTCTTTAATCCTTCATTAAACTCTTTATTTTTTCTACACAGCTTACCAATCTTCACCACTCGTTTACTTCTTGGTAGAGCTGATATTTTTTCAATCTGATCCTGTGGTAAAAGATGGTATTCAGAGCACAGGCTAGTATTTGCTGATTTTAAGTCATACTCAATAATCGTCTTTCCAGTTAAAATGGAAATTCCTTTATTGAGATAATTATCTTTGAGGTATAACTTACTATATTCTTCTGCCATTTTCACACAACCTCCTTTTGATTATTTTCCTGTCGATTTCACTATGAGAAGACAAAAAAGAGACAGCCAGTGGGCTTTCGCCCACCGAACTGTCTCACTAGGGAAATTATCTTCTGTTGTATTGTGCTTCTAGCAGTTCAAGAAGTTTACTAGCCATTTCTGCACGATTCATATCAGAATAATACTCGTCTCTGGCCTTCAATTCGTTCTTCAACTGCTTTGCTGTACAACTTTGCACATACATTTTACGTCCTCGACGCGTCATCATACTACGCATCTTGTCTTCTTCCTTGGCATCCTTGATTACATCATCACAGAGAATCAGGATGTCAATATCATTTTGAGTAAGAGCATCACCTCCTTTCATATGTCCAGTCTTCTTATAGTCGTAGATTTCAAATCCGAGGAATTCTTCTCTCACGAAATCACGAATAAGTTTGAGATGTCGATACTTCTTTTCAGACTCGGCACATACAAATACGATCGTAAGATCAGATTCATAATGAGCCTTAATCATAAGAGCAAGTGTCGGAAGCATTCTATGAAGGGACTCCTTATACTTCCTCTCATATTCAGGATCTTTATAGTCTTTATAGTCCAGAATCATTTCCATATCCGGATAGAATCCAATAGACCCATCTATGATTTGCTCTCTAAACTTGCTATTATTCGCGATCGTCCCACGACGGACTCTTTGAGATGCCAATACGAAATTGGTCTCAAAGATATCCTCGGCTTTTTCTTCTACGACATACTTTGTGATGAGCGTTTTACCACTCATAAAGTATATCAACGTTTCTCATCCTTTCTAGGAATTACCGGCGAGTAATGACGAAGTTCTCGTCCTCATCATCGTCTTTCTGAGGAGTACGCATAATGGTTGCTGCGCGCTTCTCTTCCTTCCGACGATCCGGAAAGAAGTCATCTTCATCAAACGCATCATCGTCCTCGTCATCGTTGTCCGACGAATCCTGCTTCGGCTCTTCCTGCTTATAATTCGGATCGCCAATCTGCTTATAACGTGCGATAATCCGATCAAGCTTAGCCGGATCATCAATGGATGCAAGAACTCCAGCAACATCCGTCAAAAGCTCACGCTTCTTTGCAGACTCATCAGAGACTCCTGTTGCTTCTGCAATCTCTTCATCGGTTGCAATCATATCCGGAGTCAGAGGCATTCCAGTAGCCATCGCAACGGACGGATCAATCCCTTCTCCAGACTCAACACGCTTTTTCTGCTCATCATAGATTGCATTCAAACGTGCTGCTTCTGCATCGGTTTCTTCGTCAACGCCTTCGATCGGATCGTCATCCTCAGGCTCATTGGCATCCATAATCAACTGGAAGATGGAACCAATGAACTCTGGATCATTCCACTTGGTATCAACGAGATACTCAGAGATATCCTTATTTGCAGGAGTATTCCCAGCAGTCATCTCGGTATCCGGATCCAAATAGAACTTATGGAAGAATGCCTTCATTGCTCGAGCGTTATCTTCAGACTTGCAAATTGCAGCAACCTGAGGCATCGTTGCATTGGTAAAACTGAAACTGGACTCTGCCATAACCGTCTCAAGATACTTCTTGAAGAACGTCTCGCAGATACCATGCTCTGCAAGATAATTGAAAGCAATGGCGAAGTTGTCAAAGCTCTCATTATCTGCATAATACCCGGCAACATAATTCGTGCCAACCGGGAAGAACTTATACTGAGTATCATTGAACTCAGTAATCGTTGCCATGGATGTTGCGAACTCATCACGAGACATAACGAAACTCGGACGGAAATGAATTGCAGAGTTCATGAACCAGTCAAACGCTTCGATGGTATCCTTATGCCCAACGATCGTGTTCGCATTCGGATTCACCTTGAGATAATCCAGATTGATGCACAGGGCATTGACGCCATCACCAATCTTGACGACGTTATCAAACAACGGCTGAGAAACCGGATCATCTTTAAAGAAGATATGGAGAGAATTGAACTGACTCTCGATCGGAATCGAGAAGTGAACGTCATGAGGCATCGGCGCCTTGATCTCTTCAAACACAAGAGGAGAAGGCTCCTTCGCCTTTGCATTCTCCAAAACCTCCGGAGGAATTGTCTCAGGCTCTTTCGGCTTCTCCTGCTTGACGGCATCACTCTGACCAAACCCAGAATCATTCCGAGCCGCATCGAGAATCTTCTTCAGATAGTCATCATGCTTAGCCGCCTCTTCCAAGTCAACCTTCTTCGGAGGTTCGCTCTCTTCTTCCTCTTCATCATCATCGACTTTCGGAACAGGAGGAGTCAATTCCAAAGACTCAGGAACCCCGTTATTATCCTTCTTCAAGAAAGAATCATCCGGATTATACTCGAATCCAAGATTAGACGAAAGACTCTTCATCCATTTCTCAAAGTCCTCATCGTCAGCATCATCAGGCTCGCCGAACTTATCCTGGTCGATATGGACACCAGATTCTTCCTCATCGTCTTCATCAGACTCCTCGGTAGAATCTTCTTCCTCGTCATCATCTTCCTCGTCGGATTCGTCGTCATCCTCATCATCGTCGTCAGAATCATCGGAATCGTTTGCCTGAGCATACTCGAAAACTCCAACGAATTTCCCGTTGTCTTTCTGCTCAGGTTCATCATCTTCCGTCATCTGACTCAGAATCAGATCATTATCAGACATATCAGAAGATTCTTCCTCTTCATCAGAATCATTCAGAATCGGATAGCACACAGGAAGCTGGTTCAGGAGATCTTCAGTCGTAATCTTCGTCGGAACCTGTTTGCCCTTGATAACGACAGTATCTCCTTTCTTGCATTTCTCTTTCTTAGCCTCTGCACGAACCTTGTTCATGTCAACAGGCTTACCGGTCTTCTTTTCAATTTCGGTTGCCATATCATCGAGAGCAATCAATGCATCGAGCGTCAAGGCAGCCTGCTCATCACGAGACCGACGCTGGGCCTTCAAAGTATAGCCCAGATAATGAATATCCTCTTTGACAGAGGGATCCGGATTGATAAATACCGGACGAACTTGGTTTGCAAAATCTACAAACCCATTTTTCTTTTTAGACATTTTCGATTTCACTCCTTTAATTATTTTAAGAGTTTTTACCTCTCTAGTATATTACATATAAATGACAAAAAGAAACAGCACTAACTTTCTAGCCGCGAGTTAGTGCTGTTTCCACTTATGCCATAGCAATCAACTGATCCAGATATGTCTTGGCTTCTTCCGAGGTCATATCTTTCTTCAGTTTCGGACCAGAGCAATCTTTTCCCAGCGTCTCTTTCTTGGACTTGCCACGATACTTCATCGCTTTCTTCTCACCAATCTCAACGAATTGAGTCGGAGCAGTCAGCTTATAAGCACCTTCAGCTTCCATGATATTGCCGATCTCATTCTGCTCGTCTTCCTTCGAAATTCTTCTCCGGATCGCAGAAAAGCTATACTTCTCTTTACAGAATGGACAAATCAGATTATTGTAGTCCGGATCAAATTGAAGCTGGGCATGCTCATCACACTTCGTGCACTCAAACCCACGATAAGACAAGGAATAGATATATGCGAAATCGAGAATCACGATTTCACCATTTTCTCTCGTTCCCCAGTTCACGTAGTTATTGGACGAAACGCCGATATCACCAACCAGATAATTCTGACTGATTTCTCTCAGAATGTCTCGCATCTGATCCTGGCATGCCATATAGTCTGCCATGGAAAAGATCGTCACATACTCAAAGAATGCAATGAGTCCATCCTCCAAGCACTCATAGACCTTGACGACATACGGATACAGATTGTGAGCATACTTAAACTCACGACGATTGTCCATTCGACCAGCACTATCCAGCGCAATCTTTACGGCATATCCATCAATCAAAATGCCATAACGATTTGTGCCATTGCCAAGACGATCAAACGGAATGTGATACTCATTGAGAAGCTCAACGATCTTCGGAGTTTTCTCATTATTACTCACTCCATGAGCATCACTTACCTGACGAAGTTTCATCAGGAGTTCGACAGGGAAATACTGAAGAATGCGAGAACGCATCTTCATCTTAGTCCCCTGAAGTTCCACATTGGATACCATCTTTTGTCCTCCCATCAAAAGCTCGTGAAATCTTCCATGTATTTCTGATACTCTTTCGCAGTATCGAACTCATCATCTTTCGTGATGTTATCCATGGCTTCGCGGGCTTTCTTTTCTTTCTTAGCCTTTTTCTTTTCCTTCTTCTTGCGTTTCTTTTCAGCAGCCTCCTCTTTCTCGCTCTTCTTTACATCGACTTCAACGATGTCCTTACCCTTCTTACGGGCTTTCTTTCGTGCGTCGATTTCCTGAAGACGTCTAAGAAGTTCTTCTTCCTTCTTTTTATCACGTTCCTTTTCTTTATCTCTCTGACGCTCTTCATCCGTTCGAGTATCCATAAGCATACGAACGTTAAAGCCACCGCTCTCCATAGCATCTTTGATCTTGATCTCGTCACGACGCTCCGGAGTAACAGCTTTATTGTTATAGACGACCGTAGTATGACGATACAGGAAATCATCCATTGCGTCAATACGAGCATCCAGATCATCGAGAGACTGAATCGGTCCAGTGACATCCGGGATATCATCGTCATGGAAAATCTTACGCTTCTTATCAAGCTTCATGATCTTGTCGATGTCAGAAGATGTGTCATAAGCATGATCACCAAACTGAGACATGCTACCAACACGATTATTCTGACCCTTCTTGGCTTTCACAACATCTTCAAATGCAGATGCGGCTTCGTCACCAAAGACCTTCATGAACTTCTTGTTGTCCTTCTTACTCAGGAAAACAACATCCACGAGATCATCTTCCGACCTGATACTTGCCATGAGTCGATTCAGTTCGGGATTATCCGGAATATCATCCATGTCGATATCAGGAACCGTACCAGTCAGTTCATCCATCATCTCACGAAGATCCAAAGACGGATTCTCGATATACTTCTGGATGAAATCCCAGTTAATTTTCTTGCGATCTTTACCAACGTATTTCGGGAAGTTCACACCAACGATATGAATCTTCTTATCGAGAACACGCTGCATGAACTCATCAGGAGGATAAACGCCATTCGTATATGCTACGAGTTTCATACACACATAGCACTGACGACAAGCTCTGACATACTTGTCAATCTCACGATAACGACGCTTTGCCTTACGCAGTTTCGCAAATTCTGCATAATACTTCTGACGAGCAATCTTTGTGGTATCATCAAGATTATAGTCATCATTCTCACCATAATCATGAACTGCCACGTGGTTATAGAGAGCAGCGTACTCATCATACTTTGCTCCCTTCGGAAGATTCACCTTAATCTCCTGATGGGTATACCGACGAACAGAATTCCTCCTCGTCGTTCTGGATTCTTCTTCCATGATCTCTATTGCATCTTCATCGGATGCCAACACAGGTCTCTTGGACTTGACGTTGAATACTAACGTATCCAATTCTTCATCCATTTGATTCACACTCCTTTACTCAAATTATTCTGCCTGCTATTGATATAATATATAATCGAATTTATTCCTTGATTTCTTTCATCCGCTTGTCGATATTTGCAAGGCACATTGCCTGAAGCTTTGCCGGAGAGTAGTGGAAGTTCTTTGCGTTAAGCTCTTCCTCACTCAAAACATCCTTAAGCTCCAAGTCATAAACCTTACACATCTCCTCTGCAAGCTCCATATCGAACTCATTCATTGCAATGTGGAGGTCAAACCGACCATAACGCTTCACAGCCGGATCCAACTTGTCATAGTAGTTCGTGGTGGCAATACAGATGGAAACCGGATACATCATACCATCCTTCGCCTTAAAGAAGAACGTAGGAGGATTATCAAGGAATGCGAGGACGTTTGCCGTTGCCATCGAATCTTCCTTTGTGCTCTTCTTATCGTCACGGGACTTGCAAACGCAGTCGATGTCGTCAATGGAATAGATGACAGGAACAAGCTCGCTGAACGGAGAACGAATGGTTGATTTCGTCTCAAACGTATTCGGCTGAATCGGAACTATATTGTGGATGCCAAGGTATCGAGCAACCGCCTGACAAAAAGTGCTCTTGCCAGTGCCAGGTTCACCATACAGGATTACAGAAAGTTTCGAGATCATATTGTACTTCTTATAGAAATACGGAATATTCTCAATCCAGTTGTCGATATACTTGATAACTTTGTCCTTGTCTCTCATAACCAGGTTGTCGAAAGATTTAAAGACAGTCTTCCGGTCACGGCCTTCCTGCCCGTCAGGAACGATGAACCAATCAGAAGCAGACTTCTCACACTCCTGATCATACTTCTCCTTCTCAGTGATGAGTTCGTCGAAATACTTCTTCCACTTCCTGCCGATAATCCAGAATTCATAACTGAGAGAAGTCTCCTTATAATAGAAACTCCTACGATCGTCATCGTCAGACTTCGGCGTATACACAGAAATCGTGAGATAGAAGTATACCTTCTTACCTGCCTTCACATAATATGTGCCAGGAGCAAGCGTATTCTTCGTCATAGTCAGAATCGTCTGGCTAAGATCCGCACGGCTGTTTTTCTTACCACCAGTCTCATAATCCTCAAGGGTGCGGATATTGTCCTTGAGGCTCGGATCAAGCGCAATCATCTTATTGCAGATGACCTTATAAAAGGCATTGTCGCTGTTGTCCGTGATATAATCCGGATTGTACACACCGGAAATCTTATGGGCTAAATCATTAGAAGCCAGCATGGGTAACTTAGGGGTCACGATGCTGGCTTCTTCTTCGCTGTCTTCTTCGATATCAGCGATGTAAAGATCGAAAATAGTGTCTTCAATGTCTCTAAACTTATTCATTCTAATGCTTCCTTTCATTTGAGAATAGACCTTTCAATCTATCATATAGTCGTCAGGTATTTACTTTTTCATCATCTAACAATCGGCTAAGGAACTAAGATTTTCACAATCTGACTTTTCTTTAATAGATTCTCCTTTGGTTTTTCGATGTGTGTTTTTTCAAAATTAGATGACTCCATGTAGCTTTTGGTATAACTACATGGAGTCATCTAACTATGCTTATGCGTGTTCCAATTCCTGTACAGGAACTTTCTGAGGAAGCGAGAAGCCATCGACTGAAAGATACACAAACGACGGAGTCAGCTTATTCAGCATCTCTGCACTGAACTTCCGGCTATCAATAGCCTTTGCTTCAAACTTATCGAGAATCGAGGTATCACCATCGAAATCAAAGTAATCGCTGTAATCCTCAATGAACTTACGATAGTTCCCATAGATGAGGTTAAACGGAATCACGATGTTATCCGAAAAGTGTACCATCTGATGAAGTGACTTTGAGAGAGGGATCAGGCCAACCTCATTCTGATAATGAAGCTTCATGACCTCGTCGGCAATGAAGAAATCATTCAGAGGAATGCCATCCTTCTGGAATCTGTTCACGACGACATTTGTGATATCGTACAGTGTAAACGGTTCATGATGAATCTCAATACGAACACGGCTTCCATTCCCGTTCTCGACGTTATTGAAGAAAGCACAATGATTCATGTCAACGTACTCCTTCAAATAAGAAATGTAATCTCGATACTCCATAGAAGACCGGATAAGGCGTTCGCAACGCTTAATGAACTTCGTCTTATCTTTCGAATTATTAAACGTCACGGTATATTCCATATCTTCCGGTGCTTGGAACGTCTTCTTACGGATACGATCAATACCAGTCATGTAACACAGCTCCTTTCTTATAGAGCTGTTCCAGGGCTTACTTCCGCAGATAGTCTTTGTACTCAGCAACATAAGCTGCTGCTTCGTCAAAAGTTGCGTCGCACCATTCAGAGTCCGGATCGTATCCTTCTGGTGCATACTCATCAAGTCTAGGCTGAGCTGGATCTCTGAGAAGTTTCCAGAAATTATCGTATGCTAAAGCTAAGAGAGATTCTTGATACTTCGGTTTAAGAATCCAAGGATTTGGCCACGAAATATCTGCAAGCTCTCCATTGATGAGCTGAACACCGTTAAAGATGTCCGTATTCGACTCAATCTGAAGACGCTCACTATTGGTAGAAAGAATCGAGATTCCACTCATTCCATTTGTGGACTCATCCGTAAGATGCATGACTCCAGCGTCATCATAGACTCGTGTCTTATAATCAAAATATTCCAAGAGTCTGCCACGATTATTATTTGCAAACTCCACCCATTCCGATTTCGACATCTTCGAGACGACTTCGTAAAAGCACTTCATATTATGCATTTCTACGAATTCGTCTCGCATTTCTTTGCTGTTTGTATATGCATAAAGAGGGTGAACGTCTCGCATATTATTCCCAGTCTCAATAGCACGTCTTACCGTATCATCATCTTGACTGAGGTAAAATTTATAGACTTTCAAGAGGCACACTTCCTTTCTTTAATAGTGGTGCATAAATTCGAGCATAGCAGGTAAGAAGATTTGGATGCATATGTTCTCCGCATCCGTACCCAAGAGGAGTCAAGCCATATGACTCCATATCACTCAACTGTGACAGATCATCAGAGAAAACGCAATCGTAATAATAGGTATAACGAAGGATATCCAATGATACTTGGTATTTCTGCTTTATCATATCATATGGGTAGACAGCATTATCCAACATCTTACCTACTATAAAGTCATATGCTGCCCCATATAAATCATACGCTTCTGCACCGGTGCAATACATATATCCTTTCTGCCCGCCATAAGAAAACTCATCAATTTCTTGAAGTTTAAACTCCGAATACGGATGCGTCTTCAAAAGCTCTTTATATTCTTTCTTAGACATCTTCTTATGGTAGGTAGAAAAGAGGTTCATGTTATGGAGTTCTTCGAATTGCCTTGCTAGTGCTTTCCGGTTTGTAAAAGCGTAGAAGTAAATGATACACCCGTCACGTTTCACAGATTGCAACTTCTTAAGACCAGATTCAATAAAATAAAAGGCTCTTCTTGATTCCTCGGGAAGATTCTTTGAAAAATCATCTGGAAGTTGAAGATAGTACCGATATACTTTCATAATATCACATCCTTATATAATTCCATCAGTACCTCAAAATCATTTCGTTTGGTTCGTGCAAGAATCATTCGTTCACTCAAATCAGTTTTGTCAGACAGGTAACTATTGTAAACGAAATACATGAGAGACGCAAGTGCATCTCGATATGAATTCTTTACAGCCATTCCATGATTCACGGAAACGATTTTGAATATTTCCGTTTCAAATAAGAACGATTCTCTTGCACGAATGTGGTTCAATTCTTTTTGTGTAACGACAAATTTAAATGGAATCGGGTATCCATTCTGGTCTTTCCCATATCCTTCGAATTCCATTAAGATTGCCGTCATATATTCAAACGAAATACTTTCAAACTCTCCCTTCGTGATAGTTCGTTTGAATATCTTATAATGCTTCATATTTCTAGTCTCTCTAAATTTCTTCACCAATTCTTTATTGGTGGAATAGCCATAAATACCTGGCTCGTCTTGATCAATAAGATAGATTAGCCAAATTTTCATGTATTCTTGGTCCATAATAATCACCCTCCTTTCTATCCATCTATCAATATAATATATAAATATGAGTCTGAATGAAAATTCTTTTCTCAAAAGCACCCTAGTAGTTTTTAATAGCTACTAGGGTGCTTTCAATTACTTATGGTTCTCACCAACGGAAGACTCGATCAGTGCCTTCAGTGCTGTATCGAGATTCTTAAACTTATTAATCAGATACTGCTTCTCTTCATCAGTCAGAGACTTCTCAAGGTCATCTCGGACACGATTGAAGACCTCTGCCTTCTGCTCAGCAGTCAGCTTACCATCGGGATTCATTTTCTTCAGGTCATTGACAACGCTCTGATTCATTGCCTGAACCAGCTTATTGACAAGAGACTGAATCGTCTTCATGGTCTGATCGTCGACGTCGATTCCGAGCTTCTTTGCCAAAAGCAGAAGAACCTTCGATGCGATAATACCAACGAAAACAAGAATTACGGAGATGAGAGTAACGAGGACAGTCCAAATGTCACTGCCCAGCATAGTGATAATCGTTTCCATGGATATTTCTCCTTTCTTATGGTAGAACCATTAATATTACGTTTTGCTGAGAAACTATTCATACGACAGAATTCTAAACCTTATCGACACCGGAGGAAAATCATATGAATAAACTTGTATTCGTTCTTCTCGGAAAAACTGGTAGTGGAAAATCCACAATTCTTGACATGATTCGAGAAGTAAAGGGAAAAGAAATCGAAAAACTCCCGAGTTATACAACTCGTCCCATGAGAAGCAATGAGAAGAATTCTGATGAATACTTCTTCATTACCGATGATCAATTTGAACTGATGATCGAGCACGATCTCCTCATGGAACATAGAAAATACACTCAGGCACAGGGTGATGTGTGGAAATATGGTACAGGATTTCCTGAATCAAATTATTCCATCACAACCATGACACCGGATGTGATCCCAACCTGCATGGCTGTACCTGAAATCACAGTCTATCCCATTTACATCTCCATCGACAGTGGTATTCGCTATAAGAGACTCGAAATGCGAGAAATGCATCTTGAGAATCCGAACTTCGAAGAGTTCAAACGAAGATTCCAATCTGATGAGGAGAGGTATACTCAAAAAGTATTATATGATGCTGGAATCCGTCCTGAAAATACTTTCAATAATGATGGATATGCATTTAATACTACACATAATATCATTCGATACATGGATGATATCATTGATAAAAACCGAAAAGAGAGGATGAAAGAATATGCCAACCACTAATATTCACGGTTATGATTGTCCGCTTGGTTGCTACTCTGCAAATGAGGTATATAAGCAGTTCTGCTCTGATAAGCAGACTACTGAAATTTGCAACCATTGCGACAATGCAACGTTCGATAACGGAATCTACACATGCAAGATTCTGGTAAAAGATACTGAATTACGAGGTGAAAGCGAATGATTATCAAAAAGGTAAGAGCTTGTGGTTTTCAGCGTTTGTTTGAAGGCTACAAGGATGCAGCAAAACTGAATAAGTCCGGATTTGGCTCCGACTTTGGTAAGTATATTCAGCATGCAATGCTGAGCATTGAGCTGGAAGACATTACCACAATGGAGAAGTTCTATCTGAAAACCTTCTGTTCAGAGCTTCGTGAGCTGGATATGAAGTTTGAGAATTTCGTCAATAAAGAGAAGCAGATGGACGTGCATCAGAAGCTGGATGCGATTCTGTCTATCCACGGCGAAATGATTCACGACTCAGACATCGACGCCAATAAGTGCAATCTCAATAATGTACTGCCCGTTGGTTGCATGAAGCATCATGTCCTGGCTATCTTCAACGGCTCTGCTATCATGGCAGTTACTGGTGCAGTCGTCAATGAAGTCTTCGCAACCACCGATAACGAAAAGCATACTTCAAAAACTTGGGCAGAGTATGCTGGCGATGAAGCTGTTGAATCTATCTGTGCTGGTCGATTCGTACAGAACTTCTATTCCTACATGCTTTCTCATATGAAGGCTGTTGATGCGGTCTCGATGTTTGAGGCAAAAAAGAACTTCTTCGACTACTCCGACGCTATCTGCAATATTGCATACGTCAATACTCCATTTGGCCAGCTAAACTTCCTCGGAACCGATCCGAAAAACCTTGCTCTTCAGGTTGATCGTATCAAAGCTTCTCAGGAATCATCTCCGTATATTTTCCCGGAAGATATCACGATCGGTTTTGTATTCAATACGACATTCGATCTCTTCTCTCAGATTTTCTTTGGAGCACGGGATTCTTGGAAAGTCGTAGAATACGAGAATCTGAATCTCGTTTATAAGAAGGAAAACGTCAACGTCAGTGATGATATCATCACGAAGTATAATGCACGCATTTCCAGTGCAATTAACTACATCAACTCGTTCAAGGTTGAACTGGACTCTTCTCAGACCGTTGATCTGAATAAGTTCAACTTCATTTTCAACGGTACTCCGATCACTTATACCGTGCAAATGTCCATGGCAAAAGTGAAGGACTTCGTTGCAACTCCTTTCCAGGATGAAGAGATCACAGCTCTCAAGAATGACATCAATACTTATCTTCAGATCGTTGAATCTGTGGTAGGCTGATAAATAAGATACGATATGACACAATTCTAAATGTCATATCGTATCTTTTTCACAAAGGAGATCTTATCATGAACAAACGAATCTGGCCATATGCCTTGGTCGTCCTTATCGTATATCTTATAATCTTCGGGTATGGTTTTATGAAAGTATATGCAGTTGATGTGAATATTCCTTTTCTAAAAAGTGCTGTCAAAGATTCCGAATCTCTTACTATGCGTGATATCGAGAGTATCAGAGATTCTATGACTGATGAAGAATTCTATCAAGTCTGGCTGGCAGCATTAAAAGAAGATGAGGTTTCTCGTCTTTCTAAGCCCTCGCAAAATTATAGTCTCAATCAGATGAATGAGACTTTCGTATCATATTATGAATTATATGATACGATTTATCCAGATAGCGCATATCTGAAAAACTACTATATTCTTTACTGGACCACAATCAAAGTCATCTACCAATACGCTCAATACGGAGATACCATGGATTATCTCAATGACCTTGGTATTGAGAGTGCTGTGATAAATGACTTTGTGATTGATGAACTCTTAAAAGTAGATTCCAATGTGAGCTATTACAAAGCGCATTATGGAATTCACAAAAAAATCATATTAGCTTCTTTTACTCCATTTGAGATTGGAAGCACTCAAACTCTTAGCGTCGTCATAACAGATGTTGAATATAAGGATATTAAGGTTGGAGTTGGATTCTCAAACGAGTATAAAGAAATTATCAGTGATTTCGTTCAGATGGAAGAGAATTATAAGAAAACGAATCCTATGAATATTTTAAGAGCAATCGGTGTCATCGAAGACAATTAAAATCCGGCGACTCAGTTTACTGAAATAGTAGCTGAGTCGCCGGCAAAAAGAGAAACCGAAAAAGCGTCAATGCAGAGAAAGTCTTTCTATGGTACTCCCATAAGACTTTGTTCTAGTGATAAAAGACCACCTATAGCTTGCGGCACTATAGGTGGTCTTTTGGCAGAATGAAACTTGAGCTTGTTTCGAAAACGGTTGGTGTGAAAACGAAAATGAAATTGAACTTGCGTGGTATGAAATGTAGAAAAAAGGATAATACCTGTGCTACATTACTTGATACACTGAATGGATGAGCATATGTAGCTCTCTGCTTCATCCTATCATTTTGTTATAGGATTAAAATACAACCAACCGGCTATCACAAAGACAAACCGGCTGGTTGTATCACCTTCCCACGACAAAAGGTTCACCCTTCTTTTGTCGCTTTCCCCTAAAAGCTCTTACGTTGCATGAGCGTCTACGAGCGGCAAAGCAAAAACGTTCGCAACCTCAAGTAGGAGCTAATATAATGTTTTTAGATTCATTTATATATTATATATTAGACTAGGGAAATTACTTAGTCAAGAATCTCACATAAGGAAGGTACGCAAAATCATGGCCAAGAAAAAGAAAAGCAAAGGAAGTAAGAAATGGGGGTATGAAGTAAATTGGCACGACGAACTCTTCTGGGACGATGGAAAGGAGAAGAATGCAAAACGCCTTAAGAAGGGAATCAATCAGTACAAGAGTGCTCTGGATCGAAATATTGATTCCGTGCTCGATGAGATCGAGTATACTCGGATGAGACTCTTTGAAGTCGATAAACGAGTTGACCGAAAGCATCGTACCATGATCAATGGGAAAGAGAAGGAATTCTATTATTCCATCCAGGGCATCAAAGAAAGGAAAAAGATTAGTGAGAAATGGACGAAAATCGGATTCCTGGATACAGTCATGGCCGTACTGGGTGCAGTGATTCCGATTGTAAAAACGATCGCATTGAAGATTGCCGAGGTCATTGGAATCTTCTTGAGAACTTCCTATGTGAAAGAAGTTTTACCCGTCAATTTCATCATGAAACTCGTAAAGGTACATGATCTTGCACTCTGTGTCTAACGAGTAAGAAAGAAAGGATGTGACTATGTAAGTGTGTATGGTGTAATCTCCACAGGTGGAAAGCTTCTTGCAATCAGCGACGACCTTGATCATATCAATAGCTTCGTTGTAAAAAACAAGAAGTTTGTCAGTGGGATTGTGAAAGTAAGAAAAAAGGAACTAGCTGCGTCTGATAGAGCAGATTTGATTTTGGTTCGATATGGAGAAGACTATATTCCGTCGAAATATTATACTGCTCTTGAAGATGTGACTAGCCAGCGTAATTATGACATTAAGTACGCTAGAGATGTCCTCTTAAACGTCTTGGAATATTCGGATCTCTCTGATAAAAAGAAAAAGCATATAGAGAAAGCCATCTTAATCTTAGAGGATGAGATAGATCCAGAGGAAGCTCCAACGATTGATACGATGGAAGAGCTTCTCTCTATGGAAGCCGATTACCAAGAAAAGATCACTTAAGAATGGAGGTGAAGTAGTTGAAAGTCTACCTATTTTATCTGAAACCGAAGATGATGACGTTTTCCAATGGAACTTTAAGCGGACCTCTTCCTGTAAAACTAAATCAACTGGAGTTTATGAATATAACAGATACTGCAAGATTGTATGCGTATACCGATGATAAGGCTCTTTCAGACTCGTTTAGAGAACTACGAGACATGACGAAATTTAACTTCGTAAAAACGAAGATGAGTCATGAGATGTATATGAGCATCTGTGCAAAGTATCCTAGGGAGTATCTCCAGGTCGGAAGATTCTATGCAAGAGATCAAGAAGATCCAACGAGAAGAGTTCCTACAACGGTGACATGCACATCTGGGGAAGAAGAGACTACTATGATGATGGCAGACTCGGTTTGGGAGTATGCGATTGATCCGAAAAACGATCCAAGTCTACTTAGACAAGAATACCGAGACGCCCTTCAAGCTCTTCTTTACAACGATGCATATTCTTTCTATAAGAAAAAGAAAGGATACATGCTTTATGAGCCAGATTATGATTCAACCTATAATTCCTATGGTCCTGCGTGCAATCTCATCTTAGAAGAATTCAGAGACGGGTATGCATTTGACGAAATGGCTCTATTCGTAAGATACTACGGAGGAACCTTTAAGCAATAAAAAGAAGGAGTGCCTAAATCATCAAGGCACTCCTTCTTTTTTATAAGAATCTATCCAGGATCTTTTGAGGAAGATCAATGTAATACGAAACTAAAGCATTTTCATACGTTTTCATTTCATCTTCATAGATACTTCCATTCATTACGATCCCATACGTTTCCGAAGAATTCTCTGTATCGTCAAACACACCAACGTCTGTTCTCAAGATACTTCCTTCCGTAACCGGAATAGAATCTGGAATTGCTAGAATCAGATCTCCAGAAAAAGATTGATCTGGCTGGTTTAAAATATTTACGTAAAAGTATCCATAGTATGGATGAGAGTACGACGCAATGATACTTTGATTAGAAGCATTGATTTTGGAATGAATCTGAATTGTAGCTCCCTTTAAAAGAATGAGATATCGAGACAGATTAAATCCATAGGAAGACTCTGAATTTGAAATAATATTGAAGAGCTTCATGCCCTCTTGGTATAGAGAGTCGAGTTCTGAAGTTTGCTGAGAATCTGGATAGACTTCTTTATAGAACTGGTAAAACTTACTGAAAGTATCTACAACTGATGCATAATCGTTTTCTTCATCAAGAGTAGATAATTCGTCTTTCAATAGGGAAGTCCAGACCTCATTAAATTTTTTCTCACCAAATTGACGAAAATATGCTTTTTCTTTGTCTGTAACCATTTGACGATCCGAATAGTCTGACACAATCGACATTGTCGTGTCATGATAAGATGCATCCGTTACGAGACCAAATTCTTTTGTGTAGTTTACGTTAACCGATAAGATGATGGCAGCCAGTGGAATGAATAGAACTGATAAAAACGCTTTCATAATAATCACCTCGATGCGTTTTCCGAGAAACAGCTAATTAACCAATTGTGTCCTAGATATTCTGGGACTTTAAATTTTTAATGTAAAGGAGAATACATTATGACTTATAATGATTTACGTCGTAGTATTTATGAGTCGTATCAGAGTGGTGAGATTTCTGGCCCCCAGGCCACTCAGATGCTGGAAAAGGTCATGGATATCGAGGGCGATCACATTGTTGCCGAGTATGAAGCTCTGGAGAACACCTTCATGGGTGTAGCCATGGAAGCTGCAAACGGTTACATGGATTTCTCCGATTTCCAGGAGCAGGCTCAGGTGTATACTGAGGGCGTCAAGGAAATCTGGACTAAGTTCCTTGATTGGATCAAGGGCATCATTTCTGCAATCTTTGGCATCGAATTCAAGGGTAACCCGACAATCGAAGTGAATGCTGATAAGGTGAGCCTTTATCAGAAGTTTACTGCTTTTTGTAAGAAGTTTACCAGCGGTAAAACTAATGAAAGTCTTGTCGGCGAACTCGTTGGCCTTGCAGCAGCAGCTGGTGCTTCTATTTTCGCTGGCCACAAGGTCAAGATGAAATATAAGAAATTTGCCGAAATCCAGAAGGCCGCTGTCGATTCTGGCAAAGATGTTGTCGAATGGATGGCTGCTCCTGAAAACGCAGATAACGAGCTCCTGAAGCAGATTGGCGCAAAAGGCCAGGCTGCTATTAAGAGGATCTTTGAGGCTGTTGATAATGATAAGAAGGGTGTTGTCGGTCGAATTCGTCAGTTTATCGGAAAGAAGATCGGTATCACCAAAGAAGAAATTGAAAAGACTCATGCTCATGATGGTAAGGCTGATGCGGAAGTCGTTCCTGCTGAAGAGGTCCCTGATAGAGGGGCCGAGCACGGTGCATGGGAGCCGCCCACAGATGATGACGGCAATATCATTGCAGCAAGTGCACACTCCGATTTTGCGTCCGGTGACATCCTGTCCGAGTCTTCCAGCTGGGATGATATCTTCGCATACATGGACATCTAATTTGGAATACTCCAATTTTCCAAAAACTAAGAGAGATTACGTGAGATTATCCGTAATCTCTCTTTTTGCTCAATATACCCCTTAAAAACAATAGGGTAAGTCACTTATTTAGCTAAATAAATAACGAAAGAAAGGAGATAGATATGGATATTTCACGTTTTCTCACGGATGCCGACTACGTCTGTGAAAACACAATGGAAGATTCTCTTGTCTATAAGACGTTTAATCAAGCGAATGGCGTTGTAGATAAAATCGTCAAGTATTTATCCTCTGGCGTTCCGCTTGATAAATCTTACATTGAAGATCAGTATGCGATCATTCGTCGTGGTGCTGGTATTTCCCCTCTATCTCAGAAAGTACTGGAAGCATTTAACAATGGCGATATCGAAATTATCTGGAATAATACAGAGAAGGTCGGTGTTGCCATGCCTTTCATCGTACGTAGGAAAAGTGATGGCAAGGTAGTTTCTACCATCTTTATCAATGCTTTTGCAACGATCAAAGATGATTCCATTCTTGTCATTCCTGCAAAACAGCTCTACGGTCTGATGGAGGGCGCATATATTGCTCTGAAACTTCAAACCGATCCGGTAAAGGTTATGAAGAATGCAGAGCTGATGATGACAACTGCTTCCGTCTATACTGAGATGATGGCAAGAATCCTGAATAAGGAGTATGCTCTCACTCTGGATAAGGTTCTTTACGATAAAGTGTGTTACTGTATCAAGAGATTCTATCTGGAATGCGTATGGGAGTATCCTAACACTGGTCTTGTCTCAAATTATGCATCCAGTGATCTGAAGTATATTCAGCCGTTTGATTTGGATGCACTTGATGCCACTTATTCTAAGATGGAGATTAAAACGATTGCAAATCTCTTGGAGTTTGTAAAATCTCTGTCTCCTCGAATGAGTGATCTGAATCTGAGATATTATATCGAACGATTCATCAAGACCTACCACGGGTCATCTATCTTAAGCATTGATTATCTTCCTTATGTATTCTTTGTGATTACTAACGTTGTCATGAGCACATTCCTGGTGAGTCAGACGGCTTTAAACGATATCATAAAGAACACGAAGAATATCAATCGGTTCTACAGTGAACTCGCTCGTGTGATGTAAACTCAAACGAAAGGTGGTAAAATAAACTATGGCAAATGCCTTAATGGGTGTGCTGTATAAGAAGACATTCGATTCTTCTGGCAACGTCAATGGCAAGATTCCGTTCCTGCCTCGTACCCTGAGCAATCTTGTTATCATGAATGGTACAGGTACCACGCTGGCTTCCAAAATCACCAGCATGGATACTGCTACCAGCAAGGCTCAGTCTACAGCAAACACAGCTAACTCTACTGCTAATACTGCGAAGACCACAGCAGATGCAGCTACTAATACTGCAAATACTGCAAAGACTACGGCCGATTCTGCCCTGACAAACTCCAAGGCAGCAATGACGAATGCTTCGGAAGCAAAGGATTCAGCAAGCGCCGCGTCTAAGGCAGCGTCAAATGCAGTTACAACTGCAAATGCTGCTAAGACCGCAGCAGATTCAGCTAAGTCTGTTGCTAACACTGCAAAGAGTACTGCTGATTCTGCTAAGAGCATTGCAGCTGAAGCAAAGTCTTCTGCTACTGCTGCAGCTGAAAGCTTCAAAACTTTCGCTTCCATGGCAGATTATAATACTGCCTGGTCTGGTGGAACCATCAAGTCTACCGTTATGTGCTTGATTAAGGGTGCATAAAAAATCCAGTTGCATTTTAAAATAATAATTAGCATACATAAAAGTAATTATGTATGCTAATTATTTTTCATCATATCTCTCATATATATCTCATTCGCTGGCTAATCGTTATCTTAGTCATGCCCGTATCGCCCCGGGGCAGATTGCTACGTCATACTGACCAATTCGTAGTAAAAAATAATTCTGACTGATAGGGGGGAAAAGATATGGTCATATAAAAATACATGAATAGAAAGTGAATAAGAAGAAAGAAGCCGAAATGGTAAACAAGGGAAAATCTTCCCTG
>ERZ1034969.5-NODE-5-length-252174-cov-10.288308_pt1 | contig 252174 bp, 212 predicted proteins | sample MGYA00520624_ERZ1034969 | MGnify/ENA primary metagenome ERZ1034969 (study PRJEB33766, sample SAMN09781776) | gut metagenome | biome: gut microbiome | host: Homo sapiens | place: Madagascar | study: EMG produced TPA metagenomics assembly of the PRJNA485056 data set...
CCGCACCACACCAACAAAAAACCCTCAAAAACCAACACGATCTGACCTATATGCCTGAAAAGCACTGGTACAGCAACAAGAAGCACTGGTACAGCGACAAGAAGCGCTGATACAGCAACAGGGGTCGCAGCGCCAAAATTACTGCGACCCCTGCCGAAGTCTTAGGGCACCGAACCCGATAGCGCCTGTCGGCGCTAAGGCCGCTCGTAGCGGCAAATTATTGGAGCCCGGGGCTTTCGCGATTCGGTGCCTTAATTAAAATATAGCGCACTAGGTGACGCTTGTCACGCAAAAAAGATAACAATTTTTATAACAAAATCGATAACGAATGAAACAGTTAATTCAATAAATCTCCAATAAAACTAACAAAACGATCTTCTCGCGGAGTAAATGTTTTATATTTTGCTTGGAACGTGAAAGAATTTTCATATGGTTCATGCGCAACGTCTAGAGCTACGCGCTATTGCTGGGCGTATTACGCTCGGAGTTTCTGGCTCGCTCCTATTAGCCTTTGGCGCCTACGCCAATATCGGTATCGGGCTGATTATGCTTGCAGTGCTGGGAGTTGTGTTTCTTGTGGGTTGGCCCTTGCTGCTTGCCGTGCCTCATCCGAATCTTTCGCGCGTGACGATGGCGGTCGTTTTTCTCGTCGCACTCAGTATCGGAAGCTGGGGTTCGCCTACAATGATGAGTTTTGCGGTGGCTTTGAGTGTGGCTGTGAGTTTCGTGATTGAAATGCTTCGCTCCGATGGTCGTCAGCATATGATTTACCCAGCTGCAGCTACGTGTGTAGGTGCACTTTTACTTGCAATGCTCGTGATGTGGAGTTTTGCGTGGAGAGCCGATCTTGGGCAGCTGCTCGCTGTACTTTTTGCTGTTGTTATTTGCGTGGTTGTGATTATTGAATCGCTCGGCACGCCGTCTTCACGTATTGTGGCTTTAATCAATGCGGCGATTGTTGGCGTGCTTATGGCGTGGCTTTTAGATCTTCCTCTTTGGGCGGGAGTCAGCGTCGGTATGTGCGTAGTTCTTTGCTATGCGGCAACTAGCCGTGCTGTCAGCGAAATTCCGCATCCGGTGCCAGCTACTCTTGGCGCATCGCGAGCTATAATCCCATTGTGTGTGCTTGGAATGGTGGCATACGTGCTGGGCTTTGCCGTCGTATAATCCTCATACTCTACCTATCTCGCATTTACTCCTTATTCTCGCGTATTCTAGACGCATGACGATGCGACTCCCTGAGAATCTTCCTCCTGAAAACTATCCGCTTGCGTGGCTTCTCGATACTTGGCGTGGCGGTGGCGTGCTTGAATATGAAAACGTGCCAGCGGCTGCTTATCTTCATGAGCTTCGCATAGACAATAACGACGGTGGTCCGTATGTGCGCTTTGTTTCCACAATTTGGCTCGCTAAGGAGCCAGCGGGAGCAGTAGATAAGGAGCATTCTGGCGAAGTCACTTGGAATGCGCTCACAAAAGGGCAGCTGTGGAGCACGCTGACGGGATATGTGCGAGTTAATCCTGAAATAGAAAAGCAAGAGGATGGCTCAGTTGCGTTGGAGGCGATGACGGTGGCGCCTTCAGGGGTTTCTCAGGTATGGGTTGGTATCGTGCGTGGTCCTCAGCTGCAGATGGTGACGGACGTCGTGGCACGTTCTGCTGCAGGAGCAGACGTCGAAGCGGCAAAGGTGATGGCTGGAAACGTCAATTCAGATTTATTCTACGCCTACGATATGGAAGCATTCGGCTCGCCAATGCGTTCTTATATGGCAGGGCGGCTCTCGCGGCTGATGGATGACTCTGTAGATCCGATTGTGGAGGCGTGATCTGCAGGCGCCGAGGGATATCTGCTGAGAGCAGAAGCATATCTGCCGAGAATTGAGGAGAAACGATGGCACATAATTTCGGCAATTATCTTGCTCAGCAGCGAGAGTTGGTTGATGGGCGCGCGTGGGCGCAACTTCCGATGGAAGCCGTCACTGTTTCCGGGATTGATCGTTTTTCTTGGCTCAACAATATTACGACTGCTCCCATGCTGGCACTTCAGCAAAAAAATTTGAATTATGCAAAGCCCAGCTCTGTGCAGGGAGCTTCTGAAAGCAAGCAGACTATTCATAATGGTGTGCGGCAGGCAGGGCTTGAAACGTTGATTCTTGACGCCGCAGGGCACATTATGTTTGCGTGCGCCGCGGCAGACGATGGCGAACGAACGTGGCTGCTTGTAGATGCTGGCGTATCGGCGCCTCTTAGTGAGTTTTTACGCAGTATGAAGTTTATGGCTCGTGTTGAAATTGAGGTGAAGCCGATAGCTGCAGTAGGTGTGATGCTGCCGAGTGCTGAGCTTGCGCGAGAGCTGACTTCTCAGGCTGCTGTGGTGTGGGAAGATCCTTGGCATCAGGTATCTGAGGGGGGAGCGCACTATGGTGTGCCCGACGCTGATCACCCAGCTGTATTGCACAGCCGTACGCTCCTTATCTGTGAGCTGCCGAAGGTTGATGAGCGCCATGATGTGCCTCTCTTCATACGTGAAGCACTTGAGAAAGCTGGATATAGCGAAGCTAGCTATAACGCATGGGAGGCTTTGCGCATTGCTGATTGGAGGCCTCGCTTTCAAACCGAGGTGAGCGATGATCGTGTGATGCCGCATGAACTGGATTGGCTTCGCACAGCAGTATGGCTCAATAAGGGTTGTTTTCCTGGGCAAGAGACAGTAGCAAAAATCGTTAATATGGGCAGACCTCCGCGCCGCTTGGTTTTTCTTTACGTGGAAGGGCCAGAGGGAGAGTTACCTGCTGCGGGCACGCAGCTTACTATTGCTCGCAGCAACTGTGATGGCACTGCCGAAAACGTATCTTCATCGGTAGTTGGAGTAGTTACGAGTATTGGGCGGCACTACGAGCTGGGTCCTATTGCGCTCGCGCTCGTCAAACGCACAGTTCCTGCTGATGCGATCTTGGAATTTGCTGATAGCAATGGATTTATTGCCACACAGGAAATAATTGTTTCTCCGAATGGGCGCTCTTCAGTGTCTCCTCGAGAAATCCCAGGAGAAAAGCTGCGTAAAGCGCGAGCTGCTCTTAGCTCAGAAGAAAAACCGCAGCGGCGCAGATAATGACTGAACTCATAGCGCCTGCTAGAGAGCTTAGGAATAAAAGCCGTTCTAGATGGTAATAAAGAGAATGGAGAAAGCGTATGCGCGCAGTTATTCAGAGAGTGAAGCGGGCTAAAGTGACGGTGACGGACGATCCAAGCGGAGCGCCCGTCGTCACTGGAGAAATTGGCGCTGGATTATGCGTCTTGCTCGGCGTCACGCACGAAGACGGGCAAGCTCAGGTAGAAAAAATCGCGCGCAAAATAGCTCAGTTGAAACTCTTACGTGGCCCAGCAACTTCTGAGGAGCCAGAGGGCGCAGACGATCCGTCTCAACGCCAAGGAGCGCAAGAAAGTGGAGCGCCAGTTTTGCTCGTCTCGCAGTTCACTCTTTATGCAGACGTGCGCAAAGGGAAGAAACCTGGCTGGAGCCATGCAGCGCCTGGGCAGATAGCTGAGCCAATTTTTGATGCAGTTGTTGAAGCTGTGCGTGCCTACGGAATTGAGGTTCAGACGGGTCGTTTCGGAGCCATGATGGACGTAGAATTACTCAACGATGGACCTTTTACGATTATTGCAGAGGTTTAGAAGAAGCCAGCTGGCGCTTAGAAGAAGCTGAGTGGAGTGCGCCGAGGGCGAAACGAGGAAAGTATTATGCCCTTGTATGGTTAAGGTAGATGCATACAGTATTCAGATATGTAAACACGCATTGCATCTAGGAGATCAACATTGTTTGAACGTTTTACAGATCGAGCACGCCGAGTTATTGTGCTGGCTCAAGAAGAAGCTCGTAGCTTGAAGCATAACTATCTCGGCACTGAGCATATCCTTCTCGGTCTTATTAAAGAGGGAGAAGGCGTGGCTGCAAAAGCGCTGGAAGCTCTCAACATTTCTTTTGACGCCGTGCGTGAGCAGGTTGTGGAGATTATCGGCGAGGGGCAGGAGCACCCGAGCGGGCATATTCCTTTCACCCCGCGTGCTAAGAAAGTGCTCGAATATGCTATGCGTGAGGGCTTGCAGCTTGGGCATAGTTATATTGGCACAGAGCATCTGCTTCTTGGATTGTGCCGTGAGCAAGATGGCGTTGCAGCGCAAGTGCTCGTAAAACTTGGTTCTGATCTTCCTACAGTGCGCCAGCAGGTGACGCATTTGCTTTCCGGTTTCCCGGGCGGAAAGGAAGCTGTGGGCGTAGGCGCAGGAAGTCAGCGTGAAGGCGGTTTGCGTGCGGGGAGTTCTGTGCTCGATCAGTTTGGGCGCAACCTTACGGCTCTTGCACGTGAAGGCAAGCTTGATCCCGTGATTGGGCGTCACAATGAGACGCAGCGCGTGATGCAGGTGCTCAGTCGCCGCACGAAAAACAATCCAGCATTGATTGGGGAGCCAGGGGTTGGGAAAACTGCAGTTGTGGAAGGGTTAGCCCAGGCGATTGCGGCTCATGACGTGCCTGAGACTCTCAAAGAAAAGCAGCTCTATTCGCTCGATATGGGCTCTTTGGTGGCCGGGTCGCGCTACCGCGGCGATTTTGAAGAGCGCATGAAGAAAATTTTGAAGGAAATCACGAGTCGAGGCGATATTATTCTCTTCATCGATGAGATTCATACGCTTGTGGGCGCTGGCGCAGCTGAGGGTGCGCTTGATGCAGCGAGTTTGCTCAAACCTATGATGGCTCGTGGGGAACTGCAAATTATTGGCGCTACCACGCTTGATGAGTACCGCAAATACATTGAGAAAGATGCTGCGCTTGAGCGGCGTTTCCAGCCAATTCAGGTGGAGCAGCCAAGTGTGAAAGAGACGATTGCGATTCTTGAAGGTCTGCGCGATCGTTATGAGGCGTTCCATCATGTGACGATCACCAACGAAGCTCTCGAAGCTGCAGCTAATCTTGCAGATCGTTATATCAATGATCGTTTTTTGCCAGATAAAGCTATTGATTTGATTGATGAAGCTGGTGCTCGGCTTGCGATTCAGAAGATGACGGCACCGCCAGAGCTGAGTGAGCTTGATAAGAAAATTGCGCTTGTGCGCGGCGATAAAGAAGCTGCGATTGACGGGCAGGATTTTGAAAAAGCGGCGGCGTTGCGTGATCAAGAGCAGCAGCTTTCTGAGGAGCGAGCTGAGAAAGAGCGCGCATGGAAAGCTGGAGAGCTGAGCGTTGAAGCTGTAGTTGATGAAGATTTGATTGCTCAGGTGCTTTCGATGAGCACGGGTATTCCAGTGTTTAAGCTCACCGAGGCTGAGAGCGCCAAACTTTTGCGTATGGAAGGGGAGCTTCATAAGCGAGTGATTGGGCAGGTTGAAGCAGTGAAAGCTGTGTCTCAAGCTATTCGTCGTTCGCGCGCGGGATTGAAAGATCCAAACCGTCCAGGAGGTTCTTTCATCTTCGCAGGTCCGACTGGTGTGGGTAAAACAGAGCTTGCTAAGGCTGTGGCTGAATTCTTATTTGGCGACGAAGATGCGTTAATTACGCTTGATATGAGCGAGTATCAGGAGAAGCATACTGTCTCGCGTCTCTTCGGTGCTCCTCCAGGGTATGTGGGGTATGACGAGGGAGGGCAGCTCACGGAGAAAGTGCGTCGCAAGCCATTCTCAGTGGTGCTTTTCGATGAGATTGAGAAGGCTCATGCTGATCTGTTTAATTCCTTGCTTCAGATTTTGGAAGAAGGGCGGCTCACAGATTCGCAAGGGCGTATCGTCGATTTTAAGAATACGATCATTATTATGACGACTAACCTTGGCACAAAAGATATTGCTAAGGGCGTGCAGACTGGTTTCCAGTTCGATCAAGACGAAATGGCGAGCTACGAGCGCATGAAGATTCGGGTAAATGAAGAGTTGAAGAATCACTTCCGCCCTGAGTTCTTAAACCGTATAGACGAAATAATTGTGTTCCCGCAGCTCAATCGTGATGAGATTTTGCGTATTGTGGATTTGATGGTGAGTAAGCTCGACCGTCGCTTGCAGGAAAAGGGTATGAGCCTTGCTTTGAGTGATAAAGCAAAGCAGCTTCTCGCAGATCGAGGATTTGATCCAGTGCTTGGGGCGCGCCCGCTGCGCCGCGCAATTCAGCGCGATATCGAAGATGTGCTCTCCGAGAAGCTCCTCTTTGGCGAGTTCTATGAGGGGCAGACGATTGTGGTAGATGTTGATGAGGATAATATTCCGATGAGTTTCACATTTACTGGGCATGATTCGGATTATCAGCTGCCTGAAGGTATTTCGCATGCTGATAGCATCGATGAGATTATCGGCTTGCAAGAAAACTAGACTAGGTGTTTGTACGCATGTAGTGATGAGGGTTTTATGCGATCCTGTGTGGAGCTGCTCTTTGAGTAGCTCCACACGTTTTTATATCTTTCCTTCATGTTTCCAATACAAAAGTATTGATTTTATATACAATTGTATGTGAACTTAAGGAGAAGCGATGGCAAAAGAAGCTTTAATGCAGTTGCGAATGGATAGTATTGTGAAACAACGTGCAGAAGAAACGTATCGTGCAACTGGTACTTCTTTTGCTGAAGCGATCCGTATTTTTGCTGTGCAGAGTATCGAAGTTGGTGGTTTCCCTTTTCAGCCTATGATGCGTGGTTCTTCAAAGGCAGGTATGAAGGGTCGGCTTGCACAATATGCTCAGGCTGATTTAGTTGAGCAAGAAAAAAGAGCTTTTGCCCGTGCATCTGCTAACAAGCATCAATCGCGGGGAATTAACTGATATGCGCTGGCTAATTGATGCAAATGTGATTTTGCGGTATCTGATAGCGGATAATAAAACTCAAGCCGATCGAGCAGAACTCACAATTCGTGAAGGTGCCTATACGATTCCAGAAGTGATTGCAGAAGTAGTCTACGTGCTTAATGGTGTTTATAATCTGGAACGTAAGGAAATTTGCCATGTTCTTTCTGATTTACTTGAAGAAATAGATATGGCTGAACGAATAATTGTGCTTGAAGCGTTGAAACTTTATTCAAATAAACATATTGATTTTGTGGATGCGATGCTTGTGGCGCGCGCACATCTGTTAAATGAACACGTATTCACATTTGATAAAAAGATGCGTGATCTTTTGTATTAGCCGATATGTAAATGTTTCGACAGGAACGCTGATAGCGCTGATTGATACGCGTGCTTTACTTGTTCATAGAATAAACAAAAATTTGTGGGCAGCGTTTGTATGCTAGAGTTTTGGTAATTGGTTCCATGCGCAGTTGCTTTGAAGCAATTCACGCATAACACGATCAAAGAGAATAAAGCAGAAAGGAGGCGGCTGCGATGAGGAAGAGTTCGTATTACTTCTACTTTTATTATTTTTCTGCAGGCTGCCCAATTTCTGCAGTATCCACGGCGTAGAAAACGCCTCGGATTAGAGAGACTAGGCAGCCTGCTTTCGATGTGCATATCTGAGCACACAAGGAAGCAGGTTTTTCTTTTCTCTTTATATCCTCGCCAGCCCAATCAAACCAGAATAAAGCCTTCACAATTATCTCTTGAAGAAGTAAGAGAGATGGATAATAAAAGATAAGGACAAGGAGAAAATAAATGGCAATGGATTTCCACAGAAAGCTTCCGATTCCTAAGGAAGTAAAGGCTCTCTTTCCTATCACAGAGCGTATGGCTGAGGTTAAAGCACGGCGTGACGCAGATATTAAAGCGGTGTTTGAAGGAAGCTCTGATAAATTTCTTCTCATTATCGGTCCTTGCTCGGCTGATCGCATCGAACCTGTGCTCGAATATCTATCGCGGCTTCGTCGAGTTGAAGAAGAAGTAGCAGATAAAATCATCATTATCCCTCGTATTTACACAAATAAGCCGAGAACAACGGGTCTGGGCTATAAAGGAATGCTTCATCAGCCAGACCCTGAATCGCAGCCAGATATGTATAAAGGGGTTGTGGCTATCCGCGAGCTGTATCTTTCAGCTCTTCGAGATTATGACTTTTCGTGTGCAGATGAAATGCTTTATCCAGATAACTATCGTTATCTTTCTGATTTGCTTGCTTATGTGGCGGTAGGAGCACGATCCGTTGAAAATCAGCAGCATCGTCTCACAGCAAGCGGTATTGAGGTGCCTGTAGGTATGAAGAACCCTACGAGCGGAGACCTCAACGTGATGATGAATTCTCTTGTGGCAGCGCATTCTAGCCATACATTTATTTATCGTGGCTGGGAAGTGACGAGTTCGGGTAATCCTTATGCTCATGCTATTTTGCGTGGTTACAACGATTTTTCTGGTAGAAACGTTTCTAACTACCACTATGAGGATTTGCTTCGAATGCAAGATCTTTATGTGCAGTCGGATCTTGTGCATCCCTCTGTGATTGTTGATACAAACCATAATAATTCGGGTAAGCAGTATCTTGAGCAGATCAGAATCGCAAAAGATATTATGCATAGCCGCAGTAAGAATCCAGATATTAAACATCTTGTGAAAGGCTTAATGATTGAGAGCTATCTTGAAGATGGAGCGCAGAGTGCACAGGAGCGCATATTCGGCAAATCAATCACGGATCCATGCCTCGGTTGGGAAAAAACTGAGCGTTTAATTTTTGAGCTTGCTGAAAAGCTCTAAGAGTGATTCTGGGTAAATTACGGGCAATAATCAAGGCAAAATTTAGGCGGTATTTTGAAAGGAACGGAGGCGAGATGAGATGAGCACGCTTCAAGAAGCTAGGGAAATTATCAATGCTGTTGATGCGCAAATGGCAAAGCTTTTTGTGCGTAGAATGAGAGCAGCTGAGAGCATATGTTCCTACAAAAAAGAGCATGGTCTGCCAATTTTAGATTCTCAGCGAGAAGAAGAAGTGATTGCCGCGAATGCTGAGTTGATTGAAGACGATACTCTCAGAGGCTACTACGTGAGCTATCTCAAACACCTCATGGCAACGTCACGAGCATATCAATATCGCCTGCAAAACGGGCTGAAAGTGGCATATAGCGGAGTTGAGGGAGCTTTTGCTCATATTGCTGCAGGAAAAATTTTCCCTCAGAGCGCCCGTATGCCATACAGAGATTTTCAGACGGCGTATGATTCTGTCGTCACTGGCGAAAGTGATGTGGCTGTGCTGCCGATTGAAAACAGCTACGCGGGTGAAGTAGGGAAAACTATTGATTGTATTTTCGAGGGTGGACTTTTCATCAACGGAATTTACGAGCTGAAGGTGCGCCAGCATCTTTTGGGAGTGCCTGGAGCAACGCTTGCGGATATTAAGACGGTGACGAGCCATCCGCAGGCACTTGCTCAGTGCCGTGGATATATCGAGATGAGAGAGTTTGAGACGGAGGAAGCATCTAATACTGCTGGGGCAGCAAAAATAGTTGCTCAGAGGAATGATCTATCTCTCGCGGCGATTGCAAGCGCTGAAACAGCTGATATTTATGGGCTTGATGTGCTCGATATGGATATCAATAAGAGCGGTGAAAATACCACACGTTTTGCTGTGCTCTCTCGTATTCGAGTAAGCGCGCCAGCAATGGGTAGTTCCGTTCTCATGTTTACTGTGAAGCATGAGGTGGGTTCACTCGCCCATGCGATCACTATTATCAGCACGCATGGATATAACATGACGGCGCTTCGCAGCAGACCATTGAAGAAAGGTTCGTGGCAATACTATTTCTATATCGAGATTGATGGCAGAATCGATACTGATAATGGTGAGCGGATGATTGCGGAGTTGAAAAAAGTCTGCGATAAGTTCAAAGTTGCTGGCTCTTTCACTCCTCATTTCGAGATATAAGAAAGCGCATACTCGCTAGGAGCGCATACTCACTACGAGTGCATACGTGGCAGGAAAGCACAGCGAGTATACAGGCAGCGGAGCACAAACACAGAAAAGCGAAGTGAGCATAGTGGGATTGGTGCAGATGGAATGATACAAACGCAAGGAGAGCAGCTCAGGGAGCAATAGGAAGTAACCTGAAACGTATAGAAACGGCACAGACGCAAAGAAACAAAACTAAAAGATCGGATCGTATCTGATCGAATTAAACCAGCTGATCGGATTACATCTGGATCAGATCAGATCGAATCTACACCAAAAGATTGAATCTGCATCAGATACGGATTGAATGCAGCAAAATACACGAATCTGATGAGAACGCAGAGAGGTAAACATGATTATCCGCATGAATCTTGGAGTGCATAGTTACGATATCGTTGTGCAACGTGCCATTCTTGAGCAGGCGTATCGGCATATAGATCTAAATCGACGCGTATTGATTGTGACGGATGAGGGGGTTCCTGCAGCGTATGCGCGCACTCTCGCTCGCCAGTGCAGAGAAAACGTGATTCATGCTGTTGCGGTAGGTGAGAAATCTAAGAGCCTCGAAATTTTTGGAGAGCTTCTTCGTACGATGCTCGACCATAATTTTTCCCGAAAAGATTGTGTGGTTGCTCTTGGCGGTGGAGTGGTAGGCGATCTTGCAGGGTTTGCTGCTTCAGCATATATGCGTGGGATTGATTTTTATAATATCCCCACCACTCTTCTTTCTCAGATTGATTCTTCGATTGGCGGTAAAACAGGGATAAATTTTGGGGGAGTGAAAAACTCGGTAGGTGCTTTTTATCAGCCGAAGAAAGTGCTCATTGATCCTGAGCTTTTGCGTACTCTCCCACCTCGGCATATTTCAAATGGGCTTGCCGAAGCAATCAAAATGGCACTCACATCGGATAGAGATCTTTTTGAACTTTTTGAGCGCAAAAATTACGGGATCGGTAATTACGAAACTCTCATAGATGAGATTATTGAGCGTTCTCTTATCATTAAAAAAACTGTGGTTGAGCAAGATGAAAAAGAATCTGGTATGCGCAAAATATTAAATTTCGGGCATACCATCGGGCACGGCATTGAAGCGAGTATCGGCATTGGTGCTGGTAGCGAAGCTCGTGACGATGTGAGCGGTAGTTGTGGCGAAGGTGTCGGCAGTGCGGTATTCGCTAGTGAAGGCGTTAGCAAGAAAGGCGGCGGCGCAGGAGTAGATGCCGAGCGTGAAGTTGCAAGCTGGGAAGATGTTTGCCAAACGACGAAACTTTATCACGGCGAATGCGTGGCTCTAGGGCTGATTCCGATGTGTGATGAAGAGATTCGCTCTCGCGTGATTGAAGTTCTCAAAAAATACAACCTCTATCGAAATCTCGATTACGATTGGCGTGCAATTGAGCAAGCGGCATTTCACGATAAGAAAGCAGATGGAGGATCCGTCACGGTCACGCTCGTGCACGAGCCAGGTAGCTGTGAGATGGTGACGATGGAATGCGGCGCCGTCATTGAACGAGCGAAAGCCTGCCTAGGAAGAGGCAAAGACCTATCGTCACTGCCCCTGAGAAGCGAATAAAGGAAAATAGGGGAGAATAAGAATGAAAAATACTTTTGGATCCAGCGTTGCTCTCACTCTTTTCGGGGAAAGCCACGGCGAGTATATTGGAGCCACTCTCGACGGTTTAGCACCAGGAATTAAAATCGAGCATGAGTATATCTCGCATATGCTCACTTTGCGCCGCCCTTCTGGCAGAATTTCTACTCAGCGCCGAGAGAGCGATCAGTATCGCATTATCAGCGGTGTAAGAGAGATGAGCGAAGAGGAATTCTCTTCCAGCCTAGAAGGCAGCAATGCGGATATGTGTGCAAGCAATGCTGGAGAAAAACAATGTGGGGGCGAAAAGGGCAGTGTGCGTGCAAAAAACAGTGTGCAGATCACGACGGGTGCGCCATTAACTATTCTTATCCCTAATGAGAACGTGCGAAGTTCTGATTACAGCGCAATAAGCACGATTGCTCGTCCATCTCATGCTGATTACGCTGCAGAGTGTAAATATCACGGTTTCCAGGATTCGCGCGGCGGCGGCCATTTCAGTGGGCGGCTCACAGCGGCTCTTGTGGCTGCAGGTGCTGTGTGTAAAGCTGCGTTGGAGAAGAAAGGAATCTTGATTGGCACGCACGTGAAAAAATGTGCAGGAATTTCGGATAGAGAATTCGGCGCTACTGTGAGCGATATTGTGAGCGATATTGTGAGCGATATTGAGAGCCTTAATGCCAAGGTTTTCGCTACGCTCAGCGAAAAGAGTGAGGAGCAGATGCGTGAGGCAATTCTTGAGGCTGCCACTCAGGGCGATAGCGTGGGAGGAGTGCTCGAAACTGCCGTGATTGGAATGCCGCACGGAGTAGGGGAGCCTTGGTTTGACGCCGTAGAGAGCCTGCTTGCTCATATGCTTTTTTCGATTCCTGCTGTCAAAGGCGTTGAGTTTGGTGCAGGGTTTGCTCTTGCGGATATGAGAGGGAGCGCCGCTAACGATCCTTTTGCAATAAGCGGCGGAAAAATTGTGTGTGCTAGCAACAATAACGGCGGAATTAACGGCGGCATTACGAATGGCATGCCTATTATTTTCCGAACCGTGGTTAAACCTACTCCAACGATTTATAAGCCGCAGGAAACAGTTGATTTTTCGGCAATGAAGGAAATGGTTATGCAAGCAAAAGGGCGGCACGATCCTGCGATTGTGCATAGGGCGCGCGTGGTACAAGACGCTGCTGCGGCGATTGTGCTTGTAGATGCGCTCGCCATGCGTTTTGGCACGGATTGGATTGCATAAAGTGCGGTGTTGCGAGCATAGGAGGCATGATTCCGTGACGGTATGTGAGCTGCACAGGGGCGTGACGGCGAATTGCGGGGGAAACGTCACGTAGCGAGCACTAAATGGAATATCGAAAAGAAGCGGTACGTCACAAAGAAACGATTTATGAAGAAATGGTATGGAAAAACGGTACAGGGAAAGGAAACGGAGGCTCAGATCATGGCTAGATACGGCTGCGTCGGTAAGAAGCTTGCACATAGTTTCTCGAAAGAGATTCACGCTCAGCTCGCAGATTACGATTACGAACTGATCGAGCTGGTTGAAGAGGAGCTTGCGCCGTTTTTAGAAGAAAAAAACTTTGCTGCTATCAACGTCACTATTCCCTATAAAGAAGCAGTGATCCCATATCTTGATTCGTTGAGCGATGTGGCGGCGCGGATTGGCGCTGTGAATATAGTGGTGAATAGAGAAGGCAAGCTCTGCGGCGACAACAGCGATTATGCGGGGCTGAAAGCACTTATCGAGCGGGTGGGGGTTTCTCTCGCACAGAAAAAAGTACTTGTGCTTGGCACTGGAGGAGCCAGTAAGACGGCCTGCGTCGTCGCCGAAGATTTAGGAGCTGCTGAGATCGTGACGGTGAGCAGGAGGAAAAAACCTGGAAGCGTCACCTATGAAGAAGCTTTGGCAGAGCATGCAGATGCGCACGTTATTATCAACACCACTCCAGTGGGAATGTTTCCCGATTGTGATGCTACGCCTTTAGATATCAAATCATTTTCACAGCTCGAAGGACTAATCGACGCTGTTTACAACCCGCTGCGAACTAATCTCGTGCTGAGTGCGCGTGAGCGAGGGATTCGCGCAGAGGGCGGGCTGTATATGCTGGTGGCACAGGCAGTGACTGCAGTCGAAGCGTTTCTTGGCACGTCTATTGCGCAAGAAACTACTGAGCGTATCTACGCTCGCATACTTTCCTCGAAAGAAAACATTGTGCTGACGGGTATGCCCGGGAGCGGCAAGAGCACAGTAGGCGCCTGCTTGGCTAGCGATATGGTGTGCAGGGCAGAAGTGCTGAGCAGTTATGAATTTCTCGATACTGATAGCGAGATTGAAAAGCTCTGTGGCGTTTCCATCAAAGAACTCATCGAGACGCGAGCAGAAGAGTATTTCCGCAATCTGGAAACGAAGGTGATTGCCGAAGTATCTTCGCAGCACAGCCGAATTATCGCCACAGGCGGCGGCGCTGTGCTTCGCGAAGAAAACGTTCGGGCGCTTAAGAGAAACGGCAGGCTGTTTTTCTTAGATGCAGATATTCGGCGTTTGCAAGCCACACAGAGCAGACCTTTGGCAGATACGTATGCAAAGCTGAAAAAGCTCTATGAGCAGCGGTTGGAAACGTACCAAAAAACTGCAGATGTAGTGGTGCCTGATATGGGAACGCCTCAAGCTGAGGCAGACGCTGTGATAGAGAAGCGAAAGGAGTTTATCGCATGAAAATCCTCGTTATTAACGGACCGAACCTCAATATGCTCGGTATCCGTGAGCCGGAGCACTATGGAAGAGAAACATACGCAGATCTGGAAGAAAAAATCAGGAGCTACTGCGAGAACCGAGGTATCGCCGTCACGCTCTATCAATCCAACCACGAGGGCGCTCTCGTTGATGAGATTCAGAAGGCATACGGAGAAGTTGATGGGATAGTCATCAATCCTGGCGCATATACCCACACGAGTATTGCGATATTGGATGCGCTCATGGCGGTAGGGATTCCTGCGGTGGAAGTGCATATTTCAAAGATTGAGGAGCGGGAAGATTTTCGCCAGGTGAGCTATATTCGCCGTGCTTGTAAGGCTGCTATCACTGGGCGCGGCACAGATGGATACCTTGAAGCGATTGATTATCTGATCGGAGAGGCTGTATGATTGCTGAATTTTCTCCATGCATTTTATCGGGAGAGATTCAAGCTCCGCCCTCAAAAAGTATGGCACACAGATACCTGATCGCCGCAGCACTTTCTGGGCAGGAATGCACTCTTTCAGGTCTAGATTTCAGCGAAGATATTTTGGCAACGATTGATTGCTTGCAGGCTTTAGGTGCAAAGATTGAGCTGCGAGGGGGAAGCGAAGAATCAGGCGAACGCGTCGCAACTGCACATATTGCTCCAGACCAGTTCATGCATGCAAGCAGCCGCATTTTAGAGTGCCGAGAAAGCGGCAGCACACTGCGGTTTTTTATTCCGCTCGCTCTGTGCCTAGGGGAGCCAGTCACTTTGCGTGGGAGCGCACGGCTCTTTGAGCGTCCGCTCGGCGTCTATGAAGATCTCTGCCGTGCTCGCGGTTTTACATTTCATAAAGAGGCCGATTCGGTGACGGTGTGCGGGAGGCTGCAGAGCGGCGCGTACGAGCTGGAAGGCGGCGTAAGCAGTCAGTTCATCACCGGGCTTATATTTGCGCTGGTACATCTCAGCGGCAATTCGCTTCTTCATATTATTGCGCCTTTTGAAAGTAGATCGTATGTAGATTTGACGATTCGTGCGTTGCGCTCTTTCGGCGCATGCGTGGCGTTGAAAGATGAGCATACGATCAGTATTCGTTCCGCTCAGATGAGAGCTTTCAGCGGAAAAATTGAGGGCGACTACTCAAATGCGGCGTTTCTTGATGCGTTCAACGAACTTGGCTCTAGCGTCACCGTGATGAATCTGGATCCGAGCAGCGCTCAAGGCGATAGAGTGTATCGAAAGTATTTCTCGCAGATTTCGGCGGGTGTGCCCACGCTAGATATTTCCGACTGCCCGGATCTCGGACCGATTCTTTTTGCGCTCGCTGCCATGAAAAACGGCGCAGTTTTTACTGGCACGGATCGCTTAAAAGCAAAAGAAAGCGACCGTGGGCGTGCGATGGATAGCGAGTTGCGAAAACTTGGAGGCGGGCTTATCTTCGGCGAAAACTCCATCACCGTGCCCAAGCAGGATCTTCGCAGCTCAGAAGCTCCTCTCAGCAGCCATAACGATCATCGTATTGCTATGGCGCTTGCGGTGATCCTTTCAAGAATTGGAGGCTCGATTGAAGGAGCCGAAGCTGTGAGAAAAAGCTATCCCCGATTTTTTGACGATCTCAGGACGCTGGGAGCAAAGGTGAAGAAAATATGCTAGTTCAGGTGGATAAGAAAATTTTGATCGTTGGTCTCGGGCTTCTCGGCGGAAGCTATGCTCGGGCACTCAAGCGGCTCGGCTTCCATATCAGCGCCATCACCAAGGAGCAAAGTTCTATTGATTACGCAATGCGCAAGGGGATTATCAACGAAGGTTCTACAGGGCTTGATTCGAACATAATCAGCTCGGCGGATCTCGTGATTTTTGCTCTCTATCCGCACGTTTTTGTGCAGTGGATCGAGGATAATCAAAAGCTGTTGAAAAGCGGTGCGCTCCTCACAGACGTAACGGGTGTTAAAGGAAGTATCGTTTATAAGATTCAAGGTATGCTTCGCGATGATGTTGAGTTCATTGCGGCGCACCCGATGGCCGGGCGCGAGCTTTCCGGCGTGGAAAACAGCACGGATACGATCTTTGCCGGAGCGAACTACATCGTCACTCCAACCGAGAAAAATACGCCCGATGCTATCGAGACGTGCATCGAGCTGGGTAGGCTGCTCGGCTTTTCTCGCGTGGCAACTCTTTCTCCTGAAGAGCACGACGAGATGATTGGCTTTCTTTCTCAGCTTACGCATTGTATTGCTATTTCTTTGATGACGTGCAATAGCAAAGAGCATATGCAAGCCTTTACCGGCGATTCTTTTCGAGATCTCACGCGCATTGCGAGAATCAATGATGAGATGTGGAGTGAGCTTTTTATTGAGAATAAGACGGCGCTTTTGGAGCAGATGGATCTCTTTCTTTCTACGTTCACCAATCTTAGAAAGATGATAGAAACGGAAGATGTGGCTGCGATGAGGGCGCTCATGCGCTATTCCACCGAGCGTCGAGCGCTTTTCGATAAGTGCTGATTTATCTGCTTTTTCTTGTTCGCAAATCCTGCTGGCTGCTACCCGTGATTAGGCAGTGTGTTAGTCTGGTGGAATGAATTTTCGCCGTCACCTCACTCCAGCTGTGGCAATGGCTTTATCTGTTTCTATTGCCACTGGTTTATACGGCATCTCGTTTGGTGCTCTTGCAGTGGCAGCAGGGCTGAGTTTTTGGCAGACGGTTATTCTTTCAGCAGTGATGTTTACCGGAGGGTCCCAGTTTGCTTTTATCGGAGTTATCAGCGGTGCCGGGGGAATAGGGCATCTTGCAAGCCCTGCCGGCACGGGTGCGTCAGCTCTCAGCGCGGCAGGTTTGCTCGGGCTGAGAAACGGTATCTACGGTATGCAGAATAACGTGCGACTGCGAGTGCATGGCTGGCGTAAAGTGCTGGCTGCTCATATTTCAATCGATGAGCCAACTGCTGTAGCTTCAGCCCAGAAAGACCCAGCCGAGATAAAACGCGGTTTTTGGGTTACTGGATGCGGGGTGTGGATTCTGTGGTGCTCGTTTACGATGTTGGGCGCGTTGATTGGTGAAGCCTTGGGGGATCCTACAGCTTGGGGGCTTGACGGTGCTGCTGTGGCGGCATTCTGCGGCTTGCTTTGGCCTCGCTTAAAATCAGGTGACGCTGCGGCGCTCGCGGTTGTGTGCGCTACGGTGACGATTGTCGTCACTCCTGTTGCTGCGCCAGGAATTCCGATACTCATTGCTGCAGCTGTGGCGGCTGTATGGTGTGTGCCAAGTAAGAATGTGCTGCGAGCAGGAGGTGAAGTCTGATGTGGTTATGGATTCTAGGTGCGTGTGCAATCTCTTTCGCCACGAAATATGCAGGTTTTTTATTCCCCGAGCATTGGCTGGAAAAACCTGTAGTTATTGCCGTCACAAATCGTATGACGATCGGGCTTCTGGCTGCGCTTATCGCGAGCAATGCTTTCTGTTCTGGGTGTGCTGTTGCATTCGATGCTCGTTTAGTTGCTTTTGCTGTGGCAATCGTTCTTTTGAGCTTCAATATGCCCTTTTTAGCGGTGGTTATTTTTGGAGCGCTTTCGAGTGCAATGGTGCGCTTATTCCTACCCTCATATTATGAACCGCAAGTGGCATTAGCTGCTGCGGTATTCGCATTCGGAATAGTTATTTTCAAATCTGCGAAGTTTAATTCTTTCACAGCTAGAGAGTGAGCTGACGTTCACCCCTAGATTCGTGATGGCGCAATTGGTGAGGTTCCTTGCGATCAAACGATAAAAGCAGCTCAGTTTCTTGCCAGGCTTATTGCTATGCTTTTTGCTGCACTTCTTGCCGAGCTTATTGCCCGGTGTGCTCTTGCGCTGGAATCTGCCGCTTTGGAAGATTGCGAGCTGCGCGTTTCACTGCTTCTTGCACAGCTTGCGTCACCCTCTGATCGAATACACCAGGAATAATATAGTGTGCGCTCAGCTCTTCATCGGAAATCACAGAAGCAATCGCCTGCGCTGCCACCTGTAAAAGCTCTGTGGTGATCGTCTTTACCTGTGAATCGAGCACACCTCTAAAGAGACTCGGGAAAACAAGCACATTATTGATCTGGTTCGGAAAATCGGAGCGTCCAGTAGCAATGACTGCGGCATGCTGAGAAGCCTCAATAGGATCGACTTCTGGAGTTGGATTTGCCAGAGCGAAAACGATGGCATTATCAGCCATCGTGGCGATATCGTTTCCTTCAAGAATTCCGCCTTGTGAAACGCCAATGAATACGTCTGCTCCAGCTAGACCAGAGCGCAAATCTCCGTGTACGAGGCGTGGATTAGTGATCTGTGCCAGCTCCTTGCGAGCAGGATTCATGTTTTCGGTTTGGTCAGCTGCAAGAGCGCCGTTCCTGCCGTATCCCACTATGTCTCGCGCGCCCTGAGCGAGAAGAAGTTTAATAATTGCAGTTCCTGCAGCTCCCACTCCTGAAACTACGATGCGCACGTCTTCAATCTTTTTATTTACGAGCTTTAAGGCGTTAATAAGAGCTGCGAGCACCACTACTGCTGTTCCGTGTTGATCGTCATGAAACACAGGAATGTCGAGTTCATCTCGCAAACGCTGCTCGATCTCAAAGCATCGAGGAGCAGAAATATCTTCTAGGTTGATTCCGCCAAAGCCTGGAGCAATCAGCTTAACTGTGCGAATAATTTCTTCAGTATCTTTTGTGTCTAGCACGATTGGCCAAGCATTCACTCCGCCAAACTGCTTAAACAGCACAGCTTTTCCTTCCATGACGGGAAGAGCAGCCTCAGGGCCGATATCGCCAAGCCCCAGCACGGCAGTTCCATCGGTGACGATTGCCACGGTATTGGCACGAATAGTGAGGCTAAAAGATTTCTCTGGGTCGTCGTGAATAGATGTGCACACGCGCGCTACTCCGGGCGTATAAACGCGCGAAAGATCGGCTCGATTCTTGATTGGAGCTTTTGGCGTGACTTCGATTTTTCCACCGATATGTTCAAGGAAAGTTGTGTCTGAGATCGCTTGCACAGTGACGCCAGGGGTAGCTTCAAGGAGTTGAGCAATTTCGCGCCGATGGCTGGAATCGCGAGTGAGGCAGGTGAGATCGAGAGAAATATCTTCACGATCAGATTCGGCCACATCTAAACCTGTGATGGCGGCGCCTATGGAAGAAACTTTTTGAATCACGTCTGCTACTTGCACCGATGATTCCTCTATGTTGAGGCGGAATGAAGCAGTATAGGAAGGAAAAACTCGCATAGGGATATAGTAATGAATTTTTCTTGTTTTGTGCAGATCGTATTAAAACGTATTTTATTGGTGCTCCTCTTAGCAGGTGTTTAGATATGAGTGAAGGGTTTATGAGTGCTTTAGTGAAGCGCTTTATGAGCATTTCATTGAGTGTGCGGCTCCTATAGCTTCACCGCAGATGCTTCGTTCAATAAATTCGTGGCATATCAGCATGCCTAGTGAGCTGCAAAGAAAAATCGCAGGCAGAGCGTAGGGGGAAAAAGATGAGATGAGTGCTCCCGTGATTGCTGGGAAAAGCAGGGAGCCGATATATGCGAAGCCCATGTGTATGCCGATCACGCGTTTGACGTTGCCTGATCCGAATCTGCGATTCAGCTCTTTCATAATTCCCGGGTAAATAGGCGCACACCCTATTCCTGCAATGGCAAAGCCTGCGGCGGTTCCCCATGCCCATGGGGCCAGAGTGGCACAGAGCATCCCAGCCATTAAGGTTCCTGTGCCGATTCGGATAAGTTGGATACTGCTCAAAGTTCGAGATACGAATCCTGAGGTAAAGCGTCCTAACGTCATTCCGATGACGAATGCGCCTCCGGCTGCAGCTGCCATAGTGGCATCGAGGTTTCGTGCCTGCCGTAAAAATGTGCTTGCCCAAAGTATGGCGCTGTGTTCTGCGCCGCAATAGAGGAAGAACGCGAAAACGGATTGCCAAAGCAAAGGAATGGAGTACCACGGTATGTGATCTTCATTGTTTGCTTCGTCGTCAGCATTATTGCTGTAATCGTTTTTTACAGAAAAGGTTTTATTGCTGCTGGTATCTGTATAGCAAGGTGACGTATCGCGTGTGCGCCAGAGGCGGCGTGTATAGACGAGAAGAATTGCTAGAAAGAACTGAATGCATGCAATAGCAGCGTAAGCTGGACGCCACGAATGCATCGTATAGAGGCAGAAAGCAACTATAAATGGACCGCATAGAGCGCCCACTCCCCAAAAGGCGTGCAGGAAATTCATGTGCGCTGCAGAATAATGAGCGCTCACGTAAGCGTTGAGGGCGGAATCAATTGCTCCTGCTCCAAGCCCGAGAATGAGTGCGCATAGAGGCATAAAGGCGAAGGTAGGGCAGAGGCTGAAGCCTGCAAGTCCTAACGATGTGAGCATGGTTGAGATTGCGCAGACTGATGATGTTGAAAATCTGCGCAGTATCCATGCCGAGCAAAAGGAGGAGATAATGGTCCCGTAGCTTGTTGTGATGGAAAGTATTCCAGCTGCAGCAATATCCACTCCAAGATCTGGAGCCATCTGAGGCCATGCGGATCCGAGCACGTTATCGGGTAAGCCTAGGGAGATGAAAGCTGCGTAGATGATGGCAAGCAAAGAGGGCATAGAATTCTTTCGGTAAAAATTGTAAAAGTTTATGGTGTGCGTTTTGGTGTGGATCGGTTATTCGCACACCATAAACCGTATAGCTACTATAAATGACGTTGTCGTGCGTGTTGCTGTACGTATTTAAAAATCCACCACACGATGAATTGAGTAGTACTCGCGTATCGAATCTTTAGAGATTAGGTTCTGGCTGGGAGCACTAGGAGATAGACCAGATCGAGCATTTTTCCACGGATCTTCTCTGTGGCTGCGATTGCTAAGATCGTTGCCGGTGAGTTTTCCCAGTTTGTTGCATACCGCATCGACGATATTTTTTTCTTGATCTGTTAAATTAGTGCTTTTCGCCTTTAACTGTCCTGCTTCTATAATGAAGAATCCACGATGCTTGCTAAATAGTTCTGTGGATACAGGACCTGCACGCCACGCTTCAAAATCTTCGTTAAATAACGGAGTTCCTAAAGTAGCGAGAGAATGTGCTTGTGAGTAAAATGTGAGTTTTTGCAGTTTCATTGTGGAAAGAGACTTGCACTGATCTAAAATATATGCAGCTACATCAACAATAGATGCCATTGTAAAGCCTCCTCACAATTTATGCCCATGTATCCTAACGGTACAATTATACCTATGTGCTCTTCATCTGGAAACATGAGTGGTGAATATATCTCAGCGAATAAAGCGAAAAAATGCAGCAGAGTTTTAAAGCGTAATTTGCAACATGATTCTGGAGAGTATGCAGACGCAATCAGGATTGTACAAAAATGGCGTGCTCAATGTGCGCCCGCTGCTCGGCAGTGTTTTGAAACTCTTCTTGAATGTTGTGAGGGTATTGAGGGGGTTGTTCTAACTTATAGGCTGAAGCGGATCCCTTCTATTATTCAAAAATTGCAAAGACCGCAAAATTACGACTTAAGTACTTTAGATGACGTAGGCGGATGCCGTGTGATCGTTAAGAAAGTTGAAGATTTAGAAATAATTAAAGATCGGCTAGAAGAAAACATTAAAACAACGGGTTCGATTATCAGAAAAAGTAAAGATTATATTCGATTTCCTAAAGACACTGGTTACCGTTCATATCATGTTTTGACTAAACAACACACCGCTTATGGTAATTATCGTGTTGAAGTTCAACTAAGAACGCAGCTTCAGCACTATTGGGCTACTGCTTTAGAGGTTATGGATGAGATAGAGGGTATTTCTGTCAAAACATCTGATAAGGATTCACTACTAAAAAATCCTTTTACTGAAGGCAGGTTAATGTTTAACCAACTTACGTCATCACTCTTAGCGTTACGTGAGGGAACTCCTCTTGTGGCAGGGGTGCCAACTGATAAAAAATCCCTTATAGAACGTGTCGAGTCTCTTCCAGATGTGAGACGTATTGGCGCAAAATTATTGAATGCTTGTGATGACGTGTTCAAGATATCTAAATCTTACTGCGACGATGAAGAAGCGTCCGTGTTTATTTTACGGTTATTGAAAGAAGAACAAAGCTTAATTGTGTATTCTTATGCTAAGGCTCAGATAGATCGAGCGCTTGCTGATTATGCGCAATTTGAAACAAAATTGTCGGGCAGTGCCTCGAACGAGTGCAGTCTTTCTACTGAGAATATTGTTCTTGTCCATGTGGATAATTTTCGTGAATTAAAAATTGCCTATCCTAATTATTCGGCAAATATTTTTGAATACCTGCAAGTGCTCAGAGAAGAAGGTGTCAAAATATAGGCTTAAGGGCCCATAATGCACTAGAATTTTTGGCGGACCGTGTTGTGCGGCTTCAAGTGACGAAAGCAAAACGAGACCCAAAGAAGGGGCATGCGTAATGACGAAGTATGTATATAACTTCACCGAGGGCAATAAGGATATGAAAGACCTTCTTGGTGGTAAGGGCGCGAACCTGGCAGAAATGACGAGCTTGGGCTTGCCGGTTCCTCCCGGATTCACCATCACTACCGATACGTGCCGTGCATATTTGAGTAACGGTTCAGTGCCCGAAACTCTTGCTGTGGAAGTCACCACTGCAATCCGTGGCGTCGAAGAAAAAATGGGCAAGACTCTTGGCGATGCCGAGGATCCTCTCCTCGTTTCTGTGCGTTCGGGAGCTAAATTCTCCATGCCGGGCATGATGGAGACAGTGCTCAATATCGGTTTGAACGATCAGAGTGTGCAGGGCTTGGCTCAGCAGGCTGGTAACGATCGTTTCGCATGGGATTCTTATCGCCGTTTGATTCAGATGTTTGGCAAGACGGTGATGGATATTGATGGCGATCTTTTTGCTGACGAGCTGCACGGTTTGCAAGAGCGCAAGGGCTACAAGGGCGATCTTGATATGACCACCGACGATCTTAAAGAGCTTGTGGATACGTACAAAGAGATTGTAAAGCGCGAGACGGGCATTGATTTCCCGCAGGATCCGCGCGCTCAGCTTGATATGGCTGTGGAAGCGGTGTTCCGCTCATGGAATACTGATCGTGCTCGTATTTATCGCCGCCGTGAGCGTATCCCGAACGATCTCGGCACCGCCGTCAATGTGCAGACGATGGTCTTTGGCAATATGGGCATGGATTCTGGTACGGGTGTGTGCTTCACTCGCGATCCATCAACCGGGCATTCAGGCGTCTATGGTGATTATTTGCAGAATGCTCAGGGTGAAGACGTGGTTGCGGGTATCCGCAATACTCTTTCGTTGGCAGATCTTGAGCGCCTCGATAAGGCGAGCTACGATGCGTTGCGCGAGATTATGCGCAAGCTCGAAACCCACTACCGCGATATGTGCGATATTGAGTTTACGATTCAAAAGGGCAAGCTCTGGATGCTGCAGACCCGCGTGGGCAAGCGTACCGCTTCGGCAGCGTTCCGTATTGCCGAGCAGCTTGTAAACGAGAAGCTCATCACGAAAGATGAAGCGGTGACGCGCGTGACGGGCGATCAACTCACGTCACTTCTCTTCCCGCAGTTTGATAAGAAAGCTGAAAAGAAACTCATTTCCAAAGGTATGCCTGCTTCTCCAGGCGCTGCTGTGGGTGAGATCGTGATGAATAACGAGCAGGCTGTGGCTCGCACGAATGCTGGCGTGCCAGTTATTTTGGTTCGCCGAGAGACGAACCCGGATGATCTTCAAGGTATGGTTGTGGCTGCTGGTGTGCTTACGGCCCGCGGCGGCAAGACGTCTCACGCAGCTGTGGTGGCTCGCGGCATGGGGCGTTGCTGCGTGGTGGGTGCAGAAGATCTCATGGTTGATGAGGCTGCAGGCACTGTGTACGTGAAGAGCAAAGATGCCACGTATAAAGCTGGTGACGTGATCGCTATTGATGGTGCGACTGGTGAAATTTTCGAGGGTGAGGTGCCTGTCACCGATTCTGCAGTGATGACCTACATTTCCAAAGGATATGATGCTGCTATTGAAGCTGCTGCTGCAGATGAAGACGTGACCGAATTAGTGACGGCTGTGCATCACATTTTGAGCCGTGCAGACGAGAAAGCAAAGCTGCAGGTGCGTGCAAATGCTGATAACCCGGAAGATGCTCAGCGCTCGCGAGATTTTGGGGCGCAGGGGATTGGTTTGTGCCGTACGGAGCATATGTTCCTCGGTGATCGCCGTCAGTTGATCGAAAAAGTGATTCTTGCAGAAAGCGATTCTGAGCGTGAAGAGGCTTATGCGGCGCTCGTTCCGCTGCAGAAGGGCGATTTCCTTGGCATGTTTGCCGCAATGGACGGGCGCCCTGTAACGGTTCGCTTGATCGATCCGCCGCTACACGAGTTCCTCCCTGATCTCACGGAGCTTTCCGTGAAGCTCGCTGTGAAAGAGGCGCAAGGTGAGGAAATCACGGCAGATGAGAAGATTCTTTTGGCTGCGGTGAAGCAAAATCATGAGGCGAACCCGATGCTTGGTCTGCGCGGTATTCGCCTTGGTTTGAAGATGCCAGGCTTGATTAAACTCCAGGTGCGCGCTATTGCTGAGGCGTATGTGGAGCTAAAGAAAGACGGCAAAGATCCTCGGCCTGAGATTATGATTCCGCTTATCGGCTCTTCGCGCGAAATGCAGATTGCTTCTGATATTGCTCGTGAGGTTTTGGCTGAGGTTTCCGAAGAGAGCGGTATGAAAGTTGATCTGCCTATTGGCAATATGATCGAGTTGCCACGCGCCGCTCTCACAGCTGATCGGATTGCTTGCGAGAGTGATTTCTTCTCCTTTGGCACAAACGATCTCACTCAGACCACGTGGGGATTCTCGCGTGACGATGTGGAGGCGTCGTTCTTCAACGATTACTACGAGTATGGCGTTTTCGGTACCTCTCCGTTTGAGAGCATCGATTGGCGCGGAGTTGGTTCGCTTGTGCGTAGTGCTGCTGAGAGCGGGCGCGCAGCTAATCCAGATCTGCACCTCGGTGTGTGTGGTGAGCACGGCGGTGATCCGCAGTCGATCCATTTCTTCCACTGGGTTGGGCTGGATTATGTGAGCTGTTCGCCGTTCCGTGTGCCTGTGGCTCGTCTTGAGGCTGGGCGCGCTGCGATCTCAAATGAGAGCCAGGCTGCTGCTGAAGAAAATGGCGGAAGTGCCGTAAACGCGACTGCATAGCGATATAAAGCGCTGTTCTCGTGCTGTGGAATACGAGATCGCAGTGCATCTTTAATTGTGCCGGCGCGCGCCGCAGTGTTGAGCAGATTCTTTAAGTGAAAATCTTAAAGAATCTGCTTGATGCGGGCGCGCGCCAGCGTATATGAGTGTGATATATGTATGCTCAAATGTGTACGTGCTATGTATCCCAAATGTGCAGGCGCTATTTTTTGGGGTTTTTATATCTGCAGATCTTCAGGAGTTGCGCAATTAGGACTTGTGTAATTCTTGCGCAATCAGGGTTTGCGTAATTCTTGCACAATTAGGAGTTGCGCAACATTGTGTTGCTTTAATAGAAGAATCTAGGGGATACTTAAGCGAGTAGATAAAAGTCTTTTAGAGCTAAGCGTCAAAAGCACACTTTTTAATGCTTAGCTCTTCTTTTATAAAAGAGATAGGTTGTCGTGCTAAGCAGCATTAGGGGAGATATGAGGGATTATTCTGTTCTTTTAGGAACAAAGATTACGCAGGGCGTATCGAAGATACTTGCGGTAGCATTAGGAATAATGTTGCTGCTGGGTGCGCTCACTTCTGTTTCAGCTCCCCGAGCTTATGCGGCAGATCCCCTCAGCGATCAGCAGATTCAGCAAATAGTGCAGCAGGTGCAAGCTGATCTAAATAAAGTTGATTTTCGAGATGAAGAGGTTCGAAATAAACTTGCAAAGACTCATTTCACATCGGCTGAAAAGCTTGGTAAAAAAACAGAGATTTGGAAGCGCGATAGGACTAAATACACTAAAATTACTGATGTTCCTGATGAGGAAGCAGTAAAGGAACTCCAAGAAGAGTATTTGCTTGCTTCCGATATGGAGAGCGCATTTACTCAAATCAAAAAAGATCTGCCAACTCTCCTTCCAGCAATGCTAAAAGCAGATTCTGCGGTGGCTACTGCTGGGCAGAATAAAAACGCAGATTATTATATAAATGCGATTAAAAAGGATAAAGCTGGTTTTCTGATTGGCGCCGCCTATCTGCAGCGTAATTATAGTTTTATTATCAAAGATAATAAGACGGTTGCTCGCCAAGTGATGACGGAAAATAATGCGTTTGGGAAAGAATATGCTCCTTTTGATCTCGTAGCAGCTATCGGGAAGCAGACCGCCGATCAGCGCAAAATGGCGTTCACTCCCAAACTTTTCAAAGAAGTTTTGGGTGGAAAAATAGCGGAGCAAACCGATCTGGGAGTATTCTTAGAAAAGCAGGTAACGCAGGCAGGCAAAAAACCAGCTGATTGGCTTTGGCAGACGTCTAAAGCTGAAATTTCTGAAAAGCCATCAAAAGCGAATCCCAGTGCGCCTTATCGCCTCTTCGATAAGCTGAAAAACGATCAGACTGGGCAGGCTGAGATGCTGGCATTGCTGAACGTTTCAGAGAACTCCATGTATGTGGTTTCGACAGTCGAATCCATTATGTATGGTTTGGCGGATACCTACGTCAATCGAGCGCTCAAAGAGACTAATCCTGATGCCTATAGTACCGAGCTGGAGGCTTTTGAAAACAAGGTCGAATACGCAGCTGAACGCCAGGCAGACTATTTAGATTTCTGGTATCGCATAGCTAAAGAGGATAAACGCTCAAAATTAGTGGGTAACCGCCGCGTATGGGATAATCTGCAGATTAAAAATCCGAGTGAGCAGCAGGCTTCAAAGCGTTGGTCTGCAAAGCAGGGAAATGATGCTGCCAGCGCGGTGCGAGAATTTATCACGCCTTTAGGCTATTATTTTACTTTCACGCAGGCAGATGGCCTTGCTGATATCCAAAGCGGACAGATCAGCTATTGGCTGGCAAACGGCTTAGATGATCGCGGGCTGACCACTTATGCGCATGAGCACACGCACCAAATGGCTGATGAAGTTCATTTTGCTGGTCATAAGCAGCGTTCAGGAGCGAGCGCCGAGCTTATTACGCGTGGTGTATTTGAGCCGTGGCATAAGAACGATGATACAGATAAAGGCGCAAACTTCGATCTCAACCAGATTTTTGATCGCAGTGGGCAAGAAACTTATGGGAATGAAAATCCAGATCGTTTTAAGAATCCCGAGGATTTGAAGACCTATTACGGCAACCAGATGGATTTAATCTATACCCTAGATTATTTAGAAGCCGATGTAGCTTTGTCTAAAGACGATGCCACAAAAGTAAAACTGTTTAATAAAGCCACTTTGTCTGGTAAAGACGAAAAGTTTGAAAACATCACTGCTGCTGATGCTGCTAAGCTGAAAACTATCGATGATCTCGTAGATATGAACGCAGTTGCCTATCGGCTCATGGTTGAAGGGCAAAAAGTCACTGGTACTTTTAAATACAACGGCTACTATGCGATTCCTCTGTTTACTCCTATCTATGGAGCACCTCATAATACCAGCGGTATGAGCGGAGATATGCACACTAAGCGCTTAAGCTGGGAAATGCTTTCAGAGTACGGCTATTACGAAGGAATGGTGCCGTATCTGTCTAATCAGCACAAGCCAGCTACCGTCGCCCAAAGCACGCAGTTTAGTGACGACGTGATTATTTCGCAGGTGAGTGGCGGTAAATACCCCACTATGGCTGATTTCAAAAAAGCTCAATATGCCGAGCGGATCGCTAAGAAAGACAACCTAAAACCAATCACTATCGCGTGGGAAGGTAAACAACAGCAGATTACCACCTATGCTCAGCTTAAAGATTTAATGACTAAAGCTGTTGATGAAGATCTTAAGAGCAATACTCTGCTTTCAACTGGCTGGTATACCAAACTGCCGACGCAGACAAAGGTCGAGCAGCTAAAGAGCGCAATTTTCTTAGCGTATAAGGCGAATACTCAGCAGTTCGCTACTGATATTTATAAAGACGCTCCGAAGAAGTATACAGTCACCTATAAGTTTGCTGATGAAGATAAGCTTCCTGAGGACGTGAAAAAGCTTCTGCCAGCTCAGCAGCCAGATATTGCTGCTGGCAGTGAGGTTACTCCAGTAGAGCTTGAGAAGAAGCAGGTAACTACTGAAAAGGGTGTGTACGATTTCAAGGGCTGGAATCCTGAAAAAATCACAAACCTCGCTAAAGACGAAACCTTTACTGGCACGTGGGCGTTCACTCCTTATGTAGTTCCAGAAGCTCCTACCAGCGCAGATGACGATTTCACGCATGAAGGAAATTCATATATCGGCAGCTACACGCTGCCTACTGTGCAAGGTGTTGAATATCTGGTTAATGGCAAAGTCGTCACTGGAAAGGTAAACGTCAGTGCTGATAAGGCTGATCTGAATGCTCCAGTCACTGTGACGGTGACTGCTCAGGCACAAGATGGCTATCTGCTCAAGCCTTCTGCCACGTCTTCGTGGGAACTGAAATTTACCCGAGTGAGCGACAAAGAACGGTACAACCCGTTCGCTGACCCAATTTCCCTGACAGTGGGAGATGCGCTTCCGCCGCTTAAAGATGTGGTTAAATTCCCCAATACTCCAGATCAGGCACCTGCTGATATGGATAAGGTGAAGTTTGCGTGGAAAGAGCCAGCTCCTAGCACTGCTACGGTTGGTAAAGTGACGGGTATCGTCACCGTTACTTACGAAGATGGCAGCAGCGAAGAAGTCAGCGTGGAGATTAGCGTCAATGCGAAACCACTCGTCAAAGTGCAGATTCCGCAAACTCCTCAGGTAGATGACCCTTGCAATAAGTGGGTAGCAGGAGGTAAAGCGGAGTCAAATGCCACATGGATTAAGCCAGACGATACCGATCAGATTGCTTGGGAAATTAACCAAGCAAAAGAGCTGATAGCTAAGACTAAAGACGGCTACGTATTTGAAAACGGCACCAGCGCTCATAATTTTGGTGTAGCGAAAGACTCTGGCGCATTCTGCTTGGAGGACTTGACTCCAGCTGAGACTATTCCGGATAAGGATATCTATACTCCGAAAGCTGAAACGATCACGCTCAATAAGGGCGATAAACTGCCTGATTTGAGTACAGTTATTAAGTTTGAGGGAGAAGCTCCAGCCGATTTAACTAAAGTGACCTTTGCTTGGAAAGGGCAAGCTCCCAGCACAGAAAAGGCAGGAGATACAACGGGTGTAGTGACCGTCACTTACGAAGATAGCAGCAGCGAAGATGTTGAGGTGCGCGTAGTCGTTAAAGATATCGTGCAGCCAGACCCAGAACCAGAACCGAAGCCTGAACCAAAACCAGAGCCAGATCCTGAACCGAAACCAGAGCCAAAGCCTGAGCCTGATGTGCCAGGCACAACAGAGCCTGGTGACGATAAGCCTGGCTCTACGCCAGGAGGATCTGGCGGATCAGGTGATTCGGGAGCTTCGCAGCCTGATTCCACTCAGCCAGAGAAGGTGCCTGGGGATCAGCAAGCTTCCAAGCCGAAGCAAGCTTCTCCATCACGTGTGGATAAGTCGATTTTATCGAATACGGGTTCATCTGCTCTGGCAGGGCTGGCTTTCTCGGCGTTAGTGGGCGTCGTTGGTGTGTGCGCGATTGCGTTCAGGCGGAAACTTGAGCAAAAGCGCTGATAGCTAGCTAAGGAAAGCATAGGTTGGGCGGGTGTGATGATTGCACACCCGCCCAACTTGTTTACCTAAATTTATACATCTATACCTGATAATTGGCATACCTATTTACCTGATAGTGATACCTATACGGCAATGAAAAGTGCCGCGCCGCAACATGAGTTGCAACGCGGCACGCGTGCAAGAAAACTGCGAGCGTTACTTTTGTTTTCTATGCCCTTATTTTTCTAGCTCTACATCGATTTGGCAGAACGCGAATCACATATAACGGCGTCGAATCGCGCAGCTACCAATAAAGACTGCCGATACGCCGAAAGCGAGAAGTGCCATACTCGTCACGCCAGTATTAGAAAGCATTTCTCGGGCCTGAGGAGCTTTAGTCGAGGATGATGGGTTCACTTTCGATTTATCTGCTGGCACTGGATTCGCTGGATTCGGATTTGCCGGATTTGGATTCTCTGGAGATGGATTTTCAGGAGTTGGCTCCAGAGATTCTGGCTTCGGCTTAAACTTCAGATCAACGATAAATACGGCACTTCCATTATCGTTTACTGTGCATTCAGCGTTCGCAGGGCAGGCGATCTTTGTGTAATGTTCTTTTCCTTTCTCGGTGAGTGCCACAGTCACTATAGCCTTTTTCCCTTTGGTGATTGGGTCATTCGGGTTAAAAGGCTCTCCAGCGTTGTTTGTATACGTGATGTCGTAGGTAAACATTCCATTGAGTGGGTGTGGCGTGCCGTTTTCGTCTGGATCGTAGGAAGGGATCTTCGCATCTTGCCAGGAACCTTCAGGAACTCCATTGATATCTTGCGCTGTCGGAGGCTCTGGAACGGCAGTTGCTTCAGAGATTACGACTGGTGCAACCTCAGCGCGCTCTTTAGGCTTATCAAACGATGCATGGTTGTAAGTAAGAGTGACGGGAATATCTGCTCTTTCTCCTTTAAGAGCATCTGCTGCTGGAGTCACATCTAGCGTGCCATTCGTGCGATCAATTTTTATGTGCCACGTTTTTCCGTTCACCTCGATTGTCTCAGGAGCAGAGTACGTGGTGCTTGTTGCGTCTTGAGCATAGGTGGCGCTCTTCACGGGAGATTTCACTGCAACTGCAGGCGATGTATTAACTAATTCATATCGCGGAGCAAGCATCGACAAACGCCATTCGCCCACTTTTTCGCCGTCAGAATTTTTAACACCAGGATTAGCTATACTGCCAGATTCTGGTTCAAATACTCCGTAGCCTTCAGCCATGCTTACGCTATCTGCTTGCATACTTGCGTTCGCATTGCTCGAAGCGATCACATCTCCTGGCCCAGAGAACGTTGCTGCGCCTCCTGCATAGATGGCTCGGCCGCCAGGCGCTGTGAGCGTAGTATCTTTGGCGGAAGAAAACGCAGCATTTCCGTCAGCGCGAATACCGAAAGGCTGCATATTCGGAGATTTCGCTGTTGCATTCAGCGTGGCTTGTTCGGTGACGGCAATATCATGCCGGCTATACATACCGATAGTTTGGCCGTTGGTGACGCCATTGATATCGATATTGAGTTGTGAGTTTCCTGCGAGCACGGTCGATCCATATGTGCCAAGCACAGCGAACGACGTTGAAACCGTTTGTGGGTTGGCAATACGGCTCGTGATATTGATACGCGCGTTATCGGTGATTTTCAGTTCGCTGGTATAGATTCCGATTGCGCCAGCGAATTTAGCAGTTCCGCTGTATCCTGGGTTCAAGTTGATCGTTCCTTGTCCGCCGATTGTGAGCGGTGCTCCCCAGCTTTCAAGCGTAGTGGATAGGTTAGGATCAGGATTGGAAATATCTGTGGTGATAGTGAGGCTTGCATCTGCAGATTCGCCGATCAGATTAACCTTTGGGTTATCTTGTTTGCTGTCTACTCCGCCGCTTTTCATAGTAAACATTAAAGCAAGGGCGTCAGAATGCCCTCGTGATTGTTGCTCGATCACGTTTTTGCCTCTATATTTTACGGTCAATTCATTCATTCCCACTGTGGAGCGGTCAAAAACGACTTCAACAAAAGTTCCTGCTCCGTAAGATCCTGTGAAGTTTTGACGTTTGAGAACGAAATTATCAAAGGTGAGGGTTTTCTCGTCATCGTTCCATCGCCATTCACCTGAATCGCCTGTGCCTTTGACGTTTCCATTCAGACAGTAGGTCCACTCAGCAATATGCATATAGTGTTTGTTGGGGCAGGTGTCCCAGTCGGAATGTTTGAGCTGAGGGGCATCGGTGTAATTCACCTCGGGTGTAGCTAGGGCACCAGGGGCAACAGCAAATCCAGTCAGCATAGCTATAATCGCAATAAATGCGGAAAGTGCGATCTGCATAATTCGTTGCATGATAATCCAATCATTAGGAGATTTTCCTGTATTTGCAGTCTACCTCTCTACATGTTTTCCTGCTGGCTATGCTGCTCGGAAGTATTGTGTGCAGGCTTTTTATGCGCCAATTATGAATTAGGTTAAAAAGCTTGAAATTCTCGGGGGGGGGGAATAGAGTGTAAATGTATGTGTACCTACTACTTTTAGGAATATATCGCTTGAAACCGCCGTATCGAGGCTGGTTTATGCGCCTTTTAGGAGTGATTTTTATGGCAGCGGTAATTGCGAAATCTGAGGGGCGCAAGTCTCCATATCGCATTGCGTCAGCATTTATTGTGTCTGTAGGTTTAGCTATCGGGGCAGGAGTTTCTCCAGCATTTGCTGACGATGCGCCAGATGCAGATTCTGATGCTCATCAAGTTTTCCAAGCCCCAGCAGATGAAGCAACTGTTGATGCTCTTTCCACAGCTCTTAAGAATTTAGCAGTAAAAGTTGAAAACGAGACTCAGCTTTCCAAAAAGATCGATACTCTTGGCGAAGCGGCAGGAGTAGCAGCAGGGAAAGTAAAAGACCTAGAAGGCGATAGCGCCACTTTTGGCGGCTGGAAAGCGATTGATGGCGGAAAGTTTGCCGTTGCTAAGCAGTCTGATGCTGGCGTTTTTCCTTTTACGACTGTGAATGAGACGTGCGATGTCAATACGAAAGTATGCAAGCTGTGGCGTCAGGAAAATTCTGTTGATGAAAACTTCAAACACGCCCTCTTCTTATCGCAGGTGAGAACTGAGAAGACAAAAGATAAAGAAACTTTTTCTGGCACAGCCTATAAACCCAGCGGTGAGTCTGGAGATTTTGCTGCGGGCATTAAGGGATATAACGGTATTCAAAAAACTTTTAAAGCATACTCTCCAGATTTAGGCTCGCACCTTAAAGTATCGTTTACTACTGGGTATACGGGCGATATCAATGGCAAAAAAGCACAGTATAAGGTAGAGGTCGCGTATAAAGAAGGTGGCGTAGAAAAAACGGTATATACAACCAGTTTTGACCCAAGGAAGAGCGCTACGACCGATATGCATATAGTGATTGCTGCTCAAGATGGAACTCAAAAAGAAATTAACGGTGTTCAAGGAAAATCTGACGAGGAACTCCAGAAGCTGCTCGATGGGAATAAGCCAAATGGGCGCCCTGGCACCTTTACGAGTAAAGAAATCGAATTGCCCAAAGGCGTCACTGAATACACTGTAAAAATCAGCTCTGCAGATAATATGCATTTGGGCATGAGCTATCAGTCGAAACACGAGCAGTATGCTCTTCCTGTGGTGGGTAAAGATTTCAGCATTTCGCAAGATACGAAGAGCGTTGCAAAATCATTGCTGAAGAAAATCCATGCCAAATTAGACGCATCGAAAGCTGAGACGACTGCAAAGAAGACGGATGCCAGCGTCAAGAAATATACAGATGAATTGGCAAAGGTTGCCGATCTCGTAAAAGATGAAAAAGATCTTCAAGAAAATAGTGTGTACACTAAAGCGCTTGATGATGTTTTGGCTGCAAAAGAAGCTCTAGCTTCGACAGAAACTCCTGCTATTGCTGCTGTGACGGATTTGGCTGATCAAAAGGTCGAAGAGATTAACGCCAATTCTTCCTTAAACGATGAAGAAAAAGATCAAGCAAAGAAGCGCGTCAACGATGAAAAAGAAAAGGCAATAAAAGCTATTAAAGAAGCAGCAGATAATGCTGGCGTCACCAAAGCTAAAGATGCAGGCATTGCTGCTATTGCGGCTGTGAATCCTGTGGGTAAGGAGAGTGCGAAGGCTGAGGTTCGTGCGGCTCTTGAGAAGAAGTTGGCGGAGCTTGATGATAATAAGTTGTTGAGTGAGGCTGAGAGGAAGGCTGCGAAGGATGATGCTCAGGCGAAGGCTGATGCTGCCGTGGGTGAGATTGATAAGCAGCCGTCGAGCGCTGGGTCTGCGGATGAGGCTAAGAAGGCTCAGGATGCTGTGAACGCGGCCAAGGATAAGGGTATTGCTGATGTGATGGCTGTGAATCCTGTGGGTAAGGAGAGTGCGAAGGCTGAGGTTCGTGCGGCTCTTGAGAAGAAGTTGGCGGAGCTTGATGATAATAAGTTGTTGAGTGAGGCTGAGAGGAAGGCTGCGAAGGATGATGCTCAGGCGAAGGCTGATGCTGCCGTGGGTGAGATTGATAAGCAGCCGTCGAGCGCTGGGTCTGCGGATGAGGCTAAGAAGGCTCAGGATGCTGTGAACGCGGCCAAGGATAAGGGTATTGCTGATGTGATGGCTGTGAATCCTGTGGGTAAAAAAGTAGCGAAAGAGCCAAAAGTGGCAGGAGAGAAGAAGCTCTCTAATACTGGTACGGCAGGCATTTTCGCACTTATCTGCGCAACGCTGGGGTGCTGCACTGCTGGTACTGCGGCGGTTGTGTATCGTCGGCGTCATGCCTCAAAATAAGCAGCAAATCAGCCAGCTGTGAGGCGCTTGTGCGTAGCCGATGGTTACGCGGATACAAGCGCCGATAGCTACTAATGATTCGTTGGGTGTTCATAGGTATTCTATGGGCGCCCAACGTTTTATTTTTCGCCTTTTCCTCTAAACACACATAATGCCTGGCATCGCAATCCGTGGCATTGCAATGCATAGCGTCACAACGCATGGTAACCCAGCTCAACGAATAGCAACCTAGCTCAACGTATGGTAGCTCAGCTCAACGCATAGAAAATTGCGCGAAGCTCCTTTGCTCGCTACCAGCCCCTTCGCTCGTGACCAGCTCCTTCGCTCGCGACCGCTTAATACTGCTTAGCTTAATACCCTAATATCGCTCGATAATGAAGAATCTCACTCAATGTTGAGAACTCAAACCTGCTTGATAAGATGAAAGAGAAATAGCGGGGGGGGGGGTATCTCTATGCACCCTCATCAGCCCATGTAATAATATTGAGGTTAGAATGTTGAACATTAGGCAAAGGAAAAATAAAGATCTACACCATCGCGCGAAACGAAAATTCACTCGAACTATCTGCTCCGCTACCGCGCTAGGTTTGATCGTATCTTCTTCCATCGCCAGCAGCGCTTTTGCCTCTTCTCCTGATGAAAAAGCGATAGCACTTCTTCGTAATCTTAATTCGTTGCCCACAGATACTTTAACTCCAGAACCTGGGAAAACCTCTGAAGATGCTATAAAAAATCCTAAGCAGCCAGATATCTATACTTTATGGACGAACTATAAAGCTGAAAAAGGCGAAGAAGGCGGCGTTGAGTTTCACCCGTATTCGGCAAGTGTAGGAGAAGAAGCAACTCCTGAAGAGCAAAAGAAAGTTGATAAGACGATAGAAGCTCCGGAGCTGCAAGGATACGATAAGCCGAAAGATTCCGCGTATCATTTCACGTACGACGCTATTAAGAAAGAAGCGAAAGCAGGCAAACAAACCGATTTCAATTATCGGGCAGAAAAAGAATTTCTGTATTCTCCAAAGAAAAATACGGTGCGCATTCGGCACGTCTTTCAAGATTTATATAATTTCAACAAATACGATAAGCGAGCTAGCGATCAGAAAGTAGTTTATACAGAGCAGTCGGGAAATGTAGGCTCTACTCTTAAGGTTCAGCCTTTGCCCACGAGCCAGATTTCAGGTTTTTATCCTGAAGCGTCTTCTTTGAAGGCTCTTGTGCCAGAAGATACTCGCGATTTCGAAATAGAATATCGCTACAATCGCCAATCATACGAAGTTGATTTCGATACAGGCGAAGGCACTTCTTTAGCAAGCAGATTGCTCTATTACGAACAGGTGATTCCAACTGTTGAAGAGCCAACGCGCTCTGGCGGTGTATTTCTTGGCTGGAAGCCATCTTCGGATATTACGGGTATCCTCAATGGCGTTGAGACGACCTTTAAGAAAGATGAAATTATTCAAGATGCAGCAAAGAAGCCGATTAAAAATCTTGACGCGAAACTTCGTATGCCGTCGCATTCGGTGACGTTTACAGCAGTATGGCAAGACGTAGAAAAAGCAGGGTACCAGATCGCTTTTTGGTCGGAAAAAGCAGATTACGACGATACAAAATCTGATCTTTCACTGAGGGATCGATACGATTTTGTGGGAGTGAAAGTATTCAAAGAAGGCCAGGTTGGGACTTCTCCGGATTTAAAAAAGATTGATATAGAGGGCATTAGATTTCCTGATCTATCTGAGGATCGTTTGCAAAAAGCGGCAGAAGATCCAGAATTTTTTGCTAAATTCTATTTCTTAAATGAAGATTTAACTAAGAAAGAAAACGCTTCCGAAGCTGATCCAGCTATTCAAAAGACTATTTCTCCAACAGGGCAGACAGTCTATAACCTTTATTTTGATCGTCGAGTCTATACGCTCTATTTTACAAAAATCCATACAGAAAAATTAGGACAGTCAAGCCAGTGGGGTCATAATCAGATCTATCCAACTATAAATAGAGATGGAAAAACGTTTAACGAAGGAAATATCTATCATTTCGATGCTCGGTTTAATCAAAATATCCATCCTCTGTGGCCAAAAGATAAAGAGCTAGAACTTCCCCCTGATCCAAATCGCCTAGGGGAAAACTTAGCTCCAGCAGGCTGGCTATTAAATGTAAAAGAATGGCCGACGAAGTTTGATCCTTCACTTTATCGTGATACTCCACCGTACCGTTTGTCGGCGGAGGATTTCCTCGATACTCCTATCGTCAATAAACATGGCGGATTCTACGATAAAATCCCGATGCGTTCGAAAGCTGATGATCCAAGTAAACACGAAGAAAAGCAAAGAGAAAAATACGATATTGCGCTTGGTCTAGCGCTAATCAGCACAGGCTCTGCGATACCTCACCACCTTGATTTTCTCAAGGATGATTTTAACGGCGTCGGGCAATACGATTATGACTTGTATCATTGGAAGTCTGATACGGCTAATCCCGAATATAAATTTCCGCTGCCGCATCTTCAAGGTTTTACTCTTAAAGAAGAGTTGAAAGCATCAACAATTTCAGAGCAATGGTATTTCGGCGATAATGACTGCGCTGATTGTGATGGTGATCCTGATGATCCTGACGATTTCGTTGGATTTACCAACAGCAGGGTGAATATCGACAGAAAGAATATAACGCCCTTTAGGTCGGATGCAGATGCCATAAAATTTATCAACACTTTTGGCAATCCAGAAGATGAAAATGATTACGGGTTCGGTAGAAATGGTCATTTAGTTGCAGAATATACAAGAAACTCATATATTCTCAAACTAAATCACGATCCCAGATCTGAAAAAAATGATGCTGAATACGAAGAGAATAAAGACAAATTCAGCGTTCTATACGAATATCCTTTGCAAGATCTAGATCTTGATAGAAAGTATATCCCCGAGCGCCCCGATTGGGTGCCCAATAGCTGGGTCTTTAAGGGCTGGGCTATTGATAGCGCAGGAAAGCATCTCGTCAAAAACGGTAAAGAGACGATGCCAGGCCACGACGTGATTCTTTATGCTTCATGGGGAGAGCCTGATACACGCTGGAACCTCACCATTGATCCTGCTGGAGGAGAATTAGCTGATCTGGCAGTGAAAGACGTCGTTACACAAGAAATAAGCGACGGCGCAGTGACGAAAGAAAAATCTGAAGGCGATAAACAGAATTTCTCGGTGAAACATGCCCAAACCTTAAAGAACCTTCCTCAACCAACGCGTAAAGGATACGACTTTTTAGGCTGGGAGTGGGTGCGCTATAAGGCTTCTGATGGCACTGCCCCTAATGGTGAAATAGACGATGAATATCGCACCACGTATGGAGTGCCTGAGCAGTATCCATTTGGAAATAAAGTAGTGAGCGATATCTACTTAAAAGCTATTTGGGTAGATAACGCTAGAATGGATATCCCTGTGTATCATCATTTCATCGACCGCAACGGCTTTGAAATACACAACGACGAATACCCGAAAAAAGACGTTCTTAAAAATGTTCGTTCAAAATTCCATACCTCGGCCGTTGGCTATCATCAAAACTAGGATTGGATTCTCGTTCCTCACGAAAAAATGTTGAATCTGCCTGATGAAAGCGTGAAAAAGCAGTATCTTGAATACAATAATCGCGTCAAACACAATAACGATGATTTCCAAACGATCAGGGTGGAACCACTCAAAATAACAGACAATCATGGCGATGAAATCCCCAACCCGAACGTCAAAAACAACGTTTTCCACTTCTACTATCAAAACTTTGAGACGTGGAATTATAAGGTGAACTATCTAGACGTGCGGGCAAAAGAAAAAATTGATCATATCAATGGCAGCGATCTGAAGGCTGAAGAAAAGAAAAAAGCACTCAGTGAAGTTATTGCGCAATACACAATTAGCGATCAGGAAAACGTGATCACTAAGAACGCTCACTACGATGCCAGAAATTATCGTCCAATTCCTGGATGGGCGCTTGCAAGCAGCCCACAGCAGCAGCTCTTCTATGATGAAGACGAAACGAATGGGACTCTCCACGGAATCAATGGAACTGGATCTGATGAGATCACGTTCTATTACAGAGACGCTCGCGTTATCGAGGTGAAGGATAAAAATAATCCGACTCCTGATGGGTACGTGCGAGTCACGTTTAAATCTGAAGATGGCGGATCTTTTACAGATAAAGAAGGAAACGCCGTTAAAGAGATATCGTACGACGTAATAAAAGGTCTCAAATTTGACCGCGTTCCTGTGCCTCAAGAGCTGAAAGAGGGCGAAACGAAAGCAGAAAGGTCGTATTATATTACCCCTGAAGCAGGCAAAACGTTCGTTGGGTGGAATAATAAATCCCTACTTGGTAAAGAGGAAATTCTCGAAAACGAAACTGCCGATTATTACGTCTTTACTGCTCACTATGACTGGAGCACATTGAATGTGAAAGAAATAGTGACGACGGAATCTTTTATCGATGAAACGTATTCCAACGATTTTCTCCCCACTGTAAAAGATATCCGTGAGCACATAAAGCAGGCGAGCAAGGATGGAAAAGAAACAGATCTTCCCGATGATGCTGCGGTAGAGATTCGTGATAAGGATAAGCTCTACGAGAAGTTCAAAGAATTAAACAGGCTCGATGAAGAAGAGCTTGTTCGCAGTGAAATTATCAAAGCTGACGTCTCTTTTGCTGGAAATGGTACTGCTCAAGAGCTGGATATCCCTGCCAGGGTGTATAAAAATCGCTACGATGCTGAAAAAGACGGCTCTAAGCCAGACTTTTTGAGTGATGCAGAAAAGGGCGAGCTGAAAGCCGTCACAGGCGAATACGTGAAAGTGACGGTCACGCTTTCAGGCAAACTTGACGGTAAAGAAACGAAAGTTTATTACGTCAATCCTCGCGCTTGGGTTGATATCCCTGGTATTGATCTGAGCGATGAAGAAAAAGCACAGATGCGTTTCTCTCACTGGACTTCAGATCAAGCCAAACAAAACGAAGATCAAAAAGTGCAGGGCATATTTGATTTCACTAAACGGCATATCTTTACAGAAGATACCGTGATATCGCCAGTCACTCAGCCAGCCGAGCCAGATAAACCAGGTGAACCTGATAAGCCAAGCGAGCCTGAGAAGCCTGCTGAACCAGATAAGCCTGATACGCCGGCAGAGCCAGAGAAGCCGAGCGAGCCTAGCACGCCGGCAGAGCCTGAAAAGCCTGCCGAGCCGATGCAGCCACAAGTAGCGCAGACGCCTGCTCTTTCTAATACTGGAGGAAATCTGGTGTTTACTGTGTTTGGATCCTTCCTTCTTCTTACGATCGGCGCAGTGCTTGTGAAGAAGAAAGGCAGCAGACGCAGGAGGGCATAAGGATTTTATCGCGCAAAATCTCATATGCTGCGCATGAAGTAAATTTCTGGGCGTGGTTGCTGGGGTTATCTCTGCCGATCTCATGTGCTGCGCATGAAGTAAATATTTCGTGTAGGCATATGTAGGTTTGGCTTAGTAGGTATGTGCCTTAGTGAGTATGTAGCTCACAAAATGCGGGGTGTGTGCTCGATGTGAATCGCACAAACAGAGGCGGTTCAACGATATCGAGTATGCGCCCCGCAGCTATTAGCTCCTATGTGCAACGTTGGGTGTAGCGGTATGCATGGCAAGCAGCTTGCCGCCAAGCAGTTATTTTCACTATATATATTTTTTTACTACACGTAAATCATTCAAGCTTTCCCTAAGAATTGTCTGAATAAAACGGCTGTTTCTTCGCTTGAGGAGATACTAGACGAGGTTTCGGTGCATTTAACAAATAATACTCAGCAGGCGGCGAATTTTTAATAAATATGTTTGCCAGAGAATAATGTGTTTACTAGGTGTGCTAGGTTTACTAGGAAATAAGGAATGCAGGGAGAACCTCATACAGGAGTATGAGCGCGCCTGCCAATGGGTTTATCTCCGAAGCGAGATTTCCCATCGCTGTAGGAGCTTATTTTCTATCACTGCTGCTTTACTTTAGCTGTTGTATTTATTGCAAATAAAACTGTATAGTAATGCTGTTAGGCAAGCCTAACCAAATTAAATTACTGTTGTTCTTTCTATCGGGTTTTCATATATGTTTTTAGCTTCGTTTTTGATTGGGCTGCGCGAAGGTCTTGAGGCTGCCTTGATTATCGGTATCCTTGTGGCATTTGTGAAAAAAGAAAATCGCTCCGAAGCAGTTCGACCGATCGGAATTGGAGTAATTCTCGCAATTATTCTTTCTCTCCTTCTCGGCGCTTTGTTTACGTTTGGCAGCAGATCTCTTTCTTTCGAAGCGCAAGAGATAATTGGCGGCGCTATGTCGATCCTAGCCGTCGCCATGATTACATGGATGGTATTTTGGCTCCTGAAGCTCGGCGCACATATCAAAAGCGATCTAGAAGAATCTGCAGCTCGCGCTCTCAAAAAAGATCGTCTGCGCATATCGATGTTTTTTATTGCTTTCGTCTCAGTCGGGCGTGAAGGCTTGGAAACTACCTTGCTTTTGTGGGGTTGGGCATTGCAACCAGCAGCTCTAAGCGGAGCGCTGTGCGGTATCGTCACCTCTGCAGTTTTAGGATATTTAGTATATCGCGGCTTGGTGCGCTTCAATCTCCGCATTTTCTTCACCTGGACGGGCGCATTCCTCATCGTCGTAGCAGCTGGAATTTTTGCCTATGGAATTCACGATTTACAAGAAGCTGGCGTGCTTCCTGGGCCATTTTCAGGCGCTCCTATCACGCCCACTGATTTCCGCACAGGTGAAGTCTTATCGGGCTTCTTCACTCCACTTCCCTATTGGGGAGCTGCTTATCCGTTTGGCTGGGCATTCAATTTCCAAGACGCAATTGCTCCTGATGGATTCCTTGCGGCACTCCTTAAAGGCACAATAGGTTTCACTCCTTTAATGAGTTGGCTTGAGGTGACGGCGTGGGCGCTCTATCTCTTCGTTGTTTTTCCAGCTTTCGTGCGTCGCGTGCGTGCAATGAGCCGCACGATCGTATGCCCGAAGTGCGCCTGCATCGTCAACGTAAATCGCCAATCGAATAGATCTTCCAAAACTTCCTGCTGCGAAGAATCAGTGCAAGAATCTGCGCAGCAGAACGCCTTAGCCTCTCCCGATTCCTAGGAGCAAGCAGACCATATTCACTTTTCCCTATCGCACAACGAAGCGCCGCTTGCACGTAAAAGCAGCGTTTCATAGCACTAAAAAATAAGAAAGAGGATACATGAAAAATACAGTAGTGAAATCTGGCGCAGTTTTCGCAGTAGCTGCTCTTGCTCTTGCAGGTTGCGGTGAAGCAAAAAACGCCAGCAGTTCAGATGGTTCTGGCAAGGATGGAAGCGTCATCAACATCAGCTCAACTGATGATGCGTGCACTGCTTCCGCTGCAGAAGCTTCCAGCGGCACCGTCACCTTCAACGTCAAGAACGATGGCGGAAAAATAACTGAATTCTATCTACTTGCTTCTGACGGGCTGCGTATCGTTGGCGAACGAGAAAATATCACACCAGGATCCAGCGCTGAGCTGACAGTGACGCTTCAGCCTGGCGATTATTTCACTGCGTGCAAGCCGGGTATGCGCGGCGATCATGTTGGGAAAGCTGCACTCAAAGTGACGGGCGATCCTGTGGAGCTTGAAGGCGAAGATAAAGAGCTTTTTGAGGCTGCTGTATCCGACTATATTAACTTCGTGAAGAATGAAGTAGCGGAGCTTGCGCCAAAAGCAGAAGAGTTTGCTCAAGCATATATAGCGAAAGATGATAATAAGGCTCGGGAAATGTTTGCAAAGATGCGTGTGCATTACGAGCGCATTGAGCCAATTGCAGAGGCTCTTGGCGTGCTCGATCCTCGCATTGACTACCGCGAAATCGATTATCTGGCTGAAGCAGATAGCTTGAAAGAAGATGATCCAACCTTCACCGAATGGCTCGGTTTCCACCGTATCGAAAAGGATCTATGGCCGCCAGCTGCAGATGCTGTGCAGCCAGACGGCACGAGTGCGCATGATGGCTGGAAGCCTTCAACGGACGCAGACCGTAAACGCATCGGTGAAACGCTCATCTCAGATATCAACAAACTCTACGATACAGTTCACGCAGAAAACTATATTGCTGAAAACGATATCAATATCGCCACTATTTCAAACGGTGCAACCTCACTTCTCGAAGAAATTGCAAACAATAAAGTGACTGGTGAAGAAAACTGGTGGAGCCACTACGACTTGTGGGATTTCCAGGCAAATCTTGATGGCGCAAAGATTGCGTTTGATCTTGTGGCTCCTATTGCAGAGCGTAAGAGCGACGATGGAAAGAAGCTTGTTGAGAAAGTCCGTAGCGCTATTGCCGATCTTCAGGCTGAACTTGATAAGTACGGAAGCCTTGATAAAGGCTTCACGCTCTACAACGAAGTGACTTCTAGCCAGCAGAAAGAATTAGTTGTGAAACTGAATGCTGTGCGTGAGCCGATGTCTAAACTCACTTCTACAATTCTTGGAATTTCGCAGTAGCGTTTATGCGTAAGGAGAATAGACGTTTATGAATGATTCATCTCATGAATCGCCAGCATCCCCGGCAGGGCTTTCTCGCCGGGGATTCCTGGCACTTACTGGAGCGGCAATTGTTGGTGCTGGCGTTGGAGCAGGCGCCTATGCTGGAGGTGTCAACTCTGGGATTATTAAAGGCGGCACTGTGCAAGACCTTGAGCATCTGGAATACGATTTCTATGGTGCCATACAAAGCGGTATCGTCACTCCTGCACAGGAGAATATGCATTTTGCTGCGCTCGATCTCGTTGATGGCGTCACTCGCGAAGATCTCATTGAGCTTTTGCGCGACTGGAGCTACGCGGCAAACAGAATGATGATGGGCCTGCCCGTGACGGCAGAAGGCGCCTTTGATGGCGATCCTTTCTCTCCTCCTGGAGATACAGGCGAAGCTGCCGATCATGGACCGTTCGGTTTGACTATCACCTTTGGTTTCGGAAAGAGCCTGTTTGAAACTGACGACGGCACAGACCGTTTCGGTATCAAATCGCAGCTCCCTCCAGCTCTCGCGCAGCCGATGCCGAAAATGCTCAATGATTTTATTGATCCGAAAATTTCTGGCGGAGATATCTGTATCCAGGCGTGTGCAAATGACCCGCAGGTTGCTATCCATGCGATTCGCAACCTCACCAGAATCGGTTTCGGCAAGACGAGTATTCGCTGGTCGCAGATCGGCTTCGGGCGTACGTCATCGACTTCTAAAGATCAAAAGACGCCGCGTAATCTTTTCGGGCAAAAAGACGGCACCAACAACATTAAAGCCGAAGAGCCTGAAAAGCTGAAAGAAAATGTGTGGATTGATGAAGGGCCAGCATGGTGCAAAGGCGGCAGCTATCTTGTGGCTCGGAAGATCTATATGACGATTGAAATCTGGGACGGCGTACGCTTGGAAGAGCAAAACCGAGTCCTTGGGCGAGCTAAAGGTAGCGGTGCTCCGCTTTCTGGGGGAGATGAATTCACCACTCCTGATTTTTCCAAGAAGGATGGCTCAGGAAAAACGATGATTGACGATCGTTCTCACGTATTTCGCACCCACCCAGACAATAATAACGGTATTCATATGCTTCGCCGTGGCTACAACTACGTGGACGGCAACGATGAACTTGGGCGTTTAGACGCTGGCCTATTCTTTATTGCCTTCGTAAAATCGCCAGATCGTTTCGCTACCGTGCATAAAAACATGGCGCGCGATGATATGTTTGCCGAATATCTCAAGACTAAATCTTCGTCTGTATTCGTGGTGCCGCCAGGGATTGCTGAAGGAGAATACGTGGGCGCGCAGCTCTTTGCTGTGTGATCTATACGCATAATCTGCATTTAAGTAAATCTATACGTGAGCAATCTGCCGCTGCATAGATGATACTCAAGAATGCGAGATAAAACGAAAGGTTCGCGCATGGAAGTGTTTGGAATTTCTGGTGCAGAATTCCTTGTGATTTGCGTCGTTGTGATCCTCGTAGGTGGAGCCGATACGGCTTGGCAGTTACTTCGAGGGTGCAAGGCTCTTATCCAATGCGCGAAAAATTATTCAGCTCAGCTGCGTGAAACGGCTAAACTTCGTGAAACGTCTCAACAGCTGACGAACGTAGATATTGGCATCAGCGCAGCTGAGCTGAATACCTTATTGGAATTGAAAAAATATGATCCTCGCCAGCTTATCCGTGAAGCAATACAAGAGGAACTATCGGAGTGGAATAAAATTGGGCGTACTGTTTCTGCTTCGGATACCGAAGAAGATGACGTATCGCCGCAGTCGTCTCAAAGGAAGCTTATAAGTGAAAACTTAGAGTAAAAGCTTGGAGTGAAAATTCTGCTAAGAAAGTTGGAGTGAAGATCGGTGAGCAAAGCTAAGCAATACGCCAAATTGAAAATCGAGAAATTATAGCCAGAGCGTAAAATATAACCAGAGTGTAAAGAGAACCTGAGAGTAAAGAGAAATACAATGCGACCTTCCCATATCATTTTGCTTATTATTGTGATCGTGCTGGTCTTTGGTGCAGCAAAATTACCCCAGCTTGCTCAGAGTATCGTGGAGTCTGTGAAAATTTTAAGAAAAGGCGCTCGCGATATGGATAGCGATGCCGAAATTCGAACTAATCAGGCATCTGATACTGCAGATAGTTCGCAATCAGATTCTTCTAATTCTTCGTTATAAAAGCACTGCATATCTATGGAGGATTTTCTTTCAGATAGCTCTGCCCTGAAACGTATGCCGTTTTCAGAGCATTTTCGAGAACTGCGCCGCAGAATTATTCTTTCCTTGCTGGCTGTGCTGCTGGGCAGTATTGTGTGCTGGTGTTTCTATTCGCCGATTATGAATTGGATTCAAGCTCCTCTTATCTCTTTAGGGGAGCGCGCAAAACTGAACTATCAAACCGTTGGCGCAGCTTTTGATCTCAAGCTCAAGGTGAGTTTCTACTGCGGAATTATTTGTGCTTCGCCTGTATGGATATATGAGATTATTCGTTTTATTCATCCAGGGTTGCGCTCAAAAGAAAAGATCTATCTCTATACTTTCGTGCCGCTCGCAATTATTCTTTTTACTTTAGGCGTGCTGAGCGGAATTTATATGGCTCCTAGGGCTGTGGAAATTTTAGTTTCGTTTGCCCCCGATGATTCCGTCTCGTATATACAATCGGCAGCTTATGTATCTTTTTATGTGCGCCTTCTTATCGCCATGGGGTTATCTTTCCTTGCTCCCGAACTGCTGTTGCTCCTGCATTTTCTGGGGATGTGCAGTTCACGAAGAATGCTGAAGCTGTGGCGATGGGCAGTAATTGGCTCGTTTACTTTTGCTGCTATTGCTAATCCGCTTCCTTCTCCTTGGCCGATGGTGCTGCAGGCGGCGCTGCTGATAGCACTCTATCTGTCTGTTTGCTTGGTGGCATATCTCCACGAAAAATGGGGTGCCTGGAAAGGATTGCTGAGAAAGTTAGCAGAAAAAATGCTCATGCGGCATAAGAAGAAGCAATAAGGAAACTCATTTTCTCTAACAATTTACATCGTAAAAAGGAACTTTCGTCCCATATTTCCATCTATTAAGCAAGCCTATCCTTACTAAGTGTGCCCCTACTTTGGTTTAGTGGGCGTCATATTGATTGCTCTGTGCAAGAAAGGCTTACTATGCGTATCGCATATGCAGGAAATCCGAATAGCGGAAAAACTACCCTCGTCAATGCGCTGACGGGTACGAAAGGGAAAGTCGGCAACTGGGGTGGCGTCACCGTCGGGAAAAAGGAAAGCGCATTAAAACCCGAATATGCCAATGGTGAAGAAGTGATCGCAGTAGATCTTCCAGGTGCATATTCGATGTCGCCATTTTCTCCAGAAGAGAGCATCACAAGCGAATATGTGCGCACATCTTCACCAGATGTGATTATCAACGTTGTTGATGCAACGAATCTTAGCCGAAGCCTATTTTTTACAACCCAGCTTCTCGAACTCGGCATTCCAGTGGTTGTGGCCCTCAATAAACACGATCTTGCCCAGAAAGACGATATTCGCATCGATACGGCAATCCTTTCAGAAAAATTGGGTTGCCCTGTGATCGAAACTACCGCGTGTGCACGTGAGCATAACGGCTTAAAAGAGCTGATGGCGGCAGCAATTTCCTGCGCAGGCTCTACGCAAAATGCTCTCTATCGTCAAGAAGATGTGGATCTTCTTGATAAAGCTGCTGTTGATAGCGAAGACCGCAAGCGTTTCGCATACGTCAACTCCATCGTTGCAAGCGTTGAAACTCGCCATACTTCCTCTCGCGAGCACACTGTGCAAGATAAAATTGATCTCGTGCTCACGAACCCTGTCGGAGGGGTGATTATTTTCGCTGCTGTGATGTGGCTCGTCTTTTCTATCTCGCAGACGTGGGTTGGCCCATTCCTTGCCGATTGGGTTGTGGGCTGGATTGAAACCTTCCAGGAATGGGTTTCTGAGCAGATGGCTGAAAGCCCTGAAGTGCTGACGACGATTGTGGCTGATGGCATTATCGGTGGCGTGGGAGCAGTCATTGGCTTCCTTCCGCTTGTGATGGTAATGTATTTCCTCCTCGCTCTGCTTGAAGAGTCTGGCTATATGGCTCGCGTGAGTGCCGTGCTCGATCCGATTTTCAAGCGAGTAGGGCTTTCTGGAAAATCGGTGATCCCGATCGTTATCGGCACTGGCTGCGCAATTCCCGCAATTATGAGTACTCGCACTATTCGTGACGAGCGGCAGCGCCGAGCCACTGCAATGCTCACCTCCAACATTCCATGCGGTGCAAAAATTCCAGTGATTGCCCTTTTCGCAGGAGCATTCTTTGACGGTGCTGGCTGGGTGAGCTGGGTTAGCTATTTCTTCGGACTTGTGCTGATTTTCTTCGGTGCTCTGCTGATTAAAGGCGTCACAGGCTATAAATTCCGCAAGTCTTTCTTCATCATGGAACTTCCACGCTACAAAGTGCCAAACCCTTGGCATGCCTGCCTCTCCATGCTGGAGCGCGCAAAAGCATACATTATTAAAGCTGCAACGATTATTTTGGTGTGTAACCTCGTGGTGCAGCTGATGCAAACTTACAATTGGAGCCTCGAAGTGGTGCCTGAAGGAATGGAAGATTCTTCAATTCTGGCCACAATCGCTTCTCCAGTTGCCTTCCTCTTGATTCCGCTCGGCATTGGCACGTGGCAGCTCGCTGCTGCCGCCGTCACAGGCTTTATCGCCAAAGAAAACGTTGTGGGCACAATCGCTGTAGTCTATGGGCTAACCTCCTTTATTGATCCAGATGAGCTTGCTCTCGTTGGAGGTGCCAATGAGGTGGCGACGACGATGGGACTTACTTCGGTGGCTGCCTTTGCTTATCTCTTCTTCAACCTTTATACTCCGCCGTGCTTTGCTGCGATGGGTGCAATGAATTCGGAAATGCAGCATAAAGGCTGGCTCTTCAGCGCAATCGCTTTGCAGTTCTGCACAGGATATGCGGTGGCATTTGCTGTGTATCAAGGCGGTACGCTCATCACTGAGGGGCATCTCGGAAAGGCTTTCCTGCCTGGACTTATTGCGATTGCATGCATGGCTGTTGCGATCGTGCTTATGGCACGCAAGATTCGTGCAGGCTTCGCAGATAAGTATGAGCTTCATAGCCACGCAGAGCTTGCAGCCTAATAGGAGCATATATCGTGAACTTACCGACTATTATCGCCTCTTTGGCTCTCGTGGTGATTGTGACGTGGGCTGTCTATCATATCGTGAGCCATAAGAGGCGTGGTGGTGCGTGCCTTGGCTGCCCAGTGGAAGGCACGTGCCCGGCGGTTCATGCCTATTGCGGCTCTGCTTCTCATAAAACAGAGGTGACGATTCAGCCATACAAGGCGCACGCTTCGGCAGTACCTCACGTAGAATCGCATGCAGCGCCTCGCACGGAATCTCACGGAACGACTGCTTCAACGTGCCAGCATGGCTGCAACCATGTAAAATGAAGCATTATTCTTTAGTGAAGGCGCTATGAACTTATTAGAAGCAGAAGCTGGCAGTACGTATATTATTCGCTGTATCGATACGCATGATGACGATATGGATAGTTTCCTCTTTCGCCTAGGCTGCTACAGTGGCGAGGAAATCACGCTTATCTCAAAGAAGAAAAAATCTTGTATTGTGGTGATTAAAGACAGCCGCTACAGCCTCGATAACCTTTTGGCGCAGGCGATACATGTTTAGTGTGTAAGCCTTGGTGCATAAGCCTTGAGTGGGTTTTCTGGCTTTGTGCAGTTTTCTTCTTGTATAACGGCGATTTGTGCATGAGCATACTGATACGGGCAGAATAGAGATATGGCAATCCGTGATCGTGTGCATGAGCAGCTCGCTCAGCTGAGAGCTTCTTTTAAGGGAGATATCAGCGATTCTGCGCTTACGCGCGCTCAATATGCCACAGACGCCTCCAATTATCGGGTGCCGCCAGCACTCGTTGTTTGCCCGCGTGATGCTGACGATGTGGCGTGCGTGCTCGAATGGGCGCGGCGTTGGCGCATTCCGATTACCAGCCGAGGTGGTGGCACTTCAACTGCGGGAAACTCAATTGGTGAGGGGATCGTCATTGATTTTTCCCGCTATATGAATAAAATCCTTGCTATTGATCCAGAGCAGCGCACTGCTCGCGTGCAGCCAGGCGTGGTGATGAGTGATCTGCAGGCTGCGGCTGCTCCGTTTGGTTTGCGCTTTGGCCCAGATCCCAGTACGCAAAATCGAGCTACGTTTGGCGGTATGATTGGCAATAACGCGTGTGGACCTCACGCCGTGGCATACGGGAAAACATCGGATAATGTGCTTGATGTGCAATGTATCGACGGCTGCGGAAGAAAGTTTTCTGCGAGAGATTTTTCTCTAGGCGAGCTTTCTCTAGAGGAGTTTTTAGTAGGCGGGTTTTCCTCTGAGAAAGTTTCTGCTGGAAAAGTTTCTAGAATACCCCCTCAGGGCAACGATACGCAAGAGGGTAATACATGCGAGAGCGATTCGCGAGAGGATAGCGCGCGAGAGAGCGCTCCGCAAGAAAACGTACTTTCGGAACTTCACGAATTAGTGAACGCTCACCTCGCTGTGATTCGTACGGAGTGCGGACGCTTTGGCAGGCATGTGAGCGGATATTCCCTCGAGCATCTCCTTCCTGAGCGAGGTTTTGACGTAGCGAAATTCCTTGTTGGCACAGAAGGAACTCTCGTCACTATCACAGAAGCTACACTACGGCTCGTGCCCATTGCTGAGGCTCCTATGCTCGTTGTGCTTGGCTATCCCGATATGCCAGCAGCGGCAGACGCTGTGCCGGCGATACTGAAACACCGCCCGCTCGCTATCGAAGGAATGGATGCTTCGCTCGTTGAGATGGTTCGCCAGCATAAAGGCGAGGTGCCTAAGCTTCCTGAGGGTGGCGGATGGCTGATGGTAGAAGTGGGAGCACGTGAAGGAGAAGATCCCTCCACTATCCCTGCTCGTGCGGAGGCTATTGTGCGCGATTCGGGCACGCTGGCTGCGACGATTAAACCTGCTGGAGCAGAAGCTTCTATTTTGTGGAAAATACGTGCTGATGGAGCAGGCCTTGGCGGGCGCACCCCACAGGGCACTCAAGCCTGGCCAGGCTGGGAGGATTCGGCAGTTCCTCCAGAAAATCTTGGGGCATATCTGCGAGATTTACAGGCTTTGATGGATCGGCACAATCTGCACGGCTTGATGTATGGGCATTTTGGCGACGGCTGCGTGCATGTGCGTATTGATTTCCCTTTAGATACAGAGCAAGGAATCCCAGTATTTCGCGAATTTCTTGAGCAAGCAGCAGATATTGCTGTGAGCTATGGCGGATCTCTCTCTGGTGAGCATGGAGACGGGCGTGCCCGCACCCAACTGCTGGAACGTATGTATTCTCCTGCTGCTATGAATCTTTTTGCGCAGGTGAAAGCTCTTTTTGACCCAGAAAATTTGCTCAACCCCGGAATTTTATTCACTCCTTATGCCAGCGATTCGCGAGATTCAGGCATCTATTCTCTTTCTTCCGATTTGCGCAGGCCGCAAGCTGCAGAGCTTGATTATGCGGGCGGTTTTCACTTTCATGATCACGGCGATAGCTTCACGCATGCTTTGCACCACTGCACAGGGGTTGGCAAATGCCGCGCAAATAATATCGAATCTGGCACAGGGTGGATGTGCCCGAGCTATCAGGCGACGCGAGAAGAAAAAGACGTGACGCGCGGGCGTATGAGAATTTTGCAAGAGGTCGCTCAGCGCGGCGCGGCAGCAGGCGCAGCGCGTGATACGCTGATTCGTGGTTTCGCTGATTCTGCTGTGCGCTCGGCATTAGATTTATGCCTCGGGTGCAAAGCATGCGGTAAAGATTGCCCCACGGGAATAGACGTGGCGAGATTCAAATCTGAGGCGCTTTATCGTGGCTACAAAGGAAGGCTTCGCCCGCGTACGCACTATCTGCTGGGCAATCTTCCTCGCTTTGCTCGGCTTGCAGTATCAATTCCAGGAGCCGCGCTTGCAGCTAACGCTGCTTTGAGCATAGCTCCTCTGCGAAAGCTCACATTTGCCCTGGCAGGATTGGATACGCGTCGCTTCATGCCAGGATTTACCCGCCGAAAGTTTTCCTCTTGGGCACGAAAGGATATGCATATTCCGTGCGGTGTGAGCGAGGCAGATATGCTGGCAGACTTTCTGCCCGAAACTGCAGTATCTGCGTTGCCATCGGTGCCTGCGTCGCTACCTTCTTCTCAAGCGCCGCACGAGGGAGAAAAAGCGGCACATACGTCTTCATCTTCTGAAACTCCGCCGCGCTACGTGATGCTTTGGGCAGACAGCTTCTCCGAAACGCTCGATACGCGAGGAGCGCAAGCAATGGTTGGGCTGCTGCAGCGTCACGGATATACGGTAATTATTCCGCCTGAAGATTCTTGCTGCGGGCTTACATGGATTACCACTGGTCAGCTCGATACAGCAAAGAAAAAGCTAAAGCATTTGCTGAGCGTGCTTGCTCCTTTTGCGGCAGAAGGGATTCCGATTGTTGGGGTAGAGCCGAGCTGCACAGCAGTATTGCGAGATGATGTGCTCGATTTACTTCCTGACGATTCTCGCGCTTCGCTCGTCAGCTCAATGACGTTCACTCTCGCAGAACTGCTCACACATAAAGTGTATAAACCCAATACACTTCATCTGCCGAATCTGCAGGGCGTACATATCGTGGCTCAGCCGCATTGCCATCATTACTCCGTGATGGGTTGGAAAGCTGATGCCGCTCTTTTGAAGCAGGCGGGAGCGCAGCTGGAAATTTTAGCAGGCTGCTGCGGCTTAGCAGGTAATTTTGGTATGGAACGAGGGCATTACGATGTGAGCGTGGCTGTGGCGGAGCGTCAGCTCTTACCTGCATTGCGGGCAGCCGAGGAAAAGGGTGGCGTTTATGTGTATCTCGCAGACGGTTTTTCTTGCCGCACTCAAGCACAGCAGCTAGCTGGGCAAAGTGGAGTTCATCTGGCGCAGCTGCTTTATGAGGGTGTGGGAAATGGAATCGATGAGAATTAAGGTCATTAAAGGCGGGCCCTATCACGTATCTGGGGCTGTGCCCTTGGATGAAAAAATCGTTCGGCCGCAAGGGCAGGGCTACGTATGGGAAGATGGGCGCGAGCTGGAGCAGAAATCCGATTACTATCTGTGCCGTTGTGGGCATAGCTCTTCTGCTCCTTTTTGCGATGGAACGCACAAAAAGCGCGGCTTTGTGGGCGCTGAAACTGCCTCCACCGATACGTTTGATCAGCGAGCCGAGACGATAGAAGGAAAGAGCCTCACTGTGCGTGATGATAAACGTTGCGCATTTGTGCGCTTTTGCCATGCAGAAAATGCCCAAGGGGAGCGCGAAGATATTTGGAGCATTCTTGCGAAAGGCGATTCTTCGGGCGATAGTACCGTACGCGAATTGGCGAGCGCCTGCCCAGCAGGGCGGCTCAACGTGCAAAGTGAGAGCGGAGAGCTGCTGGAGCCAGAGCTAAAGCCGGGAATCACAGTGGTGCAGGATCCTGAGCAGGCGGTGAGTGCAGGGTTGTATGTGCATGGTTATATTCCTCTTGAGAGCGCTGATGGCGAAGAATATGAGCTGCGCAATCGATATATGCTCTGCCGCTGTGGTCTATCGCGTGAGAAGCCTATATGCGATGCTACGCACGTACCAGCTGCTTTTGACGACGGGCATATAGAGAAATAGTTGGGCGGATGAATGATGAATCAGTAGTGCACAGTTACTGCTGTGCCAACTGAAGCAAAATCAAATACTGCGCGAGCTCCTTCGTTCGACATATTCACACAGCCGTGGGAGCCGCCATATCCTGCATCATATCCCCAGCTGCTGCGCCAAGCAGAGGATCCGTGAGTAGCTATATCGCCATCGAAATACGTCACCCACGGCACGTCTTTGGTTTCATACTCAGATCCATCAGCATTTTTGCCGCGCATCGTCTGGATAGTGAGTTGAGCATAAACGCTAAATTCTCCTGTGGGAGTTGGCGTGGCAGGGCTTCCGCTTATCATCGGATAGCTGGCTATCAACGTTGCTCCCTCATACAAATTAACGCTGTGATTGCTGAGGTTGATATCTACCCAGCGCTCCCCCTCAGGCGCTGGATAAGGAAGGTTCTCGGCGCCAGGAGCCACTACTTTTTCATCCCACTGCACCTGCTCATTTGTGGTGGTAAAGCTTGCGTTAGTTGCTGCTTTTTCAGCTAGATTTTTCACGATCTCCTCGGCGATTGAATCAACGTTATCAACGGTGACTCCTTGTATCGCTTCTCGTTTTACTTTGATGATTTCGCCCGAGGAATTTAGATATCGAATTCCCGTGATTCCTTTTATTGTGAAAGTATCGGCTTGGGTTTGCACCCATGTTTTTACTGCTTGCGCAGAAATAGTTGGTTTTTCAGAGTCGAGCGAGAGCCATTGTGCTTTATCTTCTGCAGATGCGCTAAAGGTTTTATCGTTAAATTTTAGCGAGACGGGGATATCAATTAGCTCATTGGCTGCTTCTAATTTCGGTTGAAGTTCGGAAGGCTGCATGAGTGGTTCAACGTCTGAAATTGATGCAGAATAATTGATATCTGAGAGCGTTGCTGCGAGTTGGTAGGCGGCATTTTTTAGTTCACGCGGATCTACCCCTACACCATTCTTTCCTTCAGTAATGCGAAATTCTTCAGAAGTAAATTCAAGTGTGGGTTCAATCGGAGCTACTGACGATTCGTTTCCTTCTGTTAGCGAATGAGCAAATTTTGAAGCAGTTTCTTTATGTATTGTGATATCGGGTGTGAGCACACGAGAAAAAAGAGGGTTTTTGAAATAGCTCAATATGTGTGAATTAGAGGAGAGAGCCTGCTCAGCTATTTTCTTCGAATCAAAGGAAAATCCCATATCGGCAAGCGTGGATTTTGTGGTGACGATGCCCTCGCCTGAAACCGTCACCGTCTTTTCTTGCGCAGCATTATTGAGGCGATCTTCGATCTCTTGCTGGGTAAGCCCTGCAACGTTCGTTTCTCCGATATATGTGCGAGGAAGCGCTCGTTTCCCCAAGGTAAAATAGCCGATATACACTCCTGCAGCAAGGAGAATAAGCGTCACCAAGATAGCGACGGCAATAGTGATCTTCTTGCGTTTGCTCATGCTCTGTATTTTTCCTCGTTACTAGCCTCATATAGCGGTGTTGAAACTTGATCCACTCTTGAGCATAGTAAGAAACGCGAGAATAAGCATTTGCAGAGAGGAGGTAATCTGCAAATGTGATGAATCGCGTATTTAGGATTTGATATAGCCGTACCCCTGTGCTTGCAGCTTTGCTATTTCAACAATTCCAGCGGGAACGATATCCACGTAGCTTGGCAGAAGATCAGGATTTATCTGGCGTTCGTCCATTGCGATTTTTCATACCACAAACCTCACGCCGTCTTCTGCGAGAGCTTTAATTTTCTTCCATTGCGCGGGGTCTGCGTCTAATTGTGAAAAAGCTCGGATAGCTCCGCCGTTTGCAACGACGACTGCGCGCCCTTGCTCTTTGGAGTGTACGAGGTTGTGAGCTGAGCGAATAGTAAAAGGCCAGCGATTATTTTCGTTCACGTGAAAGACGATTCGTAGATCTGCCATAAAATGCTCCCTTGCATTTCAGATAGGTTTCTTTGATGCGTTGAGCTGGAGCTGTGTTGAGTTATGCGAGAGCGGCGTGCATCAAAGCGTATGTTTCCAGCATACCGCGATACGGGACTTTGGTCGCCTATTTCTTAGTTGTCTATTTTGTGTAACTCTTATGAGAATGCCAAGAGCGGCGTAGATACCTGTGAACCCAAATTTTTCTGCCGTATCGAACGGAGGAAAATTCAGGATATTTTAGTGTTTTATTCAGTGAAAATTCCATATATAGTGATAGAAACATAGACTTTTACCGCTTGGGTGTGTAGCTCAGCTGGCAATGGCGCCACAGAAAGGTACGTTATGCAGTCGCAATATCGTCGTCAAAATAAACTCATATCTGGATCGATATGCCCCCCCCGCATATAAGCGGCGCAAAATTCTTTCAGCTATAGTTTCTTTAAGCATCGGGTGTGCATTTTTTATCTTAGCGAATCCTGCTATTGCCGCTGCTGAAGAAGCTGATTCGATTATCGTAAATGCGACTGCTTTCGGTGCTGATCCCAGCGGCAGCGCAGATTCTGCTCCTGCTGCGCAAAAGGCGATAGCTGAGATCAAGAATCTAAGAAAAGCTCACCCGGAAAAATCAATAGTTTTAAGATTCCCCACTGGCAGATACGATTTTTATCCCGATAAAGCTCCAGAGCGCACGTTGTATGTCTCGAATACTGTGGGTGCTAATGAAGCATACAAGAAGAAACGCATCGGGATTTTATTTGAAGGTTTGAGTAATGTGACCTTAGAAGGCAGCGGTTCGCTTTTTATGTATCACGGAAAAATGACAGAATTTGCAGCCATTGATTGTGAAAAAATCACGATACAACATGTGACAACAGATTTTGCTGTTCCAACCGTGATCGATATTGCAGTAGAAAATATCGACAGCGATGCGCAGTCGGCAACTTTTCTAGTTCCAAAGCAGTATAACTATTCTTTGGATGGCAGCGATATAACGTGGCATTCTGATATCAGTCCATACGATCGTCAGCGATACTGGAGCACCAAGCAGTCAGCTTTTACCTATATGCAGGCATATGACGCTTCCAAGCAGCAAACGTGGCGGGCAGGAAATCCTCAAAGCAGCATTTTTGCCAATGTGGCATCTATAACGCACACGCAAACAGATCGTGCTAATCATCTAAAGGTCACCTATTCGAAGCCGCTTCACAGCTTACTTAAAAAAGGAATGTATTTTCAGATGCGGCTGTTGGATAGAGATCATCCTGGAATGTTTATCTGGAAATCTAAAGACGTCACAATTGAAAATACTCGAATAGGGTTTTTGCATGGTTTCGGCATCGTAGGGCAGCATAGCGAAAACATAACTATAAGCAACGTCCGTTTTGAAGCTCCTGCCGAAACAGGGCGCTCTACTTCTGGTTTTGCTGATTTTATCCAAATGTCGGGAACAAAAGGCACCATAAAAATAATCAATTCTTATTTCTCTAACCCGCATGATGATCCCGTTAATATTCACGGTACGTTTAATGAGGTTGTAGAAAAAATAGCTCCAAATAAAATCAAAGTGCGCTTTAAGCATCACGAAACAGCTGGCTTCCCCAATTACTTCATCGGAGATCAGGTTGAATTTTCTACCAGAGGAAATATGGTCACTGTTGCGGATTCAGTGCGCAAGGTCATAGCAGTTGATGGACCTGATGGCATGGGAGGCGCTATGGGGAGCGGCTCTGGAAATCTCACCGATATTATTCTTACTTTTGATAAGGATATCCCTGCTCAAATTGGTGCAAACGGCACTCACGTTGTTGAAAATATTACTTATACTCCCGAGGTGGAAATATCTGGCAATGTGTTTACTGCTACTCCCACTAGAGGGATTTTGGTGACGACTCGCAGAAAAGTACTCATCGAAAACAACACTTTTGACGGAATCGGGATGGCTGGAATTTATATCTCGAATGACGCGCAAGGATGGTATGAATCGGGTCCAGTTCGAAGCCTAACAATTAGAAATAATACTTTTTTGAACGGAAGCTCTCAGGCGATATTTATTCAACCCACAAACCCGAACGCCAGTGCGCAGCATACTGTTCACGAGAACGTGAGTATCACTGCAAACAAGTTTTACGTTGTGAAAGCAGGTGAGCAAAATCCTGCAGGCAACAATCGAGATGTGCAGCGGGTTCTTGACACTAAAAGTACAAAAGATCTTCGTTTCTCTGGCAACACTATCTTGCTGCAAGACCCGGAAATTTTAATGCTTCATTCAGCTCAAGATACTTTGCCTGTGGGAGGCAGTGTTCGGCTTATTTCTTCAGGCAGCCCAAAGAATACTGCACCCCTTTATCGGCTTCAAGCAGATGCATCGGTCACTATTGCGAATAACGTATACGGATTAGGCTTGAATAGTTCTGTCGATATTTCTCAGATGGATTCCTCCAGTGTGCATATCGCCAGTGATGCAGCCACAGCTCATGGAGCAATGATCACTAATCCTATGGCAGCACCTAGCGTTACTCGATACTTTACGTCGTCTGATCCGAACGTATTAAAAGTAGACTCTAATGGTGTTGTCTATGCGTTGCGTGAAGGTAGCGCGTCAGTCACTTTAACGGAAGTTGTAGGAAGTGGAGATGACGCCGTCAAACGAACCTCTGATCCGCTTGTGTTACATGTTTCGGCAACTGCAGGTGCGCCGCAAGAAATCTATAATTTTACCGATAAGTGGAGTATAGAATCAGAGGATCTGGCTCACGAATTGAAACCGAATGAATTTGGTTTCAGCTCAACGTATTCTTCTGGCGGTCTTTACCAGGAGCAACGAGGTCAAAATATCTTAGTTGGTGACGTGTTAAATAGCGATAGCTCTAGTGATTTTGATATTACTGTGAAACAGCGGGGGCTGACTAGTTCGCAATGGTCGGATACGGGTGTTTACTTGTATAAAGATCAAAATAATTACATCGCTATTCAAAGAAAGCATCGCAGCGGCGATACTAGAAAGATAGCGCAGGTTCGTGAAGAATCTGCAAAGGCTCAGGAAACTTGGTATGGCGGAAATGAGGCTGTGCGTGCTGGTGAAAATGCTGAATCCGTTGTAATGAAATTTTCAAAGAGGGGAAATACTGTTGCCACCTATTTTAGTTCAGACAGCGGAAATAGCTGGAATAAAATTGGAGAGGCCGATGCTCGATTCTTAGGTGACGATATCAAACTGGCTTTTGCTTCTGCTTCGAGTTCTGATCCAGAGGGGAATGCTACTGCTGTTTCTTATGCTGATATCACTGTAAACGGTAAAAAGATAAAAATTGGGGAGAGAAAAACTTCCGAGAATATAGTTTCCAGCGGTGATATTCCTGTTGCGAAGAGCAGTCACGCCCGTATAGCAGGTAAAATAACTGGGCTTTTAGATGGAGATATTACGGCTGCACCCAATGTGTTTAACTATGCATCTACTACGAATGCTGAGTATTCCTTGATTGATGCGGCTTTTGATGTGAGCGCGAATGCCACTATCAAGCTGGAGCTTAATAATAAAGAACTTAAACCCAACGGTAATGGGGTTTTCGATTCTATTCAGTTAAATCCAGGGATAAATATCTTAAAAGCAGATGTGATCGCTGAAGATGGAATAACTCGTTCAGTTTATCGGTGGACGATTCTCAACACAGACACTCGCTCTATTGATGATTCTTTAGAGCGCGAAGCATCTCGTACTGTCCGAGTCAACGTTCCAAAAGATCAGATGCAGATGGGAACGGCAGATGCGAAACCACACGCCATTAAAGATGCTCGGCTCTATAAAGGCGATATCGTCACTTTGAAAGCGACTCCTGCCAAAGGATATCGTTTTGTTGGTTGGCAGCTGGGCACTGTAACGGTATCTTCCGATACGGAGTTTTCGTACGAAGTGGGAGAAAGTGACGTTATTTTTAACGCTTTGTTTGCATCTGTTGATTCCAAGGGTGCTTCTTCGCAAGAAGCGGATACTCACAGTGTGGCGGATTCTCAGGATAAAAAAGGTGTGAAAGCAGTAGGCGATAGCGCTCCAAAAGCTGCTGCAGCTCATCTAGAAAAGACTGGCTATCGCGATGTGTGGGTATTTATTTTTTCAGCATTGGCTCTAGTTCTTGGCGGTGCGGCACTGAATGCCCGTTGTGCCAGCAAGGCGTGATACGTGAGTGGTAGGATGAAAATATCTGCGTGATGCATGATGGTGTATATATTTATTCCCTGCCTCTGGAATCGAGGATCTAATGGAAAATCAGATATTTTTATACCGCGCTGTCAAAAAGACTGGTGCAGCAGTTCTTGCGGCTGGGCTGGCGCTCGCTTTTTCAACTGGCGTCGCTGCTGCGGCTCCAACTGAGGGAGAGATGCTTGCTGAATCAATCTCATTTGATCTCATTTCCGCTGGGCCGCAGTCTCCCGGAAGTTTAGTTCTTCCAAAGCCTACTCTTGAAGGCTGGAAAGCTTTTACCGAGGGCGGAAAGCTCAATCCTCGCGACCTGAAGATTAGCTATGTGCGTGCTGACGGCACGGAAGTTCAGGTGCCAGGGGAAACTAATGGTCTGCCAGGCTGTAAAGGTTACGACCCTGCAAAGATGGATCTCATAGATCGCTGCCTTGGCACATTGCCAAAAGGTGAAATTATCACTATCAAAGTTGATCCAGCGAGCATCCCCGAAGGTTGGCACTTAGGGTACCGAGGCTGGTCTAACTATCCCAGTTATCCTAGTTTAGAATTTAAGCACGAAGTCGGCGGAGATAATGATGCCAACGGTGGAGTGAATTTTCCGCGAATCAGCTTCATGCGGCACAACATTGAATTTATGCCCTTGGGCGGCACTTTAGTGGGCAGCACTGCAAACGTGACGCGGATTGTGAATCGTGATAATACCGTGGATTTCCCTGCCGATCCAGTAAAAGAGGGCATGACCTTCCTCGGTTGGTATACCTTTAATAGCGGGCAAGAGAAAAACTCGTATATTCCGCTGCAGAAGAATCCTGCGCTCACTCCAAGGGGTGGGTATGTGGCACCTAGCTGGGCTATTTCTGGAAAGAGCGCACAAGGATTCGATACAGATCAAGTGGTGTGGACTCCTCAGCAGCGATATTCCGCAGAAACTTTAGGAGAAATTGATTGGAACGATCCTTCTTTTGATCCCAATAGGCGTGACGACCCGAAGACGATTCTGCGTGCACAATGGGGCGTGCAGCTCAGCTATGATTTCAACGGAGGAAAAGCAACGCAAGACGTTTCGGCTGATGACGTTGCTCCTGTCACGTATGCTCCGCAAGCCAGCAACGTTTCATATCCTTCATTCCCTGAGCCTTCTTTCACGATTAAAAGTGCCGAAGATTTTGGTTTGACTCGGATTGACCACACATTCCAAGGCTGGAAAGCTCTCGATAATGGAAAGCCAGTAGGTGAGCTTATTGCTGCTGGTGAAGAAGTTGTACTGAAAGCCAATATGGTTCTTCAAGCACAGTGGGAATTTAATGATGCTGACGGCGACGGCATTGGAGATAGTGCCGATAAGTGTGCCGATACTCCATCAGGGCTTGCAGTTGATAGCAACGGATGTGCTCTTAGCCAGATCAACAAGCCTGTTTATCCAGGTGGTACCACAGTTAAGCAAGACGATTCTAAGACGGTGCCTGCGCCCACATTCGATAATCCGTCTACTGATGAGGTTGAAACGAATCCAGCGCCTGCTGGTACTACATACGAAAAAGCAGACGGCGCGCCAGAATGGGTGAAAGTTAATTCTGACGGCAGCGTGACTGTGGCTCCACATGAGAAAGTTGCTCTCGGAACATACACAATTCCCGTGAAAGTGACCTATCCGAACAATGGTGGAGAAGCCGTTGCTGAACTCGTAGTGAAAGTTACGGAAAAAGACAAAGCAGCCGTTCCAGTTGTTAGCCAGAAGAAGCAGGATATGCTCTCTCAGACGGGCATGGGAAATATATTCTCACTGATTGCGTGCGCAGGTGTGCTTAGTATTGCTGGCGCTATAGCATGGAGAAAAGCACTGAACCGATAAAGCGCTGATAATCACGGAATCGAGTGCGGTATTCATATGATGGCGGGTGGCATGAACTTAGCGTGCTGCCCGCTTCGTTTTATCTACGTGCAGCGATAAATGCGTGCGTATATGTTTCAAAATGTTGAATCTGCTCGGTGAAGGCGCCTATCTCGAATAGCGGTAAGTGCTTTACTTGCGTATGTAGGAAAATGCTATCCGATCAACTAAATGCTATTCGATCAACTAAATAAGTGCAGTTTTAGTGCGTGGGCATATTTGCTGAGCTTCAATCTTGGCTCTTCTGCTGGCTGATATGCGTACCAGTGTGAGCGCTTCTTCGCAGATCCTTGAGCTTATATGGGAAGTAGATCAAAACGGTGATTGAGCGTGCTGCTGGGTGTTTCAGAGGAGAGCTTTAAGATAATTATGATAATTATGCGAGAATCATTACGTCGAGCAGTAAAGAGCGATTGAAAAATCGAGAATTTTATAGTAGGACGCGCATGATTATTTTAGCTGGTACTCCGATTGGTCACGATGCGGATGCTTCTGCGCGTCTGCGAGAAGCTCTCGAAAATGCTGATCTGATTGCTGCTGAGGATACGCGGCGGCTCTTGAATCTCGCTGGACGATTAGGTATTGAGCTGCGCGCGCCCGTCACGGCATATCATGATCACAACGAAGCCGAGAGAGCACCCGAATTAGTGGCAGCAGCGGCAGCTGGAAAAACTGTGGTGATGGTCAGTGACGCCGGAATGCCTGCAGTATCAGATCCGGGCTATCGCTTGGTGGCGCTTGCGGCAAGCGAAGATGTGCCAGTGACGGCAATTCCTGGGCCTTCTGCCGTTCTAACTGCGCTGGCTGTGAGCGGTTTGCCCTCAGATCGTTTTACTTTTGAAGGTTTTCTGCCGCGCAAAAGCGGCGAGCGCGCTCAGCGTTTAGAACAGCTCGCGTACGAGCCGCGCACAATGGTATTTTTTGAATCTCCTCGAAGGCTTGCCGATACTCTGCACGCAATGATGGGCGTATTTGGATCTGATCGCAGGGCTTCAATTGCGCGAGAGCTAACGAAAATTCATGAAGAAGTGCGGCGTGCTTCTTTAGGGGAATTAGAGAATTGGGCGCATACAGGCGTGCTCGGTGAGATCGTAATTGTTGTTGAAGGCTGGGTGCGCTCGTCGTGTATGGGGATTGATCCGCGCTGGGTAGATGAAGTATGCGAACTGCGATCTGAAGGATTAAGGCTTAAAGCTGCGGCAGCTCACGTAGCAAAGCGTGAAGGCGTGAGCGCCAACAGCCTTTATAAGGCTGCTTTAGAACGCGAGAATTCTCGATAAAGCTAGGGGAGTTCATATAAAGCTGGGGAAGCATTCACTCTTTTTAGTAGAGGATAGGGATGTGCGCATTCAAGAATCTCGACATTTCGCAGAAGGCTTCGTTGCGTGCGCATGCGCGTGAGAGCGTCACATCATGAATAGCTTGGTGGATTTTTACGAGTGAGACGCTGCGCCCAAGGAAAGGTATGCGCTTCCATATATTTTCAACAGTAAGTACTGCGTCGGCTTCGAGTAAGCTGGCAGACCATTCGTTTGCTGTCACAGATTCTTGTGACGTGAGAACGAGAATAGGCGTATCTATAGCTAGCCCTTCTGCCACTCGTTTATGTCCGTTAAGAATGGCGTTGAGCCAGCCAGCACGCACTTCGAAACTTGTGGTATTTCTAAAGCGTTCATCCGGTTCCCATCCGGTTGTGAAAAAGGGATCTGATTCATTAGCAGGCGTTGCGAGATTGGCGTCACCCAGATGATTCCCTCTAAGGCTTCGGTGATATAGGCCGTTATCGGGAAGAGGGAGAGTAGCTGTGGGCGATAGACGATTGAGCGCGTCAGTTGCGCTATGCCCTGCGAGGCGAGTAGCTAAAGACCCTTGGAGTGCGATCCACGGCGAGTTGAGTATGAGGGCTGCAAGTACGCCAGGGTGGCGGTCAGCCCAGAGTGTGGCAGTCAGCCCTCCAGTTGAGTGCCCGTAGAGGACGATGGGAATAGTGCCGTGTTCGTGAAAAATTACGTCAAGTGCGATATGGAGTTCTTCATCGTATGCCGATAGGTCGGTGATATATCCCCACGTCTGCCCCTCTAGATGTGAGCGTCCGTATTTGCGCAGATCTAATGCATAGAAGTGCCCGCCCAGGGATGAGATTGTGCGCGCTAACTCGCGTTGGTAAAAATAATCATTCCAGCCGTGAATTGCTAGAAAAGCGAAAGTGCGCGGAGACGCAATCTGCGGTAGTGCGCTTTTGTCTATGCTCGGCACATGGCGCACGAGGGTGACGATGGCAGGGCCTTCTTCGTCTGGGTGCAGGGGAAACGTTGCAGCTTCAAAGCCTTTTCCTAAAATATCGGGAATCCAGTGGGGTGTGAGGGTCATATGTCTATTGTGCCTCAGTGGCTGCGCGCTGGCTAGAAAATCCGCCAATGAGTTACCTATGTTTAGGATGTTGCTATAGATAATCCTGTTAAAGTTTGTGCATTTTTGTTACTAGTTATAATATTGGTGAGTATATGACACGCTGATAATTGTGTGGCTCATGTGGATAATGCTGTGATATGGAGGAGACGTATGCACAAGCGTTTTATTCGGACAAGCTTTGGGGCGGTGTGCGCCGCATTGCTCGCGCTTTCAAATGTTTCCCCAGCTATCGCAGCTCCCAGCGACGCTGATGTGGCGCGTGCGCGCGATATTCAAAACCAGACGCAGATGTCTTTATCTGCTATAGAGGCGCGTCTTGAGCAGCTGTCGGCAGAGAGTGATCGTCTCGATGCAGCAGCATTGCAAAGCCGTGCTGAGGCTGATAAAGCGCAAAAAGCTGCGTATCAAGCAGTCGAAGATTTATCGGACGCGCAGGAGAGAGCAGCTGACGCTAAAAAAGACACAGATGCAGCTCGCGCAAATATGGCAGCGCTCGCCCAAGCTCTCTATCAAGACGGCGCCTCAAATATGACGAGCGCTTATTATTTCTTTGATGCGGATTCTCTCCAAGCTGCAAATGACCGTCAGCGTGCTTTTACTCAACTTGGCAGTGCAGCAGATCAGCGCGCTCGCGAATTTCAAAATCTCAACACCGTTGCCCAGACGCTTCAAAAGCGAGCAGATGCAAAAGCTGCACAGCTAAATGAGATGGCTGAAAAAGCAAAAGAAGCAGAAGCTGCAGCTCAGAAAGCATCAGAAAATGCCGCCGCGCAGGTACAAGAGGCAGATCGTCAGCGTCAAGATCTTTTAGTCCAGTTAGCTCAAGCGAAGAATACGACGATTGAGCTGGAAGCTCAGCGCTTGGCGCAAATTGAGGAAGATCGTCAGGCTCGCTCTGCAGCTCGAGCAGCGCAGCAGGAGGCTGAAAAAGATCGTCAGGCTCAAGCCGCAGCTGCCGCTGCGCAGCAAAGCAGCTCTGCGCAATCTTCTGCGCCATCATCTTCCAGTGGCGGGCAGGCGAAACGAGATCAAATTGCTTCGTATGCGCAAACCTTTGAAGGTGTGCCCTATGTGTGGGCTGGTACTTCTCCAGTGTACGGATGGGACTGCTCTGGTTTCGTCCAGTATGTTTATCGCCAATTTGGAATATATCTTCCTCGAGGCGGCGATGCGCAAGGGCGCTCAGGGCGTGTGATTTCAGCTGATGAAGCCCAAGCAGGCGATCTTGTATGGTGGCCGGGGCAGCACGTAGCTATTTACTTGGGAAATGGGCGCACATTTGCTGCTCGCACAGAAGAAACTGGTACAGGATACAGCTCTTTATATGGGTACTATCTGTTTGTGCGGCTTGTTGATTAGTTTTAAGCGAAGCGGTCTCTCTAAAACGAAAGTTTAGAGAGACCGCATACTTTCAGTGCTTATAATAGCCAGTTTCCTCAGCGCGCTTAAATGATTCGCGAATTTCTTCTTCGGCAGCTTTACGCCCTACCCAGTGAGCGCCTTCAACTGATTTTCCAGGCTCAAGGTCTTTATACACCTCGAAAAAGTGTTGAATTTCAAGACGATGAAATTCGGATACGTCATCAATTTCTGTACGCCATGAAGCGCGCTGATCGGCAGAAGGGACGCACAAGACTTTATCGTCACCGCCACGCTCATCGCGCATGCGGAACATTCCCAAAGCTCGGCAGCGAATTACGCAGCCTGGAAACGTTGGTTCTTCAAGCAAGACGAGTGCGTCAAGAGGGTCACCGTCTTCGCCCAGCGTATCGTCAATGAATCCGTAATCATCGGGATATCGAGTCGATGTAAAGAGCATACGGTCGAGACGGATACGCCCAGTTTCATGATCGACTTCATATTTATTTCGGTTTCCTTTAGGTATTTCGATAGTCACATCGAATTCCATAAATTCCATACGTGCTCCTCAAGATCGTAGACAAGCACTCCTAGCAGTGCTTACAGCTCATGCAATGATTGTAGCGGGGAATTGCGGGTATAAGCAGATATTGGTGGTGCAATTTTCTTTTCTGGAAGTATGCCATAATTTCACTATGCGCAAAATGGTAGGTTTCGTCAGTATCTTGACAATTGCTGCGTGTGGATACGGGGTTGCAGATCTTTGTGATGTTGTTCCCGGGCTATTCACCTTCAAACCTCTCGAGAATCTTGCGCATCCTTATCCTTCAATAAAAGCTACTGAAGAAGCGCCCCCTTCTCTTTCTTCGTCTAAAGACGCTCCAATGCCAGATTCTGCGAAAGTGCAAGAGATTATCGATACTTTGAGCGATGCTTCAGCAATTGGAGGTGGTGATCGTCTCGGAATGTACGTCGTAGATGCTCAAACTGGTGCTGAACTAGGAGCACACAATCAAAGCGTTGGCAAAGTTCCTGCATCTACGATGAAAGTAGTCACGTCGTATGCGGCTCTTTCTTCTCTCGGGGCAGATCATAGATTCACAACTCGGGCGCTTCTCTCGGGGCAAAACCTCTATCTCGTGGGCGGTGGAGATATTCTACTTGGCGCAGATTCGGGAGATAGTAAGCATCTTGTGGGGCACGCAGGCATTGCTGATCTGGCTCATGCAGCAGCTGAAAAACTTGCCGCATCTAAAATTGATTCAGTAAAAGTGTTTCTTGATAATTCAAGATATTCGGAAGATAAATATGGGCCTGGAGTGCACGAGGATGTGATTTATACTCTTCCAAGCTCTCCTATTGCTGTGGGATATGAAGGTGATCCGTTTGAAGCGCAGCACGCTGTAGATCGAGTGCTGGATACTTTCGTAGATCATCTTCGAGCTGCTGGAGTGACCGTAGAAACCGCAGGAGTGCAGACGGCACCAAAAGATGCGCAAGATATTGCGCATGTAGATTCGGCGTCAGTTCGGGCGATAGCTGATTTTACATTGCTGCATTCCGATAACGCCCTTGCAGATACTTTGCAACATGAAATCGCTGTTGCTTCGGGAAAAATCGGATCTTTCGAAACGGGATCCGCTGCCGTCACCGAGCAGCTTCAGACCCAAGGATTTGATTTATCGGGAGTGAGTATTACCGATGGATCGGGGCTTTCTCCTCATAATCGTCTGACGCCTAAGCTCCTCACTCAGATACTGAGAGCAGTATGGACGTGCGATTCTTCTGCTGAAAAAGAGAATACAAAAGAGAATACTCAAGGCGAAGAAAGTGACGATGTGAAGGTCTGCCCAGCCACTCAGATAGGGGCAGGTATGCCATTTGCTGGCTTAGATGGCACATTGAAAAAGAGATTCACTAATTCTTCAGCTACAGGACGAGTGCATGCCAAAACAGGTAATCTCACAGGAGTGCGAACTCTTGCGGGTTACCTCTACACAGCTCAGGGGCGCCCGCTGGTATTTGCAATTCTTGTTAATACTGAGCATCCTGGCAGTGAGGAATTTGATAACGACGTGCTTCCTGCGATTGACGATGCCGTCAATGCTCTCGCTTCTCTTTAGTCTTATTCGCCTTAACTGTGCGAGTATTCCTTTTGGTGAGTATATTTCTATTGTGAAAGTATTTTTTGCTTTTTGCACGGGCATTTCTTTTTTGCCTGATATTTCTTTCGCCCAGACCGCTACACTGGATACATGACTATTTCTCCATCAGTTGCACGAAGATTAGCGTTGCTTATTGCTCCTGGAGGTCCTGCGTTCACGCAGACAGCAGCGCAGGCCTTTGCTGAAGATTTACGTGTGGGTGCTCAGAAAGCTCAGACGATTGTGCGTGAGCTGACAGGGCTTGACGCGGCTGTCGAGGCTGCGCGCGGCGTTTTTCCTATGGTGCTCGACAGACCAGGATGGGCGTATGGCGCTGCCCAATCGATTGATGCAATGATTGAGCTTTCGAATAGTTCAGTGAAAGGATTCAACAGCCTAACGGCAGGTGCGGCGCTTGCAGCAATTGCTAGATTTGTGATGGGTCAATATGATCCTTATACGTGCGCGGGTGGAGAAGAGAAGCGGAAAAATAGCGCAAAGCGGCACGGGCATCAGAACGTGAATCAGAAATCGTCTGGGCGTATTTTGCTTAATGCTCCTGTGATTGCACAGTTTTGCGCTCAGTATGATCTCGATCAGCGTGATTTATGTACGTGGGTGTGCGTCCACGAATTTACTCATGCGGTTCAGTTTCACGAAGCGCCGTGGCTGAAAGATTATGTGCTAGATCATTTTGTGCAGATTTTAAGCGATGAAAAGCTCGGTAGTGAAAAAGAGGGCGATACATTTGAATCTGATGCAATGCGAGAGCTTACTGCCGTTATGAGCCTTTTAGAAGGGCATGCAGAGTTTGTGATGAATGCCGTGCCCGTAGCGCGTATGCCAGGTAAGAATCGTATTATTTCGGCGATGGAGAGCAAGCGTAAAGAAAAGAACGCTCTCATGCGTGCACTTGCGAAAAACTTGAGTTTAGATAAGAAAGCTCAGCAGTATAAAAGCGGTGCGCAATTTGTGCAAAAAGTGCATGAGATCGCTGGGCAGGAGGTCTTTAACCGCGTATGGGCAAGCTCTGCCACTGTGCCAACTTTTGAAGAATTAAGTTCGCCCGAGGCGTGGATTGCACGTGTAGGCGCCAAATCTTGCGCTGCGGAGGCCGCTAGTGCGGTAACGTCTGCTGCTCTTGACCTTACCGCGCTACCTTCTGAAGCTGAAAATTCTAATACTTTGGAGCGTTGAGCATATGTCTTTTCCGCCTCCAGTGGTCACTGCTGCTCGCCATGCACTGCGTGATACATTTCGTGAGCTAGAGGTCGGTGGGCACGTACTGCTTGCCATCAGCGGTGGATCAGATTCTATGGCTCTTGCGGCGAGCGCCGCTTTTGCTGCGAAGGAAAACTCAATTGTGCTTCATTCTCTCACAGTCGATCACGGCTTGCGCCCAGAATCAGCAGATGAAGCAGCCTGCGTGGTTCAGCGTCTGCAAGCATTAGGCATCGATGCCCGGGCAGAGAAAATCACCTTAGGCGTAGGGCTTGGCCCTGAAGGAGAAGCGCGGGTAGGAAGGTATGCAGCGCTCGCGAATGAGGCTCGGCGAATTTGGCAAGAGCAGTATGGTTCAGCGCGAGCCTGCCAACCTTTGAGCTTTTCAAATTCCAGCGAATTAGTGCGTAGCGCTCGCGAGCCAGGCCTGCCAAAGCTAAGCCTCTCGGGAGCCTCTCCTGCTGTGGCGCACTCCGCTATTTGCGGCGTCTCTGCTTCCAGCTCACTAGCCAATGAGGAACGCAGCACATGCTTAGGGAATAATAGTGCAGCTCAAGATGAGCGTGCTGCAGGGGCGGTGCCTGTCTTACTTGGGCACAATGCAAACGACCAGGCGGAAACTGTGCTTCTGGGGTTAGCGCGCGGCTCGGGAGCTCGCTCTGTGCGCGGAATGCCTCGCACAGGTGCTCTTCCAGGATATGCAGATGTGCCGATGATCCGCCCTTTGCTCGATATGAGTTCGCAGAGTTTGGAGCAGGTGTGCATAGAATTAGGCATCGAATGGGTAGAAGATCCAACAAACGGAGTTGAGAGCGAGTGGCGCGCAGCAGACGGCAGCATGCTTGTGCGTAGTGCTATTCGTCACAAGATTTTTCCCGTCTTGGAGGATGTTTTCGGCAAGAGAATTGTGGATTCTCTCATGCGCACAGGAGCACTCCTAGGAAGTGATGACGATGCACTCACCGAGTATGCGCGTGATGCTTTGCGTAAAACTCTCTGCGAAGCTGGTAGCAGTACAGGTGAAATTGCTCTTTCTTGCGCAGACCTTAAGAAATATCCGCAGGCGATTCGCACTAGGGTTGTGCGCACTGCGGCACTTCAGGCTGGCGCACGGCACGGTGAACTTTTTTTCAGCCATATCTCAGCTCTTGATAAGCTCATCATAGGTAAAGAGAATAATTTACAAGTGGACCTTCCAGGCGCTCGTGCCTACAAGAACCACGGAATTCTTATTATCAGCCCAGGGCAGTCGCCCGCCGATATATCTACTAGGGAGTATTTATGAACCAGCACGATGTTGGATCCGATATTGAAGAAGTACTTCTCACTGCTGAGCAAATTGATCAGCGTCTTACTGAGATGGGTGAAGAAATTTCTCGCGACTATGCTGGCGATGATTTACTCCTCGTGGGTGTTTTACGCGGAGCGATTATGGTGATGGCTGATCTTTCGCGCAAGATTCATGTGCCGTTGCATATGGACTGGATGGCAGTCAGTTCTTATGGAGCCAGCACGAAAAGCTCTGGTGTGGTGCGAATTATTAAAGACCTCACAGAAGACGTGGCAGGGCGTAACGTGCTAATCGTTGAAGATGTGATCGATTCTGGGCTTACGCTTTCATGGTTGCAGGGAAATTTGCAGGCTCGCGGAGCTAAATCAGTGAAAATTGCGACGATTGTACGCAAGCCTCTCGCCGCTAAAATTGAGGTTCATGCCGATTACGTCGGTTTTGATATTCCAAGCGATTTTGTGGTGGGTTACGGGCTTGATTATGCGGAGGATTATCGGCACCTTCCCTTTATTGCTAAGCTCGCTCCGCACGTTTATGGAGGATGAATGAATACAGAAGAACTCGAATCTGGCAAGCGTTGGCGTAAGCGTGCCAAAGAACAAAGTAAAGATGAGCAGAAAAAGCTGCGCAAAGAGAATAACTCTGCCGATGGGCGTGATGAATTGAAAAAAAATAATGCCAGCTCTGATCGAAAATCTGATGCAAAGAAACCGAAGCAATCGCTTCTGCGCAGAATAATGAGCGCAATGACGTTTGCAATTTTTGCTGCGCTCATTGTGCTGTGGTTCGTCAATCCCTTTGGTTTTACGCCGATTACTACCTCGCAGGGTATTAGTGTGCTTGAAAATGAAAAGATCGAGCGTATTCAAGTGACGGCAGGCGCACAGCTCGTGCAGGTGTGGCTGGAAGAGGAATACACACCGACGGGAGTGGACGGTCAGAAATTGCCGCCAACTGAGAAAGTGCAGTTCCAGTTTGTTGCCGCTGAAGCAGCACAGGTGAATGAGCTTGTGCATTCGTCTGGCGCAAAGAACGGTTTTAATTCCGTTGTGCCAACAGAGAATTTCTTCTCCACAGTGCTCTCGCTGCTTCTTCCAATGCTGATCCTTTTGGTTGTCTTCCTTATGCTCTTCCCCAAGCTGCAAGGTATGATGACGGGCTTTGGCAAACTTCGAAAAGATGGTTTCGATTCTGATCTGCCAGACGTCCGCTTTGCAGACGTCGCCGGGGTAGATGAGGCCGTGGAAGAACTTCGCGAGATTAAAGAATTTCTCGATACTCCCGAGAAGTTCCGCAAAATGGGGGCGAAAATTCCTAAAGGTGTGCTTCTTTATGGTCCGCCAGGTACAGGTAAAACCCTACTTGCTCGTGCAGTTGCAGGCGAAGCAGGGGTACCCTTCTTCCATATTTCAGCTTCTGAGTTTGTTGAAATGTTTGTGGGCGTGGGTGCTTCTCGTGTGCGTGATCTCTTTAATCGTGCGAAGAAAGTTGCTCCTTCTATTGTTTTCGTTGATGAAATCGATGCTGTGGGGCGAAATCGCGGCACAGGTATCGGTGGCGGAAATGACGAACGCGAGCAGACGCTCAATCAGCTGCTCGTAGAGATGGATGGTTTTGACGATCGCACAAACGTGATTGTGATTGCGGCAACCAACCGTCCAGACGTACTCGATTCTGCGCTGCTGCGCCCTGGGCGTTTTGACCGTCAAATAGCTGTTGATGCGCCTGATTTACCTGGGCGCGAGCGTATTTTGAAGGTTCATGCAAAGGGCAAACCGTTTGCCGAAGATGTAGAGCTTGATTCTGTTGCTCGCCGTACTCCTGGTTTTTCGGGTGCGGATCTTGCAAACGTGCTCAACGAAGCTGCGCTTCTAGCTGCTCGCCGCGATCACACTACGATCACAGAAGATGATGTAGATGAAGCAATCGATCGCGTGATTGCAGGGCCGCAGCGCCGCACACGAGTGATGAACGATGAAGATAAACTTATGACGGCATATCACGAGGGTGGGCATGCTATTGTAGCTGCCGCGCTCAACCATTCTGATCCAGTCACAAAAGTGACGATTCTGCCGCGCGGGCGTGCATTGGGTTATACGATGGTGATGCCGACAGAAGATCGTTATTCCACTTCCCGTAATGAGCTCTTAGATGATATGGCATATGCAATGGGTGGGCGCATTGCTGAAGAAATCGTTTTCCATGATCCTTCCACAGGAGCATCGAATGATATTCAAAAGGCCACGAACATTGCGCGTAAGATGGTTGCCGAATATGGCATGAGCGCCACTATTGGGCCAGTGCGTTTCACGCCTGACGATGCAGACCCGATGACTCGTTTCGGCGGAGGGCAGCAGCGTGGCTATTCGGATGAGACAGCGCGTGCAATCGATGTGCAGGTGCAGCAGCTGCTTGAGACAGCTATGCAAGAAGCATGGCAGGCACTCAACGAAAATCGTCACGTGCTAGATCGTCTTGCCGCCAAGCTGATCGAAAAAGAAACTGTGCTTGAGCATGAGTTGAAAGAGATTTTTGCTGATATTAAGAAAGCTCCTGCCCGCAAGCAGTGGTTATCTTCTCCGAGCAGACCCGTTTCCGATCTGCCTCCGATTCCTATGCCCCCAAGCCCGGATAATGGTCGCCATAAAGATAGCGCTTCTGCCGCAGCTGGGAGTGAAACGAGCGATAGTGCAGCCAGCTCTGCAGATCTTAATAGGAAGGCGCAAAGCGACGATACAATGCATGGCGAAGGCACTGCATATATCGAGAGCAGCGCATATTCTGATGGTGAAGCTGCTTCGCACAACAATATGAATGATGAGGCTGGCGATGAGCGCCGCTAATTACAACGAAAATGCTGTGCGCAAGGCCATTCGCGATTTCCTTATTGCTATTGGTGAAGATCCTGACCGTGAAGGTTTAAGCGGCACGCCAGAGCGTATTGCGCGATCTGCGCGAGAAATTTTTGGCGGCTTAGAAATTGATCCAGCGCAGGTGCTCGAAACAGTCTTCGATATCGGGCATCAAGAAATGGTGTTGGTGCGAGATATTCCGATGTATTCGATGTGTGAACACCATTTGCTGCCATTTCACGGGGTTGCACACGTCGGCTATATCCCTGGTGATGAAGGTAACGTGACTGGTCTTTCCAAACTTGCACGCTTAGTTGAAGGATTTGCTCGGCGTCCGCAAGTGCAGGAGCGACTCACATCTCAAGTGGCTGATGCACTCTATGAGCGTTTAGGTGCGCACGGGGTGATTGTCGTCATTGAAGCAGAGCATTTATGTATGAGTATGCGCGGCGTGCGCAAACCAGGAGCTAGTACAGTAACCTCTGCTGTGCGCGGCATTATGCTTGAGCAAGCGACCCGCAACGAGGCGATGAGCCTCATTATGGCAAAGTGAGATTTCAATGCACGTGATGGGAATTGTAAACGTCACTCCAGATTCTTTTAGTGACGGAGGAAAATGGGCAAGCGCGCAAAGCGCAGTTTCTCACGGGCGTGAGCTTATTGCTCAAGGCGCTGCCATTCTTGATATCGGAGGAGAATCCACCCGCCCAGGCGCGCAGCCGCTCTCGTGGCAGGAGGAATGGGCGAGAATTGAGCCTGTGATCGATCAGCTCGCTGGAGGAAAGCCTCTCGTTCGAGGCGCAGCCGGTGCGTGTGGAGCGCTCATTTCCGTGGATACTTACCATGCTGAAACAGCTCGCCGAGCTGTGGAGCTGGGTGCCACAATCGTCAATGATGTGACTGGTGGAAACGGCGATAGCGCTATGTTTGAAACAATCGCGGAGCTTGGCTGCGATTACGTGCTCCAACACAGCCGAGGAAATGCGCAGACGATGGATTCTCTGCGCACATACGATGGGCATATAGCTTACGCTGTGCGCGATGAGCTGCTTCGAACGCGCGATCGCGCTGTTGAAGCAGGTATTGAGTTTGATTCGATTATCCTCGATCCAGGTTTAGGCTTTGCTAAAACCGGCATTCAAGATTGGGATATGCTGGGAGGTATCCATGAGATTATCGAAGAAGGAAACCGTGTGCTCGTGGGAGCGAGCAGAAAACGCTTCTTAGATGAGGTGAGCCGTGAAAACGGCAGTGCACAGCCCTCGTCTCCTGAAGATCGAGATCTGGCTACAGCTATTCTCACTGCTTTTCTTTATGAGCCGTATGCTCCAGCAGGGGCTTGGGCAGTGCGTGTGCACAACGTCTCTGCAAGCGTGAAGGCGCTGAAAACAGCTGGCAACTATGTGGAAGCTTTGCAACGTTATCTTGATACTATCGCCAGCGAATAAGAGCACAGAGCTTGAAAAAAGATCAGGAAAACTGGCAGATCGGCGAGAAAGCCGCTACTGGAAAATAACTGAGATAGACTCAAAATATAGCTGGAAATGAAAATCATGCAGGCATAGCCAAGCAAGCAGATAACTACAAAAGCAAACGGCAGGAGCGAAAGCTCGAGAAGCATAAAGGGAGGAATCGATGGCACGCGAAGACTTTCCAGCAATGAAAGAGCAAACCATTTCTTTGAAAGGCTTGCGCGTTTTCGGTACGCACGGCGTTTTGGATCATGAGCATTGCGAGCCGCAAGAATTTCTTATTGATGCACAGATGGTGCTGTGCGTGGAAGAAGCAGTTGCCCATGATGACGTAACGGCAACAATTTCTTATGCAGCTGTGGCTGATGCCATCGTTCAGATCGTTAAAGGCCCGCACGTTGATCTGATCGAAACTCTTGCAGACCGAATTGCTGAGCGTATTGCAGATATGGGTGCGCGCCTAGTCACAGTGACCGTGCATAAGCCCAATGCTCCAATGCCTCACGAATTTGAGACAGTTTCTGCTACGGCAACCGTTCCTGGCGCTCTACTCAAACAGCAGCGCCGACGAATCGTCATCGGCGTGGGCAGTAACCTTGACGTTCCTGAAGCTCACGTAATCGACGCGGTGAGCGCGCTCAGTGATGTGCTCGAAATTGAAGAAGTATCTGAACTATATCGCAGTGCGCCAAGATTAGCTCAGGGGCAAGAAGATCAGCCTGACTATGTGAACGCCGTCGTCACGTGCTATACGGATATGCCGCTTTTGCCACTGTTGCGTCTTTTGCATCATATCGAAGCAGATCATGGGCGTGTGCGAACGAAGCGTTGGGAGGCTCGCACCTTAGATCTCGATATTATCGAGGTAGAAGGCGTGACGAGCTGTGACCCAGAGCTGCTCCTTCCGCATCCGCGAGCTGCTGAGCGAAGATTTGTGCTAGAGCCTTGGCTCTCAATTGATCCAGTGGCAGCTTTGGGAGATACTCCTGTGGCAGATATGCTCGCTCATTTGGAGGATCAGCAGGTAGAACGCATGGATATTGACGAATATATGCCGCGCGTAATCGAAGCGTTCCAAGAGTGGAGTGCTGAAGAAAATTTCTTTGATGAGAGCCTCTTTGATGAGGATGGTTTCTTCAGCGACGGCACTGGTGAAAGCTGGAGCTGATGAACAATCGTTACGTGAAAGAAAACTCCTACAAAGAAGAGTTCGATCATTCTAACCATAAGAAACCTGAAGGTTCGCTCGTTCTTACTCCGCTCTGGCTGCTCTGCTTTATTGCTGTGCTGGTAGCGCTCGGGTGTTTCTTATTGATTGAAATTTTGCTCCGTTCAGGCAGCATGCCTATTGCAGTGCCGATCATAAGTTTTGCAGCTCCGCTCGTCTGCGCGCTTGCAGAGCTGTGGGCTGGGCTTCGTGTGCGTGCTTATCAGCGAGGAAAAGCGCATATGAATTCCCTGCGTGCTGGGCAGATTTTTATTTTTGCTCAGGCTGGTTCGAGAGCAGGCTCTATCTTTCTTGGCAGTGCTCTTGGGGTTCTTGCCGCATACGCTCATATAGGGTCTACTGACTATTTTGCAGAGCAAATGTTTCATCTCGCCCTTGCCGCTTTGGCTTCTTTTGCTCTTATCGTCACCTCCTATGTGGCCGAGAGGTGGTGCAGAATAGACGATTCTGAGGGTTCATCTGCATCTTGCGGCGAGGTAGCTTCCGCTTAACTTTTTAAGGCAAAATAGAGGGTATGAAAGACTTTCTTGGAAACAATTTAGAATTGCGCCCGGTTTCACCTGATTATCTTAAGGTGAACTATATCAATGATGCGATTGGCAATATCTTTTTTCTCGGTATTCCGCTCGTGGCAGCAATTTTAGTCACATGCTTTTCTGAAAGTCTTGTGTGGACGATTATTTTATGGGTTGTTGTAGCGCTCGCGCTCATCATTGCCGTTATCGATTTTATGCTTATTGCTCGGCGTGTGCGTGCGCTCGGGTATGCTGAACTTCCTGAAGAATTAGCCATTCGTAAGGGAATTATGTTTCAAAAGCTCGTGATGGTTCCCTACGGGCGTATGCAGCAAGTGAATGTGGAAACTGGGCCGATTCTTTCACGCTATGGCTTGGCAAAAGTAAAGCTGGTGACGGCGAGTGCAGGCACGAACGCTGAAATTCCAGGACTTCCCTTAGCAGAAGCAGAGCGCTTGCGTGAAAAGCTCACGGAGCTTGGGCGTGCACACATGGAAGGGCTCTGATGGCAAAGAGGGTGAAAGATTCAGCATTCCAGGCAGAGAAAAGCAAAGTAAAAGTACAGTTAGGCGAAGAGAGCGTACCGAAAGAGCAGTGGCGTCATTTTCATAAGATCACGCCGCTCACTCGAGCAGGAGCGCTCTGGGCGTTTTTACTCATCGCACTCTACAATGTCTTGAACGACGTGCTTCAGGGCGGAGCTTTCCGTGATTTTCTTCGTTTCCTCTCCTTTTCCCAAAATAAGGAGCTTTCTTCCTGGCTGAGAATAGCGATGATATCTTTTGGTGTTCTGATTCTTGTGACTATTCTCGTGGTCGTGTTTGCCTTTCTTACATGGCAAAAGGAAACATACGCACTTGTTGAATCAGGTATTCATTTTCGCCGCGGTATTTTTATGAAAACGCATATTCATATGCGCTGGGATCGCGTGCAGAGTGTGGAAATCCAGCAAAAACTCTTCGGCAGAATTTTTGGTTTCGGTACGGTGAAAATCGAGAGCGCCGGAAACGACGAGGATCTGGAACTAGGGCTTTTGCGTATGCGTGACGCTGCAGCTCTGCGGCACGAAGTATTGGCAGTAATTGATCGGGTGCGCTCGGGGTATTGCCCGTTTCCGTGTGCGCAGGATGAATCTGCTTATGCTGAATATGAAGCGCTGAATAATAACGATATGTACAGCGTGCTTGGCGTTGAAAGCGTGGGCGTTCCTGTGCCTGATCGTCAAGCATTGAAAGGAAACGATGCGCCAAATACGCAGCGTACTCAAAGGCTTGGGCTCGCAACGGTAGATGAATCACTCGTGCTTGATGTGGATGATCTAGAGCGTGATCAGTTGATCTATCAGCTTGATACGAAACGTATGGTGCTTGCGCGCATCTGCAGCGCTCATTTTATAAGCATGCTAGCTGTTTTTATATTGTTATTTTCTGGGAGCGTTCTTATGCTGGTTTTCGCAGAGGAACCTTCCAGTGAGAGTATTCCTTTCTTAGGTTCAATTCTGGTGGTGGCAGGCTGGATCTGGAGCTTCATTAAAAGCATATTTGCAGATTGTGGCACTCGGCTCTACATATCAAAAAATGGATTGCGCAAGCGTGCCGAGCTTACGAAACTGACCACAAGCACTTATCCTCCTCAGCGCATTCACGCAATTGCTATTCGCCGTCCGCTGCTATGGCGAAAATTCGACTGGTGGGAGCTTAGAGTTTCTCGTGCGGGTTTTGCGGGAAGTTCTGATACCGAATCTCTCACTCGTCCTTTTGTGCCAGTCGCTACCCGTGAAGAGTTGCTGCATATTTTATGGGCGTTGATTCCAGGATTTGGCACCGATAACGATGCAGCACTTCTCGATGAAGCTTTTGATGGGCGCGGTGAAAGCGAATGGTTTATTGGAGCGCCTCGTGCGGCGCGTTACCTCAATCCGATTTCTTGGCGCGCACACGGTGTGGCACTTACTGAGCGTGCGTTTATCGTACGAAGCGGACGTTGGAGAAGGAAAGTTTACTTCGCAATCCAAGATCATACCCAAAGCCTAGAGCTCTCTGAGGGGCCGATTCAACGGCGTTTAGGCTTAGCAAATGTGCAGGCGCATCTCGTACTTGGTGTGCCGAGTTTAGTGGGAGTAAAGAATTTTTCGCGATCCACTGCACAAAGCGTGTTCTATCAGGAAAATGAGCTAGCGCGAGAGGCACGCAGCGTCGGCGTTTCCGAAACGCTCAGTGAATGGAAAGTTCGTATGGGATTATCCTCAGCAGAGGAACGCAATGGCGAATAAATCAGGGCGTATGGGGATCGGGATTATTTCTGCAGGCAAAGTGGGAGCTGTGCTGGGCAGTGCCCTGCGTGCTGCCGGGCATCAAATTATTGGTGCATACGCTACTTCTGAAGAATCGGTGGATCGTTTAGAAAATCTGTTGCCCGCAGTTCCTGCTCTCGATGTGCCAACAATTGTTGAGCGTTCAGAAATGGTGCTTTTGGCTCTTCCCACTGCAGAAATTGAACCACTCGTTGCGGGGTTGGCAAAGCGCAAGGCGTGGCAATCAGGGCAGATCGTGATTCATACTGCTGGGCGGCTCGGCACAAACGTGCTTATGCCAGCAGCTGATGCAGGAGCATTATGTCTTGCTCTTCACCCAGCTATGCGCTTTTCTGGAACGAGCTTAGACGTTGCTCGGCTCGCCGAGTGTACGTTCGCTGTCACAGCCTCGCCCATGCTTCAGCCGATAGGGCACGCGCTGGCAGCGGAGATGGGGGCGCGTTCTGTAGTTGTGAGTGAAGAAGACCGCCCAGCCTATCACGCTGCTTTTATGAATGCAGGTGAGAGCGTGAGTTCCGCAATCACGCAAGCAATTCTCGCTCTTAATAATCTTGGGATTGAGCAGCCAGGAGATCTGTTGCGTTTATATGCGAGCGAAAGGCTTGAAGAAGCGCTCAGCAGAGAATTTCGTGCTTTTTCAGCGCATGAGTAGCAGCTATACCTCCTCTCAGTATTGGAATAGGTGCTTTTAGAGAAAGTGTGCGGGCGTTTCGCAGTCATATATGCGAGAGCAAAATATGCGCCGATTATCCTGCGATGAAGGCGTTGCTGCGTGCGAGTGATAGAGGAAAAATATGTGCGATTATCTATTTGTCTTATCTATTCGTCTGCGCTTTAGCGGATTAAAAGCTCCTCAGTTAGCTCAGCTCACTGAGCAAGACTAGAATGAATCTGTGAAAATTTGTACAACTAAACATGAGCTTGCGCAAGCACTGGAGCAGCTCGAAGGATCAAAATCGCTGGTTATGACGATGGGTGCTTTGCACGAGGGGCATCTCTCGCTCGTCAAAGCAGCACAAGAAGCAGCTGACCACGTAATCGTCAGTATCTATGTGAATCCCTTGCAGTTTGCTCCTGGCGAAGATTATGAAGCGTATCCGCGCGATCTCGCTGCAGATATCGCACAGCTCGAAACGGTCAAACGCGAGGGAGCTGAGGAACCAAGCGTCGAGGTTGTGTACGCGCCCGAAGATCGTGATATATATCCGCGCGAGCCTTTAGTGCGAATTAACCCTGGCCCGGTAGCGACTGTATTCGAAGGAAAAACTCGCCCTACACATTTTGCGGGTGTGCTCCAAATTGTGCATAAAGTATTTAATCTCGTTCGTCCAGATGTGGCATTTTTCGGGCAGAAAGATGCTCAGCAGCTCGCTTTGATTCGAACGATGGTTGCTGATCTTGATATGCCAGTTCATATCGAGGCTGTGCCGATTAAGCGTGACGCTGATGGGCTTGCGTTGAGTTCTCGTAATCAGTATCTTTGCGCAGAAGAACGCGCAGTGGCGCTTGAGCTAAGCGCTGCTTTGCGTGACGGTGTGCAGGCGGCTGATCGTGGAGCTGCAGCTGTAGACGTTTTAGCGGCGGCAACTGATCGTATAGCAGGCGTTTGTGGTATCAGGTTGGATTATTTGGCTTTAGTTCATGCAGATACGTTTGTTCCGTTCGAAGATGGGCAGACAGGCTCAGGGCTACTTGTTGTAGCGGCATGGGTGGGTAATACGCGTCTTATCGACAACATGGAGGTTGGCATTGGTTAAGTCGGAATTGACTAAGACAGGCGATGCTGTTGAGAAAGCTACTCCTGCTGTGCCAAGCGGGCAGCAAGAGGTATCTTGCAGGCGTCGTACAATGCTCACAGGGAAAATTCACCGTGCCACTTGTACAGGCGCAAAACTTGATTATGTCGGGTCGATTACGATTGATGCCGAGCTTATGAAAGCTGCCGATATTTTGCCTGGCGAACAGGTTGATGTTGTGAATGTTTCTAATGGTTCGCGAATTACCACCTATGCGATTCCTGGCGTTCCAGGAGAGGGAGAGGCGGTGCTCAACGGCGCTGCCGCGCATTTATTCTCTCGCGGTGACGTACTGATTATTATGTGCTACGGGCAGATGAGTGACGCCGAAGCTCGAGTATTTGAGCCGCACGTTGTATTCGTCAATACAGATAATTGCATTATTGATGTGGCAAACGAGCCAGGAATGGTGCCGCAGGGTTATGGGCTGCACAGCTCGGGAGAGCCTATTCATCAGCGATAATCTGAGCTTTTCATCAGCGGCATATACGTCGGCATTCACAAATAATCGGGAGAAAATAATGGGAAAGAAGAAACTTCGCACGAGCGCTCAGAAGAGTACCCACAAGAGCTCACGCAAAGGCGCTCAAGCTGCTGCACCGCTCGCGCCGCTCAAAAAGACGTCACGTTGTTTGCCTATTATCGGTTCGCTTATTAAGCGTTCTAATAAAGCATCTCGTCGAGCAGATGATATGAATCATATGGCGATTGAAGAAATGCCTGTGATGCTGCAAGAATCGCCGCAGCGCGCTTATGACGCCTATATTATGAACCTCTCTGGCACGCTTTTTGAAGGCGATCTGCTCATGCCTGGTGTGGATAAAATTTTCCAGTCACTTGAGCTAATGCGTCGCCCGTTGTATTTTATGTCGTCTAATACGCACAGCACGCCAAGCGAATATCAAGAAACGCTTGCCGCATACGGCATGAATGTTGATCTTGCGCATATTTTCACTCCCGTTCGAGTGGCAATTGAGTATTTGAAGCGGGAATTTCCAAAAGCGCACGTATATGCAATTTGTGACGATAAATTCCGCGTATGTTTAGCTAAAGGTGGTATTAAGCTCACGGATAATCCTGAAGAGACGGATGTGGTACTTGTTGCACATGACCGTGATTTCAGTTTCGATAAACTCAATAAAGCGTTCCATGCGATCACTGGACCAAAGCGAGCAAAACTAGTCACAACGTCGATGGTGAGAAGCTGGCCAACAGCGGATGGAGAAATTGAACCTGGAACTCGTGCGATTGTACGTGCCATTGAGAGCGCTGCGCAAACACGCGCGATTCGTAATCTTGGAACGCCAGAAAGCGCATTCCTTGATTGTATGTTTGAGCATCTGGATCTTTCTCCACGCAGAGTTTTGCTTGTTTCCGATTCGCTTTCTGGCGATATCCGCATGGCGAAACATTTCGGTATGCCAACAGCGCTCGTACTCACTGGCGAAGCAAGCCTTTCGCAGGCACAGGAAGCACCAGCGAAAGACCAGCCGAATTTCGTGCTTGATTCCGCGGCTCGTATCGTGCCCGAATATATCCTCAAACAGCTGTAGCTTTTTCGGGTGCTGTGAGGCTTAGGGGTGCTGCATTCCTGATATTTCGTTATCGAAATTAGATCGCTTGGATGGCTAGCTGTGTAGGGCGCTTCAGTGGTGAGGGTAATGTATTTCTTTATCTGTATGCGGCGTCTTAATTTTTACAGGATCGAGCGCGATCATTATCCATGTGAGGAGCCACAGTAGCATACAAACGAGGGGCGCCCACCAAGTATTCCACCACGAGATGCGGCGGTACCACGAAAGTTCTATACCCATATTTTCCGCAGATGTAATAAGCTCTGGCGAGAGCTGAAAAATAGGCATGAGCAAAATCGCTATCCATATAAGAAACGCAATAAACGAAATGCTTTTGCAATGCTTCGAAAAAAATGAAAACGCTTTGCACTCCGCTGCAGTGCGCTTAATTCTTTGCGTATCTATTGCCATCAGCAAGAGTGCGGACGCCAAAAGAACTACAAAGAATTTATCGAGGGTTCCAGTAACTGCAGAAGTGATGCTTATCCCTAAACCCATTGCAAAAGAGAGTATCTGAAACATCTATGTTTATCCCTTTCTTCTTTGGATCTTTTGACTTAGATATTCGATGGTTGTGAACTATCTGCTCACCATAAAATAATACTCCGCGCGTATGTTGCATAAGAGCTAACGCTAGTTGTGCTTGCAGCGAATAGAGTAATACTTCGCGCATATGCGGCATAAGACGTTACGCTGCGCGTGCGACGCTCAATCGTTCGGACGTCACGAAAACACGTTTTCGCGCGCCCTCACTCAATCGCGTAATCTATAACCATGGTTAAGGATAATTCTGCTGTTGATGTGATTGATGACGTTCCTGAGCAAATTCAGGTACGTAAAGATAAACGCGCTCGCCTGCTCGATCAAGGGCGTGATCCTTATCCGGTGCAGCTTCCTATCTCAGCTACAATCCATGATGTGCGCGCAGAATTTTCCAATCTGGGAATAGACGAGCAAACGGAAAAATTTGTGGGTATTGCAGGGCGCGTCATGCTCATGCGTCCTTCAGGAAAAATTGCTTTCGTAGTGCTTCAAGCTGGTGACGGCGAGCGCCTGCAAATCATTTTCTCCCTCGCAAACGTGGGTAAAGAGAGTCTTGATCAGCTCAAAGCAGACGTCGATCTCGGCGATTTTATTTTCGTGCATGGCTATGTGGGCACTTCAAAACGTGGCGAACTCAGCGTTTTTGCAGCGCCCAGCGCCGACGGCTCCATTCCAGCTTGGCAAATGGCATCTAAAGCGATTCGTCCGCTTCCTAAAACTTTCACAAATGCTGACGGCGAAGAAGCTACCGTGAACGAAGAAACGCGTGTGCGTAAGCGTCACCTCGATCTCATCACGCGCCAAGGCGCTCGCGATATGATCCGTATGCGCGCTGCCGTCATGCGCTCAATTCGCCGTACTTTTGAAGAGCGTGACTATATCGAAATTGAGACGCCGATTCTGCAGGCTTTGCACGGAGGGGCTGCTGCTCGTCCGTTCACTACGCATATCAACGCCTACGATCAAGATCTCTATCTGCGTATCGCCACCGAGCTGTACCTTAAGCGTGCGGTAGTCGGCGGGGTTGAACGAGTCTTCGAAATCGGCAAAAACTTCCGAAATGAAGGCGCAGATTCTTCGCACTCGCCAGAATTTGCTGCTCTGGAAGCATATGAAGCATACGCTACCTACGATACGATGGCAGAGCTTACGCGAGACATTATTCAAAATGCTGCTCACGACGTCTTTGGCACTCTCGTCGTCACTCTCGCTGATGGCACGAAATACGATCTTTCTGGCGAATGGGATCAGATCGATCTCTACACGTCTCTTTCTGAAGCAGTAGGAGAGGTCGTTGATGTGCACACGCCTCGCGAACATCTCGTCCAGCTTGCTCATAAGCATGGTGTGAAAGTAAAAGAGTATGCCGTGGCAGGAAAAATCGCGGAAGATATTTGGGAAGAACTCGTCGGCTCAAAGCTCTATAGGCCCACGTTTGTGCGCGATTTCCCCGAAGATACCTCACCGCTCACTCGCTATCACCGCTCCAAGCCAGGGCTTACCGAGAAGTGGGATTTGTATATTCGCGGAATGGAAACAGCCACTGCTTATTCTGAGCTTGCTGATCCTGTGATTCAACGGGAACGCTTAACTGCTCAAAGCCTCGAAGCGGCAAATGGTGATCCTGAAGCTATGCAGCTTGACGAAGATTTTATCGAAGCGATGGAGCAAGGTTTCCCGCCGAGCGGTGGTATGGGTATGGGAATAGACCGCCTGCTCATGGTGCTCACAGGTCTTGGTATCCGTGAGACGATGGCGTTCCCGTTCGTTAAACCAGCCGTGTGATGGGCGTGGTGCTGAATGCGGCTATTTAATAGCAGGTAGGCACCTCCTAGCTGCCATCGGCGTCACGCACGGTTTCGTCATGTGCAGTTCTATGTACCTGAGGATGTCGGTGATATCTTCAGTTTTCTCGTCTGCTGCATCTTCGTGCATATATTGCCGAGTGGCTGGCTGGGTGTTAATTTCTGCCGTCGAGCTGGCATGAATTGTGAACTGGCATGGGAGAGGGAATAAAAGCCTCAAGCTGCAGCATATATGCTGCAATTCTCTTTGCCTGGTTGGTGCTCAGATCTGGATTTGTGCGAAACAGTGCATTGAGTCCTTGAATAAGTACATACAATATACCGTGCCAGTCTGCGCGATTCTCCTCAGTTATTGCGTATTCGCTTTCGGGTATATTAGAAAATGTAGGGGCAATTTCCTGTATGATGTAGTCCGCAATGCGGTCGGCTGCTTGATGTATGAATTTTTCATACATTTCGCCATTGCCTTCGCTGATAATAGGGGAGCCAAACAAGGTGCCTGCTGCGTGAATGTTTTTCCAGTGTTTAATCCCTAGCTCTAGGGCGTTATTGATATCGCCAGGAATGCGTTCTTTATCCCAATTGCGAACCTGCTGAAGAAACTCATCTGTGTATTGGGTAAGCACGGCATCGGAAAGTTGATCCATGTTTTTAAAGTAGTGATAGAAAAGCGGACGAGTGATTCCCAGCTCTGCAGTAATAGTGCCAATCGTCGTATTTTTCAACCCTTGATCTATTATTTGTTTGCGTGCTATTTCAATAATTCTTTTGCGCGTGGCAGCTCCACGACGGTTGAGACCTTGGCTGCGAATTTTGTTTTTCTGCGAGTGTTTCGCATCCCTTATGCTTTGAACTTTGCGTGGTTTTTCATGCGCATTTTGTGGAGCCACGTTTTATCGCCTCTTTTCTTTCATGCAGCGCCATATTTTCTGGAAAAAGTATAGCGTTAATTCGTTCTTGATTTTATAGGCTCTTCAATGTGCAAGGTTTGCGCAATAATGTGCGTAATATTTGCGGTGAAAGCCCTGGAAGCGCAGCATCTGCAGCATTTCCTTTGCGAGCAAGTTCCTTCACAAAGCAGAGTTATCGTGATAAACAGAACACCATACTTTTACGATTGTGCGGATAAATGCGTATGCTTGCGTGTGCTTTGGGGAAGGCTGATATTCTCGCCTTTCTGCTCGATCAATCCGTCAGCAATAAGTGCCTCGAATGCTGGAAAGAAACGATCCGAGTTTAGTCCGCTTGCCGCAAGAAGTTCTTTTTTCGTGACGCTGATAGGCGGTGCGTCTGTTCCTTGCGATCGCAGATAGCTGGTGTTTTTTCGTGACGATTCTAGAGACGTATCGTCACGATTTTGGGTAAGGGAGTGTAAAGCAGGATTTTGATTGCGCAGAATATCTAAAATTTTTCCGCGTGCTTCGCGCTGCGTACCTTTATATTGTTGCGGTTTTCGTGTGGCGCTGTAGGCATCCACAGGGTATCCCGCTTTTTGCCACTGGCAGTAGTCGGTGCAGGGGCATTTGCTGCACGCTGGCTTATTCGAGGTGCATACCAGAGCACCGAACTCCATAATTGCTTCATTCCACTGCGCCGCTGCAGCTCCTGTGTGTGGCACAAATGTATGTGCACGTTCTGCTTCAGCTTTTGTTTGGTGAGGAGCTGGGAGTGCTGTGCCATGCCAACGTGCGAGTACTCGTCGTATGTTCGTATCCAGTACGGTTGAGCGCTTCTGAAATGCAAACGCCAGCACGGCATCTGCTGTGTATGGTCCGATACCTGGCAATGCTAGGAGATCTTCTCGCACAGCAGGCACGATCCCTTGATGGCGTTCACAGATCGCTTGCGCACATTCTAAAAGCCGCAATGCTCGTCGAGGATATCCGAGCTTTCCCCATGCCAGGAGTACTTCAGCTGGGGAAATGCGCGAAAAAGAAGCAGGGGTTGGCCAGCGGTTCATCCACTCTTCCCATATCGGAGCGACTCGAGCAACTGGCGTTTGCTGGCTCATCACTTCGCACACAATAATTCCCCATGGAGTTGTTTGTGTTTCTCTCCAAGGAAGCGGGCGCGCGTTTTTCTCATACCACTGTATGAGCACGGCGAAGGCTTCGGCAGGAGATATGCTGTGCGGTATCGCTGAAGGCATGAAGTCTGCTCTTTTCGTTTTGTTGTATATGCTCTTATGCGTGTGTTTATGTTTGTGCAGGGTAGCTGTATCGTTGAAAAGATACTATTCTCACTCTTGAGGCGTGGGAATCTGCCTCTATGAGCATATATCACGCTACGGTAATTATCGTGGCAAGTGATAAGCATGGTTCTGGCAGTTCTCAGAATAGAAGTTCTCAATCGGGGCGCAGGTGGCTGCGTGCTGTCCCTGATCTTCAAGGGAGCCGTCCGCATTCTCAGGAGTATGGAGCGGAGTCTGATCGGCGGCGTAGGCGGCAGAAGAATAGTGGGCGCCCAGGGCGTATCGTACCTCCTGAAAGTACTGTATATACTCGTTCGCGTGCTTCTGGGCGAGTGCTAAAAGATTCGCAGGTTATGAGTGCAAAGAATCATTCTCGCCACGGCTCGCGTTCAAATTCTCAGCTTATGCAAGACGATATCCACAATCCACGCACTAGTGCCCATGAATCGCACATAGGTATTCGTTATTCGCAAAACGCAGTTCGAGCTTCGTCTTCTTCTAGGAAATATGTGCGCACTGCTCAAAGTCCGCGCTCAGTGCAGAGTTCAGCTCCTTTCCGCAGTACTTCTACCTCTCAGCGTATCCGCACAGCCAAGAAACGCAGTGGTACTGCTGCGCGGAATGCCCGCACAGCAGGGGATACTAATGGGCGCAGCAGCGGTGCTAATTTTTCTTCTCGCGCATATAGGCGTGCATCTGCAAGGCCTGAAAAGATATCTCGACCATACACCCCAGCTGAACAGGCTATTCGCGAGCGCCGCCAAAGCCAGGCGCGCCGTGCTCTTATGTGGATCATAGTTATCGGTACTGTGGTTGGGGTGGTGTGGCTTGGCGTGCATAAAATCAATACCTCACTACGTGATATAAAAATAGCGACAGCAGCTCCAGATCCCGCAGATGAATATAAAGAGATTGCATGCACACCGAAGATGCTAAGCGCTCAGCTGTCGCAACGATCGACCTATGCAGGCAAAGAGGTTGCGTTTTCTGCTGTTCTCACTAATTCAGATGTAAAAAGAGCCTGCCATATCGATGCAGGGTATGAGAATATCTATTTTCTTCTCACTTCGGGAGAGCAAACTGTATGGAATTCTCGCACGTGCAAAGTGGGCGAAGAAAGTGAGTTGCTACTTATTGGACCAAAGCGTGAGGGCTATGTCTCTGTGGCGTGGAATGGTATAAATGCTGGCTCTGCATGCTCTGGGGAAAACCTTGCGGGAGCTGGTACATATCATGCTCAGCTGATGTGGGAAGATAAGCCTTTAGGTGACGCTATTACGTTTGAGCTTAAAACAGAATCAGCTCCTCAGTCGGATTCTCCTGCTTCCAATGCGGCTTCTTCTTCAGAATCTGCATCCGATTCAGCAAAATCGGCTTCAGACTCCTCTCAGGAAGAGGATTCCTCAGCTAGTGCAGATTAGAAGTCTAGTAGTAAATCCGAAGCGGCATAGATGAGCAGTAGGCAGACTGTGCAGGTAGAAATAGGTAGCTGCGTCAAAAGCGGGGTAAAGGTAAAGCACTCAAGCAGCTTAGTGGGTGTGAAAGGAAGATTCGCACCCACTAAGCTGCAGGCATAAGGCTTATAGGAATTGGTTAGGGTGTGTTTACCCCAGCGATGAGTACGATGATGAAATAGGAGAATATTTCAATGAATGCAAAGCTCATGAGCAGTCCACTCTTATGTTTAATTGCCATTGCGAATGCAACTAAACCAGCGATAACGCCGAACCAGCCAGCATAGGGCGCCCAGCGCAAAATATTTGCGCATATGAACCATGCGGGAATTAAGGCGTATACTGCAGCCCATCCTAGAGCTAATGACCAGCTAGGATGAGGCAAGCCAAGAAAAGACCAGCGATGAGAAGATGTATTATTTTCCATCATTAACTCCTAATTTTTACACCAAGCTTTTTGTGCTGTGAAATAAGCTTGAACTGCTCGAGCAGCAATTTTTTCTGCATTTTTCATTTGTGAGTAGTTTCTGTTAATTTCATCAATTAACGCTTGATCGCAGGCGCAATTGAAGTATCCTTTATTGCCATAGCACTTATCGTGGTGCATACAAGCAGTATCCAGTAAATCTTGAGGTGCTCCAGGTCCTGAGTGCCCAGGTCCACACCAGTTACCCCATAGGGGCAGTGAAATACGCTCATTTTTATCGCTCTGCATGGCGAAAGAATAAAGATTAACAAAGTCGCCGGCTTTGATAAGGTCTTCAGAAGCACCATCGGCTATAGCGCGTTCACTATCGAAATATGTGCGGTGACCATCATTGACGATGTAGGCGAGCAAAGGTGTGTAGCCATTATCTGGTGTATAGTTGCGGACGTTATTCGTAGTGTATTCGTTAGTTGTGGAAGCGATGGCAACTCCGTTACTTCCGAAACTCATCAGTAGTCCTATAAACAACAGCACAATGGCTTTTTTGACTTTCATTTTACCTAACTCCTTTTTCTTTTTAGAGAATGCATTTAGAGTAATTGCTGATACATTCAGCAATTACTCTAATCAAAGCACATATAGTCTAAGTTGCAACACCGACATGTGTCAGGGTATTTAAAAAATTTTTATGTAGTAAGCTTGCTTTTCATTCTTCTTTTCATTCTTAAAATTCCTAGTACTCTACGCAGATTTTTTAGCAGGCAGTAAAAGGGTTAAACGTGCTCCTAATAGGCGTATGCAGGCATATCGGCATATTTATGCGATATGCGTTTTGTGCGGCAAAGCGTTATTAGCGAAGTTGCTCCTATCTACCTTATTGGTGGAAGCACATTTTTTGTCGCTTCGTGCAGATCGTGCGCAAGCCGCACATCTAGTCCAGCGGGAGGTTGAGAGATATCGGAGCTGGCAGGCACAATCGCAATACTGAAGCCTAGGCGTGCAGCTTCTGCCAAGCGCTGACGCATACCAACTACAGGGCGCAATTCGCCCGTGAGTGAGACCTCGCCAATTGCTGCTACACCAGGTGCAATCGGAAGATCAGCAGCCGATGATGCGAGCGCGAGCGCAATAGCTAAATCTGATGCTGGCTCCAGAGCCTTTGCGCCTCCTACTGTAGATACGAAAATATCGCGTTTTTCAAACTCTACTCTCAACCGTGACTGCAAAACTGCCAGCATCATAGCTACTCTAGAAGAATCAATTCCAGAGGTCGTTCTGCGTGGAGGGCCTGAAGCGGGCACAGAAAGCCCTTGAATTTCTACAGGCATTGGGCGCCGCCCTTCAAGGGTGACGGTGACGCATGTGCCTGGAACGCTGCGATTGCGTGCCGAAAGGAATAAGCCAGAAGGATCAGGAAGTTCCCGAATTCCTGAATCAGTAAGTTCAAAACAGCCAACTTCATCTGTGGCGCCGTATCTATTTTTAACTGCGCGTACGAGCCGAAGCGGAGAATGTTTATCGCCTTCAAATTGGCAAACCACATCAACGAGATGTTCGAGTACCCGTGGACCTGCAATAGATCCGTCTTTCGTCACGTGCCCAACTAGCAGTACGGGAAGATCTTTAGTTTTTGCGACGTTTACAAGTGCGCTCGCAACTGCGCGTACTTGAGCGACGCCTCCAGCTGCTCCATCGACGTTAGGATCGGCAATAGTCTGCACGGAATCAACAACCAGCAAAGATGGGCTGCTTTCTTCGATGTGCCCAAGAATACGAGAAAGATCTGCTTCTGCAGCAAGCAGGAGATGTTCGTGCAGTGCGCTTATTCGCTGAGCGCGAGCGCGTACTTGCGCAGCTGATTCTTCACCTGTGACATAGAGGACGGGGGAAGCTCCATACTCTGCTGCTTGGCGTGCTGCCTGAGCGGAGACATCGAGCAGAAGAGTCGATTTTCCTATTCCTGGCTCTCCTGCCAGAAGTACAACGACACCTGCAACTAGCCCTCCGCCCAGTACGCGATCAAATTCTGCTACTCCTGTGGAGTGTTTTTTCGATGCTTGCGCAGAGACTTTGGTGATCGGCTGAGCGGGAGAATGAGGGATAAGCGCTGTAGTGCGCGAGCGCACGCTAGAGCCGCTCTGATCCGATTCATTGATCGTGCCCCAAGCTTGGCACTCTCCGCAGCGTCCGACCCATTTAAGGCTCGTCCAGCCGCATTCTGTGCAAATGTATGATGCTTGTTTTGATTTCGATGCCATAGCTCTACGGTACGGGAGGAGTTGGGTAAATTTTCAAAAAATTTATGATCGATTGGCGAACTGCTCAAGTAATCTCGGTTCACCAGAGACGATAATCACGTCACTAGATGCGATTTTCGTCTCTGGAGCAGCGTATTCGAAAGGCTGCCCAGGAGATTTCACACCGATTATCCGTACGCCATATTTTTCTTGTACTTTACTTTGGGTGAGGGTGAATCCCACGAGTTCTTTCGGTGGAATCATTTTCACGATAGTGAATTGATCTTCCATCTCGATATAATCCAGCATTTTTCCTGAGAGCATATGAGCCACACGCTGCCCAGCATCATTTTCTGGATAGACAACGTGGTGCGCGCCGATACGCTTCAAAATTGTGCCGTGTTCGCGAGAAGTTGCTTTAGCCCAGATTTCGCGCACACCCAGATCCACTAAATTCGCGGTAATCAGCACTGATGCTTCGAGAGAGGTTCCTACCCCGACCACGGCAATGTTGAAATCACTGGCACCGAGCTGGTCAAGTGCTTCGGGCGAAGCTGCGTCAGCTTCAACAACGCGAAAACGATGGCTCCAGTTCTGAGCTCGCGTAGCATTTGATTCAACTGCAAGAACATTTTTTCCTAAGTGGTCGAGTGTGACGGCAATAGCTGAGCCAAAGCGCCCTAAGCCAATCACAAGAATAGCTTCTCCAGCGTCATCGTACTGTGCCATAGATTCTCCTTTTACTGTGCTTGATTAAGGATAACTCTCTTAGCCGATAATCGGGCGCTCTTCTGGCAGGCGCACCACGCGCCTTCGGTGACGAAGAGCCAGAGCTGCTGCAAACGTCATAGTTCCAACGCGCCCGAGATACATCAATACAATAATGACGATTTTTCCAGCTGTTGGCATCTCAGCTACGATCCCGAGGGAAAGTCCACACGTTCCGAAAGCGGAGATAGTTTCAAATAAGACTTGAGAGAGGCTGAAGCTGCTTATATGCAAAATAATCAATGTTGCTCCAGCTACGAGAGTAGCACCTAGGAAAGTTACGGAAATCGCCAAGCGAATCACGCTGGATTCTATGCGTTTTCCAAAGGCCTCAGTGTCGCGGTCGCCTCGTGCTTCAGCAATAATTGCGAGGATGAGTACAGCGAAAGTTGAGACTTTGATACCGCCGCCTGTACTTGCGCTTCCGCTGCCCACAAACATTAAGCCATCGAGGAGCCACCACGTCGATTCGTTCATATCGCTGATCGAGACCGTTGCGATGCCGGTGGATCGTGCAGTGGCAGAGTGGGTTAGTGAGGCGAGGATTTTTTCTGATGTATTCATTGAGGCGAAAGTAGCGGCATTGTTCCATTCGAGTATCAAAATAGCTAGCGCGCCTACGAGAAAAAGAATTGCGTAGGTGGTGATAGTGATTTTTGAATGAAGATTCCACTTTTGAGGGTGTTTCCAATGCTTAGTCACATTGACGATTACTGGAAACCCGATGGCGCCAATCATTGTGCCGATTATTACGGGAATGCAAAAGCCCCAGTCTCCAGGTGCAAATTCAAAACCGTCGGGAAGAGCTGAAAAACCTCCGTTATTGAATGTAGAGATAGCCATGAAAATTGATTGCCCAAAAGACTCTAAAAAGCCGTGCCCGTAAGAGAGAAATGCTGGCATAAAGGCTGCAGTCAGCGCAGTTTCAGCAGTTACCGAAGTAATAATGGCTGCTCGGAGTAAGCGCGAAACATCTCCTAAATGACTTTTGTGTTCAGTTGCGGTAAGGATTCGCTGGGTGAGTCCGATATGCCGAGAGACGGTGAGACCGAGCACTGATGCAATTGTCATAACCCCTAAGCCGCCGATCTGCATTCCGATCGCGATGATAATATGCCCGAGTGGACTCCAGTAGCTTGCTGTCTCAACGATTGTTAATCCTGTGACGCAGACGGCGCTGGTTGCGGTAAAGAGAGCTTCAAGAGGTGACGCTGATCCAGGGCCAGCTTTGGCGTGTGGCAGAAGAAGGAGCAGCGTGATTGCGCAAATAATAGAGGCGAAGACTGCGAGTGCGAAGAATGCAGGATAATTGCGCGCAAACCGATTAACGTACTCTCGCAGGGAGGTGTGTTGACGGTTTCCCGTGAGAAGCGAGGAATGCGACATGGAATTATCTGGAAGCACATAAGTATCTTATGGGTAAAAGCCCTTATTCGGTACATTTAATTTCTTTTGTGTATGTGTGAATAGGGGTGATGTTGAATTGTTTATGATTCAAGAGAGGAGCCGAGGGGTAAAATGTGACAAAAAGTTTATAAAGTGCCGTATGTTGTATGTGTGAAAATCGAGGTTGTCGGATAGACTTAGTTTTATTCCTGATATGCTTTGCATATCTGTAAAATTTATCTATATAAGGATGGCGTTGATGGTGCAGCACTCTCCCAATGCTCCGCAATTTTTTACGGTTGCGGAAGTTGCCGATATTATGCGTGTTTCTCGAATGACGATTTACCGAATGGTCCATTCAGGGGAACTTCCGGCAGTTCGCGTTGGAAAAAACTCATACCGAGTGCCGCGCTCTGCATTGGATCAGCTTTTCGCTATGGATATTCAAGAGAGTGAATCAGAATCTCTACGCGCAGTTCAAGGGCAGTAGAGCGCCGTTATTTTTGGGCATTCTCTCCAATGAGCTATGATTAAGCCGTTACACTTGGGCGCCACGGCTGCCCGTCTACAACTACAAGTCGGAGGTAACCTGTGGGTTCCGTAATTAAGAAGCGCCGTAAGCGCATGTCGAAGAAAAAGCATCGTAAGTTGCTTCGTAAAACTCGTCACCAGCGTCGCAACAAGAAGTGAGTTTCTTTTCGACGCTTACGACACAGATAAGAGCCCCGAAATGGGCTCTTTTTTGTCTCGAAAAGTTGTTTCGAAAAAGTTGTTTCGAAAAAGTTGTTTCGAAAACGAATACATGCGTGTATCGGCTGGTATTCTCGTGCATTTTTCCATCGGTATCGGGTTGGTAATAGCATTATGCTATACATAAAGCGCTGTGTACGCAGAAAGCAGTACTCATAGTGTCGGCTATGTGCCAAACTTCAGCATGGGTGTCTATCTAGTGTGTGCGTATATTGGATATTTATCAGGCGTTAAGGAATCGTGAGATTAAGTTCAGGGGGAGGGAAAGAATATGGCTAAAGAGCAGGCGGTGTCTAAAGAAGATTCGCGTAAACGACGTGCCAGGGGGCTTGCGCTATCTGATTTGATTGCTTGGCGTTCTTTTACGCGAGGAAATGTTTATATTATCGAGCAGATTAATCACGATATGGAACAGGCGCTAGATCTGACTATAAACGAGTTTGAACTACTCCACGCCGTCTACGAATCGCCCACAAAGAGCTTGCGTATGTCGAAAATTGCTCAGGATCTGCACCATTCACGCTCACGCCTGACTCATACTGCTCGACGGCTTGAGAAGATGGGATACGTGGAACGCTCGCGCTGCCCGCATGATCGTCGAGGTGTTTTTTGCTCTCTCACAGAAGCTGGAATAGCAAAATTTGAAGAGAGTCTAGCAGAACACAGCAGTATTGTTCATACACATTTAATTGATCGCCTAGCCCCTGAAGAGCTTGACGAGCTGGGGCGCATCTATCGTAAACTGCTCGGCTGGGATGAAACAGACGCTATCGCCGAATATAATATGGCTGAATACCAGTGCCCGTAACGGGTGGCGCGTGCATATTTTCAGGAGCAGCTATGGCGGATTCAACAACGACGATTCATCTCGTTCGGCACGGTGAGGTCGATAACCCGACTGGAGTTCTTTACGGGCAGTCTGCAGGTTTTCATCTCACGGAGCTGGGGCATCAGATGGCTCGCGGTGTGGCAGAAGCTTTTTCTCTTGGGCACGATATTCGCGCAGTAATTACCTCTCCGTTGGAACGCGCTATCGAGACTGGCACTCCAACCGCACAAGCATTTGGGCTTGAAATTTCCACAACCAGCGATCTCATTGAAGCGGCAAATAAATTTGAAGGGATCCCGATTAACGATAACCATCTTATGGTATTGAAGCCGCAATTTTGGAGTTGGTACACCAATCCTTTTGAACCTTCGTGGGGCGAGCCATACGTGAAAATCGTGGAACGAATGAGCCGCGCGATTCGCCGTGCACTCACTATTGCTGAGGGCGCAGAAGCCGTGCTTGTGAGCCATCAGCTGCCGATTTGGACGATGCGCAGATTTATTCAAGGGAAAAGCTTGGCTCACGATCCGAGACGTCGTGAATGCTCGCTGTGTTCCGTCACTTCATTGACGTTTATCGGGAGAAAACTCGTAAGCGAGCAGTACTGGGAGCCTGTAGCAGATATGCTCTCCCAAGCGCAGGATATGGTGCCTGGCACTTCATCAGCGACGGAAAAAACCTCGAAATGAGCTGTGGGCAGCAAAATATATATTTACTGCTCGGCGGGATTTTCGTCTGAATTTTCTGCGCTCGTCGGATGATCTGCTGGATGATCCTTATGTGATTTATCCTTATGAGGGCGGTTTGATTTTTTCTGCTCGGCCGATTTTCGCTCCTCATAGGCTTTGCGGCGATTACGCGCATCCAATCGGGCAAGAAATTCTGGATCGTCGTCGGGTGCTATAGGGGTATGTGACGAGGTGCGTTTCGTGCGTAAACGCTCAGAAATATCTGAGGCGCTGATTGGTTTATCTGAGGTAATTACTGCTTGGTACTTAAAGAAAATCCAGAGAATCGGACCGATAATAGGCACGAGCAGAGTTAAAAGAGCCCACGCAACTTTAGAAATGCGCGCAGGAGTTGCATATGCTGGAGTGCGCAAACAATCGATAAATGTGTAGATCGTCAGTGAGATGACGACGAGAGCAATAAATATTCGAGCCACGGATTCTATGCTATCGTGTGGCAGGAGTTTCATCTGACTGTGCCGTATATTCTTCGCTAGCTGCGGAATTATCGGCATAAGATTGAGCTACAGACTCGTTTTCTTTGTGCTCTGGTTCGCAAACATCACAGGAGCTTTCAGCAGGGCTGGTATTCTGATCCTCTAGCGAAGAAGCTGCTGCCCGCATGCGAACACGCATACGGATAATCGTAAAGCTCTCAATGAGAAGCCACGTTGCCCATACTCCGATAGCAATGCTCCAGCCGAGCGTAGAGAAATATGCCAAGGGGAAACGAATTGAAATGACGAGAATTGCAGCTATTACGATAGCAAACACGAGTTCAAAAATTCCCGTATTGCGCAGCGTTGAAAGAAGATCATGCCCCGATGCACCTGCAATCACAGGGCGAGCTAGCAGAACTACCCACACCAGCATAGCCGTCATGCCAGCAGCAAGACCAAATCCCCACAGATACATGGAGCTGGCAAGTACGACTGCCAGCGCGAGCATACAGTAGTAGCTCCAGCGAGCTTTTGTCTCTCCGATTCGTACGGCAAGCGTCTTTTTGCCTGCAGCTTCGTCACCTGGAATATCTCGAATATTATTGACCATTAAAATTGCGCATGCAACGAGACCAATAGCCGTAGCAAGAATCCATGCGAGAATCGGTGCTTGATTGGTTTGAATATAGACAGTGCCCACAGTTGCGACATATCCAAAGAAAAGAAGGACGAACACTTCGCCCAGTCCTATATATCCGTATGGGTGTTTGCCGCCAGTGTAGAACCAGCCAGCTAAGACTGCTGCGGCTCCTAGCGCGACGAGCCACCAATGCCCACAGATAATCGTCACTGCCAAGCCGCATACGCAGGCAAGACCAAAGCTGAGGAAAGCTGCAAGCTTTACTGTGAAAGGCTTTACTTTCCCACTTCCCGTGAGGCGCACAGGGCCTTCGCGTACGGCGTCTGTGCCACGAATACCATCAGAATAATCATTGGCAAAATTGACTCCGATTTGGAAAAGAAGTGCAACGCCAGCTGCAAGGAGAGTAAGGCGCCACGAGAATTCGTTCATTGCATAGGCAAAGGCTGCTCCGACAATCACTGGAGCAAGAGCTGCAGGCAGAGTGCGCACTCGAGCGCCTTCCATCCAATCCTTGAACGATGCCATAATATACCGATCCTTGTATGCTGTGGTTTTACGTATTTTTACCTTTTTACCTTGTTTACAATAGCTCTAATGTGCAGATCATGCACATATCGTTTGCGTGTGTCTGTGCGTTTCTAGCGGTGTAATGTGTAGGTGTATTTATTTTTAGCAAACATCCAGCTAATATCCATTTTTTATGGAGAGCTGCTTCGTAAACTTAAGGCGTACCGAGTTTTAGCAACACTGAAAAGATGAGAAGGTAGATATGAACGAGAACGATCGCAGCCCTGAAGAATTAAGCAATGAGAATACTGCGAGCTGGGCTGATCAACCTGCCCAATTTTCTCAACCTGACCAGCCAGGAGAAGCTAACAAAATGGGGGCAGCTGCTCAGCCATTGGAAAATAATGAGCTTGTGCAGGAGCAGGAAGTTTCCCACACTCAATGCGAGGCAACGTTAGCTTCCCAGTGCGATATACCGCAGCACAATATGGTGCAAAATGATATGCTGCAGGGCGATATGGCGCAGCGAGATATCGAGCATCCGATTGATGAGCCACATCAGAATTATGGTGAATTTTCTCAACATGAGATGCCGTTAGTGCAACCAGAGATGACGCCGACGCAAGGCGAGATGGCGGCTATGCAAACTGCAGAGAAATACATGCAGCCAGAAAATACGCACTCAGAAAATGTGCACCCAGAAAACATGCAGTCAGCTGAGCTGCACATGAACTCACAAGAAGCAACGGCGCAAGCTCCATCGTGGCAAACTACGCCGCAGCCCTTAGCAGCTGCGCAATCAGAAACTACATCGCACCCCTTGGCGGTCTCACAATCAGAAACTGTGGCACAGTCACCTGTATCGAAATCGCCAACGCCGCAAATGCACGCTCCGAACTATTCGCTTCCTCAATATGAGGCTCCGAATTATGCAACATCTGGCTACGCTGATCCAACACGTGCTGCAACTTCAGAGGGGAGAATTCCTAGGCAGGGGGATTCTCAATGTGAAAAACCATATCAAGGAGATCCTCAAGCAAATAATTCTCAGCCATCGCAGTCGTCACAGCCATATACGTCTCATTTCGCAAAGCAGCCACCCGTAGGTATGCCCACGATGGCAGCGCCATTTGGGATTCCTGCTACGCCGTCTGCTCCTAAAGCTAAGAGCGCTCACCGCGGACCAGGATGGATTGCTGCTATTGCGATGAGCGTTGGTGCTGCTCTTGTGGGCGGAAGTATTGGGGTCAGTGCAAGTATGGGAGTTCGTCCAGTGGCGAGCAGTTCAACGACGCAGAAAACAACTCGAGAATTGGCGCCCGTTGTGGAATCTAGCGGCGAGGCTCCAAATTGGCAGAAAGTGCAAGAAGCCGTAGGAAATTCTGTGGTGGCAATAGATACCCAGAAATCTGAGGGAAAAGCTTCTGGTTCGGGAGTGATTATTGATAAAGAGGGGCATGTGCTCACGAATGAACACGTGATCTCAGGAGCCGAGAAAATCTATGTGACTCTCGCAGATGGAAATGTGTATAAAGCAACGATTGCAGGATCGGATCAAGCAACAGATCTTGCAGTGCTTACCATTGAAAATCCGCCGAGCGATCTCACTGTAGCTCAGCTTGGCGATTCGAGCGCACTGCATGTAGGGCAAAATGTTGCTGCAATCGGCAATCCTTTGGGGCTTTCCTCTACGATGACTACTGGTATTATTTCTGCGCTAAACCGCCCAGTACAGACAAAATCTGAGCCTCAAGAGCCGCAGGGAGGAAACGATTTCTTTGGTGGGCGCGATCCGTTCGGCGGGGGCGATCCGTTTGGTGAACATCGGCAGCAGCAGAGTTCGAGCGTCGTCACTAATGCCATTCAGATTGATGCGGCAGTGAACCCAGGAAACTCTGGCGGCCCTGTATTTGATTCTGCTGGGCGCGTGATCGGAATTACCTCCTCGATTGCTTCGCTTTCCAGCAGTTCAGGTGGGCAGAGCGGCTCAATCGGCTTAGGTTTTGCGATTCCAATCAATCTTGCACAAAAGATTGCACAGCAGCTCATTGCCAACGGTGTAGCAGAGCATGCCTTCTTAGGTGTGACGATTAACGATGGAGCTGCTCAATATGACGGAACCACACGTTTAGGCGCGGAAGTGAATTCTGTTTCTGATGGCACTCCAGCCGCTAAAGCTGGGATCAAAAAGGGAGACGTTATTACGAAGATCGATAATAACAGCGTGTCTGGTGCTACATCCCTCACTGGATTTGTGCGTCAATACAGCTCTGGTGACGTCGTCACCGTCACGCTTGAACGTGACGGCAAGCTGATGGAAGTGCAGGTGACTCTCGCAACTAAGCAAGACTGAGAAGAAAATCGGCAAAGCCGAAACAATAATTGAGAGAATATCTTTTAAACGAATAGAAAAAGAAATATAGCTCGGTTCGCTCGTTGGTTATTTACTGACGGGCGAACCGTGGTTAAATGCTTTATATGAAGCGAGCAAAGCGTAGAGCAACATTAGATAAAAAACCCGGCGACGTAGCGTCTATGTTTGACGAGGTTGCTCCAGCATACGATCTCACTAATACAGTGCTGACGGGCGGGCTTGTGCATATTTGGCGTAAAGCTGTGACGCAGGCAATCGGTGCGCGTCCTGGTTTGAAAGTTCTTGATGTTGCGGCAGGCACGGGTACAAGTTCGGCAGCTTATGCTGCGGCGGGAGCAGACGTGACGGCGTTTGATTTTTCACAAGGCATGATTGCTCAGGGGCGCAAACGTCACCCGAATCTCGATTTCGTGCAAGGCGATGCGATGGCAATGCCTTTCGATAATGATTTTTTTGATGCAGTGACGATTTCTTATGGTCTGCGAAATATCAATGATCCGCGTGTGGCACTGCGTGAAATGTGCAGAGTGACGAAACCTGGCGGAACTCTTGTGGTGTGCGAGTTTTCTACGCCCACAAATCTTGTGTTTCAAGGGCTTTATAAGTTTTTTCTCGGCACGGCGATGCCAGCTATTTCCCAGATAGTTTCGTCCGATCCTGCAGCATATAACTATCTTTCAGAATCTATTCTCACATGGCCAGATCAGCGCGAGCTTGCTTTGATGATAATGGACGCAGGCTGGGTAAATGTGGAATATAAGAATCTCACCAACGGAATCGTGGCCGTGCATCGCGCCACGAAAGCTGTGTGATATGAAAGGTCTAGCCCTATGAAATGGAGCGATAGCGCCGATGTAGTTGTAGTTGGTGGAGGGCCTGCAGGGGCTAGCACGGCTCATTATCTTGCGCAGCAGGGAATTGATGTGCTCCTTCTTGAACGTGCAGTTTATCCTCGCGATAAAGTCTGTGGCGATGGGCTTACTCCGCGTGCAGTAAGTGAGCTCATCCGTATGGCTGTGCCGATCCGTGAAGAAGATGGCTGGGTGCGCAACTATGGGTTGCGGGCAATCGGCGGCGGGCACGATATTGTGGTGAAATGGCCGGATCTAGCGTCTCAACCAAATTTCGGAACTGCGAAACCTAGAAAAGATTTCGACCATATTTTGATTAAACACGCGATAGCTTCGGGTGCCCGCGTGCGTGAAGGCGTGACGGTGACTGAGCCGATTCTCCATAAGGCTTCTGGGCGAGTGATCGGCGTCAAGGCACGGCAGACAGCTGAAGGAGTGAAAGGCGAGCAGTATGCAATTCGTGCGCGTTTTGTGGTTGATGCCGGCGGCGTCAGCGCTCGCCTAGCCACCGCGCTTGGGCGGGAAAAAAATGAAAAGAAACCGATGGGCGTTGCTGTGCGCACATATTTTGAGTCACCGCTGGCCAGCACTCAGCTTATGGAATCGCATCTGGAACTATGGAGTGGAAAGCCAGGCGAATCGGAGCTTCTTCCAGGCTATGGCTGGGCATTCGCTGTTGGTGATGGCTTGGTAAACGTGGGGCTTGGGTCGCTTTCAAGCACAGCTAAGCCAACAGGCATTGATTACCGTAAAGTGTTTGAAACGTGGATTGCTAATACGCCGCAGGAATGGGGGCTGACGCCTGAGAATCAGCGAGGTCCTATACGTAGTGCGGCACTTCCGATGGCTTTTAACCGAAAACCGCACTATGCCAATGGAGTGGCGCTTGTTGGCGACGCTGGCGGTATGGTATCGCCTTTTAATGGAGAAGGCATTGCATACGCGCTTGCGAGTGGGCGTATCGTGGCAGATTATCTCGGGCAGGCGCTTGCACGCCCTACGCTGGGATCTCAAGATCGGGTAATGCGTGAATACGTGGCAGATTTGCGAGAGGAACTCGGTGGCTATTACACGCTAGGGCGCATTTTTGCAGCGTTGATTGAGCGCCCTGAGATTATGCATCTGTGCGTCACGTATGGTTTGCCGCGCCCAACTCTTATGAGACTGGTTATGAAGCTGCTTTCGGATACGTACGATCGTCGTGATGGGGATTGGATGGATAAACTTATCACAGCACTCACGAAGGCAGTGCCTAAAGCTTAGTCTGTGCGCTGCAGATATGCAGATGTGAGCCGCTAGATACGCGCTATTTGTCTTGCGTAAATAATGCTATTCTCGTGTGACGTTTGCCTTGCTTGGCAGGTATTGTGTATGTAGCGCTGTGTTTACAGTGCCGCATTTTCGTGCGCCCAGGAGTTACAAAATTTTCGGGAATTTACCCAAGGCGCATGGAATGATAAGCATGAGCAGCGAATGTGTATCTGAGGATAGGAACAAGCATGAACAATCCTTATGTGCCGCTCTTGGTGATGATTATTGCCGCAGCGGTAATTGCCTTTGGTGGTTTGGCGGCGAGTGCTGTGCTCGGTCCGCATAAGCATAACCGTGTGAAAGAAGAAAACTACGAATGCGGTATAGAGGCTACTCCCAATGCTGGCGCAAGCGGAAAGTTCCCTGTGAAATACTTCCTCACAGCTATGACGTTCATTATTTTTGATATTGAGGTTGTTTTCCTCTATCCATGGGCGGTGGCGCACGATTCTTTTGGCTTGTTCGGAATTGTTGCCATCGCTTTGTTCGTCTTTCTCATCACTGTGCCTTTTATTTATGAGTGGCGTCGTGGCGGCTTGGAATGGAGTGAATAAATGGGGCTTGAAGAAAAGATTCCGCAAGGTGTCGGTCTCACGACTGTGGAGGCTCTGCTCGGTTGGGCAAAAGCGCGCTCTCCTTGGCCGGTGACGATGGGTTTAGCTTGCTGCGCAATCGAGATGATGGCATTCGGTGCTGTGCGTTTCGACGGTTCCCGTATCGGTATGGAAGTGTTTCGCTCCTCGCCGCGTCAGAGCGATATTATGATTGTTTCTGGTCGTGTAAGCCAGAAAATGGCTCCAGTTGTGCGTAATATCTACGACGAAATGATGGAGCCGAAGTGGGTTATTTCCATGGGCGCATGTGCGTGCACAGGCGGCATTTTTAATAACTATGCGCTCGTGCAGGGGATCGATCACGTCGTTCCGGTAGACATCTATTTGCCTGGGTGCCCGCCTCGTCCAGAAATGCTGATTAATGCCATTTTTGAAATGCGCAAGCAGCTTATGGAAAAGCAGCCGATCGGTGCAGATCGTATTGCAATCGCAAAAGCTGCAGAGGAAGCTGCCTTGAAAGCGCAACCCATCGAATTGAGAAAGGGGCTGCTCGCGTGAACGAAACTAATGAAGTAGTCACCGCTTCTTCTGCTGGGCAGGAGTTCTTGAACACAAGCGCTGAACGCGTCACCACCCGCCAGGGAATGTGGGGCGTGCGCAAAGGCGCAGATACGACTGGTTTTTCTGGGGGCACCACAATTTCGATGATCGCTCCGCCAGCTTCTCGCCCGTACGGCGGTTGGTTTGATGATATCGTCGATATCATCATCGAGCTTCTTCAGGCAGATGGTATAGATCCGCAATCTGTGATTGAAAAAGTGAGCACTCAGCACGAGCAGCTCGTGATTTTCATTAAGCGTGAATATTTGCCTCAGGTAGCAAAGTATTTGCGCGATGATCAAGATTTGCGTTTCGAAATGACGCTCGGCGTTTCAGCAGTGCATTATCCAGAAGATAAAGACCGAGAGCTGCACGCGTATATTCCATTCTTCTCGATCACGCACAATCGTATGATTGCGCTCGAAGTGACGGCTCCGCAAAGCGATCCCCATATGCCATCGATCACGAGTATCTATCCTGGTGACGATTGGCCGGAGCGTGAAGCATTCGATTTAATGGGCATTATTTTTGACGGGCACCCAGGTTTGGCACGTTCTGCTATGCCAGAAGATTGGGTAGGGCATCCGCAGCGCAAGGATTACCCACTGGGCGGTATTCCAGTTGAATATAAAGGCGCTGTGATTCCACCAGCTGATATAAGGAGGGAGTACAACTAATGAGCGCGCTACCTCATGCAACTAAACCGCTAACCCCTGAGGCTGAACATTACTCCGAGTATGAGGCATTCGGAGGTGACTGGGGAAAAATTGCTTCCACAGTAGAAGAAATGGGCGATGAGCATATCGTTGTAAATCTCGGTCCAGTTCACCCTGCAACGCACGGCGTTTTACGTGTGCAGCTCGAACTTGATGGCGAAATTGTGAAAGAAGCTCGTGTGGCTACTGGCTTCTTGCATACAGGCATCGAAAAGAGCATGGAATATCGCACATGGACTCAAGGGGTTGCTTTTGCGACGCGTATGGATTACGTGGCTCCTATTTTCCAAGAAGTTGCGTATTGCTTGGCAGTTGAAAAGCTTCTTGGTATTGCTGATCAGATTCCGCAGCGAGCCAGTGCAATTCGTGTATTGTTGATGGAACTTGGACGTATAAATTCGCATATTGTTGCCATAGGTTCTGGCGGTAATGAGCTTGGTGCCACTACGATGATGACTCTTGGCTTCCGCGCTCGCGAAGATATTTTGCGTATCTATGAAGACATCACGGGTTTGCGTATGAATCATGAGTTTATTCGCCCTGGTGGAGTGCTCGAAGATTTGCCTGAAGGCGGGATCGAATATATCCGTGAGTTATTGCCAAAGATCCGTCTCACAATCTCCGAGATGCAAGATCTCACCATGCAAAACCCCATTTTCAAACTGCGCCATGTAGATGTAGCGGTTTCGCCGCTTTCTTCTCAGATGGCTCTTTCAATGACTGGTCCACATGTGCGTGCTGCTGGTCTACCTTGGGATTTGCGTAAAACTCAGCCTTACTGCGGATATGAAAAATACGAGTTTGATGTGCCAGTTGCAGATAAAGCTGACGCATATAATCGTGTACTTGTGCGTTATGCCGAGTGTTATCAAAGTCTGCGAATCTGCTATCAAGTGCTTGACGAGCTGGAGCGTACTGAAGGGCAGCCAGTCATGATCGAAGATGACAAGCTAGGCTGGCCAGCAAAGATGGAAATTTTAGATGACGGGCAAGGGCAAAGCCCAGAGCACGTGCAGGAAATGATGAGCGAGTCAATGGAATCCCTCATTCACCATTTCAAACTGGTTACCGAAGGTTTCCGTGTTCCTGCTGGGCAGGTATTCCAGTTGATTGAGCACCCTAAGGGAGCGTTTGGCGTACACCTTGTGAGTGACGGCGGCACGCGCCCGTATAGAGCGCATTTCCGTGACCCTAGCTACAGCAATTTGCAGAGCTTGGCTGTGATGGCAGAGGGCGGCATGATCGCCGATCTTATTATTTCCCTAGCAATGATCGATCCTGTGATGGGAGGCGTGGATCGCTGATGGCAGATAATTACACTCCGGAAGTCGAAGAGCGGCTTCGAAAAGAGGCAGCTGAAGTAGTGGCTCGCTATCCACAGCCGCGTTCGGCGATTATGCCCTTGCTGCATCTGATTCAGAGTGAAGACGGTTTCGTCTCTCCGCGTGGCGTCGTCCTTATCGCTGACATATTAGACCTCAGCCGTGCTCAGGTTTCAGCGATTGCCACCTTCTATTCACAGTATCGCCGTCACCCAAATGGGGAATACAACGTAGGTGTGTGCACCAATGCGCTATGCGCAGTGATGGGCGGGGATCTTATTTGGCAAGAACTCAGCTCTTATCTTGGGATTGGACATGATGAAACCACTGACGACGGAAAAATCACTCTCGAGCAGCTTGAGTGCAATGCAGGCTGTGATTATGCACCAGTCATTATGGTGAACTGGGAATTCTTCGATAATCAGACGCCGGAATCAGCTAAACAACTCGTTGATGATCTGCGTTCGGGCAAAGGTGCGCATCCCACGCGCGGGCCTGAAAAAGTTGCTACATTCAAAGAAATCGAACACGTACTCGCTGGTTTTGAAGATGGGCACGTTGATGAAGGCCCTTCAGCTGGCGCAGCCTCCCTCGCAGGCTTAGCGATCGCACGCGAGAAGGGATGGACGTCACCACAGCCATTAGAAGGGAGTGAAAAGTGAGCGCTACACAAGAAGAAGCATCAACTCCAAAATTTTCAGCTCCTGGCACGTTAAGCCCAGTCCTCAGCGATATGTGGGATAAGCCGCAGAGCTGGAAGCTCACCACTTACAAAGCTAATGGTGGCTATGCTGCGATAGATAAAGCATGGACAATGCTAGGTAGCGATCCCGTAGCGATTACGAACGTTATCAAAGAATCTGCTCTTCGTGGGCGTGGCGGTGCAGGCTTCCCGACTGGCTTAAAGTGGAGTTTCCTTCCCCCAGCTGACGGTGGACCTCGCTATCTCGTAGTCAATGCTGATGAATCTGAGCCTGGTACGTGTAAAGATATTCCGCATTTGATGGCAAATCCTCATTTACTTATTGAGGGCATGATTATCTGTATGCTGGCTATTGGCGGGCATCACGGTTTTATTTATCTGCGTGGTGAAGTCGTCCATGTGTATCGTCGTTTGCTTGCAGCAGTGCGAGAGGCGCGCGAAGCCGGGTATCTTGGTGAAGGGCTCGGTCCCAACGGAGATTATTCTCTCGATATAACAGTGCATGCGGGAGCAGGCGCGTATATCTGCGGCGAAGAAACAGCTCTGCTGGATTCTTTGGAAGGTTTCCGCGGTCAGCCTCGCTTAAAGCCTCCATTCCCTGCTGTTGCTGGTTTGTATGCTCGCCCAACGGTTATCAACAACGTTGAATCGATTTCCTCAATTCCTGGAATTATCAACAACGGTGTCGAATGGTTCACGGCGATGGGCGCCGATACAATCAATTCTCGGGGGCATGGAATCTTCTCTATCTCGGGGCACGTAAAACGCCCTGGGCAGTACGAAGCTCCGTTCGGGATCACGATGCGCCAGCTGCTGGAACTTGCTGGCGGTATTCGTGACGGGCATCAATTGAAATTTTTCGCAATCGGTGGTTCTTCCGCTCCGCTTTTCACTCCAGATCATCTGGACGTTCCGCTCGGGTATGAAGAAGTAGTGAAGGGTGGCTCAATGCTGGCTACTCGCGCTATTCAAATTTTCGATGAAACGGTGTCGGTGGTTCGGGTGGTATCACGCTGGACTAGCTTCTATCAGCATGAATCGTGCGGTAAGTGCACGCCATGCCGTGAGGGCACGTTCTGGTTGAAACAGATTATGCAACGCCTTGAAGAGGGCAAAGGGCAGGAAGGCGATATCGAGCTTGCCTACGAGATTTGCAACAACATTCAAGGCCGCAGCTTCTGTGCTTTGGGTGACGCTGCGGCAACCCCAATTAAATCAGCTATTGATTTGTTTCGCAGTGAGTTTGAGGCTGGCTATCACACTCCAGCATCCGAACTGTATCCGATTGAAAAATCGGTGCTGTTTCAAACGAAAAGTGAGGTGGCGTGAGCAATGACTGCAGTTGATAATGCAACTGATCTCATCACCGTTAAAATTGACGGTATTGATGTGAGCGTTCCGAAAGGCACATTGATTATTCGTGCTGCCGAGGAAGCGGGTGTCTTTATTCCTCGTTTCTGCGATCATCCTCTGCTAAAGCCTGTAGCTGCGTGTCGTCAATGCCTCGTAGAAGTAGCTATGCCTAATCGTGAGGGCACGGTGTCGAAGATGCCGAAGCCTCAGCCTGCATGCGCGATGACTGTAGCTCCAAGCATGGAGGTTTATACTCAGCGTACGAGCGAGGTTGCGAAGAAGGCTCAGCAGGGTGTGATGGAGTTTATGCTCATCAACCACCCGATGGACTGCCCAATTTGCGATAAAGGCGGCGAGTGCCCACTGCAGAATCAGCAGCTCGAAGAAGGTCGTACGCATAGTAGGTTTGTAGATATTAAGCGAACATATCCGAAACCGATTTCTGTAAGTGAGCAGATACTGCTGGATCGTGACCGTTGCATTCTGTGCCAGCGTTGTGTGCGTTTCTCCGATCAGATTGCTGGCGATCCATTCATTCAGCTTCAAGGGCGCGCAGGAGGCACTCCAGCCTATGGTGTGCATGGGCTACATGGTTCCCAGATCGGTAATTTCGATGCGGGAGTGCTCGATTTTTCTGAAGGCTCTCACAGCGTCGAAGGCGGAAAAGCGGCTGTCGATGACGAGCTGCGAATGCTCAATCAATATGTAGGGCCGCGTGGAGACCAAGGTTTTGCAAGCGGTTTTGCGGCTGGTCCAGTCGGCAACGCCGAAGCAGATGTGAATGGCAACCCCTTTAATTCATATTTTTCTGGCAACGTGATTCAAATTTGCCCAGTTGGTGCTCTTACGTCTGCAAGTTATCGTTTTCGTGCCCGACCATTCGATCTTGTCTCGGTGCCAAGTGTGACGGAGCACGATGCTTCAGGTTCGGCGATCCGCGTGGATTATCGTCGCGGTGAGGTCGTACGTCGTATGGCTCTTGAAGATCCAAAGGTCAATGAAGATTGGATTACCGATAAAGACCGTTTCGCTTTCAGATGGCAGCATGGAGCTGATCGTCTCACATATCCAAAAATTAAAGGAGCAGCTGAAGACGCCCCTATTTCTTGGTTTGAAGCTCTTAATGCTGCCGCTGCAGGGCTGAAAGGCAAGAAAGTTGGTGTGCTCATTGGGGGGCGACTCACTCTTGAAGATGCCTATGCTTACAGTAAGTTTGCTCGCGTTGTGCTTGGTACGAACGATATCGACTTCCGCACGCGGGAAGGGAGCGAAGAGGAGGATTCCTTCCTTGGAACAATCGCAGGAACTGGGATTGGCGTCTCCTATACAGATATTGAGCACGCAAAACATGTACTCGCTGTAGGGCTTGAGGTTGAGGAAGAGTGCGGCGCATTATTCTTACGCTTACGTAAAGGCGCTCTAGCTAAAAGCACATCTATTTCTGTGATCTCTGCGTATCGCACTGCTGGAACATCGAAGATGTCTGCTCGCTTTGTGCCAGCAAAGCCTGGCGAAGAAGCGCGCGTATTAGAAAACGTCGTTGAAGATGCCAGTGGTGTGTTTGGTGATCTCTATGCGGATCTTTCTGGTGAAGGCAGCGTTATTCTTGTCGGTGAGCGTACAGCTCAGACGCCAGGTGCGCTTAGCGCTACCGTTTCCTTGGCTCAGCGTACAGGCGCAAAACTGGCGTGGGTGCCTCGCCGTGCTGGTGATCGAAGTGCGCTCGAAGCTGGTGCAATTGGCTCTCTGCTGCCAACCGGGCGTCCTGTTGCAGATCCTGCCGCTCGCGTCGATGTGGCAGCTGTTTGGGGTGTTGATTCGCTTCCTGAAGCATCAGGGAAAAATACTGGGCAGATTATTGCTGCCGCAGCCAGCGGCGAGTTAGATGCTCTGCTTCTTGCAGGCGTATCGCTTGATGATCTTCCCGCTGGCGCTGAGGACGCTTTGAATAAAGCATTCGTGGTACAGCTTGAAGTTCGAGCTTCTTCTACTTCCGATTATGCCGATGTGCTCATTCCGGTAGCTCCGCCAAGCGAAAAAGGCGGCACTTTCGTAAATTGGGAAGGTCGTTTGCGTCCATTTGGGCAAGTGCTCACAAGTACGCACCTTCCAGATCGCACAGTGCTCAACGATTTAGCGCAGGCAATGGGTGTGGATCTGGGGCTTGCCAACTTGGAGGCAGTAGTCAAAGAGTATTCTGAATTGCGTTCGTGGGATGGTGCTCGCGTGAGTGCCCCGTGCGAGGCTCCTGCAGCTGTACCGCTTGTCGGAGCTGGGCAGGCAATTTTAGCATCGTGGAAACTTATGCTCGATGCTGGTGATCTTCAGGGGTTTGAACCTCATTTGGCAAGTACTGCACGTAAGAGTGTTGCTATTATGAGTGCTGCTACGGCAGTGGCTGCTGGATTTACGGGTTCTGGCAGCTCGGATGTGCACATACAAGGCTCTGCGGGAAGTATTGTTCTTCCTGCGGTAGTGGTTGATTCTATTCCAGATGGTGTGGTGTGGGTGCCGCAGAATTCTCTCGGCTCCTCAATCGCGCGTATTGGCGCTGCTGCAGGTCAGCTCGTATCAATCAAGAAAGCGGAGGTGGCGAAGTGAATTCCCTCATGGCTATTGGAGCTGCTGCTCCTGAGGTGGCGGACTTCTCACACGACACATGGTGGATCTGGGTAATCAAGGCTGTTTTTATTATTGTGTTCTTGATTTTTTCTGTGATTTTTGCACTTTGGTTTGAGCGCCGTCTGCTTGCTCGTATGCAAAATCGCGTTGGTCCCAATACTGTAGGACCGCTCGGCTTGGGGCAGAGCTTCCCAGATGCTGTGAAGCTCCTATTTAAAGAAGATTTTTTCCTCAAAGGTGCCGATAAGGTCGTCTATTTTATTGCTCCTGCAATTTCTGCTCTATGTGCATTCACGATTATGGCAGTGATTCCTATGGGACCTTCGGTCAATATCTTCGGAATCCTCACTCCTTTGCAACTCACCGATTCTCCCGTTGCACTACTATTTGTGCTGGCTGTTGCCGCGCTCGGTGAATATGGTCTTGTGCTCGGCGGATGGAGTGCTAAATCTACGCTTCCTCTTTATGGCTCGGTGCGCAGCGCGACCCAGATGATTTCTTATGAGCTTGCTCAGGGGCTATCACTCGTCACTCTCTTTATTTTGAACGGTTCAATGGCTGCTTCGGGGATTGTCAGTGCGCAGACGAGTATATGGAATATCGTCATTTTATTTCCTGCTTTCTTGGTTTATTTGGTCACGATGTTTGGCGAAGCTAACCGTTTGCCCTTCGATCTACCAGAAGCAGAAAATGAAATTGTGGCAGGTCCGCATACCGAGTACTCATCGATGAAGTTTGGATGGTATTACCTTTCTGAATATATCAATATGCTCAACCTTTCAATGCTCGCTACAACACTCTTCTTGGGAGGCTGGCACGCGGGGCCGATTGAAGGAACTATCTTCAACCTGCTCGGCTTCGATGCGAATGCTGGCTGGTGGCCGATGCTTTGGTTCTTGGCTAAAACCTGGACTTTCATGGGATTGTTTGTGTGGGTGCGCGGTACGCTCCTACGTTTCCGCTACGACCAGTTCATGAAGCTCGGTTGGAAAGGATTGATTCCAGCAGCATTGATCTGGCTGGCAATTGTGATGGTTGTGCTCGCAGTGAATACGCTCTACGCTATCAATGTTCACAGCGTTATGATTATTCTTTCCATTGGCTATGGCTTAATTATGCTGATTTGGGCATTAGGTGACGACGTCTATCACCCCTCGCAAGCTGAAATTATTTCAGAACGTGAAAAGCATGAATTTACTGGTTTCGAAGATGGCTACCCTGTGCCACCACTGCCCGGTCAGCATCTTCCCCCAAGCCCGCGAGCTCAGCGCCGCACAGCTCAAAAGTCTGCCGTTGAGACGTCTGCTCTTGTTGGCGATAGTGCTATTGCCGATGCTCAGGAGGTGAGCAATGACTGAAAATAACGAGATTATTTCCCAGACATCGCAGAGGGAAAACCTTCCAGCCGAGGCTTATGAAGCACCCGAACTGGATCCATCGCTGTATAGCCCAAATAAAAAAAGTGCTATCGGTAAGGTACTGGCTCCTATTGCAGGATTTGGCGTCACTTTCTCAACGCTTTTCCGTCCAACCGTCACCGAGCAGTATCTGCCAGGGCGTACAGAGAGAATAAACCAAGCTCAGATACGTCCTCGTTTTCACGGTATTCATAAATTGAATCGATATGATGACGGTCTTGAAAAGTGTATCGGCTGTGAACTATGCGCATGGGCATGCCCAGCAGATGCGATTTTGGTAGAGGCAGCAGCAAATACACCAGATGAGCAGTATTCGCCAGGTGAGCGCTATGGGCGCGTATATCAAATCAACTATTTGCGTTGCATATTTTGCGGATATTGTATTCAAGCCTGCCCAACTCGTGCTCTAACGATGAGCAATGAGTTTGAGATCGCAGGGCAGACGCGCGAGAGCATGATCTACGAAAAGCACCAGATTCTGCGTCCATTGAGTCTGGGAATGCTTGCTGCTCCTCACCCGATGGCTGAAGGAACATCAGATGCCGATTACTACGCTGGAAAAGTGACTGGACCAACCCAAAATCAGATTGATTGGGTGCGCGAACATCGTCCTGATGATTCCTCGTTAGATTCTGCATCAGCTACGTGTACAGATTCTGCAGCTTTCAGCTCAGATGATTTGGAAGAGGAGGTGACGGCATGACGACACCACCAGCACTTTCGATTTCGATGGGTGAAACAATCCTTTTCGGGATTTTAGCTGTGGCAATTATTTTTGCGGCGATTTTTGGTTTACTTATCGCGCGTAAAGCCGTCTATACAGTTATTTCCGTCATTTTTGTGATGGTTGGTCTTGCTTTCTTCTATACGATGCTTGAAGCGCCTTTTATGGGTGTTGTGCAGGTAGTTGTCTACACTGGCGCAATTTTGATGATGTTCCTCTTTGTCCTGATGCTTATCGGCGTCGATAGTGCCGATACATCGCATGAGGCTCTTCAAGGGCAGCGCACTGTGGCGATTTTAGGCGGTCTTGGTACTTTTGCGTTGCTTGCTGCAATGGCATATAAAGCGAATCCTATGAATAGTTTTGCTGAGTACGGTTTACCTTATGGGCTCGCACAAGCTAATGCAGCCACAAACCCAGTTGCTATCGCCAAGGTAATTCTTACCAATCACGTGCTCACTTTAGAACTTACAGGCACTCTTCTCATCGTTGCCGCTTTGGGTGCAATGGTATTGACGCATCGAGATCGGGTAACGCCAAAGATGACGCAAGAGCAGATGGCACACCAGAAAGTTCAGGCATTTACTGAGGCTGGTAGTAATATCAATGTGCGCCCAAATCCAGGTGTTTATGCAGAGTCTAACTCATCTGCTAACCCAGCTCTTACTGCTTACGGGCAGCCAATCGAAGATTCTGTGAATAGAATTCTGAAGATCCGCAATCAAGATCGTACAGTTGCTCAAGCGTCACCTGTGACTGCTCAGCGTATTAGTGAAGGCAAGGTGCCAAGCGGGCCGGCAACGTATGGAAAAGTCGATATTGCGCATGTCTGGGGTACTCCAGGTGAGGCGGCTCCGAACTATGAGGATATTGAACAGGCTGAAAAGAGTTCGAGTAATGACGCTGCGTGTGAAAGTGAGGCAACAAAGTGAATCTTATGTTTTACGTGATCGTGGCCTTTGCCTTGTTCGTTATCGGTGGTGCAACAGTGCTCACACGACGTAATGGCGTAATCGCATTACTTGGTGTTGAAATTATGCTCAACTCTTGCAATCTTGCATTTGTTGCGTTCTCTCGAATGTGGGGCAATCTTGAAGGGCAGGTTTTTGCTTTCTTTGTGATGGTTGTGGCTGCTGCTGAAGTTGTAGTCGGTCTCGCAATTGTTGTGACAATCTATCGAACGCGCGGATCTGCTTCGCTCGATTCAATGAATCTGCTGAAGCGTTGAGGGGAGTCCAGCAATGATGACTGCTAATATTCAGTATTTATTCTCGGCGAAAGGTAGCGGCATGGTTGCTTCTGCCGATAGCGCGGTTGCGCATGCCACAGGAGCTGCAAATATCGTATGGCTTGCAGTGCTCATTCCTTTGCTTTCTGCTGGAGTACTTCTCGTTTCGGGTAAAACGGCAGATAAGTGGGGGCATTGGTTGGGTATTGCGGCTTCTTCTGCGAGCTTTGTAGTGGGTGTTGCCGCTTTCATACAGTTGCTTGGTATGGATGCTGCGCAACGGGTAATGGAAATGACCGTCTACTCGCTGGTTGCAGCGCCAGATTTTAGTGTTGATTTCGGAATACGAATTGATCCGCTCTCCATCACGTTCGTGATGCTTGTGACGTTCGTGGGCACGCTTATCCACGTATATGCCGTTGCATATATGGAGCACGACGAAGCTCGCCGCTGCTTCTTCGCCTATCTGAATTTGTTTGTGGCATCGATGCTTTTGCTTGTGCTCGGCAATTCTTATCTCATTCTCTTCTTCGGTTGGGAAGGCGTTGGTTTAGCTTCCTATTTACTTATTTCTTTCTGGAATTTCAATCCAGAATATGCAAAGGCAGGTAAGAAAGCCTTTGTAATGAACCGCGTGGGCGATCTTGGAATGCTTATTGCCATGATGGCTATGGTTGCAAATTTTGGTTCGGTTTCTTTTACAGATGTTTTTGCTGGAATTGAATCTCTTGACGATTCACGCTCATGGATTGCTACCTTCATAGGTCTCTTCCTTCTTCTTGCCGCTTGCGGTAAATCAGCGCAATTCCCGCTGCAGGCGTGGCTGGGTGATGCAATGGCTGGTCCAACGCCTGTCTCAGCGCTGATTCATGCGGCAACGATGGTGACGGCTGGTGTCTATTTGATGGTCCGTTCTGGCGCAGTCTACCTAGTTTCGCCGACGGCAGCGCTCGTCGTAGCAATTATCGGATTGATTACCCTCGTCTTTGGTGCGATTGTTGGTGCGGCAAAAGATGATATGAAGAAAGTTCTTGCTGCTTCAACAATGAGCCAGATTGGTTATATGATGCTTGCCGCAGGGCTTGGTCCTATCGGCGCAGCATTCGCTATCTTCCACCTCGTCACTCATGGCTTCTTCAAAGCAAATATGTTCCTTGGAGCAGGCGCTGTGATGCATGCGATGAACGACGAAGTAGATATGCGAGGCTTCGGCGCTCTCGGAAAGTACATGAAGATAACGTTTTGCACATTTGTATGCGGCTACCTCGCAATTATCGGTTTCCCTTTCCTTTCGGGTTTCTACTCCAAAGATAAAATTATTGAGGCTGCTTTCACAGGGGCGGGTGTACAGCCGTGGATATTTGGTACGGTGACGGTACTCGTTGCGGGATTGACTGCTTTCTATATGAGTCGTCTGGTTATTATGATCTTCTTGGGTGAAAAACGTTGGAAAGAATCTGGCGCTGATGCGAAACATCCACATGATCCAAGCCCGTTTATGTGGGCTCCGATGGTTATCCTCGCTGGCGGCTCGCTTGTTTTAGGCGGGATATTGAACTATCTAGGTTTCATTTCTTGGCTTGAGCCTGCCATTGCTGGTAGCGGGCATGAGCACGGCGAACCTGTGCTGCCAGTTCCTGTGATCACAGGCGCCACACTCATCGTGATTACGCTTGGTGTGGCATTAGCTTGGGTAATGTACGTAAAGAAACCAGTGCCAGAGGCTGCTCCAGTAGGAAGCTGGATTACTCAGGCTGCCCGCCAGGATCTTTATCAAGATCTTGTAAATGATTATGCAGTTGTACAGCCAGTTATGACTGTTTCTCGAGTAACTAAAGTTACTGATAAACACGTTGTTGATGGTGCCGTTGAAGGTATTGCCACGCTGATGCAATGGCTTGGCAAAGTAGCGAGTAGTTTCCAAAACGGATACGTTCGTTCCTATACGAGCTATATGGTTCTTGGTCTGCTGGTTGCGCTTATTACAGTTGCCACTGTGGTGCTGTGAGACTAGAGGAGAAAAGATAAATGGACAATCAAACCATTATTCAAGCAGCTTTTCCCTGGCTTACTGTGCTGATTGCTGGTGCAGCGTGTGCAGCTTTTCTGCTGTGCCTTATCCGCCCGCTTCGAGTATACGCCCGTGAATATGCGCTGGCTGTTTCGCTTACTATTCTTGCTGGCTACGTTGGAGCGTTAATCACTGGTTTCACTCCCGCGAGCGCAGGTGCCGTGCAACTGGCTGAAGCGTATTCATGGATTCCCTCTATCGGCGCTTCTATTGCGTGGGGCGTCAATGGCATGGGGGTAGCGATGATCGGGCTCGCCGTTTTTCTTGTGCCAATTGTAATACTGGCAGGCTGGAATGATGTACCCGCTGAAAAGCAGGGCAGCTATTTCGGCTGGATTCTTTTCCTTGAGGCAATTATGATCGCCCTGTTTGCAGCTCGCGATGTATTCCTCTTCTATATCCTCTTCGAGCTTATGATCGTGCCAATGTATTTCCTCATCGGCAGTTTCGCAGGATCAGGGCGCGAGCGCGCCGCAATGAAGTTCCTGCTCTACTCAATTCTTGGCGGCTTAATTATGCTCGTGGGTGTGATTGCTCTATACGTGATGGGGCCAGGCGGAGAGCAAAACTATTTACTCAGTGCTCTGAGCACCAGAGTAGGAATCGGAGAGGGAAGAGTTCAGATGCTTCTCTTCCTGAGCTTCTTCATCGGTTTTGCAATCAAAGCGCCGATGTGGCCTTTGCACACCTGGCTGCCGGATACCACCGAGAAAGCTCCGGCTGGTGTGAGTACGTTACTCGTGGGTGTGCTCGACAAGTTGGGTACATTCGGTATGATCGCGATCTGTATTCCTCTTTTTCCACAAGCATCAGCTCAGGCTGCTCCCGTGATTATTGCATTCGCAGTTATCTCGATTTTCTGGGGTGCTTTTATGGCGATTGCTTCCGATAATCTCATGCGGCTTATTGCTTATACTTCGGTGAGCCACTTTGGATTTATGATCATGGGTATTTTCTCTGGTTCCGCGATTGCGATGACGGGTTCAATTCTTTATATGGTGGCACACGGTATCGCAACAGCTGCACTCTTCCTCATAGTCGGTTTTCTTGGAGAACGCGGAGGTTCGCATCAAATTTCAGCTTATGGCGGCTGGCAGCGCGTCACGCCGCTTATCGCTGGTACATTTTTGGTTGCTGGTTTAGCGACAATTGCTCTTCCAGGGCTTTCTGGCTTTATCCCAGAATACCTTGTGTTGATGGGGACGTTTGAAGCAAATATGCTCGCTGGGCTTATCGCCGTGGTCGGTGTCGTTTTCGCAGCAGTGTATATTCTTTTGCCGTATCAGCGCATATTTACTGGTCCAAAGCCTGAAGGGGTGAAAGTTCCTGATCTTAATGCACGGGAAAAGACAGTGATGGGAGTACTTATTGCGGCAATGCTCGGGCTAGGTTTCTATCCAGCTCCGATCCTCGATATCGTTAATCCCGTCTCTTCTCAAGTGTCTGTGAGCACGATGAACGATAGCGCTACTATGGGAGCTGCGTCAGCGATTCCCCTCGATGGTGCGATTGAAGGGAGTATTCACTGATGACATCTTTACCAATGATTAACTGGGCAGCAATCGTTCCCTTTGTGATTATTTTCGGTGCGGCAGTTGTCTCCACTTTGTTTGAAGCGTTCCTCGGGCGTTCGGTACGTCGTCCTGTGCAGGTCGTCTGGTCGTTGATGGCTGTTGCTTCGGCTCTAGTAGCTGTTGTGTGGCGTTGGAGTGCTGGCGTTCAAGAGGGAGGTGCTATTCGGCAAGTTGCAGTGTCTGCTATTGCAAATTCAAAGACTGCAGAAGGCATTGCGATGGTTGAAGATGCGCTCTCTATTATCGGGCAGGGTGTCATCCTTATTATTGCGTTACTCGCATTCCTTGTTATTGCTGACCGTACAGAACTTCGTGACGGCGCCTTCGTGGCATCGGCAGCATCGCGCCCTGGCTCTTTCGCAGAGCAAGAATCTACAGATGCTGAGCGTTGCCATTCTGAGATTTTCCCCTTGGCACTCTTCTGTGTAGGGGGCATGATGGTGTTTACTGCAGCGTATGATCTGCTCACACTATTTATTGCCTTGGAAGTTATTTCCTTGCCTTTATATGTACTCACCGCCATGGCGCGTCGTCGTCGCCTGCTTTCTCAAGAGGCTGCGATGAAGTATTTCCTTATGGGTGCATTTTCTTCAGCAATTTTCTTGATGGGTGCAGCATTGCTCTACGGTGCAACTGGTTCTGTTTCCTATACGAGCATAGTCGTCATGCAGAGCAGATTCCCTGCTCAGACGCTTCTTGCTACGGTAGGTGCCGTTATGCTTGCTATCGGCTTGCTCTTCAAAGTGGGTGCAGCTCCATTCCATTCTTGGACTCCAGATGTGTATCAAGGCGCTCCTACTCCTATCACTGGCTTTATGGCTGCTGGCACAAAGGCTGCTGCGTTTATTGCGTTGGCTCGTTTATATATGTATGTGCTTCAGCCGCAGGCGGCGAATCTGAATATTTTCTTGTGGGGCATCATTATTCTCACGATTATTGTGGGCACTCTCATCGGGCTTACCCAAACAGATGTGAAGCGTATGCTGGCATATTCGTCTATCGCACATGCTGGGTTTATCTTGATTGCGGTGAATGCTTTGCGCAGTTCGCAGTTCAGGTTTGATGAATATCAGCAGGCACTTTCATCGATTCTCTTCTATCTGCTTGCCTACGGTATCGCTACGGTTGGTGTGTTTGGGATTGTGACGATTGTGCGTGCAAGAGATATGGAAGGTAACGTCCTTGGTGAAGCCACGCACTTTGATGCATGGCGAGGGCTTGCTAAACGTGCGCCTTTGACTGCTGCTGCCATGATGATCTTCCTCCTTTCATTTGCTGGTATTCCTCTCACTGCAGGGTTTATCGGAAAGTTTGAGGTATTCCGTGTGGGCGTGACATCGGGTCAGACAGTACTTGTTGTCATCGCAGTGCTCGCCTCTGCAGCAACAGCTTTCTTCTATTTCCGGCTTGTTCAGATGATGTTTTTCTCAGAGCCAGAAGGAGATGCGACGGCTATTGTTGAGACTGAGGGGCTGGGGACGGTAGCTGTTGCAGTTGCTGCTTTGCTCACTTTCCTTTTGGGTATTATTCCTGGACCCGTTCTTGAATTTATTCAGCACTCTATAGCGTGATAAGGTGCTGTGAGTGAGCACAATATCAGAACTTCTCAATCAAGGCGATGAGCTAGGCAAGCGTCTAGCTCATCGCCTTGATGAGCTAGAATCTCAGCTTCACCAAGTAGTTCGTATTGGCGATGAATTTATTGATACTGCCACTTCTCATTTGAGCGATGCTGGCGGGAAAAGATTGCGTCCTTTACTGTGTATGCTTACTGCGGAGCTTGGCTCCGATCCTGATAGCCAAAAAGTTTTTGATTCTGCTCTTGTTGTAGAGCTCACTCATTTAGCTTCTCTCTACCATGACGATGTAATCGACGATGCGCCGTTGCGGCGAGGTGTGCCTTCTGCGCAAAATCTTTATGGCAACCGAGCTGCGATTATGGCAGGTGATGTGCTCTTCGCTCGCGCTTCATCGATTGTTGCTGGTTTAGGGCCTGCTGCTGTGCGAATGCATGCTGAGGCATTTGAACGATTGTGTATGGGCGAATTGCATGAGACGGCAGGGCCTCGCGAAGGTGATGATCCGATCTATCACTATCTTCGAGTTCTAGCAGATAAGACTGGTTCCCTTATTGCAGTTTCCGCTCGATCAGGTGTGCTTGCAAGCGGCGGCAGTGAAGATATAGCAGATATTGTTGCCGAGTATGGCGAGCTTGTAGGAGTAGCATTTCAGATAGCTGATGACGTCATTGATCTAATCTCTGATCGCGAAACCACAGGAAAAACACCAGGCACAGATCTGCTCGAAGGTGTAGATACGATGCCAATTTTGCTGCTGCGTGAAAGAGCTGCCAGAGCTGGCGAAAAAGGTGAGAAATTCGCTGCAGTTGATCCAGCTGGAGCTGAGATTCTAGAGCTTCTCGACACTGGCGATCTTGTGAGCGGTAATAACCTTGAGCGTGCCGTCATGCTTTTAAGAGAGCATATAGTGCTTGATGAGACAAAAAGACTAGCGCAAAAGTTTGCGGGTGATGCTATCGGCAAACTTACTAAGCTCCCACCTGGGCAAGTGCGTTCGACACTTAAGAGCTTTGCAACGATGATGGTCGATCGCCTCAGCTAATTGTGCTTGTTTAAGTAAGTATGCGCTTTAGAATACTAGTGCTTTCTGATTTTAAATAGTGTATTTCGCTCTAAATCTGCGTGTGTTTTTGAAGGTCTATATAGCTTTGAAAACCGTATATCTTATACGTACGCGGGCGATGTAGCGTTGCTGGTGATGATTCTGCGCCATTGTGAAACGGACATCTATACGCGCTGCAAGCAATATTCCCTAGGGAGTTTTGTGTGATCTATATGCTTCTTTTGAATTTAATGCGAACCACTATACTGCGTCTATATAAGGTTTAAGAAGCATTGCCCGATATTTGCACGTCGATTCAGTGTGTATATCGAAGTTTGCAGATGCAGAAAAGCAAAACGCTTACTTTTATGCTCATATACCATTGTGAGGCTCATTTGAAGTACTTATATTGGAGCGAAAAAAATCGCACTTTTGAGTTTGGTTTTTAAAGAAAAGAGCACGTAGACTGTGGAAGTTATTTTTTTGGAGCGCGGCAAATGCCCTCCATATGAGGTGTATGCGCGCTACCTACTGAAAATAGCGCACTTCATTATACGAGAGATATTGAAAAATAACTAGCGAAGAGAGGTTAGATGAAACTCGGGTTTGATGCTCAGAAATATATTCAGATGCAATCACAGCATATTAAAGAACGCCGCGGCGCTATCGGAGGGAAACTCTATTTAGAAATGGGCGGCAAACTCTTTGACGATTATCATGCATCGCGCGTTTTGCCTGGATTTTTGCCTGATCTGAAAATTTCTATGCTTGAAGAGCTGAAAGACGATATGGAAATACTTATCGTATTGAATGCTCAGGATCTTGTGCGAAATAAGATTCGCTCGGATCTGGGGATCAGCTATGAAGAGGATGTCCTTCGCTTAATCGATGCATATAGAGGGCGAGGTTTCCTTGCCGAACATGTGGTGATGACCCACGTTGAAGAAGATAATTCAGCCGCGAAACTATTCAGGAAGCGCCTTAAGCGTCTCGGTATTAAAGTTTCGCGGCATTTTATTATCCCAGGCTATCCAACCGATCTTGATCGTGTGATTTCTGAAAACGGTTTAGGGAAAAATGAATTTGCGCAGACGACGCGTGATCTCGTTGTTGTCACAGCTCCAGGGCCTGGATCAGGTAAGCTCGCCACGTGTTTGAGCCAAATTTACGGAGAGTATTCACATGGAGGGAAAGCTGGTTATGCTAAATTTGAGACTTTCCCGATTTGGAATTTACCGCTTAATCATCCAGTGAATCTTGCCTATGAGGCTGCCACTGCCGATTTGGACGATGTAAATATGATTGATCCATTCCATCTCGATGCCTATGGTGAGCAGACTGTGAACTACAACCGAGATGTGGAAGCTTTCCCTCTTTTGGCGGCTCAGCTTAAGCGTCTAGCGGGAGAATCGCCCTACAAGAGCCCTACAGATATGGGCGTCAATATGGCAGGTAACTGCATTATTGATGATGAAGTCTGCCGTGAAGCTGGAAAGCAAGAAATTATTCGCCGTTATTTCGCTGCTCTTGTGGAAGAAAAACGCAAGGAACTTGAACCGCGTATGAGCGAGAGTATTGCGTTGCTGATGGCAAAAGTAGAAGTGACGCCAGAAGCTCGGCGCGTGGTGCCAGCTGCCCGCTCGCTCGCTGAAGAAACTAAACAGCCAGCGTCTGCCATTGAGCTGAAAGATGGCACTCTTATTTGCGGCAAGACTTCTGCACTACTTGGTTGCTCATCAGCCATGCTGCTTAATGCTTTGAAGCATCTTGCAGGGATCGACGATAACGTGAATCTTCTTTCTCCGCAATCCATTGAGCCAATTCAGACTCTTAAGACGAAGCATTTAGGATCGAAAAATCCACGCCTGCATACTGATGAAGTCTTGATTGCTCTTTCAGTTTCTGCAGCACACAGCCAAGACGCTCGCTCGGCATTAGCCCATTTGGCGGAACTTGCGCAGTGCGATGTTCATACGACGAGTATTTTAGGATCTGTTGACGAAACTATTTTCAGAAACTTGAAGGTTCGCGTCACCTCCGATCCTGTGTATATGGCAAAAACCCTCTATCAAAAGAGATAACTCATAGTGTGAGGGAAAGCTGTGGGCAGTGAAAATATGCGAGTTGTTTGCAGTTGTTGCGCTCTCTAGCAGGCTTGCCCTCGAATTGCTGTGAAACACTAATTTTCGGCGCTGAGCATTGGCTGGATGTGCCACTCAGTTTTGAAGGAGTGGCATGGGCCGTGATCGCCCTGGCCGTGCTCAGCGCCTGCCTTATCAGGCAGTGTACTTGGCAGCTTGATATCTGGGCGGCTGGTTTTCTTGTGTCTGTTATCTTCTGTGGCTTTGAGATTAGGCAGCATTTCATTAATGAGTTCGTTAATGAGCTCAAAAGTTCCTCTTCTATGCCTTCCGATTTCACGTGCTTTCAACAGAAGCTCCAGTGGCGGTGGGGGGGGGGAGAGGTGCGGCGCATTTTCTAACGTTTAGGATTATTGTGAATATAGCGTAGCGGTGACGGCTGTAGCAGTGCGATTGCCCCAGTGCTTGCGGCGTCACCTGAATTTATTGCTTTTTCGGAAGATGAAGAAGAGTCAATACTTAAGGCATAGCATTTAGGTATTGTGTGCGTTGCTGCGCATATATAGACGAGTTAGCCATCATGCAGAGCGCGATGGCTAACTCACGGCACCTTTTACTTATCTTACTTACTCATTCACCTAGCTAATTCATCAATAATTGCATTGAGAGTGCTGCTCGGGCGCATTACTGCAGCAACTTTTTCGCTGCACGGGCGATAATATCCTCCAATATCGGCAGGTTTGCCCTGCACTGCAATTAACTCTTTTTCGATTGTGCTGGCTTTTTCTTCAAGTTCCTGAGCAGCGTGCTTGAAAGCTGCGGCGAGCTCTGGATCTCGTGTTTGCGTGGCAAGTTCGTGTGCCCACCACACTGCAATCCATGCGTGAGAACCACGGTTATCGATACCGCCAAGGCGTCGGCTCGGGCTCTTTCCTTCGTTGAGAAGACGTTCGGTTGCCGCGTCGAGCGTATCAGCCAAAATTTCGGCACGTGGATTTGAATCGAATTGAGCGAGATGGCGAAGGCTTTCTGCGAGAGCTAAAAACTCTCCGAGAGAATCCCAGCGCAAATAGTTTTCTTCAATGAGTTGCTGCACGTGTTTTGGTGCAGATCCGCCAGCACCTGTTTCAAATAGTCCGCCGCCTGCCATAAGCGGCACGATCGAGAGCATTTTTGCTGATGTGCCAAGTTCCATAATGGGGAAAAGATCGGTGAGATAGTCACGAAGTACGTTGCCCGTCACTGAAATTGTGTCGTAGCCAGCTCGGGCGCGATCCACAGAGAATTGCGCTGCTTCGCAGGGATTCATAATGCGAATGTCTATTCCCTCGGTATCTTCATCTTTCAGATACGTTTCTACTTTAGCTTGAATAGCGCGGTCGTGTGCGCGTTCGGAGTCGAGCCAGAAAACGGCAGGCATTTTGCTCAGATGTGCGCGGCGTACAGCGAGCTGCACCCAATCTCGAATTGCTGCATCTTTCGTCTGGCAGCTGCGGAATATATCACCTGGCTCGACGCAGTGTTCCATAAGCACTGTACCGTCTGCGCTGCGAACTTGTACTCGTCCAGCTGCAGAGATTTCGAACGTCTTATCGTGTGAACCGTATTCTTCGGCTTTCTGAGCCATCAGCCCCACATTGGGCACTGTGCCCATTGTGCTGGGGTCGAAAGCGCCGTGCTTCTTGCAATCGTCAATGACGACGCAATACACGCCTGCATACGAGCTATCTGGAATGACGGCGAGCGTATCAGCAGGTTTGCCATCTGCTGCCCACATGTGCCCAGAATTTCGAATCATAGCAGGCATAGAGGCGTCGATAATTACGTCACTTGGCACGTGCAGATTGGTGATCCCTTTATCTGAATTCACCATCGCAATTCTTGGACCTTCTGCTAGCTCGGCTTCAAATGATTCTCGAATAGCAGCTCCATTTGGCAGATCTTCAATACCTGCGAAAATTGCGCCCAAACCATTGTTGGCGCTAAGCCCTGCAGCTTGTAGATCGTCACCGAATTTTGCGAAAGTTTTAGTGAAGAACGCACGCACGACGTGCCCGAAAATAATCGGATCGCTCACTTTCATCATCGTAGCTTTGAGATGTGCAGAAAAAAGCACGCCCTCCGATTTAGCTGCTTCCACTTGCTCTGCAAGGAAAGCGTCAAGAGCGCGCGCGCTCATCACGGTAGAATCCAGTACTTCGCCTGCAAGAAGAGGCAAGCCTTTTTTCATGAACGTCTCGTTGCCAGCTGCGTCAATATGTACGAAATCAACCGTAGTTGGTTGATCGAGTACAACGCTCTTCTCATTAGCTCGAAAATCTCCGCTGCTCATAGTGGCAACTCTCGTATTTGAAGAAGAGCTCCATGCGCCCATCGAATGAGGGTGAGCTTTCGCATAATTTTTCACTGCGTGCGCAGTGCGGCGATCGGAATTTCCTTCACGCAGCACAGGGTTCACTGCAGATCCTTTCACAGCGTCGTAACGAGATTGTATATCGCGTTCCTGCTCAGTAGTGGCATTCTCAGGATAATCAGGCAGAGGAATGCCTGCTTCCTGTAGCTCCTTAATTGCGGCGAGAAGCTGTGGCAAAGAAGCAGAGATATTAGGAAGTTTAATAATATTTGCTTCAGGTGTTTGGGTGAGTGCTCCCAGCTCAGCAAGTGCATCGTGCTCGCGTTTATCAGCGGGAAGAAGATCGGAAAATGCGGCAATGATTCTACCTGCAAGAGAAATATCACGCGTCTCAACGTCTATGCCAGCTTTGCTCACAAACGCAGTAATAATTGGAAGAAGACTTTCAGTTGCAAGCATAGGAGCTTCATCGGTGTGAGTATAGATGATTGATGCCATAGGAGAACTCCTCGTGTCTGAATAGAACGCTGGGATAAATCGGTCTGGATAATGAACCAATCTATAATAAACCAATCTCAATATAAGACTAGTTGAAGTATTGTTTTTGTACGTATTTTTACGGCGAGGGATTAAAGCCCTGCAGTTTTGTGTGGCTCATCTCTCTTAGGGGTTATATCACCATACCTCCAGTTGTTTATTGGAGCTTATATGTGTTTACAATCAACAAAGATACAAGGGAAATAGCGCCAAATGGCTGTTTTCATATTGCGCACGCGTACGTTAGAAAGTATGGGGTGTTTCATGAACACATGGGATATAGACGAAGGCGTGGTGGAGTTTCCGTCAGGCACGCGTATCCGTGGGCGTTCGTGGCATCAGCCAATATCAGAATACGCGGATGTTTCTGCAATTTTAACGACGGCGACTCCTGAAGAATTTTCCCAGCGCGGAGCTGTCAGCATGGCGCGGGAAGTTGTCTATATTTCGTGGCCTGATAACCGAGTGCCGCGCCGCCCTCGTCAAGCCCTGAATCAACTTCACGAACTGTTGGATCGATCTAGAAACGAACGAGTTGAAATCACGTGTGGTGGAGGAGTCGGCCGCACGGGAACCGCTTTGGCTATTTTGGCGATTTTCGATGGAATGCAGGTTGATGAAGCAATTGCTTTTGTGCGTTCTTGCTACAACGAAAAATCAGTGACGGAGCACGCTCAGCGTGGTTTTCTAGCTGAAGTTGAGCCAGATGCTGCCCAAAGTGATCTAAATTCTTGATCCAAGGTTTTCCTCCGAGCACGTTCGGGTACGTAATGCTACATTGGTCTTCTTTACTATTCCTCCTATATAGTAGAGCGCATGACTGAAGAACCAGCGGCATCTGCATCTTCGCCTTCTGAATGTGCCGAAGCGCGTGTGATAAGCACACTAAGCTCTTTAGACGTCGCTGCCGAAGAAGTTGAACGATACGGTATGCACCCAGATCAGTACATTGAATGGTACGGACCCGAAGATGGGCGCCATGTCGTTTTTATTCATGGCGGATATTTTCACGAAGACGGTACTCTCAACTATCTTCGTCCAGCAGCTTTAGCGCTTGGTGAAGCTGGATATCGCGTCGCTTTGCCAGAGTATCGCCGCAGAGTAGGGCAGCCAGAGGTGACGTTTGAAGATATGCATACGCTTGCGCGTCACCCGAAATTAAGCGAAGCGGTGTGGCTCGGGCATTCGATGGGGTGCGTCTTCGTTTTGCATGTGCTTTTTTCACTCGATACAAAGGTGACGCACGTTGTGGCGCTGAGTCCCGTTGCTGATTTAGCTCGTGCAGCGCAAGAGGATCAAGATCACTATGAGCATAACCCTGTGGCTCGATGGCTGGGTGGAATGCCAGCTGAAATTCCAGATATCTATAGCAGATGGGAACCGTTTGGATTATATGCTGAGCTAGGAAGCTCTGGATTTCAGCAGCGTGCATTGCGCCTTGATATTATTCACGGATCGCTCGATCAAACAGTGCCAGTTTCTCGCACGAAAGATTTATTGAATGAACCTTTTAATATCGCGATTGTGCAAGACGATAATCACAACGATACAATCCGCCCAGGTTCAGATTCGTGGCTGCTGCTACTCGGTTGCTTAGGCTGAAACCGAAGTGAAAATCAAACTTGAAGTGAAATCAAACCGTAACTAGCAATGATCTGCTCAGCTGTGCGCACAAAGCTGAGGTTCTGTATCTAGAAGCGACGTTTATAGAAGTGCGCAAGCTGTATCAAACTATATGTACTCCAACAGCGCGCCAGCTTATACAAGCTTGGCGTGCCAGCTATAATTCTATGATTCATAGGCGTGCTGCGGCGCAGCGAGAAAAGCTGCGCATTTGCCAAAATCGTGCACAATAGCTGCACGCGCCTTTATAGACAGCTTAGATATATGTTGGGTTTGCGGGCCCCCATAGCTCAGCTCCTGCGTATATTTTTTCAATCAGCTCCGCATTGCGTGCGATCACAACAGCTCGTTTTACCTTCTGAGTAGGAGTTGCTGTGCCATCTTCGGCAGTCATTTCTGTAGGTAGGAAAGCAAAACGCTTCACTTGCTCCCAACGTGAAAGTTTGGCATTAGCGCGATGCACTTCATCCTGAATCGTTTTGCGCAGTTCAGGCATTTTAAGGGCTTCAGCATAAGTTGCCTTGTAGCCGTTGAGTTTCATCCACTGCTCTACCCAATCGTGATCGAGGGCGATAAGAGCACTGACGAACTTTCGTCCTTCTCCAACTGCGACTGCTTGTGCAATTGCAGGGCTCGTCGCCGTCAGTGAGCCTTCCACAGTTGCAGGTGAAATGAACTTCCCGTTCGAGCTTTTCATCACGTCTTTAATTCGGTCAGTAATGTGCACATAGCCGTTTTCGTCAATAGTGCCAACATCGCCTGTATGGAACCAACCGCCTTCAGTCATGCGTGCAGTGAGCTCAGGATCATTATGATATTGGCGCATCACGCCGCCGCCGCGCAGCAGAATTTCGCCCTCACTGGTGATCTTTGCTTCGGTGCCAGGAATGAGGCGCCCAACCGTGCCGAAGCGGAATTCTTCAGGGCGGTTGTAGGTGGTGACGGCGCTCGTTTCCGTCACTCCGTAGCCTTCAACAAGCTTAATGCCGATATTGAAGAACCATTTTTGCAAATCAGGATCGAGGCGCGCCGATCCGCTCACAAGAAAGCGCAGGCGCCCACCCAAAAGTTCGCGAATTGTGGAATAGGCGAGCTTGTCGAAAAGCTTATATTGTGCGGCAAGCAATGCTGGCATGGGTTTTCCTTCGCTGCGATAAGGGAAACTCTTTTCGGCAACGCTCATAGCTTTTTTAAGCAGAGCTGCCTTAAGGGTGCCAGGCTTGGCAGCGTTTTCGGTGCCTGCACGGACTTTCTCGAAAACGCGCGGTACGCCGCACATCAGAGTAGGCTTGATTTTCGCCATATTCTCGACGATCTTCGGCACGCGCCCATCGAGCGCCGTCACCGTACCGCAATAAATATCGATCAGTAGCATACTCTTGCCAAAAGCGTGGGTGAGAGGCAGCCAAATATAGTGGATATCCGTATCGCGAAGAGTTTCGTTCGCTCCCCAGCCTGTGCCCTCGTAGATCCAGTTATCGTGAGTAAGCTCAACGCCTTTGGGGCGACCCGTAGTGCCAGAGGTGTAGATAATCGTGGCGAGGGTTTCTCTGTTTGTCGAATCGATAAGTTCGCGCACGCGCCCTGGGTGGTCGGCGTAATAACGTTCGCCAGCTTCCACCAAGCGTTCCCACGTGAGCACGCGCTCATCTTCAGCAATAGCGCCAGTGATTGCCCCATTCAAGACGATAATATGCTTCACATTCTCTTTAATAGCAGGAATAGATACCATCTTTTCCAGAAGCTGCTGAGATTCTACAACGAGAGCCGTTGCACCTGAATCAGTGACGATAAACTGAACATCATCGTCATGCGTATTCGGATAGATTGCGCAGGTGGCAGCTGCGATACAGTTAATCGCAAAATCCGTCTGCACCCATTTAATCGAGGTATTGGCACTGATACCTACTACGCTGTTTGGCTCCACTCCAATATCGAGCAGACCTGCAGCAACGATATGAGTCTGGTCGCGAAATTCTTTCCACGTGAGAGTTTGCCACTCGTCATTTTCATCGGGATACATCCAGCCTACGGCGTCTGGAGTGGCATCGGCACGCGTATCGAGCGCAGATCCGACGTTTGCCCAGCGATTTTCGAGCGCTTCACGAAGTGCGGGCGTGAGAGATTCATAATTGATCTGCTGATATTCCATAGCCATGCCTCAAGTGTATCGCTTTTTCTTGCTGTATCTGCGAGATTTTTATGCTGGTTGCTAGCTCGCAGGCTGTGCGCTGTATTTGTGTTCATTCAATGGTTCTTATTCATCGAATTTTCTGTGTGATTGAGTGTGATTGAGTGTGCTTGAGCCGAATCTTTTCGCCATATAATCATCACATGAGTGGCGGGCATTTCAATCCAGCGCATAGTCTTGATCGTGCTGCTGCGGCGCATCCTGAGCGCATCAGCATTTGGTATGGGGAATGTGCGTGGAGCGTTGCGCAATCTGCACAGTGCACGATTGATCTTTCCTGTGCTCTGCGTGATTTAGGCGTTCGAGAGGGAAGCCGTGTGGCACTGATCGCCAGAAATTCGCCGTGGCATCTCTTTATGCACGTGGCTTGCGCTCGCCTCGGTGCAGTATTTGTGCCATTGAGCTATCGTTTGCCAGATGAGCAGCTTGTTTCTGTGTGTGCGTCTGTGCAGCCCCAGCTGCTCGTGGCAGATCCAGAAACTGCCTGCAGCGCCGCGAATAAGGTGCGTGAGCAGGGCGCGAAATATGTTCAGCATTTTTTCGTGATTGATGACGACTCCTTAGCCGCCCTCAGAGAAGAGCTGGCTCCTGCTGAAGGTTTGCTCGAATGCGCCTGCGAGTATGGCTGGCTCCCGCTCAGTGCTCTTTTAGATCGCGGGAGAGAGATTTTTTTGCCACGAGTTCAAACTTCTGCTACATATACGGGCGATTTCAGCGCGGTACAGCACGTAGCCGAGAGCGCAATTGACAGGACTGCTGCAAGAGGGGCTGAGAGTGCAATTGAGAGTGTTGCTGACGATTTAGCTCATTGCGCCCATTCTTCTCGCTTTTCTCAGTCTTCATTTTTCTCTGATTCTGCTGTTTCTGGAAATTTTGGCAGTGTGCAGGAACAGGCTCTTAACTGCGTGCAGTATCCCGAAGGCTTGGGCGCTATTTTACTTACGAGTGGAACTTCTGGTGAGCCAAAATTTGTGGGTTTGACGCATGAAAATCTCTGGTGGGGGAGTAGAAATTTTCGTGAGGGTTTCGAATATTCAAACCTGGATATTGAGCTGGTCGTGGCGCCAATGAGCCATATTGGTGGATTCAACGGCACTACTCTTGATCTTTTTTCTCATGGGGGCACTGTGGTTGTGGTACGGCAATTTGTGCCTAGTGAAGTAGTGCGTGAGTTGGAGCGGCGATGTGTATGTATGATGTTTGCTGTGCCAGCTATGTATATGGCGTTGTTGCGAGACTCGCGTTTTTCAGCTCAGAGCCTTCCAGTATTTCGTTTGCCGCTCACAGGCGGAGGTGCTGTTTCTCCCGATATGATTCGTGCGCTGAGGAAAGTAGGGCTGCAGCCTCTCAACGTATGGGGAATGACGGAGACTTCTGCTGCAGGCTGCTATTTGCCTGCCGAGCATAGCAGGCGGCGGGCTGGGTCTATCGGCAGACCGTTTGCTCATGTGCAGGTGAAAATCGCTCCCTGCGAGGCAATTGTATCTGCGGATAGCGACTCCCTCGCAGGCGAACTGTGGGTGAGAGGTCCGAACGTAGCGATTAATTATTGGGCAGAAAATAATTATTGGGAAGAAAACATTGGCGTTCATAGCAGCTCTGATAGTCGCGTTGATAGCAGCAGCGATAGCAGGTCTGATAAAAGAGCTGACGGAGAAAAGGAACAGGAAAAGGGAAAGAGCGCCGAGAGCGAGTGTGAAAAAGAAAAGCGCAATGATTTAGAAAATTCCTGGCTGCATACGGGTGATCTCGTTCGTCTTGATAGTGAAGGATATCTCTGGATTATCGGGCGCAAGGATGATCTGATTAGTACTGGCGGAGAAACTGTTGCTCCTCAGGAAGTTGAAGAAGTGCTTATGAGGCATGAGCATATTCGTGAGGCTGCAGTAATCGGGATTCCAGATCCAGTGTGGGGGCAAGTAGTAGCTGCCGCTATTGTGCTTAGCGGCAGTCAGGAGCCGTCACTTGATGATATTCGAGAATTTGCTTGCGCTTATCTTGCCGATTATAAGCTCCCGCGCGTATGTATCGTTCTTTCTGCTCTGCCGCTTAATGCAAACGGAAAAATCGACCGCGCAGCGCTCGCTGCGTTTATGTGATTGCCGCTTAAAGACGGCGCTATGCAGAACTGTTTTTCTACGTCTGCTGTTTCTTGAAATTCTTTCTGTTTGGAGTACTTATTTTGGAAACTTGGAGTATTTATTTTGTAAATTCGTACTTTTCTGGAAGCTCTGGAGTTCTAGAAGAATATACAGCTGTGCTATAAACTGTGTGCTATGCCGATACTTCACTCAACTACTCCGGTCTGCCCTGGTGATCGCGTTGCAGTGCTCTCTCCTGCGTGGGCTGCGCCCGCGTATTTCCCGCAGATTCATGAGCAGGCATTGGCTCGCATAGAAAGTAAGCTCGGGCTTATTCCCGTTGAATATCCGACTACGCGAAAAATGGGGGCAACTGCTCGTGAACGAGCTGCAGACGTCAATGCAGCTTTTGCTGACCCCTCAATTCGGGCAATTTTTGCCAGTATCGGCGGAGACGATCAAATCACCGTCACCCCTTTTCTTGATCCTAGCCTGGCTCAGGCAGACCCAAAGCCGTTTTTTGGATATTCCGACAATACAAATATCCATAACTGGCTGTGGCGCAGCGGTGTGCAGAGTTTTTATGGAGGGTCCACGCAGCTTCATTTCGGCTCAGGCAGTTCAAGCCCTGAGCCAGAGCATCTTGCCACGCTTCGATCGGCGCTGTTCAAGACGGGAGATCTCGTGCTTCCTCTTCCTTCGCGAAGCCAAGATTATGCATTAGATTGGTCTGATCCTCAGGCAGTGACGATGGATGGAGCTTACGGACCTGCTATTCCTCTGGAATTTCTTGGCAGTGACGTACCTGTGCGTGGTCGTACGTGGGGAGGCTGTTGCGAGGTGCTCGATCAGCTCGCTATAGCGGATCGCTTGCCCTCAGCTACTGAGTTGGAAGGTGCGATTCTTATTCTTGAAACGTCAGAAGTTCTTCCTCCGCCAGATTTTGTTGGTAGATGGGTTCGCGCTATGGGTGAGCGCGGTTACCTGCATGCAGTGCAGGCTCTCATGTTTGCGCGTCCTGCCGTCGATGATCGCAGTGCTCCAGCGTCACCAGATATTCTCAGAGCGCGCTACCACGCCTATATTGATTATTTGCTTAGCAGTATTTCGCTCTATCGCGAAGATTTACTGGTCTGCCTTAATCTTCCGTTTGGGCATACGAAGCCGCAATTAGTGATTCCTTATGGCGGAGAAATAACGATCGATCCCGTGAGTGAAACCGTTACAGCGCATTTCGGGTAATGAAACAGCTAGCGTGCGGTCGTGCTCGATCTCAGTGTGTGTCTAGCGCTACTTGTGGTACTTCTCATCCTTGGCTTACTACGGGAAAATACTGGCAGCGCGCGCCTAGCTCGTGCCAGGTGCCGTGCCCAGTGTGCGAAACGTGCAGCTGCATATTCGTGCTACGCATTATATTTTACGCATTCGCCTTATACGTTTGCTGTGTGCTGTTTCTTCCTTTTTTTCTATGTTGATTTTTCTTGCTTCATGTGAGCATTTTTATGCTCGTGGTGTATAGCTTGGCGTATAGGTGTATAGGCGTATAGCTTGTTCTTTGCCGAGGATTTCTAGTGAGGCTGTGCTATCTGTTTGCGGTTGCTCGAGTAGCTTATCGAATCAATGCGTATACAAGAAAAAGTGTGATCATCGCAAGAATGAGCAGGTGAGGAAGATAGAAAGACTGGGTGCTTGCTGTGTGTGTGGAAGCGTCAGTTTCTGGCTGTGAGGTGAGCTGCCTCGAATGCTCTGTGGTAAGAGCGGTGGCAACATCGACGAGTGGCAGCACCTCAAAAATTTTTCCTGAGGTTTGAGTCCAATTAAATGCTGAAAAACCCTGTTTGTTGCTATTGGTCTTAGTTGATGAGAGCAATGAGTGATTAAATATACTTGCTCTGGAAGGCACTGCCCACACTGCAACTTTTTTCGGCAGTGAATGAGTGTAGATGTATAGACCATAGCGGCTTTCGATATGCTCTATATCGCTCCACGGAATATGGCAGTGGCGAAAGAGATTGACGATATGCAGTTCATTTTTACTCACTTCCACGCGCGGGCTCCAAAACATGAGGTAGCCGATTGCTGCGACGGCGAGCAGGATAGGGGTCACCCAGAGCAGTTCCTGCCAGCCACCGTTTCGCCATGAAAGCAGCAGAAGAAGAAGTGCGATGCACCACAATGAATAAGCCCAGAATCTCGTGCCAGTGCCTCGAATAATGAATGTTGCCACAACGGAGATTATCCCATATTCCGCATAAAATCGCAGTTTGAAGCGCATAGCAGACGGAAAAAATCCCGAAAAAATAAGCGTCCATAATATGGACACGCTCGATGTGGGCTTTGCGGAAGTGCTGTAGCCTTAGCGATACGCATATCTCTACTTCGAGATATTCAGGAAACTGAATATTTGATAGAGGTATAAGCACTCAACATCCTATTGTTAGGAGAAATATAGTGAAGAAATTACGTACGTATGCCGCTTTGACGGCAGCGGCTGCACTAGCGCTCTCGGCTTGCTCTGGCGGCGCTTCAAATGATGCTGCAGAGGGAGGGGATTCAGCCGCAGTCATTACTGCAAATGGCGCTGAACCTCAGAATCCATTAGTGCCTGCAAATACCAACGAAACTGGTGGCGGCAGGATTATTGACGTTATCTATTCTGGCTTAGAGTATTACGATGCTGAGGGTAAGCCACAGCTCGAAATGGCAGAATCGATTGAAACGCAAGACAATCAAAACTACACAATTAAGCTGAAGTCTGGCTGGAAGTTCTCTGACGGAAGCGCTGTGACTGCTAAAAGCTATGTAGATGCTTGGAACCAGGCTGTGAAGCACAGTATGCGCAATGCTTCTTTCTTTGAATCAATCGAAGGATATGAAGAAGCTCTTGCTGCTGCTGAGGCTGCTGTAGAAAATGGCGGCGTAGGCGATGTGGATATGGCAGGTCTTGCGCTGGTTGACGATACAACGTTTACCGTTAAACTTGCGCAAGCTGAATCTGATTTCCCGCTTCGCCTAGGCTATTCGGCGTTCTATCCGCTTCCTGAAGCTGGTATTGGCGATCCTGAAAAAGTTGCTGCATTCGGGGCGGCTCCTGTGACTAATGGTCCATACATCGTTAAAGAAGGCTCATGGGCTCACAACGAGCAGATCGAACTCATTCCAAATCCCGAATACAACGGACCGCGCGCTCCTAAGAATGGCGGGGTGACGATCAAGTTCTACAAGTCGCTGGATGCTGCATACAACGATCTTCTTTCGAAGCAGCTTGATGTGCTCGATGCTGTTCCAGATTCTGCTTTCGGCACTTATGAAGCAGAACTTGGTGATCGTGCTATTAACCAGCCAGGTGCTATCTTCCAGAGCTTCACTATTCCAGCAACTGACGAGCGTTTCGCTGGCGAAGCTGGCGCATTGCGCAAGCAAGCGATTTCGATGGCGATTAACCGCGAAGAGATCACTAAGACGATCTTCCAGGGTACTCGTCAGCCAGCCACTGATTTTGTGGCTCCAGTGATTCCTGGGCACAACGATAAGTTGGCAGGCAATGAGATTGTTTCTTACAACCCTGAGAAGGCTAAAGAGCTGTGGGCTAAAGCTGAAGCAATTTCTGCGTGGACTGGTTCTTTCGAGATTGCCTACAACTCTGATGGTGGGCACCAGGCATGGGTTGATGCAACGGTAAACTCGATTAAGAATGTTCTCGGCATTGATGCTAAAGGCAATCCGTATCCAGAATTCAAGAGTCTGCGTGACGAGGTGACGAACCGTACCATCAAGAGTGCATTCCGCACTGGCTGGCAGGCAGATTATCCGTCACCATACAACTTCCTTGGTCCGCTGTACGCTACAGGAGCTTCTTCGAATGATGGCGATTACTCCAACCCAGAGTTTGATGCTCTCCTCAAGAAAGCATTGAATACTGTCGATCAAGATGAGGCAGCTAAGATCTATGATCAAGCTCAGGAGACCTTGCTGAAGAATCTCCCAGCTATTCCATTGTGGTATTCCAACCTCAACGGCGGCTCAGCTGAAGGCGTGCAGAATGTTCAGTTTGACTGGAAGACTGTGCCGATTTACTACAACATCACTAAGTAGTGTTTTCGCTACTAGTGTATAGATTATTCGCCAATATGGTGTATATCTAAAAGACGACTGCGGCTCGTATGCTGCTAGGCTGCGAGCCGCAGTCGTTCGCTTTTCCACTTTTGTTTTATTATTATTCACCCCGTAGAATACACATACATTCTATTTAATGAAGGAGGCCTTGATGTTGAGATATATCGGGCGACGACTCCTGCAGATTATTCCCGTACTTCTTGGAGCAACGCTCTTGATTTACGCACTGGTTTTTCTTATGCCAGGCGATCCAATTCAGGCGCTGGGAGGCGATAGAGGTCTGTCGGAGGCAACAGCCAATGCCCTGCGCAAAAAATATAATCTTGATAAGCCGTTTATCATCCAGTATTTGCTCTATCTAAAAGGTATTTTCACTCTCGATTTTGGTCTGACTTTTTCTGGGCGTGAAGTGACGGAAGTTATGGCATCTGCTTTCCCCGTCACAATCAAACTTGCGTTTATGGCTCTCTTCTTTGAAGGCGTTTTCGGGATTCTTTTTGGCACAATTGCCGGCTTAAAGCGCGGCGGTATTTTTGATGCGACTGTGCTTATGGTTTCTCTCTTTGTGATTGCTATCCCCACATTCGTTATCGGCTTTGTGCTGCAGTTTATTATTGGTGTCAAGCTAGGGTGGCTTCCTACGACCGTCGGCTCGAATACGTCTATTCAAGGCTTGCTTATGCCGGCAATTGTGCTGGGAGCAGTGTCATTCGCATACGTCTTACGCCTCACTCGCCAATCTGTTTCCGAAATGATTACGGCAGACCATGTACGCACGGCATACGCTAAAGGCTTGCCGCGCACAAAAGTAATTACACGCCACGTATTGCGAAATTCTCTTATTCCAGTAGCAACTTTCTTGGGTGCTGATCTTGGCGCTCTTATGGGGGGCGCAATCGTCACAGAGGGCATTTTCTCTATTAACGGTGTGGGCGGAAACATCTATCAAGCGATTATTACAGGCGAGCCTGCCACCGTGGTGAGTTTTACGACGGTTCTCGTGATCGTCTATATTGTGGCGAATCTTTTGGTCGATTTGCTCTATGCCCTGCTTGATCCGCGGATTCGCTACGAATAATAGGGGAGATGGATGAGTATGACGAATAATGAACAGATAGCTCTTTACCCAGGGCAAGAACACTTCGTTAGTGATATTGACGAAACTGGTCTCGGCGCTGTCGATGCCGTAGCAGATGATCGTGCTCCTTCGTCGATGTGGGGTGAAGCATGGAAATATCTTCGTAAACGCGTGCTTTTTTGGGTAGCGGCTGCGATTATCCTTTTGTGTGTTGTGATGGCTGCTGTGCCTCAGTTGTTTACTTCTCTTGATCCAAAATTCTGCGAACTTTCCAATTCGATGGCATTGCCGAGCAAAGGGCATATTTTTGGTTTTGATCGGCAGGGGTGCGATATTTTTGCTCGCACAGTATACGGTGCACAAGCTTCTGTGATCGTTGGTTTGCTGACGACGCTGGTAGTGGTGTTTATCGGCGGATTGGTTGGCACGCTTGCTGGCTATTTCGGAGGCTGGCTTGATGCTATGCTTTCGCGTCTCACCGATATTATTTTTGCTGTGCCGTTCTTGCTTGCTGGTATCGTGGTGATGCAGATGTTCCGTGAGCATCGCACAGTTCTCACAGTGGTTCTTGTATTAGCTATGTTTGGCTGGCCGTCAATTGCGCGTATTACTCGCGGTGCAGTGTTGCAGACGAAAACTGAAGAGTTTGTGACGGCTGCGAGAGCTCTTGGAGAAAGCAGGTGGAGGATTATTCTTCGCCATATTCTGCCCAATGCTGCTGCACCAATTATTGTCTATGCTACCGTTGCTTTAGGCACGTTTATTGTTTCTGAAGCGACCCTTTCGTTCCTGGGTGTCGGGCTTCCGCCTGATGTAGTTTCCTGGGGTGGCGATATTTCTCGTGCTCAGGTGAGTTTGCGTATTCAGCCATCGGTTTTGTTCTATCCTGCTGGCGCACTTGCTATGACGGTGCTGAGCTTCATTATGATGGGTGACGTTGTGCGCGATGCTTTAGACCCGTCTCAGAGGAAGAAGTGAGAGATGAGTAACGTACAACCTTTACTTGATATTAAAGATCTTGAAGTAGCTTTTCAGAGCTCCACTGGGATGGTGCCAGCTGTGCGAAAAGCCAACCTCACTATCTATCCTGGGCAGAGTGTTGCTATTGTTGGTGAATCTGGCTCTGGTAAATCAACTGTGGCGAATGCCATCATCGGTTTGCTGCCAGGCACTGGTAAGGTCGTAGGCGGCTCTATCAAACTCGATGGTGTTGATCTCGTTTCAAAAACTCGCAAAGAGATGGAAGATATACGAGGAAGTCAGATTGGGCTTATCCCGCAGGATCCGATGAGCAATCTTAACCCAGTGTGGAAGATTGGGCAGCAGGTACGTGAAGCTCTCGATGCAAACGGAGTGGGCGATAAAGCCGATCGTAAACAGCGAGTGAATGAGCTGCTGCAGGAAGCTGGTCTGCCAGATGTAGATCGTGTGGCAAAGCAGTACCCACACGAATTTTCTGGTGGTATGCGTCAGCGCGCACTCATCGCTATCGGTTTGGCAGCTAGCCCTAAACTCTTGATTGCTGATGAGCCAACGTCTGCATTAGATGTGACTGTGCAGCGCAGGATTTTAGATCATCTGGAAGGGCTTACGCATAAGCTGGGTACGTCTGTACTGTTCATTACTCATGATCTGGGGTTGGCTGCTGAACGAGCGTCTCACCTTGTGGTGATGCATCGCGGGCGCGTGGTGGAATCGGGTCCAGCTCTGCAGATTTTGAGAGATCCTAAGCATCCGTATACTCAGCGTTTAGTCGCTGCTGCTCCTTCGCTGGCATCTGCGAGAATAGAGAGCGCTCATAAGCGCGGTATCGCGATTGCAGAAGATGAGCTTTTAGGAGCTGGCGAAGGAGGGAAATCTGAGGAGATTGCAGCTGAAGTTCGTCACCTCACAAAAACCTTCAAAGTGCGCGGAGGTAAAGGTGCCGTCTTTAAAGCTCTTGACGATGTGAGCTTTAAGGTGCGTAAAGGCACGACTCTTGCTGTGGTTGGTGAATCTGGTTCTGGAAAATCTACGGCCGCCAATATTCTCCTTGGCTTGCTCGAACCGGACAAAGGGGAGAGCCAGGTGATTTTCGGCGGGCAGGATGTGACGAAACTAAGCGATAAAGAACGTTTCGATATTCGGCGTAAACTTCAGGTGGTTTTCCAAAATCCGTACGGTTCGCTCGACCCGATGTTTTCTGTGTTTTCGGTGATTGAAGAGCCGCTACGAGTGCATAAGATCGGCACAAAGAAAGAGCGTGAAGAGCAAGTTGCAGAGCTTCTCGATCTTGTATCGCTTCCGCGTTCCGTTATGCGTCGTTATCCCAACGAGCTTTCTGGCGGGCAGAGGCAGCGTGTCGCTATTGCGCGCGCGCTCGCTTTGAAGCCAGAAGTGCTGGTTTTAGATGAAGCTGTGAGTGCTCTAGATGTGCTCGTGCAAAATCAGATTCTGCATTTGCTCAACGATATTCAGGCACGTATGCATTTGAGCTACCTTTTCATTACGCACGATCTGGCCGTGGTTCGCCAAATCGCTGACGATATCGTGGTGATGCAAGAAGGCAAAGTTGTGGAAACTGGGGCAGCTGACGATCTGTTTGCGTCTCCAAAGACCGAATACACTCGCAATCTTATTGATTCGATTCCTGGCGGTGACCTGCTCATTGGAGGTAATACCGCTGCGTGATCTGTATGATCTGCGTGCTGGCATTATGCATGCTGGGTGATAAACGGGAGGGCTTGTGCGATATGTGCAAGCTCTCCCTGATTTTTTGGAAGCAGTATATCGCTGGTGCTATGCCTGCCAGGGAGGCAAGAGCGCCGCTAGAAAAATGCGCTAGATATGCCTGCTACTGGGAGGTAAGCACGGCGGCATAGATTATTTGGCTCTTCCACTCCTGTGCGGGAGGGAAAGAGGAGAAAAGAAAAGTATGCGCACGCGCCTGTCTTCTATTTACGAATCGTGAAATCATAGGCAGATGCGGATTTATCGCTGTATTTCCTTGTTGCCTTACGCGGGCTAGTGAAATTCGTGCTATTGCTCCCAATCTTCATGTCAGTTGTGCCTTATATTCCCTGGGCGCCTAGACTTTTCGAGGAAGTGCACAAAGAACGCAGCAAGCGCAGGGAAGTGTGGAAGATATGCACCTGTATGTACCCACACACCGAAATATGAAAGGTCTGTATGAAACAGCGCAAGGATCTTCGCAACGTAGCAATCGTGGCACACGTCGATCATGGAAAAACTACTCTTGTTGATGCCATGCTCTGGCAGGGTGGAGCATTTTCCAGCCATGCAACTGTGGAATCAACGGGTACGCGCGTTATGGATTCAGGTGATCTTGAGCGCGAAAAAGGGATTACGATTCTAGCGAAAAATACGGCGATCACGTATAAAGGGCCGAGCGCTGCAGAGTGTGGTGCGCCTGATGGAGTCGTTATTAACGTGATCGATACGCCTGGGCACGCCGATTTCTCGGGGGAGGTAGAGCGCGGGCTTTCGATGGTTGATGGTGTCGTGCTGCTGGTTGATGCTTCTGAGGGGCCACTTCCGCAGACGCGCTTTGTTTTGCGCAAAGCTTTAGAAGCTAATCTTCCTGTGATTCCAGTGATAAATAAGGTCGATCGCCCAGATGCGCGAATCAGTGAAGTAATCGAAGAAACTCAAGATTTGCTGCTCGGGCTAGCTTCAGATATTGAAGATGCTGAGGGGTTAGATCTGGATCGCTTACTCGAAATTCCTATGATTTTTTGTGCGGCAAAAGCAGGGCGTGCAGATACGCTGCAGCCAGCCGATGGTGAGGTGCCGGCGTCACCAAACCTTGAACCGCTTTTCAATGCGATTCTCACGTACGTTCCTGCTCCTGAATACGATGACGATGCTCCTCTCGTGGCGCAGGTTACCAATCTAGACTCTTCGCCATTTTTGGGGCGTTTAGCGCTGGTACGCGTCTATAGCGGCGAGTTAAAAAAGAACTCTTGGGTAGGGCTGATGAATGGTCCAGAGGGCACGCTTGAAAAAGTGCACATTGCAGAGCTGCTGCGTACGCAAGGATTGGAGCGCATGCCTGCGGAATCTGCGACAGCAGGTGATATTGTGGCAATTGCGGGCGTGCCGAATATTACGATTGGCGAGTCTTTGGTTGATATGGAAGATCCGCGCCCGCTGCCTCGAATCCACGTGGATGATCCTGCAATTTCGATGACGATCGGAATCAATACGTCTCCGCTTGCTGGAAAAGAAAAAGGGCATAAACTCACAGCTCGCCAGGTGCGCGATCGTTTGGCACAAGAGCTTGTGGGAAACGTTTCTATTCGAGTGCTGCCAACTGAACGCCCAGATGCGTGGGAAGTTCAAGACCGAGGAGAATTAGCACTCGCAGTGCTTGTGGAAACAATGCGGCGTGAAGGATTTGAACTGACCGTTGGAAAACCTCAAGTGGTGAAGCAGATTCACGATGGGAAAGTTTTTGAGCCTTGGGAGTGTGCGACGATTGATGTGCCTGAGGAGTATCTCGGCGCCGTCACGCAGTTGATGGCTGCCCGAAAAGGCACGATGGAGACGATGACGAATCACGGCACTGGGTGGGTTCGCATGGAGTTCGTGGTGCCGAGCCGCGGTATGATCGGTTTCCGTACCCAGTTTCTTACTCAAACCCGCGGCACTGGTATCAGTGCTTCGATTAGTGATGGGTATAAGCCTTGGGCAGGCGAAATTGAATCGCGCACAACGGGTTCGCTGGTAGCTGATCGCGCTGGTGCCGTCACCGCTTTCTCTCTGCAGCGCCTTGAAGATCGCGGCACATTCTTCGTCAAGCCTGCAGATGAAGTGTATGAGGGAATGGTTGTGGGGGAGAATCCGCGCAACGAGGATATGGACGTGAACGTCGTCAAAGCTAAAGAGATGACGAATATGCGCAGTGCAACGGCAGATGTGTTTGAGACCCTGCAGGCTTCTCGCACGCTCACCCTCGAAGAATCGATTGAATTTGCAGCAGAGGACGAGTGCATTGAAGTGACGCCAGAAACAGTGCGTATCCGCAAAGTCATTCTAGATTCGACGGAGCGTTACCGCGAGGCAAGGCGAACTGCAAGAGCCGCAGGTTCTTGTGAGTGAGGCTCACGAAGCGGTAGGTCATGCAGGGTGTGACGATTACCGCGAGGCAAGGCGAACTGCAAGAGCCGCAGGTTCTTGTGAGTGAGGCTCACGAAGCGGTAGGTCATGCTGGGGTGTGACTATTACCGCGAGGCAAGGCGAACTGCAAGAGGTGATAGTGTGAGTGTTATGCGAGTGTGTGCAGCAATTTTTGTGGGTGCGTGCGTTGGTGCTATCGGTGTAGTACTCAGCCCTGGGCCGCTTGGCTTGCCTTGGCTTGGTGTGGGCTTGGCTATTGCTGTGGTCGTTATGGGGAGTTTTGTTGCTGAGACTTTGGCGCACGCTTCAGGGGTTTTAGCCTATTCGCTTGCGGTTTTTGGCGTGACGCTATGGTTTATGTCGTTTTCGCAATCGAACGATGTGCTGACTCTTCCTGAGGCTCTTGGTGGAAGTTCAGTTGCTCAGTTGTGGCCTTTGCTGAGTGTGGTGTGTGCCATGCTCCCAGGGTTCCTTCTGTTTCGTTGGGCAGAGGCTCGTGATGCATTTTCTCTAGGTGACGGGAGCGAGTATGAAGATAATATGGGTGTGGCAGAGTCGGGCAGTTCTGTGTTGGAATCGGATCATCTTTAATATGTGGGTATGCTGCTTGTGCGCCGCATGATGTGTCTATGCGTTTAAGCGATACACTCGTGCTGTAATTCTCTTAAAATAAATTGCTTAGTTTTGGTGATAAGCGCGATACTTGAGGTAGTGATATGCATGCTGAGGAGTGTGCACGTGGAAAATAGAGAAGGGAATCAGACGTGGCTTACGTGATTGCTTTGCCGTGTGTGGATGTGAAAGATCGTGCATGTGTGGATGAGTGCCCAGTTGATTGTATTTATGAGGGTGATCGTACTTTGTATATCCACCCAGATGAATGTGTTGATTGCGGCGCGTGTGAGCCAGTGTGTCCCACTGAAGCTATCTATTATGAAGATGATCTTCCCGAGGATTTTGCACAATATCTGACGATTAACTCTGAATTCTTTAACGAGATTGGCTCACCTGGGGGTGCCAGTAAGCTTGGAGCTATCGGCAAAGATCATCCTGCTGTCGCTGAGCTTCCGCCGCAGGCATGATTGCTGTTTAGCTGCTGTTACTTGTTTTTCTTTACTGATTTTGCTTGGCATATTCGGTATATAGAGTATGCGGCGTGCGCTACTGTGCACTTTTTCGTTGTTGAGCTGGCGTGTTGCTCTCGCAGACCACATCAGTAGTAGATGCGTCAGCGTTCCGTTAGTGTCTTCATAGCGAGATGGTTTGAGGTGCAGTAGCTTTTTATCGGGTAGAGTTTATCTATCGTTCGATGGTGAACACGAGTGAAAGGAATATCCTTATGGCAGAAAGTGCACAGCTCACCGTTGACGGGAGAACGCTGGAACTTGAGCGCGTTGATGCAGTAAACGGCAATAACGGCTTCCGAATCGAGAATATGCTTTCGCAGACGGGCTCGGTCACTCTCGATGTAGGTTTTACTAATACGGCCAGCTGTACTTCAAAGATTACGTATATTGACGGCGCTGCTGGCGTTTTGCGTTATCGCGGTTATCCTATCGATCAGCTTGCCGATAGCTGTACCTTCTTGGAAGTGGCGTTTTTGCTTATCTACGGGAAACTGCCAGATCCAGATACTCTTGGAGCTTTTACGCGCCGCATTAAGAAACACCGTTTACTCAACGAAGATTACAAACATTTCTTTACTTCTTTCCCAAGTAACGGGCATCCGATGAGTATGCTTCAAGCGGCAATTGCTGGTTTGGGCACGTATTATCCTCATACTCTCAATCCTCTCGATCATGAGCAGCTCGATCTTGCTTCGGCTATTTTGATAGCGAAAATGCCGACTCTCGTGGCCTATGCTGCAAAGCGTGCTACTGGTGCTCCGCTGCTCTATCCTTCCTACGGGCGCTCATATACGGAAGACTTTTTACGCATGGCATTTGGTCTGCCGTATCAGCCAAACGAAATAGATCCAGCGGTTGTGCGTGCGCTCGATAAAATTTTCATTTTGCACGCAGACCACGAGCAGAATTGTTCCACTTCAACTGCGCGTTTGGTTGGCTCGTCGCAGGCTTCTGTTTATGCTTCTATTTCTTCTGCGATTGGCGCTCTTTCTGGCCCTTTGCATGGTGGAGCAAACGAGGCTGTGCTCGATATGCTTGGAAAAATTCGTAAGAGCGGTATTTCGATTTCTGATTTTGTGAATCAAGTGAAAGATAAGAAGAATGACGTGAGGCTCATGGGCTTCGGGCATCGTGTGTATAAGAATTACGATCCGCGCGCAAAAATTGTGAAAGCTATTGCCGACGAGATTCTTCCGAAAATCAATGGCGATACTCAGCTTTTCGATATGGCTCGCGAGCTGGAGGATATTGCTCTGAATGACGATTATTTCGTGGAACGCAAGCTCTATCCAAACGTCGATTTCTATACTGGCGTGATTTATAGGGCGATGGGTTTTCCAACTCAAATGTTTACTCCACTGTTTGTGATAGGTCGTCTTCCAGGATGGATTGCTCAGTATCACGAGATGATTAACGATCCGAACACAAAAATTGGGCGGCCGCGTCAGGTATATGTGGGAGCTGATGAGCGCTCGGTGACGTCGATGGCTCAGCGTGAGAAACTCAACTGGACTTACACTCCAGATCCTGGAGGTCTTATTTAGACAAAAGCTGGCAATGCCGGCTGGCTGCTCTTCGCTCTAGGTAGGGGCTTCATTTCGAGAGGAGAGTGCTCTTCGAGCTAGGCTTCGCTTCAAAGGAGGAGGCTCGTCACCAGATATATTTCTCGCTGGGTGCTCTTACGTAGCCTTATGCAAGGCTTCGCATTATGCAAAGCTTCGCGTCATGGGAAAATGCGGCTGGTGGAGTGGATATAAGAGTGGATATAAGTTCGAGTGGATGAGCTGTGAGCGTTAGTATATGCTCATGGCTCATTCTCATATATTGCTTTTAGCTTCTGCTTCGCCTGCGCGTCGAGCAACTTTAGACGCTGCTGGCATTCGGCATACTGTGCTTGTCTCTGATGTGGATGAAGACGCCGTGCTGCGCGCAGCTATTGAGGAAGCTGGTGACGCAGAATTGACGGCCGCCCAGAAAGTGCAGATTTTAGCGTGTGCGAAAGCTCGTGCGGTAGCAAAAGAAGTGCATGAGCAAGGCAATCCTTTAGGAGTGACGGTAGTCGTCGGCTGTGATTCTATGTTTGAGATGGGCGCAGATGTTGTGGGTAAACCTCATACTGAGGAGCTGGCACGCGAACGGTTGCATCGTATGAGCGGTCACGCTGGAGAGCTTTATACAGGGCATTGTGTGATCGATATGGCTGCAGGGGCAATGGTCGGAGCTGCAGTGGGAGCGGCATCAGCGGCAGCAGAGGAAAACAGTGCGGAAGCTTGTGCCGTCTCTCGGGCTAGAGTGCATATTGCTGAGCTTAGTGATGAAGATATTGATGCGTATATAGCTAGTGGAGAGCCATTGCATGTGGCAGGTTCTTTTACGATTGACGGGCGCGGTGGTCCGTTTGTGGAGCGTATCGAAGGGGACCATCACGGCGTGGTGGGGATTTCTCTACCGCTGCTGAGGAATTTGCTTGCTCAGCTTGGATATGGCATCACAAGCTTTTGGAAATAAGCAAGACGTATGTATCAATTACTGCGAAGAGCAGGGAAATGCACTATAGTAGGTTTGTGATGCCCACCACAAGTCATACTTATCTTTCTCAAGCGCGCGATAAGCAATGCAGTATTGCGCAGCAGCAGCCGTGTAACGTAGAACAGCACGTATCTCGGCTGATTGGTGGCGCCGAAAAATACACTCTTGAGCAAGTTGTGGAAAAAACTGAATTGCCTGAAAGGATTATTCGGCGTTTTTGGCAGGCGATGGGCTTTCCCTCGGTCACAGATCCTTCGCGTCCGCTTTTCACAGATTACGATATCGACGTTTTTCGTGCGTATATATCTTTGACGGATAAGGGGCTTGCTGATCTTGATACTCTCAACTCTTTGATTCGTGCGCAATCACATTTTGCTGATCGGCAGGTGCTTTGGCAGTATGAAGCGCTCGTGGCAGAGTTTGAAAGCAGGTTTGATCTACCCGAAATAGAGGCGCGCCATCAGGTGCTTGAGCGAATTGATGAATACGAAGAGTTTTTTATCTATCAGATGAAGTATGCGTGGCGGCGGCATATGGCAGCGCTTATGCGGCGTTGGGAGACTGAGCTTGATGCTCGAAAAGACGAGGGAGGAGCTGAGCATTCGGATATGCTGCCGATGCAGCGCGCGCTCGGTTTCGTCGATCTCGTGAATTTTACGCACACCTCTGGGCAGCTTTCTCCACACGCTCTCGTTGATTTTATCCAGACCTTTGAATTTACTGTGCGAGACGTTGTAAGCACTTATGGAGCGCGCGTAGTGAAAATGGTGGGAGACGCCGTGCTTTATGTTGCTGACGATATCGAAACTGGCGTGCAGGTGGTAAACAATATCGTCAAAGCCCTTGCCCAATCGCACAATATGCCTGATGTTCGCGCATCTCTTGTGTGGGGTGGGGTGATTAGCCGTTTTGGAGATATTTTCGGGCCGAGCGTCAATCTTGCGTCGCGTTTGTGCAGCGTCGCTCCCGTAAACGGTATTCTCGTAGATCATAAAACTGCCGAGGTGCTCTATCAGCTTGATCCTCACGGTTTTAATATTCAGCCTTACGACATTCCCGAGTTGGAAGGGATTGGCACGATCAACGCAGCTCAGGTAGAGGTGCTGAAAGAGCTGAATCTGCCCACGCCATAAGTTGCGGGATTTTCTCAGCGCAGCGGATTATAAAAGTCTGTCTGGGTGACGCTTCCGTCTAGCACTTTTTGCCAGAAAGTATCGTGTTTATTCCGATCAAGTAATACAGCGGACTGCCCATCGTCCGTCCAATAAGCAATATCTGCTATTGGTGGAGCGCCAGAAATTCCATTGCTCATCGCATTTTTCAGATCAAGACCAGCAAAAGCAACGTTGGTGATGGAATCGTCATCATCGACTGTGAGTACGTTTGCGACTGCGCCAACGAGAGTTTTTTGTTTCGATGGGCTGAGGATTATTTCGCGAGTGAACGCTTTATTCATAATTGCGCCGATCACTTGCCGCTGGCGCAAGCCGCGCCCGATATCTCCCACAACGTCTGCTTTGCGCATACGAGAGAAAGCTAGAGCAGTATCGCCGTCTGCATTTTGGCAACTTTCTTCTTCTCCTGATGCCCAGCTCCAGGTAAGAGCTGATTCAGGATCAACGAGAGTAGAATTTCCAGCGTCATCTTCGGAAATACTTTCAGAAATGATAGAAGATCGCTTAAGGCAGAGATTAACCCCTCCTACTGCATCTGTGAGGTCTTTAACTCCATCCATACCGATTTGTACGTAGTGATCGATTGTAAGCCCTGTGTAGTTTTGCACGGTCTGTACGAGGAGCTTTTGCCCACCCCATGAGAAAGAAGCGTTGAGCTTAGCGTTGCCATATCCTTCGACTGGCACCCAGGCATCGCGAGGAAGAGAAATGAGTGAAGCATTTCCTGAGCGTGGTTTGTGCAGCAGCATAATCGTATCGGCGCGCTGCCCTTCTGCGTCGTCACTTATCGTTTTTCCGCGTTCATCTGAGCCGACAATAAGGTAGGTTGTGCCTGCAGTGTCTTTTCGATCCGATAAAATATCTAATCGCGTGAGCTGTGAATTTCCATAGTTGATCAGATGCATACCCCAGCAAAGTGTGGCGATGATAGCAAAAGCAAGCACGAGAGCAACGGTAGATACGGCGCTGTGCAGCGTTATTTTTGGCTTTTTTCGCGCGAACGATTGTGAAGCTGTCGAAGCTGCTGATGCTGCTTTGCGAGGTTGAATCTTCCCAGATGAGGGCGTGTGTGGTGGATAAGTTCGAGGAGGATGCGGCTGTGTTTGAGGGTGTTCAGGGATTGCCGATCGAAGTTTAGCATGAGGCGTATAAGCTGGCGGCTGGATTGCTAAGCGCCGTTCGCTACTGCGCTCGCTGCTGTGTTTGCTGCCCTGCTCGCCGTCACGATAGGAAAAATGCGCTCTATAGGATTCTCGCGCAGAAGATCGCAGTGTGCGTTCATCTTCATTAAATGATCGCTTCAATGGCACGCGGCTAGGAGATTGAGGCGGTGTGCCGTGATTATCACTGTGAGCGCTGCTTGCAGTTGAAGAGAATTTACCTGTGCCAACGCGCCTGGCTCCGTGCGCTGAAGGGCGAGGAGAGCGAGATTCCGGTTCAAATGACGGCGGATTCGGCATGGCAGGAGATATCCTCTCAGTAGCTTGAGAATTAAGGATTAGTGAGACGTCGTATCTGATTCAGATGAGGTGGAATCTGTGCTATCGCCCGTTTCTTTTGTTGATGATGTTTTAGGGTCTTTCGGGTGGCGATTTCGCACAACGACTTCGCTTTGCTCGGGGGCTTCTTGGATTGCTGAAGCAGGAATAGGTTTATCGTTTTTCACTGCTTCCCACAGAATACTTGCCTGCGCATTTTCTCGAACTCTATTCGGATCGTTAGGATCGTTGTACACAGGGAGAGTCATAAAATTAACGTTGTTTTCAAAATCCAGCCCTTTGAGCGAATATGCGAGACCGCCGAGGAAGGGCAGATTTCCAAGACCTTCAGAAGTGTCAAGATTTTTGGTGACGTCTGTGGCCACCTGATAGAACGTTTGAGTATTCGCAAAGACGTTCAACGAGAAAAGCTTTTTCAGAATCTGAAAGACGAGTTCTTGCTGACGTCCGATTCGCGAAAGATCGGAGCCGTCTCCTAAAGCGTGGCGTGCGCGAGCAATAGCTAGAGCTTGAACTCCATCTAAGGTGTGGCAGCCGGCACTGATATTAAGTTGGGCGTCGGCATCGTGAACGTCTTCTGCAAAGCACATATCCACACCGCCGATTGAGCCCACAACATCTTGAAAAGACTGAAAATTGACGACAGCAAAACCGTCAATCGTCAATCCGCTCATTCTTTCTGCCGTTGCAAGCGTGCAGGAAGCTGCTGCGCCCACGTCTCCTGTGCTGCCGCCAATCATAAACGCAGAGTTAAACATTGCATTGCTTTGAGCCCACGTTGTGCTGCCATCTGGAAGAGTGCATTCAGGAATTTCTACGAGCGTATCGCGTGGGATTGAGATGACGTCTACGCGGCTTCGGTCTGCTGAAATATGCACGAGCATTGTAGTGTCTGCGCGCATACCCTCTACGCCTTCGTCGTTTTCCTCAGGGCGTGCGTCGGAGCCAAGCAGCAAGATATTAAGAGGCTGCCCTGCTTTTTGGTCGATCGGGATAATGGGTTTGGCTTTTTTAGTGGGCGCGCGAACGATTTGATGCTGTTGCACGTTTGATTGAAGTTTGTAATACATAGTTGCGGCTGCTGAAGTGCCGCTCAGTAAGATGGCAAGAAATATAAGCCCTAGAGAACGCAGTACAACGCTGAGCACTCCTGTTTTTCGGGCATGTGCGGGGGCATGACGATTGCGGTCAGATTCAGCATGGCGCACCAGCAGCTCATGGCTCGAATCCGTACGGCTTGCGATATTTCGCTCATGTTCACCGTTCAAAGTTTTTGCCATGAGGTCTATCATAGTTGGAATTGCGTAAAGAATGGCGATATGCCGATGAGGAATACACCACGCAGCTCAGAAGATAAAGCAAAGTGCCGTCAGCTGGTGAATACTGTTTTAATCGTTTCGAAAATAAGTTTTGCATCGCCGCAAAGAGATCTGTTTTTTACGTATTGTGCGTAAAGAGCAGTCTTTTTAGGGATAAGCACTTCTTCATAATAGCGTGCTGGGTCTGCTGCAGCCGCTAATTCGTCTGCTTCATTGCGGTATTTAATCGATGCAGGATCTGTGATGCCAGGGCGTACCGAGAGAATCAGATCGCGCAGATCCTCAGGCCACTTTGCCACGTATTCGGGGACTTCTGGGCGAGGCCCTACAATCGCCATTGTTCCTTGCACAACGTCGATAAGCTGTGGAAGCTCGTCGAGCTTAGTTTTACGCAGTACGCGCCCTACGCGCGTCACCCTCGGATCCCCTGTGGCTGATACATTCACGAGTGGTTTCTCATCGCGCATAGTGCGAAATTTGTGAATTTTGAAAGGAACTCCATGAAGCCCTATTCTCTCTTGGCGGAAAAAGACGGGACCATCAGAATCAATTTTGATAGCCAGTGCTGTTGCAGCCAAGATCGGGCTGAGCGCTATGAGCGCTGCAGCAGATACAGTTTGGTCGATTATTTTCTTCGCTTCCATCGCTACTCACTTCGTCATATCAGCGAGAATTGAATGAGCGTGCTCACCAACGTACTCAACTTGTTCGTCTGTGAGCACGGTATGTAAAGGAAGCGTCACCTCATGTTCGTATGCAGCATACGCATTCGGATAATCAGCGATATCAAACCCAAGATCCCTATACGCCGTAAATAAGGGGAGAGGCTTGTAGTGGACGTTGCAGGAAATTCCTCTCTCATACATACGCTCAATAAATGAATTGCGCTGTTCGAGCGTGAGAGTGTCGAGTGCAAGCAGATATAGATGCCCTGAGCTGTACCAGTGCCGCCCTTGATCGTCAATTCCTTCATGCGGCATCGGAGTGAGGGGGAGATCTGCGAGTGCTTCGCTATAGCTATTGATAATGGAGTGACGCCGAGCAATAGTTTCCTGATAGCGCTGCAGCTGCGAGAGACCAAGGGCAGCTAGAATATCTGGCATATTCGCTTTATATCCAGGAAATACGATGTCGTATTCCCAGGCGGCAGAGTTAGTTTTTTCCAATGCTGATTTAGACTGCCCGTGCAAGATATTCAGTTTCAGGAATTTCTCGATATCAGCATGGTCTGCTGAATTTTCATGGCTCCACGTGATCGCTCCGCCTTCAGAGGTAGTCAGATTTTTTACGGCGTGGAAAGAAAAAGCTGTGAAATCTCCGTAGCTTCCTGCCTGGTATTTCCCAAGAGTTGCTCCCAGTGAATGAGCACCATCAACTATGAGTGCGATACGTCCAAAAGCTTCTTGCGCTGGAGAGGCAGGAAGGAAGCGTGAGCGTGCATCATTGAGCACTTCATAGATTAGATCCAGATCTACCATACGCCCAGCTAAATCTACGACGATTACGGCTTTTGTACGTTCAGTGATTGCTGCGCCAATGCGTTCTGCGCTGGTAAAATAGCTGCCTGGATCGACATCGACCATCACAATTTTTGCTCCGACGTGCTCAACTACTGAGGCGGATGCAGTGTAGGTGTAGGCTGGCACGATCACTTCATCGCCTGGGCCAATTTTCAAGTAGCGCAGTGCCGATTCCAAAGCGGCAGTAGCTGAATTGACCAGTACTGCTCCTGCTGCTCCAGAGAAATCGCACAGCTGTGTGCGAAATTCTTCGCCAACAGGTCCGCTCGTAATCCATCCAGAGCGAAGCACTTTCACAACGGCTTCAATATCTTCATCGCGAATATCTGGAGGAGAAAAAGGAATGTTCATACGTCTATTATCTCACTATTGCCCATTGAGTGCGTTAAGGCTTACCCGAATTTATAGTGCTGCACGCTACACTAGAGCTAGCATAGAGCTAGCATTATAGGCAGATCAATAGTGAAAGAGACTAAGTATGCTGATTTCTACGTGGCTGCGCCGAAGCATTGTTGTGTGTGTAGATGTGATGAGTTGGGCAATAGCCGTAGCAGCTGTTACGTGGCTACGTTTTGATTTTACGTTGAGCGCAGGAGACGTGGCAGGTGTGCTTGCTTTTGCACTCACAGCGATTGTGGTGCAGGTGATTGCGGGGTTTATCTCTCGGCATTATCTGAATCGCTACTGGCTGGCATCATTTGAAGAAGTGGTATCGCTGGCGGGGCTCGTCATTCTTGCGAGTGCTGTGGGTGTGCTCTTCACTGTTTTGATTTACCCAGGGTATTTCGTCTCGCGTGCAGTGGCAGCTTCTGCGCCGCCAGTAGCATTGCTGCTCATGACTGCGGCAAGGATACTGTGGCGGCTTATCAAGAAAGTGCGCCGTCACGGAGCTGCCGATCCTGAGCCTGTGATTTTGATTGGTGCTGGGCGGGCAGCTGAGCAATTGATTCACCAGCTGCAGGTTGATATGGCTTCTCCCTACCAGGCAGTGGCTTTGATTGACGATTCGCCTGCCAAGCAAAACCTGAGGCTTCGTGGAGTGCCTGTCAAAGGTAAGCGTGACGATTTAGCGAGAGTAGCGAAAAATTTGGGTGTTCGGACTGCTATTTTTGCGATTTACAGCGCTGATTCAGATGTGAAAAATGCGTATGCTGAGATAGCTAAACAAGCTGGCATTGATTTACTGGTTGTACCTCAAATAGGGGAGCTGCTCGATGGTACTGTCGATCTTTCAAATGTGCGTAAGCTGAACGTCACTGATCTGCTTGGGCGGCGTCAAATTAAAACGAATCTTCACGAAATCGCTGGCTATATTGAAGGTAAGCGAGTGTTGGTGACGGGCGCTGGAGGTTCGATCGGTTCCGAGATTTGCCGTCAGGTGAAAGCACTCAATCCCAGTGAACTGATTTTGCTTGATCGTGACGAATCAGAGCTTCATGCGATCCAGTTGGATCTGTATGGCTCGGGTATGCTTGATACTCCTGATTTTGCCCTCTGCGATATTCGAGATCGAGAGGCATTGCGAGCTATTTTTGAAGCTCACCGCCCGCAGGTCGTATTCCATACTGCTGCGCTCAAGCATCTGCCTATGCTGGAGCAGTATCCAGATGAAGGCTGGAAAACCAATGTGCTTGGCAGTAAGAACGTTGTGGAGCTTGCTGTGGAATACGGCGTCACGAATCTTGTAAATATCTCAACAGATAAAGCTGCAGAGCCTACCACTGTTTTGGGCCGCTCTAAGCGCATGGCGGAAAGAATCGTTGCGCATTATTCCCATCAAGTTGCTGATAAGGGCTGGCGATATGTGAGTGTGCGTTTTGGAAATGTGCTCGGTTCGCGCGGCTCGGTGCTGTGGACTTTCACGTCCCAAATTGAGCGAGGTGGGCCGATCACTATTACGCACCCCGATGTAGAGCGTTACTTTATGACTATTCCTGAAGCGTGTGCGCTGGTGATTCAGGCAGGAGCTATCGGGCGCGCAGGTGAAGTGCTCGTGCTGGATATGGGCGAGCCTGTGAAGATTATGGACGTTGCTCAACGCATGATTGATATGAGCGGAAAAGATATCCAAATCAGAATAACTGGTATGCGCCCCGGCGAGAAGCTCACGGAAGTGCTGCATTTTGATAATGAGATAGATGAGCGGCCGTTCCATCCGCTTATTTCTCATACGAGCGTCCCTGAGATTTCTCCAGAAGAATTGTTTGCCGAGCATGATGCCGTGACGGCAAAAGATGCAGTACTGTATTCGGCTAAGAGTGCCTGATGAGTAAACTCAGGCAGTCGTATGCAGAATGTGAATAGTGCTCTGTGAATGCCCTAAGGTATCGGCTTTTATCTGGCGATCTGCACGAGTAGAACAGGCGATTCTCATGTATACACGCAATAATCTTGATGGCATGAAAATAGCACAAGTGTATCGGGAAAGATGAGGTGCAGCATAATGCCAGGTTTTGAGCTTCCTCAGGCTAAAGAGCTGACTTATGATGAATTGCAGAAAATGCAGGCAAAATCGTGGGAGATCTACGAATATTTTGCTGATTTTTGCGAAAAACACGGCTTGCGCTTCTATGGCTGCGGTGGCTGCGTGATAGGAGCAGCGCGTGACGGAGCATTTATTCCGTGGGATGACGATGTAGACGTATTTATGCCGCGCCCGGATTACGAGCGGCTTGCCGAGCTATGGAAAAAAGAAGCCGATACTGAGCGTTTTAGCTATGTGCGCACGAATGCCACTATGCACACAGGCGATGTGATGGCAAAAATCTGCGATAATTTCACAACGGTTGTGAAGCCTTATCAGGTGAATAAAAAAATACCTCAAGGCTTAATGCTCGATATCTTTCCGCTCGATGGGGCGCCTCGCCCAAAGAGTATGGCGTGGTGGTGGCAGATGCTGATGGGGCAGCTGTTTAATTTGTATAGCGTGGCAGAAGTGCCGAAGAATCATGGTGCAGTGATTGCTTTGGGATCTAAAATTGCTCTCGCTCTCGTCCCTCGTGCACGTTGGCGATATAAAATGTGGCGTTGGTGCGAAAGGCAGATGAGTAAACGGGATTACGATACTCACGAATGGACGGCAACGCTGTGCGAAGGTCCGAAAATAATGTTTATTCCATTTCGGCGTGAATGGTTTGGAACTGGCATTGATATGCCGTTGAAGGTAGCTGGTGAGCAAAAGAAATTCCGTATGCCGGATAATTATGATGCATATCTACGAGCTGAATTTGGCGACGATTATCTCACGCCACCCCCGCCAGAAAAGCAGCGCCCGGATCATCCGGTTTATTTCCTCGATCTTGATACTCCGTGCGAGCAGTATATGACGCATGGCTATTTTGATGAGCGTAAAGCTTTCTTTGATGAAAAGATCGATGAAAGAAAAGAAACTGATAATTCCCAGGGCAAGGATGCACGTGAATACACTGAATAATCCGCTTATTAGCATTGTGTTGCCTGTTTATAAGGTCGAAAAATACCTACGTGAATGTTTAGATTCTATTGTGGCTCAAAGCTACGAAAATTTGCAGATCATTGCCGTTAATGATGGCTCTCCCGATGATTCTCAAAGTATTTTAGAAAGCTATGCTGATAAGCGCCTTGAAATAGTCACAAAAGAAAATGGAGGGCTTTCCAGCGCCCGTAATGCCGGCATTGCGTGCGCTCGCGGCGAGTATCTTTGTTTTGTTGATTCTGATGATGTGCTGCATCGTGATTTTGTGCGCGTTCTTTGGGAAGGAATAAACGAGCACAAAGCTGATCTGGCAGTATGCTCGCTTGTACGTTTTTCTGATACTGACGATATAGATTCTTTGGCTTTAGATGCGCAGGCAGTGATTTGGCAAGCGCTTTCCCAAGATCAAGCGATTCAAGCGCTGTATGGCGGCGCTTTGATGCAGCAGCTTACTGTGGCTTGCTCAAAACTCTATCCCAGGCGTATCTATACGCAGCTGCATTTTCCGGAGGGGAAACTGCACGAAGATGTAGCAGTATCACTTCCTGTGCTGATGCAGGCAGAGCGAATAGCGTTCACTTCTGCAGAGCTTTATTTATATCGGCATAATAATGCGTCGATCACCTCTACTCCTTCATGGCGCCATATCGATGGCGTGGATTTTTATGAGGAGCATTTTTCAATGCTGAATAATCGTGAAAGCGCCTATGCGCCTCTTGCATTGCTCGCAGCTTTTAAGGCGGGAATCACCTGCTTGGCAGAGTTTGCTGCTGATGGGGCTTATCGTAAAGATTCGCGCTATCGAGAGCTTCAACAGCGTGTGCATGCACTTTCGCAGCGCGTGGCGTTGAAAGGATTGAGAAAAGTAGACGCCGCAACGGTGCTCGTAGCGCGAATAAATATCCCGCTTGCTGTGCGCGCATATCGGTTTGCACTGCGCATGAAATAATATGCGTATGAAATAGCGTGCCCATAGAATAACGTGCGTATGAAATGAAATAGCGCGCGTGCGAAATAGCGTGCGTGTGCTATGCGCCTCTATCCTTGATCAGCAGTGCGTGAATTCTCAGCTTTATACTTTTTCCAATACTTAACGACGGCAACGCTTCGATAGATCAAAATAATCATTTCGGTGCAGAACGTAAGCAATACGACTGAATATATGTCGAGAAGACCAAAGGCGAAAGCTATGCTGAGCGTAGCCACGTGGAAAATAGACGCTACAATCACGGATTGATTCACAGCTTTTGCTCCGCCGAGAGGGGAGAGAGTCGGAAATCCAAGCAGATAGACCGGGAGTGTAATAAACAAAATAAGCATCATCAGCCGCAAAACTTTTCCTGCATCAGCAAATTCTGCTCCGAAAAACCAGCTGCACAGAGGCTCTGCGATAAAAGCGATCAGGATACAGCCCGCAGTAATGATGGGCATTAAGCAGATGAGTATTTTTTTCAGTAGCTTAAAATCTTTGTTGCGCACCATATAAGGGTAGAGACTGTCTGAGATAGGCCCCATTGTTTGTTTCATGACGCTGAGCAGCTTATCAGCAGCGGTGTAGACGCCGATTGGCACGCTGGCAACGGGATAGACGAATCCGAGAAGAAAGATATTTGTTGCTGTATAGATTGTGCTTGCCACGCGTGAGAAAAAGAACCATAAGGATTCTTTCAAAATCTTCCAGGAAAACGCTATTGTGGGCCAACGCATTTTGTAGCCAAGTTTGAATATCATGTGCCCGTATACGTAAAGAACTGCAAGCAGGTTTCCGCCGAGATTAAGAGCAGGAACCATCCAATAATCGCTTGGGCTGTGCATAAATACGAAAATTCCGATGGTGAAAAATGCGCGCAGAGCTACAGATGTGACGGTGATAGTCTGCATTTCTTCGATGCCACGATAGAAGAAATCCAGCATAAAGCTCGCTGAGCATACTGAAAGAAAACAGAGAATGTAGAACCAGGGATCGTCGTTCATTTTTTCCCAGAAAAACGCCATCGGAGCAAGTACAGCAAGCCCTAAGCCGCTGAGTAAAAGTTTATCTAGCGTGACAGCTCCAACTATTTTTTCAACGTAGGTTTTATTATCGCGGTTGCGAGTAATAGAAGCAGTGGCAGAAAGCAAAAAACCGAATTCAATAAACACGCTAAAATAAGCCATCACAGCCATTGCCCAGCCAATTTTGGCGTATAGTTCGGCTCCGAGAACTCGGGTTTGGTAGGGGGCGGTGATAAGAGAAAAGAAATAGCCGGAAAATACGAGTATATAGAGCATAATCGTATTTTTGAGCAGACGTTTCTTATTTTTTTGTGCGCTCGCGCTGTTGGTTTGAGGTTTCTTTATCTCTTCTGCTTTCATGCCGTCTACTTTCGTAACTATTCCTCATATAGTAAGTATTTGCTGGTGCGTGAGTGTTGGCTTACATGAGCTGGCTCATGCAGCGCTTCGTTTTCGCAGGCAGTATCTGCCAATGTGTAAGAATTGTGTGCATCTTATAGATTGTTCATAGATGTGCGAGAGGAAGTATCGCTTAATAATTTCGATGCAGGATTTTGCGTGCGATGCTTTCTGCGCGCGAAAGAGCAACGAGGGCAGTATAGGCGTGACGCCGAGCTAAAGCGGCGTAGAGACGGTAGCGCATATTCGTTTGCTGTAAGTACGGGTTATTCTCCCAGTTTGGAAAATCTGTGTCGAAGCGGTTAAAAAGCTGCTTGGCTTGCAAACGTGATGTGCGCAGCGGATAGAATTTCATCACGCAGGAAATGATTACTTCTACGATATACACATACTCAATTTCTCGGGGAAACTTTCCCGCAGCTGCAGCACGTATGCTTGTTATTGCGTCAAAAGAAGATTCGAACGAAGCGTGTGCGGTATTGGTGATTAAAGAGCCTTCATGAATCTGATAGCGATAAAGTGAGGTGGGCAGATATGCAACTTTATCTGCCTGGGCAAGAGCGCTTTTTGTAAAGACGGTGTCTTCATGGCGCTTTCCTGTGCCGAAGTGAAGATTGTTTGCGCGCACAAAATCTGCGCTGTATGTCTTGCCGCATGTGCAGCTTCGGGTAAAGGCAAGTGCATAGTCGGTGGGCACGTAGGTGAGAGAATCAGGAGACTGTGGGAGCATAGAGCACGCGTGCTCTTTTGAGTCGTTTATAATTGTGGCGTCGAAAAGCAGTACATCGCATTTTTTTTGTGTGACGGCGTTGGCTAATTCGTTGATTGCTCCTGGAATAAGTTCGTCGTCTGCGTCTAAGAAAATCAGATAATCGCCTGTTGCGGCGTCAATCCCTGCATTTCGAGCGCCGCCAGGACCAGCGTTTTGCGAAAGTTCCAGCAGCTTCCAATTATTTCGCACAGCTGCTTCGCGCAGTAGCGATAATTCTTCGCAGTGAGAAGCATCATCTACAATAATCACTTCCATATCTGTGTGTGCTTGTGCACGAGATTCGCATTGTGCGTGAAGTACCTTTTCAAGGCGCGGCAGGAATTGCGCTGCATTGTAAAAAGGAATGATTACGCTAAACATCATGTATTTAGTATTGCACATCTGCCTTGTTTATAAAGATATCCCTTTTTATTTGTGATAAATTTACATAGAAAAATTTATTGTGTTTTTATATGGATTTTAATCATGAGGTAATTGCGTGAATAATGTAGTGGAGCAAACGGAGGCTGAGCTGACGAAGCATTCTGCCACTTGTGCTGGCAGCAGTACCTGCACAGAGCATAGCAGCCTAAGGGCAAGAATTGTGGCAGGATTTTTTAATCCTATCTATTGCGTGAGTGTCTATTTTGTGTATCTGCTTCTTCGTCAAATCGCTATTGCTGGTGATTTTTTGGGGGCTGGGCAGTATCTGCTTGTGGTATGGGCGTATCTGATTATTATTTATAAACTGCTCAAGGATCGTTCGTTTTTTCAAGCGCCGTGGCTGAAAGTTTTGGTGTTGCTGCTTGTGAGCGCTGCGATCACACTTGCACTGAATTTTTCTTTTAATCTAGGCACACAAATGAAGTCTGCGATACTGCTCGCGATAGTTATTTTGCTCGTCTATCCGCTTGGCACGCATCTTGCTCGCAGCCCTCATTCTTATCGTGAATTTGCGAAAGTAGTGCTGCCTGCGCAAATAATCACGGGATTGCAGGCACTCACGTCGGTGTTGATGATTGCGGTGGGCTATACGTTTCTCGATAAATTTGCAGGGAGCATTCGGCATCTCGGAGTGCAGTCTATTACGTATGGCAATAGCCGAGTATTTATTGTGTTTGGTATGAACATGGATTCAAACCATGCTGCTCTCTTTGGAATTATCAGTGTTTTTGTGACCACGTGGGCGTTCGTCTATCGCAGCAAGATTTTTGCTACTCTGCGCGGGCAGCACATATATAGAGTGCTTTATTGGGTAAATCTGGTTTTGCTTCTTCTTGCGATTCCGGCATGCAACTCGCGTGGAGCGCGTCTTTCATTTTTCGCTGCCACAGGAATTGCTTTCCTTTGGCTGATTGCGCTGTATTATCGTCGAAGTGAATCTATGCGCAAGAAAGCGAAATCTCTTCTCATTGTGTGGGCTGTGATTATTGCAGGCGCAGGATATATCAGCGCAAATGCCCTCATAGATTCGGTTGTTGATCAAGAAATCGCATATTATTCAAAAATTTTCGCTCTATCGCATTCAGAAAATTCGCAGAAAAAAGGTGCGGATTGGAAGATGCTCGATGATGTTGATCTACTCGGTTCTAATAAAGGAGAGGTGGAAAAATCGGCGCGCGTCTATATTTGGGAAGAAACTTTTGATTTATGGAAGAAGCACCCTGTAGTAGGTATTGGTCCGTACAATACCCAAGATTATGCAAAAGCTGAGCACTTGCCAAGTGAAAAGAAAATGCTCGAACGAGGTTTTGCTGTGCATAATTCCTATCTCGATGTGCTTATTAGCTACGGCGCACTTGGCTTTGGAATTTATGTGGTATTTTTTGTGGGCTGTTTGGCGAGCTACGCGAAAGCACTGAAACAGCGGCATACCGATTGGGCGGATGTTTTGCTTGGCACAGCATGGATCGTCATGATGGTTGGAGTGCTGTTTTTGACCGATTCTTTCCTAGGCTTTGATTATATGTTTGGCTTGTTGATGCTTATTATGAGCTTCCTTATATCGCGTCCTTTCTCTGAGAAGATGAAACTTCCTGTTGTGGTAGTGCGCGAGGCGGAGTTAGTGCCAAGCGTCAAAGGGAATCAATAAAGAAGATTCTGATGAGAATACTGCACGTGATGGCATCATGCGCTTGCGTTTCTGGTGTAGCGCAAACAGTGATGAATTATTATCGCCAAATATCTTCTGATATTTCTTTTGATTTCTTGGTGTTTTGGGACGAAAGCTCGAGTTTTCGCCAAGAAATAGAGCAGATGGGGGGGCGCTTATTTCTCACGCCTGAGCCGAGCATTTGTTCGTTGAGAAAGTATTGGCGTTTCGTTGATCATTTCTTTGCTGAGCATGCGAATGAGTATGATGCCGTGCAGCTTCACGATCTGTATCTCAATCCAGTAATTTTCCCTATTGCTAAAAAGTATGGCGTGAATGTGCGGATTGCTCACAGCCATTCTTCTAAGTTCTCTGAATCTTCTACTTCTGCTTTACGAAATTGGCTGCTCTATCGTTCATTGCCTTGCCTTTCTACTCACTTCTGGGCTGCTTCGCGTATTGCAGGAAAAACGGCTTTTGGTGCGCGTATCGATTCAGCTAGAAAAATCACAGTCGTCAATAATGCAATCTCTATTGAACGCTTTGCATATAGCGCGAGTGAACGAGAAAAAATTCGGCGCGAGCTTGGCATTTCCGATGATGCTTTTGTGCTTGGGCATATCGGGCGTTTTACGCTTCAAAAAAACCACGAATTTTTGCTTCGAGTATTTTCTGAAGTTAAGCAGCAGCGCCCCGATTCCTATCTGCTTTTAATCGGAGCTGACGGCACATTACTTCCATCTGTGCGCAGACAAGCTAGTGAGCTTGGAATTGCAGATTCCGTGATATTCACGGGGCTTCGCTCAGATATTGGGGCGCTTCTGAGCGCTATGGACGCTTTCTGCCTGCCGTCTCGATTTGAAGGCTTAGGTATTGCATTGATCGAAGCTCAGGCAAATGGTCTTCCATGCCTTTCTTCCGATCACATACCTAGTGAAGCAAAAATTCTGCCCATGCATAAGCAGCTTAGCTTGCATGATCCAGCGAATCAATGGGCAGATACGCTTTTATCTTTTTCCTCGGAACGTTTCAAAAATCCAGAAAATCTTGTGACGAAGCATGGATTTAATATCGAGCATGAAGCGTGTATGCTCGTGGATCGATACCAAAAGATCACAGACGCTCTATAAGTGAGCTGCATTTTAAGCACTCTGAATGAAATTTAAGCACTCTGAATGAAATCAAACCTACTGCTATATGGGCTGTGCTAGCCTGCTGGCAATGAAATTTCTTTATGAAATCGCGAGGGCAGGAGCGCTCGCACGCCTCAGTATCTCTTGAATCTCCTTGTATCGCTATTCATTGTATTCGTAAGTGAGCGTGCCTTGAGAAGCATTGAGAAACGTCACGTAATCAAAATCGTCCAGCCATCTAGAAAGAGAGAGTTTCGTTTTTGTTGCAAAAATCTTGCCGGGAAAATAGTTGGGTTTGCTATAGATCGGCAGGTGCACAACGGGTAAATCTTCGGTAGTAGCTGCAGAATTTTTGCTTGTCACCAGCACTTTATGCGTATAAGGCGCATTTCGCAAAAGCTCATAAATCGGGCTATCGGCTGGAATATCTTGTGAGGATTCAAATATCATGCAGATATTTTCCAGATTGATTCGCCGCGATCGCTCTTCCCATTTTTCTTTTGCTGAAGAGAAAGAAGAATAATGCTGAAAATAGATCGTAAGTGCTGGGAGATTAGTTGTGGGCAGAGGCGTGAGCCGTCCAACAGGATAATCGATGCCCTCCTCTTTTATCTCAGTAAGATTAGCGCCATATTGAGGGCAGTAGTGGTGTATATGGGCTGCATAAGTGAAAAAATCTTCAGCAGATAACCATAGATTTATAGTAGGAGAGAGAAAGCGCATGCCGCAGTCGTGATAAATCACCCCTGCAATACAGTTATTTGAAATAATCGTCACGTCGCGATTTTTAAGATGTCTGTTTCGCCATATATGCCAACGCGTGAGCATTGTATCTTTCATCTTACGAAGAGCATCCATTATTATCGCCCTTTCTTTAGGAGGCGGAGAATGCTCCGCGCTGCACCCGAAATAATTCCTCCCCACGTGCCGATGCCGTAGGAAATATGCAATATGGGGAAAATAAGTGGAAGGCAGATAGATTTTAGCGTCAAAGGCTTGATAGAAAGAAGAGAGAGTAAGCTCAGTGCAATATCGGCAAGTGCATAGCTTCCCAGAAGAAGAAAAAGAGGAATGCTCATACCGAATAAGGCGAGTGTTATTCCTCCGATAATAGCTCCCACAAAAGCAGCTGGTACGAGGTGATATATTTCTATACAGCCTGGCTGAATAAAAAGAGTGCGCCCTATCCAATATCCGTTCGCATGTTTTTGCTTCGCCATCGCTGATAGGCACGGGCGGATAATTTGCTCGGAATATATCCGAGAATCGAAACGGATTTTGTAGCCAGCTTTTCGGATACGATACGAATAGTCGTTGTCTTCGGTGCGCGTGAGATCTTCATTGAAAAATCCCACCTCATCGACGATTTCTTTGCGGTATCCAGGGTGAAAGACTGATTGAACGTATTGAGCAACAGACGGCGAAGAACTATCTTTTCCACGATACTTAGCGATAGAAGCTCCGAAAAGCGATTCTTCTGCAGCGTGCAGCACTCGCTGCCAATTGCTCGCATTAGGTGGGACGATTGTGGGGCGAGGGCCGCCTGCAACTGCTTCGTCTTCCTGAAGCACGTCAACTATGCTGCTCAAAAAATTTTGCGGGATACGCGCATGCGCATCAACTCGCACAAGCACCTCGCCTGTGGCGTGTGTGAGGAATACATTCCACCCGTGAGGAGGAGTTTTCCCAGGGTTAGGTAGAGTAATGATGGATTCAAAACTTTTTGCTTTCTGTGTAAACTTTTCCATAAGCGCAGGAGTTGAATCATGCGATCCGCTGTCTATAAGTAGCAGTTGGATACGTTCGTGGGGATAATCTTGAGCTTCAATACACGAAAGCATATCGGGAAGGTAAGATTCTTCATTCAAAGCAATAATGCCCAAGGAAATTCTTGGGTTGATGAGCTGCTTAAAAGATGGCATAAGGTTCCTAAAGGTGGCAGAAGCAGAGATTAATAGCTCTTATAGTATCCGAGTTTGCTGCAGCGAATACGGGAATTTAATGAATTTTCCCATGTGTAGCTCGGATCGGGTGTAATCCAATTTTCTCCGTAATAGAGGCTCATAAAATCTTGTGCGTTAGCAGGGATAGGGGCACTTACGCCTGCTAGGTCTACGCTGCTCACGCCTGATAAGTGCGGTGCCTGGCTTAGGCTTACGCTATATTCGGTTTCGCAGGTGTAGGAAACATCTGGAAAACGGTTAAAAAGATAGCAACCGTATCCTTCCTTTTTTTCCTCTAGCACGAATATATCGAAATTCACGCCATCAAGCTCCCAGCTGCTTTCTACGGGAACTCCGTTCACCTCATAATCGTGATGATGCCTATATCCGCCAGCGGCGAGTGCTGCATTTACGTCTTGTAGTGTGGCGCCGGGCTTGGGGCAAAGATAAAAATCCATATCCGTATCGTGCCCGATGAACTGATGGTTACGCAGAGCGCCAAGGCATGTGCCGTAAGCGAGATACCATTCGGCGTCTATGCTGCGCATAAGCGATTTTATCTGTGAGAGCACCTCAGCTCCGCTGTTTTTTAAGGCGGCATTGGCGCAGCGTTCTTCGCGGGCAAACTTAATATCGTAGAGGCGCTGATATAAAGATTTCGTCACTGCGCAAGTGCGAAGCCAGCGTTTTATCCGCGTAATCATTGCCAACCTTTCATCGCGTACAGCCTTTGCTGCGCGCGCATATCTATATAAGCGAAATATACACACATACGCACACTTAAAACGCACACATCAGTACGTTAATAAATGCGCACACTTAAACGTACCAGAAGATAAAGCTCAACGTTGACAGTTTATACTCGGCTGTAGCTTTCTGGATCCACGTGCCAGCTGCCTTCTTCCTCGACGCATACGAACGAGTACGTGCCGTTGGTATCATAAACGAGCACAGATCGCCCTCGTCCATCGTCACTTTCGCCATTATCGGAAAAACTGAGATTCTTCACGTGCTGCGCTGGCTGCGGCATAGGAGATCCGCCGTAGGTACTTTCGCATGTTTCTCCTATCGCTTCGAGACGATTGATCGCGAAAGTGGCGATAGTGTTGCATAAAGTTGATATATCGCCTGATGCGAAAGATTGTAGATAAAGTAATACAGCTCCTTCAGGCGTGCTCTGATCTGCGGTGACGTCGGCTGCTGCGATGGCGGCAGAATCAGAAGGCTGAGGCGTTTCGTCTTTTTTATCGTCACGAACTGTATCTTCTTTTGTGCGCTTTTCTACTTGTGAAGAGCTTGAAGTGGAATTCTTGTGATGAGAAGAAACGTCTGGCTGAGCTGCGCTACATGCACTGAGCAGTATCGCAGCTGCCGCTATAATTGCTAGATATTTTTTCATGCTGTTTTATCTTCTTTCTTTGCGTATATTTTCGATTCTTGCCTCAACGCTCGCCGAGAAGAAATCGTGCAGGATTCTGTATACGCAATGCGCAGGCTGTTTATACAGATTACCTATATAAATTACCTATATAGAAGAGGTATTCCGTATGCTTGCAATGCGGCTGCCGTTGCTTCATCAAATACGCCAGTGGCAGGCGCTCCGATTATATTTTGCACCTCGATCATGCCGGCTTTCGTGCCCACGCCATAGCCGCCATCAGGAGTATATGGAGTTTGCACAGGGAAGTAGTATTTTAATATTTTCTGCAATGCGAGTACGTCTGAGTTCCACTGCCATTGCCCGAGCGGAGTGCTCAACGTGTGCGCTAGCTCTTGCGGAGGATTAGATACGCTGAGAGGAATGCCAAGCTGCTGGAATTTTTCTGCCGTATCTGCATCTACGATTCCTGTTGCGCGGATACCGAAATATCTCTGCGCTGCTTTCACGCCTTCTTCAGTCCCGTTGCCAAAGCAGCCGTCGGGCTGATGAGGGAAGTTTTGTGGGAAATGCTTGCGCAGTCCTTGCTGAAGAGTCAGCACGGAAGGGGAATACCAGACGCCTTTAGTCAGCAACGTTTGAGATGAAGCGTGAGATATCATATCTGCTTCAACTCCCACGCTACGCAAAAGCTGCAGCGTTTTTTGCCCCACGCCGCCGTCAGGATAAATTCCGTTCGCACGTTGGATAGCTTTCACGGCTTCTTCCGTCTTAGGGCCAAATCCTCCGTCTGGCTCAAATTGTGCGTACTGAGGGAAGTATTTGACGAGCGCTCGCTGCACGTGCAAGACGTCTAAGCTCCATTCGTAATTCCACAGAATGTGATCCAAATAGATTGGCTCTGGCTCAGGAATTTCTTTTATAGAAAGAGGAATCCCTGATTTTTGTAGCGCTTGCGCAGTGGCGGCGTCTACTATGCCTGTGCTTGGGAGATTGCGTGAAGCCTGGAATTGGCTCACAAACGAAGCAGTTTTTGCTCCGTACGATGCATCTGGAGTGGCTGAGAACCACTGTGGGTAGAGACCTTTAGCTCCTATTTGCAATGTGAGGACGGCGTCTCCGTAAGCTCCTTTAGCCATCGAGCTGTAGTAGGTGTGCGGTGTGGCAACATAAATGGGGAATCCTTTGCGAATAAGAGCATACGCGGTATCTTGATCGACTTCGCCAGTCACGGGAAGATCGTTTTCTTCCTGGAAGTTTTTCACGATGGCGATAGTGCGTGTGCCGTAACCGCCATCGGGAGTGAACTCAGGGAAAGTAGGAACAGCCAGCAACATTGCTTCTTGGAGCTTTTTCATCGTGTCGCTCCAGCCCCAGGGTGTGAGTTTGCTGCTTGAATACAAAGGTTTAAGCGCTGCGATTTTTTCTTTGGTGACGGTTCGAGCAGGTGTGCTGGTGCGCGGATCGCCAAACCAGTTTTTATAAAGGACGTAGAAATTTCTGTTTCCGTATGCACTGCACCAATCCCCAGTGCCCACTCCAGCTCGAAGAGCAGCAGCGTTTGGCTGATAGGGGGTGTAGTTGTAGAGACCAGCAGTTGCGGCATTGCGTATGTAAACGTTGGATCCGCCGCACGAACTGGAGGGGTTGTATCCTATCCACGCTGTCTTTCCTGCTTGATGATTAAAGGAATACGGATATTTTTTATAGATATTGAACTGCTTTGCGGCATGATAAATCTGATTTCCAACGCCGTAGTATTGCGAATCGCAAGGTGCAGTATCTGGGCAGCCAAAGCCTAATGCGGTTTGGAATGCTGAGCGCCCTGTGCGTGAGTTGTACCATGCTGGTGAGGTAACTAATGAGTTTTCTTTTTCCAAAGTGACGAGAAGCGCTTTTGCTGAGATATTGCAGGATTTCGATACTCTATAAATCATTTCTGCAGCGCTTAGCCCGCTTCCGCCCTGCACTGTGCGTGGGCAGGAGCCTGCTGAAAACGTGCCTAAAGTTCCACGATAATTTTTCAGGCACCGATCTCCATAGCAGTATGCTCCTTTTTCATTGAGGAAATCTTGTATCTGCGCAGTACTCATATTTCCCTGAGTGTAGAAGTTCTCATCGGAAATAATATATCCGGCCTGCCAGTCGGAAACGGGAGCTGCGTATGCGTGTGGAGCAGTTTTTATAGATGCGATGCCAGAGCATATGAGGAGCGCTGCCGCAGCAATCGTCAGCATACGGGAAAAAAGTCTGTTACTGCAGATAAACATGATTCTATAGTTACAGATGTGAATGTTGTTGTCTAGTTGTGCATGAAAACAGCCTGCCAAGCTAGATAATTGCCCTTGTGTGTTCGATATAATTGCTTCGGTACAATTGCGAAAAGAAAATAAGCTCGTGGAATTGAAATCCTAGAATGAAAGAAAGTTGAGTTTTCATGCAAGCACTTATTTTGGCAGCTGGAATGGGGTCTCGCCTAAAAGATCTCACCGCAAACAACACAAAATGTATGGTGAAAGTCAATGGGGTGACGCTTATTGAGCGTATGCTTCGTCAGCTCGATGCTCAATCTTTGGCAAAAATAGTGATCGTCACTGGCTATGAAGGGAAAAAGCTCGTTGAATATATTGAGGGGCTGAATATTTCCACTCCTGTGGAGTTTATTGATAACCCTATCTACGACAAAACGAACAATATCTATTCTCTCTGGCTTGCAAAAGATCGGCTCCTCGAAGATGACACTCTCCTCTTGGAATCTGATCTTATTTTTGAAGATTCGGTTTTAGACGTCCTTTTGAGTGACCCTCGTGAAACGCTCGCGCTTGTAGATAAATACGAATCTTGGATGGATGGCACTGTCGTCAAGCTCGATGGAGACGATAGCATCTCGGCGTTTGTGCCCGGCAAGAAATTTAAATACGAAGATATTGATTCCTACTATAAAACCGTCAATATCTATAAGTTCTCCCAAAAGTTTTCAGCCACCCACTATGTGCCATTTCTAGATGCTTACACGCAGGCTTTGGGGCGCAATGAATACTACGAGCAGGTGCTCCGCGTAATTACCTTGCTCGACGATCCGGAGATAAAAGCGAAACGTCTCGATGGGCAAAAATGGTACGAGATAGATGATACGCAAGATCTCGATATTGCTTCGTCTATCTTCCATCCCGATCCGCTTCAGCGTAAGAAACTATTTGAATCACGCTATGGAGGCTATTGGCGCTATCCTAAAATGCTCGATTACTGCTATCTCGTGAATCCTTATTTCCCTCCTCAGCGAATGAAAGATGAAATCAAAGCGAATTTTGATTCACTGCTTGCTGATTATCCCTCGGGTATGGGAGTTAATGCTTTACTTGCAGCAAAAAACTTTGGTGTGCAACCAGAAAATATCGTGGTTGGCAACGGGGCTGCGGAGCTTATTAAATCGCTTATGGCAGAGCTTCCGATGCCGTACGGCGTGATTCGCCCAACTTTCGAGGAATATCCGAACCGCCGTGCCGATGCGCCTGTTGTATTCCAAGCAGATAATCCTGATTTTTCTTACACAGCTGATGATCTCATAGAGTTCTTTGGAAGCTCCGAGAGTGCTAAAACTGCTGACGGGCAGCGAATCAAATCTCTGATCGTCATCAATCCAGATAACCCCTCAGGTAACTTTATTCCTCAAGAAGATGCTCTGCGCTTGGCTGATTGGGCGGAAGATCAAGGGATCACGCTCGTGCTCGACGAAAGTTTTATTGATTTTGCGCAAGGCACCAGCAATTCGCTTTTGCTGCAAGAAGTGCTCGATGCGCACCCTCATCTTTTCATTATGAAATCAATTTCTAAGAGTTATGGTGTGGCAGGGCTACGTTTGGGCGTGCTGGCAAGTGCAGACGTGCAGGCAATAGCGCGCTTCAAAAAAGACGTATCTATTTGGAATATCAACTCTTTTGCAGAGTTTTATATGCAGATCGAAGAAAAATACAAGAAAGACTACGCGTGCGCTTTAGAAAAGATTAAAGCTGTGCGTGAGAAATTCATTTCTGATCTCAACGCTATTTCCTATCTTCGAGTGATTCCCTCGCAGGCAAACTTCGTGACGGCAGAAGTACTTGCTCCGCATACCGCTCAAGAGCTCACAATAGCTTGCTTGGAACGCGATCTTATTATCAAAGATCTTTCAGGGAAGACTGGTTTTGACGGCAAACAATATATTCGCCTGGCAGTTCGTTCAACCGAAGATAATGAACGGCTGCTGCAAGCTCTTCGCGAAATTCAGTAAAGCTGTTTTAGGTGTCTTCTTGTTTGGCGTCTCGTTGGGAATACAGGAAATATGAAACTAATTGGGCATAGCGATATTGTGAATTTGCAACTCGATCCTGCGCGAATGTGGGATTGGGTTGATGATGCTTTGAGGCATAAAGATGAAATGCTTATGCCTGCCAAGATAAGTATTCATTCTGAAGAAGATCGTTTCTGGAATACTATGCCAATTGTGATGACGACTTTCGGTATTGCCGGAGCAAAATTAGTGAATCGGTATCCTCATCGTGAGCCAACTCTGGACGCGAAAATTTTGCTTTACTCAAACGATACCGGCAAACCTCTGGCTCTTCTTGATGGTAACTACATCACCACAATGCGTACGGGGGCTGTGGCTGTTCATAGTGCTGATGTGCTCGCGGTGCCCAGATACACCTCTATTGCTATGGTGGGATTGGGTAATACTGCTCGAGCTGCAATTCTTGTGCTTGCTCATAAGCATTCTGATAGAGATATTCACATTAAACTTGTGAAATACAAGGATCAGCATATTCGTTTTGCTGAACGTTTCAGAGAGTATTCACATCTTCATTTCACCTACTGTGATTCCTTGGAAGAAGCAGTGAAAGGCGCTCAGGTTGTATTGTCGGCAGTCACTGTTTTTCATGAGGACGCGGTTTGCCCAGACGTTTTTGATTCGGGAACGACGCTTATTCCGATTCATTCGCGTGGGTTTATGCAGGCAGATCTTGTTTTTGATCGTATTTATGGTGACGATACAGACCAAGTGAAGCATTTCAAGTACTTCGATCAATTTCCCTATTTTGCTGAGGTGGCGCAAGTGCTAAATGGGGAAAAACTTGGGCGTATGAGTGATGACGAGAGGATTCTTGTATACAACATAGGAATCGTTGCACACGATTTTTATTTTGCGAAAAAAATTCTTGATTCAGTGCAAAGTGCACAGGAAATTAATATTTCCGAACCTGAGGGGAAATTTTGGGTGTAATTTTCTCCGTATAAATAAAACCTTTTAATCTCGTCACGTGCGGCAAGTACGCAAAACGGCTTCTCAAATAGCTTCTCTCAAAGAGTGCGGCGCGCTGTGGGCGCTCTTCCGTGAGTCGCGCGAGAAATTCTTTCGTATCTTTTGTGCCTCTCCTTTGTTTGAGCTGGCATAATGGGGAGGGATAGAAAGAGCGGTGACGGTGTGCTGCGCTGTATGCTCAGTATGGCTTATAGTCGGCTTGGTTTACACCAGCTTTCGCGGCTTTTAGGAGGGAAAAGAACGCATGAATACAGATCTTCTGGTGGTCGGCTCTGGGATTTTCGGGCTTACTGTGGCCGAGCAGATGGCTCAGCGCGGTGTGAAAGTGACGGTTATTGATCGCCGCCCTCATATCGGCGGCAACTGCTACACGTATGCTGATTCTGAGACGGGTATCGAGATCCACAAGTACGGCGCTCATCTTTTTCATACCTCCAACGAGCGGGTTTGGGAGTATGTGAATCGTTTTACGAGCTTTACGAACTACGTGCATAAGGTCTATACGACTGTGGGTGGGGAAGTGTTCCCGATGCCCGTAAATTTAGGGACGATTAACCAGTTTTTCCGTGCCGCCTATACTCCTGATCAAGCTCGCGCTGTGATTGCGGAGCAAGCGCAGGAGGTGCAGGGAGACCGGGCAAGTGCCAACTTTCAAACCAAGGGAATTTCTCTGGTAGGGCGCCCTCTCTTTGAAGCGTTCTTCCAAGGATATACGGCGAAACAGTGGCAGACAGATCCTCAGGAACTGCCCTCATCAATTATCTCGCGCCTGCCAGTTCGTTTTAATTACGACAACCGCTACTTCAACGACCGCTGGGAAGGGCTGCCTGTTGATGGTTACACTGCTTGGCTTGAACGCATGGCAGATCATCCGAATATTGAGGTCATTCTCGATACCGATTTCTTCGATTCCGCTCAGCCGCTGAACCGCGATGCTGTGATCGGGCAGATTCCTGTGGTCTACACCGGTCCGATCGATCGCTTCTTTGATTATCGAGCGGGGGAACTGGGTTGGCGCACAATCGATCTTGAGTTAGAGACGCTGAACGTCGGCGATTTCCAAGGTACGAGCGTGATGAATTACGGCGATCTAAACGTGCCGTTCACGCGCATTCATGAGTTTAAGCATTTCCACCCGGAGCGCGATTATTATCCGCAGGATCGCACGGTGATTGCGCGCGAATACTCACGTTTTGCTGAGCGTGACGATGAGCCGTACTATCCTATTGATCGTTCTGACGATCGCGCAAAACTTGAGGCATATCGCGCTCTTGCGGGCGAGGAAGCGCCGAACGTAATGTTTGGCGGGCGCTTGGGCATGTATAAATACTTCGATATGCACATGGCTATCGGTTCGGCTCTTTCGCACACGGATAATCTCATTGCGCCGTTCTTTGAGGGGAAAGCACAGCAGATTCCAAACTTTTTGCACATCTGATGCCTTGTATTGTCTGATATTTGGTATATCTAATACGTTGCGCGTGTATTAACGATCGAGATATATGCAGCCATGCGCTTCTGTGCAGTGCTATCAGCACTGCTCTGTGTGTTGCAGCTCTGGAGCACGCCTAATGTATACGGGTTCAGCGCTTCGTGTACTAATGAGAAAGGATGAGGATTTTCAACCTTTCCGATAGGTTTTATGTGTGGGGCGTGCCTAGCTATCGCTGGTTGTATCCCTTTTATTCCTGCGCACTGTGAGGCTTTGGCATTTTTGTATTTCCTTGATTTTCCTGCCCCCTCGTATTTCTCCTCTGGCATCAGGAGGGGTGGTATCCGAGGTCTTGGAGTTTTGGCTTGTTTACCTCTCGCCCCTGTTGGTATCGGTATGTTTCTATCGCTCGATCGTCTGAATGAGCTTTCGAATCTCACCTCTGCCAGCGCCTCTATGTTACTTATGTGAAAATTGTGAAAGTTGATATAGAAGTTGCATAAATGTGAAAGCTGTTATATCTTGTTTTGGTAGCGATTTTTGAGGCGCATGGGGAAAGCGCCTCAAAAAGCCGCTGATCTTGAAGTATTCCGAAGATATTCGTGGCATATGGTTTCAGGTGGTCAATTGCCAGATGCGGCTTAGAGTTTCGGCAGTAAGGCTGGCTCGAGCGAAAGCATTGCGCGTATTGGCTACCGTAACGAAAGGCACATTATGCGGCTTTCCCTAAGCGCTGTCGTCACCGCAGTGGCAACTATTGCCCTAGCATTCACGGCAGTATCTTCTGCCAATGCTGCTCCTCCGAGTGAAGACGATATTGCGGCGGCAAAACGCCAAGAGGCTAATACTCAATCGTCTATTTCGGATATCGAAACCACACTCGCAAATCTCGTTGCTCAGCGTACGCAAGCCAGTGATAAAGCTTTGCGGGCGCAAGCTGTATATGACGATGCTCTTGCCGCTGCCGAGAAAGGGAAAAAAGAAGCTGAGCGTGCCGAGCAGCAGGCTGCGAAAGCCAAGGAAAACGTTAATGAAGCTCGAGATCGGCTTGCATCCGTAGCTCAAGCTATCTACCAAAATTCTGCAGGAAAATTAGCTGATAGCTATTTACTCTTTGGAGCAAATTCCTTAGCGGAAGCAGCAGATCGCGATCGCGCTCTCGGGCGTGTAGCAGGTGCTATCGATCAAAAAGTCCAGGCGTTTAAGGCTCTGCAAGATGCTGCCAAGAATCTCGATAAGCGCGCCCAAGCGAAAGCTCGTGAACAAAAGAAACTGCTGCAGGAAGCAGATGTAGCAGCTGATGAAGCGGCTCAAGCGTTGGCTTTTGCGCAGGCGCAAGAAGAAGATACTGTGGCTCAGCGAGATCAGCTCATAGCGCAGCTAGCAGCTCAAAAGAATACGACTAAAGAACTCGAAGCCCAGCGCTTTGAAGCACTTGAGGCAGATCGAAAAGCGAGAGAAGCTGCTGCAGCAGCTGCGGCGCAGCAGTTATCAGCTCCAATTGCACAAGCTGGAGAGGCAGGGCAAGGATCCTCTGCTCCGCTTATTCCTGATAGCTCACAGCCAATCGTTGATATATCTGCTTGGCAGCCGCCTTCATCTATCGATTATGATGCATTAGCTCAAAGCATTGGCGGAGTTATTTTGCGAATTGGATATACAGGCACAGGCTCGGGCAGCAGCCTCAATGAAGATTCATCTTTCGATCGGCATTATTCAGAATTTGCGAAACGCGGAGTACCGATTGGAGTTTACTGGTATTCGTGTGCAAATGAAGGCAGTGAAGGTGCAAACGAGGCTCGCGCGGCATTAAGTTTCCTTGGTGGGAGAAATCTTGATCTGCCGATCTATATTGACGTAGAAGATCCAACCCATCAATCGTGGGCATCCAAAGCAACTCTCACGCAGCAGTCACTGCAGTTTGCTTCAGTGGTTCAGTCTGCAGGATACCGTGCAGGCGTGTACGCTTCCTCAAGCTGGTATTATAGCAAGCTTGATTATTCGCAGTTAGTGAATGCTGGAATGTCGATCTGGGTAGCGCAATGGAGTGCGAGCGCTCCTGAGTTTGCTTATGATCTGTGGCAATACTCATCTGAAGGGCGTCTGAATGGCTACAGTGGGCGTTTAGATGTGAATAAGAAAGGGTAATGCGTTCTTTAAGCGCGTGAGGCATCGTTTTCGCATGACCTGCTTTTTCGCCGTCAGGCAACCCACAATTTGTTGAATCGCCTTGACTTTTAGGGGCTTACACGGGTGTAATTTACCTAGTAGTTATTGCAATATCCGTGGAGGGATGAGCATATGTGGGAAACAGATAGTGAGTGCATCGGAGACGAAGTTCCAGTGCTGCGCCTTGCGCATTCCTCTCAGTTTTCCTCACTGGTAGATCCTTCTCAAACAGATAAATTGAGTGCACAGGGGGCGCAGCGCCTCATGAGCGGTATTTTCGATCTGGGATATGGCACCTCGGGGCTATCTGATCGGGCATGGATGGAAGACGCTCTATGCGCACAGACCGATCCAGATATTTTCTATCCAGAAAAAGGTGGATCTACGGCTCCAGCTACCTCTGTATGTAATAATTGCGCAGTTCGAGCAGAATGCCTTGAATATGCCGTCACTAACGATATTCGTCACGGAATTTGGGGCGGCACCTCAGATAACGATCGTAAACGAATCGCTCGCGAGCGCCGTATGGAGCGTATCGCACGAGACGGAAGTCGGTAAATACTCGTGCCTATTTCGCAAAGTGCTTTTGGCGTCACCAAGAATCGTGTTACTGCAGTTGTGGTATCGATTGGTAGTGACGCCTCTGTGCTTTCTCGCGCAGTAGCTGCCCTTGCCACGCAGACAACTCTTCCACAACGCGTCCTTCTCGCTGTTCCAACCGCTGCCCACGCACAAGAAGTGACTGCTGATCCTGCGATATGTGCAGCTTTCGGTTCGCGTCTTTACGTCATCCCAGTGGGAGATATGCCGAATTTTGGGTCTGCTGTATCTGCAGCTCTTCGCCGATACTACGAAGAAGTAGCGAAGAAATTAGAAAATGACGACGATGCATCGCCAGAGTGGATATGGCTGTTGCATGCCGATTGTGCTCCAGCACCCAACGCTTTACAAGAACTTCTTGAGCGCGGTAATACCTCAGCAAAAATTGCAATAGTAGGGCCGAAACAGGTGGCTCCACGCACGCATGCATCAGATCCCTGCGTGCTGCTCGAAATGGGAATCAATGCCACAAGAAGCGCTCGCCGGGTTCCTGAACTGCGCGAAGGTGAACGTGATCAAGGGCAGTATGATTCACGAGAAGATGTTTTAGGCGTCGGCAGTGCAGGTATGCTCGTGCGTGAGCGTGTATGGACTCATCTTGGAGGTTTCAATCCACATCTAGGACCGTTTGGAGACGGTCTGGAATTTTCTCGCAGAGCATGGCTTGCCGGGTATCGTGTAGTTGCTGCTCCGCGTGCGATAGTTGAGCATGGATCGCGTTCACTGCTGCATGGTGGTGATAATGCTCAATCTTTTGGTATGCGCCGTTATGCGCAAGTATATAATGCTTTACTTGCTGCTAAGACTGCCCTAGTTATACCTCTATGGATTGGGTATATTCTTGGCGCCCTTCCGCGTGCCCTTGTACGTCTTATGTGGAGAGATTCTGTTCGTGCTCAGGGAGAATTGACTGCAGGATTGCAGATACTGGGCGCAGCATCGGCAATTTTTGCAGGCCGGCGTGAGATTGCGCGCTTGGGTGGTGATATGCGTGTGCTGGCAAGCCTTGAAGCATCTGCCAAAGAAGTAAGATCGGCGAAAAAAGCTCAACACATCGCCGCTCTTGATGAGGCAGCGTCAGCTCAAATCGATCCAATTGAGCATAAAGCCCAGCAGGATTTACGCCAACGTACTCGCCGAGGTTTTGGAGCTACTCTTCTCATCTCAGCTCTCTTTGCTGCTGTGCTCAACATTCCGTATTTTTCCCAGGGCACTCTTATCGGCGGAGCGCTTGCAACAGATAAAAGCACAGCTGCTGATATATGGAATGCAGCTGCTCACAGCTGGCTGCTCACTGGAGATGGATATTCGGGTACGATTGACGCCTACTGGCTTTTCTATATGCCTTTCCTCGCCCTTGGCGCTCCTTGGGGAATAACTCTAGGGCAGGCTGTGACTGCAGCTGTCTATGCGGCAATTCCATGCGCAGCAATATGGGCTTATTTAGCTGCAGGGCGCTACACTAAATCGGCAGCATTGCGTACAGTTATGGCATTGCTATGGGTGATCTCTCCTTCGTTCTTAGAAGCTCTTGCACAAGGAAGAATTGCAGCCGTAACTGTGCATGTAGTTCTCCCTCTTGCCCTTTTCGCTCTCGTTGGGGCATGGAGACGAACAGCAAATAGTGATACATATGACGATGGCGCTCAAATCGGGATTCTCTCGCTTGCATGCGCTCTGCTCGCCAGTGCGGCTCCCATATATGCTCTATGTGCTCTCCTTATAGCAATTACTGGCTGGATTGGGCGCCCGGCAGCTCGCAAACGCTGGCTTTGGGTTCCGATTCCTGCTCTCGTTATGTTGATTCCTGCGTTTAGAAGCTTGGGATTATCGTGGCGTGCTTGGATATCTTTCCTGTTTGCTCAGCCAGGCGTTCCTTTTTCTTCGCCAACGCAGGCGCGTTCAATTCTTTCTGGTTTTGCAAGCCACGAGTTTACGCTTACGTCTGCACAGTCGAATTGGCTTCTTTTTATCCCGACTCTCGTGATTGTCTTTATTGCTGTAGCAGCACTCGGGTGTCTGCGAGTGGCGCCAACTGTGCGGCTTGCTTGGCTCGTCATTGCGTTTGGTATGGCTCTGGCACTCACCGCATCGCGCATTCCTGTTGGCATAAGCACGGGTAGTGCGCTTGTTCAGCCAGCAGCTGCCTGGTATGGAGTGGGCTTTTCTCTGGCGTGGCTGGGAGTATGGATAGCTATTGTTGCTGGCGCAAACGAAATGCGAACCAGCTTACGCAAAGCATCATTTAGCCCAGTGACGATTCTTTGCGCGCTCCTTGCTGTTTGTGTGCCGCTCTCAATGCTTTCAGTATCCACCTTCTGGGTATACTCCACATGGAAGGCTGAAAATCGAGCCATATATGGGGAGCCTGAAGTGCAAGCTCCTGCTATTGCGCATTCTCACGAAGAATCGCCAGCACGTTCACGCGTGCTCGCTATCAACCCAACCGCTAACGGCTACGATGTAGAAATATGGCGTGGCGATGGCGTGGCGATGCATGAGTATACGATGGCTCGAGAAGCGCGCAAAGCGTCACGGGTCTATCCGCTTAGTTCGCACGGTGTACATGCGGATTCAGATGCTGCTCGCGATTTCGATTCTGCTGAAGCAGATATGGCACGTGCGTTGGCAGATATATCGGCTGCTGGCACAGATGTGAGCCGAATACTTGCCGAGCATGCTATTTCAATTGTTCTTGTGCCGCCTGCTCATGAAGATACTGATTCACAAGCTCAAGCTCAGCTCATTGGCTACCTCAACGCTGTGCCTGGTTTGGAATTTATTACCAGCAATGAGGCAGGAAGTTTCTGGCGCGTCCCCTTGGCAAGTATAAACGGGCAGGCAGCTCCAGATAATGTTGCTGTTGATGCGCCCGCCCGCCTGCGCATTGTTGATCCAACAAACGACGCTTCCTATTCTCTCGATTCTAAACAGATCGGTGCGTCTGCTCCTATCAGAGCAGTAGGCGCAGTGCGTTACCTCGTTCTTGCAGAACGAGCAGATAATCATTGGAATGCCGAAGTCAGCGGGCGCGAACTCACGCCTCTTTCAGAGCAAGAAATTGCGAATCTAGATCTGCCTTCGTGGGCGCAGATCTGGGAGCTACCTGCTGGAGTGGGTGGTGATCTCACGCTTTCTTATTCTCGATGGCTCCATCTGAGTTTATTTGCCGCTCAAATTCTCGCTATAGTGATCGGTATTTTTGTGGCGGCGCCTCTTCATTTGCGCAAGGAGGACGTCGCATGAAAAAACGGGCGGTCGGTTCACTTCTTTCTGGCATTGCGGTTGTAGGGCTTGCTGGAGCAGTGGCTCTAGGGGGTGCTCTTTTACCGTCATCTCAGCTCTCATCTGCCGAATTTCGCTTGCAGCCAGGCTCTGCTCAATCAGCGCAAGGCCGCATGAGTTTAGTGTGCCTCGGTGGCGTTGAGCGTACCATTCAAAATGGCGTCAGTGTGGAATCTGCAGATGAAAAAATATCGGGCGCATCCAGTGCCTTTATTTCTGGTATTGAACCAGAAAATGCTCGCACACAGTGGGAAGCTTTTACGCCTGTTTCTCAAAACGATCATAGCGGCGAACAAAATGATAAACAGACTAATGACGAGAGTACTCAAGAAGCTGGTAAAGCGGCCTCCGCGGGTCGTCGAGCAGTTTCTGATACTTCTGAGTTGCCAGGAAGCGCCGTCACCTCATCGATTCTGACTCCGCCTCAAGAGCAGCATACAAATCTTGATATTCCTGCGCTGATGGGCGCTGTTTCAATAGCGCGCGGAACTGATGGGGCGCCAGCTCTTATCGGTGGAAGTGCCCACACCGCCCAAGCAGGGGATTTGAAAGGTCTTGCTTACAATTCTTGCGCTTGGCCCACAAATGCTGCATGGTATGTTGGTTCCTCAACCAGGGTTGGAAATTCTAATCGTTTAGTAGTGGCAAATCCATCTCTTACCAATATCCAGGTAAACGTTCGTGCGTTTAGCTCTACAGGCGAGGTAGCGCTTGGGACTAGCTCAGTTGTGCTTCTTCCGCCGAAATCAGTGCGTGCCGTCACCCTCGACGGTTTAATAGATGAAGACGATAGCGTAGCATTTTATCTTTCCTCAAGCGCAGGGCAATTTGTGGCAACAATCCAAACTAGTGCTCTCGATGGATATATGCCAGCAGGTGTTGATTTTATTTCCGCTGGGCGATCTGGAAATGATCTCATTATTCCAGGATTGGTGCTTTCTGCAGGCGAACTTAATTTGGGAGGTATCGAAGGAGCAACAGAATCGGAAACTTCAGCGCTTGTCGATCCAAAGCTAAAAGCGCGTGTGCGCTTGGTCAATCCTGGAAAAGAGAATCGAAAGGCAAACGTTTTCCTTATCGACTCTGAAGGAGCTGTGAAGCAGTTGCCTGGGGGAGACGATGTGGAGTTGCTCGCAGGCGGAGTACTTGATCTTAGTCTCGATGGAGTAGCTCCTGGCGATTACTCTGTCCGTGTGACGGCAGATGGGCTAGTAGCTGCTGGAGCCTATGCTAGTTATGGCAGTGATTCCGATGGCTCTGATATTGAGTGGCTTGCCGCTCAGAGCGCAATTACTGACGCAGGTGCCTATTTTGGTCTTGGTCGCGGGCGTCTCGTCGTCACTCCCGAACTAGCAGGGAATATCACTCGGAGTGCGCAGATTGAATGGACAGCTTATGATTCGCAGGGTAAAGAAATAGGAAAAGATACGGGCACTATTCGTGGAACTTCTGGTATTGATATGCCGCAAGGTGCAGCCTATGTGCGTCTTACTTCTGATGTTCCTGTTTATGCTGCTGTTGCAGGCAGTCTCGATCAGGGAATTTCATGGGCGGGGCTGAGCGAAAATGTTTCAGCTAACTCAACAACGCATATAAACTTCGAAAATTAGCGCATAGTGTCGAAAATTAGTGCATAGCATCGCGTTGTGCGGAGCTTTACCGCATATAGTCGATATCTTCAGGGCGCTCGGAGAGTGCAGAAGCGAGATGATTGGTCACGACCTGGTGAATAAAAAGTCGTGGTTGCGCGTGCCTCTTAGCAGCTTGAAGCATCGGCATACGGTAGAAAATAATGCGTGCTTCAAGTTTTGAGGGGCGCTCGAAAGGAATAACGCGCCCGAGAGGCACGCCATCTTCCCACGGCGCTGGATCAGAATGAGGTACATCGAGCACAGCAAAATCAAAGCGGTCTAAAACAGAGCCGAGGTGCCTGCGGAAGGTGGAAATATCCCAGGCAATGAGGTCATCAAACTTTTTTGCACGAGTACGCCAGGCTGGAAGATTCTGGGGAAGCAGAGGCCCTCGAATTGTGCGCCCGTGGCGATTGCGGCGAATATGATGATTCCTTATGCTTGAATTTTCCCTCTGCATGGCTCAAGTGTAGCGTGCTCAGCCACTTTTGAGGTGAATGATGCTACCTTAGCAACATGAACGAATCTCGTGAATGTGCCCGTGCGCATTGTGCCCGCGCAGCTGTGGTCACAATGACTTTCAGCTATCAAGAAGCGCGTGCAGTATTGGGAGGGCTTTCAGCTCAGCCCATACCTGGAGCATTGGATTTGTGCGCCGAGCACGCCGAGAAAGCAACCGTTCCTGTGGGATGGGAAATACTTGTGCTGAAAAACGAATGTGAAAATTCCGCGAAACGCGTTGAAGAAGAGAGAAATCGTGATGGTCTGACGGCACTTGCTGATGCCTTGGCAGAGGCTGACGAAGCAGCGAAAATTGCGTCAGCTGATCGGCGTGAATCCTTTGCCACACGCTGCGCAGTATTGAGTGGCAACACTCAGGATCCACGCAATACGAGAGGGCTGAGCGAAAGAAGTGCACAGGCTCCGAGTATTGGCGATATTCCAAACCCGTGGATATCACGTGTGGAGATTCCTCAACGCTCGCAGCGCCCTAAACTGCGAATTATTGAAGGCGGGGAAAACGCTGAGAAAGATAGATGAGCTGTGTGGCTGTGTGATCTTCCTGTCTGCGAATTTACCTATACGCAAGCATAACGCTGGGCGGACATGATAGAGAATAAGGTGATAGAGAATTAAGAGAAACTGCTTCTTATGGAAGACGATTAACTGCTGCAAGCGTTCGTTCTTGCCGCTCACGGCTAGCTGCCGTACGTGCAAATTCCAAGCGGTTTCGCAGTGTGAGCGTTGCTGCCAAGAAATCTTCAGGTGAGGTACCCCACGGCGGAGCGGGGCTTACATATTGCTCGGCTGCTGCTGCGAGAGTGCGCGCCTGCGCAATACGAGCCTCGGGCGTAAGGATTGTATTGGTTTTGAAGTGGTTGGCGATATTGAGCGTTAGCCCGCCTGGAATATCTCTAATACGGGCAGTTTCTGCCCATGCCTGCATCGATTGAGGCATAGGGATATTCAGCTGGTAGTTTGTCTTTTTCGGCCAGCGCACCACGTATGTATCGGCAAGCATATCTCCTACGCGCTGCCCGCGTTTACTGAAAATCACTGTTAAGAAAGCGAGTGCGCCTTGTGTGAGCCAGATTTCGGCGATACCAGCAGTAGCGCGAATTATGGCATGGCGTAGTGTAATAACGCTGCCGTCACTGCGCACAATTCTTGTGTGGGTGGCGAGTTTTCCAAGAGAATTTCCGTGAGATAAACCAGTAACGAGAGTTGGGAGCAGCCATATAGAAAATGCAATAGATGCTGTGATAGAAGCTCGAAGTGCGGCTAAGCTGAATAGATCTGAGTTAAAAGAAATTGTGAAAAGTAATACTACTAATACCAGTGCATTCACGCACCAGTCGATTGCGCCAGAGACAAATCTGGCAGCAGCGGTTGCTGCAGGAAGCTCTAATGCCACACCCTCACCCGTGATAATTTCTTCCCCGAGATAGCCGTGCTTCTTAAGCTGCTCATACTGATCGTTATTGCGAGTCACCCTTTAAGCCTATTGGATTGCTGCCTATTTTGTATAGACGGATCATGCATTCGGTATAGGCGGATCGTGCATTCGGCAGGGTTTTTATGTGATGTGTAGGGTGTAAATAGCGCTGGATACATTGCCACGCAGCATCATGCGCAATATCACTATTTGCAATACAGCGAGTATATGGCACAGTAGAGGGTATGGATTCATTGGCTTATGCGCAAGCTCATAGTGACGAATGGGCTCGCCTCGAAACGTTGGCGCGGCGTTCGCGTTTGAGCGGAGCAGAAAGTGACGAGCTCGTCCAGCTATATCAGCGTACAGCTGCTCAGCTTGCGTATATTCGAACAAACGCTCCTGATCCTGATGTGATTTTGCGTTTATCTGCTGTGTTGGCGAGAGCGCGTTCCCGCATTACGCTCACTCCAGTTTCTGCGTGGTCAGTCTGTGTACGTTTTGTGACGATTGTGCTTCCTGTAGCGTTCTATCGAATCCGACACTGGATCTGGGCGGTGACGGCTGCATGCCTTGCTGTATCTTTTTTCGTCTTTGCGATCTATGCTTTCAACCCGAATTTAATGGAGACTCTGGGATCTTATTCGTCGCAGCAAGCTTATGCTAAGCAAGCGTTTGAAGCATACTATTCTGAGTATTCGCATTCTGATTTTTCTTTACTTGTATGGACCAATAATGCCTGGATTGCCGCGCAGTGCGTAGCAGCTGGATTTACTGGTATCTATCCTGCATATGTGCTTCTCACAAATTCGGCAAACCTTGGTCAAGGTGCGGCAGTTATGTATAGATTCGATGAGCTTCCTATCTTTTTCCAACTTATTCTGCCTCACGGGCAGCTTGAGCTTATGGCAATTTTTGTGGCTGGAGCAGCAGGTTTACGTATTTTTTGGGTGCTTATTGCTCCTGGTGATATGCCGCGTATTGCTGCTCTTGGGCGTGAAGGGCGCCATACAATGATGGTGGCAGTGGGGCTTGTGTTCGTTTTACTTCTTTCTGGTTTGCTTGAAGGTTTCCTCACGCCATCGTTTCTTCCGTGGGCGGTAAAAATCGGTATAGGCTCTACAGCACTTATAGGGTTTTGGCTGTGGATTATCTATTTTGGCAGGCGTGCCGTTGCTCGTGGGTATGCTCAAGAGGATCCAGAAGAAACGGGTTGGCATATAGAATACGCAGGCTAGCAGCTAGGGTTAAAGGCTCGAATGCGCATCTGAAGGAGAAGAAAAGTCAGCTTCTCCTGCTTACTTTTAGCTTATTTCTTCTTCCTTATTGCAGCTCTCAAGGTGGCGTGAAAACTTAAAGGGAGCATGAAAACTTGGCGAAAACTTAGCAAAAACTTAGCGTAGCGTGAAAATGAAAAGATGAGACTGAGAGAAAAGGCCGCTCTCTTTGTTTCACTTAGGAAAGAAGAGAAGCAGGCTTGGCGAGGAGTATGATCGGGAGTCCGTCCGTTGCTTCCTCTCCTTTTTCTCATCTCCTCGCCAAGAGAGACTGTTGGATTGCGTTAGCCTTGAGAAGGAAAAGCGAGTCAGAGCTTGCCAGAAGCTTTGAGATCGATATAGGTATCAGCAATTTTAGGTGGAAGCTGCGCACAATCAGCTTGCACAACGCTGCATCCTAAACGGCGTAGGGCGCTTGCGACGGCAGTATTTTCAAGCTCTGCTTTTGCTCGCGCGGCTTGCATATAGGATTCTTGAGAATTTGGGTTGGTCGATAGCGGTGTATATGCTTCTTGAAGCGAACCGACAAGTACTGTATGTGTGCGTGCCAATTGGCTAACAGCGTCGATAAGCCCATCGGTAACGCTCGATATTCCAAGGGTCGTCAAAATAATAACGAGTGCAGGCTGATGTGTGATGTGAGAAATAGTTGATACGGCAAGATTCCAGTCAGTTGCATTGAGCGAAGGCTCCACATCTGCGAGCGATTCGCCCAGACGATTGATAATAGGCGTGCCCTTTGCATCTGCCACTCGTGCTCGCACTCGCGAATCTAATGCACACGTCACTGTGCGATCGCCAGCTCGTGTGGCGAGAGCTGCCATGAGAAGGCTTGATTCAATATAAGTATCAAAAGCGGGTGCGTTGCCGATTCTCAACGCTCCAGAGCGCCCACAGTCTGCCAGAATAATCACGTGTCGGTCACGTTCAGGGCGCCACGTGCGAACTACTGTATTGCCTAAGCGTGCTGTTGAGCGCCAGTCGATAGCACGCACGTCGTCACCAGCCACATACTCTCGCAGTGAATCAAATTCTGTGCCCTGCCCTCGTATGAGCAAAAGTGCACGCCCTTCCAACTCGCGTAAACGTGCAATGCGCGAGGGTAAGTGTTTGCGTGCAGAAAAGGCTGGCAAAACTCGCAATTCCCAGTATGTTGGGCGTGAACGCTGCCGCCCTGCCAAACGTAAAGGTCCGCACGTTCGGAGTGTGACGTGTTCCGATTTTCGCGTCCCGCGGCGCATTGGAGCGATACTCCCGCTGAGAATTTTTTCTCCTCGAGGAGCAATCACAAAAGAAAAGCGTGACGGCGTTACTCCAGCACTTGGCGGCCATGCATTTCGCAATTCTCCTCGAATTGTGCGGATAGATGAACTACGCACGGTGAGTGTGATGGGAGCGTGTTCGCCAACTCGTGTCGGCTTCAATGCGCTGTGAGCGATCTCGATGCAGTGTGTAGAAGGAGCACATATTGCATCGCATAGGCACAGCGCCGCAAGCCCTATTTCGAAGAGTATGAGTGCAATAGGTGAGCTTGTGAGTAGAGCAATCAGCACTCCAAAAAGTGAAATGGCAACAGCAGGGAATCGGATATACACACCAGATCCTTACCGAGGTGCAGGGACGGAACTCAAAATTGTGCTGAGCACTTGCTCTGAGGTGAGTCCATCGAGTTCGGCTTCTGGCTGCAGCTGCATACGATGAGCCAAAGCAGGGATAGCCAGTGCTTTCACATCATCTGGCGTCACGTATGTGCGCCCGTTGAGCCAGGCCCATGCCCGTGCCACAGCGAGCAGGGCAGTAGCACCACGCGGAGATACTGCAACCTGTATTGCAGGATTGGCACGCGTAGCGTGCACTAGCTCGACGATATATTCCAAAATTGCTGGATGAACGGTGACGTTTTTGACCTCTTCGCGTGCCTGGCGTACATCGTCAGCATGTGCAACCTGCGTAATACCAGCGGTTTCCAAGTGAGAAGGATCAAAGTTGTTTGCGTGTTTGTGAAGCATTTCAAGCTCTACCTCACGCGGCGGCAAAGGTAGCTTGATTTTCATAAGGAAACGATCGAGCTGTGCTTCTGGCAGTGCATAAGTGCCTTCATATTCAATCGGGTTTTGCGTCGCTACCACGAGGAAAGGGTCGGGCAGGCGTTTTGCTTCTCCATCTACAGATACTTGGTGTTCTGCCATTGCTTCGAGAAGAGCTGCTTGAGTTTTAGGAGGAGTTCGGTTCACCTCATCTGCAAGTAAAATATTTGTGAATACTGGACCAGGGCGGAAAGTGAATTCTCCGTTTGAATTTGAGTAGATCAGTGAGCCTGTGAGATCGCCTGGCATGAGGTCGGGTGTAAACTGCACACGCTTAAAATCGGCTGCCATCGCAGCTGCCAGTGAGCGAACAAGAAGAGTTTTCGCTGTCCCTGGCACGCCCTCGAGAAGTATGTGCCCATCAGTGAGCAAGCCGATAAGCACAGCTGTGACGGCATGGTGCTGCCCAACTACTGCTTTTGCGATTTCTGCGCGAATATCTGCAAAAATACGTGCTGTGCCAGAGAGCTGCGTTACAGAAGCGCTCGGATCTGATGTCTGCGGCTGTACAGTGCTATCTGGCTTTGAAGCGATCTGATCTTCCGAGCTGAGCTGCGGCATACCGTATGTTCGCTGGTTATCTGGAATAGACATTGATGAACTCCTTTTCTAGTTCTCCAAGAAGGGCTGCCACGTGGGCGAGGTCTGCGTTCGTGCGAACGGGATAGGTGTAAAGAGCTTGAGCGATTTCTTCTTCTTTTCGCTGCACGGCCGCTGCATACGCGCTGGTGACGATATGCTGCGGTGAATAGGGCGTGAGTCCGAGGCGTGAACTGTAGCGCGAAATAAAGCTGGCCCGTAGGATTCGAGCCGCATGAGTAGCGTCATCGCCTGCCTCATAGAGGCGTGCGCGCCCTTGATTCGCTTCCGCTGCTGGCACTACCACAGGCATCGGTTCGGCAACAAGCTTGCCAAAGCGTCTGCCGCGCACAGCCCCAAACCACAATCCGCTTGCGCCGAGTGCAGCAAAACTCAGGAGGAACCATGCTGGCAATCTGCTCGTAGGCGTTTCTCCTTCTTCGATCGATGCATAGCCCTCAACCCATAGCAAAGTTGGATGCTGAGCAAGCAGACGCAGCATTACACCTGCATTATCAGCGGTGTCGAGGTAACGGTTTGTGATGATGCGTGCGGCACCGAAATAGAGCACGTGAGGATACTTTTCAGACTGTACTAATGCTGATCCGTCGCCATAATTAAAGCAGCTATACGCAGGATCGCCCGAAATCATCACTTGGCTCACTGGGGTTATTGTGGAGCCATCTGCATCATCGTCAGCTATATCAAAGCCAGGTGAGCAGGTGCTTTCAGATGCGGATACGTTCGCAAGCTCTTGTGAGTTAATCGATCTGCTTGTGAGGGAGCCTTCTGGCGCAGTGAATGTTTCTGAGGTCCATGCGTTTGAGGAAAATCCCCAAGATTCAGTATGCGCAAAAGCAGAGCTTCCTAAGAGAATCGTTGTTGCTCCAGATTTTTTGATTCGTTCACTATCTTCTTCTGAGAGGGAATTTTCTTCAGTGATGAGAACTGTTGCGGCTGAGCTGAGAGCAGAAAAATCGTCTTGAGTTCGTACATGTACGATCGTCACGCCCGCACGCTCTAAGAGCTGAGCTGCAGCCGCAGCGCCATGTGGTTGCAGCGAACCTGGTGAATAGGCTCTCATATCGTCACGTCCTGTGAGAGCAGCGTTCGCGATTCCTGCAGCAATTGCTAGTGTGATAATAATTGCGACGAGTAATACTCGCATAGGAGTTTGCCTATGTGCGCGCAACGCAGAAGGAGAGGAGCTGGAGGTAAAGCTCATGCGTCACCTCCAGCTCCGGTGTAATTTGCGGGAAGAGCTGTGGCTTCCTTCACGTGCTGTGCCAGAGAGTTCAGATCGTTGAGAGCACTTTGGGATGCGTGCTCATCGGCAAAATAAATGCGATTAAACCATTGTGCACTGCGTAGGAAAAGCCCCTCAAATCCAAGCTTATGCGCACCAGCTGCTGCTGCTTCTGTTGCCGTCAAACCTGGATGCAGCGAAATTTTTTTCTGTTCTTCAAGAATGCGGATTATGGCACGGAACGTCTCGATGACGAAGAGATCATCATTATGCTCTTGTAGAGCAAGCTGAGCTGCTTCAAGAAGTTCAGCAGATGAACGAGTGTCGTCGAATATGGGCGCAGATATCTCAGGAGAGTGCACACCAGCATAGAGTTTGCGGCGTGTGCGAATATATCTAATCAGCAAAAAAACGCAGATTGCGCCAAGAAGAAGAGCGAGTATCCATACCACGAGATCGGCAGTAGATCCGTTTGCGATTTTTCCGAAACTCAGTTTCAAGATATCGCTAAGCCACTTGATGAACTTTTGAAGGAGAGTTTCGTTGTAGTGATACTTATTCTTGGCAAGCTCCTCACGAGCCCATTCTTGGGCAGTGCCGTCACTTGGGCGGCTAGGATCGGCACTCATCATGTGAGTGCGCAAATAGCTTAGTAATAGTGGAGCTTGCTCAAGAATCATAGGAATCACGCAATGGTACTTCCATACTGTGCAGCTAGATTCAGATGAAGATTTTCTCGTTTGAAACGCATATTAACGTAGAGGAGGTTGAGTAATACGCATTCCATTGGAGTAAAGACAATAGAAACTCCCACAGAAAATGCCATTGAGCTGATAATGGTTGTTACTGTGCTAGAAGTAAAAATAGTAAAGAAGACAATAAACCCAAAGATAACCGATAGCATCGTCATCACTGTGGTGACGATAATGCTCACAACTACGACAGTTCCCACAAGATACCAGAAAGAGCCTTTTGTGAGGTTCCATGAACGCTTAATAGCAGCAATCGGTCCGATACCTTCAGCAACCATCGCATTTGGAGCGAGAGCTATACGCAGATAGAGAAGTGCGCACGCAATGCCCGCAGCAATAATCAAGAGAACGAAAAGTACGATAGTTACTACTTGCCCAGCAGTGAGCGATGAGGTTTCAAGTAGACTGCCAAAGCTGGCAATAATTCCCACAATGCTTATAAACGTGAGCAAAGATACAACTACTGCTATAGCGAGGAAAATGATTGCATTAAATAGGAAAAGATGGCCGACCGTGCTCCAGAATTGAGGTTTGATCAGTCTAAACCCTTCTTTGAAAGAAATTTTCTTCCCTTGCACAGAAGCAATCGTGATGCGAGTGCCCACGATCTGAACGGCAAATCCTGCAAAAATATTGAGAAGCAGTGAAATAAAAACTCCTGGACCAGCGATTGATGCTAGGTTATATGCGATTTCGCCGAACGGATCATTTACGCTTGATTCTCCTAGCACGAGGCTGATTAGTGCATCGAGCACGCCTACTGCAAGGAAAAGAACCATCGGTATGAGAAAGTATGCAATAGGATTAAACTTTAGGAGCCGAAATGCTGCATCGAGAGTTTCTCCAACATTGAGTGGACGTAGAGGAATAACTGTTCCATATCCGCTGGTGAAATGGGTGGCATGAGCGTCAGCCTGCCCGAATTGCCCATAGCCGCTGGAGCTTGAGTGCTGCGGCTGCTGTAGATGCGGTGTTTGTGCATAGCCTTCGAATTGTGTGTGCTCTTCTGGCTGCCCAGCGCTCCATTGGGATTGCGTTGGTGAGGGCATGTATGAGGCTGATTGGGAAGGTGATTGCGCAGCCTCTTGTGCAGGCTGCCATGATGTTTGCTGCTGGTATGGATGTGATTGCGGCGTTAGGGCTGGTTGTTGGGGCTGCCAAGGTGCTCCGTTTCCAGGGATAAATGGGTTTTCGCTGTTGGTCATACTTTTTCTCTCGTGTAGTGATGTCTTGTGTGGATAATTTTGTAGATTAGTTTAATTGATACATGCGTTCGTTGCTAGATGCGCTAATCTTGGATATAGGTAAATTCGGTCGCGATCGAGCGAAGGAGGTAAGGATGGGGCAGGTAATTCTGGTCGTGGATGACGATCCAGGTATCTCGGAAATGGTTGCCATTATTTTGGAATCAGAAGGGTATCGCCCGTTTACTGTGGCAAACGGGGCACAAGTACTTCCACTCTTTCGTGCTGAACGCCCGGATCTTGTGTTGCTTGATGTGATGCTTCCTGGGCTTGATGGCGTCTCTGTCTGCAAACAGCTTCGTGCAGAATCTGATGTGCCGATCATTATGATGAGTGCCAAAACTGATTCTGTCGATGTGATTGCTGGGCTTGAAGCAGGCGCAGATGATTATGTGACTAAACCTTTTGAAAATTCTGTACTTCTCGCTCGAGTCAAGGCGAGGCTTCGCCGTCAAGAACCAGAACCAGAGCTTTTAGCTATTGGTGATCTGCGAATCGATCTTGCGGCTCATGAAGTAAAGCGCGCAGACTCGCTCGTACATCTCACTCCGTTGGAATTTGAGCTTATCAGCTTACTTGCCCGTAAGCCTCACCAAGTGTTTTCTCGTGAGGAATTGCTCGAAATCGTGTGGGGATACCGCCATTCTGCAGATACACGTCTCGTCAATGTGCATATCCAGCGGCTGCGTTCCAAAGTGGAGCGAGATCCGGAGAATCCTGAAATTATTCTCACTGTTCGTGGAGTTGGCTATCGAGCAGGATCTGTGCGCGAGTGAGTGAAAAAACTGAGCAGGTTAATAAGTCTGCAAAGCCGCCAGTATTTGAACGTTTATGGCTCGCTGTGTTTGCTCTTCGGCGGGTGTGGTTCAGCTCGCTTCGCCTGCGAGTCGTTGTGCTTATCGTATGCGGTGGAGCGCTCGGTGCAGGCGTCATCGGTATGGTGATTACGAGCCAGATTCGCTCTGTCGTATTTCAACAGACCGTACAATCCAATGTTGAGCAATTTACATCTGAGGTTCGCACTGCTCAAGAAAATTTTTCCGCTACTGCTTCCACTGCCACTGGGCAGACTCAGCAGATTGCCAACGAGCTTGTGGCTCGTATGCATGATCCTGCGCGCGGTCTTATGGGAGCAGTGCTCATGCGTTCAGCTAAGCAGTCAGCACCCCAGACAACGCAAATTATTGAGCCTTCAACAGCAAGCGTAGCGACGCTACGCAGTCTCGTCACCAATAAATTGCGAGAATCTGTGGCGAGTACTGGCGATGTTGCATGGCAGTCAGTAGCTATTCCTCGTGATTCAAGCAACCCTGTTTCTTCCTCAATCCCAGGTATCGTGGTTGGCAGAGCAATCGATATTCCAAACGCGGGCGCCTACGAACTTTATGCAGTGTATTCGCTTGAGAATCAGGAATCCTTGCTAAATTCCGCGTATCGTGTGCTTAGTTTTGGTGTAGTTGCTTTGATCATTTTGGTGACGCTACTGATCATTATGGTCTTGCAGCTTGTGTTGCGCCCAGTGCAGGAAGCCACCGAAGGGGCGCGACACTTGGCTGAAGGTGAACTTGAGACACGCATGGAAGTACAAGGTTCAGATGAATTAGCTCAGTTAGCGAATTCATTTAACCAAATGGCGAGTTCTCTGGAAGATCAGTTTGCGCGGCTTGAGCGTATGAGCGCAGTGCAGACAGCATTTGTCTCTGCGGTTTCTCATGAACTGCGCTCGCCTGTGACTACGATTCGTATGGCTGGGCAGCTGATTTACGATAAGCGTGAAGAATTGCCGTTAGCTCTCAAACGTAGTGCTGAACTGCAGCACGATCAGCTCAAAAATCTCGATAGTATGCTCTCCGATCTTCTGGAAATTTCTCGTTATGATGCAGGGGCAATGAATCTGGCGTCAGAGAGTGCCGATATTTCTGCGATTGTTCAAAATGTAGTGACGATGGTCCAGCCCCTTGCTAATGATAATGGTGTGTTGGTGAGCTGCGTGGCGCAGGGAGATACTCGAGCTGAAGTGGAGCCTCGGCGTATCGAACGTATTATGCGCAACCTCGTGGTGAATGCTGTGGAGCATGGGGAAGCAAAGCCGGTTCGCATTCGAGTAGTTGGCAATAATTCTGCGGTTGCTGTAGAAGTGGCAGATAACGGTGTGGGGCTTTCGCATGAGCAAGCAGCCCACGTATTTGATCGTTTTTGGCGCGCTGATTCTTCTCGTATGCGCAAGACGGGTGGCACAGGTCTAGGCTTGACGATTGCGCGTGAGGACGCTTTGATCCACGGAGGTTCTCTTTCTGCTGTAGGAGAGCTGGGGGTAGGATCGACTTTTTTGCTCGCTGTGCCCAAGAAGCCAGGATCAAGCTATGTATCGCCGATTGCTCTCCAACTCCATCCGCATTTGGCGATTACTGATGGCGCTGAGGATGTCGATATAGATGCTGCCAGCGCTGCCGCTACTGTCGATGATGTAGATGCGAACAGTGCTGAGGATATGCGCGCAGATAATGCTGATAATACGCAAGATACGCCTGCAGATGCTTTCAAAAATAATGATGCGGCTATTGTTGCAGCTCGATATCAAGGCGCCGAGCGCGATAGTGATTCAGACGTTAATCTAAATACCGCTGATCCTAATATGAAACCACGTATTGCGGGTATAAATATCGCCGATACTGGTGCTAGTGTGCATACTGATCTCGTTTCTGGGGAGATATCCGAGAATACTACTCGGGCAGATCTCGATGAATCTAGCAGTGCTCAGCGAGAAGATATTTCAGAAGGGCAGATGAGCGATGATCCGAAAATCTAGTCGCCGCAGAATCTTCATTGCTATGTCGATTGCTCTCACGGTACTTCTCGGAGCTTGCGCTGGGCTGCCGCAGCGTGGCGCCGTCACCATTGTTCCAAAAACAAACACTCCCTTGGGAGGTGTGGTACTTGATGCCAAAGGGCCATCTGCGGGGGCGACACCCGAAGAGCTTATTCAAGGCTTTTTACGAGCCGCTTCTGCAGGTACTTCTGATGATTATCGCGTTGCACGTGAGTACCTCACCCCAGAAGCTGCTAAGCGATGGAAGCCTGCTAAGAGCGTCAGCATTTTTTCCGATTCAGATTCTATTGAGTATTCGAGAACACCAACGGGAGCCGTGGTTGCGAGCGTCCCGGCTTTAGCGAACCTCGATGCAAAAGGTCGCTATACCTCTGCTGTGCAAGGATCTACGATTAGCAGAAAATTTTCGCTCATGATTGATGCTGATGGGCAATGGCGGATATCTGAGTTAGATGATTCTGTGCTCATGGTGCAAACGCTTTTTACGTCTCTGTATGTGCGTTCGCCTCTGTATTTTTTGAATACAGCATCATCTAGTTTCGTGCCAGATGTGCGTTGGTATCCGCGCTCACGAGCGCTTGCCATGATGAGTGAAGCTCTCATTTCTGCTCCATCTGAGTGGCTCTCTAAAGTAGCTCATAGTGTATTTACGCCCACTGATGGTAAGGCTGATCTCTCAGTGTCTGTTGAAGGGGGCGTGGCTCGCGTTGATCTGCCTGCAGGGGCGGCAAGCTTAAAACAGCAAGATCTGGGATTCTTGCAAGCTCAGTTTACGAAAACCTTTGTTGGTTCGGGGCTTGTGCAAGATGTTCATCTGCTGGCTGGCGGTGCGCCGCTGGAGATTCCGAGCATACCAGATGTGCAAGCCTATCCCTATGCCACTATGCCTGCGCTTGCAATACAAAATGGAGATCTCGTAAGTATTCGCGAGGGCAAGAGCACCGTATTGCAGCCAGCAGACGTTTTCGATGCAGAAGATTTCTCATTTCTTGCTGTGGATTATTCCATGCCAGCACAGTGGGTAGTTGGAGAAGATTCTGGGCGTTCGACTTTAACTCGACTCAATACATCGAATGGGCGGTTGCGAACTCTTCTAGAGGGGAGAAATCTTGCGCGTCCATCAATTGACCAAGCGGGGTGGCTGTGGACGGCTGACGCAGATTCTCCTGGCGTGCTTTTGGCGATGAATCTTCAAAGTGAGCAAGTGTTGAAATTCAATGTGCCAGATCTTGCAGATAGTACGATTGATCGGATTGCTGTTTCTCGTGAAAATTCGCGAATTGTTGTGGTGGCAAAATCTAATTCTGCAACTCGTATGGCTGTATATGGTGCTGTGCGTGACGATAGTGGTACGCCTCTTGCTGTGGGAGAGCCTTTGTGGTTTGGGCAGAATTTTACAGACGTGCGCGATATTGCGTGGGTGAGTGAACTTCGAATGCTTGTGTTGGGATCCGTTGGGCGCAATGGTGCCCAAGGGATTTTCACTCTTGATATTGGAGGTTTGTCTGAGCCGGTGACGGGCATCTCCAGCGTTGTCGCTCTGACTGCGGGGCGTTCGCTCGATTCTGCTCTTGTTATGGGGTCTGATGGCACTGTTAAAGGCTATTTCAGCTCTGCATGGAGTAATGTGGCGACGGATGTGACGGCAATAGCTTTCCCTGGGTAGTGTTTGTAGTCTTCTTGTGCACTGTATATTTATTCGATAATGCTTAAAGAGTGGCAGATAGATGCCGTGCGATATCCATAGATACGATACCGCGTGATCTTCATGCTGGCGTAAAGATGGAGTGCGTGAACTTTGCCTCGTAGCTTCGCTAGCTTTTATTTTTTGTAGCCTTACTTTTGCATGGTTAGTGATTCGTCTAGCTTATTAAAGCCTCAAAAGCTCTTAGGTGTTGTTTTTGAGAATTAGGCTATCGGGCACTTTGTGTGAGTGCTTTTACGATTTTATTCTGTTTTGTTGGCGTGCTTGGAGCAGTGATAGAGAGTAGTTTAGCCTTGGCTCTGGGTGGCAATAAGTATCGATATGCTGGTGTTTTCTCTTGATATATCAACGGAAAGTCGATGTAAAAAGTGTTTTGTGCTAGTGATATGGGGTCATCTAAAAATATTGCTCGAAGTGCAGGATATCGGTGATGAAAATGATTGTGTGTATGGGGCGAGCATACCGAGCATACTGAGGAAATGTAATTATTTGGAAGAAACTAAGAAAATCTAGTCCATGCCGAGATGGCTACTACAACTAAACAGCGCTTTTGCTATATAGCCTGAGAATTTAGATGCTGGCTCTGGCGCGGCTAGGGAGGCTTGGTCGCATATATTGCTTCCGAATTGGATATCCACAGATATATATGCATGAAGCAGGAAAAAGCGCAATCTTTCATACTGGCACATATATACAGGCGTTAGCGGCGAGTGTTGAATACACCTGGGTGATAAATGCGGTAGGTATAGATAACTGCACTTAGAGGGGCAGCAGCTAAATATGGGAAAGGTTGATGTTTGGATCGAAGGAGCTGATAGTGGAATATACTCAATCTGCGTGGCGCTGGCTGCGCTTATTTTCATGCGCATGCGCAGATATCCTTTTCCCTAGATTCTGCCCTGGATGTGGCGCATGGGATGAAGATGTGTGCAGGGAATGCAGCTCGTATTTATCAGGACCGTGGATATCTATAGCTGAGAATTTGCCTTATCTTCTCAGTATCTGTGGTGAGGATGGTGAGCCTTGCCCAATTATCCCGTGTTATGCACTGGGTTCGTATTCTGGGCGTGTGCGATCGCTTATTATTTCATGGAAGCACTCGAATTGTGCACGGCTTGATCGGCAGATATGCAGGTTGTGGGCGCGTGGGGTGCGTCAGTTGGAGTTGGGGAATTTGTGTGCTGATGTTGTAGCGAACTGCCCTAGTGTAGAGCGTATCCTGATTGTTTCTGCACCGTCTCGATGGAAGCGCCAGCATAGAGGTCAGCTCGTTGCTGAAAAACTTGCTCGAACTGTGGAGGGTGAATGTGGGGGATATGCCGAGGTGCGAAATGTGGTGCATATTGGGTCGGAGTTGAGAAGCTTGGATTCTCTTGTTTTGTTGGTGAAGCAGGGTTTTAGTCATTGGCTTGCTGTGAAACAAAGCGGAAGATTTCAAGTAGCTGATCGTGCTCAGCGCAGGCGTAAGAGTGAGGGGATTTTTTGTGCTGCGAGTCTTAAGGGCTGCGCCGTCATACTTGTCGATGACGTCGTTACTACTGGAGCGACAGCTTTGGGCATGGTGCGTGCGGTTGAAAAATCTGGAGGGAAAGTACTTGGAATGCTGGCTTTAGCCGCTGCTGGCTGTAGATGTTCGCAATCAGAGAATATCGTGGCTTAAGTCACATTGCTTATGGGTGTGACGCGCTATACTTAAAGAGTCGATAACGACATCATATATGGCTTCGGGCTTGCATAGATGCTGGCTATGAAGCTACCAACAGGAAAGCAGGTGATGCCTGATAGCCGTAAAGGCTGCGTCACGATGGGGTAGCGCCCATCATCTTCTCAGACCGAATATCAGGAGGTCATGATGGAATTTGTTGTTAAAGGTCGAAATGCCGAAATTTCAGACCGTTTTCGCAATCATGTTGAAGAGAAACTGGCAAAAATCGAACAGTTTGCTCCCCGTGCACAGCGCGTGGATGTGGAGCTGACGCATGAGCCTAATCCTGCTCAAGCTGAAAGGGCTGAGCGTATTGAGATTACTGTCCGAGATAAAGGGCCTGTGATTCGCGCTGAGGCGTGCTCGGCAGATCAGTATAGTGCATTGGATCTCGCCTCTGAAAAGCTTGTTGAGCAGTTGCGCCGTGCGCACGAAAGGAAGAAAGATCATCGGCGTGGGCGCGGTATTGAGCCGTCAGCTGAGGAGCTGAATCTTGATGCTCTATTTGAAGAGCTTAAGAGTGTGAAAGTGGTTGAGGCTGAAGATAATGAGCAAGGTGGTATGCGTGTGCCTACTGCTCATGGCGAAGAAATAGAAACGCAGTTAGGTGATTCTCCAGTTCATGTGCGCCAGAAGCTCTATGAAGCGAAACCTATGACGGTCGATCAAGCTCTATACGAGATGGAACTTGTGGGGCATCCCTTCTATCTCTTTATTGACGAAGAGACGAGGCAGCCTTGCGCTGCATATCGTCGGCATGGATGGACGTATGGTGTGATTCGACTAGACGTTGCCGTCGGTGAATGAAGTGTAGGAAAGAGGTATTTTCTGTAGTAAGAAATGCTCTTTTTGGAAAGTGAGTGTTACGCGTAGTGCGCGGGTGATTGCACTGCTAGAGCGGTGTGTGCCTGTGCGGAATGTGCGCGTAGCACTCACTTTTAAATATTACTGTGGGTAACCACACGTATATCTATTTGCTCCGAGCTTGACACCATAGCCCCTTGAACTGCTAAAGTTGCTAGGCGTGTGAAGCGTAAGCGGAGCGCAAAGGCGGGTTACCCGAGTGGCCAAAGGGGGCTGACTGTAAATCAGCTGCGGAATGCTTCGGGGGTTCAAATCCCTCACCCGCCACAGCGAGGGGATTTTTGATTCGAAAGATTGCTTTCGAATCAAAAATTGGCAAAGCTGTATTTAATAATTCACTTGTGGATTATTAGGGCGCAGTTGTGCTAAACGCAAAAGCTGAAATGGCTTCTTAAGCGTTGTTTCGCACGAGCTGAATTGCTCGAACGTGAAGGAATCGGTATGATTTCTTCCGCGTGGTTTTCCACATGCCTCGGTAGCTCAGTCGGCAGAGCATCTCCATGGTAAGGAGAAGGTCCAGGGTTCGATTCCCTGCCGAGGCTCGGTTTTTTGTGTGTCGCGCTGCTCAAAAAGATGAGCTGAGCGTCACCAATAAATCTGCGGCGGGGTAGCTCAGTTGGTCAGAGCGCACGACTCATAATCGTGAGGTCGCGGGTTCAAACCCCGCCCCCGCTACGGAAGAGACCTTGTAGGTGGAAGGTCGCTTTACTATCTACTAGACACCGAAGGTGAGGAAAACCGTGGCAAGTAAGTCTCAAGACATTCGCCCAAAGATCACCCTCGCATGCGAGGTGTGCAAGTGGCGTAACTACATCACAAAGAAGAATCGTCGCAATACCCCAGATCGTCTCGAGCTGAAGAAGTATTGCCCGAACTGCCGGAAGAGCACGACTCACCGCGAGACTCGTTAATCTGGCAGTACTGCTTCGTAAAGGCCTCCGCTTGCGGGGGTCTTTAATGTTTCTGAGAAAGGTCTGTGCATATATCTAGGCGCTGTACCGTCTATGCATCTTGATCTGCGAGGCAAGTGATTTTTACGTCTCGCTGTATGCAAAATATGCCGTAGGATAAAAGCATGAGTTGTTTTATCCCTGAACCGCATGAAAATACAACCACGCTTCCTTTGCAGCAATGGACTCGATGGCAGGATAATGCGCAATCGCTTGCTCAAATAACGACATTTGGTGTGGGCGGAGCAGTGCAGCATATCGTGAATGCTCAGAGTGAAGCTGAGATTATTGATGCAGTTAAAACTGCTGATAAAGAAAATCTTCCTGTGCTTATGCTTGGAGGGGCCTCCAACATTCTGGCGTCGAGTGCACCGTTTGCAGGCGTCATTATTCGAGATATGCGCCAGGAAATCACCACTGTTTTTGAAGAGGGGTGCCCTGGAGCTCGAATGCATGTGACTGCAGGAACTCCTTGGGACGCTGTAGTCGTCTATGCGGTGGAACACGGCTGGATGGGAATGGAATCGCTCTCGGGGATTCCAGGCAGTGCAGGGGCGGCGATTGTGCAAAATATCGGCGCGTATGGGCAGGAAGTTTCTGGCACTGTTGCCTGCGTGCGTACCTTTGATCGGCTTACTCAAAGTATCAGAACTATTATGATGAGCGATCTAGAACTGGGGTATCGCACATCTATTTTGAAGCAGTCAATGAGAAAGCGTTCTGGCAAGTCTCTTCGTCCAGGAGATACAGACCCACATCTTGGCGTGGTGAAAGGGCGGTTAGAACTTGGTGAGCATACATGGGGGCCAAGCCCGCGCTGGATTGTGCTTGATGTTGATTTTCAACTGCGTTTAGCGAGCCTCTCAGAGCCAGTGCGATATGGTCAGCTTGCTGATCTTTTGGGGGTGACGCCAGGCGAGCGAGTGCCTAGCTCAGATGTGCGTGCGGCGGTGCTACAGCTGCGCACAAGCAAAGCAATGGTGCTTAACGATGCTGATAAGGATACGTTCTCAGCAGGATCGTTCTTCACCAACCCAGTTCTTAGTGTTGAGGAAGCTGAAACTCTTCCAGATGGTGCTCCGCGCTACGCGCTCACAGATCCAACGGCTATCAACCAAATTGGAGCTGCCGCACCGAAAGTGCCAGGATTTGTCAAAACTTCTGCAGCTTGGCTCATCGACCATGCAGGGTTTAAGCCTGCATACGGGGATCCTTTGAGAGCAGCACTCAGCTCGAAACATAGTTTGGCGCTCACAAACCGTGGCGATGCTAGCGCAGAAGATATTGCTGCGCTAGCACGTGAGATTCGCCAAGGTGTGCACGAATTCAGCGGAATATGGTTGGAGCCAGAGCCTGTTTTGATCAGCTTAGATATAAATTAAATGGCTAAATAAGATGCTTGTATTAAGTGCTCTCGGTTATTTATTCTTTGTATTTACTACTTGTATTTACTATCTGTATTTACTAGGTGATTGATTCGTCTTGAAGCCACTGGTTAATCTGCTCTCGCCAGAGCGTTTTTGATTTTTCGCACGCAAAACTGGCGTTAATTGAGCCGAGAGCAAGCTGAGCAAGCTCCGTATCAGAAAAGCCTTGATCTCGTGCGATACGATACTGATCGGTAAGGCGTGAGAGGAATAAGAGCGGATCGTCAGCGCCTAAAGCAATAGTTGCACCTGCGTCAAATAATGCTCGCAGAGGCACATGCGAGGGGTCAGAATAAACGCCAAGAGCTACGTTTGATGCAGGGCATACTTCGAGCGCAATGTTGCGGCGTATGATTTCCGCCAAGAGGGCAGGGTGTTCGGCGGCTCGTACGCCATGCCCCAAACGTGTGGGTTTTAAATACTTCATAACGTGAACGATATGTTCAGGGCCGAGCAGCTCCCCTCCATGCGGCACGGCCGCTAATCCAGCAGCTCGGGCAATATCGAAAGCTCGATCCCAGCGTTTGGTTTCTCCTGAGCGTTCGTCGTTGGAAAGACCAAAGCCAACGACCTCTCCCGAACTGTGACCAGCATGTTTTGTGGCAAGACGTGCAAGTGTGCGAGCGTCCATCGGATCTTTGATTCTGCTTGCCGCAACGATCACCCCTATTTCAACGCCTGTGGCAGCGCTCGCGGACCGCGCCTCATCGAGCACGATTTCGAGTGCTCGCGTGAGCCCTCCAACGTATGGCGCATATGAGGTGGGATCTATTTGAATTTCGAGTCTGCGAGATCCTTCGCAGGCGTCATCTTCGGCAGCTTCGCGCACGATTCTACGCATGGCCGCTTCGCTGCGAACAACTTTCCTTGCGGCGTCGTATGCGCGCTGGAATCGGAACCAGCCGCGTTTGTCGGCAGGAACTTGAAGTGCTGTGTTGTCTGTGAGGTTATCAGGAAGACGGATTCCCTCTTCTTCTGCCATCTCGATAAGAGTGCTCACTCGCATTGACCCAGTGAAATGCAGGTGAAGGTGAGCTTTTGGTAGTAGGTTAAGATCTCGCATGGTGTTATTTTAAGCATTTTTCGCTCATCTAAGATAAAGCCTGGAATGTTGATATGTTGCAATGCATGTGCAGCTGCGAGGTGAAGATCGGCAGCTTGATAAGGGTGTATGTGCGCGTTTTCTATGGGTAAAGATTGCGATATGCGAACGCTTGCGATAGGTGAAATCATCAGCATTTGGCGGTGAAAATCACTATTGTGATACACCATTGCGCCAGGCATACAGCTTTCTCGTTTTGTGCGGTGTTACCGAAAGAAAAAGTGAATATCTAAGAATACGGATATACTCTCATGTTTTCGTTTTGCGTGGCACTATAGAAGCATGAGCAAAGAAACTATGCGCCGCGTATCTAAGCGCCTCGGCGCCATTCAAGAATCCGCTACTCTCGCCGTCGATGCTAAGGCAAAAGCTCTTAAAGCTGCTGGTAAACCTGTGATTGGCTTCGGTGCTGGCGAGCCTAATTTCCCAACTCCTGCCTTTATTGCAAACGCTGCTGCTGAAGCTGCGAAAGACCCAAAAAATCATAAGTACACACCCGTAATCGGTCTGCCAGAGCTGCGAAAAGCTATTGCGGCAAAAACGCTCCGAGATAGCGGCGTCACGGTAGATCCTGCGAATATCGTCGTCACGAATGGCGGCAAGCAGGCTGTGTATCAGGCTTTTGCGTCAATTATTGACGAAGGTGACGACGTTCTTCTCCCAGCTCCCTATTGGACCACGTATCCTGAGGCGATCCGTTTGTGTGGTGGAAATCCTATTGACGTTTTTGCTGGTTCTGATCAGGGCTACAAGGTAACTGTTTCGCAGCTTGATTCGGCGCTCACGCCTCAAACGAAGGCTTTGCTGATATGTTCGCCAAGTAACCCAACGGGTGCCGTATATAGCGTTCAGGAGCTGCGCGAGATTGGTATGTGGGCATATGAGCACGGAATTTGGGTGATTACAGACGAAATCTATGAGCACCTTGTGTATTCTGGAGAGCCGAGCTATCTGTTGCAGGTATGCCCTGAGCTTGCAGATCAGACTATTGCTGTGAATGGTGTAGCAAAAACTTATGCGATGACTGGCTGGCGCGTGGGGTGGATGTACGGGCCGGCAGACGTGATGAAAGCTGCTGCAAACTTCCAGAGCCATGCCACATCGAATGTGGCGAACGTTTCTCAACGTGCTGCTCTTGCTGCTCTTGAAGGTGATCAGCAAGTGGTGAGTGATATGCGTGAGGTGTTTGATCGGCGTCGCCGCACAATTCTTCACATGCTGCGCGAGATTGAGGGGTTTGAAGTGCCAGAGCCAACTGGTGCTTTTTATGTTTTTGCTAATGTGCAGGCATTGCTTGGCAGGAATATTTGTGGGCGTGTTGCGGCTTCTACGAGCGAACTTGCTGCAATTATTTTAGAAGAGGCAGAGGTGGCCGTGGTGCCTGGTGAGGCTTTCGGTGCCCCTGGCTATCTTCGTTTAAGCTATGCTCTTGGTGACGACGATCTGGTTGAGGGGATCACTAGGTTGCAAAAGCTATTTGCATGATTAACGAGTGGATTTAGCGGGCTAATTCGATGACGTGCGCATTAAAGCGCGGATCATTTGCGATCGTAACGCCCGCATTCACCCATTCTTCTGCTACGAGCAAGCGCTGTTGCGCTAGGTTGGAGCTATCTGCGTTTTCAGATCGTTTTCTCTGTTTAGCTCCTCCTGCCACCAGTGAGAGCACAACTCCAGCAGTAGATGCGCATAACGCAACTGGATCTACTCGTTCGCTGAGCTGATCGAACCATCGAGCACACAGCGTTTCAGCCCATCGATATCGTGTGGGTGAAAGACTAGGCAAGACGGCTAGATGCCCGAGCAGGCATCCCCAATCATGAGCGCGATAGCCAGGACCGAGAGAATCGACGTCAAGAAGTGCGCTAATGCGCTGAGAGCTAGGATTTATCAGCACGTTTGCTTCATAGAAATCGCCATGCACAGCCATTATTTTTCCAAAATCGGCGTATCTGAAAAGATATCTGATCTGGCGGGCAATGTTTTTTGCACGTGTGGCTCCCGCTGGATAGGCAATGCCAGCAGCATGAGCATAGTGCTCACAGCGATCTGCCCATGCTGGTTTTTTAGGCAAGAGCGCGGCAGCTTGGGGTAGGGTATCAAGAATTTCCTCAAGCTGATCGAGCATCAGATCAGTGCTGCCCAGATCTTTTGGGTTTATCGCAGCATAAAAATGGGAAAGAGGTACGCCCTGGGCGGCGTGTGTAAACACCAATCCAGCAGGAAGGGGGAAGGTAGAAGAGGAGGAATGCGCTGCGCGCAGATCAGTTTGCTGCCCATAATCTCTTTGCGGCTCATATATGCGGATACTGGGAACGTCAGAATCTTCCAGAAGTTTCAAGCGTTGAATAAGATCGGCTTGTGCGCTTGGGCGAATTACTTTTGCATAAAGATCAAGGCGAGTTTCATCGTCTTTTTTTAAGGTTATCGGCTGTTTGCTCTCCTCACGTTTTTCGCCGTTTTTACTGACTTCGTTTATTTCGTCTGCCTTGCTATCGGTTTCTTCGATATGAAACACGGCTCTGCGAGTCGGGCGATAGGAGAGCATTTCGATATTGACGCTTGTGCCGAGAATTTTTTCCAACAAGCGCGCATCAGAAGCGAGTGCAAGTGCAGGAAGCTCTGGATCATTGGGGTATTCCCAGAGGTGAACGCGGGTATCGCCTATTGTGAGAGTAATTGCGGAGCTTGCGCTGAGTTTTTGGGCAGAGATTTTAGCTGTTGAAGCGAGAATATAGAGGTCTTCCATTTCTTTTTTGCGCGCGCGGCTCGAATTAGCGTGAGGTGACGATTGAAGCGAGACGCAGTAGCCTACTGTAACGCCAGCTCCAGGGCGATGATGGATGCGGTGAACACGCCACGCATACACTTTCCCTCGAGAAGCAAGGGCCAGGCGCAGCATATTGCCTGCATCTGATCCTGTGAGGAGTGAGAAGTGTTCGCTTTCGAGGCGGGCACGTTCGGCTAGATTCATGCTCTCTTTATACCATTGATTGCGCAGAGGCTGATGTGCGCAATCAATGGTATTGTGAGAAATAGGGCACGCTTCAGTATCAGGGTTGGACGAATGGCTGCTGTGCTATTAGACTTGCTTAAGTGCTTCGATGCTCCGCGTCAGCGATAGCATACACTGAAGTACTGCAGATGTAAGTATGAGTTTCATATAAACTAATGCCTGTACTTATAGGGTAGTGGCGCAATTGGTAGCGCACCGGTCTCCAAAACCGGCGGTTGTGGGTTCGAGTCCCTCCTGCCCTGCTAGAAACACCCCCAAACGGGGGCGTTTCTACGTTAGTAGAAGATATGCTTCTACGAGCAATATCAACGGAGGTAATCGCTGTGAACGAAGTAGCTCGCGCGAAAAGCGCTAAAGGAGCAGACGCTGATAAGCAGGGTCTGATCGCTCGCATCGTCACCTTTTTCAAGCAGGTGTTTAGTGAGCTGAAGAAAGTTCAGCGCCCAACTCAAGAGGAGTTGTGGCGTATGTTTCTCACTGTGCTTGCGTTCCTGCTCGTGGTGATGGCATTTGTGCTGGTGCTCGATATCGCATTCAGCAAGTCGATATTCTGGATTTTCGGATAAGCGCGCACTAATGCGCTCGCGCATAGAGTGAGTGAAGGATAAACATGGCGAACGAGGAACTTGAACAGCCTGCAGAAGAACTAGAAGTTCTAGAAACTGGCGAAGAAGCTGGTGACGGCGTCGTCACGCCAGAGATGGTGCGTGCTAAGCTCAAGGGGCTTCCAGGGCGCTGGTACGTCTTGCATACCTATGCTGGATATGAAAAGCGCGTAAAGCAAGATATTGAAATTCGTCTGCACTCGATGAATATGGAAGATTATATTTTCCAGGTTGAGGTGCCGATGGAAGAGGTCATTGAAGTGCGCAAAGGGCAAAACAAGCTCGTTTCGCATGTGCGTATGCCTGGATATGCTCTGATTCGCATGGATATGACCAACGAATCGTGGCGTATTGTACAAGAGACGAATGGCGTGACGGGTTTTGTTGGCAACGGGCGTAATCCTGTGCCTCTGACCATGGATGAAGTAGTTGAAATGCTCACGCCAATGGTTGAGCAAGAAGTGCAACACGAAGCTCAGGCTGCAGGCAAGCCGCTTCCTGGCGGTGGGCCAGAGCTCGTCACTCAGTACGAAATTGGCGAAACCGTCACTCTCACAACGGAGCCGTGGGTTGGTATGCCAGCGACGATCTCCGATATTGACGCTGTGAACCGCAGACTCACAGTTCTCATGACTTTGGTCGGTCAGGAAACCCCGGTCGATCTGGCATTCAACCAAGTCCAGAAGATGGATTAATCAGTTTTAACGAACTGTTAATTAGCTCTGGGTAGAGGTGGAATGCACCCGCTGCTGTTGCCATGCAGCGGAACAAACAAGAAAAGGAACATATTAGATGGCACCGAAGAAAAAGGTTACTGGCCTGATCAAATTGCAGATCCAGGCTGGCGCTGCCACTCCTGCTCCGCCAGTTGGTCCGGCTCTCGGTCAGCATGGCGTGAACATTGTGGAATTTACCAAGGCCTATAATGCGGCCACGGAATCCATGCGCGGCAATATCGTTCCGGTGGAAATCACCGTGTACGAAGATCGCTCGTTCACATTCGTGCTCAAGACGCCTCCGGCTGCGGAACTCCTCAAGAAGGCTGCTGGTATCAAGAGTGGTTCTGGCACGCCAAACACTGTCAAGGTTGGGCATGTGACTGCCGATCAGCTTCGTGAAATTGCGAAGACGAAAGAGCCAGATCTCAACGCAAACGACATCGACAACGCTGCTCGCATCATTGCTGGTACTGCACGCTCGATGGGCTTGACCACCGACGAGATCTGATCTCGCTAGACAGAAATAAATATCCCGAAAGGGAGCAGGCATACAAGGTGAGCAAGACCGTGTGTGCTGTGGTTGAGTCCGGAGCTGGCTCGAAGAACCACAACTGCTAAGAAGGAGAAAGCAGAATGGCAAAGCGCTCAAAGAATTATCGTAAAGCCGCTGAACTTATTCAGACTGGCGCGCTTTACACACCAGCCGAGGCTCTTGACCTCGCGCTGAAGACTTCCGTGACGAAGTTCCCCTCCGCTGTTGAGGTTGTCTTGCGTCTCGGTGTGGATCCCCGTAAAGCCGATCAGATGGTGCGTGGAACAGTCTCCCTGCCACACGGCACGGGTAAGACTGCTCGCGTGATCGTCTTCGCTGTTGGCCCGAAAGCACAAGATGCAATCGATGCTGGTGCTGATGAAGTTGGCGGCGATGAGTTGATTGAAAAAGTTGCTGGCGGCTGGACGGATTTCGACGCTGCTGTAGCAACCCCAGATATGATGGGTAAGGTCGGCAAACTCGGTCGCGTGCTCGGACCTCGTGGTTTGATGCCAAACCCTAAGACGGGTACCGTAACGATGGATACGGCAAAAGCCGTCACCGATATTAAGGGCGGGCGTATTGAGTTCCGTGTGGATAAGCATGGAAACCTCCCATTTATTGTCGGCAACACCACGTTTACCAACGAACAGCTTGCAGAGAATTTCCATGCGGCCGTTGATGAAATTATTCGACTCAAGCCAGCTAGTGCAAAGGGTCGTTACGTGTTGAAGGCTACCGTGAGCACTACAATGGGGCCTGGTATTCCGCTGGATATCACGAAGCTTGCTCCTGAAAAGAAGTGAGACATAGCTTATGTAGCGTATAAATGAAGGAGGCTGTAGATTCGTCTGCAGCCTCCTTTGCTATAGAACTGTATGTGTAGTGAAAGTGAGAACAGCTGGTGGATAGAGCATTTGTAATTGGTATTGCCGGCGGTACGGGCAGCGGAAAGACCACTCTCACTAAAGAAATTAAAGAGCGCTTTGGGCAGTGTACATCCGTGGTATATCACGATAATTACTACAAAGCTCATGATGAGCTATCGTATGACGAGCGCTGCTGCCTCAACTACGATTCTCCAGATGCGTTTGATAACGATTTAATGGCGCGCCAGCTTGGGTTACTTATGGAAGGCCATGCTATAGATTGCCCTCTTTATGATTATGCAAACCATAATCGATGCGCCCAGACGATTCGGATTGAACCCAATCCGATTATTATCGTTGAAGGGATTTTGCTCTTTGCTCATGAGCAGCTGCGTGCAATGTGCGATGTGCGAATTTTTGTAGATACTGATGCTGATGTACGTATTTTGCGTCGGGTGAAGCGAGACGTGATTGAACGTGGGCGCACAATCGAATCGGTTGAACAGCAGTATTTGGCGACTGTTAAGCCAATGCATGAGTTATACGTAGAGCCATCTAAGCGCACGGCACATATTATTATTCCTGAAGGAGGGCATAATCTCGTGGCACTGGATATGCTTTTTCACAGAATCAGCCACGAGCTTAAAAAACGAGATGCGTAAGAGTAAGCGAGAAGTTGAAGAAACTTGCGTTGTTTGAGAGAAATAGCTCACGAACGTTGCTGTAAGTTTGGTTTTTCTTTGGATGATATGTAGTATTTTTAGTGCCCAAGACCGCAGGTCTGCCCGTAGCCAACGGGGTGAAATTCGAAGATCGAAGCCAGCGCAGGTAATATAAAGGAAATATCAAGGCATATGCCGAGATATATAGGTTGCCTTGCGCTATATGCGTGAGGCTTTTTTGTTGCAGTCGCAGCGTTATGCTGTGACGATGCAAAAGAGTATCACTGAGGCTGGATTGCTGTTTTTCGGAATCTGCGGCGGATATTCGGAAGGAGGGCTCATGGCAAAGCCCGATAAGTCTGCAGCGATCGCAGAGCTAGTGGAGGAATTCCGCAGTTCTTCGGCCGTGATTGTGACTGAATATCGCGGACTCACTGTGGCGCAGCTCAAGACGTTGCGTCGCTCAATGGCTGGGGAGGCGAACTATACAGTCGCAAAAAACACGCTTGCGCGCATTGCAGCTCGTGAAGTCGGTATCGATAGCCTCGATGCTGATCTCAAGGGACCAACTGCACTTGTGTTTGTGAAAGGTGATGTTGCTTCCGTTGCTAAGGCACTCAAGACGTTCGGTAAAGAGAATCCTGCACTCATTATGAAAGCAGGCGTTCTTGAGGGCGCATATCTTGATGCTGACGCCGTAAAGAAGCTCGCCGATCTCGAATCGCGCGAAGTACTGCTTGCCAAGACTGCTGGGGCTCTCAAAGCTTCGCTCTACAAGGCTGCATACGTATTCACCGCGCCTGCCGTCAAGGCCGTGCGCACAGTCGATGCCCTGCGCGAGAAGCAGGAAGCCGCTGCTTGATAAACCTGGGTGCACCCGCACTCGCAAGTATCGGTATATAACTACAAAATAACCGCCTCGCGTAGGCAATGAAAGGATGGCTATTATGGCCAAGCTCACCACTGAAGAGCTCATCGCAGCTTTCAAAGAACTCACTCTCGTTGAGCTCAACGATTTTGTGAAGGCTTTCGAGGAAGAATTCGATGTTGAGGCTGCTGCTCCAGTTGCTGCTGTTGCTGCTGCTCCAGCTGCTGCTGAAGCTGCTGCTGAAGAAGAGAAGGATTCTTTCGACGTCATCATCGAATCTGCTGGTGATAAGAAGATCGGTGTGATTAAGGAAGTTCGCGCTCTGACCCCACTTGGTTTGAAGGAAGCAAAGGAACTCGTTGATTCCGCTCCTAAGGCTGTGCTCGAAGGCGTAAACAAAGAAACCGCTGAGAAGGCTAAGGAACAGCTCGAAGCCGCTGGCGCAACCGTTACCCTTAAGTGACGATGTAGCTCAATCTGAGTACATATGTAGCTAGCCCGAGGCTAAGCATCATGCTTAGCCTCGGGCTAGCTCTCTTATGGGTGTGTTTCGGGGGAGTGCCATAAATGGCAATCCCCTGCCTTATAGCCCCAAAAATACGTATAAAAAATGTGCCAGCTCACCTTGTGAGCCAGCACATTTTCAATCGAATTTATCGGTGACGACGATTATAGAGATAAAGCATAACCAAAATACCTACTAAACCGCTCATCATGATTCCAAGTCCTCGCCAGCCTTCAATGGTATTTCCATAAATAGCAAGGGCAATACATACGATATATGCGATTATTCCCAATGTGATCCGCGCGATCACTGCAATTTTTTCGCTCACTTAATACCACCTCCAGTAGATACTTGCAGGAGCTTCTTCTGTACGATGATGTAGAAGATAATGACTGGAATTGCCACAATAATCATGCCAGCATAGAGACGCCCATAGTTCGTTGCCGAGTGAGCAGTACTCATCAGGTTGAGCATACCCACTTGTACTGTCTTGCGATCTCCTGTAATGAGGGTCATCGAAATGACGTAATCATTCCAGTAAGAGAGGAAGTTGAAGAGCATTGCCATTGAAATAGCAGGCTTTGCCAGTGGGAAGAAAATCTGAACCATTGTACGTGAGAGCCCTGCACCATCAATCATTGCAGCTTCTTCATACTCTTTGGGGATAGCGGCAAAAAAATCTTGCAGAAGATAAATTGTGAATGGAAGCGATGTAGCTCCGTACACCAATGCCAAAATGAAAATATTATCGATGAAGAAACCGTCTGGAAGAATCGCACGCACAAGATTATCTGCACCTATTAAGAGAAGAAAGATCGGAACAACGATGTAGTTCACATTGACAAAGAGTAAGCCTTGTACCGCAAGTTGCAGGATCTTTTTCCCCAAAAAATCGTAGCGCGCCAAAGCGTACGAGCAGGGAAGTGCCACCGTCATGGATATCGCCATAGCAATCACGGTGACGATCACTGAGATAAGGAAAGACTGCCCAATCCCAGAATCGATAAATGCATCAATATAGTTTTGCAGATACAGTCCCTTGGGCAAAACCCATGGGCTTCCATAAAATTCTGACTGCTGTTTGAATGAAGCAATAAGCACCCAAATAGCTGGAACAACAATCGTCAGCGAAACAATAAACAGCACAATATGCGCCAAAATTCGCCCAACAGTCCATCTATCTTCTGAATTGCGAGTTTTCTTATTCATGTGCTGTTTAGTTTGCACAGACTGAAGTTTTTGTTCTGCTTGTGTATGAGACATTTCTATTCCTTCCTCAGCCGTACTGAATAACTTCGCGTTTAGTTACACGGCTCACCACAAGTGAAAGCACAAACGAAAAGGTGAATGTGACGACTCCGATTGCCATGCCATATCCGAACTGGGAATTGTCGTATGCCTGGCTGTACAGATAGCCAAGAAGTACTTCAGAAGAACCGTCTGGACCGCCACCCGTCATCGCGCGCACAATCACAAAGGAAAGATTGATCGATGAAATTATAAAGAATGTGAGCGTTGTGCGAATGTTACTCCAAATAAGAGGAATGGTAATGACGAAAAGCTGACGAACTTTTGAAGCGCCATCGATACGAGCAGCCTCGTAGATAGATGTATCAATTCCTGCCATAGCAGACATATACATCACCATATAGTAGCCGCATGATTGCCAAAGCATAGCGAACCCAATAGAGTAAATGACTATATTTTGATCGCCTAGCCATGCTTGGGTGTATTCTTCTAAGCCAACAGCTGTGAGCAGTGAATTTAAAAGACCGTCACTTTGCGAATACACAGCAGCGAAAATTGCGGCAATAATGACCATTGAAAGAATGGAAGGCAGATAAAGAATGAAACGAATAAAGCCAGTTCCATATATCTTTAGTTGTACTAAAATCGCAGCAAAAATTACAGCTACTGGAAGAGTGACTGAGGTGACAACAACTAAAAGTAAGACTGTGTTTTGGAAAGCTTCAAGAAACTTCATATCAGAAAAAAGAATCTTGAAGTTATTCAAACCCACAAACTCTTTATTGGGGGAGTAACCGCCCCATTTAAATACCGACATTTGAAACACTTGAATCGTCGGAATAACGATAAAAATGAACATCAATATTGCGGCAGGAAGAGAACAAAATAAAGCAAAGCGCTTTGTGCTCCTTGTTTTTTGTGAAATGCTCGCTGAATCCAGCGATTTTTTTTGTTTATTGTGAGAGACTTCTGGTTTTTCCATCAGCCCTTCGCGAGAGTCTGCCATGACGTCCTCCACGACTTTATGACTTTGCGTGACAGGAAATATTTACTGCCAAAATAGGTAGCTAATGTATGCACATCGTGTGCAGTATGTTTTAGCGGGAGCGAGCGGAAAAGTCGCCCCCGCTAAAACATGAGTTACAGATACAACTCTGTGTTAGTTTTATTTAGCATTGCGAAGTGTATCGGTAACTCGCTTGATATCGTTGTGCCAATCTTCAAGAGTCTTATCTCCAGAAGCAACTGAATCAATTGCAATGTAGACAGAATCTTTGAATGAGACGCCTTCAGCAGTTTTTGCAAGAGGACCGCCAGCAACTGCTGAAACGCCTTCTGCATTCATCATATTGAAAAATGCCTGAACGCCAGGATCTTTCGCTGCAGCGATAGCCTTATCTGCTGCACCTTCAACAGGCTGCGCAGCGCCTGCGCCAGCGAAGATATCTACTGCCTTATCGGAATAGAGGAAAGCAATGAAATCTTTAGCTGCATCAGCATTCTTAGCTTGTGCTGGAATCCAAATATTTTCAACGAAGGAGAACGCATAGCGTTCAGCGCCAGCCTTGAATGCTGGTGCTGGAATGACGCCCCACTCGAACCCATCGGTACGTGGAGCATCTTTCATTTCATTCACAATCCAGTTGCCGTTTGGCATGAAGATTGCGGTGCCGTCAAGAATTGCCTGTTGATTCTTAATGAAGTTTTCCTTATTTGCATTACCTACTGTGGAGTTGAGTAGATAGTCACTAGAAACAAGCTTAGACACAGTTTCAAGTGCGGTCTTAGCGCCTGCCGTTTCCCAAGCTCCTTCTTTATAGTTTGCGATATCAGACCAAAGCTGAGCTCCTCCAGCATTAGCAATAATTGAAGGAAGCGCAGAATCAAAATATCCAGATACTGGGTAAGTGAACAAAGCAATGCCTTTTGCTTTTGCTTCATCACCAAGTTTGAACATTTCTTCCCATGTGGTCGGAGCTTCCCAGCCGTTATCGGCAAGAAGCTTCTTGTTGTACACAAGACCGTTTGGTGCATAGAAGAGAGGTGCAAGATAAGTATCATCCCCACCAAGAGGGTTAGTAGCAGTGCCGCCAAGAATACCTGGAAGAAGCTTTTCCTTCACAGTTTTGTCTTCGCCTGGAACTTTCATGTCAAAGACGTCGTTAATTTTCATAACTGCGCCTTCAGAAAGAAGAGTCTCTGTAAAGCCAGACTTTTGACCCGCAGAATAATAAACCACATCTGGGTACTTGCCAGCCTTCATATTTGGAGCAATCTCTTCGTTAATGGTCTTCGAAATCTTCATATTGACCTTAACGTTTGGATTCTGCTCTTCGTATGCTTTGACGACTTTTTCCCAGACCTCAGTGCCGTATCCCCCTTCAAACGCTGCGAATTCTAGGGTGGTCTTATCGCCGTCTCCGTCTTTTTTCGCGTCAGTAGTTGAGGAGCAAGCGGAAAGAGCTAGGGCCAGAGAAGCTGTGATCGCTGCAAAAGCCTTAAACTTATATCTCATAACTTACCTTTCTGTATGAACGTGTAGAAACCAACGTTGAGTCTCTACAAGAGTGCGTGTGACAGTCTCAATAACAGCTAATATCTACAGCATTGTAGATTTCGCACGAATAACTCCAAATAACTCCAAAAGTCTGCTAGATGTTGGGTTATTTAGCGCGTTAAGATATGCCAGTCACATTCTTAAGAGTACCATGAGCGCAGATATAGGTTCGTAGCATAAGTGGCGCGAATGGAAGTTTGTAATTTAGTTTCTATGTGCACTGTAGGGTAGAAAGTGCTGATTTTTCAGGGTTTTCTTTGCCAAATTCACACACTGCACCTTTTCAGTGCTGCTTCACTATCTTTTTTCTGTAATAAAATCGTTATTAAAATAATATTGACCTCTGCAACGGGCAAAAATAAAGATTTATATGATCTCCTCAGCAGCGCTCAGATAAAGGAGTCTGAGCAGAAAGCTGCACGTTTATTCGGAGGATGTCTATGTCTGCATCGTTATCTCAAAAAGCTGCCGTGCAGTTTACTTCTGCACAGCTTCAAGCGCGCAAACGAGCCACACTTTTCGCTTTAATTGCAACTCTTGGTCCTTTCTTCTACGGATTTGAAGGGATGGTACTTAACGGCGCTATTGCCGCTGTGGGAAGTGAATTTAAGCTTGGACCTCTAGCATCGGGTGTTGCTGGAGCGGCAGGTATTATCGGCGGTATTATTGGTGCTCTCTTTGCTGGGCGTATCTCAGATAAAATTGGGCGCAAAACAACGTTGATGTTTGTAGGGCCTTTTCTGCTATTTGAAGCAATTTTTGGAGCATTCAGCCCAGTATTAGGTGGCTACTCCTTCCTCATATTCTGCAGAGTACTGGGAGGCATAGGTTTTGGTGCTGCTACGACGGTTGCTCCTGGATATGTGGCTGAAATTGCTCCTGCCGATATTCGCGGGCGTCTTATTGGTTTTCGCCAGCTAGCTATTATTGTGGGGTTGTTTTTCGCAGGGTGCGTGAACTTTATTATGGGCAGAGTTGCTGGTGGTTCCACCGAAGTGCTCGCATTTGGATTGAAGGCTTGGCAATGGATGTTTCTCTGCCTGTTTATTCCAGCTCTGCTTTTCGTTATTTTTACGGCGATTATGCCAGAATCTCCACGCTACCTTGTATCTGTTGGGAAAAATGAGGAAGCGAAGAAAGTTTTAGCTCAAGTAGCAGGCGAAAGTGATCTTGATGCCCGCATTTCTTCTATTCGTTCCTCATTTGGTGAAACGGCAGAAAAACTCTCGATAAGTAAAATTTTCTCCTCAAAATGGCGCGGTTTAGTGCTTGTGGCATGCGCAATTGCGGCATTCCAGCAGCTAACGGGCACAAATGGTATATTCTTCTATTCCAATATGCTTTTTGAATCTGTTGGCTTCACAGAAGATATGGCCTTCCAGCAGACCCTCCTGCTCACCTTCTTTAAAATTGTTGGCGTGACGGCAGGTATTATGCTGGTTGATAAGGTCGGACGTAAACGTATGCTTATGTACGGCGGCACACTGATCTTCATTGCTTTGGCTATTGTGGCTACCGTTTTCACTGTTGCTCCGCAGGTTGACGGAGTTGCAGATATTTCGGGTAACCCTTGGCTTGGGCGTTTGGCAGTTGCAGGTTTGTGCCTCTTCCTGCTCGGTTTCACTTCCTCGTGGGGGCCTATTTTCTCGATTATGATGGGCGAGATGTTTCCGAATGAAATCCGAGGCGGCGCAATGTCGATTGCCTCCGGTGCAGATTTCTTCGTCAATTTCCTTGTCGTTCTTCTCTTCCCGTTCTTGGTGGCTTGGTCACCAGCAGGTGTCTATTGGATATTCTTCGGATTCGGCGTCTTGGCAGTTCTCTTCACAGGAAAGTTTGTGCAGGAAACTGCTGGTAAACAGCTTGAAGATATGGGCGATTAGTAGTCGATAAAGGTATAAGAGGAGAAAGGATACGTTCATGGCTGAAAAAGAAAATTTGCGCCAAGACATTCCAGATAACGTTCGTAATATTTTGGTGATTATGACGGATCAGCATCGCACAGATACGATCGGATGCCTTGGTAATCCGTATGCACAAACCCCAAATCTCGATAAAATCGGGGAGAACGGTTTTGCTTTTACCAACTGCTATACGCCAACGGCGATTTGTACGCCTGCGCGTTCTTCGCTGCTCACAGGTAAGCATCCTTTTAAACATCAAGTGCTGGCAAATCCAGAATGGAATATTGCCTATCAAACAGATATTCCTCGCGATGCGTGGACCTATACTCAAGAACTTCGCGATCACGGCTACAACGTTGGTATCGTTGGAAAATACCATTGCGGGCACAATCTTCCGGATTGCTTTGGTATGGATGACGATTCCTATTGGGGCGCTGAAAATCCAGTGGGCAATGAAAAATATGTAGCGTGGCTGGAAGAAAACAATCTTCCGCCAGTGCGCGCGCACGATCTCTATCGTGGAAAACTTCCAGGAAATCGAGATGGGCATATTATTGCGGCTCGTCTGCATCAGCCAGAAGAAGCAACCTTTGAACGCTTCCTGGCAGATCGTGCCATCGAAAAACTGCGCGAGTATGCGAAAGATTGGAAAGAGCAAGGAAAGCCTTTCAGCTTGGATGTGCACTTCTTCGGGCCGCACTTGCCGTATTTCCTTCCCGATGAATACTTCGATTTAATCGACCCAGAGTGTGTGGAACTTCCAGAAAACTTTGGAGACTCTTTGATCGGGAAACCCCAGATTCAGCAAAACTATGCCACCTACTGGTCTACTTCATCTTTCAGCAATGAGCAGTGGAAGAAACTTATTGCCATTTACTGGGGCTATGTGGCAATGATTGATTTTGAGATTGGGCGCATTATGCAGGCAGCTCAAGAGCTGGGCATTCTTGACGATACTGCGCTCTTTTTCTGTGCAGATCACGGCGAATTTACAGGCTCGCATCGTCTCAACGATAAAGGGCCGGCAATGTATGACGATATTTATCGCGTCCCCTTTATTGCCCAGATTCCCGGCGTTTCGACAGTTGGGCAGTCTGATGCTTTCGTATCTCTGCTCGATCTTCCTGCTACCGTGCTCGATGTGGCTGGCATAGATCCTTCACTTGCAGAAGATGGACGATCAATTGTTGATCTCACGCGCGGCGATGCCGTGCCCGGGTGGCGAGAAAATATTGTCTGTGAATTTCACGGGCATCATTTCCCGTTGCAACAGCGTATGATCCGCACTCGGGATTTCAAGCTGATTATCTCGCCAGAATCGATCAACGAGCTATATGATCTGCGGTGTGATCCAGCAGAAATGAACAACGTCTACACAGTTCCCGTCTACGACGATATACGCCGAGATCTGGCAACTGAGCTGTATAAGCAGCTGCGCGCTCGTGGAGATAATTCGTTTGCAAAATGGATGGCAGCTATGGTTGATTTCGATATTCCGTTGGTTAATACAGCGCGCTCTGATCTTGACGAAGTAAAATTCGACTAGTGAAAGTTGAGAGGGAACAAGCGTGAAATATCTTATGAGACCAGCACCTCCGCTATTGAGTGACCTCGTTGCAGAGCGTTTGGCTAAAGGCTCAGCAACTCGTAAAGAGTTATGCGAAGAGCTGGGTGTTTCACGCACATCTCTCGGTCGTGCAATTTCTGATCTGCTAAGTGATGGTTCGTTTTTGTCTTCTTGCGAAGAAAAGCGAACCATGCTTGGTGGATCGAAATTATTTCCAATCAAAACGACGCCGCGTCCGTTAGCGCAGCTGTCTGTACAATCGTCACCAAATCCAGTGCATAATGTTGCTCTAGAGCAGCATCGCGTGAAGGAATCTGCACAAGATTTGCCGATCTCTTCGGCAGGGCAGCTTTCAGCCCCTGGAAGACCAGTGCAAAAACTGATTCTTAATACTCATGTGGGATACCGCGTCGGCATAGATATCTCGCGTATCGGTTGCTGTGCCGTTGTGCTCAATCGAGCATATAAAGAAATTTTGCGCGTCGAGAGCGATGTACGCGAAGGTGAAGAATTTACAGATTCGCTCAAACGTGTGTGTTCTGCTCTTTATGAGGAGAGCGAAGCGCGCGGGCTTAATCTCTATTTCGTTTCTAAAGTAGGTATTGGTATTCCTGTGCCTATCAATGAAGATTCTCAAGAATATCTCGAGCAGAAAATTTTGATCGAAAATATTGTGAGCGCGTATTGGAGGGCGCCGATACTAATTGAAAACACTGTGCGCTTAGGTGCTATCGGAGAAGCGCGATGGGGAGCTGGGCGAGGAATTTCGAGCCAGTTTTATGTGCGCCTGAGCGGCGGAGTTGGGTGCTGCCTAGCTATTTCAGATACCATCACAGGCGGTGAAGCTGGGTATGCCGGAGAATTCGGGCACGTGCAAGTTCCCGGTTTTGATCTTCCTTGTCGATGCGGTAAACGTGGCTGTGTGGAAACTATTGCGTCTGAATCTGCAGTGTGTGCAGCTGCTGGAGTTGATTCGCTTAACGAACTGCGAATAATGCTGAATTCGGGAGATGAAAATTCTAAAAAAGCGTATGGGGTGCTGGAAAAAGTCGGGCGAGTCGTCGGTGAACAAATTGCTGTTGTCGTGCTTATAGCTAATCCGCAGATTGTTGTGTGTGCAGGTTCGTTGGTAGCGTTTATTCCAGAAATTATTCCTCTTATCGCTTCTGCAGTTGAGAAATATCTTCCTCCAGTACTGAGCCGCAAAATTCCTGTGGTTCAGGAGGTTTTAGGGCATCGCGGGTCTTCGCTTGGCGCCGCATTCGCGGCAGATTTTGCTGTTGAATCTCACGAAAATCGTGAAGAATGAGAAGTTTTGATGATGAGTTCTTTGAATTCTGCACATGTGATTAACGCGCATCGTGTTCCAATTTCCGTTGTGGCAAAGCCTACGGGAGCTGCATGCAACCTCGATTGCTCATACTGCTTTTTTCTCTCAAAAGAGCTTCTCTACGACCAGCAACGCCAACAGATGAGCGAGGAGACCCTTGATATTTATGTGCGCACTTTCCTTGATGCTAATTCAGATGGAGAGGTGACGATGCTCTGGCAGGGCGGCGAGCCTACGTTACGAGGTCTGCCATTTTTTAAGAGAGCTGTGCAATTAGCTGATCTATATCGACGACCAGGGCAGCAGGTGCGCCATGCTCTGCAGACGAACGCTACTCTTATTGATGAAAAGTGGGCTGATTTTTTAGCTGAGCATGATGTGCTTGTGGGTGTTTCAATCGATGGACCTGCTCATATTCACGATTCATATCGAGTAAACCGCGCGGGGCGAGGAAGCCATAAGCAAGTAATTCGAGGGTGGAATTTGCTGCGTGATGCAGGTGTGCGATGCAATATCTTATGCACAGTTCATCATGTTAATGAGCGCTCACCGCTTGAAGTATATCGTTATTTTCGAGACGATCTGGGGGCTGATTTTATTCAGTTTATACCCATCGTTGAGAGGGTGAATCGTGATAGTCTCAAAGAAGCAGAAACTGGCTGGCGTGATGCTCAGCTTCTCTATCGGCAGCAAGGTAGCTGCGTCACCTCTCGTTCTGTAGATCCGCAAGCCTATGGTGATTTTCTGCTGAAAATTTTTCAAGAATGGATCCAGCGAGATGTGGGGAGTGTATTTGTGCAGGATTTTGATTCTGCGCTCGGAGCTTTTTTCACTGGTCCAACAATGTGTGTACATGCACCAGAATGCGGCAATAATGTGGCTCTTGAATTTAATGGTGACGTGTATGCGTGCGATCACTGGGTGGAGCCAGATTGGCTCGTTGCAAACATCCATTCTACTAAGCTAAGTTCTGTGCCGAAGGCAAACGTGATGAGAGAGTTTGCGAAAAAGAAAAATACCTATCTTCCGCAGCGCTGCCGTGAATGTTCGGTGCGAAGATTGTGTAATGGCGGCTGCCCGAAAGATCGTTTTGTAGGTGATGCAGGGGAGAGTGGGCATGAGCAGCAAAATTATCTGTGTGAGGGGTACTATCGTTTCTACAGCCGCATTAAACCTGATCTTGTAGCAATGGCGCGACTTATACGGGCTGGGCGCTTCGCAAGCGATATTATGGATCCAAAAGTGCGGGCTTCTTTGCGCCCTGCAGGATCGGCAAGCTCTGTAAACCCAAAAAAATCAGTATAGCGCTTGGTATAACGCTTGCTGTAATGCTTGGTATAAAAGCTTGTTTTCGCACAGTGCTTTGAGGGTCGCCAGTGTGGCAATAGGTGATGATTGCCTAAGAGTTGCGTATTTACAGTTTTCAAAGCGAAATAGTGCAAAGGCAGCATAGGTGTGTAAAGGTTTCGGCTGTGCTTATGGCTAGGTGGTATAAGAATAACTGATAGTGAAATAGTAAAAGTATGAAGCAAATTGTAGGGCGAAGGTGCGAGAAATGCTCATTTTGGGATGCGTCTTAGGGTTATGTATCGGAGTAGTTGTGGGGGCGCTTGGTGCAGGAGGAGGTATTCTCTCCGTGCCTGTACTCGTGTATCTGCTTGGGATTGCGCCGCATAATGCAACTGCATCGTCACTGGTTATTGTGGGGCTGACGGCGCTTGTTTCGCTCTTTTCTCCAGGGCGTTCAGCATACGTGAAATATCGTGATGGGGCAGTATTTGGAGTTCTAGCTATTGGTGGATCTGTGCTTGGTGCGCGAACAAGCGAATTCGTGCCTGCTGATCTTCTAATGTATCTCTTTTCGGGGCTGCTTATCTGTGTTGGAATCGTGATGCTCAGAAAAGGGATACGAGAATGCCGCGTTGCTGATTGCGAGGAGCGCAGCGAAAAATCCTCTGGCGAAAAATCCTCTGATGGGCAAAAAGAAGGCGATGAAAAGTCTGGGAGTGAAAATTCGGCAAAATTATCGTGGTGGCTTGTGGTCACTGCAGCGCTCGGCACTGGTGTACTCACGGGATTTTTCGGTGTTGGCGGGGGATTTATTGTGGTCCCTATGCTGATGCTCGTTTTGCGAATGCCGATGCGTGAAGCAGCATCTACGTCACTTCTCATTATGGTAATTACCTCTATAAGTGGTTTGCTGGCTCGCATTGGGACTTCAGTGACGATTGATTGGGCTGTTATCATGGCGTTTGCTGCGGCATCAATGATCGGTGGGTTTGCTGGCGGGCCGCTGACGGCGCGCGTGCGCCCAGCTGTGCTGACGATGTGCTTTGGTGTGTTGCTTCTTTGTGTGGCATGTGCCACTGCAATAGCTACAGCGTTGTGAATGGTTAGTTTTATTCTTGCGAAGTCTGTTCGCAATACGTCATAGTGTCGAGTTACGGTGTTGAGTTATAGCATCACGATCCCTGTTTTAATGTGATAGCCGCCATAACCTAATAGCTATATTATGGCTAGATATCGCTATCTATCTTCTGGTATATTGGGAACTTGTTGTGCGCGCGTAGTTTTGACATGCATATAGCGGCTTTCGCTTCTACGGCTGGTGCACCTTGTATACATCCCTACCGGATCCCAGGGAAGGACATCTCTTGGCTGCTTCTAGCACCCCTTTATTACCAGTAAAAGACGGCAAAATTGTGCCGAATCGCGTATCGTTTGCAAAACTTCACGAGCCGATGGCCGTGCCCGATCTTTTGGGTCTTCAGACAGCATCGTATGGCTGGCTGATTGGCTCCGAGGAATGGCGCGAAGCTCATCCTGGCGAGAAGTCTGGTTTGGAAGAAATTTTTGATGAAATTTCTCCTATCGAAAACACTGCTCGCACGATGGGGCTTGTGCTCTCAAACCCTCATCTCGAAGACGAGAAAGCGCCTGTTGCGGAGTGTAAAGATAAAGACATGACGTATTCTGCTGCGCTCTACGTCACCGCAGAATTCCAAAATTACGAGACTGGTGAAATTAAAAGCCAGACCACCTTCATCGGTGATTTTCCGTTGATGACGCCGCAAGGCACCTTTATTATCAACGGCACTGAACGCGTGGTCGTCTCTCAGCTCGTGCGCAGCCCCGGCGTCTATTTTGAGCGCCTTCCAGATAAGACTTCTGATAAGTGGATTTATTCCACAAAGGTTATTCCTTCGCGTGGTGCATGGCTCGAATTTGAGATCGATAAGCGTGACGCTGTGGGCGTACGTATCGACCGTAAGCGTAAGCAGTCTGTGAGTATCTTCCTCAAGGCTCTTGGCATGAGTGATGCTGAGATTCGTGAAGAGTTTAAAGATTATCCAGTGATGATCGATACTCTCGATAAAGATTCGATCGAGACGCAGGAAGATGCTCTGCAGGATCTTTACCGCAAACTTCGCCCAGGCGAGCCGCCAACAGCAGAGGCAGGGCGTAATCTTCTCAACAACTTCTATTTCAATAATAAGCGCTACGATCTCGCCAAAGTTGGGCGCTACAAGGTGAATAAGAAGCTCGGTTTGGACGTGGATTCACTCGAGCGTCAGCTCACCCTCACAGATATTATTGGGACTTTGAAATATCTGATGGCTTTGCATGCGGGAGAGACGAGCGTCGTCACAGGCGATGATACTCTCGCTGTTGCTGTGGAAACCGACGATATCGATCACTTCGGAAACCGCCGTATCCGCGCAGTTGGTGAGCTGATTCAAAACCAGGTACGCACAGGGCTTTCCCGCCTTGATCGTATGGTTCGTGAGCGTATGACTACCCAAGAAGCGGAAGCAATCACGCCGTCGAGCTTGATCAATATCCGTCCGATTGTGGCAGCGATTAAAGAGTTCTTTGGCACTTCTCAGCTTTCACAGTTCATGGACCAAAATAACCCGCTGGCAGGGCTGACTCATAAGCGCCGCCTCTCAGCGCTTGGTCCTGGCGGTCTTTCGCGCGATCGTGCTTCGATGGAAGTTCGTGACGTGCACCCATCGCACTATGGGCGTATGTGCCCGATCGAAACTCCTGAAGGTCCAAACATCGGCTTGATCGGTTCGCTTGCGGGTTATGCTCGCGTAAATTCCTACGGGTTCATCGAGACTCCGTACCGTAAGGTTGTGGACGGGCGCGTCACAGATCAGATTGATTATCTCAACGCTTCTGATGAAGACCGTTTTAACGTTGCTCAGGCTGATTCCCCGATCGACGAGAATGGCTATTTCACTGAAGAAGAGGTGCTTGTGCGTCTGCCTGGCGGCGAGCCTGCGCTCGTTCATCCAAGTGATGTGGGCTATATGGACGTTTCTGCACGTCAGATGTGCTCTGTGGGTACCGCTATGATTCCGTTCTTGGAGCACGACGATGCGAACCGTGCTCTTATGGGTGCAAACATGCAAAGGCAGGCCGTGCCGCTGCTTCGCCCAGTAGCTCCGTTTGTGGGCACAGGTATGGAGGCGCGCGCAGCCGTTGATGCTGGCGACGCGACTGTAGCAACGGCTCCTGGTGTCGTCACTGAAGTTTCGGCAGATGCAGTGCACGTGCTCGAAGATAGTGGCAAGCATCGTATCTATAAGCTGCTCAAGTTTGAGCGTTCCAACCAAGGTAACTGCACAAACCAGCATGTGCGCGTTAATGAAGGCGACCGCGTTGAAAAAGGCTCTCTGATTGCTGATGGACCTGCAACGGCAGGCGGTGAACTGGCTCTCGGGCAAAATCTGCTCGTGGCGTTTATGGCGTGGAACGGCTACAACTACGAAGACGCCGTGATTTTGAGCCAGCGTTGCCAGAGCGAAGATCTGCTCACTTCGATTCACATTGAAGAGCACGAAGTTGATGCGCGCGATACGAAGCTCGGACCGGAAGAAATCACGCGTGATATTCCGAATGTTTCTGAGGAAATGCTTGCAAATCTTGACGAGCGCGGCATTATCCGTATCGGTGCTGAAGTGCGTGCTGGAGATATTCTCGTTGGTAAAATTACGCCGAAAGGCGAGACTGAGCTAACCTCGGAAGAACGCTTGCTCCGCGCAATCTTTGGTGAGAAAGCCAAAGAAGTCCGTGATACATCACTGCGCGTGCCGCACGGCGAATCTGGCATCGTCATTGCAGTTAAAGAATTCTCGCAAGAAAACGATGATGAGCTAGCAGCTGATGTACGCCAGACTGTGCGCGTACATATTGCTCAACGCCGTAAGATCACAATCGGCGATAAGATGGCTGGTCGTCACGGCAATAAAGGCGTTATCTCCCGTATTTTGCCGCTCGAAGATATGCCATTCATGGAAGACGGCACTCCTGTGGATATCGTTTTGAACCCGCTTGGTGTGCCGAGCCGTATGAACCTCGGGCAGGTATTCGAGCTTCACCTTGGTTGGATCGCTTCCCAGGGCTGGGATGCTACTCAAGCTCGTGAAGATGGCGAAGAATGGGCAGCCCGTCTTCCTGAAAACGCTGTGAAGACTGATGGGCAGCAAAACGTGGCAACCCCAGTGTTTGATGGTTTGCTTTCCGATGAGCTCTTCGGTTTGCTTGCGAATACGCTTCCAAACCGCGACGGTGACGTTATGGTCAATGCAGATGGTAAAGCTCGCTTGTTTGACGGGCGCACTGGTGAGCCATTCCCAGATCCGGTTTCGGTTGGCTATATGTATATGCTGAAGTTGCACCACCTCGTGGATGATAAGATCCACGCGCGTTCAACAGGTCCATATTCGATGGTTACCCAGCAGCCTCTTGGCGGTAAAGCACAGTTCGGCGGTCAGCGTTTCGGCGAAATGGAGGTGTGGGCACTTGAAGCTTACGGTGCTGCTCATACGCTGCAGGAAATGCTCACCATTAAGTCTGACGATACTGTTGGGCGCGTGAAAGTGTATGAGGCGATAGTCAAGGGCGATAACATTCCAGAGCCGGGTATTCCTGAATCCTTCAAGGTGCTCGTGCAGGAAATGAAGAGCCTGTGCTTGAACGTTGAAGCGCTTGATGACGCAGGCACTGCGATTTCGCTGCAAGATGCGGATGAAGACGCGTTCCGTGCTCCTCAAAGCGCTGGTATCGCAACAGGTTTGGAAGACCTTCAAACTGGTGCAGAATTCTGAGATTCTAGGAACTTAAACAATCGGAAGTAGGAAAAGTGCTCGACGTTAATCTTTTTGATCAACTTCATATTTCGCTCGCCACATCTGAGGACATTCGTTCCTGGAGCCACGGCACAGTGACGAAGCCTGAGACGATCAACTATCGTACCCTCAAGCCTGAAAAAGACGGTCTGTTTGGTGAGCAGATTTTTGGTCCAACCCGAGATTGGGAGTGTGCTTGCGGCAAGTATAAGCGCCCTCGCTACAAGGGAATCGTATGCGAACGCTGCGGTGTGGAAGTGACTCGCTCGAAAGTGCGCCGTGAGCGCATGGGGCACATCGAACTCGCAGCGCCCGTCACCCATATTTGGTATTTCAAGGGTGTGCCCTCCCGTTTGGGTTACCTGCTTGATGTGGCACCGAAAGACCTTGAAAAGGTTATTTATTTCGCTGCATACATGGTGACGAATGTCGATGAGGGCAAGCGGCATGACGATATGCCAACTCTCAGCCAGGAATATCAGCTTGAGCATGATGCGCTCGAAAAAGAGCGTGATGTTGAAGTAGAGAAAGCTCTCAAAGCTGAAGAAGATGCTCTTGCCGCCATCGAGAGTGAAGGTTCAGATAAAGCCGCTGTGGCAAAGGTGAAGCGCACAAGCGAAGTTAATATTCGCCGTGTTCGCCGTCAGTATGAAGAGGATCTTGCTCGTCTAGAAGATGTGTGGGATAAGTTCACCTCTCTCAAAGTCGGCGATTTGGAGGGTGACGAAGACATCTACCGTGAGATGAACGCTCGATGGGGTGATTATTTCGAGGCGTATCGCGGTGCAGAAGCTGTGCAGCGCCGTCTGCGTGATTTTGATTTGCAGGCAGAGCATGATCTGCTTGTAGAACAGATCGAGACTGGTACCGCTCAGCGCAAGACACGCGCTCTTAAGCGAATCAAAGTTGTGAATGCATTCTTGCACACTGGCACAAAACCTGAAGCGATGGTTCTTGATGCTCTTCCAGTGATTCCACCAGATTTGCGTCCGATGGTTCAGCTTGACGGTGGTCGTTTCGCAACGTCCGATCTCAACGATCTGTATCGTCGAGTTATCAACCGCAATAATCGTCTCAAGCGCATGATTGATCTTAATGCGCCAGAGATTATGGTAAACAACGAAAAGCGTATGCTTCAGGAAGCTGTGGATTCACTCTTCGATAATGGTCGCCGTGGTCGCCCGGTTCAGGGTGCAGGCAACCGTCCGTTGAAATCGATTTCTGATATGCTCAAAGGCAAGCAAGGGCGTTTCCGTCAGAATTTGCTTGGTAAACGTGTAGATTATTCTGGGCGTTCTGTGATTGTGGTTGGTCCTGATCTCAAGCTGCACCAGTGCGGTTTGCCAAAGACGATGGCTCTGGAGCTTTTCAAGCCGTTTGTGCAGAAAACCCTTGTGGATCGTCGTCTGGCAAAGAACGTGAAAGCTGCCAAGCGTCTGATCGACCGTCAGCGTGACGAAGTATTTGACGTGCTCGAAGACGTGATTAAAGAGCATCCAGTGCTGCTTAACCGTGCACCAACTCTTCACCGTCTCGGTATTCAGGCGTTTGAGCCGAAGCTCATTGAGGGTAAAGCAATCCGTCTACACCCGCTCGTGTGTACAGCATTCAATGCAGACTTCGATGGCGACCAGATGGCCGTACATCTACCGCTCTCGGTGGAAGCCCAGGCAGAAGCGCGTATCCTCATGCTCTCGGCAAACAACATTTTGAAGCCGTCTGATGGACGCCCTGTCACAGTTCCTTCCCAGGATATGATTATCGGTTTGTACCATCTCACGATGATTCGCTTTGAAGCGCAAGGAGAAGGGCGTCTCTTCTCATCGGTTGATGAAGCGCAGATGGCGTGGGATAACGGCGAGCTTGATCTGAACGCCAAAGTGAAGATTCGTTTCCAGCCTGAAGACGTGGTTCTTCCGCGTGATTGGGAAGCTCCTGAAGGATACGAAGAAGGCGACCCAATTTTGCTCGAGACGTCTCTTGGGCGTGCAAAGTTTAACGATGCGTTGCCGACCTCATTCCCCTATATCAACCGCGTGGTAGATAAGAAGGTTTTGGGCTCAATCGTCAATGAACTCGCTGAGCGCTATTCGAAGGTTGAGGCGGGTGCATCGCTCGATGCGCTGAAGGATACAGGCTTCTATTGGGGTGGTCGTTCTGGCGTCACGATTGCTGTGTCGGATGTGAAGGTTCCTGCCAACAAGCAGGAAATTCTCGATGAGGCAGAGAAGAAGGCTGCCAAGATTGAGCAGGATTTCCAAGAAGGCAATATTCGCGATGAAGACCGCCGTAAGGATCTCGTGGATCTGTGGACTGAAGTCACAGATCAGGTAGCAAACGAAATGCGCGATCAGTTCGATTACTGGAACAATATCAACCAGATGGTGAGCTCGGGTGCTCGTGGTAACTGGATGCAGATTCGCCAGGTGGCTGGTATGCGCGGTTTGGTGGCAGATCCGAAGGGTGAAATTATTCCTCGCCCGATTAAGTCGAACTACCGTGAAGGGCTTTCTGCTCTCGAATACTTTACCGCTTCGCACGGCGCTCGTAAGGGCTTGGCGGATACGGCGCTTCGTACCGCCGATTCTGGTTACCTTACTCGTCGTCTTGTCGATGTCGCCCAAGATGTGATTGTCAATGAGGCAGACTGTGGCACCTCGCGAGGGCTTGCTAAGCGTCTGTTCGATCTTGACGCTGATGGCAATAAAGTGCGTAGCGAAGATATCGATACCTCGGTATATGCTCGTACTCTTGCGAAGGATGCTATTGATGCTGGCGGCAACGTGATTGTGGAAGCTGGCACAGATATTGGCGATGTGGCTCTTGAAGCTATGATCGATGCTGGTATCCAGGATATTACAGTGCGTTCCGTGCTTACGTGTAGGAGCCGTCATGGTGCATGCGCAAAGTGTTACGGTCGTTCACTCGCAACAGGCAAACTCGTCGATATCGGCGAAGCTGTCGGTATCGTCTCAGCTCAGTCGATTGGTGAGCCTGGTACCCAGCTGACGATGCGTACTTTCCATACGGGTGGCGCCGCATCTGCTGAGGACATTACCCAGGGTCTTCCTCGTGTGCAGGAGCTTTTCGAAGCTCGTACTCCAAAGGGCGAAGCGCCGATTGCTGAGGCTGTAGGCACGCTTGCTGTAGAAGATATGGAACGTAGCCGCCGCCTTATTATTAAGCGTGACGATTCTGATGAAGATCTCGTTTATTTGGTGGGTAAGCGCGCTAAGCTGCTTGTGGCTGAGGGATCTCATGTAGAGGTCGGCACACAGCTTGTTGATGGTTCTGTAGATCCAAAGAAGGTGCTACGTATTTCTGGGCGCCGCACAGCTCAGCTGCATCTTGTGAGTGAGGTGCAAAACGTTTATCGCTCGCAGGGCGTGGAAATTCACGATAAGCATATTGAGGTGATTGTGCGCCAGATGCTTCGCCGCGTTACGGTGCTCGATTCTGGCGATACACGTTTGCTTCCTGGGGAGCTTGTAGACGTTACCGTTTTTGAAGATGCTAACCGCGCAGCTCTCGTTGAAGGTGGTAAGCCTGCGAGTGGGCGTCCAGAGCTAATGGGTATTACGAAGGCATCGCTTGCCACAGATTCTTGGCTTTCTGCTGCGTCTTTCCAGGAGACGACTAAGGTGCTTACTGAGGCGGCGCTGAATTCCAAGTACGATCCGCTGGCTGGTTTGAAAGAGAACGTGATTCTCGGCAAGCTCATTCCTGCTGGTACAGGTATGGAATCTTTACGTAAACCTCGTGTGGAGCCAACTCAGCAAGCTCGTGCCGATTACGAGAAGCTCAATAATATCGTCTCTCGCGATTTTGAATCCTTCGATGATATTTACAGCTACTCCTCGGATGATTTCGATTCTGGTTTGGGCTACGGGTTTGGAAGTAGTTTCTGATCTGTCTCTATAAAATAGTGCGGGCGTATCGTATGACGCGTCCGCACTATTTTTTATTTCAGCATTACTTGTATTTTCGCAGCATTTCTATTTCTGCGTCTCTATCTCGTATTGCTTATCTACATTGCTTATCTTGCGGTGAAAAGTTATTTTATGCATTGTGTCGAATTGCGCTTAGTACTGGGAGCATATTTCTTCTTGTGATTTGTGGCTTATCTGCGAAAGTAGAGCTTCTGTGGCGAGTGCCACCCCGCTTCTTGTACTAATTCTTTTGACTGTAATGGCGCCGAAAGGTTAATCTAGGCAATGGTGCCCGTTCTGGGCTTTTCCACGTTGCTACCTGCACGATGACGAAGTTGCAATATGTCGATGTGCTCTGGAAAAGGCTAGACGCTAGGGGAGTACGGTGACGCCTCCCAGCCGCAGCTTCGAATGAAACAGGCGGGCAGTTCGTCGAAATAGAATACATAGGAGACAATAGTGCCAACTATTCAGCAGCTGGTTCGTAAGGGCCGCAGCAAGAAGGTGCAGCAGTCGTCTACGCGTGCGCTCAAAGGAAGCCCACAGCGTCGCGGCGTGTGCACTCGTGTTTATACCACTACACCGAAGAAGCCAAACTCGGCTCTTCGTAAAGTTGCTCGTGTGCGTTTAAGCTCGGGCATCGAAGTCACCGCATATATTCCAGGTGAAGGTCACAACCTTCAGGAACACTCCATCGTGCTCGTGCGCGGTGGGCGTGTGAAGGATCTTCCTGGCGTGCGTTTCCATATCGTTCGTGGTGCGCTCGATACCCAGGGCGTGAAGAACCGCTCCCAAGGGCGTTCCAAGTACGGCGCTAAGAAGGAGAAGAAGTAATGCCACGTAAAGGTCCAGCTCGTAAACGACCGTTGATTGCGGATCCAGTTCATAATTCTCAGCTCGTCACTCAGCTCGTCAATCGTGTGCTTCTTGATGGCAAGAAGTCTGTGGCTCAGCGTATCGTCTATGGCGCACTTGATGGCGTCGCTGAAAAGACGGGGCAGGAGCCAGTGAGCGTGCTTAAGCGTGCACTTGATAACATTCGTCCACAGCTCGAGGTTCGTTCTCGCCGTGTTGGCGGTGCCACCTATCAGGTGCCTGTGGAAGTGAAGCCTGGGCGTGCAAATACTCTTGCGCTTCGTTGGCTTGTTGAATTCTCACGCCAGCGTCGCGAAAATACGATGCTTGAGCGTCTGCAAAATGAAATCATGGATGCTGCAAATGGCTTGGGCGCTTCTGTGAAGCGTCGTGAGGATATGCATCGCATGGCCGAATCGAACCGCGCATTCGCGCACTATCGCTGGTAATACGTATGTGGAGCTTGAAGATGACGGAATTTTACAGCGTCACCAGCAGGCTTGGCATCGATACAGGAAAGAGAATTCTCTATGGCATTTGAGGCGCTATCCGACCTTAACAAGGTCCGTAATATCGGCATTATGGCCCATATTGACGCTGGAAAGACCACCGTCACTGAGCGTATTTTGTTTTACACCGGCATTAACTACAAGATCGGTGAAACGCATGACGGCGCATCCACGACAGACTGGATGGAGCAGGAGAAAGAGCGTGGTATTACCATCACTTCTGCTGCTGTGACGGCATTTTGGAAAAATAACCAGATCAACATTATCGACACCCCTGGGCACGTGGATTTCACTGTCGAGGTGGAACGTTCTTTGCGTGTGCTTGACGGCGCTGTAGCAGTGTTTGACGGCAAGGAAGGTGTGGAGCCACAGTCTGAAACTGTGTGGCGCCAGGCTGATAAGTATGGTGTTCCGCGTATTTGTTTCATCAACAAGATGGACAAGATGGGCGCCGATTTTTACTTCTCGGTGAAGACAATCGAAGATCGTCTCCACGCAACTCCGCTCGTCATGGCTCTCCCAATCGGGGCTGAAAATGAGCTTTCTGGCGTGATCGATCTGCTTACGATGAAAGCTCTTCGTTTCCCTGCGGAAGACGAAAAGGGCAATAAGACCATGGGTAATCTCGTGGTTGAGGAAGAAATTCCAGCAGATATGCTCGATAAAGCTGAGGAGTACCGAGCCGCTCTTATTGAGCGTGTAGCTGAGAGCGATGATGCATTGCTTGAAAAGTACTTTGGCGGCGAAGATATTGAAATCTCGGAAATCAAGGCTGCGATTCGTAAGCTGACGATTGCTGGTGAAATCTTCCCTGTCTTTGCTGGTTCTGCATACAAGAATATTGGCGTGCAGCCAGTGCTTGATGCTGTGATTGATTATCTCCCATCTCCTCTCGATATCGAGTCGGTCAAGGGCGTTGATCCTAAAGATGAAACCAAGCAACTTGTGCGCAAAGCAGACGAGAAAGAGCCGTTTGCTGCTCTCGCATTCAAAATTGCTGTGCACCCGTTCTTCGGACGTCTCACCTTTATTCGTGTTTACTCTGGCACAGTTGATGCTGGTGCTAGCGTTATGAATGCGACGAAGGGCAAGAAAGAGCGTATCGGTAAGATCTTCCAGATGCATGCCAATAAGGAAAATCCTGTGGATGCGGCTCATGCTGGGCATATTTACGCTGTTGTGGGCTTGAAAGAGACGACGACGGGCGATACTCTCTCGGATCCGTCACACCCGATTTCTCTTGAGTCGATGACTTTCCCGGATCCTGTGATTCACGTGGCTATTGAGCCGAAGTCTAAGGCTGATCAGGAAAAGATGGGTATCGCGATTCAGAAGCTTGCTGAAGAAGACCCAACCTTTACTGTGAAGTTGGATGAAGAAACTGGGCAGACAGTGATTGGTGGTATGGGAGAGCTTCACCTCGATATCATCGTAGATCGTATGCGCCGCGAGTTTAAGGTCGAAGCAAACGTGGGTGCTCCAATGGTTGCATACCGCGAAACGATTCGTGCCAAGGCTGCAAATGTGGAATATACCCACAAGAAGCAGACTGGTGGTTCTGGTCAGTTCGCAAAGGTTCTCGTCACCTTCGAGCCACTCGAAGAAAACGAAGAGGGCAAGACCTACGAGTTTATCGATGCCGTGACAGGCGGTCGCGTGCCTCGTGAGTATATTCCGTCCGTGGATGCTGGTATTCAGGCAGCTATGGAAAACGGTGTGCTTGCAGGCTTCCCGATGGTAGGAGTTAAAGCTACTCTCGAGGACGGCGCTTATCACGATGTTGACTCCTCCGAAATGGCGTTCAAGATTGCTGGGCAGATGGTATTCCGTGAAGGTGCAAAGCGCGCCAAGCCGGTTATCCTCGAACCAGTAATGGACGTGGAGGTTCGTACTCCCGAGGAGTACATGGGCGATGTGATCGGCGATCTTAACTCTCGCCGCGGGCAGATTTCTTCCATGGAAGATGCCACAGGTGTTAAGATTGTGCGTGCGCTCGTACCGCTTTCCGAAATGTTTGGTTACGTTGGCGATTTGCGTTCCAAGACGCAGGGTCGTGCTGTGTACACCATGCAGTTCGCAAAGTATCAAGAGGTTCCGAAGGCTGTGGCCGACGAAATCATTTCAAAGACCCGTGGCGAGTGAGCCAGCAGGTTAAATTTACAAAGAAACAATTCAACCAGTAGGATTCATATTAGCCGCGGATGCGGTGCGTGAGCGTAAAGCGTGTTATGCACCCGTTCAGCTAGCTGAAAATCACTACCCGAGTCCAGGAGGACACTAATAATGGCAAAGGCCGTTTACGATAAGTCCAAGCCGCATATGAATATCGGCACCATCGGTCACGTTGACCATGGCAAGACCACCCTTACTGCTGCTATCACCAAGGTGTTGGCTGAGAAGTATCCGGATCTCAACTCCGCAACTGCATTCGAGAACATCGACAATGCACCAGAAGAGCGTGAGCGCGGCATTACCATCAATGTTGCACACGTTGAGTATCAGACCGAAAAGCGTCACTATGCACACGTAGACGCTCCAGGGCACGCCGACTACATCAAGAACATGATTACTGGCGCAGCTCAGATGGATGGCGCAATCCTCGTGGTTGCTGCTACTGACGGTCCAATGGCTCAGACTCGTGAGCACGTGCTTCTTGCTCGCCAGGTAGGCGTGCCGGATCTCATCGTTGCATTGAACAAGTGCGATATGGTTGAGGATCCAGAGCTCATCGATCTCGTTGAGATGGAAGCTCGCGAGCTCCTTTCCGATCAGGATTATCCAGGCGATGAAGCACCTGTTGTGCGCGTATCTGCTTATCAGGCACTCCAGGGCGATCCTGAATGGGTTAAGACCATCGAAGAGCTCATGGATGCAGTAGATAGCTACTTCCCAGATCCAGAACGCGATCTCGATAAGCCATTCCTTATGCCAATCGAAGACGTCTTCACGATCTCCGGTCGTGGCACCGTGGTGACCGGTCGTGTGGAGCGCGGTCTGCTCAACCTGAACGAAGAGGTTGAAATTCTCGGTATCCGTGCACCTCAGAAGACCACCGTGACAGGTATCGAAATGTTCCACAAGAGCATGGATCACGCAGACGCTGGCGAGAACTGCGGTCTTCTTCTCCGTGGTACCAAGCGTGATGAGGTTGAGCGCGGTCAGGTCGTGGCTAAGCCAGGAACTATCACTCCTCACACCAACTTCGAGGGTCAGGTATACGTCCTTACCAAGGACGAAGGCGGTCGTCACAACCCGTTCTTCACGAACTACCGTCCTCAGTTCTACTTCCGTACCACTGACGTGACTGGTGTCATCACTCTCCCAGAGGGTACCGAAATGGTTATGCCTGGCGACAACACCACCATCACGGTTGAGCTTATTCAGCCAATCGCTATGGAAGAGGGTCTCGGCTTCGCTATCCGCGAAGGCGGTCGTACCGTTGGTTCAGGCAAGGTGACCAAGGTTATCAAGTGAGGCATGAGCTGAACTGAAACCAAAGCATATTGCTTAGTGAGTGTGCTCCTGGCTGTATATCAGTCGGGAGCACACTTTTCTTTTGCGAATATTTTCTTTCGGGAATATTGTTGAATGTATGATCGTTATAGCTTGTGATTGGCAAGAGAAAAGAAAGATTCCAGTAAATAAAAGGAATCACTCTTGTATATGAAAGGATGATCATGGGTTTCGCCGAAACGATTAAGAATAAAGCTGAAGAGCTGAGCGGAAAAGCAAAAGAAGCAGCAGGCAAAGTAACAGGTGATCACGATCTTGAAGCTGAAGGCAATGCGGATCAGGTGAGTGGTAAAGCAAAGGAACTTGGTAACCAAGTTCAAGAAAAGTTTGAAGAAATGAAAGATAAAGTCTCAGATTTTGCAGATAAAGCTCGTGCGAATGGTGAGGCTGCGATCGATAAAATCAAAGGCGAGGATTCTGCCAAGTAACTGTAAGTAGATCACGCTTAGATATTCGTTAGTACGAATTTGCGATAGATGGCGATGCTGAGAGTTGCTTCATGCAGTTCTTGGTATCGCCATTATGTGTATCTACTGATTTTCCAAGGCAGTACAATTTACTGTGCTGTGCCCCACCTAACGTTGAGCTAGGTTGCTAATGAGTCGATAATTACGGCATACTAGATGAGTTGCTCGGTATGCCGAGCGTGAAAGCGTGGCTGATTCACAAAAGAGAATTAGCGCAAATTCAAGGCTTTATCAAAATTCCATAGTGGCGTTCAGTGGGTCTCTCTGCGACACGCCCGAGTGCGGGTTTCGGTGAAGTCAAAGTAAGAAGAGAGGGAGACGACGCCATGGCGGGACAGAAAATCCGCATCCGTCTGAAGTCGTATGACCACGAGGTCATCGACAATGCAGCGAAAAAGCTCGTCGACGAAGTTACCCGTACGGGAGCATCGGTTGTGGGGCCTGTGCCTCTGCCAACGGAGAAGAATGTATTTACGGTTATCCGTTCGCCCCACAAGTACAAAGACAGCCGTGAGCAGTTTGAAATGCGCACACATAAACGTTTGATCGACATCGTTGATCCAACCCTGAAGACGATCGATACGCTTCGTCGCTTGGATCTTCCAGCAGATGTGAGTGTTGAGATCAAGCTCTGATCGGCTCTGAAGGTATTGAGGTAACGATAATGGTAAAGAACATCCAAGCAGTGGCGCCGAAGCCTGTGAAGGCTCTTCTCGGCACCAAGCTCGGCATGACTCAAGTATGGGATGAGAATGCAAAACTCGTGCCCGTCACCGTTGTGCGAGTAGGAAAGAATGTCGTCACTCAGGTACGTACTCCTGAGGTCGATGGCTATGAAGCTGTGCAGCTCGCTTCTGGCGAACTCAAAGCTAAGAATGTGACGAAGCCGTTGGCTGGTCACTTTGCAAAGGCAGGTGTTGAGCCTCGCCGCCATATTGCAGAAATCCGTACTGTAAATGCTTCTGAGTATACGCTCGGGCAGGAACTCGGTGTGGAGACTTTCGAAGCTGGTGCCATCGTAGATGTGATCGGCAAATCGAAGGGTAAAGGATTTGCTGGCGTTATGAAACGCCACGGATTTGCTGGTGTTTCTGCATCTCATGGTGCACACCGCAACCACCGCAAGCCTGGCTCGATCGGTGCTTGCGCAACGCCGTCACGCGTATTCAAAGGTATGCGTATGGCAGGTCGCATGGGCAATGCTCGTGTGACAGTTCAGAATTTGACCATTCACGCTATTGACGCTGAGCATGAATTGCTTCTCGTCAAAGGTGCTATCCCTGGTCCTAAGGGCAGCACAGTCGTGATCCGCACTGCCGTGAAGGGAGCCTGATTTAGATGGCAGACTTCAAGGTTGACGTTTTAGATTACGCTGGCAAGAAAGCTGGCACAGCTACACTTCCAGCAGAGCTGTTCGACGTGAATGTAAACGTGGCACTGCTTCATCAGGTTGTAGTGGCTCAGCGCGCAGCAGCTCGTCAAGGTACTCACTCCACTAAGACTCGTGGCGAAGTTCGCGGTGGTGGCGTGAAGCCTTTCAAACAGAAGGGCACAGGTCGCGCTCGTCAAGGTTCAATCCGCGCTCCACACTTTACTGGTGGCGGCATTGTGCATGGACCAAAGCCGCGCGACTATTCACAGCGCACACCTAAGAAGATGATTAAAGCTGCTGTTCGTCAGAGTCTGTCTGATCGTGCACGTGCTAGCCGTATTTTCATCGTGAAGGGTTTCGTAGAAGCTGAGACTCCTTCAACTAAGACAGCTGTGACGCTCCTCAACACGTTCACTGAAGCAAAGCGAGTGCTCGCTGTTGTTGGTCGTGATTCAGATGTTGATGTGTTGTCGCTGCGCAACGTTCCGGAAGTGCATACTCTCTATGTGGATCAGCTCAATGCATACGATGTGCTCGTTGCAGATGACGTTGTATTCACTGAAGAGGCACTGAAGACGTGGATAGACCTCAATTCCACAGCTAAGGAGGCCGCGAAGTGACGAACGAAGCTTTTTGGAACAAAGATCCGCACGACGTTATTCTTCGTCCAGTAGCTTCTGAGAAAGCTACTCGTCTCGAAGATGAAGGTAAGTATTCCTTCTTTGTGCATCCTGATGCCAACAAAACGCAGATCAAGATCGCAGTTGAGAAGATCTTCGGCGTGAAGGTTGCTTCCGTCAATACGATTAATCGTGCTGGTAAGACAACGCGTTCACGGACGGGTATTGGTAAGCGTAAAGACACTAAGCGTGCGATTGTGACGCTGCGTGAAGGTACGATCGATATCTACGGCGACATCGTTGCGTAGCGAGGATTGAGGAAGAACACTCATGGGAATTCGTAAGTATAAGCCGACGACGCCAGGGCGCCGTGGTTCTAGTGTGGCAGATTTCGCTGAAATCACGCGCACAACCCCGGAGAAGAGCCTTGTACGTCCGCTTCATAAGACTGGTGGCCGCAACAACAATGGTCGCATTACCACTCGCCATAAAGGCGGTGGGCATAAGCGTCAGTACCGTTTGATCGACTTCCGTCGTCACGATAAAGATGGTATCAACGCGAAAGTGGCACATATCGAATATGATCCAAACCGTACTTCGCGTATTGCATTGCTTCACTACGTTGATGGCACGAAGCGTTATATTCTTGCACCAGATGGGCTTAAGCAGGGAATGATCATTGAAAATGGTCCGAATGCTGATATTAAGCCAGGCAACAGCCTTCCATTGCGCAACATTCCAGTTGGTACAGTCGTACACGCAGTTGAGTTGCAGCCAGGTGGCGGTGCAAAAATTGCTCGCTCTGCTGGCAACTCTGTGCAGCTTGTGGCTAAGGAAGGCAAATATGCACAGTTGCGTATGCCTTCTGGCGAAATTCGCAACGTCGATGCTCGTTGCCGCGCTACTGTTGGTACCGTTGGTAATGCTGAGCAGGGCAATATCAACTGGGGTAAAGCAGGTCGTAAGCGCTGGAAGGGCGTTCGTCCTACTGTCCGCGGCGTTGTGATGAACCCTGTGGATCACCCACATGGTGGTGGTGAAGGCAAGACTTCTGGTGGTCGTCACCCGGTGACACCTTGGGGTAAACCTGAAGGTCGTACGCGTCATCCAAACAAGCCCAGCGACAAGCTCATCGTGCGCCGTCGCAAGACTGGCAAGAATCGTTGATAGGAGGAATGAGCTATGCCGCGTAGTTTGAAGAAAGGTCCATTCGTAGACGAACACCTTATGAAGAAGGTGGACGAGCAGAACGAAAAGGGCACGAAGAATGTGATCAAGACGTGGAGCCGCCGTTCCATGATTACGCCAGACTTCCTCGGGCACACAATTGCTGTGCACGATGGTCGTAAGCATGTGCCAGTGTTTGTCACTGAATCAATGGTGGGTCACAAACTTGGTGAATTCGCTCCAACCCGTACCTTCAAAGGGCACGAGAAGGACGACAAGAAGGGTCGTCGCCGCTGAGGCACGTGAGTAGGAAAGAGATAGGCAGAAATATGGAAGCTAAGGCGCAAGCAAAATTTGTGCGCACTACGCCCCAGAAGTCGCGCCGTGTGATCAATGAAATCCGCGGTAAGCGTGCTCTGGATGCCGTCGATGTGCTCACTTATGCTCCTCAGGCTGTGGCTCGTGATATTAAGGGTGTGCTGCTCTCAGCAATTGCAAATGCTCGTTTTAAAGCCGATGAAGCTGGCGAGCGTTTGAACGAAGAAGCACTCGTTATCACCGCCACTTATGTAGATGAAGGGCCAACCATGAAGCGTATTCGCCCGCGTGCTCAAGGTCGTGCAAATCGGATCTTGAAGCGTACGAGCCATATCACGGTGGTTGTCTCTGATGGTAAGAACGAGAAGGAGGCCTGATCGTGGGGCAGAAAGTAAACCCAACAGGGTTCCGCTTGGGAATTACTACGGATCATCGTTCAAAGTGGTTTGCTGATTCCAAGAAGGAAGGGCAGCGTTACCGCGATTATCTCGGTGAAGATATTAAAATTCGCCGTCTCATGGAAATGAAGTTGGAACGCGCAGGCGTAAGCCGCGTCAACATTGAGCGTCGCACTGAGCGCGTTGTAGTGGATATCCACACAGCTCGCCCAGGTATTGTGATTGGGCGTCGTGGTGCTGAGGCAGATCGTCTCCGCCAGGATCTTGAAAAGCTCACTGGTAAGAGTGTTCAGCTCAACATCCTTGAGGTTAAGAATCCAGAAGCTGATGCACAGCTCGTTGCTCAAGGCATTGCCGAGCAGCTGGCAGCGCGCGTGAGCTTCCGCCGTGCAATGCGCAAGGGGATTCAGAGTGCTCAACGCGCTGGCGCAAAAGGTATTCGAGTACAGTGTTCAGGGCGCCTCGGTGGCGCGGAAATGAGCCGTAGCGAATTCTACCGTGAAGGTCGCGTACCGTTGCACACTCTTCGTGCAAATATCGATTACGGCTTCTATGAGGCGAAAACCACTTTCGGGCGCATTGGTGTGAAAGTGTGGATTTATCGTGGCGATATGACCGAGCAAGAATACTTCCGTTCCCTTAACGAGGGAGGACGTGGGCGTGGTCGCGCTGGAAACCGTGATGATCGCCGTGGTAATCGTGGCAATCGTGGTAACCGTGGCAATCGTGCAAACCGTACTCAAAACGCACAGGCTGAAGAAGCTCAGGCGACTGAAGCTGCTAGCGTAAACGAAGCCGCTGCTCAGGCATCGGCTCCAGAAGCTACTACTCAAGAAACGGAGGCCTGAGATTAATGCTCATTCCTCGTCGTACTAAGTATCGTAAGCAGCACCGCCCAGGGCGTACTGGCATGAGCAAGGGTGGAAACACCTTGGCATTCGGTGATTTTGGTATCCAAGCTTTGGAGCCTGCGTATATTACCAACCGCCAGATTGAGGCTGCACGTATTGCAATGACTCGTTACATTAAGCGTGGCGGTAAAGTGTGGATCAACATTTTCCCAGATCGCCCGCTCACCAAGAAAGCACTTGGTCTGCGTATGGGTTCTGGTAAGGGACCTGTGGAAACGTGGGTTGCAAATGTCAAGCCTGGTCGCATTATGTTTGAAATCACTGGTGTGAGTGAAGAGCTTGCACGAGGCGCTATGTCTCGCGCAATGCATAAGCTCCCCATGAAGACACGTTTCGTGATGCGTGAGGAAGGTGAATGATGGCTAAGGGTATCTCCACTGAAGAATTAGATAAGCTCACCGACGCTGAACTCACTGAAAAAGTGAAGGAATTTAAGGAAGAGCTCTTCAATCTGCGCTTCTCCGCCGTCACTCATCGCTTAGACGATCCAGGTCGGTTGAAGGAAGTACGCCGCGATATTGCGCGTATTTACACCATCGTTCGTGAGCGCGAGCTCGGTATCCGTACCGCTCCTGCCGCTCGTGGCGCTAAGAAGTGAGGTCTGAAGTGAGCGAAGAAACCACGAAAGAGACGCAGCGCAACCACCGTAAGGTACGTCGCGGCTACGTAGTATCAGACAAAATGGACAAAACCGTTGTTGTTGAGGTTGAAGATCGCCGTAAGCACTCGCTTTACGGTAAGGTTATGACTCGTACGAAGCGGTATAAGGCTCATGATGAAAATAACGAGGTTCACGTAGGTGATCTTGTTGCCATCATGGAGACCCGTCCACTCTCGGCCACCAAGCATTTCCGTGTGGTCGAGATTATCGAAAAGGCGAAGTGAGTTTTCGGAGTGAGGCGGTAGTGCGAACGTATTGCCGCCGCATTCCGATCAACCCATCCGTTCGGCAAGGCTCGCTCGGCGAGAACCAGCAGACGATAGGAGAAAATAAATGATCCAGCAGGAGTCGCGACTCAAGGTTGCCGACAACACCGGTGCGAAGGAAATTCTTTGCATTCGTGTGCTCGGTGGCTCTGGTAAGCGCTACGCCGGTATTGGCGACGTGATTGTCGCCACCGTAAAGGATGCAATTCCTGGCGGTAACGCAAAGAAAGGCGAAGTTGTTAAGGCCGTAGTTGTGCGTGCGAAAAAAGAAACGCGCCGCGCTGATGGTTCTTATATCAGCTTCGGAGAAAATGCAGCAGTGCTGCTTAAGAATGAAAATGAGCCACGCGGAACCCGTATTTTCGGACCTGTGGCTCGTGAGCTCCGCGAGAAGAAATTTATGCGTATCGTGTCGCTCGCACCGGAGGTGATCTGAGATGGCAGCCAAGATTAAAAAGGGTGACCTCGTTCAGGTGATCGCTGGCCGTGACAAAGGTATGCAAGGGCGTGTGCTCCAAGTACTCACAAAAGAAGACCGTGTGATTGTTGAAGGCGTACAGCGCGTGAAGAAGCACACAAAGGTTGGACGTGATAGTCGTGGAGCTGCCACTGGCGGTATCGAGACGATCGAAGCTCCGATCCATGTGTCCAATGTGATGCTCGTCGGTCCAGATAAGAAGCCTGTTCGTGTAGGCTTCCGCGAGGTTGAAGTGGAACGCGATGGTCGCAAGAAGCTGATGCGTGAGCGTATCGGTCGTAAAGCAGGTAAGGAGATCGAGCTGTGAGTGAAGAAAAAGTTCTACCACGCTTGAAGGCCAAGTACCGCAACGAAATCGTTGAAAAGATGCAGGCGGAGTTCAACTATCCTAATCCTAATCAGATCGCTGGTTTGGAAAAGATCGTTGTGAATATGGGCGTGGGCGATGCAGCCCGCGATTCTAAGGTAATTGAAGGTGCAATCGCAGATATGACTGTGATCACTGGTCAAAAGCCTCAGGTCACCCGTGCTCGTAAGAGCATTGCTCAGTTCAAGCTTCGTGAAGGTATGCCAATTGGTTGCCACGTTACTTTACGTGGAGATCGTATGTGGGAATTCCTCGATCGTTTGCTTTCGACAGCTCTTCCACGTATTCGCGATTTCCGTGGTCTTTCTGCTAAACAGTTTGATGGGCACGGCAACTATACATTCGGTCTCACCGAGCAATCCGTATTCCACGAAATTGATCAAGATAAGATCGATCGCGTACGCGGTATGGATATCACTGTTGTGACGACCGGTAAAACAGACGACGAGGGGCGTTCACTTCTGAAGCACCTCGGATTCCCATTCAAGGAGGACTGAGATATGGCGAAAACCTCTCTTAAAGTGAAGGCAGCTCGCGAGCCAAAATTCGCTGTGCGTGGCTATACGCGCTGTCAGCGTTGCGGTCGCCCACACTCGGTCTACCGTAAGTTCGGCCTGTGCCGCGTTTGCCTTCGCGAAATGGCGTTGGCAGGCGAGCTTCCAGGCGTTAAGAAGTCCAGCTGGTAATAACTACGTGGCAGGTCCGATAAGGAAACCGCTACGAGGAAGGGCATAGCCCACATGACTATGACAGACCCAATCGCAGATATGCTCACGCGTCTGCGCAACGCCAACTCGGCGTATCACGAGACGGTAGCAATGCCGTACTCGAAGATGAAAGGAAGAATCGCAGAGATTCTTCAGCGTGAAGGTTACATTGCAGCCTATGAGGTAGAGGATGCTCGCGTAGGTAAGACTCTCACGCTTACACTCAAATACAGTCCATCCCGTGAGCGTGCGCTTGCTGGTGTTCGCCGTATTTCCAAGCCAGGTTTGCGCGTATACGCAAAGTCGACCAATCTTCCTAAGGTGCTCGGCGGTCTTGGCGTAGCAATTATTTCAAGCTCAAGCGGGCTGCTCACAGACCGCGAAGCCAAAGCGAAGGGCGTGGGTGGGGAAGTCCTCGCCTACGTCTGGTGAGAGGAAGGGATTACACAATGTCTCGTATTGGTAAACTCCCTATCACCATTCCTGCAGGTGTTGAAGTAAAACTCAATGATCGCGTAGTCACAGTGAAAGGTCCGAAAGGCGAACTTTCACAGGCGGTTCCGGAGCCGATTGAGGTGACGATTGACGGAGATCAGATTACGTTCACTCGTCCAAATGATGAGCGTATTTCTCGTTCGCTTCACGGTTTGAGCCGCACTCTTATCTACAACAACATCATTGGTGTAACCCAGGGCTATTCAAAAGCTATGGAAATTGTTGGCACTGGTTATCGCGTTGTTCCTAAGGGTAAAGATCTCGAATTTTCGCTCGGTTATTCGCACACGATTTTGGTTGAGGCTCCAGAAGGAATTTCTTTTGTAGTGGACGGTCCGACCAAATTCTCTGTGAACGGTATTTCCAAGCAGCAGGTAGGCGAAATTGCTGCTCAGATTCGTAAGCTGCGTAAGCCTGAGCCATATAAGGGCAAGGGCGTCAAGTATGCTGACGAGCGCATTCGCCGCAAGGCTGGAAAGGCTGGTAAGTGATGGTCGTTTCAATTAAAGGCAAAGGTAAGTTTATTGCTCGTGCACGCCGTCACCAGCGTGTTCGTAAACTCGTGCATGGTACGCCAGAGCGCCCACGTCTCGTCGTTACCCGCTCTAACCGCCACATGGTTGCGCAGGTTATTGACGATACAGTTGGCAAGACTCTCGTTTCGGCATCAACTCTTGAAGCTGAGCTTCGTGCATCGTCTGCTGCAAAGACAGATAAAGCACTTGAAGTTGGTAAGCTCGTTGGTAAACGTGCAGTTGAAGCAGGTATTACCGCAGTTGTATTCGACCGCGGTGGCAATAAGTATCACGGGCGTGTGGCAGCAGTGGCTGACGGTGCGCGCGAGGCAGGACTGGTGCTCTAATGGCAGATCGAGAGGAAACAGTGATGGCTGATCAGACTCAAGATCAGATCCAAGAGCGTGAAGAACGCTCCGAAGGGCGTGGTCGTGGCGGTCGCCGTGGCGAACGTCGCAACGAGCGCCGTGGTGAGCGCCGTAACGAAGAAAAGAATGCTTATATCGAGCGTGTCGTCACGATTAACCGCGTGGCAAAGACCGTTAAAGGTGGTCGCCGTATGAGCTTCACAGCTCTCGTGGTTGTGGGTGACGGCAATGGCACTGTCGGTGTTGGCTACGGCAAAGCTAAGGAAGTTCCTGCAGCTATTGCTAAAGGAACCGAAGATGCAAAGAAGAATTTCTTCAAAGTTCCTCGTCTCGGCACGACTATTCCACACATGGTGCAGGGTGAAGATGCCGCTGGTATTGTTATGCTTCGTCCAGCATCAGCTGGTACTGGCGTTATCGCTGGTGGTCCAGTACGTGCATTGATGGAAGCAGCTGGTATTCACGATGTGCTTTCAAAGAGTCTCGGATCCTCGAATGCGATCAATATTGTGCGTGGTGCGGTTGCTGCTCTTAAGCAACTTGAACAGCCAGAAGCTGTGGCAGCGCGTCGCGGGCTTCCGCTCGACCAGGTTGCGCCTGCAGGAATGCTTCGTAAGCGTGCTGAGGCTGAGGCTAAAGAACGTGAAGATGCCAAGATTGCAGCTGAGATCGCTGAAAATGAAGCAGCTGCTGCGGGGGTGAGTGCCTGATGGCAACATTGAAGATTACGATGGTGAAAGGTCTGGTTCGTGCAAAGCAGAACCAGAAAGACACGATCCGTACGCTCGGTCTGCGTAAGATTCATCAGAGCGTTGAGCGTGAAGATACGCCAGCTGTGCGCGGTATGATTCGTACTGTTGCGCACCTTGTGGAAGTTGAGGAGGTGGCCTGATGGCAGAAGAAACTGTTGAAAAGCAGAGTATCTTGAAGATACATGATCTTAAGCCAGCTCCAGGTTCCAAAAAGAGCCGTACTCGCGTTGGTCGTGGTGAAGGTTCTAAAGGTAAGACTGCTGGTCGCGGTACCAAGGGTACAAAGGCTCGTTACCAGGTGAGTGCAGCTTTTGAAGGTGGGCAGATGCCGATGCATATGCGTCTTCCAAAGCTTCGCGGTTTCAAGAATCCAAACCGAGTTGTCTATCAGGTTGTAAACTTGGATCGCATCTCGGAGCTTTTCCCTGAAGGCGGTTCGATTTCGGTTGAAGATCTCGTTGCTGCTGGCGCTGTGCGTGCTGGGGAGCTGGTAAAGGTTCTCGGTGACGGTGAGATTACTGTGAAAGCCGATCTTACTGTTGATAAGTGGAGTGCTTCTGCAGCTCAGAAGATTGAAGCTGCTGGTGGTTCTCTCACTCAGCGTGAGGTCTGATAATTTTATAGTGTGCGTGGTCGGTTTCCGTTTTTTGATGGAAGCCGACCACGCACAATGAAGACCACTAGTTTTCATGTAGAGTGTAAACATTAAATATTTCTTGCATCGCATTTTACGCATTGACGATGAGGTGCTTACATAGGAGGACGCAATTGCTTAAAGCACTAATCGCGGCATTCCATACCCCAGATCTACGCCGCAAGCTTTTGATTACCATGTTTATCATGGCGCTTTATCGCTTGGGTACCTATATGCCTGCACCGTTCGTCTCTTATACGAACTTGCAGCAGTGCTTGGCTCAGCAAGGTAGCGGTGCCGATCTGCTCACGATGATGAATATGTTTGCTGGTGGCGGTATGCTGCAGCTTTCGGTGTTTTCGCTCGGCATTATGCCGTATATTACGGCATCGATTATCGTCCAGCTGATGCGCGTTGTGATTCCTCGTTTCGAGGAACTTCATAAAGAAGGGCAGACTGGGCAGGCAAAGCTTACTGAGTACACACGCTATGTGACGATTTTCCTTGCAATTCTTCAAAGCTCTGTGATCGTTTCTGTGGCGAACTCAAGTTTGTTCCCTGGATGTACTGTCAAACCTATTCCAGATCATTCGATTCCTACTTTGCTGATGATGATTCTGACGATGACGGCGGGCACTGGTTTGGTTATGTGGCTCGCTGAAATTATCACGGAAAAAGGCGTCGGCAACGGTATGTCACTATTGATTTTTACTGGTATTGCAGCGAACTTCCCAACTCTTGTCGGTACTGTTGCGAAGGGCGCCAATCCAGTCAAGGATGTGTTCGTCGTTCTTATCATGTTCCTTGCAATTACGGCTATTGTCGTATTTGTGGAGCAGAGCCAGCGCCGCATTCCCGTTCAATATGCAAAGCGCGTGGTCGGGCGGCGCACATATGGAGGCTCCAGCACATACATCCCGATTAAAGTAAATATGGCAAACGTGATCCCAGTGATTTTTGCTAGCTCGATCCTTTCCTTGCCGCAGATGATCGCAACATTCGGTGATCAGACAAAGGGTTGGGTACAGTGGATTAGTTCACATTTCACCTACAGTTCACCATGGTATCTGCTCACGTATGCGTTGCTTATTATTTTCTTCGCTTTCTTCTATACGAGTATCACTTTTAACCCTGAAGAGATATCAGACAACATGAAGAAGTATGGCGGTTTCATTCCGGGTATTCGAGCAGGGCAGCCAACTGCCGACTATCTGCGTTATGTAATTAACCGCATCAACTGGGTCGGGGCCTTCTATCTGGCGATTGTGGCTATGATTCCGTATATTGTATTCAATACTCTTGGTGTGCAAAATACAGGCATTGGTGGCACATCAATTATTATTTTGGTTGGTGTCGGTCTGCAGACTGTTAAGGATATTAACGCACAGCTTCAGCAGCGCCATTACGATGGCTTCCTGCGCTAAAGTTAGCGATTAGCAAAACTAGCTAATCGCCAGTACAAACTCAAGAGCTAGTGCGTGCTAACGGGAGCTAGTGCAAGCGAATAATTTAATAATTTAATACAGTGTTTTAGGTATGCGTGTTGGGTGAGTTTTTGAAATTCACCCAACACGCATATTCTGTGACGTTTTTCGTATATAACGGCTGTGAGCGCGCGATACTATTGGTGCGGATGCTTGAGAGCATAGATAAACAAACGAATATAAAGGAGGCGCGATGAAAGCGCGTTTGATTATGGTAGGTCCTCCTGGTGCAGGAAAAGGGACTCAAGCTGTATCCCTCACTCACACAATGGAAATTCCTAATATCTCAACGGGCGCGATTTTCCGCAGCAATATGGCTCAAGGAACTGATCTGGGAGAGCAAGCGCGAGCATTTATGGAATCGGGAAATCTCGTTCCTGATGAGATTACTGATGCGATGGTGTGTGCTCGCTTAGGAGAATCTGACGCATCGGAAGGATTCTTACTTGACGGGTATCCGCGTAATGCTCATCAAGTGGAAGAGCTTGATTCAATTCTTGAGTCGTTTGGTACGCATCTTGATGCTGTTGTAGAGATAACGATTCCAGATGAGCAAATTGTGGATCGTCTCCTCAATCGTGCCAAGCTCGAAGGGCGTTCTGACGATACAGAAGATGTTATCCGTCATCGTATCAGCGTGTACCATGAGCAAACTGCGCCAGTTGTTGATCTCTACCATAAACGAGGCATCTTGCTTACTATCGATGGTACGGGGACGATTGATGAGGTTCACGAACGGATTATCGAAGCGTTGAGGAGCTTTTTGAATGCGTAAATCTGGCCGTATTGAGCTGAAATCTGATGCTCAGATTGTGCAGATGCGTCGTGCGGCATTGGTTGTGGCAGATATTCATGAAGCATTACTAAAAGCTGCTGCCCCTGGAATCTCCACGCAGGAGCTTGACGATATTGCGCGAGATATTTTAGTCTCTCACAATGCTCGTTCCAACTTTTTTGGATACTATGATTACCCAGCTCAAACGTGCATATCCGTCAATTCAACTGTGGTGCATGGTATCCCGAGTGGTGAGTGTTTGCAGCCTGGAGATATCGTCAGTTTTGATTGCGGAGCCTTTCTTGGCGGCTGGAATGCTGATGCGTGCGTAACTGCTGTGATCCCAGGAGGTGACGTCGAACGTCAGCGCCAGCGCGAAGAACTCAGCGCCATCACAAAAAAAGCGATGTGGCAAGGGATCGCAGCAATGGCTACTGGGCGCTATGTGGGTGATATTGGGGCAGCAATTGACGATTACATCAGTGCTTTACCTGCGCAGACGCGTCCCTCTATTGTGGAAGAATTCATCGGGCACGGGATTGGCACTCAGATGCATATGGATCCCGAAGTTTATAATTTCCGCGCTCGTGCTAGGAAAATAAAACTTCAACCAGGTATGGTGCTTTGCATTGAGCCGATTCTTGCTGCAGGATCTGCCGAAAATTACACGTTGCCAGATCAATGGACAGTGAAAACGCGTGATGGCTCTGACGGCTGCCATTGGGAGCATGAGGTCGCTTTGCACTCGAAGGGTATATGGGTACTGAGCGCACGTGATGGCGGGGCATCAGAGCTTGCCCGTTTCGGTATCACTCCTGTGCCTCTTGAAGGTTAATACGGCACAGGAGATATTTCCGATAGGTGATCGGCACATCGTCTCTCTCAATCAAAGGACGGCAAAGAGATAAAATAGAGATAAGAGTATTTCGATATAGATCGAGATATAGCATTCATTATTGTTGTTTCAGAGTCGGCTTGGATGCGATTGCTTTAGATCAATCTCTTTTCTGCATGCGTGAGAGAAAGCACGCTTTGCTGAGTTTTTTTGCCTCAGCATCACAGGTATAATGATCCGTGGTCTTATGTGTTTTTAGCATAGATCACACAGTATAAAACATCAGGTTAGCGGAGACTAATGGCGAAAAAAGAAGGCAAAATTGAGGTAGAAGGAAGAGTTACAGAAGCTCTTCCCGATGCAATGTTTCGTGTAGAGCTAGAAAATGGGCACATGGTGCTCGGCTATATTTCTGGTAAAATGCGCCAGCACTACATCAAAATCCTTCCCGAAGATCGCGTGATTGTGGAGCTATCGCCCTACGATCTGAATCGTGGTCGCATCGTGTATCGCTTTAAGTAGACGCGCGAGGAGCTATGCGTTTGCTGCAAAGCGAACCACATAGCAGAGGATAAAGAATGAAGGTCAAGCCAAGTGTGAAGCGGATCTGCGATCACTGCAAAATCATTCGTCGTCACGGACGCGTGATGGTGATTTGCGGTTCTAATCCGCGGCACAAGCAGCGTCAGGGCTGAAATCGAACGAGATTATCCCCTGGCAGAACTAGCATAGCTAGATAGAAAAGAAGCACTGCTAGCGTAGATATATAAGAAATTTACGCAACCCTCGGACCGAAAGCCGAGGCTTCGCGCAGACTATGCCATACGGCATCGCGAAGATAGCAGCGCCCGACACTTTCGGCAGAAAAGAATATAGGAGCCACAAGGAATGGCACGTCTTTCTGGCGTTGATTTACCTCGCGAAAAGAGGGTTGAAATCGCGCTCACATATATTTATGGCATTGGTCGTACGCGCGCTGCACAGACACTTGCAGCAACTGGCGTAAACCCGGATACCCGCGTTAAAGACCTCACTGAAGATGATCTCGTGAAGCTTAAAGCTCATATTGACGAGAACTACAAAGTAGAAGGCGATCTGCGCCGCGAAGTGCAAGCAGATATCCGCCGCAAGATTGAAATTGGAAGCTACCAAGGATTGCGCCACCGTCGCGGACTTCCCGTGCATGGGCAGCGCACCAAGACAAACGCTCGCACCCGCAAAGGTCCAAAGCGTACAGTGGCTGGTAAGAAGAAGGCTAAGTAAGCTAAGTAGTTCTGCCCACAAATATGTGCACACAGGAATTTAATCCTGCAGCAATCTAAAGAACTGGGCGAGAGAAATCATCAGGAGAAAATACACATGGCACAAAAGACTCAGGCGCGTCGTCCGCGCCGCAGTGTGCGTAAGAACGTGACGGTCGGTCAGGCTCATATTAAAAGCACGTTCAACAACACAATTGTTTCTATCACTGATACAAACGGTGAAGTAATTGCAGCTACTTCGAGCGGTATGGTGGGTTTTAAGGGCTCTCGTAAGTCCACTCCTTACGCTGCTCAGCTTGCTGCTGAAAATGCTGCACGCCGCGCTATGGAGCACGGCATGAAGAAGGTAGACGTCTTCGTTAAAGGGCCAGGGTCAGGGCGCGAAACTGCAATCCGTTCCCTCACTGCGTGTGGTCTTGAGGTGACGTCAATTTCTGACGTCACTCCGCAGGCTCATAACGGCGTTCGCCCACCAAAGCGTCGTCGCGTTTGATCCTTTAATAAACTCGCTGGAAAAACCGCCGCATCTCGGCGAGAGAATATGAGCGTCATATAGTGGGCGCTCGCGAAAGGAATAATAGTGATCATTGAACAGCGACCAACGCTGAATGAAGAGGTCGTGTCTGATACACGTTCTCGTTTTACGCTCAATCCGCTTGAGCCAGGTTTCGGCTACACTTTGGGTAACTCTCTGCGTCGTACCCTGCTCAGCTCTATCCCAGGCGCTGCCGTCACTTCTGTTCATATTGATGGAGTTCTCCACGAGTTCTCCACTATTGATGGTGTGAAGGAAGACGTTGCTGAGATCATTTTGAATATCAAAGAACTCGTTGTCACGTCAGAGCACGATGAACCTGTGCAGATGTATTTGCGCAAACAGGGGCCAGGTGTGGTGACCGCTGGTGATATTACGCCTCCTTCTGGAGTGGAAGTACACAATCCAGATCTTGTGCTTGCTCATCTTAATGAAAAGGGCAAGCTGGAGCTTGATCTCACTGTTGAGCGCGGGCGTGGATATGTGAGCGCTACACTCAACAAAGATCCAGACGCTGAAATTGGTCGTATCCCTGTGGATTCGATCTATTCGCCAGTGCTGAAGGTAAGCTATAAAGTCGAGGCTACTCGTGTGGGGCAGCGCACCGATTTCGATAAGCTGATTGTGGATGTTGAGACGAAGCCGTCAATGCTTCCGCGTGACGCTTTTGCGTCTGCTGGTAAGACTCTTGTGGAGCTCTTTGGATTGACGACTGAGCTTAACGAAGAAGTCGAGGGCTTGGAACTCAAAGAGATTCCAGTCTCTGAGCAGCAGAGCAGCGATTTACAGCGCCCGATCACCATCTTGAATCTTCCTGCCCGCTCGCAGAACTGTTTGCAGCGTGAGGGGATCCATACTATCGGTGAGCTCGTGCAGCGTTCTGAAGCAGATCTGCTTGATATTCGCAACTTTGGTGCGAAGTCGATTGAAGATGTGAAAGATGAGCTTGCAAAGCTCGATTTGCGTTTGAAGAATTCGCCTGCAGGATTTGATGCTGCCGCAGCATTTGCTGACGATACTTACGCAATGACGTTCAGTGACGATCTGAATCTCTGATCAGGATCCTGAAGAGATTGAGAAATTTTGAGGAGAAATAGAAATGCCTAAACCAACAAAAGGCCCTCGTCTGGGTGGATCCCCAGCTCACGAGCGTCTCATTATCAACAACCTGTGCCGCCAGCTTATTCACAACGAGCGTGTGGTGACGACAGAAGCCAAGGCTCGTCGTGTTCGCCCGTATATGGAAAAGCTCATCACCAAGGCTAAGAAGGGTGATACTCATCGCCGCCGTTTGGCTCTGCGCGATTTACGCGATCGTGAGACGGCATACATCTTGTTTGAGGAGCTTGCTCCAAAGTTCAAGGATCGCGATGGCGGATATACTCGCTTGGTGAAACTTCCAAACCGCAAGGGCGATAATGCTCCGATGGCAGAGGTTTCTTTGGTGCTCGAACCAGTTGCCAAGAAGACTAAGAAAGTTGCTCCCAAAGCTGCCCCAAAGGCTGTTGAAGAAGAGAATCCGGCTGAGGTTGAAGAGAATACTGCAGTAGAGGAAGTAGAAGAAGCGGTTGTAGAGGCTGTAGAAACTGAAGCTTCTTCAGATGCTGAAGCTACTCCTGCGCAGGAAGCAGCTGATGTTGAAGAGAAGTGAGTTTTCTCTTGTGTTAAAGCTTGATTAAGCTAAGGTGTGCCTCGGAAAAATCCGAGGCACACCTTTTATCTCTTTATATCTTTAGTCTGTGTCTATCTAATAAGCGAAAGTGCCAATATCGCGACGATAATAAAGCTCTGAATCACTAAGTCCTTCCTCAAGCAAAGGGAGCAGCTTCGAGCGGCATTGCGCAATATCTGAACCGACCATTGTAACGATAGCAACGCGCCCGCCAGCAGCAGTCCATGTGCCATCCTCATGCAATTTTGTGCCCATGTGCGTGATGTCTGCATCTGGATGGGCGTCAACAGCGCTCAACAAGGCTTTCGGAATCTCAGGATACGCCGTCACTTTCCCTGGATAGCCAGGAGCACTAAGAACGATGCCGAGGCACGTATGAGGCGTGACGGGGAAAGAATACGGGATCTCGCCGTCACTCAAAAGCGATAGCGCAACTTCTGCGAGATCAGCTTCGAGGCGGGGAAGAATTACTTCTGCTTCTGGATCGCCAAGACGAGCATTGAATTCAATGACTTTCACACCAGTGGGCGTGGCAATCAATCCCGCATATAGAAAGCCTGTAAAAGGGGTTCCATCAGCAGCCATCTGGGCAAGAGTTGGTTTGATGACCCGTTCAACAGCCTCAAAATAGATTGCATCTGAAACTCGAGGCACAGGAGAAACTGCTCCCATTCCACCTGTATTGGCTCCAGTATTTCCTTCTCCGATGGGTTTATGGTCTTGCGCGACAGGCAACGCAACAAAACGTGTGCCGTGTGCCATGACGATAAGTGAAAACTCAAAGCCTTCGAGAAACTCTTCGATAATGAGTGGATTATCCTCGGATAGTTCAATCTCAGCCAATGTGCATGCGGCTTCCTCGCTATGAGCCGCAATAGTGACGCCTTTTCCTGCTCGCAAGCCATTTTCTTTCAACACTGTGGGGTAAGGGGTGTTATCGGCGTTTAGATATGCCATAGCGCTGGCGTTGCTCGTGAATGTGTGATAGTTGGCTGTCGGTACTCCAGCGCGCGTCATCACGTCTTTGGCGAATGCTTTCGATGTTTCGATACGAGCAGCAGCAAGAGTCGGAGCGAAAATTGGGAGCCCATGCTCATGGAAAATATCTGCAACACCTGTGGCAAGAGGAGCTTCTGGTCCCACAATCGTGAGAGCAACCTCAAGATCACGAGCTGTTTGTGCGAGTTCGTGCCAGCAGGCAGGTGGCTGAGTACTGGGCATAGGTACAGACGCGGCAATTTCGGCTATTGCGTCACTTGCGCCTGCTGTATATACATCGTGTCTTTGCTGGGTGAGGTGCGTGACGATTGCCATTTCACGGCCGCCGCCACCGATGACGAGGAGCTTCATAATATTCTTTCTCTAGTATCTCGGGGAGGGGGAGAAGAGGGATTAGTTTGTTTTTAGTGTGACTCCGCCAGATTCGCTCACGCGGCCGATCACGTAGCTTGGCATTTCAGCGTGGTTAAGAGCTTCTTGAGCAGCTTCTACATCGCTTGGTGCAACTGCGAGCACGAAGCCAATCCCCATGTTGAATACGTTATACATTGCATCACGATCGAGTTTGCTTAGCGTACGTACTACATCGAAAATAGGCAGCTGGGGCCAAGAGCCGAGAGCGATCTCGTACCCTAAATCGGCGTTCATACGCGGTATATTTTCAAAGAACCCACCGCCAGTAATATTCGCCATGCCATGAGGAGTGACGCCAGAGCGCAGAAGCGAAAGAATAGGTTTTACGTAGAGCGTGGTTGGGGTGAGCAGGGCTTCGCCGAGCGTTTGTTCGCCGAAAGAATCAGCGGCGACGGTCGTGCGTTCTGCTTCGTTGCATGAGGAGTAAGTAGAGGCGGCGTCATCGGTTGTTTCACCAAAAATCTTTGTAATGATGCTTCGCATAGGGGTGCTGGCGGTAAAATCGTTGTCTTTGAAAAATACTTTTCGCAGCAGAGAATACCCGTTGGAATGAGGCCCTGAGCTTGGCAGTCCGATAAGTACATCGCCTGGGGTTGTATTCTCTCCAGTGATAATGCGTGAGCGCTCCACTGCTGCCACGCAAAAACCTGCAATATCATAGGTGCCGTCTTCATAGAGATCGTTCATTTCGGCTGTTTCGCCGCCGATCAGAGCTGTGCCAGTTTTGCGGCATCCCTCGGCAATACCGTGCACAATATCTGCTACGACGTTTGGTTCTGCTTTAGGGATTGCAATGTAGTCAAGGAAAAAGAGCGGCTCTGCTCCTTGAGCTATCACGTCATTGACGCACATAGCCACGGCATCGATACCAACAGTGGTGTTGATGCCTGTCTCAAAAGCGAGCATGAGCTTTGTGCCGACGCCATCAGTACCAGAGACGAGCACAGGCTCCTTATAGCCGAGAGAAGCGAGATCAAACATGCCGCCGAAGCTGCCGATGCCTCCCATGACGCCTGGGCGCTGTGTAGAAGAGACGTCTGTGCGGATTCGGCGTACTACCTCGTAGCCGCGTTCTAAATCGACGCCAGCTTCGGCATAGGCGCTGCCTGCTACTGAGGCAGGTGTGTGCTCGTGAGAGGGGGTAGCTTGTTTGCTGTGGCTCATCAGTTGCTCCTTTGCTGCGTTGAGGATTGCGTTTGGCGTTTAGCGATGGGCGCGCACGTAATTCACTGCATTGGCGAAAATGCTCTGCTCGCCAGCTCCAGGAATATTAAGCATAAGTCCTTGACGATAGCGCTCAGGGTGCCCCATTTTTCCTAGAATTTTTCCGTCAGGCGAAATAATTCCTTCGATGGCGTAGGAGCTGCCGTTTGGATTTTCGGGAGCGTCCATCGTAGGTATTCCATCGGCATCGACATACTGGAATGCAACGCGACCATGTGCAAAGAGCTCTCGCGCTTCTGCCTCACTCACCACGAAGCGCCCTTCACCATGCGATACAGGCACTTTATGGATTTGCCCTGGAATGAATGTGCTGAGCCACGGGCTGCACTCGGGGCGCGTTGCCACGCGAGTAGTGGCGATACGAGAGACGTGCCGCAGCTGGCGGTTATGTGTGAGGGTTGGGCTAGAGTCAGAGAGTCGATCAGGGTCGCCGTAGGGAAGGAACCCTGATTTCACGAGTGCTTGGAAACCATTGCAAATGCCGAGAGTTAGCCCGCCGCGAGCTGTAAACTCTTTGACTGCGTTGGCAACGGCGTCAGAGCGCAAAAATGCTGCCATAAATTTTGCGCTGCCATCTGGCTCGTCTCCCAGAGAGAAGCCTCCAGAAAAAGCCAAAATATCGGTGGCAGCGCTGCCGTCGGGGCGGTGTGCATTCAGCTTTTCGATAAATGCCGCGCTATCGGCTGCGAGCATATCTGGCGTGAGGTTGCGAATCACATGAAATTCCGTGGTCGCACCAGCCGCTTGGAATGCTTCTGCCATATCGTACTCAGAGTTTGTGCCTGGAAAAACTGGCAGGAGCACGTGGGGAGCGGGAGTAAGCGCGGGAGTAGGAGCTGATGCAGGGAGAGCAGCGGAATCGTTGGGAGTTGCAGCAAAAGCAGGTTCCTGGCTTGGCACAGTGGCAAAGGAAGAGGCGCCAGTTGAATCTCCCTCAGGAGCTGGCAGCACTGCCGCGAATTCAGGCAGAGGCTGCGAATCGCCATGAGTATCATTCAGAGGGAAGACTGTGCGGTAGCGAGCTTCGAGCATCTGCAGAGCTTCACGCACAGTAAACTTTTCAAAACCGAGATCTATTGTGTGGTTTTTATTTGTGGTTGCTCCCAGGTAGATGACGCTGGGCTTCTTGCTCGCATCGGGCGTTGCTCCCGAGATACCTACTCGGAAAAGAGGGGTGATATCGATCATTGGATCAACTGCGAAGACGATTCCGCCCAGAGGAGCGCGCGAGAGCACAGCTGCTTCATGCCCTGCCTGGGCGCTCAGATACTGGCGTACGCTCGTGCTAGAGGCAAAGAATCCAACGTCATTTCCTGCGCACATATTTACTACTGTCGCTGCTAAGCCGCCAGGGAGAATTGCAGAAGCAGCAATGACTCCGCCTGCTTGCGTGAGCTGGGTAAATACATCGAAATTATGCTGTAACTGAGCATAGTTCGGAGTATCGGAGGTCAGCGGAATATGCGGCAAATAATACAGATCCAGTTGCTGATAGGGAAGTGTAGCGCTTACCGCTGTGCGGGCGTCCATTGCAGCAACTGCAAAAGTGACGAGTGTCGGCGGTACATGAATTTCATCGTCACCAGATCCAAAGGATCCGCTCATAGAATCTTTACCGCCGATTGCCGCCACGTTGAATGCGTCTTGTGCTTCAAGCAGACCGAGCAGGGCTTGCAGCACGTCACCCCATACGCGTGGATTTTGATCGGGGCGTTGGAAGTATTCTTGCACAGTGAGCCATGCGCTGCGAGCATCACCGCCTGCAGCTACGAGGCGCGAAAGAGCTTCAATCACGCAATAGGCGCCCATTAGATAGGGGGATTCGTCTGCTAAAGCTGGGCTATATCCGTATGTGATAATGCTTGCTGTTGTGGTGCCTCCAGGCACTGGCAGCGTTTGGATTGATGCAGTTTCGCTAGTCTTTTGGTTGGCGCCGCCATACGGCATGAGCACGGTTGAGCGCCCAACTGTGGAATCGAATTGTTCTACCATTCCTTCTTGCGATGCTGAGCAAGCAGCAGCAAGAGAGGCTAATACGCTAGCGGAGGCTTCATCGTGAATAAAAGCAGGTGCCCCTTCGTTGGGTGTGAAATTGTTTGTGCAAGTAGCAGTAGGTAGATGTGCATCGTCGGTAGCATCTGTGCAAGGATCGACAATCTCTACTTCCTGCTCACGCGAAGCGCCATTTGTGTTGATAAAAGCGCGTGAGAGATCAACGACGAGTTTATCGCCGTCAAACATTCGCATACGGCCGCTATCGGTTACCTCTGCAAGTACAGTAGCTTCGAGATTCTCTTCTGTGGCAGCAGCTATAAAGGCGGATGCATCTATGCTTCGCACCACAACGGCCATACGTTCCTGAGATTCTGAGATCGCAATTTCGCGGGCATTAAGACCAGCATATTTGAGTGGCACTCGGTCGAGATGAATATCGATGCTGTCAGCTAATTCGCCTACTGCCACGCATACGCCGCCTGCGCCAAAATCATTGCAGCGCACAATCATCTGAGCTATCTCTGCGCGGCGGAAGAGACGCTGGATCTTGCGCTCATTGACTGGATTTCCTTTTTGAACTTCCGCGCCAGATTGAGCAAGCGATTCTTCGTTGTGAGCTTTTGATGAACCAGTTGCTCCGCCAATCCCGTCACGACCAGTGCGCCCTCCTAGAATGATGACGACATCGCCAGCTTTTGGCTCCAAACGTTTCACGTTTACTTCTGGTGCAGCGGCAACGACTGCCCCCAGCTCCATTCGTTTAGCCACGTATCCTGGATGGATAAACTCGCGTACGCCCGTGGTAGCAAGACCAATCTGGTTTCCGTAGCTGGAATACCCGAGGGTTGCGCGCGCAGAGATATCTGCTTGGGGGAGTTTTCCTTCGCGTGTGGCGCTGCGTGGAGTGTTAATATCTCCAGCGCCAGATAAGCGTAGAGCTTGGTAGACCCATGAGCGCCCAGAGAGAGGGTCTCGAATTGCTCCGCCAAGGCATGTGGCAGCTCCGCCAAACGGTTCTATTTCAGTTGGGTGGTTATGGGTCTCGTTCTTAAACATGAGCAGCCACGGCTCGTTGCCCTGTGGCGTATCTACGTCGATGCGCACCGAGCAGGCGTTGATTTCTTCGCTCACCTCTTGATTTGTAAGAATTCCAGCATTGCGAAGATGCTTGCCCATAATCGTGCCGAGATCCATCAGTGTGGGTGCGCTATCACCGCGTCCATTGCGCTCGCGAAGCTCTTCCCAGCGTTTGATAGCGCCGTCGATCTCTTCTTTGAAGCGTTCAGAGTTATTGACGATTGTGGTGAGTTTGGTATTAAAAGTTGTGTGGCGGCAATGATCGCTCCAGTATGTATCGAGCACAGCTAGCTCAACTTCGGTAGGGATTCGCCCTTCAGAGCGAAAATACTCTTGAACGAGTTGCAGATCTGCACGATTCATTGCCATGCCACGCTCGCGCAGAAGTTCGTCTAAGCCGGCGGCGTCACGTTCTAAAAAGTCTGGATATTCAGCAAGCGGTTGGCGCGATCCCATATCTGGTTCGCGCAGTGTGGCGTAATCTTTTTCTCCTGCTTCTACAGGATTGATAAGGTAGGTGCGAATACGGGCGAGCGCGTCTGGTGAGGGGGAAGGCTCAAGCAGATAGAGTGTTGCCGAATAGATGCGAGCGTGAGTGGCAGGCTGCAAAAGGCGAAGTGCTTGATTGGCTGCGTCTGCCCGTTGATCATACTGCCCAGGGAGTGGTTCTACTCCAAGGTTGGTAGCATTGTGTGCGCTGAGCAGTGCGCAGAGGTTTGCTTCAGATAGAGGCGTATCGACGCGTGGATCGCATACAACAGATTCGGTAAGAGCTGTAATATCTTGCTCTGTTGCAGAGAAAACATCATATGTGTAGACGATCGTGACGTTTGTTAAAGCAACGCCGTCCAGATTGTTAAGAATGGCGAGCAGATCCTTCTCGTTTTCTCGAAACTCAGGTTTTCTGCGAACTGCGAGGCGGAGATCCATGGAAAGGACGTCCTTTCATACGGTAAGCGTGTATATAAGTGTGTATATAGGTGGGTAAGAAAGATGCTGTTGTGCGTCAGCTCTCGTCAATCGATAGTCGATAGTGCTAGTCGATGACGCTTTGTGCGAGAACTTTCTCAGTTTGATCGCGGCGGAAAGAAATATATTTCTCGCGCATATCGGCGTCACTCAGCGCAATAATCGATACTGTGAGAAGTGCGGCATTATAGGCTCCTGTGCCTCCTGTTGCAGTGGTTGCAACGGGAATTCCTCGTGGCATTTGCACTGTCGAAAGCAAGGAATCTAATCCGCCAGCGAGAGATGTGCGCATGGGGACGCCGATGACGGGTAGATGAGTATGAGAAGCGCATACGCCTGCAAGGTGTGCTGCTCCGCCCGCGCCTGCAATAACGGCTGCAAATCCACGATCGGCTAGAGTGGAGATAAACTCTTTAACAGCTTCAGGGGTGCGGTGTGCAGAGAGTGCTCGCATCTCGTATTCTATGCCGAACTGTTTGAGCACGTTTGCGGCTTCGTTCATAGCTTCCAGATCGGAGCGGGATCCCATAATAATTGCAACTTTGGCGGCGCTCATCGTTTCTCACTTCCATGCTTCGCCTGTGAGGCGTTCGTATGCTTCTCGATATCTGGTAGCAGTATTGGCGATCACGTCTTTGGGAAGCTCAGGAGCTGGATAAGTTTTATCCCAATCAGACGTTTCTAGCCATTCGCGCAGATACTGCTTATCGAAGCTTGCTTGAGCGTGCCCTGGTTCCCATGTTGCCGCATCCCAGAAACGAGAAGAATCAGGGGTGAAGGATTCGTCACCAAGGTGAAGTACGCCGTCACGATAGCCGAACTCAAATTTCGTATCCGCGAGAATAATTCCGCGACTTTCAGCGTAATCGCTGGCTTCTTTAAAGAGCGCGAGAGAGGCTTCTTCGAGGGCCTCGGCAGTTTCTGTTCCGATCTGGTTTTTTAGCTCTGCCACTGAAATATTTTCGTCATGCCCGTTCGTTGCTTTTGTGCTCGGAGTGAAAATCGGTTCGGGGAGCTTATCTCCTTGGCGAAGTCCACTGGGCATTTTTACGCCATTGATTGTGCCGTCTGTGCGGTAGCTCTTGAGTGCGGAGCCTTCGAGATAGCCTCGCACAATACATTCAGCTTCTACCATCGTGAGTTTATTGACGAGCATTGAACGTTGCGCTAGATCTGCAGCATACGCATTGAAAGGCGCTGGGTATTCGGCAGGGTCTGTGCTCACCATATGGTTGGGGATAATATGAGCTAGTTTGCGAAACCAGAAAGCGGAAATACTGTTGAGTACGGCGCCTTTATCAGGGATTAGCTGATCAAATACGACGTCAAACGCAGATACGCGATCTGTGACGACGATGAGAAGCTTATCGTCGGCATCGTAAAGATCGCGAACTTTGCCAGACGAGAGAAGCGGGGCAGAATCAATCATAAAATGTTTCATTAAAGCCACGCTCTAAGTCTATGCAGATAGTAGACTGTAAGCTTATGTGGTCACAGTGTGGACGGCTTTCGTTTGGATATTGAGATTTTATATTGCTGACGGAGAGGTGGGAGTTGGGGTTAATTTTCCTACTTTATATCTATTCAATCCGTTCGTATGCTTCAGATTTATTT